>Ga0207415_1000005_pt1 | contig 428156 bp, 338 predicted proteins | sample Passage237A_FD_187369 | JGI IMG/M metagenome (GOLD analysis project Ga0207415, IMG submission 187369) | Cellulose adapted compost microbial communities from Newby Island Compost Facility, Milpitas, CA, USA - Passage2 37A (SPAdes) (version 3) ... | reverse complement strand
GAGCACCACGTCCCCCGCGACGCGCCTTCAAAATTTCCGCCTTCAGCTTCTCGAGATTCGGCTCCGCCACGCGCCGATCCTCAGATCACCTGCCCTCATCACAAGACGGGCATCGGCGAGGATGTACGCAAGGTGGGCCCAAAAGGGGCGAGCGCTGCTCGGAACCGCTTTACGCGCTCGTACCTGGCTCGCTCAGCAAGCTGAGATGGTTATTCGGGTCCTCACCTACAACGGCATGCTCTGCGCCCATGCCGGACTTTTCAACAGAGCAAAACGTGCTCTAGTTTCAATCACCATCTCGCTAGGGCAGCGCGTGCTGCGCAGTCGACCCGCGATGATGCTCCTAGCTTACGGAGAAGCGCCGCGATTTGGTTGGCGACGGTGCGTTCGCTCGAGCCGCGGTGCTCCGCAATTTGGCGGTTGCTTTGGCCAGCTATCACATGTTTCAGGACGTCACGTTCGGCTTGAGTGAGGTGAGCCGGAGCGGTGTTTCCGTTGATCTGAGAAAAGACGGACAGATTCGCGAAATTGAGCGATGTCGGCGTTCCGTCCAGATCTCGCCAAAAGAGCGGGAGCTCTCGTGTTGACCTGAGCCCCAACTTTCGAACGACCTTATGAGCGATGGTTGCGATCGTCGACTCTTTAATCCCGAGCTCTGCCGCCACGAGCTTCTGACTCATCCCTAATGCCACGCGGGCAACGACGTCTCGCTCTCGCTCTGAGAGGCGACGAGGATCGAGGACTCCAGCCGGATTTCGATAGGCAACGACGTAGCGGCGCCCGTTCTCTTCGTATCGGTCGATGAGCGACCAGCGCCCTGCAAGAAGCATATCGCGGGGATTCCGATCGGGCGTTGCTCGCGAACCGCACCGCTCGCGAAGGTGCTCCCGGACAGCGGCGCGGAGGAGCGATCGTGTCGCGCCCTCATGAGCCATTCCCTGTGCGTGCAGGCAGCGACTTTCGCCGCTGAAGATTGCTTCAGCGTATTCCGTATCGAGCGCTTGTCCGTTCAGAGCGCGCCGGATTCGGAACGCGATACCGACATGTGGCAAGACGCATTGTGTGAGATAACGATCTGGCGGCATGAGCGCGGGGCGCTCGAGGCGGGATGGCGCTCCGAATCCAATGGCGGTTCCTGCTCCATCCGTTCCCACGAAAGATAGGCTGTCTGCAATAGCCGTTTCGCGGCGGAAGGGCGCGATGGTCGTCCAGAACTCGGGGCTGAAGATAGAGCTCGCACGGTGCAGTACAAATCGACTGTCGGCGCAGGCAGCCCTACCGACGATCGACCACGCAGCGTCACCGAGGTGACTACCAATATGGGCCATTTCGTCCATCTTGGGATGCGCGCCGTCGAGTCGCTGGTGAACAACCCTGTAGGTTCCGCTCTCGATGATCGTTCCGAGAACTCCATAACCCCGATCCGACACGCTTCGGACCATCGATACTACTTCTGAGAACCAGGTGCTCGTGTCGAGGGTGAGGTCATAGATGCTCGAAACAGCGTCGGCGGCTACGAGCTTGGGATTTCTCTTTGACGCTCGACGATCCATCCTCACCCATCCGAAGCTTTTTCGGGAAGGAGCCTCGCGAACAAAACCCCCACTGCACCTCCAGGCAGCGATCAGCTTAGGCGAACCACAAGGCTCGATGCCATGGTCAATTCCTTGATGTTCGAGTGGCTTCTGCGGTATTTTTTTCTATTGGGATGCGCCCTGTGGTTCGGCGCTGCACGCTGATGCTCTTTCTTCTGCTTCTCGGAGTGAGCGTCAGGGCGGTTCGCACGAACGAGGACAGCTCGAGACAATGGCTCAATCTCTCGTCTGTCGATACAAGGAACTGACCATAGAACGCCCGCCGAGCGCTCTCTTTGAAGCTGGATCTTGGACGCTTAGCGGCGCTCGCCCATGAAGAGGCGCAGCACGTACCAGAACATGAGCGCGACCGACGCGAAGAGCTGGAGCGCGGCCGAGATGTGCCGATCTTCAGGGTAAGTGCGCAGGATGTTCGACGTGTCGTAGAGGATCGCGGCTCCGGCGAAGCCGACCATGGCGACGCTGAAGAAGGTGCCGAGGTGGAAGCCGAAGATCAGCGAGGCCACGATGAGCACGATGGCCAAGACGCCAGCGAAGCGAAGAATGCCTCCGAGGAATGAGAAGTCCTTCTTCGTCTTCCAGGCGATGGCTGTGAGCCCAGCGAACGCCAGGAGAGTCACGAGCGCCGCGCTCTGGATCGCGCCCGGTGCATAGGCATCAGCGATATAGAGAAGGGGGACGAAGATGATCGCCTGGGCGAGCACGTAAACCGACAGAGCGGCCACTTGAGCCGCAGTGCTCTCGCTCTGAGCCGCAACCCGTGAGCCGAACCAGCTGACGAGCATGAAGCCGCCGAGCACGATCAGCCAGCTGCCTCCGAGCAGGACGCGGGCGATTGTCTCCGCGAGGCCCGTCTGGAACAGAGCGATCTCGATGCCCGCGAACCCGCAGATCGCGAGGAACAGGGTATTATAGGTGCGCGTCAAAAATTGCGCACGCGCGTCTGCCGCACTGACTGTCCGGTATGCGTCTTCAATCGCTGTAGCCATTACTTGGGAAGCGAAGCCCGGCTCCCCCCGCGGTGCAAGGAATTCCGTCACAAAACTTCTACAAATCGGACGCAGCGGACCTTCTGTCAAGGAACTCCCAGGCGATTCTACTATGCACGCGCGCTCTGGGGCTGGCCCGATGGGGCGCTGACCCGATGGGGAGCGCTGACCCGAAGGATGAGCGACACTCTGAATCTGCTCGCACTTCCATATCTGTCGGCCGGACGACCAGCGCCGCCCGCGAAAAGGTTAATCGGCAGTTTTACCGGACGTTGTACCGGGTTATGGGTGCCCTTATGGCTATCGTTCGATCGCGACGCTCTTGGTTCGTGCCGGTCCTCGGACTGACGCTCTCGACCTACGGAAGTGCGTTCGCACAGGAATCGCAAGTCCCTCCCCCTCCTCCGGTTGCGGCGACGCCAGAACCGAGCGCGTCCGCGCCGCCTGCAGATGGGCCGCCGGCGGTCGCTGCGTTCCCCGACGTCGAACAGCCTTCTGGAGATGCGGCGCCAGCGGGCGAACCTGGCGAAGCTACCGGTGAAGCCACTGAGGAGACGCCTGCGGAAGCGCCGCCCGAGGCTCCGGCTGAGGCCCCCGCAGAGGTCGAAGCGCCTCCGCCTCCGCCTCCCGTAGTCGAGGAGCCGGGTCCTGCGCCGGCGCTCCCTCCGGAGGCTGTGCTGCCCCCAAGGAAGAGGCGAGAGCGCCAGGAGAGTGTTGTGCGTCTCTACGTGGGCGGCGCTGGCGTGTTCGCGCTCGGAACCTCCACCACTCACCAATGGGCTGCAACTTGTCCGAGCGCGTCTTTCGCCGGGGAGACGGTGGCTGCTGAATGCACGGTGCAAAGTCCGATCGGTGGTGCCCTCGAGGGCCAGCTCGGTATCCGTGGCAAGTACATCGGTGCGGAAGGGTTCCTGTTCGGAGCTGCCGATTACTCCTACGCGAGGCTCAGCTTTGGTGATCTCATCGAGCTACCGAAATTTGGCGACGGAACCCAGATCGGGCGCGCTGGCGCTGGCGCTGGCGCGAGCATTCGCGGCTTTTATGACCCGGGGAACATCGGAGTCACCGGCGCCGTCGGCGTGGGCGTGATCGGCCGCGGTATCTTCACGAATCTGAACCTCGCGGATGGCTCCTTCGAGCAGTACTTCGCGTCGATGATCCGGTTCGATCTCGCGCTCTCCCTCCTCAAGTTCATCCAGCTCGGCGTGTACGGCTGGGTCGAGTTTGCGCCGGACGTGACGATTCGTCCGGACCTGAGCAGCTTGGGAATTCCGCCCGAGATCGGCACGGTGCTCGAAGACATCACGCTCTTCCGTGGGACCCAGGTCTTCATCGGCCCGTACATCGGCTTCCGAACGCCCTGATCCCTCTCGGGGACCCTGGTCCCCGGGGCGTCTCCGCTTTTTTCACCGCAAGACGTTAGAGAAACATGCAAGGAGCTCAGGCGCGCACCTGAGCTCCTTCGTTCTTTGTGCGGTTCAAGTGCTATTGCCGCTCTTTCGCTCCTTGAGCAGGCCGAGGTAGAGCGCTTCGACCTCAGCGCGGGCCCAAGGGGTGCGACGAAGAAACTTGAGGGCCGAGCTCACACTCGGATCATATTGAAAGGCGCGAATCTTGACGCGCTTGCCGAGTTCTTCGAACCCATAGTGGTCGACCAGGTCCTCGACGAGCGCCTTTAAGGTCACGCCGTGCAGGGGATTTCGGGGTTGTTCATCGGACATGGCTCGCGGTTCGCACCGACTTATAGAGGCCCCGTGCGAGGGGCGCGAGCTGGTCTTGAACGAGGCGACTTCTGCCGGCGCTTCGGGGATTTGGGGGGCTCCGGCGAACGGATCAATACGTCGAGGGCAAAGTCTCGGCGTCGATGTCAATCTCGAGGGCGAGCTGAAGCGCGCCGGGATCGCCCGTCTCGAGGTAGCTGTAGCGGGCGAAGTTGGCGAGGACGCGATAGACGTAGTTGCGCGTTTCTTCGAAGGGGATTTGGGCCGCGAAGATGTCGAGCGGTGGCTTCTTCTTGGTCGTGAGCCAGCTCTTCACAGCGTTCGGTCCTGCGTTGTAGGCGGCGACGGCGAACACGAGGTTTCCGCTGAAGTGGTCGAGCAGGTGGCTCAGGTAATAGGCCCCGTAGGAGATGTTCTCGCTGGGGAGACGGAGGGCAAGGGAGGGGTCCGGGCGTCCGAGATGTTTTCCGATCTGGCGGGCGGTCTCGGGCATGAGCTGCATGAGTCCGACTGCGCCTGCGGGAGAGACGACGGCGGGCCGAAAGGCGCTCTCCTGGCGCATGACGGCGTAGATGAGCGCTTTCGGCGTCTTGTGCACCTTGGAGGCTCGCTCGACATCCGCCTCGTAGGGCCGAGGGAACGCGCAATGCCACTGCCAGACTTCACTTTCCGTCGGTAGGCGGTGAAGGACCTCCGATTTTGCCGCTGTCTGAGCGACTTGATATCGGCGTTCGGCGGTTCCCAGTGAGCCGTACATCGCGCACAAGGCTTCGTCGCCCCGAGCTCCGTAGGTTCGTCGCACTTCGGCCTCGCTCTCCCTGAGCGCACCTTCCGCCCACGTATTGAGCCCGAGCTTTTGAAGTCGCGCGGCGCGGCTCGGAAGCTCGAAGACGAAGCTCTCATCCGAGCGAGGAGGCGCGGGACCCCTGGGGAGCTCCGAGCCTGGCTCGCCAAGGAGCGCCAGGCGGGTTCGGGCGAAGCTGGCCGGGAGGGAGAAGGGTTCGAGCTGGATCGCTGTGGAGAAAGCGATCGCAGCCTCCTGTTTGCGCTCCTTGCTACTGTGAGCAATGCCCGTGAGCTCAAGGAGCAGGGCTTTGCCGCGGGGATCTTTGGTTTCGCGCTCGAGCTTGCTCAGGTGTTTGATGGCGGCGTCGCTCGCGCCGAGCGCGAGCGACGTGAGGGCTGCACCAAAGGTAGCCTCTTTGCCTGAAGCGGCCTTCTTTCCGTGCCTCGCAAGGTAACGCCGGTAGCGCTCTGTGGCCTCTGCGGGTCGTCCGTCGATCGCGAGCAGACGCGCGGCCTGATAGAGAGCTTTCTCGGCGAAAGGACCCTTTTTGCGGGACGCCTTGTCGTAAGCGTCGACCGCGGCGTCAATCTCGTAGGCTCGCGCGAGCGCGCGGGCGCGGTAATAAAGGTATTCGCCGGACCGATCGTCTCCGCGGAGGGCGAGACGCTGGAACTCGGCCGCGGCCTGGCGTTGATCGCGGCGGGAGTTGAAGCGGGCGAAGGCGAGCGCGATCTGGAATCTGAGCGGGGGGCTCTTGATACCGAGATCTTTCTTCATGACCGCGAGGTCTTGTTCAATCTTCGCCGGGAGCCCGCGTTTGCCGAAAAAATCAGCTCGCTCTTCGTAGTCGCTGAGCTTGAGCTTCTCTTTGGCCGGTGCGGCAGCGAGCGCCTCTTGTCCAGCTTCGGCGCCTTTCGTGAGCGGGAAGCGAACGAGGACTTCTCGATAGTCGGCGAGGGCCTCCCGCGAGCGACCTCGAGCCATTCGGAGTGAAGCCCTGAGGAGATAGGCCTCAGCGAGGAGCGCCTGGCCCTTCTGCGCTTTTTGGTGCTGCTTGAGGGCGAGCTCGACGAGCCTCTCTGCTTCTTCGTGGTGCCCGGCCTCTTGTTCGAACTGAGCCCTCCTGACGAGCGCCAACAGGTCACTCCGATCACCAAAATGGAGTCGAGCGAGGCGCGCATCTCGGCTCCCGAGGACGATCTTTTCCCGGAGCTCGCGGACTTCCTTCACGAACGTGAGATCTCGCGACGAAAGGGCGTCGAGGGTCTCGAAAGCTACGTAAAACTTCTTGAGCTCAAACTCGGCGAGCGCTCGGGCGAGCTGAACCTCGGGCAGCGCCGCGAGATCTTCAGGCAGAGCTCGGAGCAGGGTCTCGGTCTTTGCATAGTCTTGGGCGAGGATGGCGCTCCGAACCTCCGACAGCGGCTGTTCAGTGCGCCGCGCGGGCGCGTCCTTTTCGTCTTGGCTATGGTCAGGCAGGGCGCGTGCCTCGGGGATCCCGAGCGTAGGCTTGGGCCGCTCGGAACGCGCCGGGTCGAGGTCCTGTCGGCCACAGCTCGCGAGGGACGAGAGAACGAGGAGGGAGGCATGGATCTGCCGAAAAAAGAGCACCATCTCTAGCGTAACACGATCGGGGGGAGCGTGAACTTTTCTGGCAGAATGTCTGCTCGGGGGCGCTCCCGTTGAACTTTTCCTGAGGTGAGGACGCTCGCTCTTCAGAGTAAGTTTTGGGGGTCGATGTCGACGGACATGCGCACCTGCGACACGACAGGAGTCCGCACAACGCTGAGGAGAGCTTCTCGGAGGGGCGCGCGCTCGGCGGAGCGAATCATGAAGCGATAACGATACCGATTCTGAATGCGTGAGATCGGCGCGGGGGCGGGCCCCATAATCTCGACGAGCGGACTCTGAGCCTTTGCGACACGGGCCATCCGAAGGGATTCATCGCGCACCTTCACTTCGTCGACGCCTTCAAAGCGGACCAGAGCGAGCTGCGCGAAGGGAGGAAAGTTCGCTTCGAGCCTCGAATCGAGTTCTGTGCGCACAAAAGCGCGGACGTCGTGATTTTTTGCAGCGAGGAGCGCGGGATGATCCGGAGTTCGGGTCTGGATGAGCACCTTTCCGGGTCTGTCATGGCGACCCGCGCGGCCTGCGACCTGCACGAGGAGCTGAAAGGTTCGCTCAGCGGCGCGAAAGTCCGGCATGCTGAGAGCAGTGTCGGCGTTCAAGACACCGACCAACGTCACGCGAGGAAGATCATGCCCTTTGGTGACCATCTGCGTCCCCACCAAAATATCGACTTCACCCTTCCGCATCCGGTCGAGTACGGGACCGCTCTTGGTCCCGCCTGCGACGTCGCGGTCCAGTCGAGCGACGCGCGCCGTGGGAAATGACTCGGCGATGATCGACTCGATTTGCTCCGTGCCAGCGCCTTCGAGGAGAAACGTCGAGTGCCCACATTCTTCGCAGACCTTGAGGCTCGTTCGAGTAAACCCGCAGTAATGGCAGGTGAGCCTTTCGCCGCTTGCGCGATGCAGAGTGAGCGCCACGGAGCAGTCGGGACAGGTCGCGATCGCGCCGCAGCTCTCGCAGATGTAACTTGGCGCAAATCCCCGCCGGTTCAGAAACAGGATCGTCTGTCCGCCTTCACTCAGCGTTTGTTCGATCGCTCGATGGAGGGGCAACGATATCAGGGGACTCTGAGTGGGCCCGGGGCCGAAGCGCTTGAGATCGATGAGCTCGATTTGTGGCAGTTCGGCGCCCGAATGCGCTCGCTCTGGGAGAACGAGCCGAACCAGCTTTCGCCTCGTGACGAGGGCTTCACTCGCCAGAGAAGGCGTGGCTGAGCCGAGCACGCATACGGCGTTCGCCTTACGCGCTCTCAGCAGGGCCATGTCGCGCGCGTGGTAACGAACGCGTTCCTCCTGTTTGTAGGAGGGGTCATGTTCCTCATCGACGCACACCAGGCCTAAGTCGCGGATCGGCGCGAAGATCGCGCTGCGCGCTCCGACCACGACGCGCAGCCTTCCTTGGCGAATCCCGCGCCACATAGAGAGCTTGGCCTTGTCGGTGAGCTCGCTGTGGACGGCGGCGATATCGTCGCCCAAGCGGGCACGGAATCGCGCGATGAGCTGGGGCGTGAGCGCAATTTCTGGAACTAAGATGAGAACGCCGCGTCCGAGTTCGAGAGCGCGACTCGCGGCTTGCAGGTAGACCTCAGTCTTGCCGCTGGCCGTGACTCCGTCGAGGAGGAATGCGGCCGGCTGGTGTGCCTCGAGCGCGCCTGTGATCGCGCGCTTGGCGGCAGCTTGGCCGTCGTTCAAGACTTTCGGTTCGTCCTTCGGGACTTCTTCAGCGAAGAAGCGATCCTCTTCTTCAAGGGCCGTTTCTGAGAGCTCGACGAGCTCAAGTTGCGCGAGGCGCTTGACGATACTGCGGGCGCTCTTGAACGTCTCCTGCAGGTTCTTGACCGGGGTCAGCCCTCGCTCACGGAGTTGAGTGAGCAGCGCTCGGGCTTGGGGACTCAGGCGAGGAAGCTCCTTGTCGGGTACGTCGCGCGCTCGGGCCGTTTGGACGAGGCGGCCCGCAGCGCGGAGCCTCTTGCCATGGGCCTTCTCGATTTGAGCGGCGTGTTTGCGTTCGAGAACCGGGAGAGCCAGGCGCATCACCTCGCCGATCGGGACCAGGTAATACCGGGCCAGCTCGCGCAAGAACTCCATGAGCTCCCGGGGCAAGATCGGCTCCTCGTCCAGAATCTCGAGGATCGGCTTCCATTTCGCGGGCGGGATGTCCGGCGGGGGAGCGTCCGTTGTCTCCAAAGCCACGCCGATGCACTTCTGGCGCCCGAGCTCGACAACGACGCGAGCGCCTGGCAAGACCGAGCGCTCTTCGCTCAGGGTATATGAGAAAGCTCTGCCGAGCGGCACCGGCAGCGCCACGCGGACGAACCGCACGGCTCGCTCGGGCTCCTCGAACCCGGGCAACGCAGGTTCAGCGGGGCGATCTCTCGGAGTTCGGGCCAAGGCGGCGCTTTTCACGTAACATTTGCTGAAACGTGCGCAACATCATCCTTCTTCTCCTCGTCCTTTCCATTGGCGTTTGGCTTTGGGCTGTTGATCGCGAGACGACACTCTTCGTCGTGCGCGTCAAGGAAGGGCGCCTCACGCACGTGCGCGGGCGCATTCCGCCGCGGGTGCTCGATGAGATCAGGGACGTGGTCGCGCGGGCGAGTGTCAGGAAAGCGAGGATCAAGGCGTTCGTGCGTGACGGTCGCCCGACGCTCCGCTTGAGCGGGGAGTTCGATCCCAACTTCCTTCAGGTCCTGCGCAACGTGGTGGGACAGTACTCGGTCGCTGAGTTTCGTGCGGCGCGGAATCGCTCGAACTAAGGCGCGGCCACCTCTCGATGCGAGACGAGTTCTGGAGAGCGAGCTCGTCAGATGAGCTTCGGCGCGTAGGCGCGAGCGGCGCGGCCTTGAGTGTCGACGTCTGACCGGCTGAGCGCCCCGAACGCTTCTTTCTGCAGAGACTCACCTTCGGCTCCCTGCAGGAGCTCTCCGAGCACGAGCTCGATGCAAGCAGCGTTCAGCTCATAGCCGACGGCACGATACTTCTGCGCGGCTTCGCGCAAACCGCTGATGGCGGCCTCGGAGCGCTCCCGCAGCCAGAGCACCGAATTGCGCAGGTGGAGCGTGGCAGCGCGACTGAGCGCTGTCCCTTCCCGATCGAGCGCGAGTACCACTTTGTCGACTTGAGCCAAGTGGGCAGTTCGCGCAGAGCCAGAGCTCTCGAGAGCGCAGGTGAGCTCAGCGACGCCGCGAGTGTTCAGCACTGACGTCCGAAGTACCTGGACCCGCGCGACCATTGTCTTGCCGACCTCCTCTTCGAGCTTGTCGAGCTCCCGGAGAGCGCGTTCTGGCTGACCGCGGAGCAGCTCGGAGTAGGAGGCGACGAGACGCGCGCTCGCTGCATGAGTCCCGAGATAGGGAGAGGTCCAGCCTGCGGTGGCCGACTCGATCAGCGCGATCGCTTCCTCGCCGTCGCCGTCGCGAAGCCCGATGCGGCGCGCCTGCCAAATCTGAAGACCCGTGAGTGCGTTCAAGTCGCTCCGCTGTCGCGCATCGCGCAGCCAGACGCGCATCCTCCGATCCAGCTCGCGATGTCGTCCGAGGAAGATCATGTTCGAGGCCCAAAACATGCGCGTCGTCGAAAGCTCCCACGACACCGCGCGACACCTCTCAAAGAGCAATCGTTCAGCGCGCTCGAAGTAGGAATAGGCCTCGCGCTGATCACTCAGGAAGTAAAGCGACATCGCGTGAATGAACGCGAGGAACGCTTCTCCATAATGCGAGCGAGGTGTCGGCATGAGCCTCTCGGCGGTGGCGCGATATTCTTCGACGAGCCCTCGCGCTTTCGTGCCCCGCATCGCCCGAAAACACGCTTCCATGCCGATGGCAAAGGCGATCGGTTCGGCGGAGTTTGAGTCGAGAGCGAAGCGGAGCTGACGAGCGCTGTTGGCCGCGCCGTGCACGGAGCTGATATGTCCGATCGACCAAGCCGTGCGGCAGGTCTCGAGTCGGAGCGCGAGACGGCCCTTGGGGGGTGTGCTCTGAGGCGACTTCGGAGTTGAGCGGAATGCGAGCCGCGCGCGTCCGATGGCCGTCGCGATCAGGGCCCGCTTGGGTGAATTGGGCCAGGTGAGTCCCACTTCGCGGTGAACGCGCTCGAGGAGCGCGACCCCTTGGGCAATGGCGCCGCTGCAGAGCCACTGTTCAGCCGCGCGGCGGCGGTATTCGTGAGCCAGCGGAGGCGACGCGGTCTCTGCGAGGCGCGCGAACACGGGGGCGGCCTCGGCGGCGCGACCTGCATTCGCGAGCGCGAGTGCCTTTCGCTCTTCCAGGCGGAAGAGGTGGTCTGCGCTCGCTCCGGGGCCGAGGCAGTCGAGGGCGAGTTGGAACAGCTCGACGGCTTGATCCAGGGCAAGACGGCTCTCAGCCTCCATCGCCGCTTCTTCCGCGTGTCCACCGGCCAGCTCTTTTTCGCCAGCGCTGAAGAAATGGAGCGCGGCTTTGCCTTGATCGCTGGGCTCGACGAGGAAGGCGCGAGCCAGGCGCAAGTGCAGGTCGCGATCCCCGCGGAAGCCAAGCGTGACGAAGGCCCGGCGGACCTGATCGTGCAAAGGTCCAATGCTCATGCTCCCGGCGCGCGTCGAGCAGAGCCGCGCCGAGATGAGCTCATCCATAGGGCCGCGCGGATCTTTGCCGAGGAGCTCTCGAACGCGTGGAACGGGGAGCTGCCCACCGAGACAACACAGCGCAAATAGATCCCGCGCCGCGGGAGACAGGGCAGAAACCTTCTCCGCGATGATTTGTGGATACTCGATATCTTCGTCGGCTCGGTCGCTGCGGACAAGCTGTCTAAAGTAATTGACGAGCTCGGTGATCAAGAAGGGATTGCCCTGCGATCGGTAGGCGAGTCGCTCCATCAGGCCGTCCGAGAGCTCCCCTTCAGCGAGCGTCTCACAGAGCTCCTTCGATTCATCCATCCCGAGGGGACCGAGCCGAAGATCAAGGCAGGGTAGCTCGTCCTCGAGGCACTCGGCGCCCTGACGCAACGCAAGGAGACAGGGACTCTCCCCTTTCAGATCGGAGCGGTAGGAGAGAATGAGGAGGCACGGGGGCGCCTGGGGCCCTGAGAAGACCTCAAAGATGAGGCGAGCGGAGTCCACGTCTCCCCACTGCAGATCGTCGATGGCGATCACGACCGGGATCTCTCGGGTGAGCGCGGTGAGGAAACGAGCGAGCGCGCGATAGCCGGCGCGGCGCGCGGCGCGGGGTTCGAGCCCATGATCCGGGCGCATCTCCGCGCTCCGGAAGGCCAGGAGCTCTCGAAGTTCAGGGAAGAGTTGAGCCAGGGCGGCGCGATCCTCCTTGGACAAGGAGCGGGTGAGGTCGTTTTCTGGTGCCTTTGGACTGCGGAGATAGTCGAGAAGGCTCCCGATCACGCCGTCGAACGCTTTGTGACGGATGTACTCGTTCTCGGAGCAGAGGCCGAAGAGAACGAGAGCGTCACGGCGTCGGGAGCGGAAGCGCTCGAGGAGCGCCGTTTTGCCGACGCCGCTCTCTCCGGAGAGGAAGGCGAGCACGGGTTCGTCTCCTTCGAGCATGCGCACGAAGGCCGTGTCGAGCTTGAGAAGCTCCTCGGAGCGACCGGCGAAGCGGTGTCGATCGAGCGAAGGGACAAGGCTGTCGTGCACTGGTGTCCCTGGCTCGACAACAGTGGTGAGCGCTTCTGCGATCGAGAGGCGGTGCTCAGGATCGGGATCGAGAAGCCGAATACAAAGCTCATCGAGGTCCTTGGGGAGCTCGGGCGCGAGATCGCTCGGGCGCGTTCCGCCTCCTGGGTACTTCTCTTGTGTGAGGGCTTCGAAGAGGACGAGCCCGAGAGAGTAGGAATCGGACTTCGGCGAAGGGGAGGCTCCTTGAAGGAGCTCGGGCGCGATGTACTCCGGCGTTCCGAGGACGGCGCGGGCTTGCAGTGCATCCCTTTCGAGGCGCAGTCCGGCGCCGAAGTCGACGAGCACAACCCTGCCGTTGTTTTGGACAAGGATATTTTGAGGTTTGAGGTCCCGGTGGACGAGCCCTCGCGCGTGGAGGAACGCGAGGACCTGCATGAGCTGGGCGAGCAGGGGGCGAAGAGGGTGAGTCCGAGCGGCCGCGTGAAGGAAGTGTTGTCCCTCGATGTAGGCCATCGTGAAGAAGGCCTCATCGTGCTCAATGTGCAGCTCGTAGAGCTGGGCCAGGTTCGGGTGAATCAGTCCGCGCAGAAAACGAAACTCGCGCTTGAGAGCGCCGACGGACATGAACTCGCTCGTGTGGAGCATCTTGAGCGCGACGCGCCCTCGCCTCACCTTGTCGTGCGCGAGCAGGACGATGCCTTCACCTCCGCTCCCGAGCTCACGTTCGATCTGGAAGCGCCCCCCGCCGAGGCTGCGCGGGATCGGACGACCCCCTCGTCGGTAGAGAGAGGCGCTCGGCACGAGGAGAGCGCTGTCAGAGGCTGGGTCGAGAGCGTCTCGCGCCATGGGTTCAGTTTCGGCGTGTATCCCGTCCAAATCCATAGAGAAATCCTGCGACTCGGGACCGCGAGTGAGACCCAGTCGGACAGTGGGTTCCGGACCGGGGCGCTCCTCTTAGGGGGCGGCCGAGGGCCCAATCCATTGGATACGCTCTCCGACCCTTCGACCTTTCCCATTCGGGACAGCCGGCCCCATCGAGTATGGTCGAGTCCGATGAACCTGCAGCGGCTCGAGATCTTTCGCGCTGTGATCCGGAACGACTTCAACGTTTCGCGGGCGGCGCAAGAGTTGCGTCAGTCGCAGCCCGGCTTGAGCCGTCAGCTCGCCATTCTCGAAAGTGAAATCGGCGCACCCTTGTTCGTACGGAAGGGAAAGCGCCTGGCTGGGCTGACTGGACCGGGCCAGGAGGTGCACCGGCTCGCCGCACGTATGTTGGCAGATGCCGACGCTTTGCGTCAGGTCGCCGTCGGCTATCGAAACGCTGAGCGGGGCACGTTAGTGCTCGCGACCACCCACACCCAGGCGCGTTACGCGTTGCCGAAGGTCGTCCAGGAGTTTCGTGAGACCTATCCCGACGTGCACCTGGTCTTGCATCAAGGCAGCCCCTACCAGGTGGCCGAGGAGGTGCTCGAAGGGAAGGCAGATCTCGCGATCGCGACCGAGGCTCTCTACGACTATCCGGAACTCGCCGTGCTCCCTTGTTACGAGTGGAATCGGTCTGTTATCGCACCCACAGGTCATCCGATCCTTTCGACGAAGCAGCTGACGCTCCAGGAGCTCGCCCGTTACCCGATCGTGACTTACGCCTCTTCAGTCACGGGACGCTCACAAATCAACGCGGCCTTCGTCGCTGCGGGTCTCTCCCCGAACGTCGTCCTTTCCGCAATCGACGCTGACATCATCAAGACCTACGTGCGCCTTGGGCTTGGAGTTGGCATTGTGGCCACCATGGCTTTCTCCGAGGAGGCAGATGCTGGGCTCGAAGCTCGTGATGCAAGCCACCTGTTCCCGCCTTCGACGACGGGGGTCGCGCTGAGGCGGGGGGCCTACCTCAAGGGCTACACTTATCGATTCATTGAGCTCACGTCTCCGGCTCTCACGAGGAGTGTGGTCGATGCCGCAATTTTCTCAGAGGCGAGCCCTAGCTCGGCGCTCCCGCGGAGCTTCGACGAGGCCTGACGCCAAAAATGAGCCTCCTTTTTCGGGGCCAGGGTCTCCGGATCACGAAACGCTGTGCTACAAAGCCGGCCCGATGTCCCAAACGGCCTCCCCCGAGAGATTCGATCAGGTTTCAGTTCTCGCTCGTGCGAATGTTTACTTTGGCGGTGGAGTTGTGAGCCACACTGTCCTGTTTGCCGATGGTTCGAAGAAGACCCTGGGCATCGTGTTCCCGGGAACCTACTCCTTTGACACCAAGGCCCCGGAGCGGATGGAGGTGACCGCGGGAGCGCTGGAGGTCGAGCTGCCTGGCGCCGAGCGCCGGACCTACCCCGCCGGTACTTTCTTCGACGTCCCTGGTGACGCCGTCTTCACGATCGCGGTGTCCGGTGAGCCGGCCCAATACGTTTGTAGCTACCTCTGAGGGAAGCTCGCTCACCGAAGGTCGCCATGGCTCCTCTCACTCGATCGACGCAACCGCCGGGCCTTTGCGGCTGGGGCCGGACCCATTTGCCGGGCGCTGAGATCCGCGGAGAGAATTTGGCTCGGCTCTCCGAAGGACGACCCCTTTCACGTGGGCTCGGGCGATCCTACGGAGACGCTTCGCTCCTCGCGAGCCCCGACGCTGTAGCGGTGAACACGACGCTGGCGGATCGGTTGCTGAGTTTCGACGAGTCAACGGGCCTTCTCCGCGCCGAGGCAGGCTTGTGTCTCGCCGAGCTCAACCGGCTCTTTCTCCCGCGCCTTTGGTTCACGCCGGTGACCCCCGGAACGAAGTTCGTGACCCTCGGCGGCATGGTCGCGTCGGATGTTCACGGCAAGAACCATCATGTGAGCGGGACCTTTGGTCGTCACGTCGAATCGCTCTTGGTCCGAACGGGACGGGGGGTGGTGGTCGAGTGCAGCCGCACGGAGCACCCGGATCTCTTCTTCGCGACCCTCGGCGGCATGGGCCTCACCGGTCACATCCTCGAGGTGAGCGTGCGGATGGTTCGAATTCCTTCGACCTGGATGGTGTCTGAGACGCACCGCGTCGAGAGCCTCGACGAACTTTTGGCCCTCTTGGATGAGAAGGGAAAGACCTGGCCGTACACGGCGGCTTGGGCTGACACTGTGACGCGCGGAAAAGGGCGCGGCCGCGGCATTCTCTTCCTCGGTCGTTGGGCCGAACCGCACGAAGCTCCCCCCGAAGTCTCGAAGGGGGGCCTCTCGATCCCGATGCCGTTCGACTTGCCCTCCGGCCTCCTGAATCGCTTCACGATTCGGGTGTTCAATGAGCTCGTCTATCGGTCCCACTTCGGCAAGACGCGCCGAAAGGTCGTTTCTCCCGATCAGGTCTTTTATCCCCTCGATTGGGTGCGAAATTGGAATCGGGCGTATGGTTCACGCGGCGTGACCCAGCACCAATCCGTCGTAAATAAAGCGACCGGCCGTGAAGCGCTGCTCGAGATGATGGGCGTGCTCGAGAAGTTCGGTGCGGCGTCGTTTTTGACTGTGATCAAGGACTGCGGCGAACAGGGAGAGGGCCTCTTGAGCTTCCCGAAGCCGGGGATTTCTCTAGCGCTCGACGTGCCGATGCTCGACCGCTCAAAGGAGATGATCCACGAGCTGAACGAGATCGTCCTCCGCCACAGCGGGCGCATCTACCTGACCAAGGATGGGATGACGACGCCGGAAGACTTCAGGAAGATGGACGATCGAATCGACGCCTTCTTGGAAGTGAAGAGGCGTTGGGATCCTGATTTCGAGTTTCGGAGCGCACAGAGCGCTCGCCTTTTCGGGATCGGCGGGTAAGCGGTGAGGAGTTCATTGTGAAGGTTGTCGTACTGGGCGCTACGGGCGGGATGGGCCGGGCCGTCAGCAGGAGGCTGGCAGAGCGCGGCGATCGCCTTTTTTTGTTGGGAATTGACGCGAAGGAGCTCGAGCGGAGCGCCGCCGACCTGACGCTGCGCGGCAAAGACCGAGACCCGGTGGGGTTCGCAGAGTGTGACCTGGAGGACCCGGCATGCTTCGAACAAGCTCTGTCGCTCGCCGACGCTCACCTAGGCGGTTTCGACACGGTGATCGTGACGGCGGCTCTGTTTGGAACCGGGGAGCGTCTCGAGGAGGACACCGTCTTCGCTCATCGTCTCTTGGTCGCGAACTTCGCGAACACGATAGCTTTCTGTGAACTGGCTCGGAAGCGATTGCTTTCGCGAGGGGGCGGGACGCTCTGTGTGTTCAGCTCCGTAGCCGGCGATCGGGGCCGCAAGCCTGTCTTCATTTACGGCGCGAGCAAGGCAGGCCTGAGTACCTACCTCGAAGGCTTGGATCATCGCTTCCGTTCTGAAGGGCTCGTCACGGTTTGTGTGAAGCCCGGTTTCGTGAAGACGCAAATGACGGCCGGCTTGAAGCCGCCGCCCTTTGCCGGCGAACCGGATCAGGTGGCCGCCTTGGTGGTCCGGGCGATCGACAAAGGGACCCCAGTGGTCTACGCGCCCCGCGCTTGGGCCCTTGTGATGTTCGTGATTCGGGCCCTGCCGCGCTTCATCATGAGAAAAGTGGGGTTCTGAGTTCTCTGAGTACAGAGCCAGGCCTTGAGTTCGAATTCGAGCCCCTCGGGCGGAATATTCGGGGGAACTTACCAGTTGTGCCCCTCTTGGGCAGTGAATGAGACCCTTTTTGGCTTCCAAAAAGGGGAAATCGCTGACGTTTCCGATTTGACAGCCTAGGGGCCTTGGTTAGCATCGCCGCCCCGCGAGCTCACTCGGGCGCGCAATCTCAGAAACGAAAGAGGTACGACTCTTGTCCACGGATGTCATGATTCACGCGAGCGAGCTTTCGAAGCGTTTCGGAGGAGTCCGAGCGCTCGATAAGGTTAGCTTTGAAGTGAAAAAAGGTGAGGTAGTCGGGTTTCTGGGGCCAAACGGCGCTGGAAAGTCGACCACCATGCGAATTCTCACGTGCTTCCTCGCGCCCTCGAGCGGCACGGCGAAGGTGAGCGGGATCGACGTGTTCGATGATCCGCTCGCTGTGCGTCGCGCTATCGGGTACCTGCCGCAGCGAGCGCCCCTCTACACGGATATGAGCGTGATCGACTATCTCACGTTCGTCTCAGAGATCCGTGGCCTCAAGGCCGATCAGTTCAAGAAGGCGCTCGGCCGGGTTGTGGAGGTGTGCGGCCTTGCCCAGGCGCTCCACAAGGACATCGGAACGCTGTCCCATGGTTATCGTCAGCGCGTCGGTCTCGGCCAGGCGCTGCTCCACGATCCGCAGATCCTGATCCTCGATGAGCCGACCGCTGACCTCGATCCGAACGAGAAGGCCGAGGTGATCCGCTACATCCAGGACATTGGAAAAGACCGTACGGTCCTGCTCTCGACCCACAACTTGAGCGAAGTTGAGCAGGCCTGCGCCCGCGCGATCATCGTCTCGAAGGGACGCGTCGTTGCCGACGGACAGCTCGACGAAATTCGCGCCAAGACCGGCGCAGTTCGTTACGTTGTCACCGTCGACGACAAGGCGCTGCGGGCTGACGCTGCCGCGCCGAGCGTCCGGGAGATCGAGGATGCGCTCGCTGCTTTGGCTGGCGTGCGCAAGGTCCGAGAGCTGCCGAACGACGAGTCGGCGCACCGCTTCGAGCTTTCAGGGGCGAAGGACTCCGACGTTCGCGCGGAGATCTTCCGTCTCGCAGTTGATAAGGGATGGCTCCTGCTCGAGCTTCATCGTGACGCTCAGAGCCTCGACGCAGTGTTCCGCGACCTGACGCGGGGCGACGAGGCGCTCGACCGCGGTCGCACCGAATCGTTCGACGACGATGAGGACGAGGACGACGACCAGGACGATGGGGCCGACGAAGAGGAATCAGAAAAGGAGAAAGCTTAAATGGACGCGGTGCTTTCTATCGCGAAGCGCGAGTTCCGGTCGTATTTCGACTCGCCGCTCGCCTATGTCGTGATTTGCCTGAGCTTTTTCGGACTCGGGCTCCTGTTCTTCAATTTCCGCGGCGGCTTCTGGCAGCTGGATCGCGCGACGATGCAGCCGCTCTTCGAGTACCTGCCCGCAGGGCTCGCGATGGTGGTGGTGCCGGTCGTGACGATGCGCCTGATGGCCGAAGAGCGTCGGTCCGGAACCCTCGAGATGCTGATCACGCTGCCCGTGAAGGACAGCGACGTCATCCTCGGCAAGTACCTGGGCGCGCTCGGCCTGGTGCTGATCGTTGTGCTCGGTTCGGTGACCTACCCGCTCTTCATGTTCAAGTTCCCCTGGAACCTCGGTCCGCTCGACAGCGGCCCGATCCTGAGCGGTTACGTCGGGCTTCTGCTCTACGCAGCCGCGAGTGTTTCGGTGGGTCTGCTCGTGAGCTCTTTGACCGAGAGCCAGGCAATCAGCTTCTTCGTCACGCTCTTCTTGCTCGGAGCCTTCTGGTTCTCGGGCTCGATGGCCGACCAGATGACCGGCGCAGTGGCGAACTTCCTGCACTACATCAGCTTCCAGACTCGCATGAGCGGTTTCATGCGGGGCCTCATCGACACTCGGGATGTCGTGTTCTTCCTTTCGATCACGGCACTCTGCCTCGTGATTTCGTTCCGCGCGCTCGAACGCCGCAAGTGGGCTTGAGATATGGCGACCCAAGATCAAAAACGGAAAGCAGCAGCGCAAACCGGTCTCTACCTCGTAGTGATCGTGGCCATCGTTGTGGTGGCGAACCTCCTCTCGGCGGGCGCCTATAAACGTATCGACACCACCGCCACGGAGCGCTTCACCCTCAGCCAGGGTTCAGGTCGTCTGGTGCGGAGCTTGAAAGAGCCCGTGCAGGTCGACGCTTACGTGAAGACCGGCCTGGCTCAGCTCGACGCGTTCGTGCGTGACCTGACCGACCTGCTCAAGGAGTACGAGCGTCAAGGCGGAGGCAAGTTTAAGTTCAGCATCATCGAGCCGAAGACGGACGAAGCGCGGGAGAAGGCTCGCGAGGCTGGCGTGACGGAGCAGCCGTTCGGCGAAGCCAGCGCGACGGGCGACGAGAGCGCCGCCATCACCCAGGGCTTCCTCGGCCTTGTCTTCAAGTACGGCAGTGAGACCGCGGTCATCCCCGCGCTCCACCCCGCACGGGGCGATGGTCTCGAGTTCTTCATCACCAACAAGATCCGCGAGATCCGGGATAAGAACGACAACATCAAGCACAAGATCGGCGTCATCACCGGCAAAGACGAACTCAAGCTCACCGATACGAACCTGATCCCCCGTGGTCAGGGCGGCTCTCCGACGCTTGAGCAGATCATCAAGCAGAACTTCCCGTTCTATGAGATCGAGACTGTCGACCTCGCAGGCGGGGACTCGGCGATCGATCCGTCCTTCGTTGGCCTGATGATCACTCAGCCGGGCGCCGACTACACCGACAAGGAGCTCCGCCGCATCGACGAGTTTTTGATGCTCGGAGAGAAGTCGCTTGTCGTGATCGCCTCGGCCGTCTCCATGAAGCCGAACGATTCGGCCATGAGCGCTGAGCTGACCCTGCACGGACTCGGACCCCTGCTCAGCGGTTATGGCATCGAGATGCAGAAGGACGCCGTCCTCGACCACGGCGCCCAGTTCCGCATCCCGGTCATGGTCGGCATGGGTACGATGGCCTGGATCCGTCACCCGGGCATCGCTCACGTCGTCAACGATCCTCGGTTCGCTGACAACGAGAGACTCCTCGACACCTCGTTCCCGGCTTTCTTCCGGATGGACGAGATCATGTTCCCCTATCCGAGCTCCCTTGTGCTCCATCGCGACAAGCAGCCCGCAGACGTGACGCTCAAGGCGGTGGCTCGCACGACCCCCGCAGCGAACGTGATCGTCGCGGACACCGTCGACATGTCGCTGCGTGACCGCTGGGATCCGAAGCCTCCCTTCGAGCAGCGCATCATCGCGGCGAGCGCCGAAGGAAAGCTGAAGAGCGCTTTTGCTGGGAACCCCGGGGAAGGGATCACCGCTCCCGAGGTCGCGGCCAAGCCGTCTCGCGTTCTTGTCATCTCGTCGAGCCAGTTCCTCACGAACCCCTTTGCCTACGCGGGCAACGGACCTGAGCAGCACGGCCAAATGGCGATGTTCGGAGCGCTCGGCGGCAACAAGGAGCTCCTCCAGTTTGCTGGCCCCTACGCCCAGAAGTACCTGACCCAGACCATCCTCAGCCTGAAGAACACGCTGGACTGGATGAGCGGGGACACCGATCTCATCGCGGCCAGCGCCAAGATCCTCGGCGAGGCGAACCTGACCTACTCGAGCGTCAAGAAGCCTGAGTTCAAGGTCGACGACTCGGAAGAAGAGATTCGCAAGAAGGACGAAGAGTATCGTACGGCGCGTAAGGACTTGCAGAAGCGAGTTCAGTGGACGCTGACGCTCGGAGTTCCCTTGGCGTTCGGTGGAGTTGGTTTCTTCAGGTGGCGGAGCCGCGAGGCGAAGCGCGCCCAGAAGGCCGCCTAACGAATCACACCCTAGCCCCAGGAGATCTTTCCCATGACGGAATCTTCAACTGAAAACAAACCGGTCGCTAGCTCGGCGACGGGGAGTGAAAGGCGTCTCTACATCGCGCTTGGCGTCCTCGCCCTGTTGGGCGGCGCTCTCTACCTCCAGACGGAAGGGAAGAAGGCCGAGATCAAGAGCCTCTCGGGAGAGGTCGCCGCGGCGACTCTCCCGACCTTGTCGGTCGCCGAGTCCATTAAGGACAACGCGACGAAGATCGTGATCGAGCGCCCCTCCGACGCAGCCGAAGGCGCCGCCATCGCACCTCCCGAGCGCCACACCCTGGTCAAAGAAGGGGCGGAGTGGAAACTCTCCGAGCCCCTCAGCGCCCTCGCCAACCAGACGAACGTCGAGAGCCTCCTGTCCAGCTTGCCCAAGCTGAAGATCAAGGAGCAGATCTCGAGCTCGGCGGAAAGCTACGCTCAGTACGACCTCAGCGACGACAAAGCGACCCACATCACCGTCTTCGAAGGAGACAAGGTTGCGCTTGAGCTCTTTGCGGGCAAGAGCGGCGGCCGGGGCCAGACGGCTCGCCTCCCTGGCCAAGAAGGCGTCTTCGTCATCGACGGCTACTCGAGCTACCTGTTCTCCCGAGACACCAAGGGCTGGCGGGACACGAGCGTCTTGAAGTTCGAGACCGAAAAAGTCACCCGCGTCGACGTCGTGAACGAAAACGGCGCCTTCGAGTTCAAGAAAGAAGGCGACAAGTGGTCGGGCCGCTTCAAGAAGGGTAAGGCCGGCGCTCTTTCGGCGATCAAAGACTTCGAGTCGAGCAAGGTCGACGACCTCCTCCGCGCTTACAAGTCCCTGAACGCGACGGGCTTCGGAGATGGGAAGAGCCTCAGCGATACGGGTCTCGACAAGCCCCTGGCTGAGCTCACGATCACCATCGGCGACGCCAAAACTCAGGTCCTGTTCGGTTCGAACGCCGAAGGCTCGAGCCGCTACGCGAAGCTCCCTGAGGGCAGCGAGATCTACACGATCAGCAGCTGGGCCTCAGACTGGGCCTTCGCGGAAGAGTCCAAGTTCCAGAAGAAGAAGGACTCTGGAGAGGACTGAGGTTCATCCGTCCTCGGTTCGACTCTCTTGAGGGCTGACCGAGCTCCGCAGCTTCCCATCTCTTGAGGGCTGACCGAGCTCCGCAGCTTTCCCGCTGATTCGAAGTGGCAGTCCCCGAACGAGCGGCTCGGGGACTGCTTGTATTTGCGGTGTTCACGTCCTTGACCCGGTCTTCGGCAAGAGGGCGAGAGAGAGCCAAGAACCCGAGCCGTGTTCGCCGGCGATCACGATGAAGGTGTCCTTGTTGGAGGAGAACGCGGCGCCATGGGGACCAGTTTCGCCTGTCGGGAGTCGTCGGAAGCCCTTCTCCAGCAGAGTTTGCTCGTAGTCCTTGAGCATAATCGCTGGTGGCTTTGCGCTCTCATAAGCGAAGAGAACCTCTCGCGGGCGTGTGGACCGATTCCGGTCGGCGGCGCTCTGGTAGTGGGCGCTGAGAATGCGGCGCCCTTCTGGTCGCGGAGCAAAGCTCGGGTCGAGACCGGGAGCGTCTCCTTCTTGAGGAAAGGCGGAGTGCATCGCCAAGGAACGCGTGCGGAGGTGCAGGAGGTGCGTCGCGGGCGCGCCCGCGAGCTCAGTCGAGCGGAGGAAACTCACCTCCGGCGCACCGAGCTCTCTGAGGTCCTCCGTTTCAGCCCAGCGCTTCAGGCTGCTGACGAGGCTCCCATCTTTGCCCTTGGGGGTTCGAAGGCAGATGACGGACCGACCGAACGCGGTTCTTCCTTCTCCTTCCATGGAGAACCCGGGACAACTCTCTCGAAGGCGGGCGCTCTGCTCTTCGGGCGAGCCAGGCAGACTTCTACTTTCGACTTCGAACTGGATACCGTTCAGGTGAAGAGTTCCCCGGGACAAGTGGGTGGAGGAACTGGAGCCCTCTCCCTCGAGCAAGGTCGGGAAGAGTCCTTGTGCGGCACCCTCGAGGCGCGCCTGGGCTGTGCGGAGGAGAACGAAGAAAGTTCCAGCAAGGACCAAGGCCGTGAGGAGCGAGAGCTCCAGAAAGGCGCGGAGGAGGCGGGCTCGCTCGGAGGGGGGACGAGGGGGAGCGGATTTCGTGGTCATGTTTATTCGTCGAGGCGCTTGGGTTCCGGCTTTGTCTCCGGGCCAAACCCGGAGAAGAGCTTGTCGGCGATTCCTTCGGCCGAATCGGGCTCGACGTTGCATGGAAGTGAGAAGGATCGCCCCACGGTGACCGTTTCTCCTCCGAGGAGCTCCTGGCGCTCGAACTCCTCCTCGTCAGAGATCTCGAATCGGTCGAGCAAGAGCTCGTTCAACTTCACGCTGATGTCCTTGAACGCTTCATAAACTCCGGAGCCCTCGGGAACCGGGCCTCCCTCGCTTTCGAGGCGTTCGGGGGCGAGCGAGGTTGTGACTCCTGCCTCGTCCATGCGGTTCTTCAAGGCAGGGTCCTCTTCCCGGTTGGCCTCCGGACAGTCCTCCGGAACCTTGCCGCAGCCGCTCGCCGCGATCTGCCAAGCGCAGCGCCGCACGGTGCTCGCCGCGAGCTGAGTGCTGGTGACCAGCTTGTTCACGTAGAGAACCCCCGCGAACACCAGGCACAAGAGCGGCAACATGATGGCCGCTTCGACCGACGCGATGCCGCGCACTCGAACGCGACGGACCCGTCGATGGATCGAGGGAACGCCATAGGAGTGGGGAAGCGCGCGCCTTCCGCAGAGGGCAAAAGGGCGGAAAGAGGGAGAACGTTTCATCGCTTTCATCAGTGAATCACCATCTCGTCGAGGGAAAGCAGCGCCTCCCAGAACCCACCACAATTCCCCATCGCCTTTTGGCAGGAGCCTTCCGGACTTCCTTCTCGTTTCAATCCTCCGAACTCGGCGCTGTCTGCGTCATCCCGCGCAGCTGTCGCTTCCATGCGGCTTCGCTCGCTGTCTTCCTCTTCCTTTGAAGGGAGACGGAAGCGCCGCAATCGAGCGGTCCAAGCGGGTCGCCACATCCAGTCCTCGCGAGACGCTTCGCCGTCGACGTCGGCGAAGTAATACTCAGCCTGGGCGATCGACACTTTCCCTAGAAACGTCATGGCGTCGGCCGACAAACCTTCGATCGTTTGCGCTAGCTCAGGCAGGGCACCCTCTTCCTCGGCAGCGGGAGCCGTAATCACGACATTCACTCCGTCCTTGAAGTATCCGGGACCGACGCCGTCTCCGAACGCCACCGTACGGATCTGGAATGCACCACCGCCGAGCTTGAGGTCCGTCTCGACGCGCATCGGAGTCATGCTGTCGTCGCCGTTCATGGTCTCGCCTTCTTCCGTGAGCGGCTCTTCGATCTTCTCCTCGAAGGTGCAGCTGAGGATGTGTGAGATATGGAGCTCGTGGCGAGGCGGAGAGAGGCCATTGTCGCCAGGGGGGCCTACGTGATTCAGGGTCCTCTTGCAGACGGGAAGCGGGCGTTTCTCTCCGTTCGGACGAGCCCGGCTCTCCCAGGGAGACCAGGGAAGATCGAACCCGGGCGTGTAGTCACAGGGACTGCGCCCGAGTTTTTCCTCGGACTGGCTCAGGACCTTTCTTGACTCTTCGACGACGCTGCCGTCGGGATGATGGCGGTAGACGATCTCGAGGTCTTGCTTCAGGTAGGTGTAAGACTTTGGAGTGCGTCCAGAGCTCGGGTCACAGTAGGCGCGGGCTTGGAGGGCTCTCTTTTCGCAGGCGCTGTAGGGAGGACAAGGATCGTCCGCATGGACGTTCGGTTTGGCCTCCATGTTCCGGAGCCCCGCCAAAGTGCAGTCTTCTTCTGACTTGCAGTCTGCGCCTTCGAGCTCTGGATAAGTCTTCTCGATGGTCCGGCTGTACGAGGGAGGAGCTCCCTTGCCGCCACCGCAGAAGTACTCGCTCATGCTCTTGGTGAGGTCGCCGATCACGTCGCCAAATTGATCTCGCATGCCCTCTCCGAGCGGGGCGAGGACGATCTTGCCGACCTCTCGCCCTCCGCGCTCGCAGAGCACCGAAAACTCATCCGACTCGACAGGTAAGCGGATCCGCGAAGGGAGCGCGAAGGCGCCGGTCGCCGGATAATGGGACTCGGCTGCTTCTCCGAGCGCGCCCAGCGTGGCCACGGCGGGCACGATCACCGAGACGCCTTTTTCAGCGAAATGGGCGAGCCGGAGTCCAGCCTCCACCGGCGGTTTGGCAGCGTTATAGGCCCTTTCAAAGCCATGGGCGGCGTTGGTGCAGAATCCAGCCATCGGAAGCGTGGCCCCGAAGGTTGGGGTGGCGAGCGCTGCAAACACGATGGCCCCGATGGTGAAGAGGGCCTGCAGGAGTCGGAGCGCGATCAAAATGGCGAGGAGCGCTGCCATCACCCAGTTGATGTAGACGATGAGATTCATGCCGCGCGCATGAATGACCGCGGAGGCGAAGCCGGCGGCGTCGGCGGCGTCTTGCATCGCCTCTTGCGCCAAAATGGTGCGGCCGATGCCGAGCGCGTAGAAGGTCAGCGCGATGAGCAGCATCGCGAGGATCAACCCGAGGATGCTGATGGCGCCGCGCTCCGAGTGAAGGAGCGCGGCCCGGATAGAGAGGCGGCGGGGAGCTGTCTTACTCGTACTTTCCATGGTAATCGGCGCCTTGATTGGGGAGGGTTTCCTCGGCGGAGAGCACGAGGAAGCGGAAGGGCGTGACTTCGAGGAGCTTCTGGAGGTTCGGGTTCTCCACCCTCTCGAGGATCTCTTTCGTCTCGTCGTCGGACATGAGATCTTTGTAGCTCTTGCAAATGAGCAGAGCTCCGAAGGGGACCCGACAAGGAAACAGGTAGTCGACCCGGGCCGTCACGGGGTCCTTGAGACCAAACTGGTCACTCTCACTCTCGTTTGTGATAGAGAGCACGACGCTCACGCCGTTGTACCCGACGACACCTAAGAGGGCCTGACCCAGGCCCGAGGTGATAGAGTCGCGGAACGTCGAAGAGACGGGGACTTCCCGGTTCAGAAGTTTTTCGAAGTTCAGAGCTTCCTCCGAGGGCGCGAGGACCGTCAGCGGCGCGGAGGCGGCGCGTTTGATGGCGACGAAGCGCGGATCGTCCTCTCCCTCCAAGCGATTTCGCTTCAGGCCGTCGGCTCCGTATTCCTTAGGGTCGTCGTCGAGGACGACCACCGCCGCGCGTGCGGCGCGGTGCGCCGCGTGTTGTACGACGAACTTCCCGACGACGACGAGGCCGAGCTGCGTCAATCCGAACCAAGCGGCGATCATGAGCGGAAACACCATGACCATCTCGATCGAGGTCGTGCCGCGGACGCGCCGAGCGCGGAGAGCTCGGCGGAAACGGGCGGAGGACGGTGACGGGCGAGCCATGGGGAATCCTGAGCGGTGGCAGCGTGAATCAGAACAGGAGCGGAAGAGCGGGGAACTTCTCGACCAGCAGCACGAGACACGTTCCGAGGGCGATCGCGGGACCGAAACGAAGGGTCGTCACCGAAGCGGGGTCGCCGCGTCCGATCGTGTGGCGCGCGGTTTGGGCGAGGAGGCGGAACAGGGAGCCGCGCGCGGCGGCGCGAAACAGCGCGTAGAGGAGAAGAATCGCGAGGGACCAGAGCAGCGCGGCGAGGCCGAGATCAGGCCCGAGGCACGCTCCGAGCGCCGCCCAGAGCCCCCCCCCCCCCCCGCCAATGGCAGCGCCCCGCGTGAGGAAGAAGAGCAGGCAGGGGACAAACCCCACGAAAATCATGCCCGCGAAGCTCAAGGCGGCGCCTTGGCTCCCTCCGAGAGGGGAGAGAGCCAAGGCGACCGCGAGTCCTCCCAGCGTCAGCCAGTTCGGGATCTTGCCGCCGCGGGCGTCGAGGACACCCGCCACGAGCGCGAGGACGAGGGCGAAGAGGGAGAGCATGTGACCCGCCTATTCGTCCTCGGCCCCGCCGATCTTGTTCACGTCGTCCCTCGACTCGCCGAGCGTCCCCTTGAACTTGGCGCCAATCTCGTTCCAGGTACCGACGGCGCCGATGACGACGATGGCCATGAGGATGACGTATTCGATCGTCGAGAGGCCCCGTTCGTCGCCGAGGAGGTTTCGGGAGGACTTCGTGTTCTTCGTGATGAATGCCATATCGTGAGTTCCTTCTTGGTTCAGGGGCGCGCACTGTGCGCGTCGAGTTTGATGTGATGCGAGTGCTCCGGGGCAGGACCGCGGTCTTCGGGGTCCGGGCGAAGGAGCTCTCGTGCTGGGGGGTGTGTCGGACCGGCGCGGGAGCCGTTGCCGAAAAAATGCGCGGCGGCGTCGTTTTCGGTGGTTCGGGGAGAGCTCCAGTTCGGTTGAGCTCGCCCGGGGTTCACGGACAAACGCGTGCTCGGTGCGCGTATGGAGGCCAGTTGGCGAGCGCAGCGAGCGTTCGAGGGCAGAGGAGAAGGAGCGGCCAGGCGAAGGCTCGGTTGGGCTGAGGCGGAGGTGATGGGCCGGGGCCAAAAGCAACAGAGAGAAAAGAGGCGTTCGGACGGGACGGAGCGGTCGCAAGTGAACGCGGAGCGTCGCGGGAGTGACGGCCGAGGGCAGCGAGCGGCGAGCGCGTTCGAGCGGATGGCGGCAAGGGCAGCGAACGGCGAGAGCGTCCGAGCGGATGGCGGCAAGGGCAGCGAGCGGCGAGAGCGTTCGAGTGGATGGCGGCAAGGGCAGCGAACGGCGAGAGCGTCCGAGCGGATGGCGGCAAGGGCAGCGAACGGTGAGAGCGTTCGAGCGGATGGCGGCAAGGGCGAATCGACGCGTCGGGTGAGCGCGAGGGAAGAGCGTTCGGAGGACGGACCTTCGGAGCGACGTTTTGGACGCAACGGCGTCGAGCTCAGGCCGAAAAGGCGGCCATGGCAGGCAGGAAACCGGGCTTTCGCTGGGATCTCTCGCGGCTCTTGGGCGCGGGTGAGGGAGGCGCCGCGGAGCGGGGGATTGGGCGGCGCGTGGCGCTACGAGGTCAGCTGGCTCGGCTGGCTTCGGACGAGCGTGGGCTCGCGAGCGTCGAGTACGTGGTGATCTTCGCTGCCGTGACGCTGGGCGCTGCGCTGATCTTGGCGGGCCTCGGGCCGACGCTCATTCGCTCCTTCGAATGGCAAGTGGCGGTGCTGGGTCTGCCGGTGCCTTGAAAGTGAACGCTGGGAGGAACGAGGTGGGTCGCCCTTGAGTTCCTCAGGGCTTGCGGGCGGGTCTCCCGAAGGAGAGCCCGCCCGATGCGCCTCGCGAGGGCGACGGAATTAGACGTCGACGAGAGGATAAGACCCGAGAAAATCGGCCTTTCCGACGTCCACGCCGTTGTGTCGCAAGATCGCGTAGGCCATGGCGGCATGGAAGTAGAAGTTCGGGAGCGCCTGCTCGTTCAGGTAAACGCTGCCGACAACGCGCTTGTTCGGGGGAAGATAGCCGATCTTCACGAGACGGGTCTGAGCATCCTTGAAGTCCGCTTCCTCGATCGTTGCGACGAAGGCAGCGGTTTTCTGAATGCGCGCGCGGATCTCGGCGAAGGTCGTCTCGGTGTCTGGATCGCTCGGAGCTTCTTTGCCTGCGAGGCGAGCCGCGAGGAACTTCGCGGTGTCGCAAGCCGACTGAAACTGGCGCACCAAGGGGAACATGTCGGGCGCCAGGCGGGTGCTCAGGAGGACGTTGACGTCGAACTTGCGCGCCGCCGCATGGGCTTCGGCCTTGTCGAGCCAGCCTTCCATGTTGCGGAGCATCTTACAGAGCTGGGGAACGGTCGCGGTGTACATCGACATGCCCTCGCTCTGGCAGCGTGCCCCGAGGTCGTCAAGGGCCTCCGCGTGCCGCCTCGACGCGGGGCTTTTCGGGCCACGAGCGGCTTGTCGGCGCCCGCGGCTGGGGGGCGCTTTCTGGCCGTCGGGCAAGAGAGTTTTGGGTCTTTTGACGCAACGCTTCCCGGAAGCGTCCGAGTGAACTCGCGTGTGGAGGCTACCTTGAATAAGCAGGTTTTGATCGCGGCGCTCGGTCTTTGTGTGGGGTCTTTGGGAGCGCACCAATATCTTCAGAAGGTCAAGCAGGAGCTCGCCGGCGGACCTCAACAGGCCGTGCTGGTCCTGACCCGGGACATGAACGCTGGCGACGTCGTGGACGATGCGGCCCTCGAGACAACCTGGGTGCCGGAGGCGTATCTCGATCCTCGACGCATCCCTGCGAAAGAGCGGGGACAGCTCGTGGGTGTGCCGCTCGTGACAACGGTGCGCGCCGGCGAAGGGCTCTATTGGGGAGATGTGGCGGGCGGAGATAGCTCCCGTGCTGACCTTTCTTCCTTGGTCGCGTCCGGGCGTCGCGCTTACCAGCTAGGCCCCGAGGCGAATCCGTTTGGTGCGCTGGTTCGCGTGGGGAACCGGGTGGATGTGCTGTGTGGGCGCGCCGACGGAGCGAAGACTGTCCTTGAGCGAGCGCTTGTGCTCGCCGTCGGAGATCGCCTGAAGAACGAAGAGGAAACTCAGACCAAGAAGAGCAGCGGCTTCCGGACGACCTCGGGGCTCTCGCTCAGTCTGCTGCCTGAGGAGGCGGAGACGCTGATGAAGGCGGAGCGAAACTGTCAGCTTCGGATCGTTGTGCGTGGTTCTGACGACATCGCGCTCCGGGCAGCCCCCGAACCGCCGAAAGAGGGCACCACGAAGGCTCTTGTCCCCACGAAGACTCGGGAGATTGAACATGTGCGCTAATCGTTTGACAAGGGCCATCTTGTGTCTGGCGCTGGGGCTTGTGCCCTCCGTCTCCCTCGGGCAAGCGAGAGCTCAGTCCCAAGAGTCGGTGCAGCTGAATATCGCTGAAACGCGAGAGTTGACGCTGCAAATTGGCGAGCAGCGCGTGCTCTCGGCGGAAGGGGTGCGCAGCTACTCGGAAGGAAAACGTGGAGTCGTCGAAGTCCGCCTGACGCGGGACGCGAAACAATTCGTGCTCGTCGCGCTGCAGCCGGGGACGACGACTGTGCTCTTTCTGATGACCGACGGGCGCGAGGAACACATCAAGGTCACCGTCGAAGCTCCGATTGCCCAAACTGAAGGGGGCATTGTCGTTCAGCAAGCCGAGAACATCCGGCTCGATTTCTATTTCGTGCAGGTCGACCGTGGTTACATGCACCAGATCGGCCCCGCTTATCCCTCGAGCGTGACCGCGGGCACGTTCTCCGCGGAGTTCGATTTTCTGAGCCGCTCGCTCAACAGCGCCACTGCAGTCGTCGCCGATCAGGCGTTGCTTCGGCTCGATGTGGCCCAGGCGAAGGGTTGGGCGAAGCTGCAGCGGAAGGCCGCGGTCATCACGGAGAACGGTCAGGCGGCTACCTTCTCCGGGGGCGGCGAGGTCAACATTCCCGTTCAAAACGGCCTCGGCACGGGCATCCACGCGATTCAGTACGGAAGCACCATCGACGTGCTCCCGCGTTACGACTCTTCGACGGGTCGTCTCGAGCTTCAAATTTCTGCGGACGTTTCTGACCTCTCCGACGATCGCGGCTCTGGCGTTCCCGGGCGCATTCGATCGGATCTCAAGACTGTCGTGAACCTCGAGCTTGGCCAGACGATCGTCCTCGCGGGCCTGAGCGCGAAGTCCGAACTCAGTAGCCAAGGGGGACTCCCGTTCCTCTCTCAGATCCCGATCCTCGGACATCTCTTCGGGACTCATCGTTCCGAATCGAGGCAAATCGAAAACATCATCTTCATCGTTCCGTCCGTAGTCGACATGCCTGGTCCCGAAGCGCGCATCGCTCTCGACGAAGCCCTGCGCGTCTACGGAAGCTACAAAGGCAAGCGACAGGACAAGGCCTACTTCCCGGTTGTGGGGGCACCATGAAACAAATCCTGCCTGAGGTCGATCTCGAACGTCGACTTGTGATTTCCGTGAAGGCGAAGGGGAAAACGACGCTCCGGCGCTCGTTCCCCGTCGGTTTCCCTGTCCGCATCGGTCGGCTCAATGATTGCCACATTTGCTTGCCGATCTTGGCGGTCTCGCGTTGCCACGCGACGCTCACTCTCTCAGAACAGGGACTCGAGCTTGTCGAGTCCTCTTCCCAGGGCACCCGAGTGGGGTCGGAGCTCGTGCGCGGGGTGACGGCCCTGTTTCAAACGAACTCACTCGAGCTCCACATCGGCGGCTATCAACTCGATTGCCGCGTTGAAGAGCGCGAGCACGGCGCCCCAGATATTCGCCGCGCCATTCACCAGAAGCTCATCGAAAGGCTCGATCTGGCGCGCACGCCCCGGGGACAGCAGGTCACCGACGAGCTCCGGAAGGATGTGCTCGATGTCCTCGAACAGCTCGTCCTGGAGGAGCGCGTTCCGCTGCACTTGCGGGCGAAGATCGTTCGGGATGTGGCGGATGAGGCGCTTGGCCTCGGGCCTCTCGAGACCCTGCTCAGTGACCCGAACGTGAGCGAGATCATGGTCGTCGATCCGAACGTCATTTACGTCGAACGGGACGGACGCCTCGAGCTCACGGGAAGGTCCTTTTCGGATGCGGACGCGGTGCGGGCGGTGATTGAGCGCATTGTCACGCCGCTCGGTCGTCGTATCGATGAAGCGTCCCCGCTTGTGGATGCGCGCCTCCCCGACGGGAGCCGAGTGAACGCGGTGATCCCACCGCTCGCCCTGCGCGGCCCCTGCATCACGATTCGAAAGTTCCGGGCAGGCGCGCTCGAGCTCAAAGATTTGATCGAGAGAGAGTCGCTTTCTCGCGACATGGCGCGCTTCCTCGAAGCGGCCGTCCGCGTGAGGAAGAACATTGTGATCAGTGGCGGGACCGGGAGCGGCAAGACGACGCTCTTGAACATCCTCTCCGCGGCGATCCCTCGCGGAGAACGGATCGTCACGATCGAAGACGCCGCTGAACTGTCGCTCAAGCAGAGCCACGTGGTCTCCCTTGAATCACGCCCGCCGAACCTCGAGGGAAAGGGCGAATATACGATCCGCGACTTGGTGAAAAATGCGCTCCGCATGCGTCCGGATCGCATCGTGGTCGGAGAGTGCCGCGGCGGAGAGGCGCTCGACATGCTCCAAGCCATGAACACGGGGCACGAAGGTTCGATGACGACAACCCATGCGAATTCGCCGCGGGAGGCCGTCGGGCGCCTCGAGACGCTCTGCTTGATGAGCGGCGTCGAGCTCCCCCTGGTGGCCATCCGTCGCCAGATTGCCGGGAGCGTTCACCTCATCGTCCAACAATCCCGTCTCGCGGACGGGTCACGTAAGGTCACGAGCATCGCGGAGGTGGTCGAAGTGGACGAGCGCGGAGAGGTCGTGGTGCGAGAGCTCTACTCCTACCAAGTCGAAGGCACGGGCCCCGATGGGCGCATCGTCGGAAAGTTCATTGCGACCGGGTACTTGCCGAGTTTTCTTGTGGAACTCGAGAAAGTGGGTGACGCTTGTTAGATTTAGGTTTTGTTTTCTGCGCAACGCTCGCGCTCCTGAGTCTCGTGGGGCTCGGGACGCGCCGTGAAGTGTGGGAGGCGCTCCGTCCGCGCTTTCTGGCCTACGAGCGAAATGTCGATCGAAGTCTCCGCTTCATCCGGAGCGGGCTGCGCCCGCGGCAGATTGTGATCGCTCAAGTGGTCTGTCTGGGGTTCGCCCCGGTGGTCTACTTCGGCCTCGGGCGGGCTCTCTTGGCCTCTGCCCTGCTCCTCGGCGCGCTTCTTCCTCACGTTCTCCTCGCGCGCGCGACGGCTGAGCGTGCAAAGAAACTTGATGCACAGGTCGAGCCGATGCTGGGAGCGATCGCGCGCGCCCTTGTGGCGGCGCCCAGCCTCGGCGAAGCGCTCGCGAGCGCCGCCACGGTGATCGAGGCCCCACTCTCGGATGAAATCAAAGAGACTCTCGAAGAGTTTCATCTCGGAACGAACCTCGACTTGGCTTTGACTCATTTGAGCGAGCGCGTGAAGAGCGAGAAACTGCGCGTCGCAGTTCTGACGTTGAAGCTGGGACAAAAGAGCGGCGGTAAACTCGCGAGCATTCTTGAGTCGACGGCGCAAACGATGCGAGAGATGGAGCGACTCGAGGGGGTCTTGCGTACGAAGACCGCGGAAGGAAAGGCGCAGACCGTGGTGATCGCCGTCGTGCCGATCGCGCTCGTCGGGATCTTGGACTCGATGATGCCAGGCTTTTTCGCGCCGCTCGAAAACACAGTTTCGGGCAACATGATCACTCTGGCGAGCGTGGGACTTTGGGTGGGGGCGCTCTTTGCGGCTCGTCAGATCTTGGCGGTGGATCTATGACCTTGGCGCTGGACGGATGGATTTGGACGAGCGCTCTTGGCTTCGGGATGCTCGGGATGAGTGTCGGACGTTTGGTGGCGTCGGCGCCACCGGCGCCTCTGCCGAAGGTCGGTCGATTTCAGAAGGAGCGCGACAGGTTCAGGGCCGAGGGAGCTTGGGCGGCGGGTTTACTCGTCGTGCTTCAAGCGTTCTCTGCGGCGCTCTGGTCCGTCGTACCGCTGAAGGGGCTGCCCGTGCGGTACCTGAACTGGCAAGAGCATCAGCTGCGCTTGGCAGGTTTTCCCATGGGGCTCTCGCCGCGTGAGGTGCCTGTGTTGTGTCTCATGACGGGGCTCTTGAGCGGCGCGTTTGTGTCCGCCTTAGGCTCCTCGACGGTCGCTTCGATCAGCGTGCTTTTGGTGGGGCTCGCGCTTCCCATTTTCCGCATTCAGGGGCTGCGCGGCGCGCGCGTGCGAGCGGCGGCTCGGGAGGTGCCTCGAACGATGGACCTGTTGAGCTTGTGCATGAGCGCAGGGATGGACCTGGTCAGCGGGCTCAAAGAGGTGAGCAAGGGAGACAAGGGCGTCGTGGCGGATGAGCTCCGCTACCTTTTGGCTGCCCTCGAAATGGGTCAGACCCGGCGCGCGGCGCTGCAGGAATTTTCCGAAAACCTCCCTGCGCTCGAGGTCGGTGACTTCACCCGCGCCGTCATTCAGGCCGAGGCCAAGGGAGCCTCTGTCCGCGATGCGCTCTTGAACCAAGCGACCATGAGTCGGCAACGCCGGAGCGTTCGGGCCGAAGAGTTGGCCGCGCGGGCGGGAGTCCTGCTGACGCTGCCGATCATGATGCTCGTGGTGTGCGTGTTGCTTCTGATCGTCGGACCTCTCCTCGCTAATCCTCAAATTTGAAACAGGCTCAGGAACATGTTCTCAAAAGTGCTTTTCGCTCAGCTGGTCCCTCTCCTTGTTGCAGCGGGTATTGTGATGGGGTGTGCTCCTGACGAGGACGAGGCGTCCGTCAAGAATCAATCGCTCATCACCCGCTTGGATGAGGCGTTTTATAGCCTCCCTTGTCCTCCGGGGCTCGAGCGGGAGTCGGAGAAGAACGTAGAGGCTCGCCTCGAACTTTCGCGCATCGAAGCCTTGAGGGGGAAGGTCGACGTCGTCGCCGCTTATCGAGCAGCGGTGAACCTGCATCAGCTGGCCGAGTGCAAGAACCTCCCCGAGCTGAAGCCCGAAGCAGAGCTCGCCTATGGGGCCTTTCGGAGTCGGGTCGCGGGGAATGTCCTCGGAGCATCGCGCGCGAGGAGCTTGGGCGACATGGCGAGGGAGCGCCGACTTCTCAGTGAGCTGAGCGAGATGGTGCGCCCCCTCTTGCCGGAAGATGCTGCGCGGGCCGACCAGAGGGTGCGGCGGATTGACGTGGCCTTGGTTGCGGAGCGTTGAGCTGGGCGGGGAGGGGGAGCTGGGGCCATGCCCTCGGCGGTGGCCCTTGGCTTTCGAGGAACGTTTCGGTGATGGGCCGCGTACTAGCGAGTTTTTGGGTCCGGGTGCGCAACGGTCGCTCCCTTCGTCCGAAAGGCGAGCCATGAAGAACCTGATGGGATTTCTCGTGGCGATCGCCCTCGCCGGATGTGGCGGGCAGGCGGTCGGGGAACCGGAGACTGCCGCGGACACCCGAAGCATGCTGATGGAGCGGGCAGCCGCGAGCGAGCGCCAAGGGGAGGCGCTGCAAGCTGAGCAATATTGGTTGGCAGCATGGGAGCAGGGAGAGGATATCGACGTCGTGCTCCCGCCCCTTCTCGCTTCCTGCATCCGCGGGGGGCGCCTCGAGAGTGCTCTGCGACATGTAGAGCGCGCCGGTCGCCTGCGGCCGAACGATCCCGCGTTTTTGCATTTGCAGGCGGAACTCTTGCGGGCGCTCGGTCGCTCGGAGCAGGCCTTCGAGCTCCTGTATTCTCGAATTGAACAAGTCTCGCTCTTGCCGGAGACAGTGTTCCTGCTCGGGACGCTCGAGAGCTCGCGGGGCGACGAGGATGCGGCCAGGCAGCATTGGGCGAAGTATCTCGAACTTGCTCCGGAGGGACCGAGAGCGAGCCAGGCGCGAGCGCTCATCGGAGGTGCGTCGTGATCCAGAGCGCGGCCTATGAGAGGGCGCTGCTCCGATTCTTGGAGCCGATCGCGCCCGTTCTCGCTCAGCCGGACGTGAGTGAAGTGGTGATCAACGGCCCTTCGAAGATCTTCATCGAGCGGCGCGGAAAACTTGAAGCGTTCGACGCCGAGTTGGATCCGGAGGGGCTCCTCGGAGCGCTTCGTGTGGTGGCTCAATACGCGGGGCGCCCTCTCGACGACGAATTCCCGATCCTTGAGGCACACTTGCCCGATGGAGCGCGCCTTGAAGCCGTCTTGGCGCCCATCGCGGAAGGGGGACCCTGTGTCGCGATCCGAAAGCACCAGCTCACGAGTTTGAGCGCTGAGAAGCTCGTGGAGCTCGGTGCGCTGAGCGAGGAGGCGCTCGCCTATCTTCAGCAGGCCGTCGCGCACCAGGAGAATATCCTCGTCTCTGGCGGCACAGGCAGCGGAAAGACCTCACTGTTGAGAGTGCTGGCGACGATGAGCGACCCGGACGAGCGGCTGCTCGTGCTCGAAGACGCGCGTGAGCTCGCTTTGCAACGAAACCATGTGGTGTCCCTCGAGACGCGGCCGGCCGATGCCCGCGGTCGCGGGCGCATCACGATGGCGGACCTCTTGAAGGCCACCTTGCGCCTCCGTCCTGACCGCATCGTGATGGGCGAGGTGCGAGGCGCGGAGGCCCTCGACTTGATTCAGGCCATGAGCACAGGCCACGGCGGCTGCCTCTCGACGATTCACGCCTCGAGCCCGGTGGGCGCGCTGCGTCGTCTTGAAACGATGGCGCTTCTGGCGGGCTACGATGTGCCGCTCACCGCCCTTCGCGCCCAGGTCGCGCTTGCGATTCATGTGGTGGTGCAGATTGAGCGGCTCGCGGGAGGGAAGCGCGGCGTGACGGAGATTGCGCGCGTCTTGCCCCTATCAGCGCATGGTGAGTACGAGGTCGAGACGGTGTTTCTCCGCACGCCTGAGGGCCTCTTGCGAGAGGGAAGAGCATGAAAGACGAGACACAAGTGGGCATCGAGGCCATGAAGACGCCGGTCTTGGGGGTGCCTTGGGCCGGAGACACTGAGTTCGGCGAACCCACGCTGTCTGATGCTGAGACAGTTCTGCTCCCGCGGGCAGCCGTCCTGCCGAGGGCTGAAGAAGAGGTCTCGGAAGAGCGCACCAAGACGGCCGCTCATCGTCCATCACGGCAGAATGTCTTGCGCTCGCTCTGGCAGATGGCGCGCTCTTCGCTGATCGGAGCTGCCGTCTGTGGCGTGCTCGGGGGGCTGCTGGTCGCCTGCGCTGTGGTGCTTGTTGTGCGGCTGGCGAGCGCGCGCCCGGAACCCGATGACGCGAAGCTCCAAGGCTCGCTCCTTTCGGCTCTGGTGCGTGTCGAGTCCCCCACCGGTCAGCCCGTGGAAGGGGCCACGCTGCGAGTCGGCGAGCTCACCTTCTCTTCGGACGCGGAGGGCCTTGTGCGATTTGAACAGCCTTTGAGCGAGACGACGGGGACGACCCGCTATCGCTTCGAGCTCACTTGTCCGGAAGGGATGCAAGCGACGTCGCCGACGCGAGAGCTTGTTGTGCCCCTCGGCGCAGCGCGAGCGAAAAAGCGCGTCGAGCGGTCGCTTTCCCTGGTGTGCACGTCGACACGGGTTGCGCTGACGCTGGCGCTCCGGGCCGAAGGGGGCGAAGCCAGGTTCTGGCTGGGAGAAGAGGAGCTGGGAGTGACCACGGGCGGGCAGCTCGAGGCAACGGTCCAGGTAGACAAGCGGACGGAGCAGAACCTGCGTGCGGCGCCCGTGATCCCGAAGGGCGAAAAGCGAAAGCCAACGCTCAGTCCGCCTGCACGGACGGTGGTGGTCCTCGACGACGATCAGCGGCTGGAGTACGCGGTGAAGATCAGCTGGCCGAAGGTGAAGGCCAAAGCGGCGCCCGTTCAGCAGATCCCCTATCGGCTCTGATCCGCTGACCTCGAACTTTCCCCCCTCAGCCAGTCGCGAAAGGGCACCCAACTTGTCGATTCTCCGCCATAATTGCGCTCTTCCTGAAGCAATTCGGCGTGGATTTGCTAGAAGCTCGGCCACCGATGCGCGTCTCGTACCGATGGCTCCAGGAGCTCATTCCCCGTCTCGATCGCGAACCTAGCGAAGTTGCCGAAGCCTTGTCCTCGATTGGCCTCGCGGTCGACGCAGTGTTCGACCACGAAAGCGCCCTTCGTCCGCTCCGGCTCGCAGAGGTTGTCGCCGTCGGACCCCATCCGAATCGAGAGAAGCTCAAGATGGTCACCGTGCGGACCTCGACCCCGAGCGGTGGGCCCCCTTCGAGCTTCTCCCGCGCCCCCGTTCCTCCTCAGGCGCCGAGCCCCGTTGAGCTTGCCATCGTCTGCGGCGCTCCGAATGTTCCGCCTTTGGGCGACTTGGTTGTCGTTGCGGGCATCGGCGCGAAGCTTCCCGGCATGGACGCGGTGCTGACGCGTCGCGAAATCGGCGGCGTCGTGAGCCCCGGAATGCTCGTGAGTGAGGCGGAGCTCGGTCTTGCCGCTGAGAGTGATGGCATCATCACGTTTGCACAGGGCACGTTCCAGCCCGGCACTCGGCTGATCGACGCGATCCCTGAAGCGCGCGACGTCATCTTCGAGCTCGACGTGACCCCGAACCGCCCGGACGCCCTCGGACACGTCGGAGTTGCGCGCGATCTCGCGGCCTACTTCGAGCTCGACTTTGTGCCGCCGGCCGCGAAACCGGTGGGCGGAGACGAAGCCCCTGGCCCGGGCCGGGTTGATGTCGAAAATCAGGTGCCTGCGCGCTGTCCTCGTTATGGGCTCGGGCGCGTGACGGGAATTCGGGTCGGTCCTTCGCCTGACTTCATGCGTTACCGTCTGCACCGTCTCGGGGTGCGACCCATCTCGAACATCGTCGACGCGACGAACTGGCTGATGCTCGAGTGGGGGCAGCCGCTCCACGCCTTCGATTTCCGGACCATTGAGAGCGGCAAGATCGTCGTGCGGATGGCCCGAGAGGGGGAGAAGATGACGACGCTCGACGGCATCGAGCGGTCTCTCACGGCGGATGACCTCCTGATTTGCGACGGTGAGCGGCCCGCCGCTTTGGCGGGCATCATGGGCGGTGCAGAAACCGAAATTCGCGATTCGACGACCGAGGTGCTGGTCGAATGTGCGTACTTCGAGCCCCGCGGGATCCGCCGCACGGCCCGTCGTCTCGGAATGCACTCCGACTCCAGCCATCGCTTCGAAAGAGGGACGGACCACGGTGCGACTGAGATCGTTCTCTCGCGAGCGCTCGCTTTGATCGCGGAGCTCGGTGGAGGAAAGGTGCTTCCGGGTGTTGTTCGCGCGGACGGCATCGTGCCGGAAGTTCCGGCGATCGAGCTGCGCTCCGAGCGTATGAATCGGCTCTTGGGGGTCGAGATTCCCTTCCGCGAGGCTACGCTGCTTTTGCGCCGTCTCGGGCTCGAGGTGGAGTTTGTGAGCGACGTTGGTCGCGGGGGCACAGTGGCGCGCATCCGCGGCGCGTCACACCGCCCGGACATCAATATTGAGGCTGACTTGATCGAGGAGATCGCGCGCATTCGTGGCCTCGAGAGCATTCCCACTGAGCTGCCCTCGATCCCGCCGCAGAAGCCGCGCACCTCGGGGCTCTTCGAGCGAAGAGTGAAGACCGTCGCATGCGAGATCGGCCTCTCCGAAGCGCTCACCTATGCGTTCGTGTCGCGCTCAGATCTCGAAGCCATCTCTGCGCCCGCGCCCACCGTCACGCTCAAGAATCCGCTTTCGGAGGAGCGCAGCGTGCTCAGGACAAGCCTCTTGCCGGGGCTCCTTGAGGCTTTGGGAAGGTCCCGCCGTCGGGGCGAAGGGCGCGTGCGCCTCTTCGCCCAGGGTTCGATCTTTTTGCCGATCGATACTCCGCACGCAGCGAGCGCGGCGCGCCCGCGACGAGCCGAGGACGTCGGCGTGCTCCCCCATGAGAGGCCGAGCTTCGCAGCGGTGCTCGCGGGACCGAGGGATGAGCACCTCGTGAGCAATCCGGGGGACGTGGACCTTTATTCGGCGAAGAGTGTTGCCACCGAAATGGTGGAGCGCCTCACCGGGCTGAGTCCGACGGTGAGCCATGCGTCGGGCGAAAATGTCCGTCATCTGCATCCGCGCGGGGCGGCGCTCGTGACGGTGGGCGACGTGACCGTGGGCACATTTGGGCCTTTGCACCCGGACGTCATCGACGCTCTCGACCTCGGAGGTCCCGCGTTTGTCGTCGAACTCGATCTCGCGGCCATCGAAGCGCTTGGGCGCGCTACCCCGAAATACTCGCCTCTGCCTAAGCTTCCGCCCGTTCTGCGCGACCTGTCGTTGGTTGTGTCCGATCACACGCCGGCCGAGACGGTCGCTCTCGCGATTCGGGAGACCGCCGGTGAGCTCTGCGAGTCGGTGCGCATTGCCTCGGAGTTTCGAGGGGGCTCGGTCCCCGAGGCCCATCGCAGCATCACCTTCCGCCTCACCTATCGAGACCCCCGTTCTCGTAAGGACGGGGAAGGGCGAACCCTCACGGACAAAGAGGTCGAAGAGATTCAGACTCGAGTCCTCCGCGAGGCCGAGTCGCGCTTCGGCGCGGCTCTCCGCGGCTAAGGGAGAGAGGACCAAACTTCGGTGGATTGGGCTCGATTTCTCGCCGTCCTTGCAGGAGGCGCCTTCTTGGCGGTCTCCCCTGTGGCTCGTGCGGAATCAGCCCCGTCTGAAGCGGGCGAACCTGAGCCTCAGAGCGGCGCCGCTACGGGCGATCCTGGGTCGGTCCCCGTGGACGCTGAGCCCGTTTCGTCGACCAGCAGAGCGAAGGTCACCCCCTTGGGCCAACTGGTCGAGCCGGAGGCTCGGACGAGGCCACCCCTTGTGGTGATTGGTCCGCTCCTCGCTACTGTGTTTCGTCCGAGCCGCTCCGATGCGATCCGCTACGAACCAGGGATTGCTTATGGGGCCTTTGTGATGGTGCCCATCACCGAGTGGCTCCTGACCCGCGCCTCCTTCCGCCAAGAGTTGATCCCTGTGAGCGCGCCGGCGGGGGCGCTGGGAATCGAGGGTCCGTCTCGATCCCTTGCGCTCTCTCAGCCCAATTTGTCCGCGCTCGCATTCTCCGCGGAGGCTGAAGGGGTCTATCGCCCGCTCTCTCGCCTCTTTTTACGAGCGGGCGTGGGGGTCGCCTGGGCTCGAGTTGTAGCGCCACCTCCTGAAGCGGAGAACTTCTATGTGGACGCCGAGCGGTCGCTCACCGTGAGCACGATTTCCCTCTCCTTAGGAGCGGCCTACACGCTGATTCCCTCGTGGCTCGAGCTCGGGCTTCGTGTTTCGGGCGGGCTGCCCTTTGCTCAGACGGGCCGGATGATCTTACCCTTACAAGTGGTGGTCGACGGAGAACTCGCTCACGTGGACCCGCTGCCGGAGATGGCGGGTTTGCTCGACGCCACCCTCGAATTGGGGGTCGTGTTTTGATTCGCGCTCGAGGGAGAGAGCTCCGATCGGTCTTGGCTATGGCTCTGGCCGTGAGCTGCCTCGTCGGCTGTCGCAATGAGCTGCTCGGACCTCGTGAGTGTGAGTACCTTGCGGAGCGGCTGGCCAAGGTGACCTCCCCGGATCAGCTGCGGAATCCCAGAGTCCGAAATCAAGTCACCGAGCAGACCAACCGCTGTCTCGTCACTCCTTACGATAAGACGTTCGTTCGCTGCCTCGGAGAAGTCGGCCGCGTCGATATTTGCGAAGCCGATCTTTTCAGGCGCCAGGGGCGCCCTGAGGGACGCCGCCCACGATAGCGGAAAGCATCCGTCCGCTCCGGTCTCCATCGCGGCGGAACGAGTAAAAGAGCTCTCGATCGAGGACAGTGCAGCCGAAGACATCATCGATGGCTTCGGGCGCGAGCCCGGCAGCCTGGAGCTGAGCCCGGACCATTTTGCGCAGGTCGATGTAACTTCGACCGTCACGCAGGACGAAAATGTCGGGATCGGGTGAGGCGCTGATGATTTCCTGCGCCGTCTCGGGTGAGACTTCGAACGAGTCGACCGAGATGTGAGGACCGATGCTGGCGATGAGCCGGGTTGCCCCGAGGGTCCGCAGCCGCGCGATCGTCTCTGGCACGACCCCTCGGACGCACCCTTTCCAGCCCGCGTGGCAGGCCGCGACCCAGCCCGTCTCGACGCAGGCCACGAGGACGGGAACGCAGTCAGCTGTTCGGATCGCCGCGGCCACGTGAGCTCGAGTGATCGTGATGTCCGCTTCGACTGCTTCGATGTCCGCTCGGTTCTCTGAGCCGTCGACGACCACGCTGACCGTGCCGTGCGTTTGGAGAGGGAAGTAAATGTGTTCCCTTGGAACACCAAGGGAATCGGCCACGATGGCGATGTTCCGATCGACGTTTGTCGGCTGGTCCCCCGTGGTGCGGGTGAAATTGAGGCTTTCGAAGGGGCCCGTCGAAACGCCTCCTTTTCTGGTGAAGAACCCGTGCGAAAAACCGGAGTTTCGGAGCAGCGGGCTCTCGAGGACACTCGGACCCTCGGCCACAATTGGCGCTTCTGCTGTTTGAGTCGCGCTCTCTTCCGCCATTTGGTAGCAGTCTAATCGGTATGTCGGACCGGCAACAAGATCCGTTCGTCGGGAAGGAGATTCTCGGAGGTCAGTTCCGCATTGTGGAGCGCATCGGCTCCGGCGGAATGGGCTCGGTGTACCGCGCCGAAGAACCCCAGATGGGGCGACAGGTCGCGATCAAGATCCTTCACCAGAAGCTCAAGGAGCGAAAGGACTTGGTGAGCCGCTTCCGTCGCGAAGCGCGTGCCATGAGTCAGCTGACGCACCCGAATACGGTGCGCGTTTTCATGTACGGAGAGCTCGAGGACAGCGGCGCCCTGTACATCGTCATGGAGCTGCTTGAGGGCTTGAACTTGAATCAGACCGTGAAGCGGGGGGGCGTCATGGACGCGCCTCGGGCCATTTCGATTCTGGTTCCGGTGTGCCACGCGCTCCACGAGGCGCACCAACTCGGCATCGTGCATCGCGATCTCAAGCCTGAGAACATCTTCATCTGCCGGCAGGCGGGCCTCGTCGACTACCCGAAGGTCCTCGACTTCGGCCTGGCCAAAGTCACCGAAGCTCAGATGCAACCCGGCTCACTCATCTTGACCCAACAGGGCATGGTGTTTGGCACTCCTGAGTTCATGTCGCCGGAGCAGGCGCGGGGGCTGACACTCGACGCGAGGAGTGACGTCTATTCGCTCGCCTGCATCTTGTACGAAGCCCTGAGCGGCAAGCTTCCGTACGACGCGAAGACGCCGATGGAGTACGTGAGCAAACACGTCTCGGCGACTCCGATTCCCCTCGCCGAGCGAGCGCCAGGGCGCAACTTTCCACCGGGTCTCTGGCCAGTCCTCAAGAAGGCCTTGGCGAAGCGTCCCGAGGACCGTTACGACTCTGCGCTCAGCTTTGCGACGGCGCTCGAAGCGGTGGTCCGCGCGCCCTCCGAGTTGCCACCTTCGTACGCGGTCGAGTCGACGGTTCCTCCGCCTGCCGTGGAGAACCCGCCCGCGCCTGCCGCTTCCGGGCGGCGCTTCCCTGAGTGGGTCGTGCTTGTGACCGTAGCTGTGCTTTGTTTAGCGCTTGGTGGGGTCCTGGCAGTCCTCGCGATGACGTACTCCGGAAAATGAACGAGCGTCCGCCCTCCGACTCCCGCGACACGCCCACCCTCGGCTCCCAGACGTCACCTTCGGGCTACCAGCGTTACTCCGTGGCGCCGGACGCTGAACCATGGGAGCCGAAGTCCGAGCCTCCTCGCTCCCGGACGCGGCGCGTTCTGCTCATCGCCGGTTCGGTGTTCCTGGGCAGCATCTTGATCGGCATCCTCAGCCTCCTGGCGATCTTCTATCGCTACTCGAGCGATCTGCCGAATGTTCATCAGTTAGGGAAGACGTACGCGCCTCCGCAAATGACGCGCATTTTGGCGCGAGACGGGACGCTGCTCGGCTCGATCTTCACCGAAAGGCGCACCGTAGTGCCGCTTTCGAGCCTGCCGGATCATGTGAAAACGGCTTTTCTGGCCGCGGAAGACGCGGGCTTCTTCGAGCACCGCGGGCTGAATTATCTCGGTCTCGTGCGGGCCCTTGTACAGAACCTGCGTTCGGGGAGCGTTCGTCAGGGAGGCTCCACGATTACCCAACAGGTCGTAAAAAACGTGCTTCTGTCTTCGTCGCGCACTTATGAGCGGAAGGTGAAGGAGACGGTTTTGGCCTTCCGCATCGAGCGTGAGCTGACCAAAGAACAGATTCTTGAGATCTACCTGAACCAGATCTACTTCGGACATGGGCGCTACGGGATCGAGGAAGCCGCTCGAGTCCACTTTGGTAAGCGCTCCTCGGAGCTGACACTCCCTGAGGCGGCCCTCCTGGCGGGCATTGTAGCCGCGCCGGAGCGCTTCTCTCCTCAGAAGGATCGCGAGCGAGCGCTCAAGCGGCGCCACTACGTTCTCGATCAGATGAGAAAGAAGGGGTTCATGACCCCGGAGGTCTTTGAGGTCGCGGATAAGAGCCCTCTTTGGACTTTGCCCGCGGTCGAGACCGAGAGCGACATTGCGCCTGAGATCGTCGAGCGGGCGCGCCGTGCCCTCGAACAACAGCTGGGCGAGGTCGCTCGGCGCGGCGGCTACACGGTCACGACCAGCATCGATCCAGGGCTGCAAGAGAAGGCGCGGACGGCGCTCCGAAAAGGGCTCGACGACTACATGGCGCGCCACAAACTCGCGCCGCCCTTCACGCTGAAGAAGCGAAACCTTTGGGGGGAACTCTCCAAGGGCAAGCTGAGAAGGCACGGGATCTATCTCGGGAGCGTGGTTCGCGCTGACGACGAGCAAGGGATCTTGGAGGTCGACGTGGCCGGCCGCCGTGGCCAGGTCCGCGTGCTGCAAGAGGAGCGCTATAACCCCGGCCGACTCGCTCCCTCGAAGCTCTTTGGAGAGGGGGCAGCTGTGCGTGTGCGGGTCAAAGACGATCCGGATGAGGGGGACGATCCGCTCGAGCTCGGCCTCGAGCTCGGGCCCGAAGGAGCGCTGGTTGCGCTCGATGCGCGAACCCTCGATGTGGTGGCATTGGTGGGAAGTTATGAGGCTCTCCCCGGCGGGCTCGATCGGTCGACACAAGCCCGGCGGCAGCCGGGCTCCTCCTTTAAGCCTGTCGTTTACGGGGCGGCGCTCGAGGCAGGAAAAGTCACGGCGGCCACCGTATTCGAGTTCGACGATCCGAAGGCGGAGACGAAGAAGCGCCTGACCTTGAGAGAAGGCATCGCCCAGAGCGACAACCGTGTTGCGATTGAGACTCTCCATCGCGTCGGGGCGAAGAACGTGATCGACTTCGGTCGTAGGGTTGGGTTCCTCGGGAAGCTCGGAGAAGGCGACAGCTTGGCGCTCGGCGCTTACGAGTCGACTCCGCTCGAAATGGCTCAGGTCTTTTCGGTTTTCTGTCGAGGGGGCCAGCTGGGCACGCCGCGGTTTATCCTGTCGGTCGAGAGCGGGAGCGGACCGGTGGAGATGCCGCCTCGACCTGAGGACAAGCCGGTCGTTCGCCCTGAGGTTGCTTACTTGATGACGGATTTGTTAACGAGTGTCGTCAAGACAGGAACGGGGCGCCGCGCCCAGTCGCTCGGGCGCCCCGTCGCCGGAAAAACGGGGACCACGAACAAAGCCAAAGACGCCTGGTTTGTTGGCTTCTCGACGGACTACATCGTCTCGGTGTGGGTGGGTTATGATGACGCACTCCCGCTCGGTCCCGGAGAATCCGGGGCCGTCTCGGCGCTGCCGATTTGGACCGAGTTCATGCGCCGCGCTTCCGAGGGAAAGCCAGCGATCGAGTTTGCTCGGCCTCCCGGCCTGGTCGAGGTACAGATCGATCCCGACACCGGCCTGCTCGCTCCCTATGGGGACACCAAGGGACGCTCCGAGCTCTTTTTGGCAGGCACTGAACCGACTCAAATCTCCGGTACTTTTGGCGAGGCGGCCCCGAGCGCTCCGGAGGAGAGTGAGCCTTCTCCCTCACGCTCCGAGGACTCTGAAGGAGCATCGCCGAGCGAAGCCGCGCGAGAAGAAGAGGCAGGCGAGGTCGACGGGGAACCTTGACGACCGAGAACGACGAGGGAACCCTTCGGTGTATGGAACCTGCGCGTGAAGGTGTTCAAGACGAACTCGTCCTCTTCTACGTGACAGTCCCGACCCAGGAGGTGGGCGCTGAGCTCGCGCGCTTTCTCGTAACGTCGCGTCTCGCCGCCTGCGTCAACGTGCTTGGTCCGCTCCAGAGTTATTACGAGTGGCAAGGAGCCTTCGAGGAGGCGACGGAGTTCGCTCTGCTCGTCAAGACGCGGGCCTCCCTCATGAAGCGAACGATGGATGCCATCCTCGAAAAGCATCCCTACGAATGCCCCGCTATCGACGTGATCTCCGTGAAGGACGCGCCGCCGGCCTTTCGTGCTTGGGTAGCCCAGCAAACGACAGATATTAAGCCGAATTCGGGCGCGTGAGGATCTCCACGCGTACAGGCACGACGCCGGCTCGAATCATCTCGAGTTCCTCTGCCGCCGCGCGCGAGAGGTCGATGATGCGATCTTTGGCGCCAAAAGGACCGCGATCGTTGATGCGTACGTAGGTGCTCTTGCCGGTATCGAGACGAACGACGCGGACAACCGTCCCAAAGGGGAGCTTTTTATGAGCCGCGGTGAACTCTCGCGGACTGTAACGCTCGCCGTTTGCGGTCTTGTTGCCGCTCAAGGAATCCCCGTAATAGGTCGCTTTCCCTTCAAGGGTAGAGAGCGCCTTTTGGTTTTTGTAGCGCTCGGCGAGGGGCGACTTGTGTTTTTGGGGAGGAGAGCTAGGCGCTGACTTCACGACCGCCTTCTGGGTCGGACTCGTCTCGCTGAGGGGCGTGGAAGGCGGCGGCGGATAGTCGGGGGTTGGCTGCGCGAACTCGGGAGCTCTGGTGGGACCCGCGCACCCGGCCATGATGGCGACCAGGACGGCCAGGGCAATGCCTCCGGCTTCGTGGGGGAGCAGGGACGAAGGGCGCATGAAGCAAACCTACCCGTCGCCCGCCCTCCCGGGCAAATGAATGGGGAAAAGGCGGGATGGGCGATCGGTATCTAGTAATTTCAGTGGGATGGGCGGTGAACTGGACGCAGATCTGCAATCGATCTAAAAGTCGCGCCCCCGAACTATCGGATAACGGAAAGATGCTTCTGGAAATCAACCCGCTCCATCCTGAGCCTCGAAAGATTCGTCAGGCTGTGGAGGCGCTGGAGGCGGGCGAAGTGATCGCCTACCCGACGGACACCGTCTATGGCCTCGGGTGCGACCTCTTGAACAAGCGAGCGGTCGAGAAGCTCTATCAGATCAAAGGTATGGATCAGGGCCAGAAGTTGGCCTTCGTATGCCAAGACCTGTCGGAGCTGTCGAAGTACGCTGTGATGCATGACCGCGTGTATCGGGTCATGAAGGACCTGCTCCCGGGACCGTACTGCTTCATTCTCGAGAGCACGCGAGAGGTGCCGAAAATCGTGCACTGGCCGCGGAAGACGGTCGGCATCCGTATTCCGGATCATCCCGTCGCGCTCGCACTCTGCCGAGAGCTCGGAAGACCGATCATCTCGTCCACAGCGGCTCGTCACGGTACGGAACCGTCGGCTGATCCGGCGGAGATCGCTGCAGAGTTTCGTGGTCTGAAGCTGGTCCTGGACGCGGGTCCGGGCGGCACGGTCCCGACGACCATCGTTGATCTCACCGGCGACGAGCCAAAGGTGATCCGCGAGGGAGCCGGGGAGGTACGGCGTTTCGCCGTCGCCTAAGCGAAAGTCTTGCCGGTATTTGAGCGAACAAGGGGCCAGGGCGACGCGCCGGCCTCTGGCGTTTCGCTGCTGTCGAGTTTGCCTAGTTTGGGCCTGCCAGCTATGGGGACACCATGACTTTCGTCGTCACCGCGAACTGCAAACATTGCCGTTTTACCGACTGCGTCGCTGTGTGTCCTGTGGAGTGCTTCCACGGTGATGAGGAGATGCTCTACATCGATCCGGAAGAGTGCATCGACTGTGGCGCGTGCGTTCCTGAGTGTCCCGTGGAGGCTATCTACGACGAAGCACAGCTTCCGAGTGACCAAAAGGAGTGGCTCAAGATCAACGCGGAGCGTTCGAAGGTCTTGCCCGTCATTGCTGAGCAGGTCGAGCCGCTTCCGACGGCGGAGAAGCGGAAGCAAGAGCTCGGTTTCTGAGCGTTCTCTCATGATTCTCGCGTGAGGCGATGCGAGGTGCGCGAAGTCTCGAGACCAGCCCTCACACCGGGCTCCGTCGCGCTCGCCTCGCGCTCGCTCTGACAGCGCTGATCGTCTCTGTTCCAACGCCCCTCTCGAGGCTGTGGGGCATAGGAGAAGGCCCGAACGTCCTCTACACGCTGCTCGCGGTTCTCCTGTGGATCGCGTGCATCGTTGTGCCTTCGCTCATTCGCAAGGGCGAGAGTCTGAGGTTCGATGCGTGGTGGCCGCTGATCCTTGATGTGTTCTTCCTGACAGGTGTGCTCGGGTTGAACTCGGCGGCCGAAAACCCGTTCACGCTCCTCTATTTTGTCCCCATCACGCTCGCCACCCTCGTCTCCCAGGCGCAGACCTTTCGCGTCGCGCTCGCTGCTGTCCTCGGCTTTGGGCTCTTGTTTTCGATCTCTGCCGAAGGCGTCGATCTTTCCTCGCCGCGGGGCCATTTCATGCGCCACGTGCTCGGCATGGCGATTGGACTTGCGGTCTCAGGAGCGCTGCTGACGGTCTTCTTCCACCGCATCGCTCATGAGCTCTCGGAGCAGAGGCGAAGGATCTCTGAGCTGTCCGACGAGCAAGCTCGAGATCGGATGGTCACGACGATCGGCGCTATGGCGGCGGGAGCAGCCCACGAGCTCGGGACACCGCTTGGCACGATTCAACTGCTCGCCGATGACTTACATCTGATGGACCGCGCAGGTCTCTTAGAAGCCCAAGCGACCATCGCGGCGGAAGCGCAGCGGATGAAGAGGGTTCTCTCTGAGATGGACACCGTGGAACTCCGCGGAGAGCTGCTCAATGTGAAGCCCTGGGACGCCCGGGAGCTCGAAAATGAGGCTCGCGCTCGGGGCGCGCGCTTCGAATGCCCGGGAGATGTCCTGCTTCGACAGCCTGAACGCGTCGTGCGGCAGATCGTCCGTGAGCTCTTGAACAACGCCGAGCGAGCGAGCCTCCCGAACGAAAAAGATCTTACGCTTTCTGTTCGAGGCGAAGATGAAGTGGTGGAGCTGGTTGTGCTCGATCGGGGGTCCGGGTTCTCTGAGCCAGCGCTCGAGAGGGCACTTACGCCTTTCTGGTCAACGTCAGGTCGTCGGGGGCTTGGGCTTTTCTTAGCAAGTACCCACGCGCGCACGCTCGGCGGCGCGCTCACGCTTTCCGGGCGAGAAGGGGGAGGGGCGCGCGTGGTTCTCTCGCTCCCGCTGGTCGCACCCTTCGTGAGGTCGCAAGGATGAGCGAAAAGACAGTTTTGATCGTCGATGACGATGCCACGTTTCGCCAAGTTCTCGCGGGGTCGCTCAGACGAAGAGGCTTTAAAGTACTTGTGGCTGGCTCCGTAGAGGAGGGGATCAGCGAAGCTGAGGCCTGGAAGCCGGACTATGCGACGGTGGATTTGGTGATGCCCGGCGGGGGGCTCGCGCTGGTCGAAGCCCTCGTGCAAAGCTGGCCGGACATGCGCGTGGTCGTGCTCACCGGCTTCGGGAGCATCGCAACGGCCGTGCGGGCCGTGAAGCTCGGCGCCGTGCAATATCTGACCAAGCCCGCCACAGCGGCGCAGATCTGCGCCGCGTTCCTCGATGAGGAACCCCCCGAGGAACCCGCGGCGAGTGCCGAACCTCAGAACCTGAGCCTCGATGTGCTCGAGTGGGAGCACTTGCAGCGGGTGCTGGACGAGACGGGGGGAAACGTCTCCGAAGCGGCACGACGCCTCGACATGCACAGGCGAACGCTCCAGCGCAAGCTCAGGCGCGGTGCGCCTCACGAAGGCGACCGCCCTCTTAGTGAAGGCGGAGCACGCTCAAAGTGAGACGTGGCAGGCTGCGCGCGGCGTTACCCGAGCGGTCTGCCACGCTGGCTTGGGGTCCCGGCCTCGCGAGAGCTCTCAGGCGAGACCGACGTAAATGTTCTGTACGTCGTCGTCCGCGTCGATCGCTGCGAGGAATGCCTCAACCTCTTCGCGCGCCGCATCGTCGAGCTTGACGGGGTTTTTGGCCTGCCAAACGAGCTCGGCAGAGGTCACCGTCCAACCGCGCGCCGAGAGAGCTTTGCTCACCGCGTCGAGATCGGTCGGATCAGTGATGAAGCGGCTCTGACCGTCGTCGCCGGGCACGACTTCTTGAGCACCGGCTTCGATGGCGGCCTCTTCCGGATCTTCACCACCTTCGGGCGGAGTCGCTTCGATGGAGCCGAGGCGCGCAAAATCCCAGCTCACCGATCCAGTCGCGCCGAGCTGTCCCTTCTTGAACAGGTTGCGCATGTTCGGAGCGGTGCGGTTCTTGTTGTCAGTGAGACACTCGACGATGACGGGGACCTTGTGCGGTGCGAACCCTTCGTAGACGACGACGTCGAGTTGCACGCCGCCATCGAGCAAACCGGCGCCCTTCTTGATGGCTCGCTCCAGAGTATCTTTTGGCATCGACTGTTTCTTCGCGGCTTCGATGGCCATACGAAGACGAGCATTACCGGCAGGGTCAGGGCCGCCGGCTTTCGCTGCGACCATGATCTCCTTCGCGAGCTTCGTGAACAGTTTTCCCTTGGCGTCGGCCGCTTGCTCGCGGCCCTTTTGCTTCCACTGCGCGCCCATTGTTGTTGAGTGTCTCCTTAGTCAAAAAGGGCAATCTGGAAAATCCCTCGCCCAAGGGGAGCCTCACAGGACGGGGCTGAAAAGGTGCGCGGCGGACTCCGCGAGCTTCGTGGCCACGCTCTTCTGGGCCAGGACCTGAGCGTCGATTTCGACGGAATCTGCTGCGAGAGCGGAGAGATAGGCTTCGAGCTCGACGGCCAGGGCCCGGGAGCGGGCGAAAAAATTCACCTCGAACGCGTAATTGAGGCTCCGGCTATCGATGTTCGCGGAGCCGATCGACACGAGGTCATCATCGATGAGGAGGGCCTTGGCATGGATCATGGGGCCGCGCGCTTCCAGGATCTTCACTTGGGCCTGCACCAGTGCCCGGTAGTAGGAGCGCGCCGCCCAGGCCACGAGACGCACGTCGGAGTCGCGCGGGAGGATAATGCGCACATCCACGCCGCGCCCGGCGGCGGTTCGGAGCGCTTCGAGGATGGCCGAGTTGGGGATGAAGTAAGGAGTAACGATCCAGATCCGTTTCTTCGCTTGAGTCAGGAGCAGGAAGAAGCTGTCGAAGAGCCAAGGTTCCGTGTCCGGACCGCTTGCGATCACGGCGACCTCTGAACCTTTCGGCGGATCGGCGGGTGGAGGCGGCGTGGGGAGTGCGTGACTCGTCGCGAAGTACCAGTCTTCGAGGAAGATGTGCTCGAGAGTGTGCGCGACCCAAGGGCCCCCCCGCACCATCAGATCGCGCCATTCCTGCTCGTACTCGTTCGCGATGTTCATGCCGCCAATGAACGCTTTGCGACCATCGACAATGATGATCTTGCGATGATTGACGAAGTTGACGTTGGCGACCTTGAGCGGTCCGAGCCGGGAAGGGATAAATACGGCGAGTTCGCCTCCAAAGCTCTCGATCCGCTTGCGGAGCTTGCGCACTGCGCCTTGGCTACCGATGGTGTCGACGATCACGCGGACTTTGACGCCGCGCTGCGCTCGCTCTTTGAGGATCTCGAGAATGCTCTCGCCGGTGTCATCGAGCGTGAAGATGTAAGTCAGAAGGTGGATCGTGCTCTTGGCGGCCTGGAGCTCGCGCCTGAGCGCCGGGAAGAACTGGTGCCCGTCCGCGAGGAGCGTGAGGTCTTGCTCATAGAGGGTGAAAATCGAGTCGGTGAAGGCCCGCTCGGGGAACATCTGATCGAAACAGGTCGCGCCCGAAGGTGAGGGGCTTCCTCTCTGTGCGGTGAACTGGCGACGCCGCTTTTGGGTCTTGCGCCGCTTCCTCTCGAGACGGATCCGCCCGAAGGTCCACCAGGCCAGAACCCCGAAGAACGGAAAAGCGAACAGCGAAAAGACCCAAGCGAGCGCGGCGGTCGGACGACCTCGCCGTTCGAGAAGTACGCTCGGGATCGTGAAGAGCGCGAGGAGGACGAACAGGGCGCTGAGCGCTGCGAGAGGTGCGCCGAAAATTTCCGAGCGAAGTGTGTCTAGACCCTCGAGGAGCTTCAAATGAACCTGCTTCTCGGCGGCTCGAACGAGCCGCTCCCGGGCTCAGGCTACGAGAGGGCGCTAGGGTGTCAACGAGGGGTCAATGAGCAACGCCGCTCAGGTTCTGGAGCGATTTTCCGTCGCGAGACTCGAGGAGTCTCGGGCAGTTTCATCGGGAGACTGAGCATAAAAAGGGGGGAAGGAGCTACGCCCAGCCCAAGAACGAATCCGCCACCCGAGACTCCTCGAGTCCCGCACGGTGCACATCTTTCCCAGACGCAACGCATCATAGCACGAAACGTGCCAATGAAAAGTGACACTTTGTCCGAAGGGCCAGTATCTAGTTAAGCGGCTGAAAATACGTGGTTTTGCCTGCCTGCATAGGCCAACCTGCCTATTGGCCGATGAGTCAGTTGTCCGGTCGTCCGGTCGAGTGTCCGCCCCTCGCGGTGGTGACCGACTCAGTAGTGAGGAGGAGGTTCGTTCGGTGGCTTGCCGTCGACGTCGAGCGCTGCCCGGAGCGTCTCCTCGAGACGACGAACACGGAGGGTGAGCTCATCGAGGGCGAGCGTGTGCGACGTGACGACGCGATTCAGCTCGTCGAGCATCTTGTCTTGATACATGAGCTTCGTTTCGAGCTCGATGAAGCGTCTTTCGAGCTCCTCGTCTTCGGGCGTCTCCATCACGCCTCACCATAGATCAGGCGCTGCTTCGCATCGAGCGCATCAAGGCGCGTGACGTTCTTTGAGCTAAGTTCGCGAGCGCCGGTCCCGACGGTGACAGTGACCTCGTGATTTCGTCAGTGTACCCTCCCCCTTCGGATGTTTCGCGACTTCCTTCAGGCCGAGCATTTCCTCCTCGAGCGTCAGGGGCGGCCGCCATGCGCTCGGACAGCGTCCGCCTTCTGGCAGGAAGTTCGCGAGAGGGGACCCTCGTCGCCGGAGCTCGAGTCCAGCCTTCGCTCGATTGAACCTCGCACTCGTTTCGCCTCGGCCGGAGGTGTCCTGCATCTGATTCCCCTAGACCCGGCGGCTCGTCCCAGGCTGCGCTGGCTCCTCAGTCAGGCCCCTGCCGCGGCGCCGGTGCGCCTCGGGTGGCCCGGCTGGGATCACGAGACCGTCGCCCGGCTTGTCGAGCGAGAGGGAGCGCCTTTGGGTGGGCTTCGTGTGCGGGTCGGCATCGGGAAAGGGCACGTATTCGATCTCGTCGTGGGAGTGCCGATCGATGAAGAGTTCGATGAGCAAATCCTCGAGGAGGCGATCCTCGAGTACCTCGAGTGTCGTTTAGGGGAGACGTTCGTCGACGACTGGCTGGGCGAACTCCTCTTCGAGCGAATCCCTTCGCGACGGGGCCTCGCCGTGCTGACGAACGCAGGTCTGCCGAACAATTATGCGCTCAGGGATCTTGTCGACCTCGTGCTCCGGGGAGCGCTGGGGTTGCTCCTCGGTAGGCGGGAAGGCTCTGAGGAGAGTTGGGTTGCGTTTGAGCTCGGCGAAGGCGCTCCGGATAGCCCTCAGCCTTCCCGCGTCTTCGCGACGACCTGTCTTCCAGAGGTGCTCGGACCGATCTTTGAAGGCATCCCTTTCACATCTCGCCGATTCTTCGAGGAAGGAGAGCGTCTCGTCTGGTTTGAATGGAGCCCGAGTTCCGCCGATCGACGGACCGAACGACGGAGAGTCGAGGAGCAGCTCGACGAGCTCGTGCGTAGGCTCGGCGCTCGAGGCGTGGTGGGTACGGGATTTGGCGGCGACACCGACTACATCGACCTCTTGATCCCGTTTCGCCTCGATGCGCTCGGAGAGCTCGCGCATTTCGCTCGAAGCGCGACGAAAGATGGTCGCTATCGCTTCTACGATAACGAACATCGAGAGCTCGTCTTGGGGGCTGCGACCGTGGGTTCTTGCGTCTGATCATGCCGCTCTCGGCGCGCCGCGGGGACGGGCGCATGGCCTCACCCTCCGTTTGAGGCTCGCGGTCGGCCCGTCACGCGCGCGAGCATCTCATGGAGCTCCGCCAATTGCTCGAAGTCGGCGAGACGCTCCAGGGCAGCGAAGACCTTATCGATGGTCGGCTCCACGTAGGGCAAGAAGTGCGGCATGCCATTGACCTTGTTCAAAAACACGAAGCGCCCTGCATCTTTCAGCTTGCGCTGCACCGTGACCAAGTCGAACTCGAGCTGGATCCGCTCGAAATCTTCGGGTCGCCCGCTGGCGTCTGCGTAGTCGCGGAGCCTCTCGAGGACGAAAGGACGCTCGAATGTCTGGTAGCTGTCCGTGAGCAAAGCGACGAGGTCATAGACCCGCGGACCAAGCATGGCGTCTTGGAAATCGATCCAAGCTAGTTCGTCTCTTTCCACGTCCGCGATCATCAAGTTGCGACTTTGGTAGTCGCGGTGGACGAACACGCGAGGCCAGGAGGCGATCTCCGAAGTGAGCCAATCCCGGGCGCGCTCGAAGACAAGAACGTCGGCGGCGCTTGGGACGAGTCCTCGCTCCAGCAGCGCGTACTCAAGGAAGTGATCCATCTCCCAGCTCAGCAGGTCCTGATCGAAGGCGCGCCGACGCACCACGGACGCCTCAGGCAGATCGCTCAGGCGATTCTGCGTCTCGGCCAAAGCACGGACGGCGGAACGGTAAAGCCCCTCGCGGGCACCCGGAGAGCGTTTGAGGAACTCGGCGAGGGTGTCATCGCCCAGGTCTTCGACGAGCAAGATCTGGAGGTCGGGGTCGTGGGCCAAGAGGCGCGGAACGCGCACCGCGGCCGCCTCGAGGAGCCCATGGACCTCGACGAAGGGTGCGGTGGTCTGCGCTTGGCGCGCCTTATTGATCTCCTGGCTCGGGGCGGGAACGTACATGGCGACGAGCGCGCCCTCCGGGGACGAGACGCGGAAAAACTTCCTCGTCGAAGCGCCGCCGGGCATCGGCTGGATGTCGGCTGTGGGGGCGAAGCCGGGCAAAAGAGCTCGGGTCAGCGCAGCGCGGACCCGGGCGAGCGCGTCGCTGTTATCGACGGCCGTCATGAGAGCGCGGGGAGCTCGAAATGAGACATCAGAGCCAGTAAGCTACCGCGGGCCGATGCACCGGAAAAGTCCCCTGGCGCCTGGCCCCAAGCGGCCAACTTCAACGAACTCTGGGCTCAGTTCTCGGGAGTTCGACCGTCCGCCAAACGGCTTTCGCGATCACTTGGCTCGGGTCTTCGAAGGCCTCGGGGAGCCGCTCCCGAGCGGCGCGATCCTGGAGGGCCTCGAGACCTATTTGGATGAGGTGATCCGCTGGGGAAGGCGGGTGGACCTGGTGGCGCCGCGGACCCTGGACGAGCTCCTTGAGCTCTCCTTTGCCGACGCGATCGTGATCGCGAGCGCAGAAAAGCGGCGTCTTGGCTCGGGTACAGGCGCACGTTTTGTCGACGTCGGTACAGGTGGAGGCGCTCCAGGGATCCCCTTTGCGATCCTGCTGTCGGAAGTTGCCGACTGTTCGTTCACCTTCGTCGAGCCGCGCGACAAACGCGTCGCCTTTCTCCATCACGTCCTCGGGCGCCTCCAGCTCCCGGGCTGTCGCGTCATTCGAGGCCGCAGCGAATCCCTCGAGGCGACCTACGAAGTTGCCTTGTCGCGGGCGACCCTTCCCCCTCCTGAGTGGGTTCTGGAAGGGGCGCGGCTGGCTGAGGTCGTTTGGCTGCTCCTCGCGCGGGAAGAGGTTCCTCCACATGACGGCCTGCGTCTGGACCAATCCATCGAGTACGTGTGGCCCCTGCGCAACATTCCTCATCGCGCGGTCCGCTTCGTGCGTGCATCGTAAAATTTTCTATCGGCACGGTGTGCACATCCGCCCGTGCGATGCTTTGGCTTTTTGCCCGCGACCGTGGTCCAATACGCCTGCTTCATGAAAGAGAGAATTGGGCGCTGGATTCGCCTCGCCAGCTTGGTCGTTGCCTTTGCGTTCGTTTTCGGACGATCCACCACGGCGCACGCCTACGCGTGGATGATCAAGCACGAGTACACCTCCTGCGCGACTTGTCACGCCGACCCCTCGGGCGGTGAGTTGCTCACGAAGTACGGGCGAGCGACCTCCGACATCGTCCTTCGCATGCATTATAAGAAGCAGGACGGAGAGCCGGAAACGCCGAAGACCGGGGTGCTGTGGGGTTTGTGGGACACGCCCGACAATCTCCTCATCTCAGGTTCTTACCGGAGCCTGACGGTGATGCGTCCGGACCAGGCCGATCCCGTGAAGTTCATTCCGGTGATGGTCGCTGACCTCGGCGGTCAACTCACGCTCGGGAACTTCATGGTGGGCGGCACGATCGGCCTCGGCCGCTCGGCGCGGGGCGCGGTGCACGGCGCTCCGGCTCAGGTCACGACCAACGAGGATGGCTATAACCTTCTCTCGCGCACCCATTATGTCGGTATGAAGCTGGGCGATTCCGTGTGGGTACGAGGCGGCCGCCTCAACCTTCCGTTCGGTGTGCGCATGCCGGAACACACGACCTGGGTCCGGGATGCGACGCGCACCGATCGCGATTCCGACCAGCAACATGGCGTCAGCCTTGCTTATGTTGGTGAGCGCATCCGCATGGAAGCAATGGCCATCGCGGGCAACTACCAGCTCGGTCCGGACAGGTACCGCGAGCGTGGCTACTCGCTCTTCATCGAAGGGGTGGGCGCAGGAAACATCGCGGCGGGCCTCAGCAGCAAGGTGACTTATGCTGGCGAGGATCGCATCACCGGTGAAGTCGACTCGGTCCGCCAGGCGCACGGTATGATGATGCGCTGGGCTCCGGTGCAATCCCTCGTCGTGATGGCCGAGTTCGATGCACTGTTCCGTTCCAGGGCGGACGCCGGTTACGTCGGCTTTACCCAGATCGATTATGAGCCCGTCGGCGGGCTTCATTTCTTGTTGACCGGCGAGATGCTCGACGAAGGCCTGGCGATCCAGTCACCGGCGCCTGTGAGCGCTCCCGGCCAAGGCCAGCCGAAGTTTGGCTTCTGGGCGAGCATCGACTGGTTCCTCTATACGCAACTCGAGGTCCGGATCGACGCCATCGCGCGGCAGAACGAGCCGTTCACCTTGCTCGGCCAGTTCCACCTTTACCTCTAACGCCCTGTGATGAACACGACCATGCCGCGCCCCACCTCTCCTCTGGCCAAACTCCTGAGCTCCCTCGTGGTTTCCTCGAGCGCGCTCTTCGTTTCCAATCCGGCGTTCGCCTCGGATGTCTTCCCGGGCGCAGTCCGCGATACGCTCGAGATGCCCTGTCTTCCGAGCTGCTTGCTCTGCCACACGGTGAACCCAGGGATGGCTGGAACCGCCACGCAACATTTTGCAAACGTAATGGTCAACGCCGCGGGGCTGCCGAACCCTGGCGAAACGGCCTGGGTCGAGAGGGGACTTGCTGCCCTGGGTGCGACCGACAAAGATGCGGATGGCATGAGCGATCTTGACGAGCTGAAGGCCGGCCGCGACCCGAACGTCAAAGGGGTAGGAGATATCTGCGCTCCGGATGTGCACTACGGCTGCGGCGCGGCCAGCGTTGCGAAGCCGGCATCCGGAAGCTGGAGTGGCGCGGCCTGGTTCGTGCTCGGTGGGCTCGCCGTGGCCGCAGTCGCGCGCGCACGGCGTAGGCAGGCCTGAGGGGCGAGCAAGCGACCGTCTGACCTGGTCTTCGCCCTCCGCCCTCAGGGCGAGGGGGCCCATGTTTGCGTCTCGCTGAGTGTGGGCCTGAGGGGCCCCCATTCGCGTTGGCTCACTCGTCGGCTTCGTCTCCGGGAGCGCCTGCGCTGCCGTCGGGAGAGATCTTCGAGCGGTCAACCTCGGTGATCAGGGTGCAGCCGAGGGCTGCGAGGAGGAGAGAGGTGATCGCCGCCAGGGCCAGTGAACGAGCGCGGAACATGGGGTGGACTCTTGCTGCTTGAGCCGAGGAGCGCAAGGCTCGCGCCCGGTCATGCCCGGAGAAAAAGAGTTCTTTACCGAATCGTCACCAGGGAGCTCTTCGGGAGTGAAGGGCCCAGGAGAGCGGCGAACACGCGCATGCCTCGTGGACGGGACTTATGAGCTGTTCCGGGCGTACTTCGGGGCTCCCAGCGCAACGGACGAAGCAGGCGCCGAGGTGGGGGCGGTCAGGGGCTTGGTGCGGAGCCTCCGCGCCCTCTTTCAAGACGCGACCTGGACCCACGGGGCGGTCGCCTTCGATACTGTGATCGAGTCCTTTCGAAATGGCCTTTACGAAGGCTACAAGACGGGCGACGGGCTGCCCGAAGAGCTCACCCTTCAATTCCCGCTCGCGGAGAAAGCCGTTGCTGAGCTCGGGCTCTTGGTCTTACCGATGGTGGAATTTGAAGCGGACGATGGTCTCGCCTCGGCGGCCAGTTTTCTCTTCGAATCCGGTGCCATCGACGACATCGTGATCGCGTCCCCGGATAAGGATTTGGCTCAGTGCGTCGTCGGCGATCGCGTTGTCACGTGGGATCGGATGCGCCGCCTCACATATAACGAAGAGGGAGTGATCCAGAAGTTCGGAGTCAAACCGAAGAGCATCCCCGATTTCCTCGCGCTCGTCGGAGACACAGCGGACGGATATCCCGGGATCCCTCGCTTTGGGAAGAAGTCGAGCGCCGATCTGCTCGCTGTGTATGAGCACATCGAGAACATTCCGACCTCGGCTTCAGAGCTCAAGGTCAAGATGCGCGGCGCTGACAAGCTGATTGCGGAGCTGAACGAGAGGCGCTCTGACGCTGCCCTCTTCAAGCAGCTCGCCACCCTCCGTAAAGACGCTCCCGTCCCCCGAACGCTTTCTGCCTATGAAGTCCCGCGACCGTTCCCCCCGACTCAAGCCAGCGGGTGAGCGTCGGACGGCTCCTCTGCAAAACTCTCGGCTGGTCGTGTATCGTTATCGCCATGACGAGGCCACTTCTGCTCGGATTGAGCGTGCTCGCCTGGGCTTTTCCGCTTGCGGCCGCCGAAACCTATGAGCAGGCGGAGCAGCGCGAGATCGAGCGTCCTCAAGGCGATGAAGAGGAACTCTTCGAAGAGGAGCTCCCGCAAGCGCCGAGCGCTGGGGGGCTTGTCGCGCCTGATGGTGATCTGAACGATCCAGGGTCGACCTCGGAGATCGAGCGAGAGCTCGAGCACGCGGATCGCGCGGACTCGGGGCGCGGCCTCGAGTTTCTTTGGCTCTCGGGTGACGTAGGAGTTTTGGTGCTCGACCTAACGCCCTTCTCGAGGGGGGCCATCTTCCCAGGCGCGTCGGAGTCGGAGGTGGGGGTGACCTATGGCGGTGCGGTGGGTGTGCGGCTCCTCTACTTCACATTGGGCGTGCGCGCGCGCGGAGCCAGTTTGAACGCGTTTTCCGTCTGGTCAGTGCTCGGGGAGCTTGGCATTCGTTTCCCGATCGGGCGCTTTGAGCCCTTCGCTCGGGCGGGTTTCGGATACCTAGGGACAGGCACCATCGACGCAGAGGGTGCCCAGGCTTCTGCCGGGGGATTTGCGACTCGTCTGAGCGCTGGTGCCGATTATTACTTCAGCGACGCGTTTTCTCTGGGACTTGAGCTCTCTCTCGACGCCGCGAGCCTCTCACGAAGCGCTCTCGATCCGAGCGACCTCGCCTCAGGGGCGGCGAGCCCTTACGCCTCCTCGAACTCGGCGCTCGCTCTAGGGTTCTCGCCCGTCTTGAACGTCGGTTTCCACTTCTAGCGAGTCGCCCTGAGACAGGAGGGAGTCGAAAGCCACCGTCGAACCGGGACCGACCCTAGAAGGGCTCGAGTACCTCCGAAAGGCGAAGTTCCTTCGGAAAATTTCCGCCCAGGAGCGGCTCCCGCTTGCCCTCCCCCGGCGTATCTGAGATGCGCCTAGGGAGATGACCTCGGTCTCTACGCGCTCGGTGGTCGAAATGCTCCTCGCGGTTGCGAGTGTGGCTCTCGCCCTATGGGTGCGAAGACGCGTGGCGCCGCGCGCGTCCGTACCATCCCATCGCGCTTTTACGCTGGTCTTCTTGGCCCTTGCGATGGCTCTGGTCCTTGGGGTTTTCGAGGGGCGCGTGCTCGCGTTCTTGGAGCTCGACCCGCGAGACCGTGAAGCGCAGGGGGCACTCCTCGCTTTTGCTCTCCTGGTTCAAGGTCCGGTGATCGAGGGCGCGAAGGCGCTCTTGGTATGGCCTGTGTACCGAGCGGGCCTCGTCACCTCGGGGGTCTTCGGTTCGCTCCTCGGGGCGCTGGTGGGGTTTGGCTTCTTTGCGGGCGAGTGTCTCCGCTTCGCATTTCTTGACGAACCTGGCCCGCCTCCCTTTGAGCTGAGGCTCTTCTTGAGCCTCCCGCTAGAGGTCGCGGCTCCAGCTGCCTATTGCCACACGCTCGGGGTGCGCGGCCGTGACCGTTACTTCGGGTTGGCTTGGGTGCTGTGCGCGGTCATCCATGCGCTCACGCACCACTTCTTGTTCGTGAGGGGGGGAGCTTACTGGGCCCTTGCGATTCCGCCGTCTGCGCTTTCCGCTTGGCTATCCTACTGGCTCCTCTTTCGCCAAACTGAGGGCACGAGGCGAACGAACGCGTTCCTTGAGCTTGAGGGTTTGTCTCTGCGCGAGGTGTTTCGACCGGCTCGCCGCCCCCTCAAGCTCATCTGGATCGCTTTCGGCGCGTTCGTGACGCTGGGAGTGACGCTCGTCCTCCTCGCCTTCGCGGTCTACGTCGGGCACCGCTTCGACATCGACTTCACACTGGCCGAAGAGGGGTCGGGGTACTCGGGTTTGCTTCCAGTGGTCTTGCTCGGTTCGGCAATGCTCGCGGCGTTTCCTCTGTCGGCTTATCTCGTAGCTCGGGCGAGCGGTGCGAGCAGCGTTCTTGAGCCCGCCTGGTCGACTGCCATGGCGATTGCGCTCGTCCTTGGGCTGTTCTCGGTGAGCGAACCCACAGCCGTCGTTGTGGCCCTCGGAGTGGCTCCTGTCGGTTTTGCGCTCGCCTGTCTCGGGGCCTGGTTCGGGCTTGACCGTTAAGGGGCGCCGCGAAGCTCGCCTTTAGTGGCTCGAGTGAAGGCGAAGGACTCGCCTACCGAGACGCCAAGTTTCCTCAGCGCTCAGTGGCTCGAGCGAAGGCGCTTGAGCTCACGTTCGGCGTCTGCCCGGAGCGCAGAATTCGGGAAACGAGCGATGAATCCGGCGAAGGCTCGCGACGCCTCCGCATTGTGGCCGGAGTTTCGCAGGATGATCGCTTCGTGGAAGAGACGATTCTCGAGGGCCAGCGTCGTGCTGACATCGGAAGTGCGAACCTTGGTCGTCTTGCTCGCTTTCGTCTCCACAATGTCGCGGCGATTTGCCGTCCGGGAGGCATCGCGGGACGCAGGTGTAGACGTAGGACGAGGATCAACCTTGGGGGCGCTCTCCCAGCGATCCCCGGGACCGAGGACGTAGACCAAACCGTCGTGACGAACAGTCACTCGGCCTTTCTGGACGGAAACAGCTGTCTGCGCATGCCCATCCGCTCGGGCCTCCGAGGAACCTTCTGTCGCCACAGCGAACTCGGTACCGACCACCTCGACGCGAGTGTCTCCAGTGATCACTGTCACGTGCTTGCGCCGTTCGGGATCGACTGAGAAGCGAGCGGTTCCGCGATCGATCGCCCATTCTTCAGCGAGAGGAGTGAGCTCAGTCAGCGCGACAACGGCGTTCGGTTCGACGAGGACGCGTGTGGTCTGGGTATGGACCTGGGCGCCCTTTTCTCCCGCGCGCACCCGCTCACCGGGGTAGAGAGCGACGCCCTCTTTGACGGCTTCGGCTCGGCCGCCGGGGCCCTTGAGAGTACCGCTCCCGGAAAGCTGAGCGTGACGCTCCTCCTCTTCCGAGGGCATAGCTGCCGAAGACGGAGTCGAAAGCTCGCTCGGCGCGGAATCGTTCGGGAGCCAGAGAGTAAAAGCCGCGATCGCGGCGAGGCCGGCGAGGCCCGCGAGGCCCCGGCCCAACTGACGTCGAATCTTGGCGTCGCGCCGCTGCTTCTGTCCTTCGAGGATCGCAGTCCTGAGGGTCAGGATCGACTTGTTGCGCAGGGTCTCGTCCTGCGGAGGAACCGGAATGGGCGCTGTGCCCCAGGTTCGGAGTTTTTCGAGCAACCTCACCTCTTCGGCGGCGCTCATGCGCAGTCGCTCTGGCTTCATCGCTCCCTCCCGCGGGATTGCGCCTTGCGCCCGAGAAGTGCGTAAAGGTCACTGCGTCCGCGCACGAGGCGAGACTGAGCTGCAGCGAGGGTCAATCCTTCCATCGCAGCGATCTCGGCGAGTTCATGGCCGAGGACGTCGTGGAGGAACACCGCAGAGGCTCGACCGGGATTCAAATGAAGCAAGGCTTCCTTAAGCTGCTCGAGTTCGGCTCGAGCAAGGGCCTGGCCTTCGAGGTCTCTCGAGCTCCGCGCGCCCGGCGTAATGCTCACACCGTCGGAAGCATCGCCCACCGCGGCGAGGTCGAACACTTTCCGTTCTCGGCGCCGCGAACGGAGCGCGTTGAAGGCGACGCGACTCGTGACGGACGATGCCCAGGTGCGCAGGCTGCACGCGCCCGCGAACGACCCGCGCACGAGTGTCAGTACGATCTGCTCGAAGGACTTCTGGATGAGATCTTCGTGATCTTGTTCGCGACGTCCGAAGATTCGGTAGAGCGTCCGGTCCACCGTCTCGTACAAGCGATTGTAGAGCTGGTCGGCGATGCGATCGTCTCCGGCCAGGACGGCGGCCATGATCTGTTCATCGGTGAGGGCCTTTTCCCCCTCTCCTTTGACCACCCGCAGGGGGGCCGGAGTCGACCGACGCGTCATGGGATCCATTGCTGAGTATTGTAGCCTACTCCTGAATTTGTCAGGCATCTCGGAGCGGAAGGACGGTGCCCATCGAAATCCGAGCCCCCCTCGTCTGGCCGTGATATGGTGCGGAAAGCGTGCGCGCCTCGAAATCCGGCCTTCTTCTGGCGGGTCTTGCCGTCCTTGCTTCATCTATCCCTGGATGCGGTAACGACTCGATATTTCTGGAGCGGGTCATTTCTGCCAGTGGGGGGACGCCGCCAGGAGTGGGTGGAGGTACGGGCGGGGCGCCCGGAGGAGGGTCCGAGGCTGGTGGGACGCCGCAGATGGCGGCGGGGGGGAGCGAGACGGGCGGGGCCAACAGCGGGGGCGCGCCGAGCTCGGGGGGCGTGCCCCCGGGGAGCGGCGGAGACGAAGGAATGGCGGGCGCCCCTCCGGTGGAGCCTCCTCCAGGGCCCTGCGCGACCGAGCTCGATTGTCGGATCCCTCTGGCGATTTGTCCTGGCTGGGTTGAGCGCTGTGCGAGCTGCGTGAAGCACAGTGAGTGTCCGTCTGGTCTTGTCTGTGATTTGGTAGAGTTTCGCTGCGTACCCGTCTGCAAGTTCGACTGGGATTGCCCCCCTTCGCGGCCGCATTGTGACGCTCATCGTGGCGTCTGCGCCCAGTGCGACTACGGCTATCGATGCCCGGGCGTGGGCCAACAGTGCGTGGGCGCGAGCTGCTTCTCCTGTGACGAGCTTCCTTGGTGCAACAGCGCCGCCCCCTCCGAGGGCGACTGACTGCAGCGCGGGTTCCTAGAGAGACAGCGCGAGCCCTGCTCGTCCGCTCACGAATCCAGGCGGAATTGTTTCGAACACCTGGTCATCGATGATGACGAACGTAGATCCGAAGCGGACGCCTCCCTCTCCGCCCAAGAGCACCTGAAGCCTCTGATGAAGGCGCAGTCGGAGCCAGACGAAGCCTTCGACACCGAGACCGACGCGGCTTCCGCTCGTGAGCGCGGGGCCGCTCGTGAAGGCAGCCTCGACGAAGGGCCCTGCGGCCACGCTGATGGCAGCGGTGTCGCTTTGGGCGGTGGTTCCGATGCCGCTACCGAGGGACCAATAGGCGACCTCGAGCTCTACGCCATTGCGCGTGAGGGGGGTGCTGAGGGAGCCGCTGGTGAGAAACCAGAGGTCGACGGGGCCCGCTGCGCGCAGAACCGAAAAGCCGACTCCGCCTCCGAAGCGTGCTGACTCGGCGGAGCCGGTCCCCGCGAGGGCATGAGCCTCGAGGTAAATTTCGCGCGGCCGGGCTGGGCGCCTGCGTTTGCGAGGAGGCGTCGGCGACGAACGGGTGGTGGGCACCGGGGTTTCTGGAGCGAGCCGGGGAGGCGACGCCTCTTCAGGGGGCCTTGGAGCCGGGGCTAGGTCTTCTTGAGCCCAAGTTCCGAGGGCGAACCCGACGGCGCGATAGCGTTCGAGCTCGGGATCGGAGGCCTGAAAAGAGACTGTGCGCCTGAGCGTCTGGCCGCTGCGTGTGAGTTGAATGGAAGCCGAGATCTGCTCCCCGTCCCACTCGACACTGGCGTCGGGTGTATCCGCAGGGGAGGCCTCTACACAGGTTTTTTGCGCTAGCGCTGCGGTGCAGGCATCGAGCAGCGCGTCGAGGGCGGCGGGGTTCGGCTCCGGTGCCGTGACTGTGACGAAGAATGGCGGCAAGAGCGCCTTTGCGAAGAAGCTTCGGGTCCGAGCCTGGCGTCTCACCTGAGCCGTCGCACGCAGCACGAAATAGACGATTTTTGCTGGATCGCGCACGCTATCGAAATGTGTGGTGCGATCTTCGGGATAGTGGACCGACACTGGCGTGTGTTCGATGCGCGCCCCGGCCCTTGCCGCGCGCAAGAGGACGTCTGCTTCGAAAGCGAAGCCGGGTGCCCCTGAATCGAACTCGAAGGTCAGGGGCAACGGATAGCGGCGCAGACCACACTGTGTGTCGAGCAGCTTCGTTCCCGCGAAGGCCGAGATCACAAGATTGGAGAAGGCATTCGACGCGCGATTGGCGCGGGGGGCGCGAGCGGCCTTGAGGTCGCGCACGCCGATCACGAATGTGTCTGGCGGAGCAGGGTGATCGAGGAGCGCAAGAGCATCCTTGGCTCGATGTTGTCCGTCCGCGTCTATTGTGACCGCGGAGCGAGCTCCCGACGTCTGGGCGTGGGAGAGCCCGGTTCGGAGCGCCGCTCCCTTGCCACGATTCTGAGGATGGCGGAGCACCTGCGCTCCGAGCTCGCGAGCGCGCTCGGAGGTGCCGTCCGTCGATCCATCATCGACCACCACAACCTCGGGCAACGGCCCCTTCCGCTTGGAGAGCTCACGCTTGAGGTCAGAAAGGACGTCCGGCAGCGCTCGTGCGGCATTGTATGCCGGGATGATGATGAAGAGCGGCGCGTCCACGGGGCGAGTTATTCCATACCGAAAGATTGTCCTGAAGCGACCCGAAAGGTGCGGAGCGGCTAGGAGAGGTGAAAACTTGGCTTTAGCGTGAGTCTCTCGGAGCGGCCACGGATGCGCTATAGGCCCTCTTGTCAGATGACCGACGAGACGAACCAGGGGCGCCCCCTTCCGAGCGATCTCGAAGCTGAGTTTGCGCGGCGCGCGAAGAAGCAGATCCGTTCCCGAGCGAAGGCTGTGCGGCTCGGGCTTCCCGAGGCGGCCCGCCATGCCCGTTCCGAGCGCATTGTCGCGTCTCTCAGCGAACTGGACATCGTGCGGGCTGCTCGCGGTGTGGCCCTCTTCTGGCCGATGGTCGAGCGAGGCGAAGTCGACCTGCGACCGCTCCTTGGAATTTTGCGAGACCGCGACGTCTCGACCTTCTTCCCCTTCATGGAGCCCAAGGAGGGCGGATTCTCAACGGGCTTTCGTGAGGTCCGGCGAGAGAGCGATTTGGTCGAGCGCGGTCGGGGGTTCGTTGAGCCGACCGAAGGTCCCGCGGCGGCTCGCGGTCAAATTGACGTAGTTATCGTGCCGGCACTGGCCGTCGATAGTCGCGGCTACCGGGTTGGTTACGGAGCTGGCTACTACGACGCGACGCTCGGCGACCTGTGTCCGCCGGCCGTGAGCGTAGTGGTTTGCTACGACTTCGAGCTCATGGCGGAGCTCCCTATTGAGAGGCATGACGTCCGCTGCGACCTTGTGGTCACCGACAAGAAGACGCTGCGTCCTGCCTGACCCCTTCAGGCGTTTTTTCGAGCCTTTCAGCGCTGCATGCGGCGCTTGCTGTCGGGGGATTTCACGCACTCGGCGCAGAGCCCGTAGAGCTCGTGCTTGTGATGGAGCAGGTGAAATCCATACTGACGGGCGATGCGCTCCTGGAGCTCTTCAATCAGGGGCTCTTCGAACTCGGTGATTTTTCCGCAGTTCTCGCAGATGAGATGGTCGTGGTGGGAGCTTTCGTCCGCGAGCTCGTAGCGCGTGAGACCGTCGCCGAAATGGAGCTCATTGGCGATGCCGCCTTCGCTCAACATGCGCATGGTCCGATAGACGGTCGCGTAACCGATCCGATGATCGATGGCGCGGACTCGCTCCAGTAGCTCATCGATCGTCAGGTGATCGGTCGTGTCGAAGAAGGTGGATACAATGATCCTCCGTTGCTCCGTGGTGCGGAGCCCCTTCTCGACCATGTAGTCGTCGAGGTTCTGACGAAGCCGTTCGAGGTTGGGCCCCTTGGGCCTCTCTCCAACAGGCAAGATCGGTTCGTCGTTCTCGGCCATGCCTTGATTCATGCCACACTTTCCGGGGGATCGATACCCGGCGGGTTTGTTACGAATCCAGGGACGAAAGCGCCTTCGGAGCGCGTGCCATGAGACGTTTCGAAAGCAGGTAGCTGACCAGAGAAAGGCCTGGAATCGTTGCGATCGGCACGACGGCAAGGGTCGCTGCCACTGTCGCGAAGGCGGCTGTCACGGAGTGCACGAGCAAGAGCTCGATACCAGACTGCCGGAGGTCGTGGGCGAGGAGAATCGCCTGGCCGCACGTGGGCAAATGGGAGCCGTAGACGCTCACTGAGCGACGCTCATCTCGAGGAGGGAAGGTCGATGAGAACGAGTTCAGGCCTCCGAACAGGATGGGCACGTCTGCGCCCGAGAGGGCGCGATCATCGGTTCCGAGTTGGCCGATGACGGCTACGGGAACGCCTGCCGTGCGCAATCGTTCGACCTCCTCCTTCCGTTCGGTGCTTTCGCTCCGTACGTGGTCGATGCCGAGGCGTTTCGCGATGGCCTCGAGCGTATCTCGAGAGCCTCCGGAAAGCAGTGCCGGCTCGATGCCGCGCATGAGGAGGTTTTGCATCGTGGCGCGTGCTCCGGGGGAGAGCTCGTCGGAGAGGGCGATGACGCCGATGACATGTCCACCGAGGGCGACGATCAGGGCCGATTGCCCTTCTCCTTCGATGCCGCGGAGTTTCTCTTCGATCCAGGCGATGCTGATCTTGTGGCGAAGGAGGAATTCTCGCCCGCCCACGATCAACTCTTCGCCGTCACGAGTCAGACATCGCACGCTCGCACCTGTGCCCGCGGAGTGGCTGCGGCAGGTCTCGGGGGGCAGAGACATGCTCTCGAGGGCGACGATCGTGGCGCGGGCCGCGGGATGGTGAACGCTGCGGAGCGCTCCGGCCGCGAGCGAAATCACCCGTTCGCGCGAAGTGTCGCGGAATGCGTGGATTTCGGCGACGACGGGATCGCCCTTGAGCAGAGTGCCGCGGGTACAGAATACCGCGGTGCCGACGTGGCTTGAGGTTTCGAGCACCGAGGCGCGCGGGAACACGATGCCTCGCGCAGCGGCTTCGCCCAACACCCACCAAATCCGCTCTCGAAGCGCGCGGTGGAGGATGGGCGTTGACCAAGCAAGCCACGTCGCGGCGCCGACGAAGACCGCGCGCCACCAAGTGCTCGCCAAGTAGAGCGACACGATGGTGGAAAGGAGTGCGAGGATCGGGGCGATGCCCACCGCGAGCCAGCGCCCCACACGCACGATCGAATAGTCATCGATCAGCGAGCCTTTCCCCTCCTGAAGTACCAGCGAAAATGCCCGCTCGCGGCCGGTTCGATTGGCGGCGACGTGAAGCGGGCCGCCTTCGAGGACACAGCGCCCCGCCACGACCGCGCTCGCCTGGTGTACCTCGATCTCTGGGGCATCCGGCGTAAAGGGCTCGAGCTTTGCTGAGCCGCGGACAACCACCCCATCGACCGGGACGATCTCCCGCGCACGGACCTCTACCTCTTCGCCTGGCAGGAGATCCTGAGCCGCAATCCAGAGCCTCCGCCCGCCGCGGATGGTGCGCCCCACGGCGGCCATGCGCTCCCTGAGCGGCGCTAAGCTCTCTGTCGCACGTCCACTGACCTCGGCCGCGAGTTGTCGCCCGAGGATAAGGAAGAGAGCCGAGAGGGCGACCGTAAGTACTAGATCGACGCTGGCCTCTCCTAGGTAGGCGGCCACTCCGAGGGGGACGATCAGCAAGAAAAAGGGAAGCAGCTCGAGCGGGTCACTCAACCGGGCCGCTTCCCGGGCCCAGTCGAAAGCGGGCGGAGCAGGTTCGATGCCAGGTCGCGCCGCTACGGGCCAAAAGGTCTCGCTCTCCCGGTCCTCAGAAGAGAGTGGCCCGGTGGCAGGGTGCGGACGAGACTCGACGGGCGGTAAAGCTGCGAGTGGTTGGCCTCGGGACGAAATAGGAGCCGGGAAGGAGCCCGCTGTCGCCTCCCCCTCGACGCCGAGCGGTGCGTCTTGATCCGCTCCTTCGCTCAGAAGCCGCGTCTCAGGGGGCGCTTCATGACGAGCTTCGGCCTCGTAGCTCTCAGCATGAGCTACGGAGCAGAAGTAAACGACGCCCGATTCAAAAACTCGAACCTTGGGGGCGAACAGAGGATCGACGGGCGCGCCACAGGAGCCACAGCGAGCGGAGCTGAGATCGCGGTTCACGCGCCCTCGTCAAAGGAGGCCGAAGGCCCAGAGCAAGAGCGCCTTGGAGGTGTGGAGGCGCGCTTCAGCTTCGTCCCAGACCAGACTCTGCGGACCTTCGATGACCTCTTCGGAGATTTCCTCGCCGCGGTGCGCGGGAAGACAATGAAGTACGATCGCCTTCGGATCCGCCTGCTTCAGGACAGCAGAGTTCAGCTGGTACCCGGCGAACGCCTGGAGGCGGGCTGCGGTCTCGCTCTCCTGGCCCATGCTCGTGAAGACGTCCGTCGAGAGCACATGGGCACCGCGAGCAGCCTCGAACGGGTCTTCATGGAGGACGACCTCGGCTCCCTGAGCGCGGGCTGCCTCTACGAGATCACGTTTCACCTCGAAGCCCTTGGGACAGGCGAGGTGCAGCGTGCCGCGCAAGATGCCCACGGCTTCCAGCCACGAATTGGCCATATTGTTGCCGTCTCCGATCCAAGCGAACTTGAGCCCACTCAAGGTCCCAAAGTGACGGCGAGTGGTCTGAAGATCGGCACAGAGCTGCATCGGGTGACTCTGATCGGTGAGCGCGTTCAGGACCGGAACGTCCACGTACCGAATCATCTCTTCGAGTCGACTCTGATCATGAGTGCGGAAGGTGATGCCGTGGACCATCCGGCCGAGCACGCGCGCAGTGTCGCTGATCGGCTCACCTCGCCCCATTTGAGAGCCCGCCTGCGTGATGACAACAGGACTCCCCCCGAGCTCGTTCACGGCCACTTCGAGCGAGAGGCGAGTGCGCGTGGAGGCCTTCTCGAACACGAGAGCGATCTGTTTCCCTGCCAGAGGACGCTCGCTGATGCGACCACGTTGTTCTTTCTGCCGATCGGCCTCGTCCAAGATGGAGAGGAGGCCCTGTGCGTCGCCGAGGTCAGCCAAGTTTCGGAAATGTCGAGTCATGGTCGTCGCGTCAAAAGGAGGTCTCGGGAGTTTAGGACATCAGAGTCTCTTCGAGCAGGGTCAGACCCTCCTCAAACTCTTCATCGCTGATGGTGAGGGGAGGAGTGAAGCGGAGCGCGTTCGAGCCCGCCAACGTCACGAGCAGACCTCGGTCCCGCAACTGGCCCAGGAGCGCGCTGGCACTCTGTTCCGGGACGAGCTCAATGGCTTGCAGGAGACCGCGACCGGTCCTTCGGGTGATGAGGGGCGAGCGCGAGCGGAGCGTGTCGAGCCGGTCGGCCAGCCGAGCCCCCAGGGTCTGCACGCGGACGAGGAGTGACTCCTTGTCCAGGGTGCGCAGGACGGCGAGGGCGGCTGCGCTCGCGAGAGGATTCCCTCCGAAGGTCGAGCCGTGGCTCCCTTTGGGAAGAGACGCGGCCAAATGTTCGCCGGTCAGGAGAGCGCCGATCGGTACACCTCCGCCCAATCCCTTCGCCAGAGTGAGCGCGTCCGGCCGGGCGTCTTCCGCCTCAATAGCCAAGAACGTGCCTGTGCGGCCGACGCCGGTCTGAATCTCGTCCACCAAGAGCAATGCTCCGGCCCGCGTGGCCAGCTCGCGCAGTGAGCGCAGGAACCCAGGGGGGGCTTCGATGGCTCCCGCCTCCCCGAGCACTGGCTCTACGATGATGCCGGCCGTGCGCGAGGAGAGGCGCGCTTCGACAGCGGAAAGATCTCCGTAGGGCACGTGTGAAACGGGGCCGAGGGGTCCGAAGCCCTGCCGATACTTGGCTGTGCCCGTCGCCGCGAGCGAACCCAAGGTCCGCCCGTGGAACGCGTTTTCGAAGGCGATGATCTCGACGCGCTCCGACTCGCCACGCTCGAAGAAATGGCGCCGAGCCAGCTTGAGCATGGCCTCGTTGGCTTCGGTTCCTGAGTTGCAGAAAAATGCGCGAGAGAAGCCCGTCCGCCGTGTGAGGTCTTCGGCCAAGAGGACGTTGGGCTCGTTATGGTAATAGTTGGACGTGTGGATCAGCTTCGCCGCCTGATCCTGAATGGCCTTGACGAGTTCAGGATGTCCATGGCCGAGCGCGCTGACGGCGACGCCTGCATAGAAGTCGATGTACCGTTTTCCATTTTGGTCCCAGAGCTTCGCACCTTCGCCTCGAACGAGGACGACACCAGGGCGCGCGTAGTTCGGATAGAGACAGCGCTCCGCCGTCTCGGCGAGGAGTTGAGTTTCCGAAGGGGGGTCGTCTTTGGGCAGGCTGTTCATGACGGTGAAGAGGACGGTGAGATCACATTGCGAGCGGCGGAGATTCGTCTCGCCGCTTCCAAAAAGCCATGGCTTTGAGCCAGTTTTGTTTGAAAGCGCGGCAGGAGGTGGAAGCGCCCCCGGAGGTTCTGCACGCCGATGGTCGTGCGAAACGCGGCGAAGCATGGCGCATCGTTCTCGCTGTCGCCAATGAACGCAAAACGCCGCAAAATCTCCGTCGAATCGTGACCGCGCTCCGCGAGAAAGCGTACGGCTCCAGTGGCCTTGTCGAGCCGGTCCCAGGTCAGGTGCAGGTGAACGCTCGAGCGCGTCACCCTTGCTCCCGCCTCACGGGCGAGGCGTGTCGCTTGCGCGATGTCCTCTTCGCGCGCCCGCTCATGCTCTCCAATGTCGAAGGTGAAGTCGCTGATCCGCGCACCCGAGTCGTCCGCGGGGACGAGCCCTGGCACCGCGGTTCGAACGTGCGCAATGAGCTCCTGAAGACGCGCGCGTCGCTCGGCCCGTAGAAGGGGGCTGACGCTATCTCGCGCCACGATGCGCCGACCTTCACGAAAGAACGCGACAGCTCCGTTCTCACCGATCGCGCCGCTCACGGGGAGAACATGAGCGAGCGTCTGTGCCCAGGCGATGGGCCTTCCGGTGAGCGCGATGAGCTCGAGGCCGGCTCCTTTGAGCAGCTCCAGTGCGGTCAGGGCCTCACAGGTAAGGAGGCCGTGCTCGAGGAACGTGTCGTCGAGATCGAAGAGGAGTCCGCGGAGGTCCAGTGCTTCTTCAGGTGTGAGTGCTTCGAGAGGCAACATCTCGCGAAATTCGCTGTTTTTGAGGTGTCTGAGAGAAGATCATCCGAGCGTGAGCCCGGGCAAAATGCCAAAGACCCCGGCGCGTGAAGCAGCCGGGGTCTTCGCTATTCGAAGGTTGTCTGGTCGACTCAGACGAGGTCCTTGAGGGCCTTGAGAGGAGTCGCGCGGACCTTCTTGGTCGCCGGCTTGGCGGGGATGAGCATGGGCTCCTTGGTGAAGGGATTGATGCCCTGACGCTCTTTGGTGGCTGCCTTCTTCACGACGCGCAGCTTCACGAGGCCGGGCACCACGAACTCGCCGGGGCCACGGCTTCCAAGGTTCTTCTTGATGAGCGCGAAGATCTCGTCGAACAGCTTGTTGACGGTCTTCTTGTCGAGATCGGTTGCGTTCGCCAGCTCGGTGATGATTTGTGCTTTGGTCAGTCGCTTGCCCGCCATGAGTTTTCTCCTGAAAATTTCCTTAGTCGAATGCCTTCTCCCTCCTCGGACGGGTTCGCGGATTGCTTTCGCGCCGTCTCGAGAGGCTCGCAAACGATTATCAAGCTAAATTCAGCCTTTCAAGAAGAATCGTTAGAAATCACCGCCCGAATGCGCTTTTTTGAACCTGATCCAGGCGCTCGTGCCGATTCCGAAGCCCGATCAGGAGGCGTTAGCGGTCCGAGTGATCCCCCCGAGCGGCTCATGACAAGGCTCGGATCATAGGCTTTTTGAGCTTGATTTCTCACCGCACGCGTCTCCAAATTCGCGGGGAAGTTTGTGGAGTTAGAGTCACTCCCTTCGTGCGGATTCTGAAGGTTCGAGCAAGCGACGCGGGACGCGCGCGTCTCATCGGAGATGATCAACGATAAGAAGAAGAGGTCTCGCGCAGGGTGTCTTCGGCTTGGATCAGGGCGCGAGGGGCGCCTTCCGCACGAGCTCTTTGGTCCGCTTCGTCATGACCTCCTTCTCGGCGGGGGTCGCGTGATCGTAGCCGACGAGATGTAGGATTCCGTGGGCAAGGAGGAAGCGCACCTCTTCACGGAGGGAGCGTCTGCGGGAGAGCGCGGCACGCTCTGCGGTGTCAATTGAGATGACGACATCACCGAGCACATCGAGACGGAAGCCACGCCTGGGGCGGAGCGGGGCCGAGAACTCACTCTGAGGAAAAGAGAGCACGTCGGTCGGCTTGTCCTTGCCGCGGTGGTCGCGGTTGATCTCGCGAATGAGACGATCGTTGGTGAGGAGGATACTCAGCTCCGACTCACCAAGCCCGAGCGCGTCTAACATACACGCCGCCAGTGAGCGCACCTCCGCCTTCGACAGGCGCGCCGAGCCGGGCGCCTGTCGCCGAACGAGGATCGAAGAGACCTGATGCGTGTCGGGCTCCTCGAGGGAGCGCGCTGTCACGGTGCTCTTAGGCGGTCGGGATCTTCTTGGCATCCGCAAGGAACTTGGCGAGGCCGTTGTCCGTCATCGGATGCTGGACGAGCTGCTGGATGACCTTGAGCGGGATCGTGCAGACGTCGGCGCCAAGAAGAGCTGCCTCGGTGACGTGAATCGGGTGACGAACACTCGCAACCAGAACCTCCGTATTGAACGAATAATTCTGGTAGATGGTCACGATCTTCTCGATCAGATCCATGCCGTTCTCCCCGTTGTCGTCGAGACGCCCGACGAACGGCGAAATGAACGTCGCGCCGGCCTTTGCAGCGAGAAGCGCCTGGTTAGCAGAGAAGCACAAGGTGACGTTCGTCTTGATGCCATTTTCGGTGAACTCGCGGACGGCTTTCAGGCCATCCACGGTCAGCGGCACCTTCACCACGACGTTCTTATGGATCTTGGCGAGCTCTTTGCCTTCCTTGACGATCTCAGCGGCGGTGGTCGAGATCACCTCGGCCGAGATCGGCCCGTCGACGATTTCACAGATGGCGCGAATCGTCTTCTCGAGGGGCGCTCCCGCTTTCGCGAGGAGCGAGGGGTTCGTCGTCACGCCGTCGATCGCGCCCATTTCTGCGGCTTCGCGAATCTCACCCAAGTCAGCTGAATCGATAAAAATCTTCACGTGCGTCTCCGATCGTCGCCAGAAAGCCTTCAAAGGCGAGGCTCAGGCAACACTTGCGCGCGGAGCCTAGCCGAGAGAAGTGGCAGCCGCTAGCGCTTTTCTACCGGATTTGTGGCGACAAGTGCGGGGTTTTGCATGATTTTCCTTGGCAGCGCTGCCCATTTTGCCCCGCGCGCCCGGGTGAGGCGAAAGGTCGGAGTGTCTGGCTGCGTTGTCGCCTAGCTGGGCGACGCCGTGGGATGGGGAAGGAGTCGGCCGAACGGCGTGCTGCCCGCTCCCCGCCCGCTTCCCGCGCTGGGACGGTCGGTCACAGATCTCTCATTCCGCATGCTTCGTGTGAGCCTTTCGGAGCATCGGGGGGTACCAGAGCCCCGCACGGGCGAGGAGTAGACGTGAACGCTCCCCTCGCGGTAATGAGCGTCTGCTTTGGGCTTTTTATCTTCGATGCGAAGCGAGTGGTTTCATTTACTGCTGGGTGCCACGAGCGCGCTTTCTTCTCTCGTTTGCGCCACGAGCCTCGCCAGAGCCGAGGACGTTCTTGGTCAACCTGCGCAAACGGAACCAGCCTCGAGACCGACGGGTGGCGCGCTCGTGGGGGTCGTCCCTGAGGGTTTCGCCCTGCGCATGGCGGGCGTCAGGGCGGGCCCTTTGCGTCCGGAGGACACTCGAGATGTGAGTGGATTCATTGCCGCGCAAGAGTACTCGGACGCCTTGGTCAGAATCGGGATGTGGAGCGCGCGTTATACGGATCATGCGTGGGTTGGCTACGACGGCCGTGATCTCACCTATGACTTTGCGCTGAGCGGTGCGCTTGGAGTCTTCTTGCCCTTCGGGGAGCATCACGGTCCGATTCTGCGCATCTCTGCCCGAGCTGAGGCGCTCCAGCTCGTCGGCCTAAATCTGACGCAGGTCGCGCTGCCAGGCGCCGAGCTCGGCTATTCCTATCTCGATGGACCGACTCAGCTCGAAATCGCGGCCACCGTCGCGCCTTCTCTGGTCGGGGAATTTCGGCGAGGCGAGGATCGTATTGCCCTTGAAGGACCTTTGTTCGGCGGTCTGATGACTGTTCGCTGGCAGGCCCTCAGTCTCACCGTAGACACTTCCTTCACGGATCTCTCCCAAGGACCAACGCTGATGCGCACAGCTGCGCACCTTTGTGGAGTGCTGACCGGTGGTAGGGGAAAGCGCGTGGAGGCGTCCTCCTGGGTTGCTCATACGGCCCAGGAAGCGCGGAAATTTAGGCTCTCTATTTGCACGGACTTCTCCGGCGCTGAGCTGTTGAATAATCCAGTTCCTGGAGTGCCGCTCTCTTTCGCCTCCCTGGGGCTTTCCCTCCTCGTCGGCAATGTTTCATATCTTTACACGCCGTCTAAGGGTGTCCTATAAAGCCACAACTTGTCTATTTGGAGACAAGACAAAGGGGATCAAACCTTATGATTCAGAAACTCAGTGCACTCGTCATCCTCGCAGCCTTTTCGACTGGCTGCGCTATGTCCATGAACATGCCTGTCACGGGCTCCATCTATCAGGGTACGAACGGCGCGACTGCGGCTACCTCGAACACCCTCGGTGGCAAGACGGGCAAGTCCTGCGCCTCATCGATCCTCGGTGTCGTCGGCCTCGGTGACGCGTCGATCGCTTCGGCCGCTAAGGCTGGTGGCATCACCAAGATCGCCGCAGTCGATAGCGAGAACTTCGGTGTCCTCGGTATCTACGCGACGAACTGCACCGTCGTGACCGGCGAGTGATTTCGCCTCGCTCGTCGGCTGTCGCGCTTTACGACGTCTTCGAGTTCGCCGAATAGGTCGGCATAGATCGCGGGCCACCGAAGGCGAAAAGCGCTTCGGTGGCCCGTCTTATTTGCGGGGAGGGAAAGACCCGGCGCGAGAGCTCTCGACTTCCAGCGGTAGCGAAATGGCCCTCGGCCAGCTAGCTTCTGCGGACGTGGCGAGACGTTCGCGACCCCCCGGTTTTGATATGACCTACCGGCCGACCGAAGAGTTCTTCGGCCCGCCTTGGTACCAAAGGGTTCCCTCGCTCATCCATCTCGTGGTGGCGCTCGGCGTCATCGCCCTCGTCATCGTTGTTCAGAATGGCCCTCGCAACACGGCGCTTTACGCGTACATGTTCCAAGAGGCCCATCTGATTGATGCGCACGTCGTTGCAGGGCTCTTCTTTCTGAGCGCGGTCACTTCGGTTCTCCGGTCAGGGATGCGCGGGGTCCGGGTGCGCTCGGATTGGGTAGAGTATCGCGACCTGGTCAGCAGCCTGATTCCGAGGGTGCGTCGTATTCGTTGGGCGCAGATCGACCGCATCATCCTCGGACAACAGCTCATCACCTTCGAGCTGTGGGACGGCACGCATGACACGTTGCCCAGCGTGAAAGATCATGCTGCCCTCTCCCGCGTGCTCGAGAGAGTCGCCGCCTTTCGGGCGATTCCGGTCAGTGGTGGCGCGGGACTCGACGACTGGGACGAGCTCTCGGGTGCGTCGGATGCCGAGGATGAAACATGAGCTCTTTTGATTTCGTTGTGCTCGGAGGAGGAAGCGGAGGGATCGCCGCGGCGCGTCGGGCGGCACGTTACGGCGCAAAGGTCCTGTTGATCGAAGCAGGAGACCTCGGCGGCACCTGCGTGAACCGGGGCTGCGTGCCGAAGAAGCACTTTTGGAACGCGGCTTACATCGCCGAGACGCTGCACTATGCGGGGGCTCACGGCTTCAAGGAGGTTTCTCCGACCTTCGAGTTCGACAGGTTCTCCGAGCTCGTCCGCGGCGAGGTGCGACGTTTGAACGGAATCTACGAGGCGAACCTCGAGCGGGAGGGCGTCACGCTCATCCGCGGCTGGGGCAGGCTCCTCGGGAGCGGCCGTGTGATGGTGGACGGTCAGGAGTATCACGGGAAACACGTTCTCCTCGCCTCAGGCGGGCGGCCCCGTCGGCCGAAGGGAATCATCGGCGAGGAGCTGGGGTTGACCTCCGATGACTTCTTCCTCTTGAAAGAGCAGCCGAAGCGGGTGCTCATCGTGGGCGCCGGGTACATCGCCGTCGAGTTTGCATCGGTGCTTCAGTCCTTGGGGAGTGAGGTCTCTCTGATGGTTCGTCGAGATCGGGTCCTCGGGGATTTCGACGACAGCCTCTCTCAAGGATTGACCGCTGAAATTGCAGAGAAGATGACCCTTCTCACACAGACGAACGCGACGAAGCTTGAGCGCCGCTCGGATGGGGTGTTCGTGAGCGTCGATGGAGCGCGTGGCCCAGGGGAGATCGGACCATTCGACGTTGTCTTCTGGGCGATCGGCCGCGATCCGAACACGGATGGGCTCGGCCCGAGTGATGGTGGGCTCGAGTCCATCGGCGTGAAGCTCGATGGTGCGGGCGCGATTGTTACCGATCAGTACGAGAACACGACGCTGCCCGGCGTGTATGCGGTGGGGGACGTAACCGGAAAGGTGACACTTACTCCTGTCGCAATTGCCGCGGGGCGAAAGCTCGCCGACAGGCTCTTTGGGGGGCAGCCGGACGCGCATCTCGACTACTCGCTGGTACCGACCGTCATCTTCAGTCATCCCCCGATCGGCACGGTAGGCTTGAGTGAGGCAGCGGCGGTCGAACGGTTCCCCGGTCAGGTGAAAGTGTACTCGGCGCGCTTCACGGACAGCTACTATTCCTTCGCGAATCCGAAGCCAAAGACATCGATGAAGCTAGTATGCGTAGGAGAGGAAGAACGCATCGTTGGCCTTCATGTGCTCGGACGAAGTGCTGATGAAATGGTCCAAGGGTTCGCGGTAGCGCTCCGGATGGGCGCGACCAAAGCGGACTTCGATCGGACCGTCGCCATCCACCCGACAGCATCCGAAGAGTTTGTGACGATGCGCTGATGAACCCCCCCGGTGCCCACCCGGGGAGGGCAGTGGGCGGAGCTGATACGGCGAGAAGCTGATACGACCCCGGGTGCCCCCGGGAGCGGGTCGGCCGTGGGGCCTCGGGGTGATGGAGGCCCAGAAAGAGGTGCAGCTTGGACCAAGCCAGGCTAAGGTCCCGCCCATGTCGGAAGGCGTCAGCCCCGAAGTGGCGCGAAAGTCCGCCTCGATCGCGAAGCAGACGATGAGTCCGTTTTGTCCCGGTCGGACACTGGCCGACTGCCCCTCGCCCAATGCGGCCGAGTGGCGTCGGGACATCGAGCTGATGGTCGCAGAAGGCCGGGACCCGTCGGAAATCCAGGAAGTCTTGAGCCAGCGCGCCGCGCTCGATCTCTCCGGAAGTCCCCAGAAAGACGCGAGTTACGCGGTGCCCGTGGCGCTCTTGCTCGCCGCGCTCCTTCTCCTTGGGTTCATCTTTTTTCGCCTTCGCCGAGGGAAGGCTGAAAAGCCGCTCGGCGATGGGCCAGGAGTCCCGAAGGAGGACCCCGGTCCTGACCTCGACGATCGGCTCGCCGAAGAGCTCGATCGCGTGACCTGAGGAGTTCTCAGGTGGGCGCTCGAGCGCGCCATCAGAGGAAAAAGGTGCGTCGGGGTACGGTGCTCAGGTGCCGGTGTCGCACGTTTGCTCTCAAATTTGAGAGGTGTTTGCGCGCCTTTGAGAGGGGATCGTCCTTGCGTGCCCTTCTTTTCTGAGGCTTGATCGATGAGTCAATGAGTCGTCGGTCGAGCCTTTTTCTCCGTGGTACCCTGCTGCGGTCCTCACCCGCCCTCTTGGTGATGGTGGCTCTGGCCTGCGGCGGAGAAGATTCGGGTCCGCTGCCGAGTGACGGCCAAGGCTCGGGTGGAAGCGCTATGGGCACAGGCGGCGGCGCGCCCGACGAGCAGCCTATCGCGCAGGCGGGTCGTGTGCGGCGCCTCCGCAAGAGCGAATGGACCCGGAGCGTCCGCGACCTGTTCTTCGCCGAGAGCCCTTTCGAATTGTCGAGCCCGTTGCCCGACGATCCGAAGACCGAAGGATACATTTTTGACGGGCAAGCCGAACAACTGAATGTCGATCCTACCCTCTGGGCCGCCTACCAGCGCTCGGCCCAAGAGGTGGCGCGGCAAGTGACCGAGCGGCCGGAGCTGATCGAAGGGATCGCGCCTTATAAGGCGGGACAAGACGCCTCCGAAAGGGCCAAGGAGTTCCTCGTCAGTTGGCTTCCCCGTGCGTTCCGCCGCCCGATCAGTCGAGCGGAGTTGGAGAAGTACGCGAGGCTCTTTGAAACGGGTTCCGTCTCTTATCCGGAGGTGCCGCCTTTTGAAGGAGGACTGCGCCTCGTCATCGAAGCAGCGCTTCAATCTCCTCATTTTCTTTACCGGATCGAAGTCTCTACCGAGGTTGAGGAGGATGGGCTGATTCCGCTGGATGGATTCGAGCGAGCCACGCGCCTGTCTTATTTGCTTTGGGGTACGACCCCTGATGAAACGCTCCTTGCAGCGGCAGACGCCGGGAAGCTCGACGATGAGGAGGGAGTCCGCGCCGAGGCGGAACGGATGCTCGATGACCCGCGCGCGCAGGAATCGATCCAGTTCTTCTTCGAACGTGCCCTGGATACCGAGCGCTACCTTCGCATCTCCCCGTCGCCGACTTTTTACCCCGACGTGTCCAAAGATCTCCCGACGATCGCCCTCGAAGAGACCCGACACTTCACCTTCGACATTGTGTTCCAGGCTGGTGGCGGGGTTTACGACTTGCTGACTTCGCGACGGACATTTGCCAACGCGAGCCTCGCCAAGATCTACGGTCTGTCCGGCGACTTCGCCGAAGATCGATTCAAACTTGTTGAGCTCGAGCCGGGCGAGCGCAGCGGCTTTTTGACTCAGGTTGGCTTCCTCGCCTCGCACGCGACGAGCGTAAACCCCGACCCGATCCATCGCGGCGTCTTTGTCGGCAAGCAGCTCTCCTGCCTCGATATCCAAGCGCCCCCGGCCAACGTGCCTCCGCTCCCAGACCCTGAGGGCAAGAGCAATCGCGAACTCGTGGCAGCCCACACCGAAGCGCCCGACACGATCTGTCGAGAGTGCCACGCGGAGCTGATCAACCCCTTCGGTTTCCCCTTCGAGAGTTACGACGCCGTAGGCGCCTACCGAACGATGGACGGGCCACACGAGGTCGACACAAAGGCTGCTCCCCTGATCGACGGTGTCCCGACGCCAGTGAGCGACGCCATCGAATTTGCCGAACGCCTTGCGGGGAGTCGTGACGTCCACCGCTGCATGGTCGGGCGCATCATCGAGTTCGCCCAAGGACGTAAGCTCCTCCCTGAAGACAAGGAGCTCGCAAGCCAGATCGGCGAAGCTTCTCTGAGTGAGGGGCTATCCTTCCGGGAGCTATTTGTGAAGATTGCTACCTCCCGCGCGTTCCTTTACCGGGCGCCTCTCGCGTCCAAGGAGTCGCCATGAACCGAACCTTCTTCGGTAAGCGTGTCCCCCGTCGCCTCTTCTTGCGCGGCGTTGGAGGTGTGACACTCGCCCTGCCTATCCTCGAGGGACTCAGGCCGCGTCGCGCTGATGCGCAGGCCGAGACGACCCCCTCTTATGCGATCTTCTTTCGCCAGGCCGACGGCGTCGCTTCGGCACAGGTGGCGCAAGAGCTCGGCCAAGAGCCCGAGCGCTTCTGGCCGCGCGAGCCAGGGGCTCTCGACGCCGCGAACGTGGAGGGCCGCGCCCTCGATGAGCTCACCGAGTTCTTGCCCAAGCTCCTCGTGGTGGGGAACGCCAACATGGAGGACTTCAACTTTGGGGACGGTCACGCCCGTGGCGCTCTCCAGCTCCTGACCGGCTGGGGCCCCCACGTAGCCGGCGCCGGAGGAGACTCGGAGGCCGGAGGCGAATCTCTCGATCACCGGATTGCCCGTGAGCTCAACCGGGACGGCATTGAAAGCCTGTACCTCTACGCGGGGGGGCGAGGCGGGTGGCTCGGCGGCCCCTGCATTTCTCACCGTGGGCGAAACTCACGGCGCACCGCGGAGCCAAGTCCCTTGGTTGCCTACCAGACGATGGTCGGTCTGAGCGGATCCCCCGACTCGGAGACCATCGCCATGATTCGCGCTCGGAACAAGAGCGTGAACGATCTGGTGCGCGAAGAGCTCCAAGATCTCCTCGCCATGAGCGATCTGAGTCAGGGGGATCGCCAGCGGCTCGATCTCCACCTTTCGAGTATTCGTGACTTGGAGGTGAACGCGGGATGCAGGACGACAGCCGAAATTGAGGCCGAGCTGGCTGATACAAAAACCTCCTCTACCGATGGGGACGTCGTCCAGAAGCTCGCCCGTCTTCACATGGACGTAGCGGCGCTCGCTGTTGCATGCGGCTACACCCGCTCCGTGGCCATTCAGGTGGGCGATGGGAACGACGGCCAGACGCGGTACTGGGTCGATGGCAGCCTCCTCGAAAACTACCATTTCATTTCCCATCGCCGGCTCTCTCACGACGCGAGTGGCGCGATCATCGAAGGGTCCGATCTCTTGCATCACAAGATCGACCGACAGTTCGGGCAATCCTTCAAACATCTCTTGAGTCGCCTGAGCGCCTACGAGTTCGAGGACGGAACGCTGCTCGACAAGGGACTTTCGTGCTGGATGAACGACCTCGGCAATGGTCCGGGCCACTCTCCCTCGAATTGCCCCGTTGTCATCGCCGGAAGCGCCGGTGGAGTGCTGAAGAATGGAGAGTACGTTGTCCTGGAAGGCGGGCGCCGCGCCCGAACCCATGTGCGCGTCCTGAATACAATCGCGACCGCCGTCGGCTGTCGCACCGGAGACCAGGACTATTGCGACGACGTGGGGGATACACGCTTCGAAGATCGCTCGCCTTTGCCTGAGCTCTTTGCCTGACCGAAAGGGGTTCTCTGGCCCCGGTCCATCACATCCGCCTGAGCTCGGACGAGCCTTCGAGTGGGTCCACCGCCTCGTAAGGACGAGGGCAAATCCACCTTTTCGCCCATCTCAATGAAGGACGAGCGATCCCCAGAGTGTCGTAAGTGCCAAAAACTATAGGAGCTTTCGAACGGCGAGCGGCGGAGCGCGACGTCGTATGCGATTTTTTTCGAAGCGAGCGACGGAAAGTCGAGGGGGCCCCGTAGAAGCATGTAGAAAGGACAGCCCCGACGGCTGACACATCGAAGGCCATGAAAAACAAGAAGATTCTCCTCGCGCTCCCCACCTCCCTGATCCTCATCTCCGGCATCGCGCTGGCCCAAGGCAAGGCCAACCTCTTTGAGCGCGCCGACCGGAACGGCGACGGCAAGGTCACCAAGGCAGAGGCGCTCGCTGTCGAAGACGCCCGCTTCACCGAGCTCGACACGAACAAGGACGGCTACCTGACCCACGACGAGATGCGCGCCGCTTTCGCCAAGCATCGCGGCGAGAAGGGCGACCCGAAGGCTCGTGGCGAGGCCCGCTTCGCGAAGCAGGACAAAAATGGCGACGGCAAGCTGACCCAGGACGAAGTGCCGCGCATGCCGAAGGAAGTCTTTGAAAAGATCGACGCCAACAAGGATGGCGCGCTGACCAAGACGGAGCTCGAGCAGGCTTTCCAGGCCAAGATGGCGGCGAGGAAGTCAGGTCAGGAAAAAGGCGCTGAGCGCCGCGGTCCCAAGGGACCGCACCGTGGTGACACCGACGGCGACGGGAAGATCTCCCGCGCTGAGTCCAAGGCGATGGCAGAGGCATTCTTCAACCGAATCGACCAGGACGGAAACGGCGTGATCACCAAGGAAGAGGCAGCAGCCGCTCGCAGCGCCCACGGAAAGGGTCGCCACCACCAGAAGCAGGGCAAGTCGTCCTAACAAATAAGAAACGAGGACCGCTTGTCTGACGAGAGAGCCCTCCCGCCGTAAGGCCGGGGGGCTTTTCCCTTTCCATGGGAGAGAAAATCGCGGCCTCAAGCCGTCCGGTGAAGGCACTCGGGGGGCGGCCTTTCACTTTCTTTTCGGAGTTGCTGGCGAGAGGGGGGCGTAGGGCGTAAACTTTTCCGTGTCGGCGGCTCGTATCCGTCGACATTGAACCCCAAACGGGCACAGCGTTGGCCCAGCGGCTCGGGCGTATCCGTCCGCAAAAACGAAGGAAAATACTCATGATTTCAGTGAAACTCCCGGACGGGAGCGTGCGCGAACTTGCCCCCGGCGCGACGGCTATGGATTTGGCAGAACAAATTGGACCCGGGCTGGCTAAGGCTGCCGTTGCGGCGCGAGTGAACGACAAGTTGGTCGATCTCTCGCGGACGCTGAGCGATGGGGACGAAGTCGCGATTCTGACGAAGAAGGACGAGGATGCCCTGGACATCCTGCGTCACTCGGCGGCGCATCTCATGGCCGATGCGATCTTGCGCGTCTTTCCGAAGGCGGAGCTGACGATTGGTCCGGTCGTCGAAGATGGATTTTATTACGACATCTATCTGCCCGAGGGGAAAATCACGCCCGAGGACTTTCCTGCGATCGAGAAAGAAATGGACCAGATCGCGAAGGAGGCAGCTCCGTTCAAGCGCTGCGTTTCCGACGGGCATGATGAGATTTTTGCTCGCTACAAAGCTATCGACGGCGGGAACAACAAGTTCAAATCTGAGCTGATCGCCGGCATCCAGGAGCGCGGCGAGGAGATGTCCTTCTACCGGCACGGTGACTTCATCGACTTGTGTCGTGGGCCCCACGTCCCCCACACGGGCTTTTTGAAGAACGTGAAGCTGACGAAGGTGTCGGGCTCGTACTGGCGCGGAAAGGCCGAAAATGACCAGCTCGTACGGGTGTATGGGACGGCATTTTTCACGAAAGAAGAGCTCAAAGATTACCTCCACATGATGGAGGAGGCGAAGAAGCGCGACCATCGAGTTCTGGGAGAGAAGCTCGATCTCTTCACGTTTACGGAAGACGCGCCGGGCTTCCCGTTCTTTCATCCGAACGGCGCTCTGCTCTTCAACCTGCTCATGAGCTACATGCGGAGCCTCCTCTCGCGCAGGGGATACCAAGAGGTCAAGACGCCGCTCATCCTCTCGGAGGAGCTCTGGCACCGCTCGGGCCATTACGACAACTACCTCGAGAACATGTTCTTCACGAAGCTCAAGCTGCGCGACGAACAAGACAGGACGAAGGTTCGCGAAGATGCGCCTGAAGAGCGTCCGATGGCCGTTAAGCCGATGAACTGTCCTGGCCACTGCATGCTCTACAAGAGCCATCAGCATAGCCATAATCAGTTCCCGCTTCGGTATGCGGAAATGGGCCTGGTGCACCGGCGCGAGCTCTCGGGCGTCAGGCACGGTCTGTTCCGAGTGCAGGCTTTCACGCAGGACGACGCGCATCATTTCTGCACGCCTGACCAGATCGAGTCGGAGATTTCGATGCTCATCGACTTCTTTACGGAGGTCTACTCGGCCTTCGATCTCAACGATGTGCGCATCGAGCTCTCGACGCGACCGGAGAAGAGCATCGGCTCGGACGAGATGTGGGAGAAGGCGGAGAGCGCCCTCAAGCGAGCCCTGGACAACAAGGGGATCAACTACGTCTTGAACGAAGGCGACGGCGCGTTCTACGGACCGAAAATCGATTTCCATATCCGCGACGTGCTCAAGCGCTCCTGGCAATGCGGGACGATTCAGCTTGATTTCTCAATGCCGGAACGGTTCGGCCTGACGTACATCGGCGCGGACGGTCAGCGTCACACGCCGGTCATGTTGCACCGAGCCTGTTACGGGAGCCTGGAGCGATTCCTCGGAATCATCATTGAGAACTATGCTGGAAGCTTCCCGCTTTGGCTTGCTCCGGTTCAGGTCGAGGTCATCCCGGTGAGCGAAAAATTTGCCGACTATGCGCGACGTGTCACGGAGCGACTGCTCGATGAAGGAGTTCGGGTCCATGTGAACCTCTCGGACGACCGAGTCGGGTACAAGATCCGTGAGGCGAGCCTGAAGCGAATTCCCTATGCCATTGTGGTCGGCGAGAAGGAGCAATCGGCCGGCACGATCAGCGTTCGAAGCCGTGATGGCCAGGAACAATCCGATCTCACCATTGAGGCCTTCTTGGGTCAAATTGACCTGAATCCACCTCGACGGAAGCCTGCGCCGATTGCCGCGGAAGAGTGATCGCTCGCACAGAATGAGGTCAGAGCGCGCTCGTTTCGATGGGGTTTTCTCATCAAAGGGCGGGCGCGCTCGCAGCCGAGGGATCGGACGTTTTGCAGTCCCACTCAACTCACGAGGAGCGAAGCAGGTTCTTCGGATGCAGGGCCCACTCTATGAGCGATGAGAGACAGACGGGAGGTCGCCCCGATTTCGTTTGCACGGTGCCAGACCGTTGTCTAAATACCGATCTCTATGGTGCCGGAGGAAGTCGCTTGGCACGACGCCAGGCAATCTAGAATCAGGAGAGCGCACCCTGAGGTCAGAGACCTCTTCGGGCACGATCCCATCACTCAGCTCGCGTGCCTCGCCACAGTCGGAGCGCATTTTGCTGTGGCCGCGGCGCTCAGAGGGGCCTCGGTTCTCCCTTGGCTGGGCGCCACGTTGGTGATCGGCCCTACGCTTGCGCACGCCATCGGCGTGCTCATTCACGAGACCAGTCACAATCTGGTGGCGCGGAGCACGACTGCCAATAAGGCCTGGAGCATCTTTCTGAACCTGCCGCTCGGGGCTCCTGCAGCCATCGACTTTCGCGCCCAACACCTCTTGCACCACAGGCATCTCGGTGAAGGTGGTGCGGAGGAGAGTCGCGATACGCAGTCTCCGACCGTCGAGGAGGATCGCTGGGTGGGCACTTCCTCTTGGCGGAAGGTCCTCTCCTTCACCTTGGGACGTTTCTATTGGAAGGGCAGGCCGGCCAACGCGGTGCCTTTCGACCGGTACCGCATCATCAATTGGGTGACGTCTTTCGGTGCGATCACGGCGGTGGGGGTCTTCTGGGGAGCGGGCCCCACGCTCTACTTGCTCTGTTCGTCCCTCCTCGCCTTTGGTCCACACACCTTTGGTGCACGGCGACTCTCGGAGCACCTTCCGGTGATGCCGGGGCAGCCGACGAACTCCTACTACGGGCCGCTCAACTGGGTCAGCTTCAACGTCGGGTACCATGTTGAGCATCACGATTTCCCGAACATTCCCTGGACGCGGGTCAAAAAGCTCCGGAGGCTCGCCCCTGAGGCGTACTCGGGTCTCTTTGCATTTCGTTCTTGGACTCGCCTGATCGTCGACTACTTCTTGGACCAGCGGTACCGCGTGAGCCATTACGTCGGGCTGGGGGGCGAGGCGCTGGGAGAGGCGGCTGTGCGATCGGGAAGGCTCGAGGGCAGGCCCGAGGTCTTCCCGGACTTCGAGCGGCGGCCGGGAGCTGTTCGGCCGGAAAGCGGGTTCTTCGAGGCCGAGAGCGAGCGGAAAAGCAGCTCCCGCGCGGCTTGAGTTATCCTAAAGTCTCGGGAGGGATTTCAGGCGCCCCGCAGGGGCGCGCCTGAAGCGTTCCGGAAACATGCGCTGAGGGAGATTGTCGTGCGTATGGGCGACAGATGAACGAGGGTGCCCTACCATGGGGCCGAGGCTTCATCTGATCCGAGCCGCTGCCGAGCCATGCAATTCTCTTCCATCGCGGACCTCAGAGCTTTTCTCGATGACGCGAAGATCCAGATCCACAAAGTTGCTGTCGTCGACATTGATGGTGTCCTTCGCGGCAAAACCGTCAGCCGCGAGAAGTTCCTCTCGATGCTCGAGGAGGGCTTTGGGTTCTGTGACGTGGTCGTCGGCTGGGATGTAGGCGACGTCCTGTATGACAACGGGACGCTCTCCGGTCCGTCCACTGGCTACCGGGATGCTCCAGTCACGCTCCGCACCGAATCGATACGGATGGTGCCGGGAGCACCTCGGGCGGTCCTCGCGCTCGGCGAGTTTGGGGGCGCCTATGAAACAGGCTGCTCGCGACGACTGCTGGAGCGGGTGATCCATGCCGCCCGCGAGATGGGCTACCGTGCGCGCGGTGGGTTCGAATATGAGTTCTTTGTCTTCAAGGAGACTCCCCACTCGATCCGAGAGAAGGGGTATCGGAACCTGACTCCCTTCACCCCAGGGATGTTCGGCTACTCCATGCTCAGGACCTCGGTGCACGCCGATCTCATGCGGGAATTCTGGGAGTGGTCAGAGACGCTCGGGACTCCGCTGGAGGGTTTGCACACTGAGACAGGTCCCGGTGTCCTCGAAGCCGCGCTCGCCCATGCTCCGCTGGGGGAGGCGGCAGAGCGGGCGGCGGTCTTTAAGACCTTCACCAAGGTCTTTTTCCAGAAGCGTGACCTGCTCGCGACCTTCATGGCCAAATGGAACACGAATCTCCCGGGCCAGAGCGGGCATTTGCACTTGTCTCTTGAGGACACGAGCGGAAAGAACCTCTTCTTCGACAAGGAGCGAGGCCAAGGAACGGACCTCCTCGAACATTTTGTCGCTGGCCAGGTGCAGCTGATGCCTGAGCTGCTCGCGATGGTGGCTCCCACCATCAACTCCTACCGTCGCTTGGTTCCGGGGTTTTGGGCGCCCACCTACGCGAACTTCGGGGAGGACAACCGGACTGCTGCGGTGAGGACCATCTTGGCTGGCCCGAAGGGAACGCGCGCCGAGTACCGGATTGGGGCGGCAGATGCGAACCCCTATCTCGTTGCGGCCGTGGCCTTGGCGAGTGGACTCTACGGAATTCGCCACAAGCTTCGCGCGACTCCGATTTCCGGAGATGGGGATCGAGATCCGGGCCCCGGAGCGGCCCGTCTTGCGCGGGACCTCCGGGAAGCGACGGAGCTTCTGGCCCGTTCTGAGGCGGCCCGGGAGCTTTTCGGAGATGCCTTTGTGGAGTTCTACGTGAAGACCCGGGAGTTCGAGGTGGTGAGGTTCGAGCGTCAGGTGACTGACTACGAGCTCGAACGCTACTTTGAGATCATCTGAGGAGCGAGCGAAGGACCGCTCTTGGGGCGCACCTCGCCCCGCCGTGCTCCGAAGCGGCCGCCGCTTGAGCTGAGGGAAAAAAGGCCTTATGCCGGGCCTCGCATGGCTTTAGTGCTGCACGATACGCTCGCCGCCAAGGAGGTCCCGTTTGTCCCGAGTGAGCCCGGTAAGGCGAGGATCTACGTATGCGGGCCGACGACCTACGATGACGCGCATATCGGTCACGCCCGCCCTTGTGTGACGTACGACGTATTGGTCCGGTTTCTCCGGAGCACCGGGGTCGAGGTGACCTACGTCCGGAACGTAACGGACATCGACGACAAGATCATTCAGCGCGCAGCACAGAACGGCGAGAGCCCCAAGGAGCTCTCTGACCGCATGTTCCTCTCCTACACGGAAGACATGGACCGGCTCGGCAACCTCCGTCCCGATCGTGAACCGAAGGTGAGCGAGACATTGCCGGAGATCATCGAACTCGTCGAAAAGCTCATCGCGCGAGGTCACGCTTACCAGGTCGGCTCCGACGTCTATTTTGAGGTCTCGAGTTTCCCGGAGTACGGCAAGCTCTCTCACCGAAATCTCGCAGAGATGGAGGCGGGGGCGAGCGAGCGCGTTGACGACGCGGAGCAAGGCAAGAAGCGTCACCCGTTCGACTTTGCACTTTGGAAAGGGGCTAAAGAGGGCGAGCCTTCCTGGCCGAGTCCTTGGGGACCGGGGCGCCCCGGATGGCACATCGAGTGCAGCGCGATGAGCATGAAAGAGCTCGGACCGACCATTGACTTGCATGGCGGCGGCCTCGACCTCGTGTTCCCTCACCACGAGAACGAAATCGCGCAGAGTCAATGCGCGACCGGTACTTGTTACTCGCGGCATTGGATGCACAACGGTTTCGTTCAGGTGAACAAAGAGAAGATGTCGAAGAGCCTCGGCAACTTCTTCCGACTACGTGAAGCGTTTGCCAAGGTCGAGCCGGAGGCGATTCGTTATGCGCTTCTCTCCGTCCATTACCGAACGCCGTTCAATCTCGAGGTCGACTTGGACGACGAGGGGCACCTTCTGAGCTTTCCTCAGTTCAGGGAGGCGGAAAACCGCCTCGAATACCTCTACGAGACGAAGGCGCGTCTGCTCGAGCTCGATAGCGCGAAGATCGACGAGGCATCGAGCGAGCCCGCTCACGCCGAGATCGCTGAGTTTCAAGCAAGGCTTCGAAGTGCTCTCGAGTCCGATCTGAACACTGCTCTGGGGCTTTCGCACGTGGCTTTGCTTTTGAAGCGGATCAATGAGCTCCTCGATCGCACGAAGCAAAAGAAGACGAAGATCTCGCGGGTCGCGTGGACGGCGGCGCACGAAGCCTTCCGTCACCTGGCCGAGGTGCTCGGAATCGGTCAGGCCGAACCCCGCTTCTTCTTGGAGCGGGTGCGCGATCGACGGGCCAAAGAGCGAGGGATTGAGCGAAGCTGGGTTGAAGAGAAACTCGCCCTGCGCAATCAGGCCCGGGCTCAGAAGGACTTTGTCCAGGCTGACGCGGTTCGGGCTGAACTTTCTGCCCTGGGTGTCGAAATCCTGGATGGAACGGCGGGGACGACCTGGCGTCTTGTGTGAGATCGTTGAGGGGGGGCGTGTGATGAGCGAGAGCAGCTGGGAGGGGGCGAGTGGAACAAAATGGGCCCGGAATCAGGCCCGTACGGACGCTCAGCTCGGACCCCTCTCGGACGGCGCGCTTCGCATGCTTGAGCTGCGTGAGGGAGACCGGGTGCTCGACGTGGGATGCGGCACTGGGCAGACCCTCATTCAGCTTCGTGAGCTCGTCGGGCAAACGGGGCGGGTCATCGGAGTCGACATCTCCCCGCCCATGCTGGAAGGCGCTCGAGCGCGTATCCGTGAGAAAGGGTACGATAACGTCGAGCTGCTCCTCGGAGACGCAAGCATTGAGCGGCTGAGCGCCCCCGTCGACGCGATTTTCTCGCGGTTCGGCGTGATGTTCTTCGACGATCCGGTTGCCGCATTTCGGAACCTGCTCGGGGCGCTCCGGCCTTCTGGCCTCTTGAGTTTTGTTTGTTGGCAACCGCTCGAGAGGAATGCATGGGCGCTTGAGCCGATGCAGGCAGTGCGCGAGGTGGCTCCCGAAGCACCACTGCCCGTCCTCCTGCGAGAAGGTGAGCCGGGGCCGTTCCGCTTTGGCGACGATCTCTATGTGAAAGAGGTGCTCACTTCGGCGGGCTTCTCTGACGTGCAGATTGACCCTGAGCGGAAAGAGATGGTTCTGGGAGGAGCAAAGACGCTGGAGGAGGCTGTCGAGTTTGCTCTCGAGATCGGACCTGCCGCCCGCATGGTCGCTGAAGTTGATCCGGTACTGATTCCGGCTGTGCGACAAAACTTGGAGAGGGTTTTTGCACAGCGCCTCACGGAGCGCGGAGTGATTTATGAGGCCGCGACCTACGTTGTAACGGCTCGGGCCCCCTCCGCGAGTAGGTGAGTGTGATCTGAGCCGGCGTTCGCCTGGCCCCGTTTCCGGGCGGCAGCGCGCGAAACTTGTTGCGGTGCTGTTCTGGGGGCAGAAAAACCGCGTACGGTTTCGGATTTCCGGTACTGCTCCTCGGCTGTTTGCTTTGCGCCCTGGTGCATTGCACGAGATAATCTCGGGGTTATGCGTCTTCGGCTTGCTTCTTCTTGGGTCTCGCTTGGTTTCCTCGTGATGGGACTCTGTATGTGTGGGGCGCCGAAGACGGAGGGGCCTTCAGGAGGAACGGGAAGCGATCCGGGCACCGGCTCAGGAAGCACACCGGGAAACGGAGGTAACGATGGCGAAGACGACCTCACAGTCGATCCCGACCCGCCCCCGGTGATGAACCCATGTGCGGCACCGGATGCGCCGGAAGACTGTATGTTGGTCGCGCCTCCCGCCTGCGGCGATGGCGAGATCAATCTCGATCCTCCCGAGGCTTGTGACGACGGCAACACCTTGCCTGGTGATGGTTGTTCGGGCGCCTGTGTCGTAGAGCCCTATCACGTGTGCCCGACCCCCGGTCAGCCCTGCGTTTCCACGATCGTCTGCGGCGACGGTGAAGTCGGTCCCGGCGAGGCCTGCGACGACGGCAACGTCGACTCGGGCGACGGATGCGGCGAAAACTGCAAGACCGTCGAACCGGGTTATCGCTGCAGAACGGCCGGAGAGCCGTGCGTTCGGGTCTACGTCTGCGGTGATGGAAACGTGGATCCGAATGAGGGTTGTGACGACGGAGGTGTCAAAGACGGCGACGGTTGTGACTCTCGCTGTCGCATCGAGCGGGGGCACAAGTGTGAAGGTTCTCCGAGCAAGTGTACGAAGACCGTTTGCGGTGACGGTAAAGTGGAGGGCGCCGAGAGCTGCGACGACGGCAACAAGGTCCCCTTTGATGGCTGCAACGATCGTTGCGAAGCAGAGCCGACTTGCGTGAGCGGACAGCCGTGCACTTCGACCTGCGGGGACGGCATCGTCCTCGGCGAAGACTGCGATGACGGGAACCTGCGAGACGGCGATGGCTGTTCGAGCGACTGTAAGGTTGAGCCTGGGTTCCAGTGTGTGGATGGGGGCTCGGGGTCCTGTGAAAAAGTGGGCGAGGAATGTGTCGTGCGCATTCCGGCGCTCTTCCGCGACTTCAAAGAAGACACGGTGAACACAGATTTCCCCGGCTCAACCTGTAACCTGACGACCGGGCTCCTCGACAGTGAGCTGAACGACCAAGCAAAGCCTGTATTCGTCGGCAACTCGTGCATCAAGTCCGCTGCTACCTTCTCTCAGTGGTACACGGACAACGATTTCAACAAGACGATGCCGGGCAACATCGTGCTCTTTCAGAGCGCGGACGGGAGCTTCGTGAATCGACTGGACGACGAGGGTCGACAGTTTATCGCCCCGAGCGCCCAGGCGACCGATACGACACAGCCGTGCACCACAGACGAATGTTTGCCTTGCCGGTACGTGCCGACGCAGACCTGTGAGAAGCTCGTCATGGACGGCAACCCGATGTTCTTCCCCCTCGACGGGTTCGAAGGCGCCTGGCCGGATGCGCGCATCGAAGCTCAGGTTCCACAGCAGGTTTACGGCGCGGACGGATGGCCGCTCCAGTCAGCCTGGGACTACTGGCCGGAGGGCTACGAGCTCGCTCCCCAGCACAACTTCCTGTTCTCGAGCGAGGTGCAGTATTGGTTCCGCTACGATGCGGCGGCCAACGCAACCCTCGAGTTTGTCGGGGACGATGACATGTGGGTGTTCGTCAACGGCCACTTGGCCGTGGACCTCGGCGGAGTGCATACGCCGGAGGCCGGTTCCGTCACCTTGAACGCGCAAAACGCCACGCGTTTTGGGCTCACGGACGGCCAGGTCTATCCGATCAAGATGTTCCATGCTGAGAGAAAGGCACCCGGGTCGAGCTTCCGCTTGACCCTCTCGGGGTTCTCGACGGGTCGCAGCGACTGCCGGACGAAGTGTGGGGATGGTGAAGTCGGACCGGGAGAGGAGTGTGATGATGGTCCGATGAACCTCGGCGGCTACAATCAGTGTGCGGCGGATTGCACGTTCGGACCGCGGTGCGGAGATGGCATTCTTCAGGAGCAGGAGGCCTGTGACCTTGGAGAGGCGCTGAACACGGGCGAATATGGCGGCTGCGCTCCGAATTGCCAGCTCGGGCCCCATTGCGGCGACGGAATCACAACCGACACAGAGCAATGCGACGACGGTGAGAACAAGGGCGGGTACGGGGAGTGCGCGCGAGGCTGCGTGTTCGGTCCTCGTTGCGGCGACGGCATTCTCCACTTGGGCTACGAGGAGTGCGACGACGGCAACAACAAGGACAAGGACGGTTGCAGCGCGGCTTGTAAGCTCGAGGTGATCTTCTATTAGTCCGTTGCGTCGGGCAGAAGGACCAGTTTGCCGGTCGTTTTACCGCTTTCGAGATCGCGGTGTGCCTCCTGCACCGCGCTCAAGGGGTACTCTTGGATGGGGGGCTCGGGGAGCAGTCCCTTTTCAGCGAGCGCGAGGAGATCACCCATTGCCTCCGCGAGGCGCTCCTTTTCTTCGAACAAGTAGGAGAGGTTGAATGCCGAGACGGTCTTGTTCGCGTCGAGCATCTCCAGGGGATTGTAGCGAGGGAGCCTGAGCCAACTCCAAGCGAGTCGCAGGGGGTTCGGGCGCCCAGCCCGTCGGGGGAACATCGTCCCCATGCCAAAGAGCACGAGCTTTCCCGTTGGACGAAGGAGAGCGTAGCTGTCACGGAGGGTCTCGACGCCGCTGGCTTCGCAGATGAGGTCGAAGCCAGACGGGACCTTGGTCCGGAGTTCCGCCACGTAGTCGCGGCCCTCGCGTACGACAGCTCCCTGCGCGCCGGCACTCAGAGCAACTTGGAGCTTTTCTTCGCTGCCCACGACTCCCCAAGCTTCGAGGCCAAATGCGCGGCAGAGGCTGAGCGCGGCCGTGCCAACGCCGCCGGCTGCCGTGTGGACAAGGATCTTCGAGCCAGGGCGCGGCCGTCCGAGGCCTGTCAGGGCGTAATAGGCGGTCAAGTGTACCGTGGGGAACGCCGCGGCGCGGCTCATGGAGAACCCGGAAGGAATCGGGAACAGCTGGTGCGCGGGCACGACGATATGACTTTGGTAGGCGCCGAAGCGGGTTACGCCGAGCACCTGATCGCCGACCTTGTGGCGAGTGACCTGGACACCTGTGGCGATGACTTCTCCGGCGAAGTCGAAACCTGGAGTGATGGGCCAGCCGACGTATTTCCCTGCTGAAGAGTAGTAGCCCATTCGCACGATGCAGTCGGCGAAGTTGATCCCGATGCCTCGTGCGCGGACGAGGACTTCGTCGGGTCCTGGCGTAGGCTCTGCCTCGCTGACAAGCGTCAGGCGTTCATAACCGCCCGGTCGGTAGATGATGACACGCTGCATGAGGCCGTCCTTTTACAGCGCATCTTGGTGTTCGTCCGCTGCCCGTCCGGTCCACAGGTCCCAGAAGGTCAGGCCGAGCCCTACGAGGAGCAAAAACGCTCCGGCGGGCACGAGCGCGACCAAGAGGCCAGGGTCACCGGAGCGGGCGTCGAGCCCGCCGAGGAAAAAACCTGCAGGGATCAACAGCGTTCCTGCGGAGAGTGTGCCCGAGGCTACGCGGAGCCTGCGCCCTATGGTCGGGCTTTTCTTCTGGGTGAGGATGAAGGCGAATCCGAGCTGGAGGAGCGAGAGCAGGGTGCCGTGGGCGTGCGCGAGGCGAAAGAGCAGACGTCGCTCGCTGTTTTCGACGTCGACGAAGGCGGGGACTTTGTAGGCGAGGAGGAACTCGAGCGCGACGCCGAGCAGCGCGTAGAAGAAGAGCCCTGAGACCCCCCAGAGCAAGTGGGTCGAGACAAAGGAGCTCATAGAGGCTCGGGGACTAGAAGGCTTATTGTTCATCTTCACTCGCTCACAACTTGGTCCGTGTTGTCTCGCTCAGCTCGCCAGGCGCTGAGCTCCGCAGCCGAGGGCGGAGCTACGCGCAACTCTGGGGCTGAGCTCGCTTCGAGCTTGACGAGCGCAGAGGCGGTGATGCGCCGCACCACAGGGTAAGGATCGTCCGCGAGCGCGTCGAGCAGCGTCCGGGCATAGGCCTTGCCGGTCTGCGCGAGCGCGAAGGGCTCGACGAGAGCTCGGGCCATGATGGCGCGGGTGACGGCGCTCCCCGCGATGGAGAGGTATCCTCCGAGAGGCCGAGATTCAGCTGGAGCTGGGAGAGGATCGGGGGGAGTAGCCTCGGGCGCGCTCAGCCGGTCCCAGCCCTTTTCGAGCCATTCCTTGCTCTCCGACGTGTGGCAGAGGACACAGGCGTTCGGAGGTTTTGTCGCTTGAGGCCGAGGGGAGGTGATGCGGTGCGAGCGGATTGCCTTCATGAGTGCGTAGGTTGTTTTCGGCATGTGACAATCTACGCAGCCGATCTCTTGCGGGTGATGACTATGGGACTCAGGGGACCTTGCGAGTCCGGCGTGGCAGTCGACGCAGGCGCGCTCATAGTTGACTTTCAGTTGATCGACGGGGTCGGCATTGTGCATGGAGTGGCAGCTGAGGCAGCCGAGTTTTCTGTCACCTTCGCCGAGCTCATAACAAGCGCTCCGGATCAGACCATTATACTCTCGACCACCGACCAGCACCGTTCCGTCGTCCCAGAAAATCGTGCCAAGGTCGCGGCTGACCCCGAGAGACTGTGCGACCTCGGGCTGCTCCCAGGTGAGCAAGGTCCGCCCCGGCAACTCGGGCGGCGGGGGACCGGTGTCCTGACTCGCGCTCAGAAATCCGCTTTCCCACCACTTGTCCGGGTCTGACGGGACGAAGTACGAGTGACATTGACCGCAGAGGACGCTGCTGTCGGCAGCGGGAAGGCGAGCGGGGCTCTGGTACTCGCTTGGTGTATCCTGAGTACGAGCGTGAAGCCTCGCGAGAGGTGAGCGATACTTCTCAGCGTGCTTTCGGCCTGGTCCATGGCAGGCCTCACAGCCGATTCCGAAGTCAGCGACCTTGGTGTCGAAGCGGCCATCTTGCTCGGCGGGCATGCCAGCCACGGTGTGGCACTGGATGCAGGCGCCGTTGAAGCGAGCCACGTGAGGTGGCGTGTGCGAAGGCATGAGAAAGACCTCACGACGCGGAGCAAAGGCTTTCTCGGTAAGTAGATAGACGAAGGGGAGTTGGCGAAGTTCAACGCCGTCGCCGTCTTCCACCCAGAACGCGAGGTAGTGGTGAGAGCCGGTGACGAGGGGAACGGAGCGCGTGACAACAGGCGCATGCTGAAAAGGGTTCGAACGGCTGTCTCTCTCCTCAGAGCTATCGGCGAGGATCCTTCGGGCCACGTCATGCATCGAGGGGCCTGTGACGGTGGGGGCGGCGCCGGGAGCGGGCCTTGTCAGATCGAAGATTCGCCCTTCTGCTTCGATGCGGGCGGGCAGCTGTGGCGACGATTGCCCATCCCAGGCGAGCTCTGCCGCCTTTCGCGTCATGGTCCGGTGGTAGGTGCGGGCATGGGAGGCATACTCACTGGGATGACATTCGCGACAGCTGCCGCTGCCTATGTAGCCTCCCGAACGATGGACCTCGGGTGTGCCTTGGGGTGGGGGAGGAGAGGGGGAGCGGCTCAGAGCGGAGAGCGCGGCGACCGTCGTTGCGAAGAGAGCGAGCGCAGCCGCAGCCCGCGAGCGTTCTCGTGAGAAGAGCGCGAAGCCGGCGAGCCCCAGCGTCGCGACGAAGAGCAGGCCAGCGAGCAGGGAGGTCACTTCGGAGCGGCGCGGTTCGTCCGCGGAAAGCGGGCCTCGTACTCGGGCAAAAAGCGCGCCCGACGTTGATCGCGTTCGGCGCGGCTCGGGAGGTCGAGGGGAGGCGGCTTGATTGCGAGCAGCGCTTCCTCGTCGACTACATCTCGCAGGTCGGGTGCGAGGTACTTTTCAGCGTAACGGAGGTATGTCTTGCTCCGTACGAAGAGGTCGAAGAGCTCGGGATCGAGATGATGATCGCGTTTCATGGCGCCCATGATGCGCATCGCCTCGGAGAGCTTCTTGGCTTTCTTGTAAGGCCGGTCGTCGGCGGTCAGCGCCTCGAATACGTCGGCAATGGCCATCATGCGCGCTGGGATGGAAAGGTCGCCAGCGTAGAGGCCCTTGGGATAGCCTTTGCCGTCCATTCGCTCGTGATGGGCTCCGGCGTACTCTGGGACGCGCCGGAGGTGGCGCGGGAAGGGGAGCGCCTCGAGCATGCGAATGGTCTCGACCATGTGCCCGTTGATGGTGATGCGCTCCGCTTCAGTGAGCGTTCCTCGCGCTACCAGGAGATTCTCGAGATCGCGCTCATCGAGCAGTGGTCGTACGACGCCGCGTTCAGTGAACGTGCGGCGCGCGATCTGTTTCAGGCGCTCGGCGACCTCCGGCAAAAGGAACTCGCCTCCAAGGTTGGCGCGCTCGATGACAGCGAGATCATCCTCGATCTCCCCCTTGGCCTTCTGGTAGCGGGCTTCGGCGATCTCTCGGGATTCGCCGGCCAAGATCGCCTCGAGCATCGAGGTATGCTCATCTCGGATCAGGATTTCGGCCCGTAAGCGGATCTCAGCGATCCTGTCGACGATCGCCTCGAGTTTCGTCGCCTTGTCCATGATGTGCACCGGTGTGGTGACTTTTCCTGCGTCATGGAGCCAGGCGGCGATCCGGAGCTCGTACCATTCCTCATCGCTCAGCTTGAAATCGGCGAAGGGCCCGTCACTCGCCCCACAGGCGGCCTCAGCGAGCATCTCTACGAGTACGGGCACGCGTTCACAATGATTCCCCGTGTAGGGGCTCTTTGAATCGATGGCGGCTGCGATGAGGCGAATGAAGCTCTCTAAGAGCTCGCCTTGTGCTTCGAGCAGCATGCGGCTGTCGAGGGCGAGCGCCGCGTGGGCCGCGAGCGATTCGACGGTATCTTGGTCCGTTTCGCGGAAGGGGATGACTTCCCCGGTGTTCCGATCGGTGGCGTTGATGAGCTGAAGAACGCCGATCACCCGTCCGTCACTGCCCTCGAGCGGGATGGTGAGGAAACTCTTGGAGCGATAGCCGACTTGAGCGTCGAAGGCCTTGGTGCCCGAGAAGTCGAAGCCGCTCGCGTCGTAGGCATCCGGCACATGGACGCGGCGTCTCGCATGAGCGGCGAAAGTGGCGACATTTCTCTGATTGGGCGAGCCGTCGGGATGGTAAAGCGGAAGCGGGGGGAACTGGATCTCGTCTTCTTTGCCCCCGTGCCCGAGGTGGATGCCGAGAGAGACCGTTTGGACCAGAGCGAAGCGGAGCTGATCGTCTTCCGTTCGCAGATAAAGCGTTCCACCGTCAGCTCCGCAGAGCTCCCGCGCCTCGGTGAGGACCGTCTCGAGGATCTGCCCCCTGTTCCTTTCCCGGGCCAGCCGCAGCCCGACCCGCTCCAGCCACTCCAGGCGCGCAAGCCTCTCCTCGATCGGAAGCTCAGAAGAGGGCACTCGCTCGCTCTTTATCACCTCAATTTTCAGTATCACGGGCGCCGCACTTCTTGAAGTACAGGCGAGGCTGCGGACCGCGCTCGCCCGAGAAAAACGGCCAAAAAGAGCCCTCGGACGCTTTCCGTCGTGAACCGAACAACGTGGGGGCGAAGGCAAATGGCAGCGGTGGGTTTGACAGGAGGGGCAGCTTTGGGTTGTCTTAGAGGCTGGAATATGCGCGCAGCTGCTCGTCTCACGGCAGGGGAGGAATCGGGATGTTAGCCGTCCGATTTTGGGGCGTCCGCGGCAGCATTGCTTGCCCATCGCCTGAACACGTTCGGTACGGTGGCAACACGAGCTGTGTGGAAGTCACCGCCGGCGACCACTCCATCATCTTGGATGCGGGCACGGGTATTCGTTTGCTCGGCCATAGCCTTCTGGAGCGTGACGTTCAGCGCGGGGCGATCCTGTTGACCCACGCTCACTGGGATCACATTAACGGCTTCCCGTTCTTTGCTCCGGGCTTCAAGAAGGGGCGTGAGTTCCGCGTCATGGCGGGGCACCTCGAAGGTGGCTCGATCCGCGAGGTGATGGCGGGGCAGATGATGCAGCCGACGTTCCCAGTACCTCTCGAGGCAATGAAGGCGAACCTCGAGTTCTGTGACTTCCAGGCTGGGGACTCTTTCGAGCTCTTCCCGGGTGTGGCGGTTCGTACTGCTCTTTTGAATCACCCGAATCGCGCTACGGCCTACCGCATCGACTATGGGGGCAAGTCAGTCTGTTACGTTACGGACACCGAGCACGCGCCAGGCAAGCCGGACCAGAACGTCCTCGGGCTCATCGAGGGCGCGGACGTCGTGATCTACGACTCCACGTACACCGATGAGGAATTTGTGACCAAGGTGGGCTGGGGGCACTCGACGTGGCAGGAGGCGGTGCGCCTCTGTTCCGCGGCGAACGTCAAACAACTCTGCATTTTCCACCACGACCCTGAGCACACCGATGACGTGATGGATCGGATCGCCGCTGAAGCTCGGGACATGTGGGCGAACGCAACGGTGGCGCGCGAAGGCGTCACCATTGAGCTCTAGGGAACCGTGGCGGTTTGAGGCGCCCTCATCGAATCCTAGGACAGGGCCGCTGAGGCCAGTGAGGGGCCGGAGCGTGGCGCGCCGCGGGCCCCTCTCATCATGGGGACGGAGGAGTGACGCGAGTCGCGGCAGGCGCTTCAGGTCCCGTAGGCGTCGCGGTTGGCCTCGTCGTTGCGCTGGCCGATGCGAAGGAGAACCGAACCGACGCTCACCTTGGGTCCCGGGCTGATCCCGAGATCGTCGGTGACGAGCTCGCCGGGGGTGAACAAGAAGCGCCCGGAGCGGGCGTCAATGACGCGCGCCAGCGCGTCCACGGGCTCGCTCGGGACGCCATCGAAGAAGGCTTGACCGAGCTTGCCTTCCTCGAGCTCAAGCGTCAGCGCGCCGCTGGTGGTGCTCAGCGTGAGGCGGCCTGTGCGCTGTTCGAGCTCGAACATGCTGAGCAGGGTCGGGACCGAGAGGTCCGCCAGATTGCCACTGAAAGGATGGCCCAGGTCGGGCGCTACGCGGGACGCTGAAACGGGGGGACGCCGAGACGGAGTCTCGGGAGCGCGCGGCTCAGGGGGCAAAGACAACCGCTCGCGGCGGTCGTAGTCGAGGAAACGACGTTCGAGGCGCTCCAGGGCGCGCACGCAGCTCACGAGGACCTCCGTGTGGCGTTCGGCGAGCTCGGTCAGACGGTCGATACCGTCGGTCACGCGCCGAGAATTGATACGCTCATGAGCAGCGCTGACGTTGAGGCGCTGCGTCAGGCTATCGATCGCCGCCTCAACGGAGAGGAGTTGCTCCGAGAGAGCATCGAGTCGAACCCTTGCGCTCAGGGAGGGCCGCCTCACGTCGGCTTTTTCGGGCGCTTCAGACTCGGGGCCTTGAGCCGCCGCAACGGGCTCCGTGCTGACAGTCTCCCCCGCAGGCGCGGGAGCCTCTGGAGGATCTTCGCTTCGTGGCCCGTCAAAAGGAGGCTCTTCGATCGACTTCGGTTCGTCTTTCGGGGTGAGGTAGCTGATCAGCCAGCGATTCCAGATCGCGTGGCGCCAATCAGGTTGATTCGTTCGACCCCTCACCTCGTGTTTCGTCCGAGTTCCACCCATGAGCTCACCTCCGAGTCCGAGCACCTCAGGGTCCCGGCCTCACGTCGAGCGAACGTATCAAAGGTAGCTAGGTTGATGGAACCGCATTCGCGGGGGCCCCTCTCATTTTGAGCGTTCTGCCCGGATGCGATCGCGGTACGCGAAGAACGAATCCTTGGGCGTGCGCGCACCTGTCCCGAAATCCACATACACCAGCCCAAAGCGGTGTTTGTAGCCGTGGTTCCATTCGAAATTGTCGAGGAAGGTCCAGTGGAAGTAGCCGAGGATGGGTACGCCTTCCGCCTGAGCTCGCTCGAGCTCTTGGAGGTGACGCTCGAGGAAGTCAACGCGGTCGGCGTCATGCACCCGGCCGTCGAGGGCGATCCAATCGCTCGCGGAGAGACCGTTTTCCGTGATGATGACGGGGAGTCCGTACCGCTGGTGGAGGAATTTCGGTCCGAAGTAGTGCGCTTCGGGCGTCACGGGCCAGTCGAAGCTGGTGCGAGGGCTCCCCACCCCGAAAGGAACGATTTCGGCAGCGCCCTCTGCGCCAGCCCGCACGCGCACAGCGTCGTATAGATTCACGCCCACGGCATCGAGAGGTTGGCTGATCAGATCGACTTCCTCGGGACTCACCTTGGGCATGAGCGAGCCGAAGCGGGTCCACACCTCGTCCGGGTACCCGCGGCCGTAGAGCGGGTCGAGCCAGAAGGCGGAGACGCGCAGACGATCGGTCGGAAGGGAGAAGGTGAAGCGATAAGCTGCTTCGACGTCCTCGGGAGAAGGTGAAGCGGGCGTGGCCGCAAGCAACACGGGAGCGGCACTGACCCAACTTTGGCTCACATGCGCCCGAAGGACTTGCACGGCGAGGCCATGGGCCTTGAGTGTGTTGTGGGCGGCTAAGAGAACCTGGGAGAGGGGTAGCCTGTGGCCCGGTGCGTGGCGACCGTCGCGGAGGCCTCCTTCGATATAGGCGTGCGGTTCGTTGATCGTGAGAAAGCGACGGATCCGATCACCAAAGCGGCGCGCGACACGCTCCGCATAGCTCGCGAACCAGGCGGGACTCTCCGGACTCAGGAAACCACCCAGTCTTTCGAGCTCAACAGGCGCGTCCCAATGGAAGAGCGTCGCTACGGGCTCGATGCCGCGGGCGAGCAAACCATCCACGAGCCGCTCGTAGAAGGAAACGCCCCGCGGATCGTCTACTCTTGCTCCAAGCCTTGGCCAGGAGAAGCTGAACCGGTAGGCACTCACCCCGAGCGCGGCCAAGAGATCGAGGTCCTCCTCGAGACGGGCGACGTGGTGCGAGGCGAAGAGGGCGTCATGCCCGGCAAAGATGGCTCCTTTGCGCTCGGCAAACTTGTCCCAGTTGGCTTCGGCGCGTGACGCCCGGTCTCCTTCGATTTGATAGGAAGAGCTCGCGACGCCCCAGAGAAACTCACCCATCAGCGCTCTCGCTTCTTCGCCTTCTTTTCTTTGTCCTTGGCGTCTTTGGCCTTCGTCTTCGGTATGCGCGCTTCGAGCTGACTCAGCTTGAGCTTGACCGTCCGGAGTTCGTTCTCGAGGTTGGTGATGTCTCGCTTCGCTTGATGGAGCCCAGCTCGTTTATCCGCGCCCAAACTAGCGAGAGCCTTCTTCGCGGGGCGGAGCACGCGGCCGTCCGTCTCACGCTCGAGGAGTCCCCGGATCGCCCCGCGGGCCTGCGTATCTCCCAGATCAGCGAGGGCCCGCAAGATGGCCGCGCGGATGTGGGGGTCTCTGTCCATGAGAAGTTTCTCTAGGTGCTCGCGGACCTTGCGCCCTTCTCCGACGCGACCGAGAGCCGCGATTGCCGTGCGCCGCGAGCGCAGCGGACGACCGTAGCGACTCTCGCTGATCAGGAACGGAGTCGCGACCTCTCCGCCGAGGGAGGCGAGTCCCTCGAGGGCTCCGGCGCGTACGACGTCGGCCCAGGAGTCACGTTCGAGCAGCGGAACCAGAGCGTCTCGAGCGAGGTCGGGAGCGAGCTTACCGAGAGAGCGGGCGGCCGCAGCGGCGACGAGGTAACTGGCGTCTTGGGTCAGGTGGACAAGCAGGTCTTTGAAGGAAGGATCGGCCGTTTCGCCGAGAGCTGCCGCCACCGCGCGACGCACCTTCGGGTTCGGTGAAGAGGCGGCCCGCTCGAGCGCTTTCTTGGCGCGACCGCTCCGGAGGCCGCCGAGACCTTCGGCGGCTGTGGCGCGGACGAGGTACGATTCGTCTTCGTTTGCGAGCACCTCCTCAAAGGTCTCGAGGCTGCGGAGCGACTCCTTCTTGCCGAGCGCCTGAAGGGCCTGGCAGCGCCCATAGGCGGTCTCCGCATGTTTCGCCGTGTAGACGAATAGGTCCTCGGGCCCGCTCACCTTGATCGGGCAGACGACCTTCAGGTTCGGGTTGATCACGACGCCCTGGGGTCGCACGAAAGTGCGCACGGAGAGGACGTCCTTTTTCGAGGCGATCCGCTTGTGATGGGTGGTCCAGGTGCCGCCGCTAGACAGCGAGACCTCGAGATCGATCTCAAAAACGGGGACGTCGTTGCCCGACTGTTTCTGCTCGACGGTGACCTCAAACATCCCGTCCGAGTAGCTCACGCTCACATCGAGGTCGGGGTGCCCCGGGCGGAAGACCCATTCGTCGAAGAATCGCTCGAGACCTTCACCGCTCGCCGCCTCGAACTCTGCGATCAGATCAGTAGTGGAGACGATGCCTTGGCGGTGCTTGTTGAGGTAGTTGTGCACTCCGCGCCAGAAGACCTCGTCCCCCAGTCGCCGCCGGAGCATGTGGAGGACGATGCCGCCTTTTTGGTAGAGGTGCCGATCGAAGAGGTCGATGGGCTCTTCGTAGTCGCGACACACGATCGGCCGTTGATAGTCACCGTGGGCTTCAGAGAGGTACCGCTCGAGGTCCGAAACGACCCAGGCGTCGAGCTCGTCGCGACCGAGTCGCTCTTCCCGCTCGATCATCTCGATGAACGTCGCGAACCCTTCGTTGAGCCAGGCGTGGGACCAATCGCGACAAGTGACGAGGTCGCCGAACCACTGGTGGGCGAGCTCATGAGCCACAAGATCGTGGGAATCGATGTCGATGGCTGCGCGCTCGTCCAAGAGGATGTGCTCGTACATCGTCGTGGCGGTTGTGTTCTCCATGCCGCCAAAGATGAAGTCGCTGACGACGACCTGTGTGTAGGAGCTCCAGGGGTATTCGATCCCTGTTTTTTCAGAGAGCAATCGGACCATCTGTCCCGTGTCGGCGAAGGCGCGGCGTCCCTCTTCAACGCGCCCCGGAGGCACCAAGTAGCGCAGGGTGACATTGCGCCCCGATGGGAGTTGAATCTCTTCGGACCATTCGTCGAAATGGCCCACGACGAGCGTCACCAGGTACGCAGGGTGTGGGGTCGAGAATTGGTAGTGGAAAACGCGCCGCTCTCGCTCATGGCCCGAGAAGACGAGCTCCCCGTTGGAAAGCGCGATCATGCCGTCCGGGACCCGAACGCGGAGCTCGGTCGTCATCTTGGCGTGGGGTTTGTCCTGGCAAGGGAACCAATGGCGCGCGTCTTCGTCTTGGCACTGGCTCCAAACCTGGGTCGGCCGCTGAGGAACTTGTTCGTCCGGCTTCAAGAAGTACAGACCCGCTTTGGGAGCGGCGCGATAGCGGATGGTGACTTGACCCGCGTCCATGGTGGCGTCGATCGGAATCGAGATCGTTTCACCGTCATAGGTGTAGCCTTCTCCCTCCTGGCGCGTCGACGGAGCCCAGCCTTCCGCGTTCACGAACACCTCCTCGATGGCGAAACCAATCGCGTCCAGGGTCAGCGAGGTCCCGGAGCGGGAGCGTCGCCCGAAATCGAGCTTCGCGATCCCCGACACTTCCTCTCGGTCCAGGTCGAGATCGAGGTCGAGGGCTAGATGGGTGACCGCGAAGGGGCGCGAGCGCTCGTACTTGCGCTCCGTCCCGGCAGACGCAAACGCGTGAGGGTCTTTGGGGGAGGCTCCCCGGCCGCAACATCCGTGGTGCCTAGCGAGAAGGCTCGAAATCATGATGTGTGGAGCGCATCTCAAAAATGAGGTGTGCGCAAGGAGCTCGGGCTGATCCTTGAGCGATTCTCGCGAAAACAGGGGCAAATGGGGTGGCCGGGGCGCTAGCTCGCGCCCCTTTTTCTTCGACGAGCTTCGGGAACTTTCGCGGTGAGACATTACGTGCCAAGGGGGGCTAGCTCGCGTGTTGCTCCGATGGAGCGCGCGGCGTAGGAACTTGCGAGCGTGATGGACAAGAGCCCCTCGTGCACCACGGTCAGGAGCATCCTGGGCGAAGTCTCACGCATCACCTACGAAAACGAGGAGACTGGCTTTCGGGTGGTGCGCCTCTCTCATGTGGCGGGGCTGGATCGCCAGAGAGCTGTTGTGGCGGTGGGGGTTCTCCCGCCAGTCGGTAAAGGGACCCGTCTGCGGCTCACGGGGCAGATCGAGACCCACGCCCAGCACGGCGAGCGCTTCAAGGTGACGAGCGCGATCGTTGTCTCCCCAGAGACCACCGAGGAAATCACGAACTACCTCGGCAGCGGGATCTTGCCCGGCGTGGGTCCCAAGATGGCCGAACGGATCGCGCGCACGTTCGGCGACAAGACGCTCGAGATTCTGGACGAGGACAGCTCGCGTTTGCGCGAAGTGAAGGGGCTGGGCGAGGCCCGGGTGCAGGCGATTCGCGATGCGTGGGCCGAGCACCGGGCGCACGCGAACCTCGCTCTCGTCTTGAACTCCTACGGGATCGGCGCGGGGCTCGTCGCGCAGATCATCCGTGTCTTTGGGGACAGCGCTTTCTCCGTCGTCCAGACGAACCCCTATCGCTTGATCCGCGCGGTGCCCGGAATTGGGTTCCGGACCGCGGATGCCATCGCCAAAAAGCAGGGACTTCCCCCCGAGCATCCTGAGCGCATCTCTTCCGGTCTGCTCCATGCGCTCTCCCGAGAAGCGGAGGAGGGGCACACGGCGACGCCTCGACAAGACCTCATCACGCGAGCAGCCGAGCTACTCGAAGTGTCTCGCTCGGTCTGCGACGCTCAGGTGGACGCGCTAGCCCTGCGAGGTCTTGTCGTGGATGACAAGGGTGAGATTTTGCTCGAGACGCTCGCGCGCGCCGAGCGCACAGTGGCTCAGGAGATCCATCGTCTGCTTTCCGCGCCGCGTCACCCCGTTTCTGACGTCGCGCAGCGAATCGCGGAGTTCGAGGCTCGCGCCAAGATCGAGCTCGCCCCGGCCCAAAAGGAAGCTCTGCACCTGGTCGCGGACCAGAAGCTGCTCGTGGTGACCGGTGGACCAGGCGTGGGGAAAACAACATTGGTGCGCGCGATCTTGGCGGTGTTGGGGAAGAAGGAGCTCCGCGTGCAGCTGGCAGCGCCGACCGGACGCGCCGCGCGGCGGCTGCTCGAGGCCACAGGACGAGAGGCGAGCACCATCCACCGTTTGCTCGAGGTGGACCCCAAGACCGGCACCTTTCAGCGTGACGGGGAGACGCCCCTCGCGGTCGACCTTCTCATTGTCGATGAGTCTTCGATGATCGACGTGGAGCTCATGGCGAGTCTATTGACGGCGATCCCGTCGGCGGCGCGTGTGGTCTTTGTGGGCGACCGGGACCAGCTTCCTTCGGTGGGGCCGGGGGCAGTGCTCGGCGACCTGATCGAAAGCGGGAGCGTGCCCGTGGCTCGGCTTGACACGATTTTTCGCCAAAGTGAAACCAGCCAAATTGTCGTCAACTCGCACCGCATCTTGAGCGGAGAGGCGCCGGGGGGCTCGGGCGGACCAGAGGGAGAGTTCTTCGTCATCCGGGCCCGGGACCCGGCCCACGCAGCCAGTCTCGTCACAGAGCTCGTCACTGAGCGCATCCCGGCGCGCTTTGGATTCGATCGATTGCGAGAGATTCAAGTGCTCACGCCGATGCACAAGGGCGACGCCGGCACGATCGCTCTCAATCAGCGTTTGCAAGCTGAAATGAACCCGAGCCGCCTGGCGGTGCGCGGCATCGACGTTGAATTTCGCTTGGGAGACAAGGTCCTGCAGGCGAAAAATGATCTCGAGCGCGGGGTGGTCAATGGTGACATTGGCGAGATCATCGCCGTTTCTCCCGAGGAAAATACGCTCACGGTCCAGTTTGACGACGCTGACGGGACGCGGAAGGTCACCTACGAAAAGGAGCAACTCAAGGAGCTACGGCTCGCCTACGCGACGAGCATCCACAAGAGTCAGGGCAGCGAGTATCCCGCGGTCGTCGTCGTGCTGCTCTCGCAGCACTTTGTGATGCTCTCGAGGAACCTGCTTTATACGGCGGTGACGCGCGCGAAGAAGCTCTGCGTCCTTGTGACGGACCAGCGGGCGCTCCGGGTTGCCTTGGCCGAAACGCGCCGCGAACAGCGCCGGACTCGGCTGGTCGCCCGCCTGAAAGAAGCAGCCCGGGGCTAGAGGGGCACCCTCGGCCCTTTTTCGTGATCGACGGGGGCGATCCGTGCATCATAGGGAGATGGGTCCATCGGCGGCTTTTTGCGCACCGGAGGAGAGCAAGCGAGCCTTTCGGCGCGGGCCACCTCAGCGCCGCTGGGGTGTGGCTTCGCTGCTCGTTGGCTCCTGGCTCGGGGCCTGGGGCTGCTCGGAAGGGCAACCAGGAGACGCGCCTTCGAATCCCGCTTCGGGAGGGGCTGCGAGCGTTTCGGGGGGCGCCGCGTCTGGGGGGCAGCCGAACCCCTCAAGCGGCGGCGCGGCCTCGAGCGGAGGAGCCTTGGGCTCAGGCGGGGGACCGAGCAGCGGGGGGGCCCCGGCGGCGGCGGGAGGCGCTCTGGGCTCGGGGGGAGCCTCGAGCGGTGGCGCGGCGGCGGGCAGTGGAGGCGACGCTGCGGGCGGAGCTTCGGGGGGTGCGGCGGCGGGCGGCACAGGCGGACAGGCCAGCGACGACTTGTGTGACAGTGGGGTCTTCGATGGAGAGGTGCCAGCCCCGCTGGCGCTGAGCGGCGAGACCCTCGCTCACGATCCGACCATGATCCGGGTCGGCGACACCTACTACCGATTCTGGACCGGGGACTATATCCCCTCGGCGACGTCGAAGGACCTGAAAAACTGGTCGAGGGGGCCGAATGTTTACTCGGCGTATCCAGACTGGTCGAAGACTTGGCTCGCAGGGATCTCGGGCCAGACCTTCAACTTCCCCTGGGCACCGGATGTCGTCAGCTTCGGCGGTAAGGTCCATCTCTACTCGAGCTTTTCTGCCAAGTTCGGCGCAAACATCTCCTGCATCACACACCTGAGCACCAGCGACATCGGCGCGGGGAACTGGACTGATCATGGACCTGTCATCTGCACGAACGGGAGCGAGAAGTACAACGCCATCGACGCTGACGTCGGGTTCGACGCGGAAGGGCGCGGATATCTCGCCTTCGGGAGCTTCTGGGACGGGATCTTCGCCTTTGAGCTGAATGAAGACGGTTCTCGGAGAGGGAACGACCTGGTCCGATTGGCGCATGCAAGTCAGATCGAGGCTCCTGTTTTATTCCGGCGCTGCGGATACCATTATCTGTTTGTGACCTGGGGCCTCTGTTGTCCCGGGGAGGGCAGGAGTGTGAACCAGCTCAGCTACCGCGTGGCCGTTGGGCGTTCGGAGAACATCCTCGGGCCCTACCTCGACAAGACAGGCAAGCCTCTTCTCGAGGGAGGAGGAACCCTTGTGGTGGAGGGGGACAAGGTCAACTGGGCCGCTGCCGGACACAGCGATGTGCTCGTCGTGGGCGACACGATTTACCACACGTACCACGCCTACCGTCGGTCGAACGGGGCAGCGGTCCTCCGCATCACGCCCCTCGTTTTCGACGAGGATGGTTGGCCTCTCCCGCACGCTCCTTGATTGATGGCGGCTCGCGTCCGCCAGGGAGGCTGATCCGCGCGAGCGGCGAGACAGATGCCTCGGGGAGACTCGACGGAACCTGCTTCCGCGGATAGACCCCGGGCGCGTGACGACGCTCGGATCGAAAGCAACTGAAGAAGAGTCCGGCCCCCTCCGCGCCGAGGTGCTCCTCAAAGAGGCGCGCGGGCTGTCACAGGCGCTGCACCAGGAGGGAAACCGCGAGCGCTACCGGGCCCTGCTCGCGGAGGTGATCGAAGCAGCTCTGGTGGAGCTTCCATCGGAGGATGTGCTCACGAATCGCGTGCGCTGGGCGCTGCTCGAGGCTCACGCTGCCCGGGCCGAGTCGGCTAGATACGGCGCCGGTCAGCTCGCGCGCGGGTCGCAGCGCGCCCCCACGGAGGAGGACTGTGAAGACGGCTGGGCGAGGGTCGAGTCCATCATCTTGGAGGCGGAGGACTCGGCGCGGATGGCCGCCATCCTCGCTGAACAACTGAAAGCGCCGAAGGCGTCGCGGTTTGCGCAGGCCGCGCACCTCGCGGCGGAAAAGGCGCGCGAGCTCACCCGCGAAAGGAACCGGTCTTATACGTTCCACACGGACCCAGGCTTCTCCTTCGGCGAAGGCTGGTACCTGGCGGCGGCGAGTCTCCTCGCTGGAGTCGAGATTCAGCTCGAGGAGGGCCCCCTCGCAGAGACGGCGGAGCTCTTCTTGCGAGAAGCAGGACTTTCGGACCGGCTTCGACCTTTTCGAGCTCGTCCCCGCGCCAACAAGGCCCTGCCCGAGATCGTGGCGCGCGCCTTTCGGAGTGATGCGCCGAGCGCTCAGGCGAAGCTTCGGGCGGCGTTCCTAGGTCGAGAACCGGTGCCCATTGAGATCCGCCGTTTCGCCGAACAAAGACTCGCGGGGGCGGCTCAGACTGGAGCCAAGGTGCTGCTTTGGGTGCGGAAAGGAGTACACCAAAAGAACCGCAACACCGACTTCGACGAGCTTTCAGTGTTCTGTCAGCGGACACTTTCGCTTGGTCTGACGCCCGTCCTGATCGGCGACGGTCTCGATGGCTGGGAGATGCCCGAGGGAGCGGTAAGTCTCGCCCTATTCTGGAAGGAGGAGCTTTTCCGCCGAGGAAACATGAGACGTTCTCAGTTGCAGCTCTTTGAGGTCCTCAAGGAGGAGCATGGAGTGGTGGGGCAGATGGGGGTGACCACGGCGGGAATGGACGGCCCCGCGCTCCTCGGGATGCCGACGATGTACATCACAGAAGAGCCAAACGTGCGCCTAGGTCGGTGGGTCGGGGCGGTTCCTGGTTATGAGGAGATTGTGCGTAGGCCAGGCTACCTCGAGCGCATCTCGTTTCGCCTTGCGGCTTGGTCGAAGGCGTCCGAGCCGCGTCTCACTCGCTAAGGGTCTGGCGGGGCCCAGGAAGGCGGCAGATTGTGCGGAATCTCGAGAGGGCGCGGTCTTTGCGTCGGGCGCGGGCCGACCTTCCGAACCCACTCCGCCATCTCGCGAAGGCCAGTCTCCAGGGCCACCTGAGGCCGATAGCCCAACATCTTCCGTGCCTTCTTGTGGGAGGCCTCGTTGTGTCTCGCTTCGGGGCGCGCAGGGAGATGTTCGACGCGCAAAGGGACGCCCATCGCCTGACTCACTCGCTCGGCGAGCTCGAGAATCGAAAAGCTCTCGTCTGCGCCCAAGTTGAAGACTTGCCCTACGGCTTCTTGAGAAAAGAGGGCATCGACGAGCACGGGAGCGACGTCCGAAACATGGGTAAAGGCCCGCGTCTGGGTCCCATCGCCGAACACGGTGAGCGGCCTTTCCTTGAGGATCTGGTTCATGAAGATGCCGACCACGTTGCGGTAACGGTCGCTGAAATTCTGGCGAACGCCGTAGACGTTGTGGGGGCGGAAGATCACGTAGGGCAGCCCAAAAAGCCGATGGGAAATCTCGAGCTCTCGCTCCACGGCCCATTTGGCGATCCCGTAGGGATCATGGGGCAGTGGCCGCATGTCCTCGTGGAGAGGAGGCGTGAGGTCGCCGTAGACGGCGACCGACGAAGTGAAGATAAAGCGATGGACGCTCGCGTTCACGGAGGCGTTGATCAGGTTCACGCTTCCGATCAAGTTGCTCTCATAGTTGAAGCGCTTGACGTAATGGCTCAGTCCTTCAGCCGCATAGGCGGCCAGGTGAATCACCGCGTCGATCTCGAAGTCGCGGAAGAGACGCTCGAGGAGAGGAACATCGAGGGTCGAGCCCTCGACGAAGTGCGCGAGGGGATGGACGTTCTCCCGGTATCCCCCTGAGAGGTCGTCGAGGGCGACCACGAGGAGGCCTCGCGCGATGAGTTCGTCTGTGACGTGGGAGCCGATGAAACCCGCCGCGCCCGTCACGAGCACGGTCCGGGGAGCACGCGTGGGGGAGTTCATGGCGCCGGGGCCATACCATGAACCTCGGGAGATTCTCGTCCTAAGGGCTCGCTCGGGACCCTAGGCTAGCCGCAGCCGTTTCTTCCGGGGTCGCTCTTTCGCTGAGCCTGCGGCAGACTCCGCCACCTCTCAGGGAACAATGACTTCTCAAGCAACGCGGTGCTTCTATCCCTTCTGTGTCTTCCTGACCTTCGCGTTGGTGCTCGCGCTGCGCATTGGGGGCATGCCATTCGGCGAACCCTTTGTGATCGACGCCGACGAGCCACATTTCGTGCGCAGGGCAGTGAACATCTTGGCCACCGGGGATCCGAACCCCCATTGGTTCGGGCACCCGGGGACGCTTACGATCTACAACCTGGTCGCGCTCTACGCACTCAAGGCCTGGGCCGCGGGCGTGCCATTCGATCAGCTCCTTGTTCAGTACCAAGACGATCCGGCTCCGTTCCACGCGCTCGGCAAGCACTTGATGATCTTCTGGTCGCTCTTGGGTCATTTTGGACTCTGGCTCCTCACTCTCCAGTTCTCGACCCGCTGGGTAGCGCTCCTTGCTGTGCTCCTGATGGCCGTCGCGGGGATCGACATCAGGATCGCGAGCCTGATCCGGACGGACACGCAGCAATCAGCGCTGCTGATATTTCTCTTCTTGTGTCTGATTCAAGGGATTCGGACGCGGAAGGACCGATGGTTCCTGGGGGCTGGTCTGCTCCTAGGGCTTTCCACGGCAACGAAATGGCCGTCCGCTGTTGTGAGCTTGGTGATCCTCCTCACGGTTTTTGTGGCGTCGCCTGGCGCGAGCATGACTTTTGAGTGGAGCCTCAGGAGATTTCGTATTGCGGTCATCGCAGGAGTACTGAGCCTTGCGGCGCTCTTTCTGGTCGCCCCGCATATCTTCCTCGACTTCGGTACAGTGCTCCACGACTTACGGGCCGAGGCGCCGGAGAACTACCCTCTCGTGAAGGCGCGGAGTACGGGGTTCTTCCCAACGCTCGGATACTACTTCGCGGCCCTTGATTCGAGCCTATCGACCTTGGGCCTGGGACTGGCTGCCGTGGGGATGATCTCGGGGATGCGTGGCGAAATGCGGCGCCTGACCCTGATCCCGTTATCGTTCTTCTGGATCTACCTTGTCTTCATTTCCTCCTTGGTATTGAAATGGGAACGCTGGCTCGTTCCTTTGATTCCTCCCTTATGTCTGTTTGGAGCGCTGGGGACGAAAGCGATTTACGACCTGGCGCTGGCTCGGAACGGAAAGACGGTCGGGGCCTTCCTTGTAGGGCCGCTTCTCAGCGCAGCGCTCACGCTCGGCCACGTGCCGCGGGTCGTTCAGATTGTCCAAAATCAAGCTCGGCCGACCCGAAACGTGACTGTGAGTCGGTGGATCACGTCGAACCTCCCGCCTGGCTCGAGGATTCTGAGCGAGTCGTATGGGCCGTATCTACCTCGTGGGCCGTTTGAGCTCCACCAGGTGGACGTCCAAAGTGGGAAGATGGTTCGCGTCGCCCCGACTTCCCGGTACGTCGAAGCGCGTGGGAATCTCGGGGGATTGAAGGACGTTCCATCGGCCTTGGCGAACGTAGATTACGTGATTGTAACGAGTTACAAACAGAAGTTCAGGAAGGACACCCCCGCTGGGCGCAAAGCCTTGCGCGTCTATGATCACCTGAAACGAGAAACGGAGCTGGTGGAGAGGTTCGGCACGCTCCAGGTGAGAAAGGTTCGGAGAAAGGATGGGAGGAGGGACGAGGGTGGGGAAGGAAGGTGACGTTGAGGCAGGGACGCCTGAGAGGCGCTCGTGGGGGAGCTACCCTTTTCTTGTGTTCCTTACATTTGCGTTGGGGTATGCGCTCCGGGTCTCTGGGATCCCTTTTGGGGAGCCGTTCTTGGTTCATGTTGACGAGCCCTCTTTCGTTCGAAGAGCTCTGCGGGTGTGTTTCGCGCTGATCGAAGTTCGGGTCGACTTGTGAGGATCGAGTCCAGGGGTCGCTATATCGAAAGTAGGAATTCCATCGGATTTCTGAGAGCTCCTCGAGCAAAAATCCGGACGCTCGATTACGTTCTCGTGAGCTCTTACCATAAGCGACTTCGTGCGGAGGCGAGCCGCTACGGCGACCAGATCGAGGCATACGATCAGGTCTTCCGTGAAACTCGGTTGATCAAGAAGTTTGGCTCTCTTCAGATCAGGCAGGTCCGAAAAGAAGCCCCCGAGTGATCCCGGGCAGGCGGGCTCACTCGAAGGCTCGTCCGAGTGTGAGTCGAATGTGATGGACCGGGGCCCGAAGCAGGTCTGAAGACCTCCGGGGCCCCTCTCGTCTCAGTTGATCTTGAAGGCTTTGGTGACGGTTTGGGGTGCGCCGTCGAAGGCCGGGACGCGGGCGCGCTTGAACGTCGACGAGACACAACCGCCGACCGCCGTGCCGCCGAAGGGACCTTCGATGACGGTGGCGGTGGTGACGCGGCCGCTCGGTGCGAAGGTGAGCTGGACCTTACCAGGGCCGGTCGGGCCCCCGGGCTGGCCACAGGCCGCCGCGTTTGCGGCGGCTGCGCTGAGGGCAGCCTTAGCGGCGGCGACGTCGAAGGCCTTGCCACCGCCGCTGCTCGAGGAGGACGTCGAAGCTGAGGCGGTCGTGCTGGTCTTGGCCGGCGCAGATGAAGTGGTCGTGGTCCTGGTCGGGGCAGCAGGTTCTTTCGTCGCCCCGGCCGCGGGAGCGGCAGCTTCGGCTGCGGCAGCAGCTTGAGCTTCTTTGACCTTTTTCTCGGCAGCGCTCGGGTCTTCGCCCTTGGCGGTCGCTTCGGCGCGGGCCTTGGCGAGAGCTTCCTCAAGTTCCTTCTTTTGAGCTTCGGCCTCACGCGCCTTGGCCTCAGCTTCCGCAGCTTTGGCCTGGGCTTCGCGCGCCTTTTGCTCCGCTTCCGAGGCTTGTTCGCCAGCGTCGCCGAGCTTGTCCTTGAAGGCGAAATAGCCGCCACCGAGCGCGAGAGCCGCCACTGCGATGAGCCCGAACATCAAGCCACCTCCGCGCTTGCCAGCCACGGCTTCACCTCGACGAGAGGCGGGCGCCGGCGGGGGCTCGAGGGCCGGGGCCGTGAGGAGGTCGACGTTCGCCGTGAGGAGTCCGCCGCCGGGCATCGTACCCATCGCGAAGAGATCGTCAGGCGAGCTCTTCTTGGCGGGCGCAGCCGGTTTCTCAGCGGTTCCTTTCAGTGCGTCGAGAGAGAACAAGACGGAGTTCTCATTGCGCGCGCCGGTCGGCTTCTTTCCTTCGTCCGTTCCCGCACCGAAGGGCGTCTCCTTGCCCCAGCTTCCAAACAGATCGCCCGCGGGCGCGTCCGCCTTGGCAGGCGAGGCGAGGGGAGTGGTCTGCAAACCCGCTTGAGGTGACGTCTTCGTCGCGAGGGGCAAAGCGGGACCGGCGCTCACGGCGGCCGTCTTCGGGCTCAGCGTACCCGTCGCCAGGAGCTTCACCTTGAGCTCCGCTACCTCGAGGATCGGCTTCCAGGCCGTCATGCCGTCGCGCCAGACGTAGGCGTCTTCCGTAACGATGCCCGCTTTCCAACCCTCCACGATCTCTTCGGAGGTCATGTCCCGCGAGTCTTCATCCGTGAGGTTCACGGTCCACTGATTGGCCGCGGCGGGATGATCCGAATCTGCGTTTCCGATGTCTCCTGCGTCTCCGCCATCGGAGCTCCCCTCTTCGAGAGCGGTCCCATCGACGAGGATGTTCGCCTTGCAGTTCTTGCAGCGAACCTTCACCTTCCTGCCGCGAACCTTGTCGTCAGCGATCGAGTACTTCGAGCCACATGCGTCGCAGGTAATTTTCATAATCTTCGCGTTTGTCTTGTCGATTCGGGCAGAGCGGACGATCGAGAGCATCTCTCGAGCCGCGCATGCGACACCGTTACGGCATCAGCTTATCAAAAAGCAGCTTCTCCTCACCTACCCATTGAATGCAAGAGAGGTTTTTCCTCCCGAGGCCTCGCTCGGCGCAGACGAGAGCAGGATTCTGAGTCAGTTCTCCCGAACGAGTCGAGCGCCGTCTTTTCCACAAAAAACGCTCTCGAGGGGATAGCGCTCTCCACAGACGGGGCAGAGGCGCCCTTTGGGCCGAACGGTCGGAGGGTGTGGGCGAGGCGCTCCCTCTGCGGGCGTAGGCTCGGCAGTGGGAGGTTTCTCCGAAGGCTTTTCCGCTGGGGGAGCGGAGGGCGCGCTGCGCTCGGGCCTCCTCCGGAACCAATACAAGATCCCGCCGCAGGTCAAAAGTGCCGCGAAAAGTGTCGCGAGCAGGGCAGCGTTGCCCGCGTCCTTCTCATCGGCAGCGTCGGTGGAAGTGCGAGCTTCTGTGCGCGCGGGGTCGAGTGCCTCTGCGGGGTCGAGCTCCGGGGCGTCACCTAAGAGGTTCTGGAGCTCACGATTCGAGACGACGAGGACCGTTTGCGTCGTTTCGAGGGCCCCGGCGCGGGCACGGAGAACAACACGTCCGCTGCCTGCATCAGCTCGGACGCGGAAGGCGGAAGAATCGCCTTCTTCGAGCAGATCGCGCCCTTCGATAAACTCGACGTGCGCCTTCTCTTTGACAGGGCAGCCCCGCGCGCCGCGCACGGAAAGGTCAAATTCGAGCAGATCTCCGCTGCGGAGCACGGAGGCCCGTGGGGTGAGCGTGAGGGTGCTCGGCTTCTCGTCGCCGGTGCAGGAAGAGGGTGTCGTGGGAGCTTTCTGATCAGCCGCCACGGGAGCATCAGAAGCAGCCTGTTCGGATTTTTCCGGGGAGGCGGTGGGAGCGGGGGCGGCGCGAGAGAGAAGCCGTGTGCGGCGAGCGCTCGCGGTGCAGGGGCCGTCCTTGCTGACGAACTGATATTGGGCAGCTTCGTCGAAGTAGATTTTGTCGCCTCGGAGCGCCCAGGTCGTCACCAGCTTCGCTTGGCGCGGGTCCCCTTTCGGCATCTCGCAGGTCGTTTGAATTGTAGTGGCGCTTGCGGAATGACTCCTCACCTGGAGTCCGGGCATCTGCTCCCAGCAGCTTGTTGATGAGTAGGAGCGTCCGAGTCCCGACCAGGTGAAATCGCTTGCTGAAGCGGTCAGCGTGACGACTCCTCCACCGTCGCCCCCTCCGCCAGGCTTGGCTCCACAGCTCTCTCCCCAGGAGCCAATCGCCCAGCTCACCTGGAGCGGGCTCGCGTCCCACCGACCGCTCACGGACGATGACTGGGCACCGCTCACAGCGCTGATGAGGAAACCCGCAAACGCCGCGAGTCCGAGGCGCCTCTTCGCGACTGCCGCGGATTTGACAGGAATTTCGCGATGCTGATACGGTCCGTAAGGGAACGTCACTGTGATTCGCAAGCTCCTCGCTCCTGCCTTTGCCGGTATTGTCGCTGTCCTCGCTGCGCCCGGCGTAGCGAGCGCACAGTCAGGTCCTCATGTCCCCGAATCGAACGGTTCGGGCATGGACACGCACTTATACCGTCCCGCGGTTGACTCCAAGGGATTTTTCTTTGTCAACGGTACCGACATCCTGCCGTCCGGGCACATCAGCTTCGGCATGATGCTCGACTGGGGCTACAAGTTGATGCGCTCCAATGAGGCGGTCACCGGGACCGACAAACTCATCGAGCACTCCTTCCAGGGCTCTGTGACCGGAACCTACGGCCTCACGAACTTCATGGTCGTCGGTTTGAGTATTCCGGTGAACATCATGTTCGGTCCGGGAGGCACGAACCTCGGACCTGCTGGCTCGACCTACGACGCAGGCCAGCTCTCGTCTCAAAAAATCCAGACGATCATCCCGCACTTGAAGATTCGTCTGCTGCGCCCGACCGAGTTCCTCGGTGTTTCCGTCGTGATGCAGGCGGGCGGGCCGCTGCTCGGAGCGGAGCGCGATATGGGCGCGGATCCGGGCTTTTGGTACTGGCCGCGCCTCGTCTTGGAGCGTCGCTTCGACGAGAGCCGCTTCAAGATTGGTGTCGACGTCGGTTACCGTGGACATACCGGGAGTAACCCGACCTTTGCTGAAGGGCAGCTGGTCGAGGGTGCGCTGACCCTTGGGGATCGGCTGACCTACGGGATTGGTTTCTCTTATCGTGCGCTGCCGCGTCTCGATCTCGTCGCAGAGAACTACGGGACTTATTTGATGGCGGATGCTGCCTCGGACCAGAAGCTCTCCGCCGAGTTTCTCGGCGGCGCCAAGATCTTCATCGAAGAGAACAGCTACCTGATGGCCTCGGCCGGCGGACGCGCTTTCTTCACGGGCTTCGAGGCGGCGGATGCCCGCGTCATGCTCGGCTTCGTTTATGAGCCGACTGTGGGCGATCGGGACGGTGACGGTTATCGCGACGACCGCGACCAGTGTCCCGATGAGCCGGAAGATTTCGACAACTGGGAAGATTCGGACGGCTGTCCCGATCCTGACAACGACAATGACGGCATCCTCGACAAGGATGATCGGTGTCCGAACATCCCCGAGGACTTCGACGGCATCGAAGATCACGACGGTTGTCCCGAGGGGGAGAAGCGCGGCGATCGTGACGGCGACGGCATCTACGATGACGTCGATAAGTGCCCCGACGATCCGGAAGATCGCGACGGCTTTGAAGATGAGGACGGCTGCCCAGAGCCGGACAACGACAAGGACGGCATTCTCGACAAGGTCGATCAATGCCCGAACGACAAGGAAGACTTCGATAACTGGGAAGACGACGATGGTTGTCCGGATCCGGATAACGACCTCGATCGAATCCCGGACATCGTCGACAAGTGCCCGAACGAGCCCGAAGTTTATAACGGCTTCGAGGACGAGGACGGTTGCCCCGACAAGGGCAAGGTCATCATCGACGGCTCGAACATCGTGATCCTCGAGAAGATCCAGTTCGCGACGGGCTCGGACGTCATCCTGCCGCAGTCGCAGTCGATCGTGGAGGCGGTGATCGGGACGCTCAAGGGCCACCCCGAGTTCCTCGTGGTCGAGATCGCCGGCCACGCGGACGAGCGCGGTGCCGATGAGTACAACCTCGACCTAACGAAACGCCGGGCAGCCGCCGTGCGTCGCGCCCTCATCGCGGGCGGGATCAAAGACTCGCGCCTCGTCTCCCAAGGGTACGGCGAGTATTGCCCCCTCGAACGGGCGAGCAATCCGGCGGCCTGGGAGAAGAACCGGCGAGTAGAGTTCAAGGTCGTCAAAACCGAGGACGGCCCGACCAATGTGAAGCGTGGTTGTGAAGAAGCGCGCGACGCGGGCATCTTCCCGCCCGTCGTCCGGTAAAGACAGAGACGTATCAGAGGACGGGCCTCCTCGAAGGACGCGGAGGCTCAGGCGTCACTGACCGCTACCAAAGAGCCACCTTGTTTTGGGGTGGCTTTTTTTGGCCCCGGCCCATCACATCCGCCGAACCCGACCGAGCCTTCGTCAGAGTCCAGCTCCTCACCGTGCGCCGGCGCCCGCGCTTCGCGCGGGCTCCGCCAGAGTCATGTCGCCCGCAGCCGGAGCCCCCCGCGCTATCGCGCCGGCGCCCGCGCTTCGCGCGGGCGCCCGGACTTTCGTTTAGAGTCCCGCTTCGCTCAACTCCGCCCGCACAAAGGAAGCGAGGGAGGCGTCACCGGCGGCGACGGTCACGTCCTCGGGAGTCTCACGAAGCAGCCAGCGGACCTCGTAGGTGAGCGAAGCGCCCGCCGCGAGATCCTTGTAGGCTCCTTGGTTTTCGACCTCGACGTAGGTCCCGTCCTTCGCTGAGTAAATCTCGACCTCACCTTCCGTGGGGGCGGCTTGGCCGCTTTGGAGGTCGGCGAAGGACTTGATGAGCGTGACAGTAGGCGTCGCGTGGGCGAGCCAGCCTTCTTTGCCGTCAGCGTGGATCTTCCTGTCTTCTTCGACCGCCATGCCCGGATGCTGGAACCAGGTGATGCCGCCCGCGTTCGTGACAGGGAGCATGCCCATGCCTTCCGGAGTGCTCGCACTCTCGCCAGTAGGGAAGAAGGTCAGCCCGCTCTTGGGCACACGCGTGATTTCCCAAGGGGCAAACGAAGCGCTCCCCGCGCCGACATTTTCAATCGTGTAGACGATCGTGATGACGTCTTTCGCCGTGTCGACGCTGAAGGCTTTCTTGATCCGAACGTCCTTGCCCTCCGCGACGGTTGCGTTCGACGAGGTGAACGTGGCGGTCCCGTCGTCCACTGTCACGGTATAAGCGGCGCTGTCGATAGCCACGATCGGCGGCCAGCCCCAAGCGGACTGAGGGGAGGTCCAGAAAGTCGAACCGTACTTAAAGAGATCATCACCGCTCGGACTCGCCGAGGGAGCCTGGGAGAGGAATTCGTTCCCTCCGGCCTTGAGGGAGACGACGCGGGCGCCGCGCGTTCCATCGACGACGAGGGTTCGCTCGGGCCAGGTGAAGGTGACGACGCCGCTGTTGTTGGCGATCGCTGCTGGCTCAGCGGGGCTGCCACCGGTTCCTTCGCCGCCGGTGCCGCTTCCGCCCGCGCTCTCACCGCCCGTGCCGTTCGGCGCGCCGCCGCTGGGGCTTCCCCCGCTCGCGTCGCCTCCTCCCCCCGTCGAAGCTCCGCCGCTCTCGCTGAGTCCACCTGCCGCGGCTCCGCCGTCTCCGACGGGCGCTCCGCCCGAGCTGGTCCCCCCTACGGCGGCTCCGCCGCTCGCCATGCTCCCGCCGCTTCCGGTCCCGGGATCATTCGACGTCCCGCAAGCCCCGAGGCCGAGACCGATCAGACCCAGGGACGAGACGACAACCCACGACAACCGGCGCATACTAGCCACCCGCGAACGGTACTCCTGCTTGCGCCCCGGTTCCACACCCTGAGCCGAGCCCTCGTCCGCCTCCTCTTTTTCCCATGTCCGCCGTCGTCTCAGGCATCGCCAAGCTCCTCGAGCACTCCCTCCTCGCACCTGTCGCCAAGGAGGAAGATTTCAGGAAGGCCGTACAGATAGCTCGCCTCTATCAGACTGCCACTGTCTGTCTCGTCCCCTATTTCGTGGCGGAGGCCGCGCGGATGCTCGAAGGAACGGACGTAGGGGTATGTTCCGTGGTCGGTTTTCCTCACGGCGTGACGAGCGCTGCCATGAAGGCGAAGGAGGCAGAGCTGCTCCTGCAAAGTGGGGCGAATGAGCTCGACATGGTCGTGAACATCTCCCTCGTGAAGAGCGGCGACTTTCTCTCGGTGCGACAAGAGCTGCGTTGGCTGCGCGACGTGACGTCGTCGGCGGGCGCCAAGATCAAACTCATCTTCGAGACCTGTTACTTAGACCAGTACGAAAAGGAGATGCTCTGCGACTTGGCGAGCGAGTACTCCTTCGATTGGGTCAAGACGTCGACGGGCTTTGGGTCCGCGGGAGCGACTCTCGATGACGTTCGCTTGATGCGCGCTCGCGCCGAACCCCACGTCCAGGTCAAAGCGTCCGGAGGCATTCGGACGCTGGATGACGTCCTTGCTTACCGAGCGGCCGGAGCGACCCGCATCGGAACCAGCGCCACCGTCCAAATCTTGCGAGAAGCGCGCGCTCGAGAAGGACTGCCTCCCCTCGAGCTCGGGGCGGACGAACCGGCCTTCGACTACGGCGGCCGTCCCACCTGACCCTCGACCTCGCGGCGACGTGGTGGTCTGATGGGCGGGCCATGTTGATCGTCATTGTGGACGTGCTCGTCAAACCTGGGTCTCGTGAGGAATTCATCGCCATTACGGAGGAGAACGCCCGAGAGAGTCGGAAGGAGCCGGGGATTGCCCGGTTCGACGTGCTCGCGGACGAGGCGGACCCTGACCACTTTCAGCTCATTGAGGTCTACCGGACCAATGACGCGCCCGCCGCTCACAAACAGACGGCTCATTACAATCGCTGGCGTGAGCTCGCTGAGCCATTGATGCAGCGGCCCCGTTCGAGTCAGCGCTTTACGAACATCTCCCCGGACGACAGCGGCTTCTGAGCGGAGGCGAGGGTGGATTTCTCCTTCGAGACGGCGGGGCGCATCCTGTTCGGAGCCGGGCGGCGGCGTGAGCTCCCCGAGCTCGCTTTGAGTCTCGGCAAGGCGCCGCTGGTCCTGGCCGGGCGCGACCAGGCTCGAGTCGAGTTCTTGATCCAGGCGCTCTCGGAGCGCGGCGCAAAGCCGGAGGTCGGTTCGGTGAGCGGGGAGCCCAGCGTTGCTCGCGTGCTTGAGCTCACCGAGCTCGCCCGCTCCGCGGAGCGAGATGTCATCATCGCCGTTGGAGGCGGGAGCGTCATCGACGCTGCCAAGGCGGTCGCGGCGCTCCTCGCGAACCCCGGACATCCGCTCGACTACCTCGAGGTCGTAGGCGCCGGAAAGCCACTCAAAAACCGCTCCCTTCCTGTCATTGCTGTCCCGACTACGGCGGGGACGGGCGCCGAAGTGACGAAAAATGCCGTCATCGACGTGCCCGAGAGAGAAGTCAAAGTCAGCCTGCGCAGCGCGACGATGTTGCCCCCCGTTGCGCTGCTCGATCCTGAGCTCACGCTCAGCGTGCCTCCGGACATCACACGCGCGACAGGCTTCGACGCCTTGACCCAGGTCATCGAACCTTTCCTTTCTTCCGCCCGGACTCCGATGACCGACGCGCTCTGCCGCGAGGGAATCAGACGTGGCGCTTCAGCGCTGCCGCGAGTGCTCCGGGATGGCTCCGATCTCGAGGCGCGTTCAGAGATGATGCTCACGAGTTTGTTCGGAGGCATGGCGCTCGCCAACGCCAAGCTGGGCGCGGTCCACGGGTTCGCGGGCCCTCTCGGAGGCCTCAGCCACGCGCCCCACGGAGCCTTGTGCGCGGCGCTGCTGCCAGCGTCTTTGCGCGTCAACCTTCGGGCGCTTCGGGCGCGGGGAGAGGCCTGTCACCTCGAGCGATTCCGGGAGCTCGCAGCTCTCCTCACCGGAAAAGAGGACGCTCAGCCGGAGGATGCCGTCTCTCGGATCGAGGAGTTGACCAAGGAGCTCCGGGTTGTGCCGCTCTCTGGACTTGGGGTGTCGCGAGAGCTCGCCTTGCGTTCGGTCCCGATGGCGCGCCGCGCGAGCAGCATGAAAGGCAATCCGATCGAGCTCACCGACGAAGAGCTCGAAGAGCTCGTCACGTCGGCTTAAGTAGATTCGCTGACAGCCTGTTCGGCTCGCTCGGCGTACTTCTGCGCGATGAAGGCGCAGACGAAGAGCTGGAGCTGATGGAAGAGCATGAGCGGGACCACGATCGCGCTCAGAGAGCTCGCAGGGAAAAGCACTTTGGCCATGGGGATCCCGCTCGCCATGCTCTTCTTCGATCCACAAAAGACGACAGCGATCTCTTCACCTCGCGGCAGGCCCAAGGCGCGGCTCACGAAGAACGTGAAGGCGAGCACGATACCAAGCAAGATCCCGCTCAAGAGCAGCAAGAGAGCGATCTCGAGCAGGCTCACATCCTGGAAGACGCCGCTCCGAGCTCCCTCACTGAAGGCGGAATAGACGATGAGCAGGATCGAGCCGCGATCGAACCAGGAGACGACGCGCTTTTTTCGCTCGAGCAGGCTGGAGAGCCAGGGGCGAGCCAGCTGGCCGAGACCAAAGGGAACGAGGATCTGCAGCGAAATGGCGAGGACAGCGCCTTCATTGGTGGGGACATCGTCGCCGACGCCGAGCACCAGGGAGGTCAACAGTGGCGTGAGGAAGACCCCTAGGAGATTCGAGATCGTCGCGCCGGAAAGGGCAGCGGCGACATCACCGCGCGCAATCGAAGTGAACGCGATCGACGACTGAACGGTCGACGGCAGCACACTCAAATAGAGGATCCCGATCTTCCAAGGTCCATCGAGGACAGGACCGAGCAGCCAAGCCGTGAGCACACCGAGCAAAGGGAAGACGAGATAAGTCGTCAGCAGCATCAGGAGCTGCGGCGGGTAGCGGCGCATGGCGTCCAGTACCTCGCGCGCACGCAGGCGTGCTCCGTAGAGGAAGAAGAGGCCGAAAATCGCGGCATCGACGCCGAACTCGATCGCGACGTGCGCGGCTCCTTCGGCGGGAAAGAGGAACGCGAGCGCGACCATTCCCCCCAAGAGGGCGAGGTAGGGATCGATCTTCATCTCGGGCGTCCTCGGCTGGACGGGCGCTTGTCAGCGGGGCACGAAGTATTCTGCGGCGCTCTCCGTCGGATGGAGAGTCTCGACCACGCGTGCTGAGACGACTCGCACGCGCTCGTCCCCGACGGTCTCCGCCGCGGCAGCAGCGAGCCACTCAGCGAGGCGTTCGGAGGTCGGCGTGAAGGGAAACACAGCCACCTTGATGTTCGCGGGCCAGTGATTCCGAGCGCCGGCGAGACCGCGCTCGTCTTCTCCGAAGCCGGGCTGACGCTCCCCTTGGGTGCCCTGGACTTTCTCGCGGGAGGCAAAAAGGATCGAGCCGAGGTTCGCAAGGGCCTCACGGCTCTCGTCGAAGCTCTCTTGACCGAGCGCGAGGCTGTGATCGAGCAGCCTGTGACAGGGGGTGAGCAACCGGTCGTGCAGGACATCGAAATCGATGACGAAACCTTGATGGTCCAGGGTTTTCGCCTCGAGGGTGACCTGAAAAAGCCAGGTGTGCCCGTGGAGGGAAATGCAAGGACCGAGGTGACCCCGGACGTGGTGCGCGAAGTGAATGAAGATACCGTCTGTGACGCGGTACACTGAAATCTCCTGCTCCGGTCCCTAGCAGAACTGACCGCAACCGCCAATTTCGCCTCTTCTCCTCGGCTTTCCTCGGACGACAACAGGACTACACTCCCGGCGCGCGCAGCTCCTTTTCGGCTCCTCGTCGACGAGCGAGCGAGAGCGGCCTCCCCGAGAGCGAAACGATGCGTCAATACCTCGAACTGCTTGAGCTTCTGCTCGAGACCGGAACTCGCAAAGAAGATCGAACGGGCGTCGGGACCTTGAGCCGTTTTGGTCACCAGATGCGCTTCGACTTGAGCCAGGGATTTCCGCTCCTGACGACGAAGAAGCTCCACACCCGCTCGATCATCGTAGAGCTCCTCTGGTTTTTGCGCGGCGACACGAACGTCCGCTACCTGCAGGAGAACAAGGTCACGATCTGGGACGAGTGGGCGCGGGAGGACGGCGAGCTGGGGCCCGTGTACGGGAAACAGTGGCGCTCTTGGAGCGCTCCCGACGGCCGCAGCATCGATCAGATCGAAAACCTCGTCCGCATGCTCCGGACCAATCCGGATTCGCGGCGCCTGATCGTGAGCGCTTGGAACGTCGCCGACATCGAGCAGATGGCGCTGCCCCCTTGTCACTGCCTGTTCCAGTTCTACATAGCGGGGGGACGCCTCTCCTGCCAGCTCTATCAAAGGAGCGCGGACGTCTTCTTGGGCGTTCCGTTCAACATCGCTTCCTACGCGCTCCTGACGATGATGCTCGCGCAGGTCACGGGACTATTGCCCGGTGAATTCGTTCACACCTTCGGCGACGTGCACCTCTATTTGAACCACATCGAGCAGGCCAAGGAGCAGCTCTCCCGAGAGCCGAAGGAGCTCCCAACCCTCAAGCTCAACCCGAACGTGAAGGACATCTTCGGGTTCCGTTTCGAAGACTTCACAATTGAGGGTTACGATCCGCACCCTGCGATCAAGGCTCCCGTCGCGGTGTAACGATGCTCGTCAGTTTGATCGCGGCGGTAGCGCAAAACGGCGTCATTGGACGTGACAACCAGCTTCCGTTTCGACTGGCCGATGACATGCGCCATTTCGTCCGCACGACGCGTGGTCACACGGTGATCTCGGGTCGACTGAATTTCGACGCGATGGGCCGAGCGCTGCCCGGACGAACGAACCTCGTGGTGAGTCGCGACCCGAGCTATGCGCGCCCGGATGCCGTCACTGTTCCGTCCCTCGAAGACGCCCTCCATCGGGCGAAGGCGGGGGGTGAGACGGAAGCGTTTGTGATCGGAGGTGGCCAGATTTATGCGCTCGCGCTCCCTTACGCGGACCGGTTCTATCGGACGCGGGTCCTCGCGGACGTGCCCGGTGACGTCTTTTTCCCGGAGTTCGATGAGTCCGAGTTTGAGCTCGAGGTCCTGAGCGAACACGAGCGGGATGAGAAAAACGAACACCCCTTTCGCATCGAGCTCCTTACGCGTCGCGGGCCGGCCCGTCCGCTGTCCAGCTCTCAATAGACGAGCAGGACGACGCCGAGGAGCACGAAAGCGAGAGGACGGAGTTTCGCTCGAAGCAGCTGCTCCCGGAAGAGCCATCCCCCGACAGCAAAGCTGACGAGGACGCTCGCGCGCCTGGTCACCGAGATCACAGAGATGAGCGCATGTGGATCGGAGACCGCGTGAAGGTAGAGTTGATCCGCGAGGACCAGGAGAACTCCGGCGAGCGGCGCTGCCAAGCTGAAGCGGAAGGGGCGCTTTTTCCGGTCACGCCGGTGCAAGGTCAAGACGAGGAGGAGCTGCAGCAGCGCGTTGTCGAAGGTGAACCAGAACTGGACCGAGGTGACGGGGAGAGCGGCCTGTTGCAGAAGGTACTTGTCATAGAGCCCGCTGAGCGAGCCGAGCAGCGTTCCGCTGAAGAGCAGCCAGACTGCGCGATTCTTTCGAAAGACGATGCCCTCCTGGGCGCTCACAGTTGCGAGGCTCAAGTAGCCATAGATGAGCACGGCGATCCCGAGCCATTTGAGGGGCGTCGGACGTTCCGCGAATAAGAGAACCGCGAAGATGGCGGTGAAGAGAGGGGAGGTGGCGCGAACGGGTCCGGCCGTCGAGATCGGGAGCGAGCGAACGGCGCTGTACGAAAAGGCCCAGCTCGCCGTAACCAAGAGGGACTTGTAGAAGATGAGCAGCTGCTCGCGAGGTCCGAACAAGACAATATCGAGCCCCAGAGAGCGGAGGAGCTCACCGTGGGAAATCGAGAGGATCGCGAGAGGAAGAAGGCTCGCGAGTCCGCCCAGCGTGGCGGCGAGCAGCGTCGGAAGGGCTGCGCTGTCAGTGACTGCAGCCTTCCGAGCGACCTCGTAGAGCCCAATGAAGGCGGACGAGGCGAGGGCCAGATAGATCCACATCGGGGGGGCGCCCGACGTAGCGACTACTTTCCGGCTTTGTCGAGATCTTGGAGCAACTTCTTCGCCGCCCAGAGATCGGGGCGGACCTTGAGAGCCCGCTCGAGCTCCTTCCTTGCCCGCGGGATGTCGCCCTCGGCCTGTGCAATCTCGGCGAGGGTCACGTACGCATCGGGAAGGTAGGACTCGCGAGCGATCGCTGTCTCAGCGAGGAACGCGGCTTTTCTGTACTCCTTCTTCTTGAGCAGGACCTCCGCCATCGTCGAGAGGGCGAGAGGGTGATCGGGGGCGAGGACGAGCGCGCGCCGAAGCAGACGCTCGGCGCGCGGGATGTCACCGCGCTTGAGATGTTGTTTGCCGACGTTGATGTCCTCGATGGCGTTGCCTTGGCGTCGGCCCGTCTCGTCGGCGGTGAGGTGGAGAGCGCGGAACCAGACCTCCCGAGCTTCGTCGATGCGTCCGAGCTGAGTCAGAGCTACAGCCCGGAGATCGAGCGTCTCACGCACGCCGGGGCGAACTGCTTCGGCCTTGTCGAGCCAAATCAGCGCCTCTGTCGGCGCGTCTTCGGTCACGTAGAGGAGCGCCAGCGCTTCAAGAGCAGGGCTCGACGTATTGATGAGCGCGGCCTCACACATGCCGGTCTTCGCTGCAACGAGATCGCCCTTCACAATGGCCTTGCGAGCGGCGTTCCAGGAAGGACTCGCCTGAGCTGCGGGATCGCGGCCGATCGGGGGCGGGTTCGGGACCAGGTCCTCGCAAGTCTGCGTCTTGCGCGCGGTGACCGTGAGAGCAGCGGCGAGGTCCTTTGCGCTGGCGGTGGAGGGAGCGGGGGCCGGCTCCGCCGGTTTCGGGTCTTCGGAGGGACTCCCTAGAGCGGGAGCGTTCTCGTCGGCTCCGCTCGCCTCTTCGGTAGGAGCAGCGGGGGCTTCCGCGGCAGGCTCCGCGGACGGCGCGTCGGCAGGCTCCGCGGACGGCGCGTCGGCAGGCTCCGCGGACGGCGCGTCGGCGTTTGTTGCGGGCTCGTCTTGTTGCTCGGTGAGCGGGGCCTTCTCCGCGGTCGGGGCGGGAGCGGAGCTGGGGCCGGACGCCGAAGAGATCAGGTACGCGGCACCGAGGCCACCGAGCAGGACGAGGAAGAGGCCCGCAGCGGGCGAGCTCTTCTTTCCTGACGGGGTTAAGCTCGTGCGCGGCTCAGGAGAAAGGCGGGGTTCAGGCGCGGAGCGTTTCTCCGGGAGAATGTCGGCGAGAGTTTTCTCCGGGGTCTTCGCCTCGGGCTCGATCGAATCGAAGAACGGCGCATCGGTTTCGAGCGGAGCGACGGAGATCGATCCATGGGGCGTGCTCTCGCTCTCTGGCTTCTCTTTGCGCTCATCGTCCGAGGACCCCTCGGTGGCGTCTGCTTCGAGCTTCTCGAGAGCAGTCTCGGGACTCTCCTCTGGCTTGATCTCTACGGCGGCAGCGCCCGGGCTCGATTCAGCGAGTGCAAAGGGCTCACTCGTCGGTCCCTCGAGGGGAACGTCGCTGAGTGGATCGGACTTGTCCTTCTCTTCCGACTCTTTCGAGGGCGCCGACTCTGACTTCTCGTCGGAGGCGTTCTTTTCGACCGTCTCGGGAGGACGGGCCGTGACGCTCTCATATTGTGATGTGATCTCGAGATCCCAGCTCGCGTCTGCCGGAGAAGCGGAAGCGGGCGGAGGGTCGGTCGGGGCCTCGCTCTTTCCTAGCTCGGGTTCGGGAGGGGCCTGAAGCTTCGGCGCCGCTTGTTTCGCCGAGAGGCGCAGGTTTTCAGGCAGGCCGAGCCCGATGCGGGTATGGGCCATCGAAGGCAATGACTTTTCCGGCGCTGGCGGGCGGTCGGACTCGAGCAGATCGCTGTCGAGCTCGGTCACATCACTCGGTAGGGTCACCTGAGGCATCGAGGGCGCAGCGGCTGCGGGCGCTTCTTTCGGGCCTGCCGGGGCCGCCGGCGACGCAGCCGAAGAGCCGGGGGGCACAGGGGCTTCGGCACGCTCTACCTTCTGGCCTTGTTTGACGAGCTGAATCGCGGCGACAGCTTGAGGTGCCATCGTGGTGAGCGCATCGCTCGGCAAGCGTGGCTCGAGGGAGACGCTTGCCCCCGCGATCGGCTCGAGGACCTCACCGCGTTTCTTTGCAGCTTGACGCGCGAGCGCGTCGAGTCGACCGGCGACGACCTTGTCACCCATTTCGGTAGCGAGCAGTGAGATGACGACGTCGCGATTGAGTCCCCACAAACGTGATAGGTCGCGGCGTGCGGCGATCACCGCGACGCGCGGCGAGGAAGCGCGATCTTGATCTTCGAGCAACGTCGAGAGCTCCATGGCGCCTCGAATCCCTGAGAGAGCGATGAGGTGGGGGTCTTGGCTCTCGACCAACTCTTCGACGTCAGCGACTTCTCCCTTGGTCACGTCGACGCCTCGCTTCTCTAGCTCGTAGATCAACCCAGCGGGCGCCTGGCCAAAGGCGATGACGGAGATGCGCGGCCTACGATTCATATGGCTAAGGTAGGTAACTCTCGAGCTTTCGTCACCGCTCGCGGGCGCGATCTGGCGAATTTTGGGCAGCGAGGGCTGCGCAGCTCACCTATTGAAGTGCGGAGTTTTCGTCCCATGCTGCTCTTCGTGCTCGGCCCCGACGCGGGGAGGCGAGCGTCGCTCCGGTCCCATGGCGGAAAGCACACAGGCTCGCCGGTCGAACTTCAGTAGCGAAGCTGAACGGGGACGACCTGCGTGCCCGCTTCGAAGCTTGCCTCGTCGAAGCTCGGGACGCGCAGCGGAGACAGCCTACTGAAGCCGAATCCCTCCTTGGGCAGGCCGAGCCAGTTCGTGTCCACGACGCCATTTTTGTTCTCGTCGTGGAAGACGGCCACCGCGTAACGTCCCCGGCTAAGTCCCGGGATTGTCACGGTGAGCTCTCCCGTGCGCGCGCGTACGGTTCGGTAAGTCTTGAACTTACCCGGAACCAGCCAACCGGAACGATCGTAAACAGCGACGAAAACGTTGCCCTGAGCGCTTCGAACCTTCGAGATCGCCAGGCGAGTCGACAGAGTTCCCTGGGGTTCGGCGGTCGCCTGCGACGCCGCCGTGAGCCAAAGGGCAGCTCCGAGCGCGGCCCCGAGCCGGAGAGTCCTCGACAATGGGAGGAAACGCGCCATGACTCTGATTGTAGCAGATTGTCTTTGTGCGCCAGGGTGGTGTCACTGAAACATGCGTAAGATGCGGAAATGATGGCGTAATGTCAGCTTACAAAGTTTTACAATTCAGCGGGGCTCGGCGACGGCGATGACCCGCTGCGGCGCGGGATACCCCTCGACCGTCTGTCCTTGAGCGTCGGGCGCCAGGGCGTCCACGAGAGACGGGCCCGTCGCGAACACTGTGGCCCGCTGTTCCTCTGGAGTGGTCGGAACGAGAGGGCCGAGGTCCCGCAGGCGGAACCCTGAGCGCTCGAGCCAATGGACGAGGGTGTTGGGCGTAGGGATGAACCATACATTGCGCATCCCTGCGTAGCGATCCTTCGGTGTGAGAGAGTGATGATTGTCACTCTCGAGAGCAAGGGTCTCGATCACAGCGAGCCCTTTCGATCGCAGACGCGCGCGAATGAGCGCGAGATGATCGAGCGGTGAGCGAACATGATAGAGAACCCCCATGGAAAACACCACGTCTGCTCTCGGGAAACTCACGGGGAGCTCTTCGGCGCGCAGCGTAAAGAAGGTCGTGTTCTCGAGGGGATCGAGCGCTTGCAAAGCCATAAACTGGGCTGCGCTTCGTACGCTTTGTTCGACGGCAAAGACGCGCCGGGCGCGGGCCTTCTCGAATTGCCGCGCGTAGAAGCCATTGCCGGATCCGATATCGACAACTGTGCGGCCCTCGAGAGGAACATCCATCTGAAGGACTCGGTCCCATTTCATGTGACAGTCCCACTCGGCATCGATCTTCACCCCGGCCACATCGAAGGGGCCTTTCTTCCAGGGGCCGAGCGCTTGCAGGGCATCCGTCAGTGCGCCTTGGTCACCCCGCTCCCTCGCTTGTCGTGCGGCTTCGATCGCAAGAAGGAATGTGTGGAGGTCCCCGTGGCGCATGATGCGTTCGAGAGAGCGGGCGGCGGCTTCGAACGCTGGGGCCCGTTCCGTTTCTGGCAGATCGGAGAGCAGCTCCTGACCGAGGAGGGCGGCTGTGAGGGATTCGGCGGCCATGTGGTTCGGACCTTCGGTCGAGGAGGCAGGGACTTGTGTCATGGGCGAGGGGAGCGCAAAGGAAGAGGGAGCCAAATTGCCACGAACTGGCGTGCACACGAACCGGGACGCGAAAAGGGAGGGAAGATGCGGGAGCCTCGAAGCGTAGGGCGCGCCTGGTGCGCGCGGGGGCCTGCTTGGCCACCCTCACGGGCGCCCCAGATTCCGTGATATCGAGGAGAAATGGACCCGAAGCATGCGCGCGCCCGAGCCTGGACGCAGAGTTTTGGCCTCAGATCGTCCGTTTTCGCGAGCGCACTTCTGCTCGCCTGCGGCCAGAAGCAAAGTGAAGTCCCTCGCGTCAGCCCTTCGGGGGTCCTCGAGCTTCCGAACACCGCGGAAGGGACGCGACAGCCGATGCGGGTCGTGCATAGCGGCCCAGAGGGGCAGGCTCTGAGTCGCCCCACGGTTCAGATTTTATTCAGTCAACCGCTTCGCGAGCTCGACGCTGAGGTGCCGCTCCCGAGCGGTCTTTCGATTTCTCCGGATCCAGGCGGACACTTCGAATGGCTCGGGACGCGAGCGATTGTCTACGTTCCGAACGAGGGGGAGCTCCCGCTCGCGACCCGTTTTCGCGTGAGGGTGCCGGCGGGCATCACGTCGGTGTTCGGCGACAAGACCCCGGAGGCTCACGAGTTCGAGTTCATGACGCCTCTGCCTGAGGTGATCGGTTCCTCACCGCGCTCGTACAACGTGGGCGAGGGCCGTCAGCAAGAGATTCGACTCACCTTCTCTCAGGCCGTCGATCCCGCACACATTGCCGAGTCTTTCCGGGTGACAGCTCAGGGCGAGCCTCAAGGGGTGCGAGCGCTCGCCGGGAGCAGTGACCACGAGGTCGTGTTTCGTCCCGTCACTCCTTGGCCCCTCGACGCGCGAGTCGAATATGCCCTTCTGCCAGGCTACCGCGGCAAGACAGGCGAGCTCGTCGCGACCCAGAGTTATTCCGAGTCGTTCAAAGTGTACGGCCCGCTGATCGCTCGCGTGGAGTGCGACCGGGATGATTTCGATCGCTGCCGCCCCGGAAGCTACATGAGCGTGAGCCTCTCGAACCCTGTCCCGGCGCTGCGTTTCTCGGAAGGCCTCTCGGCGGGGGACTATCGCCTGAACGTCGATCGCTCCTTTGGCCCCGAAGATCGGACCTATTCGCTCTACATGTCTCCGAAACTCGAGCCTGGCCAGAGCTTCGAGGTGAAACTGGCTCCCGGCCTGCGGGATGTCTACGGACAACCACTCTCCTTCTTTGCTCACTCCAAGGTGGTCGTGGGCGACTATCGTCCGAGCGTGCAGATCGGCTTCTCCGGGAACTCGATCCCTGCGCGCGAAAAATCGATCGCGGTCCTGTCGCAAAACGCGCCCTATACGCTCTTCTACGCGCCTCTCGACGAGAAAGCGGTGGCGGAGCTCGACGCTGGACGCAGTAGGCTCAGCCTTCTCGAGAAGAACCCCCGTGTCATCAAGAAGACGATTCCTCTGCGCACGAAGAACAAAGCGCAGTCTGAGGTGATCGATCTCGAAGCGTTGCTCTCGGCGAGCGGCGGGCGAGGGGCCTTTGCGGTGGGCGTTCGTTACAAGGACGAGCGAGGGAACGTGCGCGAGTCAGTTCGCTGGGCGCAGCGCACGGGGCTCGGGGTCACTGCGAAGCTCGGCCGGGGCCAGTCGCAGGTCTGGGTGACGGACCTCTTGAGCGGCGCGCCTGTCCAGGGCGCGACGATCTCCGTTGTCGGTGGTCCCCAAGCTGTGGCTCACACGGACCCGCGGGGGCTCGCGTCCCTTCCTCCTGGCACCTGGGTGAGCTCCGCCTCGCAGAGGGAAGCGGCACGTTGGGTGCGCGTCGAGCACGGGGCGGACGTCGTCCTGCGCTCGAGTCACGAGACGGTGGAAGGCTATTTCCTTCCTGTCGCGACGGACTTCGAAGGAGAGAGGCACGATCGAGTCTTCCTGTTCCCCGAGCGCGAGATCTTGCGCCCGGGAGATGCCTTCTGGGTCAAAGGCTACGTGCGCCAGACGGGCGCGGAGGTGAGCAGTCCGCGAGCCGGGGCGCCATTCAAGGTGGTCCTGATGAGCCCCGAAGGAACGGAGATTCAGGCCCTCGACGTGCGCACGAACGAGTTCGGCGCGCTCTCGACGCGGCTGCAGATCCCGCTCTCGGCGCCCCTCGGCTATTTCCAGGTTGCGCTGCGCGAAGGAAAAAAGCTCCTTGGTCAGGCGGGCGTGCAGGTCGCGGAGTACGTGCCCGCTGAGTTCAAGACGAGCGTCACGCCGAAGGCCCATGAGCTCACCCGAGGAGATACCGGGAAGGTCGAGGTGTCCGCCTCCTACCTCTACGGGGCACCGATGGCTGATGCTCGGACCCACGTGACGGTCTTCCGTTATCCGGCGTTCTATTCACCGCCCGGCCGCGACGCGTTGGTGACGAGCGACAGCGACTACCAGAGCCTGAGCGACCGAATTTACCAGTCTCCTTACATGACCGATCTGGACGTCAGCCTCTCGGAGGAAGGGCGTTACGAAATCGAGCTTCCACTCAAGCTCGAGAACATGGTCGGACCTGAGCGGATCGAGACCGAAGCCGAGGTCGTCGATTTGTCGAACCGAGCCCAGTCGGCGCGCGGCGCATTCCTCGTGCATCCGGCGTCCTACTACCTGGGGCTCGAGCGACCTGAGAGTTACTTCGTCGACAGCGGAGCCAGCGTGACGCCCAAGCTTCTCGCTCTCACCCCCAAGGCAGAGGTTGTCAGCGGTCGCAGCGCTGAGCTCACGCTCTATCGGATCAGATACGCGGAGGTCACTCGGAAGGGCAGCGACGGCGAGCCCTACTCGATCACCGAGCGCGTGCAGGAAAAGGTCGGGAGCTGCGCGGTGCGGACGGAAACTGCCGCGCGGGGCTGCGCTCTGACGACCAAATATCCCGGACTCCACGTCGTCCGCGCCACGAGCAGCGACGAGCGCGGTCGCCCGGTGGCGGCTTCTTATTCCTTCTACGCTGTCGGCAGCGGCGCGGCGGGCTTTGCTCACTCGAGCCACAGCCAGGAGGTTGAGCTACAGCTGGACCGCGAGACCTACCGCGTGGGTGATACCGCGAAGGTCTTGATCAAGTCTCCGTTCAAGAAGGCCCGCGCTTGGGTCACGATTGAGCGGGAGGACGCCATGGAGTCTTTCATCGTCGATGCGTCCGGGTCGACGCCGACCTTTTCTTTCCAGGTGAAGGATCGTCTCCGGCCGAACGCTCACGTGGGCGTTGTGCTCATCGAAGACCGAGCCCAGGCGCCTTACACGGCGAAGCTCCTCGGGGACTCCTATCGGATCGGATACGTGGAGCTTCGGGTCGACCCCGAGGAACAGCGCCTCGCCGTCGACGTCCGGCCTGATCGGGAAAGTTATCGTCCTGCCGATCAGGTGACCCTCGATTTCACGGTCAAGGACGCGAAGAACCGCCCGGTCGCGGCAGAGGTCAGTGTCTTTGTCGTGGATGAAGGCGTGCTGCTTCTGAGCGGCCAAGGCCTTCCGGATCCGCTGAGCGTCTTTACGGCTCCCGAGCCCCTGCGCGTTGAGACTCTCGAAGGGCGAAGGTGGCTCGCGCACTTGTTCGGGTTCGACCCGGCGGACTACTCCGCGAAGGGCGATCCGGGAGGTGGCGGAGAAGATGGGCGTTCGAACTTCCTCACCACCGCTTACTTCAACCCGAGCCTCGTGACGGATTCCTCTGGGCGCGCTCGCGCCACCTTTACGCTCCCGGACAACGTCGGACAATTCCGCGTCACCGCCATCGCGGTGAGCCGGGCCGATCAGTACGGGAGCGGGCGCGGCGACTTGATCGTCAACCAAGAGCTCATGGTTCGGCCGCAGCTCCCACGGTTCGTTCGCGCGGGCGACGAGTTCTCGGCCAGCGCCCAGATCAGTTCTTTGGCGAAGGACGCGCTGGACGTGAAGGTCTCTCTCGAGACGAAAGGCGCAGAGAAACAGGCGGGCGGATCGAAGATGGCTCGCGTTCTAGCGGGCAAGACGGCGCGCGTCGATTTCCCAGTGATCGCAGGTTCCGTCGGTGAACTCGCCTTCGACTTCCAAGGTCAAGCGCAGGCGCTCAAAGACCGAGTGCGTCTCACCCGCCCCATCCGGGCTCCGTCTGTCTTCGAGGCGGTCGCCGCCTACGGTAACACCGAGGATGCAGCCGCGGAGCGCCTTGGATCTTTGAGTCAGGTTCGGCCGGATGTGGGTGAACTGACGGTGACGCTCTCCTCGACGGCCCTCGCGGGTCTTCGGTCGAGCTACGAGGCGCTCATCGACTATCCCTATTTCTGTACGGAGCAGCTCACGAGCCAAATTTTGCCGCTCCTTGCGCTTCAAGATCTCGAGACACGGCTCGACTTGCCGGCTCCGAAAGATCGAAAGACCCGGATCGGCAAGGCTGTTCAACAGATCTTGAAGCGGGAGCACGGAAACGGCAGCTTCGGCATGTGGTCCGACTCGACGCGGAGCGATCCGTTTGTGAGTGCTTACGCGTATCTCGGGCTCGATCTCGCCAAGAAGAAGGGCTACTTCGTGCCCGAGGGGGTCTTGGACCGGGCTGAGCGCTACCTCGCTCGGGTCGCGAACGGAAAAGATTCGGTCTCTCTCTCGGAGAGCGTCTTCGCGAACTTTGTTCTGACGCGCACCGGGCGCGGCGACGCCGCACGCCTCAACTCACTGTATGAGAAGCGCGAGACGATGAGCATTTCGGAGCGGGCGCTCTTGCTCTGGGCAGCGGCTCAGGCGGGTCAGAAGGCGCTGGTTTCGCCGCTCGAAAAGACGGTCGAGGCAGCGCTCGTTCCTCGTGGGGCGCGGACGGAGCTCTCCTTGGGGCCTGGGGCTTTTGAGGCTTCTCCCTTCGCTTCGCCCACCCGGACGCAAGCGTTTGTTCTCGGGGCTCTGGTCGCGGCCAACCCGAAACACCCACTGGTCCCGGGGCTTGTCTTGTCGCTCCTCGATCAGCGAAAGAACGGCGCCTTTGGGAGCACTCAAGAGTCAGCTTTTGCTCTGCTCTCGCTCGCGGATTTCCAGCGCAAGTCAGAGCCAGAGCCAGCGCGCTTTGACGCTCGCTTATTCGCGGGGGAGCGCGAGGTGTTCCGTCGCGCCTTCCATGTGGGCACTTCGCAGAGCGTGACCGCGACCTTCCCGATGAAAGATCTGCTCGCGGGGTCCGATCTCGTGTTCGCCAAGAGCGGTCAAGGAAACCTCTACTACGAGACGCGCCTCCGCTACGCGCGGGCGGACCTTCCGAGGTCGCCGAGCGAAGCGGGATTTGCTGTCGAGAAGAAGATGCGCCCGATTTCGCGGCAGGAGCTCTTGAGTCCCGGGAGCCTCCGGTCTGAGGGGCGATCGTCTTTGACCACGTTCCAAGAAGGAGACCTCGTGCTCGTCGAGGTGATCGTTCTGGCGCCCGATGAGCGTCGCTTCGTGGTGATCGACGATCCGCTGCCGGCTGGGTTCGAGGCGATCGACTTCTCGCTCGCCACGTCGAGCTCTCACCTCGCCGAGCGAGGCCTGTGGCAGGATGGCTTCTCGAGCGCTTGGTATCGTCGGGAGCTCCGCGACGAACAGGTGTTGCATTTCGTCGACGAGATGCCGGCTGGTCTCTACCGGTATGCATATCTCGCGCGCGCTACGAGCTCGGGAAGCTTCGTCGTTCCCCCGACGAGCGCGAAGGAGATGTACCAGGAAGAGGTGTTCGGACGGACGGCTGCGACCAAGGTGAAGATCGCTCCGGCCGAGGCGCGTTAAAAGGTGAGCTGGCTTTCGGACGCTACTCGGCGGCGGCTTCGGCTCGCCGCCATCGGCCTCTTGGGCTTGGCCCTGGCCCTCGGGATTGGTCTTCTGCTGACGAAAGTGCCGAGCCAGCTCGAAGAGCGCACGGGGGCTTCGGCTCGCGTTTACGATCGGAATGGGCTCTTGCTCGCGCGCACGCGCGGGAGCGGTGGAGATTGGTATCTCCCTCTCGAGTTCGAGGAGTTCGGTCCCCACGTCGCGTCCGCGCTGTTGGCCGCGGAAGACGCGCGGTTCTGGAGTCACCCGGGGGTCGATCCTCTCGCGATCACACGGGCCTTGGGGCAAGCCCTCACCACGGGCCGGATCGTCTCTGGGGCGAGCACGATCACGCAGCAGCTCGTGCGCACCACATTGCCTCCACTTCCGCCTTGGGTGCGCAAAGTCGTCGAGGCTTGGCTGAGCCTTCGGGTGGAGCTCTCTCTCTCGAAACAGCAGATCCTCGAGCTCTACGCCAATCGCGTGCATTTTGGCCCGCAGGTTCTCGGGCTGCGGGCGGCGGCGGAGCGTTACTTCGGCAAGGAGCCGAGTGAGCTCGATCTGTCTGAAGCCGCGACGCTTGCTGGGCTCGTGCGCGGACCGAGTTTGTACGATCTTGAGCGACGTCCCGAGCTGGCTCGGCGTCGTCGAGATCGGGTGCTCGAGCGAATGCAAAGGCGCGGCTTCATATCGGAAGACGCTCTCGGGCGAGCCCGCCTCACACCTATCTCACTCAAGGGATACGGACCAATGCTGGGCGCGGAGCACTGGGTCCGCTTCGTCAGACGCAAGATTCCGGGTCAGGAGGTCCTTCACACGACTTTGGACCTGCCCTTGCAGAGGGAGCTCGAACGCCTCGCGCTCGGACATAGAAAACGGCTCGAGAATTATCAGGCGAGCGCGCTCGCGGTGATTGTCTTGGATCTCGAGACGATGGATGTGCTCGGATACGTGGGGTCTCCGGATTTTCAGGACGAAGCCTCCCAGGGCCAAAATGACGGGGTGCGCGCCCTTCGGCAACCGGGTTCGACCCTGAAGCCTTTTTTCTATGCGGCGGCGGTGGACCTTCTGGGCATGAACGAGGACACGCAGCTCTCCGACGAGGCTGAGTCCTTCGCGGCGGTCGGCGGACACTTCATGCCCGTCAACTATGATCGCCGCTTTCGCGGCAAGGTGAGCCTGCGCCGAGCGCTCTCGAACTCGCTGAATGTTCCAGCGGTGGGGGTTCTGGAGCGGGTGGGGCTCGAGAGAAGCCTCGAGTTCCTCCATCGCTTTGGCTTCGCCTCTCTGGATCAGCCGGCGACAGTTTACGGCCCTGCGCTCGCGCTCGGTGCGGGAGAGGTGACGCTGCTCGAGCTCATTGAAGGTTATGCGGCGCTTCCGAATGAAGGAGTTTTTCGAAGAGCCCGCTTTGACAAGGACGGGCCCGTGGAGCCTTCGAGTCGCGCCTGTTCGCCCCACGCTGCGGACTTGATCACGCGGGTTCTGAGCGATCCTGCGTCGCGCCGAGAGGCATTTGGGGCGACGCAGAATTTTGAGTTTCCTTTTCAAGTTGCGGTCAAGACGGGGACCTCAACGGGTTTTCGCGATGCCTGGGTCGTGGGCTACAGCCACTCGGTCGCCGTTGCCGTTTGGGTCGGCAACTTTGATGGACGACCCATGCAAAGGGGCACCGGCGCGGGCAGCGCGGGGCCGCTGTTCCATGACGTGATGATCAGGAGTGAGGCCCGCGCGCTCGAACTCTGGCCGAAGCGAGCGGGGAGACGGGAGCGATGGGGGTCGGCGTTTCAAGGCGCACCCGCGGAGGCGGGGGCTGCTTCTCCCCACGCGGTCATGCCACGCATCATCTTCCCGAAGACAGGGATGCGGTTCACCCACGCTCCTCGCTCGACCGCTCCGGAACTTGTGTTGCGCGCCGCCGATCTGGGACCAGGGGGGTACTTCTTGGTGGGGACACGACGCCTCGAAGCGGGCCCGGAGGGGACCGCCGTGCTCGCGGCGGAGCCAGGAGAGCTCTCGATTGTCGCGGTGCGAGCAGACGGGACGCGATCGGAGAGCGTCTACGTCACCTTTGAGTGATCGAAATCGACGAAAGGCGGCCCACGCATTTTGCATGAGGTGGGGGGCGTTGTGTACGATGCAGCGCCTTGGGAGAGATTGACAGCGAGGAGCCGCCTGTTTCGGAAGCCGGTGAGGAGGAGCAGGGAGCTCCCGACTATATCGGTGCATTTCTTGCGCTCTCTCGGCGCGCCAAGATCAGAGTGCTGATCCCGGTGAGTTTCGTCTTGTGGCACGTGGCCGTGGTGCTTCTTTGGGGAGCGGGAGAGCGAGTGCGCGAAGTGGTCCGGCCGGTGGTCGGTTTCTACGCTGGCGGCCTGAAGCTCGCCGGCACCTGGGGCATGTTTTCGTCACCATCCCGGATGCACGTGACCTTCGTCTACGGCGTCAAGGAGGACGGCCAAAGGATCATGATTTCCCCCGATCCGGAGTCGACCTTATACCAGTCGCTGGTCGATATGCGTGAGCGGAAGATGAGGACACGTCTCGACGACGAAGGACAACGGAACGCTTGGGGGAATCGATATCTCGATTCGTTCTGTCAGCGTCCGGACGGGAGCTGGTTCCAGCGAGTCGAGCTGGAGTCCGCAGAACATGACGAACAGCGTCGCTGGGGGACGCGGAAGGTCGTCTTGAGCCGACCTTGTTTCTTTGCTCACAAAAAAGCCCAAGAGGCGAAGCAGAAGGAGCAATCCCCGTGAGGCTCTCCCCCCGCGTCCGCCGCGAGCTCAACGAGATCATTGGATTTTTCTGCGAGCGAACTGATGGCTCTCCGATCGCGCTCCTTCGTATTCTTTACGGAGCCTTGGCGGTCTGGACGTCTCTGTTTTTGCTCCCGAACTACGAGCGCTACTACACAGAGAGCGGGCGGCTGCCTTGGGACAAGGTGAAACACTTTCCCGAGCACATCTACTCAATCTTGCAGTTTGCGCCGCAGAGCAGCGCTTTCGTCTATGCCGTCGTCTGGACGGCGATCATCGCCTCCTTCTGTCTCCTGCTCGGAGTGATGTCGCGGCTCGCGGCGTTTGTGCTGTTCGCGATTCAGGTCGCGCTCCAGCATCGGAACCCCTTCATTCTGAACAGTGGCGATCACCTCTACCTGATCATCGCCTTCCTCCTCTCGTTGACCCCCTCCGACCGCAAGTGGTCGCTCCGTTCTTACTTTGCGCACCGACGGGGCAAAGGGGAGTCGAGCCCTATTTTTGCCTGGTCCACGCGCCTGATCGGCCTTCAGATTTGCTACGTGTACCTCTACGCGTTCGCCGCGAAGATCAACAGCAAGCCTTGGATCAACGGCACGGCCATGTACGACGTGTTCGCGTCACCGTCGCTTGCTCGCTGGCCGGCGGAGCTCGACTACCCCGTACTCTTGGCGCTGATCACGTGGGGTACGCTGGTTTTCGAGCTCTTCTTCCCTCTCTTTGTTTGGCAAAAGGAATACCGCCGCTACGCTATCCCTGCGGGCATCCTTTTTCACCTCGGGATTGAAGTGACGATGGTACTACCGATGTTCAGCGCGCTCATGATGATCAGCTACGCATCCTTCCTCGATGACGAGGAAGCGCGGGCGATCCTGAGCTTCCCTCGCCGGTTTATCGATCGTCTCCGGGGCAAGACCAGCCCCTCCCCCGCAGAAGTGGAGGCGCATGTTTCCCCTTCCGATTGAAGGGATCCTCAAGCACTACGCCTGGGGCAGCGCTCGGGAGCTCGCCGAGCTGCTTCGGCGCGAACCCAGCGGAGAGCCGGAGGCAGAGCTTTGGCTCGGCGCTCATGAAGGAGGACCGGCGAGGCTCCTCCGGGCGCCTCCCGGGACGTCGGCGGGCGACCTGCTCCAGTTGTTCCGAGAGCGGCCTCTGGAGCTCGTCGGCAACGAAGGAATCAGGCGGGGCCGGGGGCGCTTTCCCTTCCTGTTCAAGGTCCTGGCGGCGGCGGAGCCCCTGAGCCTGCAGGCCCATCCGGATCTTGAGCAAGCGGAGCGCGGTTTTGCGGCGGAACAGGCTCGCGGCCTGGACCCTGGGGGCCCCGAAGCCAACTATCGCGACGCGAGTCCCAAGCCCGAGCTTCTTTACGCGCTCAAGCCGTTCTCCTGTCTGTGCGGATTCTGTGGGTTCGAGGAGAGCGAGCGAAGGTTCTTGGAGATTGGTCTCGGGGATGACGCGGGGCCACTCCGGACGCCACTTGAGGCCTACCGAGCGGCTCTCGGACAAGGCGAAGCGCGAGGTCGCGAAGCGTTCTTTCGAGCCTTATTTGAGTTGGGCGCGGAGGAGCGAGCTTCCATCACTGAGCGAATGAGGGGCGCTTTGCCCGAGTCGGGGGGCCTTTTTGCGCATCTGCGCTGCGCCGCCGTGAAGTATCCCAATGATCCGGGGCTCGTGGTTGCGCTGCTCATGAACTACCTAGAGCTCGCTCCAGGCGAAGCTCTTTTCATGCCCGCGCGGCAGCTGCACGCTTACTTGGGCGGGCTCGGGCTCGAGGTGATGGCTCCGAGCGATAACGTGCTTCGGGGAGGGCTGACGCCGAAGAAGGTGGACGTCGAGGAACTGGTCCGGGTCCTCGATTTCGGAGCCACGAAACCGCACCTTGTAGCTGCGGTGGAAACGCGCGCGGAAGACGGGACGATCGTCGAAACGTTCCCTGCGCCGGTCGAAGAGTTCTTGTTTTCGATCGTTACTTTGCCCTCGGGCGGGCTCCACTGGGTCCGGGGGCCGTGTTTGTGTTTGGTTTTAGAGGGTGAGCTCTTCGTGCAGAGCGAAGGCGACGCGCCGCTTCCCCTTTCGCGGGGAGGGGCGTGTTTGATCCCTTTTGGGAAGGGAAAGGCGTCGCTCACTGGGCCCTGCCGCGTCGCGCTCGTCAGTTTGCCGGCTGAAACGGGCGCGTGATCCAAAGGGGCCCTTCGAGCCAGCCGTCCTGCTTCTTGGCGCTTTGGAGCACGTCCCCCTCGGGGCTGATGGCGACGGGAGCGCTCTCGAGTCGGCGAGCTCCGTGGATGGGATGCAGGAGGGTTCGCTCGACGCTGAGGTAGGGGCCAGCGACCAAGAGCGGAGAGAACGGGGAATCTAGCTCGAGGAGCTTCTCTTCTTGGCGAGCGTCGCCTGAGCCGAGCTGGATAGCTTTGATGGTGCTCCCTTCTCGAAGGAGCGCTGAGCGCCTGAAAGAGGTCATGAAACGCTCCTTGTCGCGGAGGAGCAATGGCCTGCGCGCCTTGAGGTCGACGATGAGGGGAGCGCCGCTCGCGGTGAGGGAAATGAGCTCAGGGGACCAGGCCAGTGAAGGGCCGGGCTCGAGATCGTAACTCGCCCGTGCGTCTTCGGCGCCGAGCTCTCGCACAAGCCCCGGTCCGATCAGGTAGAGCGGGAAGAAATACTGAGGCTTTTTGGGCTTCGTTTTGCTCTTTTTTGCCTCTGGATCGGGGCGCGGACGGTACTGCTCACAGGCGACGAGCAGGAGTTGTCGCGGAGCATCTGCGAAGCGCACGCGAGCCCCACATTTCGAGCTCGTGAGCTGTTTTTGAACCTTTCCCGAGACGAGAACTAGACGGCCGTCGTCTTCTCGCCTCACCCAGCCCCCTCCCAGGGTCATCAAAAACCCCGGGGCCGGCTCAAAGGAAGCTTTGGGATCGCGCCGTCGCCGGAGCTCGACCGTCTTGTGAAAGGCGGCATTCGGTTCACTGTCCTTTGCAAAAGCATCGTAGACGTGCGGAGGTCTTTCACAGCGGCTCTGGGGTCGAGAAGCAGGCGGGATCGACCAGGCTGCCGTAGGGCCCGCTTCGGCGAGGAGAAATTCTCCCGAATAGCGGAGGCGATGGGGAGCAAAGGTGAGCTCGAACGTCTTCGAGGGAGCGCCGGGGTCTTTCAGGCTCAAGACCGTGACGTGCCCAGCCTTTGTGAGGAGCGCGAACTCCGAGCTGTCTTCTGAGAAGCTGGCGCTGCGGAGGCCAGGGCCCTTGTCCTGGCGAAGGTCGGGAGAATATTGTGAGAGATTTCGTTCGATACCGAGCTCGAGATCGAGAAGCCAGAGCGCGCCGGCTTCGAGCGTGAGCAAGAAACGACCGTCTGGGGACCAGTCCAAGAGGGCGTCGATTTTCCGTGGAATGGAGCCGGAGAGTCCGAGCTCGGCCGCAGCGCGAGAGTCCCTGCCATGGATTCGGACCTCGAGGTGCGTCCCACTTCCGAGACAGAGGGCGACCCAACGGCCGCTCGGTCCGAAGGCCTCGAGCCGAAAGGGGCCCTTCTCATCGACACTCCAGTCAACGTGCGCGGGAGGCGCGAATTCTTTTGCGGAGGAAAAATTCTCTCCGGAAGGGAACTCTGAAGAGGAAGCCCCTGCCTCTGTTGGCGGCGCGGAACCTTGTGGAGCCGACCCGCCGGGCTCACCCTTGGGACTCGAAGGAGTCCGAGGCTCCGGGCCCAAGGCGGCAGAAGGCCGGGGCCCAGCGCAGGCAAACACCGTGAAAAGCGAGGCGAGAAGCCAGAAAGGGCCGCCCAGGCAGGCGGCGACGCGGGCTCGCATGGGGGCATGGTACACGAGTTTCCTGGTCCTCCTCGCTTTGGGTGCGGCGCTCGGTTTCTGGCTCTGGGAGGACCGCACCGGTTCGGGAGCGCCAGAAAAAGGCCGTGGCGGGAGCAATGGGGCCTCGGAAGCGCGGCCCACTGGGGCGGATACCGGCGCACATCGCGGCCCCGGAATTGAGTCCCAGGCCAATGACGACTAAGCGGTGGATCCCGACTCATCAAGGGATAGAAAAATGAGAACTGGTGGTGCTTGTGTTGTGAAGCCCGCCGATCCGATCTGACCTATCCCTGGTCTAGGAGTTTACGAATGATTCAGACTCACATGAAACGAATGGTTCGCGCCGGCCAAGCGGTGCTTATGACTCTCGCGCTCTCCGCGGCACTCCCGGCTTGCGTCAAGAAGTCCTCTCCCGAATCCTCTCAGGGTTCGAAGTTGCCCCCGAGCGGTAAGGTCCCCACCGATCCGAACGCGCCGATCGAAGAGCCCCCGGTGCCCCCGCCCGGTCCCCCGAACCCCCTCGCTGGGGCGACGCTCTTCGTCGATCCCGATTCTCTCGCCATGCTTCGCGCGAAGCACGCCGATCCCGCCACGGCGGCGATCTTGAATCGTATCGCGCAGCAGCCCCAGGCGCTCTGGATGGGCGGCTGGAACTCGAACATCTTCCGCGCGGTCGAGCACTTCGTCGCCCGTGCAAAGGCCGCAGGCGCGGTCCCGGTCATGATCGCTTATAACATTCCGCTCCGCGACTGCGGTCAGTACTCGCAGGGTGGTCTGAAGACCCTCGAGGAGTACAAGCGCTGGATCAGCGACGTGGCCGCCGGTATCGGCGACGACAAGGCTGTTGTGATCCTCGAGCCGGACGCTCTTGGTCACTTCCAGGAGTGTCTGACCGACCAGCAGAAGAAGGAGCGTCTCGAGGCGCTGAACTTCGGCGTGCGCGCTCTCCGCAAGAACCCGAACACGGCAGTTTATCTCGACGTGGGCCACGCTCGCTGGCTGAGCGTCGACGAGGCTGTGGAGCGTTTGAAGGAAGCCGGCGTCGAGTACGCGAACGGGTTCTCGCTGAACGTGTCGAACTATGTGTCGACCGAGGAGAACATGGCTTACGGCAAGGCGATCTCCGAGCGCATCGGCGGAAAGCACTTTGTCATCGACACCAGCCGCAACGGCGCTGGACCTTACGAAGAGGCCAAGACCCCGGAGGAGGCTTGGTGTAACCCGCCCGGTCGTAAGATCGGTCAGGCTCCGACGACCGACACCGGTGAGCCTCTTTGCGACGGCTTCCTCTGGCTGAAGCGCCCCGGCGAGTCCGACGGCCAGTGCCAGGGTGGTCCGCCCGCGGGCCAGTGGTTCGAGGAGCGCGCTCTCGAGTTGGCTCAGTAAGACCTTCGAGACGAAAAAGGGACGGGCCTGCGCTAGCGCGCTGGCCCGCTCTCATTTTGTGAGCACAGCTTAAGCGCTCTCTCGCCGAAATGGTGGATCGGGGCCTTTTGCCTGGGGACGAGGTGCTTGGCAGGCGGCCTTGGATACCGCGAGACGCTCGCGAGTCACTTCTGGCCGGTGAGGTATTCCTTGGGCGTCGTTCCGAGCAGATCGCGGAACACGCGGTGGAACTGGGCGTAGCTCCCGAAACCGGCGTCGAGGGCAGCTTGCAGGAGATTTCCTCCGCCGGGTGCGACGAGCGTGAAGAAGCGTTCGATGCGGAGACGATTGCGGTATTCGACGATGCTCACGCCCATCTGTTCTCGAAACAGCGCGGTGAGGCGGCTCGGACTCAGACCGAGCCTCTTGGCGAGCGCGCCAGCGGGCAGACTTGGGTTTCCGTGTAGGGCGTGGACGGCGGTGATGACGATCGACTGGGAGTCGTGTTCGCCGACCCGTGGAAGACGCGCGAGCACCGATTGCCAAGGCAGGACGCCGGGTCCTCGTCTGAGGTCGTCGATGATGCCGCCGAGCAGGCGCGAGAGGATGGCGAGCTGGACCTGTTTGCTCTCGTCGAGGCGCGTTCCGGAACGGGCCGCATCGTTACAGAAAAGGCCGAGCACATTCGACGCGCCGACGATCGGGGTGATCGCGTTCCACCCGTAGCCGGCGACGCGCGCTTCGCCTTCGATCTGCACGATGAGCGGGACCTCGTCGAAGGTGAGCCAAGGAGAGTCTCCCGCGAGAGCCTGTGCTTTGGCTTGTCTGTGGTGGAACCCTTCTTCGAAGAAGATGTGATGTTCGTCGGTCGTCTCGCCGGAGAGGCCCGTTCCCCAGGTACCGCAGAGTTTGGTTCCGGAGTCGTCGTACAGAAAGATCGCTGTGCGCTCGAGGCCAATCCGATCGCGGGCCACCTCGACGGCGCGCTTCAAGACGAGCTCAAGATCGCGGTAGCTCCGGAGCTCATCGGCGGCCGACAGCACGGAGAGTCCACCCACCGGGCTCGGGAGAGTGCGCGGCGAGGGGAAGTGGCTGCCCGTCAAGAGCGGCCAATCGACGGCCGTCGGTTTCGGGGGCTTCTGCGCTGCCATCGGCTGCGACATCCTGACTTACCATGTTATGATTGAAAGACGCGCAACCGCTTCTCATTTTCCACAAATTTGTCGTACTTCTCGGTGAAAGTGAGAGTTTTGGGGTCAGCGCGGTCGACAAAAAGCACGCCGTCGAGGTGATCGAGCTCATGACCCACGACCGCAGCGAGTGGACCTTTGAACTCGTGTTCGAATGGTTTGCCCTCGCGGTCCATGGCGCGGAGCAGGATGTGGCCGGGGCGCCGGACGAGTCCGCGCAAGCCAGGTACCGACAGGCAACCTTCGTACATTTCGACTGTGACTCGATCGGAGAGCGGGGTCCAGACAGGGTTGATCCAGATCGACAGCGGGAGCTCGCCCAGGCCCGGGTAGCGGGGATTGTCACGCACCTCTGCCACAGCGATGCGCACGCTCTCACCGATCTGGGGCGCGGCGAGACCCGCGCCGTGGTGGGCGCGCATCGTCTCGATCATGTCCTCGATGAGCTCCTGGATCGGAGCAGTCGAGATGGCCTCCAGCGGAAGCTCTTCGGCGCGCTCGCGGAGGGTGGGATGACCGAGTTTGAGCAAAGGACGGACTCCCATGGCTGAAGGGGAGTGTACTCGACGACCCCGGCTTCTGGCGATAAAGGGTTTCAGTCGTGCCCTCCGAGGTTTCACCATTTCGACAGCGCGCGGCGCGCCTCCTGTCCGCGCTGGGCGAGGAGAACTCCCTCGAGACGGTGCGCGCGGCGCAGCTTGAGTTGTCGCGGATGCGAGATGCCTTCCGTCGAAAGAAACATGTTTTCGACGCGGCGACGCTGGCCATGCTGAAGGACTTGGCGGCGCGGGCGAAAAAACGGAGCGAGGCGGGGCTCGGTGAGGCGCGGCAGCTCGCGCTCAAGACGCTGCAAGAGACCTTCGGTTATGAGTCGTTTCGCCCCGGCCAGGAGGACTTGATCGCGAGTGTTCTCGCGGGCCGCGACACGATCGGGATCATGCCGACAGGAGCGGGAAAATCGCTCACCTACCAAATCCCAGCGCGCATTTTGGGCGGGACGAGCCTTGTCGTTTCCCCGCTCATCGCGCTCATGAAAGATCAGGTGGACGCGGTGAGCGAAGTCGGGATCCGCGCGACCTACCTGAACTCGACTTTGTCCTCCGAAGAGCGCAGCGCGCGTCTCGCCGCGCTCAAGCGCGGCGAGTACGAGCTCCTCTACGCAGCTCCTGAAGGGCTCGAGGGCAGCGTAGGCTCCATCTTAGGCGGGCTTGATCTCAGGTTCATCGCCATCGACGAGGCCCATTGCATCAGCCAATGGGGACACGACTTTCGCCCCGCCTACCGCAAGCTCTTCGGGCTCAAACAACGCTTTCACGTGCCCATCCTCGCGCTCACCGCGACGGCGACCGCCGAGGTGACGGCGGACATCCAGAAGCAGCTTTCGATGCACGATCCGTGTCTTCTGCGCGGCTCGTTCTATCGAAGTAACCTGCGGCTCAGCGCCTACAAGAAGGGCGAATCGCTCGGGATGACGACTCAGAACGCCATCTTGCGCCTGACCCAATCGCGGCCCGGTCAAAGCGGGATCATTTACTGTCTCTCCCGGAAGAAGACGGAGGAGCTTGCGTCGTTCTTGCGCAGTCACGGCGTGAGCGCGCGCGCTTATCATGCAGGACTCAGCACCGAGCAGCGCTCCGAGATCCAAGATGCGTTTCGAGACGATCGCATTGACGTGATCACGGCCACGATTGCTTTTGGCATGGGCATCGACAAGCCGAACGTGCGCTACGTCATCCATGCGGACATGCCGCGCAGCATCGAGGGCTACTATCAGGAGATCGGCCGCGGGGGCCGCGATGGGCTCGAGAGCGAGTGTGTGCTCTTCTACTCGTGGAGTGAGGTGCGGGCCTACGACAGGTTTGCGGCGGAAAGTGGGGATGAGCTGCTCGCGGATCGGATTCGCTCCCAGGCCCGTGAGATGTTCGAGATGGCGGAGGCGACTGAGTGCCGGCACGCGACGCTTGTCGGATACTTTGGCGAGACGATTGGACCCTGTGGCGGAAGCTGTGAGCGTTGTTCGGGCTCGGACATCCTCCTCTCCGCTCAGGGACGTCGCACGGTGCAGAGAGTTCGTCCGAACGCGGCTCCCCGAGAGTCAGAGATCGACGGGGAGCTCTTCGAAGCGCTGCGCGCTTGCAGGCGAGCTCTGGCCGAGGAGCGAGATGTGCCCGCCTATGTCGTGTTCAGTGACGCGAGCCTGCTTGAAATGGCTGCGCTCCGGCCGACGACCCTCGGTGAGTTGAGCCGAATCCCGGGCGTCGGACCGACGAAACTCGCGCGTTATGGCGAGGCGTTCCTGAAGGTGCTGCGAGCTTCTGGGTGAGCAGCCAGTGCTATTGCACGAGCGTCTCTGGAGAGGCGTCAAGGCGCGTGAGGGGAGGGGATGTGGCGGCCCTCCATGATTGTCCGATGCAGGCGAAGGGGGCCAGGCGGCTTACGACGATCCCCCTGAGCTTGGACTATCGCTGGCGCGGAGGAGCTTGCTCATCTGGCTCAGCGAGGACGGCTCCATTTCGCGCATCCACCAGTTCTCCGCGTCGTAGGCCGTCCAATCGTGGGCGCAGCCGAGCGCGCCGAGCCGAATGGCGAGCTCCCGGGCGGTCGCGGGGCGCGCATCCGGGTACTTCTCGAGGCAGAGCAGGATCAGCTCTTCGAGGTCGTCGGGGATCGGCTGTTTGGCGACTTCCTTCGGGGAAGGGGGTTTTTCGTGGGCGTGGGCGAGGGCCATCGCGGTCGGAGGCATGCCTGGGAAAACCAAGCGCCCGGTGACCAAAAAGAACAGGACGCAGCCGAGGGAATAGATGTCGGCGCGGCCGTCGACGGCGTCACCCCGCACCATTTCAGGAGAGATGAAGGCGGGTGTGCCCGTCATCATCCCCTCACGAGTGATGGTGGAGAGCTCACCGGTGGCTTGGCCGATACCGACCAAGCCGAAGTCGAGGACCTTCACGAAGTCGTACTGCTGGCCGGCGCGCACGATCATGATGTTGCCCGGCTTGACGTCCCGGTGGATGAGGCCGGCCTGGTGGGCTTCGCCGAGCGAATCGGCGACCTGACGGATCAGGTAACAGGCGCGACCGGGTGAGAGCGGACCGTAAATTTGGACGAGGCGCTGGAGGTCAATGCCGACCAAATGTTCCATCACATAGTAATAGAGACCCGTGTCGGTGATCCCGTAGTCAAACACGCGCACCGTGTGAGGGGACGTCAAGAGCGCGGTGACCTGGGCCTCGCGCCGGAAGCGGCGGAGCGCCTCGGCTCGCTTCTTTCGGCTCTCGTGACGCGCAGCGGGGATGAGCTTGAGAGCAGCGGGACGGAGCAGGTAGCGGTGCTCCGCCATCCAGACTTCCCCCATGCCCCCTTCTCCGATCTTCCGCACCAAGTTGTAGCTGCCGGCGTGCCTGGGCTCGTCGGCGCGGATGCGTCGAATCAGCTCCGAGCACCAATAGCCAGCGGTACCCGCGAAGAGCGCGACCATCGTCGAGCGGAAGATGTATTCAGGATGAATCTCGCGCGTGAGGCTGAGCCCGAACATTCCGAGCGGCTGAGTCAAAGCCGCCAGAATTGGCATCACTCGGCCGAGGACACCGTGGGGCGGCAGAGTGAGCGGGACGATGATGCTCGCGAACGCTGCCCAAGAGAGGAGCGGAGGGTCGGGACTCGGTGAAGGAGAGAGGGAGAGCGTGAAGGCTCGGAAGAGCTGATAGGCGAGACCGAACCTGAGAACTTGGGTATCGGAGAAGTTCTTGAGGCGAACCACCAAAAACATGCTCATGTCGAGCAGGACGCCGGTCTCGGCGAGCGTGATACCCCAAGGCTCAAAGACGAGCGGGCGCGCCAGTGGATCAGGATGAATGGTATTGATCAGGCGCTGGGCGCAGGTCAGCGCAAAAACGGCGAAAGCGATCCATCCGAGCCGGTCACGACTTGTCGCGAGCAACTCGGGCGAAGCAGAGACCAAAGCGGGCGTCAGGCGACGGAGTGCGGATTGAGGGCTCTCGTCCGCCCGTCCTTTTCGCCACTTCAGCCCCATTACTTGTTTTCGCCCCCCGTCTCGGCGTTCAGGAACGGATCTTTTGGATCGCCTGGGTGACCGTCTTGGCTTCGGCGGTGATGCCTTGGCTCTTGAGCGCCTTCATGGCAGCGCCCATTGCCGGGCCTTCGCCGGGTGCGCTGCGAATCGCGTCAGCCACGCTCGTGAGGGCCGCGACGAGCTCGTCGACGCTGAGCGCCTTCGGAAGCAGGCTGAGGAGCACGGACTCTTCGAGCTCGAGGGTCGCGCGACTTTCGGCGTCGGCTTGAGGCAGCGTCTCGCGCACCGACTTCAGCATCTTGCGCAGGATGCCCTGCACATCTTCGTCCGACAGCTCGCGGGACTCGCGAGCGGCGGTCATGGTGATCTCGCCGGTCGCGACGCGGAGAATCTCCTTCTCCGCCGTATTGCCCGCCTTCATTGCGGCGAACATGCGCTTCTTGATCTCATCGGCCAGCTGACTCATCAGAAGGCCCTTATAGCGCTGAGGCGCCTCGGCGCCGAGAGCCCCGAGCGCGCGTGCGGAAAAGGCTCTAGATCAGCCGAGCGCCTGCCTGAGATCGTCGATCAGATCGGCGGCGTCCTCGACGCCCACCGCGTAGCGGATGAGCGCAGGGGAGATGTCGATCTTCTTCAAATCCTCGTCGGAGAGCTCGAAATAGCTCATCAGCGCTGGTTGCTCGATGAGCGACTCGACTCCGCCGAGGGAAGGCGCGATGCGCGGGATCTTGACCCGGTCGACGACCTGCCCCGCAAACTCTCGTCCACCTTTGACGGTGAAGCTGACGACCCCGCCGAAGCCCGACATTTGTTTCTGGGCGATGGCGTAGGAAGGATGAGTCTCGAGTCCTGCGTAGTACACAGTTTCGACCTTCGGGTGCTCGGCGAGCATGCGAGCGAGCGCGAGAGCCGACTCGTTCTGGCGCTGCACCCTGACCCCGAGCGTCTTGAGCCCGCGCGCGACCAAGAAGGCGGCGTGAGGATCGAGGACAGCACCTGTCACGTCGCGAGCCTCGCGAACGAGCGAAATCACGTGGGAAGGGCCAGCGACCACGCCCGCGAGCACGTCGTTGTGGCCGCTGAAATACTTGGTCGCGCTGTGCACGACGAGATCGATGCCGAAGGAGTGCGGTCGGCAGTTGATCGGGGTAGCGAAGGTAGAATCGACGAGCGTCTTGGCCCGGCGATTTTTCTCGCGCACCCGCGTCGCGAGGGCCGCAAGATCCACGCAATAGTTGAAGGGGTTGGTCGGCGACTCGGTGATGACCAGGCGCGTCCGATCGGTGATGGCATTGGCCATCGCGTCGAGGTCGCCCGGAGGCACCACGTCATGACTGATCCCGTAGCGACTCAGCCAACCAGACACGAACTGGCGAGTGCGCCTGTAACAGTCGCGGAAGAGCACGACATGGTCCCCGGACCGGAGCAGCGCAAAGAGGGTCGAAGTGACCGCGGCCATGCCGCTCGAGAAAGCGACGCAATCGTCCGTTTGCTCGAGGGCGGCCACGCGCAGCTCAAGCTCGCGCACCGAGGGGTTGCCGTAGCGACCGTACTCTTCCCGCTCAGGATCGGGATCTTCACCCCGCATGTACTGCTCGAGGTCTGCGGTGCTGTCGAAGACGTAGGTCGCCGTCTGGGCGATGCCAGGGGCGAGCGCATGGTGCGCTCGCCGCCGGGGGATCCCCGCATGGACGGCGTCAGTCGAGCTGGCCAGGCGTGATTTGGTCGAGGACATGGCTAAGGGACGCTGAGGCTAGCCGCGTTCCGGGGTGCCGGCCAGCTCGTTTCGGATCCGGCGGACCAGGGTCGAGGCGGCTTCCTCGAGGGGAAGGAGCGTGACTTGCTTAGGATCGGCCTGCGTGCGCTCCTTGAGCTCAACCTGACCGCTGGCCAGGCCCCGGTCACCGATCGTGACGCGGAGGGGGATCCCGATCAGATCAGCGTCCTTGAACTTCACGCCTGGACGTTCGTTTCGGTCGTCGACGAGCGCCTCGATGCCGGCCTCCTTGAGTTCGCGCTCAATGCGGGCGCTCGCTTCGCGGACGGCGTCGCTCTCGCCGACCTGGACGATGTGGACGGGATAGGGAGCCACCGAAAGCGGCCAAATGATGCCGCTGTCGTCGTGATGTTGCTCGATAATGGTGGCGACGAGGCGTGAGATGCCGATGCCGTAGCAGCCCATGACGATCGGGCGTTTTTCGCCCTTATCGTCGAGGAACTCCGCGCCCATCTTCGCGGAATAGTGGGTTCCGAGCACGAAGATGTGTCCGGCCTCAATGCCTCGGAAAATCTGAACCGGGTTTCCGCAGCGGGGACAGGGGTCCCCCTCGCGCATGGCGCGCACGGAGAGGATCTCTCCCTGGTAGTCGCGACCGAACTGAACATGTTCGAGGTGGTAGTCGGTCTTGTTGGCGCCGGTGATGCCATCGCTGACGGCTCGAGCGTCTGGATCGACGACGACGCGACCCGAAAAACCGACAGGCCCTGCGAAACCCACTGCGGCTCCCGTCTTCTCGCGCACGTCCTCGGGGCTCGCCAGGCGTACATCAGTCACACCGAGCGCGCGGGCCAGCTTGACCTCGCTCACCTCGTGGTCGCCGCGCAGGACGACCAGGACGAGCTCCTTGTCGGCCCAGTAGAGGAGACTCTTCAGGAACCGCTCGGGACCCGCGCCGAGGAACTCAGCGACGCTGTCGATGCCGCCCTTGCCGGGCGTGTGGAGCTCTTTGCGCTCCGGGACAGCTGCCAGGGGCTCCTCTGCTCCGCGCACCGGCTCGGCGACCTCGAGGTTCTCGGCGTATTCGCAGTGATTGCAAGCAGCGAGGAAGTCCTCGCCGCTCTGGACCAGGACCTGAAACTCCGCGCTCTGGCTCCCGCCCATCGCGCCCGAGTCCGCTCCGACCATCCGGTAACGAAGCCCCATCCGGTCGAAGGCGCGGCGATAAGCAACGCGCATCCGCTCGTAGGACGCGTGCGCTCCTTCGAGATCGGCATCGAAGGAGTAGGCGTCCTTCATGATGAACTCACGACAGCGCAAGAGTCCTCCGCGCGGCCGAGGTTCGTCGCGGAACTTCGTCTGAATCTGGTAGAGATTTTTGGGCAGGTCGCGGTAGGACTGGATCTCGCGGCGTGCGAGATCGGTGATGATCTCTTCGTGAGTCGGGCCGAGGTGATAGTCGCCGCCTTTTCGGTCCTTGAGTCGAAGCAGGGTATCTCCGAACCCGTCGAAGCGACCGGTTTCACGGAAGTACTCAGCGGGAAGCAATGCGGGCAGGAGCACCTCCTCGGCGCCTTGTTCAGCGAGCTCTTCCCGGACGATCTTCTCAATGTTGCGCAGGACCCGGAGCCCCATCGGGAGAAATGAGTAGATCCCGGCGCCGACTCGGCGAATGTATCCGGCCCGGAGGAGGAGGATATGGCTCGTGCTGATAGCGTCGGCGGGAGCTTCTTTTTGAGTGGGGAGGAGTGCCTTCGTGTACCGCATTTTGGTCTCGGCGGAGCCATATCACGGCCGGGCTGTTCTTGCCTTCCAGTTTGCGGCAGGCTGAGGGCCATGGGATTTTTGCCTTCGGACGAAAGCGAACGTTCGGACGCGGTGCTTTTTGCCGAGCGTCTGGTCTTTGGTCCGCTGCTCTTTCAAGGGGTCGTCTCGTTGCGGCGACGTGGAGTGCTGCAGAAGCTTCTGCGCCGTGGCGGGGAAGGGGCGACCCTGGAGACGCTCCTCGGGGAGCTGGAGCTGAGTCGTTATGGCCTGACCGTGCTTCTTGAGGCGGGTCTCGCGGCGGGAGTGCTCCAGGTCGACGACGAGGGGGTGTATCGTCTGGCACGGGTCGGGCTCTTGTTTGAGCGCGATCCGATGACGATCGCGAACCTCGATTTCGTCGCTGACGTCTGTTACCGCGCGGCAGCGCATCTCGATGCGTCCCTCGACTCCGGAGAGGCTCGTGGTCTCCGGGAGCTCTCCGACGAAGAGAACGTCTATCAGGCTCTCTCGACGCTTCCTGAGCCCGCTAAGACGAGTTGGTTCGCCTTTGATCACTTCTACTCGGATCGGGCCTTCAAGGATCTAGTTCCGCGCCTCTCGGCGCGCGCTCCGAAGCAGGTACTCGATGTGGGCGCGAACACTGGACGCTTTGCGTGCGCCCTCCTGGCAGCGGACGAGCGGGTGAGGGTGACCCTCGCGGACCTTCCGAATCAGCTCGCGGTGGCTCGGAGGGAGCTGGAGGAGCGAGGCCTGAGCGCGCGGGCGCACTTTCACCCCATCGATCTTCTATCGCCGGAGCTGAGTCTGCCTGAAGGCTTCGACGTGATCTGGATGAGCCAGCTGCTTTGCTGCTTCGGTGAAGAGGACGTGCTCCGGATTCTCAGGGCCGCGGCGCGCGCCCTCGGTCCAGGAGGAGAGCTCTGGATCGTCGATACGTTCTGGGATCGCCAAAAGCAGCGGGCGGCCGCTGTGACGCTCATGGGGACGAGCCTTTACTTTACGACGGTCGCGAACGGACGCGGCCGCATGTACGACTCGGCGACCATGCTCCGGCTCGCTCAGGAAGCGGGCCTTTCCGTGAAGTCCGTCGAGGACTCCCTCGGTCTTGGTCACAGCTGCATCGTCTGCGGGAGCGCCCGCTGAGGGCGCTCCCTGAACGTAACCGTCAAAAGAGATCACACATGACCGCGACCTGATCGGAGGCTGGTCCGGGGATGTCGCAGTCCTCGTCGAAGCGGTCTTTCCCGTTTACGAGGTAATAACAGACCGTGTCATCGGTACAGGCCTCGAGACTGGTGCAGCTCCCGCTTTCGAGGGGGTAACAATTGACGTCACCGTTACCGGGTCCATCCGGCTCTTCCTCTTCGGGCTCTTCTTCTTCCGGCTCCTCCGATCCCTGTTCGTCGCTCCAATCCGCCGTCGTTCCAGGGAACGGTTTTCCTTCGTCCATCGAGCAATAGGCGAAAGTCGTCACCCCGTCCGCCGACTTGTAGCTTGAGCAGAAATCGAAGCCGTAGTCGGTACACTTCCTCTGAACCTTCGCGCCAGCGACACAGAACTCGAGCGTCACCCCGTCTTTGGCGCAACCTTCTTCGCAATCCGGCTCGGGTTCGCACCCATCCACATAACAATCGACGCCAGCCTCACCGTTTCGGCAAGACGTCCCCTTGGCGCATTCGTAGTGGACCAAGACGCCCGGAGCGGCGCAGAAGTCGATCTTCGAGTCGCTGACGCACTTGATCTCGTTGACCTTGTTGCAGCGTCCCGCATCCGGCAGACACGTAGCGTTACTCTCCGCCTCGAAGCACTTGGTGCCGACCTCCCCGCAGTCGTAACCGATCGGACGTCCCTCGGTGCATCCGAGCTGGAGATCTCCTTCACAGAACGGGTTCTTATTCTCACCGGCCTTGCAGGTGATATGATCCGGGATCCCGCAGGGGTAGGCGCCCGGATCGGCGTCCTCTGTAACGGTGCACACTGAGCCGCGGGCCGAGCAATCTCGCATGTAGGGGCGACCCTCCCCGCAGTAGAGAGAGGAGCTGCCGTCGGGTGAACAGACCCAACCATTCGGGGCTCCGGCGCAGCTCGAGCGCGGCTCATAGCGGCGGCCGAGAGCTTCTTCGATCGGCTTGCAGCTCTTCGCGTTGAGGGTCGCTTCCTCTTCCGGAATGACGAGCTGGCTCTTGTAAGTGACGCAGTTCGAGACGTTGAAGGGAGGGCTGATCGGGTCACAGCTCGCGCGATAGATGCAGCCGTCGACGAGAGCCTTGTCGAGGTTCAGATCGCACTCGCCGCCGGCTGTCTCGGAGAGCTCGGCCTTTTGGATGCCGAGGATCGAGTTACATCCGATGATCAAGGGAAGCGCCGCGAGGTGGGCGAAGGAGATCAGGGTACGAGCCGATCGATGCATCAGAAGCTCCCGCGATAAGTAAGAAACCCGCCGCCGAGCGTGGGTGTGAAGGTCACCTGTTCCGTCTTCTTCGGGGCAGCGAGCACGATCACGAGCCCGCCCACCGTGAGCACGCCACCAGCGATGAACGCGACTGTCGCAGCGTCGCCGAAGCCGAGCGCTTCATTTCTGAGGTCGATTCCAGGCTGCTGACAGAGGTTTGGATCGGAGGGATCGCAGTGCTCTTTGGAAGCGCCGTTCTTACTCATGGCCAGGATGCCGAGGATGGACCCTGCGGCGAGTCCGGCGACGCCTGTCCCTGCCACCACCCAGCCAGTGGTGCGCAGAGCGGAGCCGGGCGCAGGCGCGGGCGCGGGGCGATCTTCGAGAGGGGGAGGAGCACTGGCGGTGAGCGCGGGGATGATGACGTTCGTGGTTTGGCCGTCTTCGACGGTCACCTCGACGACGAACGATTCATACCCCGGAGCGCTGGCTTCAATGCGGTAGGAGCGCGCATCAGCGGGCAGCGGCGTCCCCCAGATCGCGCGGGCAACGATCTCGCCGTCTTTCTTGATCTGAAGGCCTTCAGGGGCGCTCTCGTCGACCTGCAAGGAGATGTGCCCGAGCGCGGGCTCGAGCTCTGCAGCTTTGTTCTTCGCGTACTCTTCGCGCTCGGTCTGACCGGCGGCGCGGGCGCTGCGGGCCGCGTCGATCCAGGTAGCCCAGGCGGAGGCGAGCTGGTTCGCCTTCTCATAACAGTCGGCCAGGTTCAGCAGGGTCCCGGTGCCGGGGTCGAGCCGCTGACTTTCCGCGAGTTTGGGACAGGCTTCGGCGTAGTTTCCTTGTTCCTTCAGCTCGCGAGCCTGATTGAAGAGGGCTTCTGCGGCGGCAGACGAGGCTGCGTCTGCGAAGGCGGGCGAGGACCAGAGGAGCAAGGGGAGGACGGACAGGAGACGGGGCGAAAGCATGAGCACTATCCGAAGGGCCCTTGGTGAGCACCAAACTATATCCCCATAGCACGATCCTCTCTGACTCCGATGGTGCGACCGGCATAATCCCGCACCATTTGCGGCAAAGTGGCCGAGAGGATGGAGAAGTGCCGCGGGGGTTCCACCATGAGTGCACTCGCTCGGGAGCGACCCGTGGGAGGCAGGTCCTCTTAGGGGCATGGCGCCCGGATTCGGCCGGAGTCGCGGGGGGCGTCAGCTCGGCTCTGGGGCGTCTCCCGCGGGGCCGAGTGCCTCGGTGACCAGGCGAGCGGAGCGCTCCGTGAGAGGGAGTCCGAGCGCCAGCGAGTGTCCGCGGGGGCTCATCTTGCGCCAGGTCTTTTGGATGATGTCGATGACCTTGTCGTCTTCGTGCTTCTTCGCGAAGTCTTCGAGCTCGAACTCAAGGAAGGCGAGACAGAGCGCATCTTCCATCGCTTGAGTCTCAGGATCTTCCTTGAGCTCCTGTTTGAGCTGGATCTTTCTGACCTGGGCTCGGATGGCTGGATCGATGCCGAGCTCGACCAGGACCTTCTCGGCCTCGTCTGCGTGATAACGGGCTAAGTCTTTGCGCCACTTGAGGTAACCGACCCGGTCCCGGGGATAGTTATCCCGGGGCACCCGAAAGCGCAGGAGATGTTGGCAGCGGGCAGCGAGCCTGAGAGCCGGTGAAGGGTCAGGGACGAGGCGCAACAGCCAGCTCTCGACGCGCTCCGCCTGGAGCAGCTCGTACGGCCTCAGGGTTCCGTCGACCGACACTTGGCGCGGGTCGGTCGCGTTCAGCGCGTTGAAGCGGCGGATGGCTTCGGCGACTTGCTCCTCCAAGGTCATCTCTCTTTCGATCGCAGAAATGGGCTCGGGCGACAAGCGTTCGTTGGGGGCTAGAGCGACGTGAGAGTGGCAAAAGCTCAGCGGCGTAGGGGCACGCCGTTCGGGTTCGTGTCGATGCTCCCGGACATGCGCGGACTTGCGACGTAGATACGCACCCGAACGCCTTCGCCGAAGGGGAGAAAGCGTCGGGCTACAATCCGCTCTACGACTCCGTCTTCCGGATCGACTGCGCGCCGGGCGACGTCGAAAGCCTTTCCGATGCCGATGATGTCGAGCTCGCCGGAGGAGAACAAATTGTCTTCGAGAGCTCCCTGTCCCAAAAGCGGGCTCACGTGAGGGCCTTCGACGCGACCCTCGACGTTCGGGTCATCGCTCTCGAGGTAGACATACTCGTGGATGACTTCGCCGACCTTTGTCTGCAGAGAAATGGCTCGCGGTGTGGCGCGCAGCTCGAGCAGCTGGGCTCCGTCGCCGAGGCGCTTTTTGAGAGCCAGGGTTCCGCGCAGCAAAAACTCGGGTTCGAGCGGCGCCTTGGGCATCGGCACCAAGGCGCTCGGATCGTAGGGCTCGACTGCTGGGGTCGGGGGCCTACCGTCTTCGCTCGAGCGAGAGCAGCCGGCGAGCGAAAGGACGAACGTCAGGCTGAGGAGCGCGCGGCTCCCCGGGAGAGAGGAACGGGAGCTAGGCTCAAACCGAGACACCAAAGTCCCTGAGCGCCTCGTTGAGCGACGTCTTCTTGTCGGTGCTCTCTTTGCGGGTTCCGATGATCAGCGCGCAGGCGACATTGAACTGGCCCGCCGGGAACTGCTTGGGGCGCATGCCGGGGATGACGACGCTGCGAGCGGGGACACGTCCCCGAAGTTCCTTCGGCTCGGGGCCGGTGACGTCGATGATGGGCGTGGACGCGGTGAGCGCGACACCGGCGCCGATGACCGCTTCGGCCTCGACGTGCATGCCTTCCACGATGATAGCGCGGCTGCCGATGAAACAGCCATCCTCGACGATGACGGGCCGCGCTCCCGGGGGCTCGAGAACGCCGCCGATGCCCACTCCGCCTGAGAGGTGGCAGTTCTTTCCGATCTGTGCGCAGGAGCCCACCGTGGCCCAAGTATCGACCATGGTGCCCGCGCCCACGTACGCGCCGATGTTGACGTAGCCCGGCATGATGACGGCGCCGGGCTCGACGTGCGCGCCGTAGCGCACTGTGCCCGGGGGCACGACGCGAACGCCAGCCGCCTCGAGGTTCTTTTTGAGCGGGACCTTGTCGTAAAACTCAAAGGGCCCAATCTCCATGACTTCCATCTTCTGGATGCCGAAGAAGAGCAACACGGCCTGCTTGATCCAGGCGTGAGTGATCCAGTTGCCCTGCTCGTCTTTGCTCGCAACCCGGATTTTTCCTTGATCGAGCAGCTCGATCGTCTCACGGACGGCTTTTTCCGTGGCCTCTTGCTTGAGCAAGGAGCGGTCGGCGTAGGCGGCCTCAACGAGTTCTGCGAGCGACTTCAGGTCCATGGGGGCCGTCTAGCGCGAGCCGCCGGTCATGAAAAGTCGGTGGGCTCTCGCTCGAACATGCTGAGCAGCTCGCTGCCCTTCTCGGCCAGGGTGCGATACGTCCGCTCGGCGTCGAGGCGCTGTTTGGCGCGGAGCGGTGCTTTCGGGGTGGCTCGAGCGGACTCGGCGAGCAGCTCAAAAAACTCCCGGACGCGTTCGGGAGCGCGGCCGTCGCGAGCCCCTTCGAGCCAGCCCCGTGAGCTCTCTTCGAGCTCAGTGAGGACCGCACGCAGTTCACGCGGCCCGATGCGCGAAGAACCCAAGAGTCGAACGAGGTTCATGAGCGCAGAGACCGCTTCGCGGAGCACGCCCAAAGGATAAGAGGCAGACTCGGGTTCAGCTGGCACTAAAGCTCCGAGCCGGGGAAGAAATAGCGCGTCTCGATCTGACCGTTTTCGACCGAGTCGGAGCCGTGGGCGGCGTTCACGCTCACGCTCGTTCCATAGAGCTTACGGATGGTTCCGGGGGCTGCGTTCGCCGGATTCGTGGCGCCGATGACGTCGCGCCAGTGCTGCACGGCGTTTTCGCGCTCGAGCGCAAGGACGATGACCGGTCCGCTCGTCATGAAGTCGACGAGCTCACCGAAGAAGGGGCGCTCGCGGTGCACGGCGTAGAATCCTTCCGCCTCCTTGCGAGTCAAAAGCATCTGCTTCATGGCCAGGACCTCGAAGCCTTCGTCGAGGATCCGTTGAAGCACGTGGCCCTGCTTCCGCTGCTTCAGAACATCGGGCTTGATGATGGCGAGAGTGCGCTCGGTCATTTCTCCTCTTTTCTCGGGCTGCTTATGGCACACTCTAGCCCACAGGCGAAAAAATCGGGGAAATTCGCCCCTGAAAGATGTGGAATCGGCGAGAAGTCCGGCCCGGTTCCGCTACACTGCGCCCGGCTATGCGGCTCAATTCGAGGCCCCTTCACTTCCTTTTGGACCGAGGCAGAAGGACCCTGCTCCTCTCCCTCCTTCCGCTCTCGGTGACCTTCGGCTGCCTGGGAATGCGGGTCGGAGGTTCCCAAGACGATGATTCAAGCATGGGCGGAGCGAAGGCTGACCCGCGACCGGACGTCGAACCAGGGAGCTGTAACGGCTGGAAGGTGAGCTACTGCGACGCGGTCAAGACATGTCAGTCAAGTCAGGCCGCCGAACGTTGCAAAGCAACGGTGGGGTACGTGCGCTGTCTGGACGACGCGCCGGTGGGACGGTGCGCGAAGGAGATCGACAAGACAGTTGCGAGTGAGAAGTGTGCTTTGCCCGAGGACTGTCATCCGGGAGACATCGCAGATCGCCGGCAAGCGGTGGCCGCCTGTCGTGACCTGTACCAGGCCGCCTGTGAGTGGGGATTTTTCTGCGGCTTCTACCTCTCGGAAGACTCCTGCCGCGTGCAGTTCGAGTTCCAGCAAACCTGCTCGGAAGCGCTCGCGGTGCTCCCGGACGCGGAGAAATGTCTTCGCGCCTACCAGACCCTCGGCTGTTTCGAGCCCCTGCCGGCGGAGTGTCCGGGGATCTTTTTTGAGTGATGACAACGCCTGAGCAGCTCCCCGCCCAAGAGAGGGCGGGCGAGCTGCAACTGAATCTCTAGGGCCTTGGGCCTCAGAAGGCGCCGCCGACGCTCAGATAAGGCCAGGGGAAAATGAGGGCCGAATCTCCGGCGAAGAGAGCCTGGATGCCGAGGCCCACACGAAACTGAAAGCCCACGCCGCCGACCGGGTGGAGCCGATAGCCGGCGAAGCCCGTGGCACCGTAAGCGGAGCCCGAGGCAGAACTCGACGTTCCGGCGTTCACCGCGTTCCCTGTCGCGAAGATGAGCGTTGCGCCCGCGCCGGCTTCGAAGCCGTGCGCTCCTTGGCGCAGTCCGACGTAGCTGACTGTGATGGGAATGGAGAACTGGGTCGCGGAGGCGCTTGTTGATCCGTCTGATGCCGAGACGCTCAGAACACCGATGCCGATCCGGGGCGCGACCACATCGGCGATGATGCGCTCGTAGTTCACCGAGTAGAAAACACCGGGGCCGAGGCCCTCGAGATAGACGGCGTTCTTGGCCATAGGCGCACGCGCGTCTTCGGCCATGGCCAAAGGACAAAAGGATAGTGATGCGGCGACCGCCGCGACGGATAAGAATACTCGTTTCATGAACTCTCCCCCACCCAAGTCTTGGGCAGATACTCTTCGAATTCTAAGCGATAGTGCCCGGCTGTCAAACTCGGCCAGGGAGAGGCCGAAAGCGCGTCCCCTTCTAGCTCCCAGGAGTCTCTCCGTGAGAGCGCATTCATAGTCTCCTCACGCGCGCGGACGCCTGCGGTTACTCTGTCCCCGGGCGAGGCTCTTCTCTGCTCCGCTCCGGCGTAGAGCAGAGCAAGAAGCTTGGGTTCGGGAACGGCTGCCCAAATGGCAAACGGCCGCTTGCCCCTTTCGGAGCGAGCGGCCGCGTGCCATCGGTGAGTCAGCTCTCAGAGCAGGCTCTTCAGTGTCACACCGAGCTCAGCGGGGGTCGGCGCGACCTTCACACCAGCCTTCTCGAGGGCGGCGATCTTCTCAGCGGCAGTTCCCTTACCGCCGCTGATGATGGCGCCAGCGTGGCCCATGCGCTTGCCGGGAGGAGCGGTGCGTCCGGCAATGAAGCCAGCGACGGGCTTCTTCATGTTCTTCTGGATCCATTCGGCCGCCAGGATCTCAGCGTTGCCGCCGATTTCACCCATCATGATGACGGCGTCGGTTCCCGGATCTTCATTGAACAGCTTGAGGCAGTCGATGAAGTCCAGTCCCGCGACGGGGTCACCGCCGATGCCGATGCAGGTGGACTGACCCAGGCCGAGGGCGGTGAGCTGTCCTACTGCCTCGTAGGTGAGCGTGCCGCTCTTCGAGACAACGCCGATCCGACCGGGCTTGTGGATATGTCCGGGCATGATGCCGATCTTGCACGCGCCGGGCGTGATGATGCCGGGGCAGTTCGGACCGATCAGCTTCGCCTTCGAGGTCTCGAGGGCGCGGCGGACGCGGATCATGTCCATGACCGGGATGCCTTCGGTGATGCAGACGATGAGCTCACAACCGGCGTCCATCGCCTCGAGGATCGCGTCAGCGGCGCCGAGGGGCGGCACGAAGATGCAGCTCGTGTTGGCGCCAGCCTTCTGGACCGCTTCGGCGACCGTGTCGAAGACCGGCACGCGCACGGTGTCTCCGCTCGGTCCCTTGGCCTCGAAGATCTCTCCACCACGATTCGGGGTGCAACCGGCGACCACGTCGGTTCCGTAAGCGATGCACTGCGAGGCATGGAAGGAGCCGGCGGAGCCGGTGATGCCCTGGAAGACTACTTTGGTTTCTTTCCCTACTAGTACGCTCATTTTAGCCTTCGTCCTCGCCGCTTACGCATTCTTTACGGCTTGCACGATCTTCTGTGCACCGTCGCCCATGTTATCGGCTGCCTGGATGGCGAGGCCGCTCGTCTCCAGGATCTTCTTACCCGCCTCGACGTTCGTGCCCTCTAGGCGGACCACGAGCGGCACGCGGAGTCCGAGCTCCTTTGTCGCCGCGACCACACCTTCAGCGATCACGTCGCACTTCATGATGCCGCCGAAGATGTTCACGAAGATGCCCTTCACCTTGTCGGAGGAGAGGATCATCTTGAACGCCTTGGTGACCTGTTCCTTGTTGGCGCCGCCGCCCACATCCAGGAAGTTGGCAGGCTCGCCCCCGTAGTGTTTGATGATGTCCATCGTGCTCATCGCGAGCCCTGCGCCGTTGACGAGGCAGCCGATATTGCCGCCGAGGGACACGTAAGACAGACCGACCTGCTTTGCCTCGAGCTCGACCGGATCTTCCTCGTCCTGATCGCGGAGCGCGGCCCACTCGGGATGACGCGCTTCCGCGTTTTCGTCGAGGTTCAGCTTGGCGTCGAGGGCGACCACGTCTCCGCTGCCGGTGATGACGAGCGGGTTGATCTCGCAGAGCGAGCAGTCCTCTTTTACGAACAGCTCGCCGAGCGAGATGAGCGTCTTCACGAACTGGGCCACGGTCTTCTTCGGGTCTGGCGAGCCTTCGCCGACCTTCAGGCCGTACGCGATCTTACGCGCCTGGAAGGGCGCCAAGCCAAGCAGCGGATCAAGGTGCTCGGTCAAGATTTTTTCAGGGGTCGTCTCAGCAACATGCTCGATCTCGACGCCGCCTTCCGTGGAGGCCATCAGGGCAACACGGCGCGACTCACGATCAACCACCATGCCGACGTAAAGCTCACGCTTGATGTCCTGCCCCTGCTCGATGTAGATCCGGCGCACCTTCTGGCCCTCGGGGCCAGTCTGGTGTGTCACGAGCTGCATGCCGAGGATCTTCTCGGCCTGCTCTTTCGCAGCGGCTACACCCTTGGCGACCTTGACGCCGCCGCCCTTGCCGCGACCACCCGCGTGGATCTGAGCCTTGACGACGACCACTTCGCTCTTCGTCTCTTCGATGAGACGAGCCGCGGCGGCCTCGGCCTCAGCGACCGTAAAGGCCGGGTAACCCTTGGAGATCGGGATCCCGTAGCGGGCGAGGATCTGCTTGCCCTGATATTCGTGAATGTTCATGAGTGATTCCTCAGATCGACTTCTTCACAACGTCGACCACGCTCTGCACGCTCTCGACGCTCTTCTGGAGCATTGCCTTCTCGTCGGCGGTCAATGAAACCTCGACAATCTTCTCGACGCCGCCGCCGCCGATCACGGTCGGCACACCCATAAAGAAGCCGGAATAGCCGTACTGGCCGTCGAGGTAAGCGGCTGAAGGCAGAAGGCGCTTCTCGTCGTTCAGGTACGCCTCAGCCATAGCGATCGCGCTCGCGGCGGGCGCGTAATAGGCGCTCGTGCCCATGAGCTTCACGATCTCGCCGCCACCGGTGCGGGTGCGCTTGACGATGGCGTCGAGGGTCTCAGCATCGACGAACTGGCTGACGGGGACGCCGTTGATGGTGCAGGCAGAGAGCACCGGGACCATGTCGTCGCCGTGTCCGCCGAGCACCATCGTGCGCAGGTCCTTCACGCTGGCGTCCGCCGCGCGCGCGAGGAAGAGGGAGAAACGGGCGCTGTCGAGCACCCCGGCCATACCGGCGACCATGCTCTTCGGGAAGCCGGTGACGCGGTGGTACTCGTAGACCATGGCGTCGAGGGGGTTCGAGATGATGATCGAGAAGGCATTCGGACAGTACTTCTTTGCGTTCTCGGCGACGTCGCGGATGATCGGCAGGTTGATCCCGACCAAGTCGTCGCGGCTCTGACCGGGCTTACGGGGGACACCTGCGGTCACAATCAGCACATCAGCCCCTGCGACGTCTTCCCAGGACGAGGTCCCGATCACTCGCGCGTCCGATCCGCTCAGCGTGCTCGCCTGCTCGAGGTCGAGGGCCTTGCCCTTGGCGAACTCTTCCTTGGCCTTGATGTCAAAGAGGACGACATCGCCGAGCTGCTTCGTCATCGCCAGGTTCGCGAGCTCGCCGCCGATGTTGCCCGCGCCGATCAGACCAATCTTCTTCCGCTTCATAGTGCTCTTCTCCGAAATTTTTGGGCCAGATAGGCCCCTGAGCGGTCCGCGTAGATCACCTTGGGCATGAGGGCAACCTGGCGGCGGGGGTGCTTTATGAAGCGGGAGGACGAAACCTGGCGTATGTGCGTTCGCCCGGCCCCCGCTTGAGGGAAGGCCGAGCGAAGCTTGTATGTGCGTCAGGAGTCGACCTTGGTATGACAACCGAAACAGCCGAAACCTTGGTGCGTCTCGGGATCGTAGACAGGCTCACCGAGCAGCTTGGCCATCGTCGGCACCACGTGCTCCATCATGAACTTCGTTCCGTTCGGGTGCTCCTTCAGCTCATCAGCGAAGCCATCGGAAGGATCGAGCTTCAAGAGCTCGGGGCTCGGCATCTCGAAGTTTCCTTGAGCTGCGCGTGAGCCATGACAGGTCTTACAGCTGAAGTCTTTCGCGCTCTTGCGGTTGTGCTCTTCGAACAAAGCTTTCATCTCCGGGAGCACGACATTCTTCATGAGACTCATCCGTTCGCCGGGCGTCATGTCGTGGAACGCCTTTCGCTTGGCGGCGGGCGCTTCGCCTGTGCTCTCCTCTCCGACGCGCTCTGCGGTCACGGAGGGCAACGGCTCCTTCCCCTCGGGTTCGGCTGAGGTCTCACTCGGCGTCGTCGCCCGATCTCCGGGGGTGACAGTGCAGCCGAGCGCTGCGCCCAGGGCGATGGCGAGCGAACCGAGAACGATAGCGGATTTTTTCATGGGCAGATGATCTGCCTAGCTTTATCTAACTGTCAAACCGATCCGAGGTCGGTCCGAAGGCGCCGAAGGCCTTCGCCAGGACTCGCGCGGCTCGTGCACCTTTTTCGGAGCGAGGCCGATAGATCTCATCACGGCCGTCCAGGGGCCCCATGGGGGCTACTCCGTCTGCCAGACCCAGCACCTCATCGAGGGCAGCCCCGAAGCTGGCCATATCCGGATAGCGATCTTCTGGGTTCTTTCGCGTCGCCTTGTAAATCACGGCCTCGAGTCCGGGTAAGAGCTCATCGACGAGCCAGCTCGCCGGCGGAACGGGACTGAAGAGTTGGTGACGGACGAGATCTTTGGTGTCGGGGGCGTCGAAGGGGAGCTGGCCGGTGACCATGCGGAACAGCATCATGCCGAGGGAGTAGATATCGGTTCGTTCGTCGACAGGCTCGACCAAGATCTGTTCGGGTGCCATGTATTGCACGGTCCCGAGGATGCTCATCGACTGTTCGTCGTAGGTCTCGCTCGAGAGCTGCGCCATGCCGAAGTCGAGGACTTTGACGTGGCTCGGCTCATCAATCGGTCCGACGAGGAAGATGTTGTCGGGCTTGAGGTCTCGGTGGACCACACCAGCGGCGTGCACTGCTTCCAGAGCGGTCGCGACTTCACGCATGAGCCGGACCGCGAGCTCGGCGTCGACGAACTGATGGCGCTTGAGGTGGTCCCCGAGAGACTCCCCTTGAAGCGGCTCGAGGACGAGATAGGGCGGTTCGTCCGGCGGCTCCTCGATCGCGAGGATCTTGATGACCGCTGGGTGAGAGATCAGTCGGAGCGCTTCGGCCTCGAGCAGAAAACGCTCATGGAGCTCCCGGTTCCGGGCGATGTCCGGGCGAAGGCGCTTGACCACCACGAGCTCGGAGGTCTCATTGTCCCTGGTCAAAAAAACGTCCGCTGTGCCGCCGCGTCCCACCAAACCTTTGACGGTGAAGCGACCGCCGATGACCTCTTCTTCCGGCTGAACCGGGAGCAAAGAGTAACCTCGAAGGGAACCCCCACGGGAAGGCGGAGAAGAATGCATGTTCAGGCCAGGCAGATCGCTACCGAGACCATGGTCCATCTAACTTGCGCCGATATCAAAATTCGTCTGCAAGGACCAAGAATTTAGCATTTTTCCGGCCGAGGGTCTCCTGACCTGCTCCAAAGGGGGCGCTTGTGTGTTTGAAGGAGCCCCCCGGAACCCGCCGAGTCTTCTCGGCGCAAGAGCCAGCTGCTAGAGGAGCAGCCTCGCCGACCGCGACTCGCGGAGAAGCGCCGGCCCTTCGCCTCCGAGGATCTTCCTCGGGAGCGTCTCGGAGTGAATGAGCATGCGCAGAGTTGTTGTGACTGGAATTGGGGCGGTGTCGCCCGTTGGCCTCGACGTCGCGTCCTCCTGGGAGTCCGTGATTCATGGACGGAGCGGCGTCGCCCGCATCACCCGCTTCGACCCGACTGACTATGCGGCGCAGATCGCCGCCGAGGTGAAGGGCTTCGATCCGACGAACTTCATCGAGAAGAAGCGGATCAAGGAGATGGATACCTTCATCCACTACGCGATTGCGGCGGCGGATGAGGCCGTGAAGAGCTCGGGTATCAACGAGAGCTCGATCGACAAAGAGCTCATCGGGACCATCATCGGTGTCGGCCTCGGCGGCCTTCCGTTCCTCGAGCAGATGGGGCGAGTGCTGGTCGAGAAGGGCTCGAAGAAGATGTCGCCCTATTTCATCCCGGCGGTGATCTCGAACTTGGCTCCCGGCCAGCTGAGCATGCGCTACGGCTACAAGGGCTCGAGTTTCACGACCACGAGCGCCTGTGCTTCGGGGGCCCACGCGATCGGTGAAGCGGCGCGGGCGATCCGTCTCGGAGAGCTCGATGCCTGTCTCGTGGGCGGCGCGGAAGCGACCGTTACGGGCCTCGGCATTGGCGGTTTCGCCCAGATGCGAGCGCTTTCGACGCGCAATGATGAGCCAGAAAAGGCGAGCCGCCCCTGGGACCAGGATCGCGATGGGTTCGTCATGGGCGAAGGAGCGGCGATGCTGGTGCTCGAAGAGTACGAGGCGGCGCGCAAGCGCGGCGCGAAGATCTACGCGGAGGTCGCTGGCTACGGCACGACGGCTGACGCCTATCACATGACCTCACCGTCGCCGGAAGGTGAAGGGGCCCAGCGTTCAATGAAGATGGCGCTCCGGGGCGCCAAGCTGAACCCGTCGGACATCGGTTACGTGAACGCTCATGCGACCTCGACGGGCGTCGGGGACATCAATGAGCTCCTGGCGGCGCGAGCGGTGTTCGGTTCTCACGCGACGGATGGCCTCGCGGTGTCGAGCACGAAGTCCATGACCGGCCACTTGCTTGGCGCCGCGGGCGCCCTCGAGAGCGTCTTCTGCATTTGTGCACTGGAGAGCGGAATTCTGCCCCCGACGATCAACCTCGACCGCCCGATCGAAGAGGCAGCTGGCATGAACCTCATTCCTCATCGCGCTCTCGAGCGCCGGGTGAATGCGGTGATGAACAACTCCTTTGGCTTCGGTGGCACGAACGCCACCGTCATTTTCACGCGGGTCTAAAGGACCGCTCCCGCAAAAAGGGGGAACCCGCTCAAGAGCGGTCCCTGAGCGTGGACCTGAGGTCTCCTGTCAAAAGAGGCTCGCGCCGCCAGCGGCGCGGGCTTCGCGTTCTTCAGGCTTCGGGACGACTCCGTAGAGCGACAAGCGGAACCCGAGCAGGACATGATCGGTGTTCATGCTTTGGCTGAAGGAGTGCAGGTACGAGAGGCTCGGGCCTGCTGAAAAGTGCCAGAACCGGAGCGGTTCGTAGAAGACGCTGACCCCGAGCGAGGACATGGAGCCACCGTCAGCGAGGGGCTTCTGGTCGTTGCCGCGGTCGGGATCGAGCAAGTAGCCGACCCCGAGTCCGCCCTCGAGGGCGATGCCCAGGTCTTGCCAGGTTCCGCCTCGGTAGAAGAGGGGGAAACCCTCTACGTGGAGGATGAACGAGGGATTGGCGGCGATGGGATTGCCGGTCAGGGTCGCGGTGGAGCTGAAACCGAGGCCGACGCTGAGCCAATCCCGGAGGGCTCCGCCGAGCCAGAGGGTGAAGTTGTTGCCGAGCTCGAAGCCAGTGCTCTGTCGATTGTCGGGATCGGAGATGGAAGCGACGGTGTTTTCGAACCCTGTGGCGTGGCTGAGGCCGAAGCTCGAGCTCATGGCCATCGCGAAGCCGTCCCGCCGGACGCTGGGCGCAGGCTCATAACTGACAGCGTTATCGTCTCCGCCGACGGTCCCTCCTGGAGGAGCCGCAGCCGCCCCGCCTGCTGAGCTCAGGATCAACAGGGGAAGCGCTCGTCCGAAGGCTCGCACGCTCATAACCGCCGGCTAGCATGCCCGGGGGCCCTGAGCCAAGGGACAGCTCAGGGGAGACACACGAGCACGTGGCGGTCGCTCAAACCCAGGCGATCCAGGCGTGGAAGCAGAGGCTCGAGAACAAGGGTTCAATCCTCTGGAAGCCGACGCTCGCGAGCGCGCGTAGGTTTTCGTCGACGGTCCACGGGAACAGGACTCCCGAAAGACTCCGTTCTTTGGCCAGGATCTCAGCCTGGGAGAAGCCTTGGGCGCGCTTGAAGGCGTGGTACTCGGCGCGCGCCCGAGCTTCTTCAAGAGGGTCTTTTTCGCGCACTTTCTCGGCGAGGAGAAGAGAGCCTCCGGGGAGGAGGGCTTCTCGAATTTTTCGAAGCAGCGCCCAGCGCTGGTCCTCTGGGATGAACTGGAGGACGTAGAGAGCAAACACCCCGTCCCAGCGTCCAAGATCGAACTGCGCAAGGTCAGCGCAAACGTAGTGACCAGTGGGATCGAGGCGGTACGCTTCTTCGATCATCCCGGGTTCCCGGTCGACACCCACAACTTCGGCGTTCGGGTAAGCGCTTCGCAGCTTTTGGGTCAGGGTGCCCGTCGAGCAACCGAGATCGAGGAGTCGCCCAGCCTGAGGCAGGGTCCGCGCATGCTCGAGGCACTTCGCGTGGAGCTCGTCGTATCCAGGGATCGAGCGGCGCACGTGGCGATTGAACACGCGCGGTAGGCCCTCCCCGAACGTCCACTTCCCGGGCGCGCGAGTGATCCCATCGCCCACCGGGGAAGCAGAGGAGTCCGCGCGCGCACAGCGCGCGCGGACTTGGTCGAGAGACTCGCTCGACTCCATCAGCCGATGGAATCGATGATGCGATTGAGGGTCGGGCTCGGTCGCATCGCCTTGCTCGCGAGCTCGTCGTCAGGCTTGTAATAGCCGCCGATGTTCATCGGCTTACCCTGCGCGCCGTTCAGCTCCGAGACGATCTGTTGTTCGTTCTTGCTGAGCTCCTCGGCGACCCGAGTGAAGATCTGGCGGAGCTCGGGATCTTGATCCTGAGCGGCGAGCGCCTGGGCCCAATAAAGAGCCAGGTAGAAGTGGCTGCCGCGGTTATCGATCTCGCCGACCTGGCGCGCCGGTGATTTGTTCTCGTCGAGGAACTTGGCGGTGCCCTGATCGAGGGTCGAGGCCAAGAGGGCGGCCTTCTTGTTCCCTGTCGTGACGGCCAGGTGCTCAAGAGAGGCCCCGAGCGCCAGGAACTCACCGAGCGAGTCCCAGCGCAGGTAGTTTTCCTTCTCGAACTGCTGGACGTGTTTGGGAGCGGAGCCACCGGCACCAGTCTCGAAGAGCCCGCCACCGTTCATGAGAGGAACGATCGAGAGCATCTTGGCGCTGGTGCCGAGCTCTAAGATCGGAAACAGGTCCGTCAGGTAATCGCGGAGCACGTTGCCCGTGACGGAGATCGTATCGAGACCAGCTTTGAGCCTCTCGAGCGTGACCTTGGTCGCCTCGCGCGGGGGCTTGATGTCGATCGATAGGTCCGTGAGATCGTGCTCAGCGAGGTACTTCTTCACCTTTGCGATGAGCTGGGCATCGTGGGCGCGGGCCGGATCGAGCCAGAAAATCGCGGGTGTGCTGGAGAGGCGGGCGCGGGTCACAGCCAGCTTGACCCAGTCTTTGATCGCCGCGTCCTTCGTCTGGCAGGCGCGCCAGATGTCGCCGGCCTCAACCTGGTGCTCGAAGAGCACCTTGCCGCTCTCGGTGACGACGCGCACCGTCCCTTGGGCGGGGATCTCGAAGGTCTTGTCGTGGGAGCCGTACTCTTCGGCCTTCTGGGCCATGAGTCCGACGTTCGGCACGCTGCCCATGGTCCGCGGGTCGAAGGCGCCATTTTCGCGACAGAAGTTGATGACTTCGTCGTAGACGACTGCGTAGCTGCTGTCGGGGATGACGGCCTTGGTATCGGCGAGTTTGCCCGCCTTGTTCCACATGCAGCCCGACGAGCGGATCATGGCAGGCATCGAAGCGTCCACGATGACGTCGCTCGGCACGTGGAGGTTTGTGATGCCGCGATCGGAGTCGACCATCGCGAGCTCGGGCTGACTCGTGTAGGCAGCGTCGATCTCCAAAAGGAGGGGAGCGCGCTCAGCTTCGGGGAGAGTGTTGATTTTGGCGAGGATGTCGCCGAGGCCGTTGTTCGGATCGGCGCCGATCTTGGCCAAGGTCGCGCCGTGCTTTTCGAAGAGCGTCTTGAAGTAGGCGCGGACTGCGTGGCCGAACAGGATCGGGTCTGAGACCTTCATCATGGTCGCCTTGAGATGCAGAGAGAACAGCACCCCTTTGTCCTTCGCATCGGCGATCTGTTCATCATAAAAGCGCACGAGAGCGTCGCGGCTCATGAAGGTGCCGTCGAGGATTTCGCCTGCCTCAAGCTTCAGCTTGTCCTTCAGGACCAAAGTGGTGCCGTCGCTCTTGACGAGCTCAATGCGCGCGGTGGTTGCTTCCTCGAGGGTGACCGACTTCTCGTTCGAGAAGAAATCGTCTTTCCCCATGGTCGCGACGTGAGACTTCGAGGTCTTCGACCAAGCGCCCATCGAGTGGGGATTCTTGCGAGCGTAGGCTTTGACGGCGCCCGGGGCTCTGCGGTCCGAGTTGCCCTCGCGGAGGACAGGGTTCACGGCGCTGCCCTTGATCTTGTCGTAACGTGCCTTGGCGTCGCGCTCCTCATCGGTCTGGGGCTCGTCGACGTAATCCGGAATCGCGTAGCCTTTCGACTGGAGCTCTTGGATCGCCGCCTTGAGCTGAGGCACCGAGGCGCTGATGTTCGGAAGCTTGATGATATTGGCGAGGGGATCTTTTGCCTTCTCACCCAGGAGAGCGAGATCGTCAGGAACACGGGCAGACGGATCGAGCTTCTCGGGGAAAGCGGCCAGGATTCGGCCCGCCAGGGAGATGTCTTTGAGCTCGAATTGGACGTCCGCGGGCTTGCAGAAGGCCCGAAGGATGGGCAGGAGCGAGTAGGTCGCCAGGAGCGGAGCTTCGTCTGTCTTCGTGTAATCAATCGTCGACGCGGCGCACATGATTCCGGTCAGATACCAAACGGGCGGCAGGTCACCAAGCGAGAACAATGTTTCCGGAAGGGGCGTAAGCGACCGGATCCTGTGCCCCCGAGGAAACAATCCAGCCCCGGAGCCCCCGGGAGGGGTGGCGCGGCCTTACGAATGTGAAACATTTCCGCGCGCTTCGATTTGACCAGTTCAGGGAACTCAGAATATGAGACGCCACATGAATCGCGCGGCTTCCTTATTATTGATCGCGCTTCTCGGAGGTCTCGGAGGCTGCCAGGGGGGCGGCCTCACGGTCGCCGAAACCAACGCAATCCTCACCTCCCGGGATGTTGGACGAGACTTCTCGAAGTACCGGTCCTACGCGCTCAGCGATCACGTCAAGGCCCTCTGCCTCGTCCCGAGCGAAGTGAAGGACGGAGGAGGAGGAGCAAGTGGTGATGATGGCGCGGCCGGAGCGGCTGGTGCACCCACGGCTCCTGACTTCAACAGCAGCAAATGCACCAGGGCGAGCAGCGCGCTCGAAGAGGACATCTTCGAGGCAGTGGCCGAGGGCATGGAGGAAGCGGGTTACGAGCGCGTCGACTCCCCGAAGAAGGCCGACCTGGCGCTCCTGGTTGCGCGGGTTGCGCGCGATCATTGGTACTTCTCGAGCAGCTACGGAATCTGTGATGAGTTCATCGACACGTGCGTCGAGCCTCAGCTCGGGTCGAAGTACTTGATTCCGACCGAGTCGCTGGCCCTGGTGCTGGTGGATCGGAAGAAGAAAAATGAGGTGATTTGGCTCGCGGCGATCCCGAAGGTGTTTTCCAGCGGCGTCCAGAGAGCCAGCGTTCAAAGAGCCATTGCTCAGGCCTTCGCTCAGTCACCCTACCTGGAGGTCGACCGATGAGGCTTCCGACCACTTCGCGTTTCCTCCCTCTTATTGCGCTCACCTCGCAGGTTGCGCTCGCTGAGGAGCCCGCTCCGAGTGTGGAGACTCCCGCTCCGGTTCAGCAAGCGGAGACTCCCGCATCGGCGTCGGATGATGCAGCCCAGGCCGAGGCGGCTCCTGCTCCGGCGCCTGCTGCTGAAGCTGCCCCGGCGTCTGCTCCTGCTCCGGCGCCTGCTGCTGAAGCTGCCCCGGTGGCGGCTCCCGCTCCGGCAGCTCCCGCTCCGGCGTCTGCTCCTCCGGCCGCCCCTCAGGCTTCGAGCCCGGCCCCGGAAACGCAGCCTGCCGCGGGAGCGGCCCCCGAAACAGAGCCCGTCGCCCGCGAGACCGAGATCAAGAAACCGAAGGCCCTCCAGTTTGCGCTCACCTGGGACATCGTGTTCCCGATCCAAATGGCTCTGCCCGCCGGTGCCGGCACCATGTCCGGCGTCGGGTACCAAGGGTTCTCACTCGATGTCCGCTATTGGATCCGCGATGACATAGCGATCGGTGGTCTCGCTGCTTGGCACTCCGTCGATCACAAGACGACTGTGAGCTTCGAGGATGATCGCGGCGTGACCCAGACCGGTTCGGCCTACGTCGAAGCCAGCACGAACGAGGTCTTGGGACGTATTCATTATGCAATGGCCGATCGAGCGGCCGTGCGTGCCTATTCGCCGCCAGAAGGTCAGAAGGCTGATCTCGGCAAACAGATCATTCCGATGGTCGCGCTGGGCATCGGCACGGGCCGGCTGGTCCAGAGCATCGATACGGGCATTTCTCGCACCACGACCGAACGTTGGACAGGGGTGATCGCGCCGGAAGTAGGCCTCGAAATTCCTACGCGAATGCTTCCGCTCATTGTCGCCGGGCGGATCCACTACTTCTTCGGCTCCGAGGAGGGGCCGGACCAGCTTTACGGGACGATCAGTCTCGGCGGTGCCTTCGAGTAGCTTTCTCTGTTAGAATTCGCGGTAGGAGGCTCAATGGCAGACGCGCCGCGGTCGGACAATAACGATTCAAGTCGAGATTCCGGCGACGAACGGTCGGAGATCACGCAGGCCGATACTCGCGTGCCGGATGATGTACTCGAGAGCGCTCCTCCCGAGAGCGCTCCTGCCGAGAGCGCGCCGACCAAGACCGAAGTCGAAGCTCGCCGAGTTCCGCGCCCCTCCGCGGCACCGGGGCGCTCCTCGCATGCGCCTGGTCCTCTTCTGACCCCGTCCAAGCCGCCACCTTACGCGTCGGCGCGGCCGGGCCCTTTGCCTCCACCCCCCGAGCGCCCGCCGAGTGCGAGCGCACCTCCGCCTCGCGCCGAACCTTCGCCGAGCGTGACCCCGCCCAAGGTCAGCTCGAAGTCGGAGTCGCACGCCGTTGCCGCTCCCGACCTGAAGGATGCGACGGAGCCGGAGCCGGAAGGTCCTCCCATCCAATCCGTCACCGCCGTGCCCGTGCGTGAGCTCGAGCTCATGAGGAGCGAGCTCGCCGCGCTCAAGGCCCAGACCCAGAAGCAAAGTAGTCTGCTCCGTGCCTCGATCCCGTACGTGGTGCTCGCTCTTGGCGCGACCAGCCTCGGATACTTGCTCGGGGACACCACCGCCACCCGCCGTCGGAGTGAGGTGCGCAAAGCGGCCATGGAGCGGTACTTCGCGCTCGAGTCCAGAGGGATCGACGATCAGAAAGACGCCCTGGACTTCATTCGGCGCGAGCTTGGCAAGGATGATGCCGAGCTTCGGGTTTGGGCGGACACGCAGGTCTCCGTTCTCGAGGAGCGGCTTGCAGCGCGCGGGGAGCGAGAGGACGCTCTCAAGTCTGAACTGGGAGAGCGCGCCGACGAACTCGCGCGGGCGGAGGAGCAGCTTCGAGCGCTCGAAGCCGAGAACAAGACGCTCGGCGAAAAAATCCTCGCCTACGAAGTTGTGCAGAAGAAGCTCGATCAGCTCAAAGCCGCGAACATCGTCCTGGTTCTGGCCAAGACGAACATCGAGCGGCTGAGCAGCCGTCTCTCGGAGATTGAGGAGACCCCCGAGGCGAAGAAGCTCTCGGACTGACGGAAAAAGACGCGACGTTTGACGGTCCTAGACGGCGCCCCGGAGCGCCTCCCGCAAACGGTGGGACCCAGCGCGCCGCGGGGCGACGCGCTCGCTATTGCAGATTTGCAGCGCGCTCGGTCACACTGTGCGCCTCAATCGGCCGGTGTTCACGTTAGGGCCAAGCGGTCGGGACGGCCTCGAAGGTCGCGGTCACGAGCGCGGAGCCATAACAGGTTCCGGTGAGCGACCAGCCAGCCGTGAAGTTGCTTCCAGAGGTCGAATAGCCAGCGAAGCCAGTGACCTGGTCTGGCTGAAAGGCCTCAGCGACTTCGGTCAGCCCGATGGGAGTGCCTGAGGCGCCCGGATCGTTGCCTTGAGCTGCCAGGCTGGCCACTGTGAAGCTTCCGGGCGAGCCTACCGTCACCGGGAAACTCACTTCTCGGGGCGTTCCGCCCATGCAATCGTCCTCCGTGTTGTCGCCTTTCGTCGCGAAGGACGCCTGGTTCACATTTCGAAGTTCGAAGACCGTGACCACTGTTCCACCCCAAGTGCTTTTCACCGTGATGGTCTTGTTCCCAGCTGCGCCGATGTCCGCATCGGAGACGAACGCGATCTGCGATGCTCCGTTGGTGCCAGGGATAGACTCGGAGATGATCGGTGCGATCCCCTCGCCTTGATAGCGAATGGTCGGCGAGCCCATGGAGGCGACGGCGATCACGAGGGCGCGGTTCGCACCGGAGCCCACGTTGATAGTCACCTCTGCTTGTGCACTTGACATTGCTTTGCCGGTGACCTGTTGGACGATCGTGACGCCCGGCCGGTGCATGCATCCGCTCACCGGATCGCAGAACGGGTTCGTCCCGCCGCAGGTATCCCCGCACACCTCGCAGTTATTGATGGACTGGCCGAGCCTGACCTCGCAGCCGTTTGTGGCCTTCCCGTCGCAGTCCGCGTAGCCCGCGTCACAGGCCACGATGCGGCATTCACTGTCCTCGCAGATAGCGTCCTCGACCCTAAGGCTGGCTGTGGTTTCGAGGCCGACGCAGCTCACGCCACCGCTGCCCGCGCAGCCGCCGCAGTGCTCCTCGTTGGTGCGAACATCGACTTCGCAGTCGCGGAGATCGGCGTCGCAGTTCGCGAAGTTCCGGTCGCACTGCTTGATCCCGCAGGATGCGACACCGTCGTTGACCTCACAACTGGGGGTCCCGTTTTGGACGACACAGGTGCCGCCACAGCGGCCACAATTCTCCGGGGTCGTCAGACTGTCATTGCAGAGGCCATCGCCATCACAGGCACCGAGTCCAGGGGCTTCAGAACAATCGGTCGTCTCACAGTCGCCGTCGACGCAGGCGGGGTAGATCCCCATGGCGACGTCGCCTTCGCAGATGTAGGCGTCGTCTTCGTCGCCGCAGCCTCCGCAGTTCCCAGAGTCCTTCCAAATGTTGGTTTCGCAGCCGTTCTTGCCCGGATCCTTGTCACAGTCGCGGAAGCCGGGATCGCAGGTGATCCGGCAGGTGCCGCTGACGCAGCTCGCCTCGCCGTTCTTGTCTGAGCAGGCGACGTCGCAGCTGCCGCAGGTGGCGATGCTGCGCTGGAGATTCGCCTCGCAGCCATTCGCCCATTGACCATCACAGTTAGCGTACCCGCTGACACAACCATCCGCGCCCGCGCTCGTATCGAATTTGCATTGTCCGGCGTCGCAGAGCGGGGTCACCGTATGGGGGGGATTGCAGACAGCGCCGCAGGCTCCGCAGTGCTCCGTGCTGGTATTGGTGTTCGTCTCGCAGCCGTTTTTCGCGAGCTCGTCGCAGTCAGAATAGCGCACCGGGCATGTAAGCCGGCAGCGTTTCTCGTTGACCCCATCGTCCGGATCGTCGTCGACGCAGCGGGCGGTTCCCGTCTCGGGATCGTCGGGCTGCAGGCAGTCACTGTGCGAGCGGCAGCGTTGACCCGTGTCGCAGGTCGCGCCGCAGATGCTGCCGCCGCAGTCGATGTCCGTCTCACCGCTGTTCTGCTTGTTGTCATTGCAACTCGATTCGACGCAGACTCGGCTCCGGCACGCGTTCGTCTCACAATCTTCGTCGACCAGACATCGATCTCCGACGCTGCAGCGCGCCTCGCAGGTCTTGCCACCGCAGTCCTTGTCGGTCTCGTCCTGATTCTGGGTGTCGTCGCTGCACGTGGGAGCCGCGCAGATCTCGTCGACACAACTATTGTTCTTACAGTCGCGGTTCTCGAGACAGCGCTGGCCGATCTCGCAGGGGTCACAGTCGGGGCCCCCGCAATCCCTCGCCGTCTCTCCCCGGTCCGTGACCCCGTTCGTGCAGTGGTCGACGGGGCGGCCGCCGCCGAGTCCGCCCGAACCACCTCCATCGTCCAGTTTGAACGATGGCGTCAGGCAGGAGGCAGCAAAAAGCGACACCACGCTCAGGGTCGCGAGCGCCCGGAGGAATCGAAGCTGCGCGTGACTCATGACAGGACGCCCGGTGCCACTTTGGACCATGGCACAAACGTAGCACGCCGCAGATGCCCGGAAGAACGTCCGGTGAACTCGCTCACAACCGCGGGCAGAGCGTGAGCCCCCGAGCCGGGGAGCCTACCTCCGCAGACCCAATCCAAGTGAAGTAACCACAGAGCTCTGAGCTCCGTCATTTTCTGTGCGATAAAGCGCGCTTCGTGTAGCCTCATGCTGTGACACGTTCTGGTTCGATGTGCGTCAGACACCGCGGTCTCTTGGGTGGGTGGAAGTCTCTCTTTGCGTTCGGCTGTTTCGCCGCGCTGTTCGGTCATCCGAAGCCCGCTGCAGCACAGTATTTTACGCTCGATCGAGCCATTACTTCAGGGACACCCGACGACGGCTTCATGGTGTTTCGACCATACGTGTCGAAAGAAGACCGCTTCTATATGAACGGGGCCCTTGGATTCTCCTTGAATCCGCTGCGATCCGAATCCGTAACAGCCGAACCCTCTGTCCGAAGGGGTATGGAAACCCCGATCCGCGGTCAGTTTCCCCTCTACCTGCAAGGCGGCGTGCAGTTTCTTGGGCGTTATTCGCTCAATGTCGCGCTCCCGTTTTACCCTTTGCAGATTCCGGGGCGGGACCCGAACTCCTCGGGCGTGGGACGCGGCGGCATTGGGGACGCCTATGCGGGAGTCGGTGACCTGAGGCTCGACGCCCGTATGAAAATCTGGGAGTCCGAGAAGCAGCGCGGCCGGATTGGCGCGGCAGCTCTCGTCACGATTCCTTGGGGTACGGAGTCGACCTTCGGAGGCGACACGGGGGCCTCGGCGCTTCTACTCGCCAATGCCGAGCACGATTTCGGCCCGTTTTTGCTCTCCGGTCATGCCGGCGTCCACTTCAAGGCTCCCATGGGCATTGGCGGGACCAACGGGAACCTGTTGATCGGCCACGAGCTCCGCTACGCGATCGGCGCCTATCTCCCGATGAAGGGCGATCGACTGCGCCTCGGCCTCGAGATCTGGGGCAGCACCAGCATCGAAAATCGGAGTAACCAAAGCCCGTTCTTCGGAGAGCGGAATACGACGGTGGAGTGGCTTGCCCAGGGGCGTTATCTGCTCGACCGAAAGAAGAGGTTTTTCCTGAACTTTGGCGGCGGTACGCGCCTGTCGGCCGGGTACGGTTCCTCGGACATTCGCCTGCTCGGAAGCATCGGTACCTATTTCCTCTTCTCGGACTTCGAGGAGAAGGCGCCGGCGGCGCCGGTCAAGGTCATCGAATCGAAGCCCGAGTACTACGATCCCGACACGGACGGTGACGGCTACCCGGACACCATCGACCAATGCCCGAATGAGAAGGAGGACGGCAAAGCTCCGCGGCCGAGCGACGGCTGCCCCGCGCCTTCCGATCGCGACGGCGACGGGATCTTTGATGTGGACGATAAGTGCCCTGACGCGGCGGAAGACTTCGACGGGTACGGAGACCAGGATGGGTGCCCCGAGGTGGACTTCGACGGGGACTCGGTCCCCGACGACGAGGACGATTGTCCCGATGAGCCTGGCAAGCCGAGCGCGAAGGAAGGTCAGAATGGTTGCCCGACCCTGACGAAGCTCTCTGACGACGGCACTGTTCAGATTCTCACTCCCATCGAGTTCGATCGCGGAAAAACCACGATCAAGGCGACGAGCTTGCCGATCCTCGATGAGGTCATCGCCCTCCTGAAGGTGCGCACTGAGTTCCGCGTCGGCATTTACGGGCATACCGACAATCTCGGCTCTCGGGAGAACAACATCCGTCTCAGCCAAGAGCGCGCCGAGGAAGTGCGTCGCTATATGGTCGACAAGGGCATCGAGGAGGATCGTCTTGAATCCGACGGCTTTGGCCCTGACAAGCCGATCGACTCGAACGACACCTTCAACGGTCGCGCCCGGAATCGCCGCGTCGAGTTCGTGATCTTGAACCAGCAGGCGAATCTCAAAGAGCAGTTCACGGAGTGAGAAAGCCCGGATCGTCCGCTCCTCCAACGAGGAGAGAGCGGACGATCCGGCAGGGACTTCGAGATGCGCCTAGCGCGAATCGATGAAGAGCTGTGTCAAAAACAGCGAGCCGTCTTCGCGCCGAGCAATTGCTACGCCGACTTCGTCCCAGCGTGTGAGCAGCAAGTTCTCGCGGTGGGAAGGGCTGGCCCAGAGCGCTCGATGGAGTCGTAAGGGTGACGGCGCGAGGGCGACGTTCTCTCCGACGGCTTTGGGGGTGAGGGACGCGGCGCGCACCCGATCCTCGGGAGTACCGTCTCCGCTCGTGTGGCTGATGCGCCCTTCCGCGAGCATGCGCTCCGAGTGGGCCCGAGCGATGCGATCGAGGGTTTTGTTGCGGCGCAGAGGGCTCTGGCCGAGCGCGCTGCGCGCCCCATTGAGGAGGGCAAAGATGGCTTCTTCAGGGTCCTGGTCGGGATCGTACTGGTCTTCGCCGGGGACCTTTGCCTCCTTCGGTTCGCTCGGCGGGTCTTGTCCGACGGCGATGAGCGCGAAGGCGACCGGCCTCGGATCGCCGGAGGCTCGAGCCATGACCTGAACTGTCCAGAGACCTCGGGACAAGAGCGGGAGCTTGCCGGTGCCGATTGAGTCGCGGATGGTGAGCTTGATGTGACGAGCGCGCCCTTCCGGGGAGAGCAATACGAGCTCGGCGCTGTCGACGTCGCCCAGGAAGCGGAGCTGAACTTCCGGCCTGTCGTCTTCCTCGATACGGGTCAAAATGGGCGCGACGTGCGCGAGCAAGTCGGCTCGAAGCACGACGACACGCTCAAGTCCGTCCGTCGTCTCGGCGCGCCCAGCGCCGCACCAATATTCGCCGCGGGGCTTTTTCCCTCGGGCCCAGGCGCGAAATGGCTCCGTGAGCTCCTTGAGATCCATGTTGGGGCTCATCTCGGCGACCCAGACCTCCGGTGTGGTGGCAGCGACCCCCCGCTTTCGCAAGAGGAAGACGAGTAGGTCGAGATCAGGCGAGCTCGGCTCGGCGAAGCCGTGGCGCGCGAATTCGCTGGCCACTTCGTGGAGTCCCATGTCTCCACGGCCGCACTCGTCTGCGAGTTCGCCGAGCTCGTGCTCGGGAACAGAGCCGGGTTCGGGAGAAGAGGTCCACTTTGCCCAGGTGAATCCGTCCAAGACAAAGCGAGGGGATTCTTCCGCCGTCGTGGGAGCTTGGGGTTTCGTCTGGGCGTCGGGACGTACCGACGGCGAGCGAGCGCACGCGAGCAAGAGGGCGCTCAAGAAGGCGAGAAAGAGGAGACCAGGTGCGCGGCGCAATCGCGCCGGACCGCCCTTCGGGGGCGGGGCCTGGGTGTGGTCGTCAGACATGCTATGCCATGATAACCGCTCGCATGGATCGTCGTCTCCCGGCTCTCCTTTTCGCTACGCTGCTCGGCATTGGCGGCAGCTTGGCCTTCGCCTCCTGTTGCGATTACGGCAAGGGAGCGAGCAGCGTGGAGACGGCGGCCCGTCCCACGCTCCGGATTTATGCGCTCGGCGCGGCGGCGGGGGCGATCGAGCCCTGCGGCTGCGTGGAGGATATGCTGGGCGGCGTCGATCACTTGGCGGCGCTTTTGACCGACGAGAAGAAAGTAGCGCCGGCGTCGCTCTTGCTTTCGGCCGGGCCCATGTTCTTCTCTGACCCGACTGTGCCTGAGGAGCAGCGGGCTCAGGCGATCATGAAGGCGGAGACTATGGCCGAGGCTCTCGGGATTATGGGCCTTACGGCCTTCGCACCTGGGGTCAACGATTTTGCTCTGGGCCCCCAGGAGTTCGAACGGTTCACGCGTCTGGCCAAGAGCGCTCCCCTTGCCGCAAACCACGCGGGGAGGCAGGGCATCAAGGCACACTCGATCGTCGAAGCGGGAGGCCTGAAGGTGGGTCTCGTTGGTGGCGCTGATCTTTCGGAGGCCAAGGCCCTCGGCGCGGAGTCGAACGAGCTGCTTGCGAGTCTCAAGAGTGCCGTCGAGGCCGCTCAGAAGGAAGGCGCACAGCTCGTGGTGGCATTGCTCGCGCTGCCTCGGGGACCGGCGCTCAGGCTCATTGAGCAGCTCGACGCGGTCGACGTTGCGATCGTCGGCAAGAACATCGAAGCCGGAGAAAATAACGATCCGCCGTTTCCGCCTGAGCTGGTCGGCCGGACCCTGGTCGTTCAAGCTCCCAACCACGTCCAGGGCGCTTCAGTGATCGATTTGTTTGTACCCGAGCCCGGAAGTGGTCTCCAAGACGGCAGTGGTCTCGAGAAGGAGGCGGAGCTAGCGCGCGCTCGGGAGCGGCTCGAGTCCCTCTCCGAACGTCTCAAGAGCGCAGAGGCGCCTGGCTCCGGCGTCGACGCGGAGGATATCGCGAGCCTCCGTCGGGAGGTTTCGAGCCTCTCGGACAAGGTCAAGGAGCTCGAGGCGCGTCCGGTTGCGACGCCGAGCGGGAATCACTTCAAGTACGCCTACGTCGAGATCCGAGAGAAACTCGGAGCTTCGAAGGTCGTCGAACAGAAGCTTTCAGACTATTACCAGCGGGTCAACGAGCACAACAAGGTTGCCTTCGCAGACCGTCGTCCGGCTCCCGTAGAGCCGGGGCAAGCGAGCTACGTGGGCGTTCAAGCTTGCGTCGACTGCCACCAGGAGGAGTACGACTTCTGGAAAACAACGCGCCACTCACACGCTTACCGGACGCTGGTGGACGTGCATAAGGAATACAACCTTGACTGCGTTTCGTGTCACGTGACTGGTTATGAGCGACCGGGCGGCTCCACCGTGACGCACGTTGAGAAGCTCGACGCGGTCCAGTGTGAGGTTTGTCACGGCCCGGGCTCGCTCCACCTGGCCTCGCCCAGCGATCCGAAGTTGATTGATATGCCTCGCACCGATCTGTGTGCAGACTCCTGTCACCACCCGCCCCACGTGAAGCCGGATTGGAAGGTGTCCGACGCTTGGCCGAAAATTCTCGGTCCCGGGCACGGACTGCCGAACAGCGCTCCCTAGGGGTCCGCTCAGCTCGCCTCGAGCGCCTTGGGAGATCCATGCGTCATTTTGCTACCCCTTGTGCGCTGAGGGAGGCTCGCCCGTGATGTGCGCCAATGCTTGCACACACATAACAAACACACACGACTCTCTGAGTCGCCCTGAAATGGCTACCATGGCGAGGCGCCTTGGCGCGGGTACGCTACCGGGCGATGCGCTTGGATCTTGAAGGACTCGATGCACAAGGGGTGGAGCTAGCTTTCGACGCGGACGCGTCTCATCCGCGCCGCATTCGTCTCGGCCGCACTCAAAAGCTCTCAGGCATGCTCACGAAGACGGCGGACTCTCTCCTGCTCACCGATGTTCAGGCCGAGGCGGTTGTCGTCTCTCTCGTCGAGCTCGTGCTGTCGAGCTTTTCGGTTCAGCTCGGCGCGGAGGGCTCCCTTCGGGGTCTCCAGGGAGGCCTGAGGCGCGAGGAGGCGACGGACGTCGACGTCATGGCTGCTGTCCTTGACGCTCCGGAGCTGTGCGTACGCTTCTCGAACTTTTCCGTGAAAGGCCACTTGCGCGGGGAGAGCGTGGCGCTTCGGATCTCGGGCTCAGAAGGCCAGCTCGAGGCGGGCACCGTCGTCGTCGAGGGCGTCGAGTTCGAGGGCGATTTGTCCTCGCGGGCAGAGCGAGTCGTGGGACAGGACCTTCGCGTCGCTTGGGGAGCGGACGGTTATCGCGTCACGCTTCGTTGCCTCGAGCTTGACGGGGCGCACGTCGGCTTGGACTTGCGCGAAAAGTCGCAGGAAGCGGGCGGAGAGGACAAGAGCCGAGGGAGTCGATCGCCGGTTGCTCTCTTCGACTGGCGCACGCTGGACGGCCTCTCGGGGGCGCTCGACGTCGATGTTCACGTGAACATGAAGGTTCCAGTGATCGCCAGTCGGCGCGCCAAACATCCCTTCCGCATTCAGATTCGAGAGGGGACCGTGAACTACATGGACCTCGAGCGCTCCCTCTCGGCTCTCGAAGAGTCGATCCTGGATTTTGCTGTGCGCGATGGGAGTTTGGTGCTCGAGCGCGGGATTCCTCTCATTCCGACGCGAGGTCGAGGCACGCCGCTTGTTCTTTGGCCTCTTGAGGAACGAGATCTCGCCCTCACGAGTGAAGATCGGGTTCGTCTCGCGGTTTTGCCGAGGTATGAGCGAGTCGAACAGGAGAGCGGCGGGGAAGAACAGGGTGATTCGAGCGTCTCCCTCGAAGAGCTCAGCTTGGTCGACTTGCAGGCGCTCCTTCGGCTGGAGGTACAGGAGACTCGGGGCACGGCGAGCTCTCTTCGCGCCCTCGGTTTCGAGGAGCTTCAGCTCCAAGGCACCGTTCATCACAGCCCCGGCAAGGAACCTCGACAGGGGGAGGTGACAGGGAAACTTCGCGCCCTCTGCGGCAGCATTTCCGGCCTCTTTCTGGGCGAGAGTCAGCTCGACATTGGACAGCTCACGCTCAGTGCGCTCACCGATCTGCGGGCGCGCTTCTTGGACGTGAGACCGGAAAAGGTGAACTTTGCCCTCTCCGATCTTCGTCTCGACTCAGTTTCATTCGGGAACCTCGTGGAGCCGCCCGAGGGAGTCATAGATTCTTAGGATCACTCGGGCCCTTGGCCGCCGGCTCCTCCCATGCCCGCGGGGACGCAATAGTACTCTTCGAAGTGGTCACAATCGAACCGCTTCCCGGCGTGGCGCGAGAATCGCTCCCCTGTGCCTGGTGTGCCGCGTCGGCGAACCTCGGTCACGGCAGCTCCCGGGAGGGACCGGGCGCGTCTCTGGAGTGAGAAGTGTCAAAAATAAGGGGGCGCCGCTCCTCCCTTCGGGGAGGAGCGGCGCCCGTATGGGACATAGAACGAGGGGATTAAGGGAAGTAGGCGGGTCCGTGCACCTTGAGCTCCGCGATCTCGGCCTGAAGAGACGCGAGGACGGCGGCGTGGGCCGGGCTTGAGTACAGGTTGTTCCGTTCGAGCGGATCGGCCACGAGGTCGTAGAGTCCGCGCTCTTGGAGGTTCACGACGAGCTTGTAGCGAGTATCGCGCAGAGCATAACGACGGTTCGTGGTTCCATTGGAGAGCTCGGTGAACGAATGAGTTCGGCCTGTTGAAGCTGATTCGTCGGTGAGGAGCGGCTTCAAGCTGTAGCTGTTGTTGATGTGGCCGACCTGGATGCCAGCGAGCTCGAGGATGGTGGCGTAGAGGTCCGTGGAGGTGACGAGAGCGTCCTCACGTCCGCGCCGCGTCACACCCTTGCCCGCGATGACGAGAGGGACTCGGACTCCTCCTTCGTAGACGCTGGTCTTGCCGTCTCGGACGCCGGACCCTGGATCCTTCAGGCTCGCTACGGTGCCGTTGTCGCCGATGAAGATGACCGTGGTCTTCTCCAAGTCGACGTCCTCGAGGAGGCGACCGATCTCCGTGTCGAGGCTCTGGATCGCAGCCTTGTAGACTACAGTTGTGTTCGACTGCTGGCCTACGCGGAGATTGCCGACGTCCACGGAGTGGAGATGTTCCGGCGGGACGTAGTTCGACGATTGGTGCACCTGGCTATGAGCGAGCCAGACGAACCAAGGATCGTTCGGGCGGGTGCTCTCATGCTCGCGGATGTAGTCGACGCTGAAGTCCGTGAGGGCGGTCGCCGCATAATCCGGGATGAACTGGGATGGGCCGTTGATGTCGACCGCGGTCCAGTTGAAGGGATTGCCGAGGGTCGCGCCCATGTATCCGCGGAAGACGGGGATTCCGAGGTCGCGCACGTGCTGGAGATTCGTGCTGCTGTTTCCGGCGAGGTGGTACTTGCCGAATAGAGCCTGACCGTAGTTGCTCGGGCTGTCCGCGGTGATGCGATCGAACACCGTGACGGTGTCGGTGGGCAGCACGCTCCCGGCCGTCGTCACGCCCGTTCGATAGCCATAGAGGCCACTGATGATGGTGCCGCGGGTGGGCGAGCACATCGGGCTGGCCCAGACGGTGTCGAACACGAGCCCTTGTTCGGCGAGGTTCTCGATATTCGGGATCGGCACCTGCCCCGAGTTGCCCGCGAGGTCGGGGTAGAGGCTGACCGCTTCGGAGCCGAGGTCGTCGGCGATGATCAGGAGGATGTTCGGAGGATCGGAGTCCGGGGGCTCTGCGCCGCTGCTCGCCTCACGGGCGACGAAGGTCACGCTGGTCTCGGAGGTTGTGATGGTTTCGCCGTCGGAGACAGTGAGCTTGACGAGCGCGGTGCCGGGGCTCTGGCTTGTGAGCTTGGCCGTAGGCGAAAGCGGATCGTCGATCACACCTTCGGTCGTCGACCAGTAGTAGGTGAGCGAGGAAGGTCCTTGGTCGGGATCGACGGCGACCGCTCGCAGCGTGACCTCGCCACCGACGAACACGGAGAGCGGTGTCACAGTGAGCTCGTCGATCACGGGAGCCACGTTGAGCGTGCCGCTCACGTTCACGCTGCCGTTCTTGCTCGTTCCCGCGCCGCGCAGACGGACGGAGACCGAGGTGGTTCCGCCGGCCGTGACGTTGAACTGAGCGGAACCGGTGAACGCGATGCCGTCCGGAACCGAGCTTGAGCTGAGCTCGATGGTGTAGCCATTTCCGGCTGGAATTCCGCCGATTTTCGCTGAGATCGTCGGGGCGTCTTTCACGTCGATCGTGCCCGACTTCTGGTAGTCGCCCTTCGTGATCTTGTAGGTGACGGTTTGGAGCGTCACACCGTCCGCGACCTCTAGTTTCAGGCCAAGGGAGCCGACGTCTTCGGCTTCGACCTCCAGCGCCTCCGTTGCGCATCCGACGATAGGGGCGCCGAGCGAGAGTCCAAGCCCAGCGAGAACGGCAATCTTGCCGAGGCTCCGAGTGAGCCCCGAACCATTGCGCGAGTGTACCATTGAAACGAACCTTTCTGTGGGAAAGTCGCCCTGCTCGATCCGACCATCGGATCCCCCCAGGGCGACTCACTACAGCTGCGTCGCGCGTTCATGGTGACCGACTTCTAACGGATAGCTTCTGAGCGGGTCAAGAAGAATGTCCATGATAATAGACACAAAGCTGCCGGCGCAGCACTCACGTCGCTGACATTTTCCCTAGAGGAGATTCGAGCTTTCGGTCTCGCCGAGAGCGATTCTCGGCGCTCGGGCTGTGAAGTCTCCGCGCCTGAGCTCGCGTGAGGACACTTCTGGGAGAGCGCGCGGGGTGAGGGATGGAAAAGAAACACGCCGCCCCTCTCTTTCGAGAGGAGCGGCGTGTCCTGCTTGCAAGGGCGCTCGCGAGCTTTCAGGCGCTCACAGCTTCGGGCCGACGAAGACCTGGGCTTGTCGCTTCACGCCGCCGGGGCTGCTGAGGGTCCCCGAAAGAACGGGGAAGGCGATCTCAACGCTGGGGGTGAAGGGCTGAAACCAGGTGAACAGCTGTGGTCCGTCGGTCACGGGGCCACTCCACGATGCGTCGGGTGAATCCGCGATCGAGAGCGTGTTGTTCACTGGGAGCTGGATCCCAAACAGAGCGTAGCCGGAGCCGAACGTCACTTGGGGAGTCGTAGCGGAGGCGATCCCGAACGCGGTGCCCGAGCTTTGATTCGAGCCGAACACCTCGACGGCGAGGGATTCTCCGCGGAAGAAGAAGGCGGTGGCCCCGGTGTTAGCGCTGGCGGTGCTCGCCCAAGTCAAGGTGCGCTCACTGCCGATCGGGCCGTAGCTCAGGTTGTGTTGAGCTGCGGCCAGCTGTGCAGTGACGAAGCCCGAGGGTGAGCTCGCGATCGGGGGCCCATTGCCCGTGACGAGCACGAAGACCACGGCCAAGTCTCCCGGTTGCACCTCGGGCGGTACCTCGATCACTGTTGTCGTCTGACCCGGAGCGTTGCCGGCGACGGCGGTGGCGACGAGCTCGACGGCGCCTTGTTCCTCACCGGAACCGCCTGTGCTGCCACCGCTGCTCGTGCCACCGGTGCTCGGTGCGCCGCCTGCTGAAGCGCCGCCAGCTCCTGCGCCGCCGCTGCTCTCAGAACCGCCCGTCGAAGCGCCGCCCGACGAGGCTCCGCCCGACGAAGCTCCGCCCGACGAAGCGCCACCACTCGAAGCGCCGCCCGACGAAGCGCCACCACTTCCCGTCGCGCCGCCGCTTCCGCCGGAAGACTCCGCCTGGACGAAGGTCACAGTCGCAGTTTGAGTCTTTGTGATATCACCGTCCGAGACGCTCAAAGTGACCGTGACAGCGCCGGGCTCCGAATGTGTCAGGCGCGAAAGCGGCGATGAGGGCTCTCCGATGGCGCCGGCGCTCGCGGACCATGAGTAGGTGAGCGGCGAGGGGCCCCCGTCGATGTCACTTGCTGCTGCGCGCAAAGTGACCGGGGTGCCTACGTAGGCGACGAGCGGCGAGAGCGAGAACTCTTCGATGACGGGGCCAACGTTTGTGGTAGCCGTGACCGCGACGCTGCCATTCTTGGAGCTGCTCTGGAGCTGAATTTTGACAGAGGTCGTCTGTCCAGCGACGACATCGAACGTCGCAGAACCAGTGAAATAGGCTCCATCCTCGTCTGAGGTGGCGGTGAGCGTGATGACGTAACCCTGGCCGGCCGGGATGCCGCCGATGGTGGCGCTGATCGTCGGCGCACCCGAGACGTCGATCGCTGCGGACTTCTTGAAGTCGTTGCCTTCGATGGTGTACGCGACGGTGCTCACGGTGATACCGGGACCGACGCGCAGATTCAGGTCGAGGGAGCCGACGTCTTCGAACTCGGAGCTCTGTGCCAGGTCACCGACGCAACCTGTGAGCACCACTGGTGAAACGAGGGCAAGGGAGAGGAGGAACGAGAGCGTCCTCGCTCTCGGCAAACGTGGTCTGAGAGATGAAATCATGAGACGAGAACCTTTCGTGAAAGTCGTCCCAGCCCCGAGGTTCTCGGGCTCCCTGGGACGACTAACTACAGCTCTCGCTCGCGCTCATGGCGTCCTCCTTGTAAAGGAGCACATTCCACGAAGCAAGAGAGAGGTCTATAATAATGGACGGGGTGGGCAGGCGGCGCTTTCGAGCCGCGTTCAGGTCCGGGCCGAGCCTCGAGCAGCCGAGACGCGTACGGCCCTCAGGACCCGATGTGATCGAACAGGGTCCTGATCGCGAGCCCGATCAGGAGGAGCCCTCCGAGCGCGTCGAGACGACGTCCGAGGCGGCTCCCGAAATGGCGTCCCGTGTAGAGTCCAATGGCGCTCAAGATGGCTGTTGTAACTCCGATGGTGAAGACGGAGAGAACCAGGGGAGCGCCGAGCACCGGGAGCGTGACGCCGGCGGCGAAAGCATCGATGCTCGTCGCGAGGGCGAGCGCGAGCAGGGTGTGGATCTCGAACACATCACGCTCGGGCTCTGCGGGTTCACTTTCCTCTACGTGTCCGCCTTGGAGCGCTTCCCAGAGCATCTTGCCGCCCATGGCGAGAAAGATCGCGCAGGCGATGAGGTGACCAAAGCGAGTCGCAAGGGCGCCGAGTCCCGCGCCGATTGCCCACCCGAGCAGCGGCATTCCCCCTTGGAAGCCGCCGAACAGAAGCGCCACCCGCAGCGCGTGCCGAGGGAGGACCCGCTGGGCCGAGAGACCCCGGGCAGCAGCGACCGCCATCGCGTCGAGAGCGAGTCCGACAGCGAGGAGGAGGATCGCAGGGAAGGTCATGGAGGCGGGGGACCTTGTCTCTGAACTGGTCGATCGGCAATGGCGAAGGGGCGCCACAGTGCGCAGAAAACGCGTCATTTTCTTCGCGCGTTCGTTGGTAGATGCGCTATAGCCCCGAAAAGCCGTGTCCGAGCGTCGAGAACAAGCAGCGTCCGAGCGTTCGGAGCCCCTCGGGGAGGCGGTGCTCTGGGCGCGCGGTTTGACAAAAATCTACCAGATGGGGGAGGTCGAGGTGCAAGCGTTGCGCGGTGTCGATTTCGCCCTGCACCGGGGTGAGCTTCTGGTCCTCTTGGGGGCTTCCGGGAGCGGCAAGTCGACCTTGCTCAATATCGTGGGGGGCCTCGACGTGCCGACCTCCGGCCAGGTGTTCTACTCGGGTCAGGATCTCAGCCAGGCGGACGACAAGGAGCTGACGAACTTCCGCCGCCGCAACATAGGCTTCGTCTTCCAGTTCTATAACCTGATTCCGAGCCTCACCGCGGCGGAGAACGTAGCGCTCGTGACGGACATTGCGGACGAGAGCTTGCATCCTCGCGACGCGCTCGCGCTCGTCGGGCTCTCAGCGCGCGCTGACCATTTCCCCTCGCAGCTCTCCGGCGGTGAACAACAGAGGGTCGCGATCGCCCGCGCCATCGCCAAACAGCCAAAGATTTTGCTGTGTGACGAGCCGACCGGCGCCCTCGACTACCGCACGGGTATCGCAGTGCTGGAGGTCCTCGAACGGGTCAACCGCGAGTTTGGGACCGCTACCGCGGTCATCACCCACAATGCTCCGGTCGCGGAGATGGCGGACCGAGTCGTCTCGCTCGCCGACGGTCGCATCATCTCCGACCACAAAAATCCGGCGCGGAAGAGCCCGAGGGAGCTCGCCTGGTGAGCGCGCTCGACAAGAAGCTGTTCCGCGATCTCGCGAGCCTTCGGGGGCAGGTCATCACGATCGCTCTGGTCGTGGCCTGTGGCATTGCGAGTTACATCGCGATGCGCACCGCGTACGACTCTTTGATCACGTCGCGGGACGAATATTACGAGAAGTACCGGTTCGCCGATGTATTCGCGAACCTGAAGCGGGCGCCACGCTCGCTGGCCGAGCGCATCGAGAATATCCCGGGCGTCGTGGAGGTGCAGACGCGCGTCGTCGAGCGTGTCCTTGTACCGCTCGACAAGCTCCCGCGGCCGGTCTCCGGGACGATCGTGAGTGTCGATCGCCACGCCACCTCCCAGCTGAACGGACTCTTTCTCAAGGAGGGTCGCGAGCTCGACCCTCGCCATCCAGATGAGGTCATTCTGATCGATGGTTTCGCGACGGCTCACGATCTCCGCCCGGGCTCTTCCCTGCCCGTTGTGATCAACGGAACGCTGCGCAAGCTCCGCGTGGTCGGAGTGGCCCTTTCGCCTGAGTTCGTTATGACTTTGGCGCCGGGACAGCTCACCTACGATCCGGGTTTGGCGCCGGTGCTTTGGATGAACCATGCTGCCCTCGAGGCAGCTTTTCGGCTCGAAGGGGCCTTCAACAGCGTGACGTTGCGCCTCGAGCGAGACGCGAGCCGCGCCGCTGTGCTGACCGAGCTGGACATGGTGCTCAAGCCCTACGGGGGTATCGGCAGCGTGGCTCGAGACAAACAGCAGTCGAACTACATGCTGAGCGGTGAGCTCGCGCAGCTCGACTCGATGGCTGGCTTCGTTCCGTATCTCTTCTTGGGTGTGGCGGCGCTGCTCGTGAACGTTGTCTTGTCGCGCCTCGTCCAGCTCCAGCGGAGCTCGATCGCTACCCTGAAGGCCATTGGCTATGACGACCGAGCGATCACGCTGCACTATCTCAAGCTGGTGAGCGTCATCGTGATCGGCGGCGCAGCTCTGGGGATCGGGGTCGGAAGTTATCTCGGGCGCCTCGAGATGCACCTGTATACGGACCAGTTCTTTCGCTTCGCGGAGCCCCGTTACGTGCTCGCTCCAAGCGCGGTGATCTTTTCGGTTGCGATCAGCGTGGCTTCGGCCTGTTTTGGGGCTTGGTTCGCTGTCCGGAGGGTCGCCACGATGCCGCCGGCCGAGGCGATGCGCCCCGCCGCACCGGCGCGTTACCGGCGGTCGCTCCTCGAAGTCTTGGGCGTGTGGCGCTTTTTGACCCCTGTGATGAGAATGATCTGGCGCGAGCTGTCCCGTCGTCCGCTCAGGCTCATGCTGTCGGCCCTCGGGATTGCTCTGGGCGTGGGGATCAATGTCGTGGCCCGGTCGATGACGGACTCGATGGACTATCTGATCGACGTTCAGTTCCACCGCTCCATGCGGGAGGACTTGAACGTAACGTTCATGAACCCCGTCCCCCGCTCGGCGCTCTCGAGCCTCCGGTCGATCCCGGGAGTTCATTATGCCGAGTCCCTGCGCTCGGTGCCCGTGCGGTTCCGCTCCGCTCACCAATACCGCGACGCGGTCATCCAGGGCTACTCGGACCAGCAGGCCCTGCGCAAATTGATTGACGATCACGCCATCGAGGTGAGCGTTCCGGAGCATGGCATGCTCCTCACCGAGAAGCTCGCCGAGATCCTCGGTGTTCGGCCCGGCGAGCGCATCACGGTCGAGATTCGAGAGGGAGATTTCCGGGAAACGAGTGTGACCGTGGCGGGGCTGGTTCGAGAGCCCTTCGGTCTTTCGGGGCACATGACCGAGCGGAGCCTCGCGCGGCTCTTGGGGGACACGGCCCCGATCAGCACAGCGCTGCTCACGGTGGAGCCGAATGCCGTCGAGTCGATCGAACGTCGGCTCAAGACCTTTCCGACCGTCGCGAGCGTCGCGAGTCCCCAAGACTTCAAGCGACAGTTCAACGAGCAGAGCGCGGCCATCATGAACGTCTTTATGTTCATTATGTCGCTTTTTGCGACGATCATCGCCGTCGGGGTCATCTACAACAATGCCCGCGTGGCCCTTTCCCAAAGGGATCGAGATCTCGCGAGCCTGCGTGTGCTCGGCTTCACGAAGCGGGAGGTCGCGGCCATCTTGTTCGGAGAGCAGGCCATTCAGATCGCGATTTCGATTCCGCTCGGTCTCTACGTCGGGCGAGCACTGACGATCGCGATGATGACAAACGCCGATCCCGAGACGTACCGTCTCCCGGTCAGCATCAGCGCACAAACCTATGTCTTTGCGATCGGAGTGACCCTGATCGCAGCGGTCTTGAGTGCACTCTTGCTCAGGCGGAAGCTCGATCAGCTCGACCTGATCGGGGTACTCAAGACGCGAGAATGAGAGATCATCAAGAGGCGAGTATCGTGAGCGAAGAGACGAACAAGTTGGTCAACGTGAACAAGCGGAAGCGGCGCCCTTGGCTGCGCAGGCTCGTTTGGATTGCGCTCGGCCTCATGGCGTTGGCCCTGGTCGTGATCGCGGTGCAGCCGAAACCGGTAGAAGTCGAGCTCGCGCGCGCGACCCGGGGAGTCTTCAGCGTGACTGTCGACGAAGACGGAGTCACGCGAGTGACCGATCGTTTCATCATTTCGGCGCCGCTCGCGGGACAGCTCGAGCGCATCGAGCTCGATCCGGGCGCGGAGGTGAAACAGGGCGACGTGCTCGCACGTTTGACGCCGGCGAAGGCGCCCCTGCTCGATGAGCGCACTCGGAGAGAAGCGGAAGCGCGTGTGCTCGCGGTCAGTGCGGGCCTTCGGCAAGCGGAGGCACAGAAGGAGCGCGCTCAGGCGGCTCTTGAGCTCTCCACTCGAGAAGCCACGACTGGCCGAGCTCTGGCGAGCCGCGGCGTCGTCAACCAACAGGAGCTCGACCGGCTGGTCTTGGACGAACGGTCGCGGACCGCGGAGCTCGCGAGCGCAGAGTTCGCGACCAAGGTCGCCCGCCACGAGCTTTCCATGGCGCAAGCGGCCCTCGGTCGAATCGGTGGCAAGGGCGACTCCCTGGAGCAGCTGGTGGTCACGAGTCCCGTGAGCGGACGCGTCTTGAAGGTGATCCGAGAGAGCGAGGGGGTTGTGCAAGCGGGCACCGAGCTCCTGGAGATCGGCGATCCGAGCGCCCTCGAAATTGCCGTGGATGTGCTCACGAGCGACGCCGTCCACATTCGCCCTGGTGCGCACGCGAGCGTCGAAGAATGGGGAGGAGACAACCTCATCGGCGTCGTGCGTCAGATCGAACCCTCCGCCTTCACGCGGCTGTCGGCGCTCGGCGTCGAGGAGCAGCGGGTGAACGTGGTGATCGATCTCAAGTCGCCCTACGAAGAGTGGCGCTTGCTCGGAGACGGCTATCGTATTGAAGCGCGCATCGAGATCTATCGAAACGAAAGCGCCCTCACGATCCCGTGGAATGCTCTTTTCCGGCGGAACGAGGCGTTCCACGTGTTCGTCCAGGAGCAAGGCCGCGCAGCGCTGCGGAAGGTCGAGGTCGGGCGCCGCAATGAGCGGGTCGCGGAGATCTTGAGCGGACTCGACGAGGGGGAAGAGATCATCCTCCATCCGAGCGATCGAGTGCAGCCGGGGGTCCTCGTGGCCAGCCAGCCGGCTCGATGAGTCGCGCCCCGCAAGACGGCGCTTGAGATGCTGCGGCATGGCGCGGGGCAGCTCTCTCCTTTCCCTCGCCTTCTGAACAGCCGAAGCGCGCCCAGCCAACAGGCGGTGAGCGCGTCTTTTCGCCATCAGCGGCGAGGCCTTAGGGCGCCCGGGTCAGGTAGACTGAGCAGCCGTGGGCCTCGTGGGGAGAGTGGTCGGGATCGTAGGGATGGTCGAGGTCGACGCCACCAAGGTTCGTCCCGACGAGGAACAAACGATGGGCCCCTTGGGGTTCGAAGCGCTCTTCGTAGCGAGAGGAGGTCTCTCGGTAAGGGATCGGGAACTGGCTCTGGAGCTCGCCGTTTGGACCGAGGCGCAGCACGGACCAAACGTAGGTCACAGGGGACTCACAATCGAGGCGTAGCGCGAGCGGTGAATCGATCGGAGAGCTGCTCTTGAGTTCGATGGCCACGCTCCCGGTCGGAGCGAGCGGGTCCTTCAGACTCAGGTTGCGCGGGAGCGAGGAGACCTCGATGGACCATGCAGGAGCAGCCAGGTCCCCTTGAAGCTCTCGAACGACGTCGAGGCCTTCGGTGGGCACGAAGCGGGCGATAGCGAGGCGATTGAAGAAGCGGGCGTACGATTCCCGATCGGTCCCGAGACTGCGACGCAATACGTCGAGGACATCGGGCTCAGCGTCCCAGCGGAGAGCCCCCGGTGCTGTGCGCGTCGCTGTGAGACCCAAAGCAATGAAGCTCGTGTCTCGGGCGGACGCGCCCGCTCGTGCGGCGAGGGCTGCGAAGAAGAGAGAGCTCGAGCGAGAGGAGAAGCTCCTCGGCTCGCGGGTGACGAGCGCGAGATAAGGAGCGCTCTTGAGCGCTTCGTGGGGGGGCTCATGCGCGGAGACCCGGGGGTCGGTCGCGCGTCGATAGTGACTGTAGCCGCGGGCGATGGAGCGGGCCGTGGCGGGGGCTACGCCGAGCAGGAGCCCTTCGGCGACACAAGTCTCCGCGGCCGCCTGGTAGGGAGCTCCTCCCTCACAAATCGCTCGTGCGCGGTCAAAGCCGAAGCTCGGCAGGCGCAGAGTTTGGACCTCGGGGAGGATGTCGGTCTGGTCTTCAGAGAGGTGCCAATGGAGCGGCGCGCGGCGCGGGGCAGCGCCTTCCGCGAGCCAGAAGCGCGCGAAGGCCTCCTCGAGGAGGGCGAGTGCTCGCTGGGCCCTGGCCCGGTCGGGGGCCGAGACCGAAAGAGGGTAGTGGCTCGAGTGCAGGAGGAGCGCGCGCTCCGGGGAGCGCGCGCGCTCTTGGGCGGCCGCCTCCGTCCGGAGTTCTCCGCGGGGAAGCCGGGGGTCGAGGGGAATGGGACGCGGGAGGACCGTCGTCTCACCCCCGAGGAGCAGGGGAGGGGCCATGCGCTCTTGGCTCGTCGCGACACGAGGGAAGCCGAGGCCCAGGAGCGTCAGCGCGAGAGCGAGCGTTTGCCTGGATCGGGCCAGGAAAGGGCGCGTCTCTCCGCGTAGGCCCCTTTCATACATAGTAGGGAACGCGGGGCGAATTTCTCGGAGGGGAGGTTCGATGCGCGCGGCCACTCGGCCGGAAAACTACAGGAGATTTGACAGCTCGTCGCGGTACCGCCCTATACTGACGATCGCCGCTCTTTCTTTCGAGGAGCCAGCTCTGCCCCATGACACAGAGATTCGATCCGACCCGCTCGATCCGCTACGACCTCGAGCGCGGTCAGCTCCGCGATGAAGAGGGAACCCTCCGGCTGAATATCCCGGCTGCGCTTTTGCTGCGCCTCTGTGAGAGCGCCGGGGAAGCCGCGACCCGGGATTTCTTGAGTGCCCTCGGGACCGACATCGGCCGGCGCATCCAGGCGGCCCTCGGCCAGGATCTCAGCGCAGCGCCGATCGAGAGCTGGGCTGAGCACCTGGGGGGCCAGTTGGCTCTGCTTGGAATGGGCGAGCTGCTCATCGAGCGCTGGGGCAAGGCTCTGGTCCTCCGAGTCCGGGGCGCCCCCGAAGAGCTGAAAGGGCTGATCGGTGTGCTTCTCGAGGCGGTCTTGCAGCGGGCGCTTGGGCGCGAGCTGCGCCTGCCCGGGTTCAGTGAAGGTGCCGACGCGGCGTTCCTCGTCGTCTCGCCGAGCACCTCCGAGGAAGTGTATCGCTTGGCGGGGACGGGCGCGTCTCTGCTCCGTGTGATTGAAGTCCTCCACGAAAAGACGCGAGGTGCTGCATGAACGCCCAAATTGCCCGTCTCGAAGAGCTCCTCACGCGCATTCAGAAAAACCGCCAGGCGCCGCGCGCGCCTTTGGCAGGCGCCGCGTCTCAGGCCTCCGGTCAGGTCGCCGCTCCCGAAGCTGCTCCTGCGGTCGACCAGGCTCCGGCTCGAGAATCGGTGGTTCCTGACTCCCTCGACGCGCCGCCCCCCGAGAGCGGCACCGAGCGGCTCGAGGCGAGTCTCGTCCCGTCCAGCGATCTCGAAGCTCCCATCACTCCTCCCCCCGAGTCAGGAAGGGAACGATCCGCCGCTGAGCGCGGCCGTCGCGAGGGCCCGACCATGGAACAGCTCGGCCAAACGGTTCCTCTCGAAGAGGGGACGGGGGCGGTGCGCGTCCTCGATCTCGACGAGCCCCTCGGCTCCGATCGTCCGGCTCCGGCGAGCGAGCGTCTCGAGATGTCGCTGCCGAGCGCGATGCTGGGCTCTTATGAGGAAAACCTGATGGCTCCTCCTGAGGCGAAGGCCGATCTCGAGCGCGTTCTCCGGAGCGGCGGCACTGGTGAGTTGGTCGTGCAGGCGGTGGCGAGGCCGCGCCTCTCGACGAATGTCGTCGAATTGATCGCGGCCCAGAAGACCTTCCGGCCCTCTTCTTTCGTAGAGCTCATCGACTCTTCCCTCACGCTCTGAGCCGTGCGTGCTCCCGGCGCTTTCCTCGGTTAGGCTAGCTCCGGCATGGGCGACCAGGATCTGATCCAATTCTCCGGAGTTCAAAAGCGCTTCGGCGACAAGGTGATCTACCGCGGCCTCGATCTCAGCGTGAAGCGGGGCGAAGTCCTCACGATCCTCGGAGGCTCCGGCGTCGGTAAGAGCGTCATGCTCAAGATGCTGATCGGGCTGCTCAAGGTTGACAAGGGTTCGATCCGCTTCGACGGCGAAGAAGTCACGTCGATGGGAGAGAGGGAGCTCGCTCGCGTGCGCCAGCGCATCTGTATGCTCTTTCAGAGCGGCGCCCTGTTCGACTCGCTCTCTGTCGGGGACAACGTCCGCTACGGGCTCGAAGAACACTATCATCACACCATGACGAAGGCCGAGAAGGACGAGCGCGTCGCTTGGGCCCTCGGCTTGGTGGGCCTACCGGGTATCGAAGCGATGTGGCCCGCGGACCTTTCCGGCGGCATGAGGAAGAGGGTCGGGCTCGCCCGGGCCATCGCCGTGCGCCCGGAGGTCGTGCTTTATGATGAACCGACCACCGGTCTCGATCCGATCAACACGGCCCGCGTCAATCACATGATCATGGGACTTCAGGAGAAGCTGAACATCACGAGCATCGTCGTGACCCACGACATGAAGAGCGCCTTCCAAATCAGCCACCGGCTCGCCATGGTTCACTCTGGCCAAATCATCATGCAGGGGACCCCTGACGAATTCCGTAGCGCCAAAGACCCGCGGGTCAGCGACTTTATCGAAGGACGGGCCCCCGTGCAGGAAGATGTGGCGACGCTGCTTCAGACATGACAAGGTCAGGCCGAGGAAAGGCAGGCGAATCGAAGCCTCTTCCCCGGTCACGGTTTTCGCCTGCCCATTTTCCTGATACTCCTTGAGGTAGGTGGAGCACCGTTTTTCATGAGCGCCCGTGATATCCGAGTCGGAGCATTCGTCCTTGGTTCGCTCTTGATGCTTGCGGTCTTGATCTTCATCTTTGGAGGCGAGTCCGATCTGTTCGCGCCGCACACGGAAATGAAGACATCCTTCAAGGATGTGCAGGGACTGGCTCGAGGATCCCCGGTCCGTATGGGTGGCGTCGACATCGGGCGGGTAACGAACGTCGGCTACACGCCGGACGCTCATAAAGATGAGATCGTCGTGACCATGTTGATCAACGCCGATCAGACCGTGCGCATTCGCAAGGACTCGGTCGCGTCCATCGCGGGGCGCGGCATGCTGGGCGACAAGATGATCACCATCACGGTCGGTTCACTCACCGAACCGGTGCTCAGCTCCGAGGAGCTCATCCCGTCGAAGCCGACCACCGATATTCTCGAGATGGTCCAGGACCTGAAGCAGGTCACGAGTCAGATCGAAAAAGTCGCGAACAACCTCGAGAAGACGACGGCGATGCTCGCGGAGGACGAGCTCCACGATGACATCCGCGGCACCATCGATCATCTGAACGGCGTGCTCGCGTCCCTCGACAAAGGGGAAGGCTACATCGGCAAGCTGATCTCTGATCCCAGCGAGGCGAAGTCCCTCTCCGACACCATCGCAGGGGTTCGCCGCTCCGCTGCCGAGCTCGAGCAGCTCCTCCGTTCGACGCGTCTCGTCGTCGATCAGATTCGGTCGGGGCCTGGTCTCGTCCATGAGGTCCTCTACGGAACCGAGTCGGAGAAGGCGGTCGCCCAGTTTGGCGGCGCGGCAGAGGAGCTCGGCCTCGCCCTGCGCGGCATTCGCGAGGGGAAGAGCTTCGCCCACGGCATGCTCTACGACGACAAGAGCGGCGAGATCGTCGACAACCTGAATCAGGCGACGGCGGACTTCCGGGACATCGCCCGCGACATCAAGAGTGGAAAGGGCACCGTGGGCGCGCTGCTCACCGATCCTTCGGTGTACGAAGATCTGAAGCTCCTGCTCGGCAACGTCGGGCGCAATCGCTCGCTCCGTGCTCTCGTCCGCTACTCCATCAACCAGGACGAACGCGCCGGGCGCGTCGGAGACTCGGCGGACAGCGCGCCGGCCAACTGAGACCGCGATCATGAGCGCTCGGCCGGGCCGATTTGTGCTCTCTATCGACCTCGAGCTGGGCTGGGGGTACCGAGACACTCGACTCGACCGCGCGCTCCAAAGGCGCATCCAAGCCGCCCGCGACAGCTTGCCGGAGCTGCTCTCGCTGCTCGTCTCCCGAAAAGTTCGAGCGACGTGGGCCACGGTGATGGCGCTGGAGCTCGAGGGGGCCGATGAGCTCTTCTCCTTCGATGAGGTGCCGAGCGTTCGGGCGCTCGAGCGGGGCGGTCGGAGCGGATTGAGCGAACAGGTGACCCGTCTTCCCGAGCTCTATTTCTACGACGAGTTCGTGCGAGAGCTCCGCAGCCATCCGGAGCAAGAGGTCGGCGCTCACACCCTGACGCATCTCGTCTGTGATCGCGCGACGAGCGAGAGGTGTGCGACATTTACGGCCGAGCTCGCCGCTTGTCAGGAGATCGCTGCTCGGAGCTCTTCGAAGCTCCATAGCCTCGTCTTCCCGGGGAACTACTACTCGAGTCCGTATCTTCAGATCGCGCGTCGCGCTGGCTTCACTTGCTATCGCGGCGATCGTTTTGTGAGCGGAGCGGAGCCGCGGGGGGCGCTTTCACGTTCGCTGGGCCGAGGCGGTCGGCTGCTCGACGCCTACCTGGGGCCGGTGCGCTCTTCCGGAGTCGAGGTCAGCTCCGGGCTCAAAAATATCCCCGGCGATCGGTTCCTCCGCCTCGAAGACGGGGGCTTTTTCGGACGGGCGCACCTCGCGCGCGTCGAAAAGGAGCTCAAGCACGCGGCGGAGACCTCGGCCACTTACCACCTCTGGTTCCACCCCCATAACCTCGGAAGCCGCGAAAATGGCTTCGAAAGGCTGCGCGCGGTGCTCGACCTGTTCGCCGAGCAGGCCTCCGCCGGGCGCCTTTTGAGCCTCACGATGGGGGAGGTGGCGGAGGAGAGCGAGCCGTCCGGGTAAGGCCTGTCCGCCCGACGCGCATTCGCTATATTGGCTGGCAATGGAAATTCTGTCGCGTGGCGCACGCGTCTTTACGCTGCTCTTCGTCTTCGGCCTTGGCTCCCATTTTGCGCTCGAATACGGCGAGGGTGGTCTGTGGAAAGGCCTTCGAGCAGCCCACGCGGTGGTCGGAGGGTCGTCCAAGCCTCCTTATGATCTGACCGAGCTTCGCGCCGTGAACGCGGTGCTCGACGCGGTGCGCAAGACCTACGTCGAGCCTCAGCGTATCGATCCTCGGCAAATGTTCGTGAGTGCGCTCGACCGGATCCAAATGGAAGTGGCGCCGGTCATTGTCACCCACAGTGAGAAGTCTCCGACCGTCAAAGTTCAGATCTTGGATCAGACGGCCGAGTTCCGCGTCGACAATGTCCAGGGTCCTTGGGACGTGGCGGCTCGGCTCCGTGAGGTGTTTGCGTTCATCCAGCCGAGCCTGAAAAAGAGTCAGGTCGACCTGGCCCAGGTCGAGTACGCCGCCGCCAACGGCATTCTCCGCACGCTCGACCCCCATAGCGTCTTCCTTTCGCCGGAAGACTTCCGGGAGATGAAGGTCTCGACGTCGGGGCGCTTCGGTGGCCTCGGCATCGTGATCAGCCTGCGCGACCAAATGCTCACCGTGATGCGTCCGATGCCGGGCACTCCCGCGGGCCGTGCTGGGCTCAAGCGCCTCGATCGGATCGTGCGCATCAACAACGAATCGACGCTGAACATGCCGCTCGAAGATGCTGTCGATCGCTTGCGCGGAGATCCGGGAACACCTGTCACGGTCTGGATCACACGCGAAGGACCCGGTGGCTGGTCGGGGGCGCGGCCTTTTGAGCTCGTGCGCGAGATCATCCAGGTCGCCTCCGTCGAGAAACAGAAGCTCGAGGGCGGTATCGGTTACGTCCGGCTCAAGCAGTTCCAAGAGCGCACCGCTGAGGACCTCTCTGTCGCTCTCGCGGAGCTGAAGAAGGAAAACTCCCTGAACGCCCTGGTCCTCGATCTTCGGGACGATCCAGGTGGTCTCCTCGACCAGGCGGCCAAGGTGGCCGATTTGTTCCTCGAACAAGGGATCATCTACGCGACGGAAGGTTACGCGACAGGTCGCAGCGAAAGGCAAGCGACACGCCCCGGAACGCAGCCGAACTATCCGGTCGTCGTTCTCGTCAACGGCTCCAGCGCGAGCGCGAGCGAAATCGTCGCGGGCGCGCTCAAGAACCAGAATCGCGCCATCGTGATCGGCGAGACGACCTTCGGCAAAGGTTCAGTGCAACAGGTCTTTCCGGACGTGACCCCCGAGGGCGCCGCGCTCAAGCTCACCGTCGACCAATACCTGACGCCTGGTGATATCTCGATCCAGGGAACGGGCGTGACCCCCGACATCAAGCTCGAGGTCATGACCGCGGACACGCTCGAGATGAACCTGTTCCGCGATGACGATCACATGCGGGAGCGCGACCTCAATCGCACGCTCGGAAGCTCACGCCGCCACATGCAGGAGCCGCCCGAGTACGTCATCCGCTACAATTTGCCGGAGTCGGTCCGAGCTGAGATCCGAGATCGAGGCTCCCAGCTCGACGACGAGTTCCGGATCGACGGCCCCATCCGCATCGCCCGCGAGATTGCCGCGTATGTGAGCCCAGGCTCGCGCAAGACGCAGCTCGAACAGCTCAGAGGCCTCGTTGGTGAGCTCGGTAAGCGAGAGCAGAAGAGCGTCGCCGCTGACCTGAAGGCCCTCGGCATCGACTGGTCTTTGCCGGCAAAGCCCGGACCCACCGCGAAGCTCGAAGATCTCGAGCTCAAGATCAGCACCGATCGAAAGGACGACACGGTGACCGCGGGCGAGCCGCTCACGCTGAGCGTCACCGTGACCAACCGAGGTACAGCGCCCGTCTACCAGTTCTACGGCGTCACCAAGAGCGACACCGGCTATTACGATGAGCGGGAGCTCGTCTTCGGAAAGATCGACCCGGGCGCGACCATGACCCGAACCGTGCCCTTCGGTTTCTGCACGATTGACGGGTATAAGCGCGGCTCTTCGAAGCCGATCGGGCCTTCCCGACCGCGTGTGTGCAGGATCCCGCGGGACGCCGAGACGCGCCAAGACGGCGTGCGCATCGAGTTCGGCGCAGACGGGCTCCCCTCGATTCCACCGAGGGAGCTCAGGCCGACCATCATCGCTCTGCCGAAACCCGAGTTCGCTTACAGCTATCACGTCGTGGATAACCGTGAGGCGAACAAAAACGGTCAGCTCGAGCGCGGCGAAGGCGCCACGATGTATCTGAAGGTCAAGAACGTGGGCCTCGGTCCCTCTTACGACACTCAGGCGAACCTACGGAATCTGACGGGCGACGGGCTCCTGCTCGGAGCGGGGCGCTTCGACATTTCGAACATGAAGCCAAAGGAAGAGCGCGAGATCGCCTTCACGTTCGATGTACTTCCGGCTCTGAGTGAACCGGAAGTACGAGTGGAGCTCGGTGTGGTCGATACGGATCTGGCCGTGGGAGCGGGCGAGAAGATTGCCCTCCCGGTGGTCTCGAAGAAGGAGGCAGTGAAAATCACGCCGGCCTCTTCGGTCCGTCGTGCGGAGCGGGAGGTCATTCTCCGCGAAGAGCCGACCGCGGCAGGACGTGCCATCGGCAAGCTGGCTCCGGGGACCCTTGTCCCCGTCGTCGGGACCGTGGGCGAGACGCTCCAGGTTCAGCTCGGACCGGACGCCTTTGCGTTCACGGACGCGGGCGGCCTCGTGGCGACGAAGGAGGCCGCGCCTGCGAAGGTCAACTACGAGCCCCTCGATACTCATACTCCCCCGCTTCTGACCGCGAAGGCCACGGCGCTAGCGACCCGCGGCGATACCATCGAAATCACAGCGGAGGCCGTCGATCCGGGAGGGACGATTCTCGACCTGGTTGTCTTCGTCGGGAATCGGAAGGTCTATTATCGACCGAACTCGGGTCAGGACAAATCGCGCATGGCCCTTCGGACTGACGTCCCGCTTCACGCAGGCGTCAACATCATCACCATCATCGCGCGAAAAAATGACGAGATCGCGAGCCGGCGCACGCTGATTGTGCGGAAGGACGGTCCGAACGGCGAACTCGTGCCGACGCCGAAGAACAGGAGCTTCGGAGACGACTGGGAGTTTTCAGAGTGATCCGCCTCCACGTGAACATTGACCACGTCGCGACGCTCCGAAACCAACGCGACACTTCCTATCCGGACATCGTCCAAGCGGCGGAGCTCTGCCTGGAGGCCGGCGCGCAAGGCATCACAGTGCACTTGCGCGAGGATCGACGCCACATCCGAGACGGCGACGTGGAGCGGCTGCGCGCTGTCTTGGGCCCGAATGGGAGCGCCGGACGCGCTGACTCCATCCTGAACCTCGAGATGGCAGCGACGGACGAGATGTGTGAAATCGTTCGACGCATCCGGCCGGACATGGTGACGCTTGTGCCCGAGAAGCGAAACGAGCGCACCACCGAGGGGGGGCTCGACGCGATCGCAACGCGAGGCGCAATTGAGCGAGTGGCCGCAGCTTGTGCGGAGGTTCAAGCGCGATTGAGCCTGTTTATTGAGGCCGATCCTGCGCAAATTCGCGTGGCGCCAGAGCTCGGCGCGGTCCAGGTCGAGCTGCACACGGGGCACTACGCTGAGGCTGCACCCCCCGAGCGCCCGAGGTTTCTCGAACGCTTCGTCGCTTGTGCCGAGCTTTCTCATGAGCTCGGACTGCATCTCGCCGCCGGCCACGGGCTCAATATCGAAAATGTCGGACCCATCGTCGCGATTCCGCACATGGCAGAGCTCAACATTGGCCATTCTGTGGTATGTGATGCAGTGATGAAGGGGCTCGGCCAGGCGGTCCGTGATCTCCTTTTGGCGATGAAGCGTTGAGGCGTCCGATCGGGCGTCACGAGAGGGTAGGATGAGAGCGGTCCTCGGTGTGGCGGAGATGCAGGCCTTCGATTCCGGGCTGATTGCCCGGGGCGTGCCGGGGATCGTGCTCATGGAGAATGCCGGCCGTGGCGCGGCGCACATTCTCGGCCAAAAAGAGCGCCCTCGGACCGAAGGACGGGCGCGTCCGACGAGTGTGCGCGGGAGCTGTGTGCGCTGCGCTGATGGCCGCTCCCTCGAAGGAACCGAGTATTTGATTCTGTGCGGACCAGGGAACAACGGCGGCGATGGCTTTGTAGTCGCGCGTCACCTGGTCGGCCGCGGGGCCAAGGTGCGGGTGCTCGCTGTGCGTGAGGTGTCCTCTTTGAGAGGAGACGCGCGCATCGCGGCGGAGGCGTGGCTGGCCGTCGGCGGAACGCTGGAACCCGCTTCATCACAAGCGATCAGCGAATTCACGGGCTCTGTGATCGTGGACGCTTTGCTGGGGACCGGAGTGCGCGGTCCGGTGGACGAGAGCCTAGCGGACCTGATCGAGGCCATAAACGCTCACCCGGCGAGCGTGGTAGCCCTCGACGTGCCATCGGGGTTCGACGCCGATCGCGGCTGTGTGCACGAAGGACCGCGGGGATTCGTCGCCGTTCGCGCAGAGCAGACGATCACCTTCGGCTTCATCAAGCGAGGCCTCTTGACGACCTTTGGCCATGAATACTCAGGGCGCATCACGCTGGCGAACCTCGGGGTTCCTGCGCTCCCGCCCGAAGATCGTCCGCCCGTCGCCTATCTCATTGAAGAAAAGGACCTCCGCGCTTGGCTTTCACCGCGCCCGGTGACGCTGCACAAGTGGCAGGCGGGTGAAGTGCTCATCATCGGCGGATCGCCGGGCATGGTGGGCGCGGCTCACTTGTGCGCGCGCGCGGCGCTCCGCTCGGGAGCAGGGCTCGCCGTCATTCATACCTGCGCGGAAGGCGCTCGGGCCCTCGAGCAAGAAGTCCTCGAGGTCATGACGCGTCCTTACGATCCGAGCCAAGTCGGTCACCTCGATCTCGGCAAGGCTCGCGCCGTCGTCTTTGGTCCTGGGCTCGGGCGAGGCTCTCAGGCGGAGGAGATTTCCCGCCTTGCGCATCGCGCCCTCGCAGATGATCCCCGGAGAGTGGTGGTCGACGCGGATGGACTTCGCTTGAGCGTGGGCCGCCTTCATAAGCTCCGTCTGCTTCGAGAAAGCGGCGTGCCGTTGATCCTCACTCCCCACTCGGGTGAAGCCGCGGCGCTGCTCGATACGACCGCCGCGAAGGTCGAAGCCGATCGTTTTGGTGCTGCCCAGACGCTGGCCGATCGCAGTCAGGCCGTGGTTGTGCTCAAGGGTTCCCGGACGATCATCGCCGCGCCCGATCGCCCTCCCCTCGTGAACGCTCTCGGCAGTCCCTGTATGGCCACAGCCGGCTCCGGTGACGTCCTCGCAGGGATTCTCGGCGCGCTCCTTGCGGAGCGCCCCGCTGGCGAAGTGCTCAGCGTGCAGGCGACCCAGGAGCTCGCGGCGCTCGGAGTCGGGCTACACGGACTCGCGGGGGAGATGTTCGAGCAGGAGCTCTCAGACTCGGGCTGTCTCGCCTCCGATCTCGCAGACCGGATCCCGCTCGTACGTCGACGTTTGCTCGGTCTTCCCGAGGCCGCTCAGATTTCTGAGCCCCCGCCGTCCGAGGAGCGCGGGACTGCCGCCTTGGAAAAGTGAGCGCCGAAAGGGGCGACAAAATGCGTCCTTGGGCGAGAGCGACGCGGGTTCAGGCCGCTCCGAAAAAGAACGCCGCCCCGGCCAGGACGGCGTGAGGGCGGCGACGAAGCGGTGCTGCTCCTGGGGCGGTGCAGCTCGGGCGCGGAGGCGCGGCAAGGCGCGCTCGTTCTCTGTCGAAGGATTCACGGAGCGGCGGGAGCTTCGGGGGCGGGGGCCTCCGGAGCGGGAGCCTCCGCCGGCGTTTCGACCGGAGCGGCAGGGAAGTTTGGGAGGACCGTCGCTTTCTGGAAGCTCGGCGGCAAAAACCCATCGAGTTTGCCGAGCAGCCAGGTGAGGGCGAGCCCGAGAACAATGATGAGGAAGAGCCAGCGGCCCCAATGGACCTTCTTGTCCGCGAAGGGGTCGACGAGATCGCGCGGCGCGCCGCGGGGGACGCTGGCGAGGGTGGTGAAGGAGTTGCCGAGGGCGATGTTGATGCGCGGAAGCACGTTCACGGCCCAGCCATTGGCGTCGAGGAGGGGGCCAATGTTGCGGCGTCGGAGCTTGAGCCAAGCGACGGCCATCGAGGGGCCGCTGATGAGCAGGAGCAAGCCGAGCACGCCGAGGGGCATCCAAATGCCGAGGCCGAAGAAGGCCTGAACGAACACGCCGAGAGCTGCGGTGATGCCGCCGACGGCGACACCGAGGGCCGCCACGACGCCGATGTCGAGCTTCTTGGGCGGCTCGACTCCCGCGGGCTTCTTCCCTTCCGCGATGTTCGCCTCGGTTTCGGTGGCCTTCGACAGGACGTCGCCTTCCGACTTGGCGGCGGCCTCGACCGCCCGCTTGTTGACCTGCTCTTCGATGAGGCGGATGACCTTCTTGTAAGGAGACCAGAACGCCTGGCGAACGCTGATGGGAGCGTCGACGATGCGTGTGATGGTCGCGTCCCAGTCGCGGCCCTCTCGGTCGTAGAAGAGGCCGTTTCGGCCCACCATGAGATTGTCGACGTCGCCGTTGGTCACCCCTGCGACGATCGACATGGTCTCACCGGCGACGCTCTTCACGTCACAATAGACGAGATACGTGGCCGCGAGAGGCGCTAAGGCGGCGTGTTTCGCCGCGTCGTTGACGCGGAGGACGAGCGTGAGCGCCCTCTGATCGAGGTAGAGGGTACCCTGCTGGAAAATCGCGGTTTTTCCGGGTTGGTAGAAGTCGCGGAAGGCGACGAAGTTGTTCGCCAGGGTGAGCAGGTCCCGCTTGTAACGAACGAGCTTTTCGACATCTTCGATAGCGCCGGCTTGGTCGCTTGCGCCTTCATCGCTCGCGATGATGTCGAGGAGCTTCTCTTTGAGACCGCCTTCGACGGCGCGCTCGAACTCCACAGCGGGCAGCTCGCGGTAACGAGAGGCGGGCTCGCCTGCGAGCCACTCGCCATAGGGGGTGAGCGCCTCGACGATCGTCTGGTACTCGGCTTCGCTCAGGGTCGTGCGTTCTCCGATGAGAGGCCTGACAACCTTTTCTTCAAAGGCACGGATGCGGGCGCGCCAAGCGGGGTTCACGCCCTCCTCGAGAGGAAGCTCGGCAGTGAGCGTGATGTGAGCGAGGGGCAAGCTCGAGAGCTCCTCTTGGCTCTCGCTCAGGGTGCCGGTGCCGAGGGCGACGAAGGTCGCCTCGTCGCGGTTCATCGCGGCGAGGGCGCGCGCGTCGAAGGCGGCCACATGGACGCGGGTGAAGTAGTCTTCGATCTTCGCTCGAACTGCCTGGAGGGCTTCGTAGGCGGCCCCGGTTTCGGACCCCAACCGAGCGATATCACTCGCAGATCCGGCCTGGAGCCAGGCGAGGCGCGCCAAGGCGTCCGAGAAGAAGAGTTCGATGTCGTCCCGCGTGATGCCCGGTTCGCCTGACCGATCGGTCTTGGGGCTCTCGACGCCGGCCAAGATCGTGGTGGCGAGGGCGGAGAGATCAGAGTCAGTGATTTGTGAGGGGGGAACGATGCCGTCGCCGTTTTGCGGTTTTTTGTTGAAGGCGTCGAGGGCTGTCTGAACCTCTTCGACGGAGATCGCCGTGGCGTCGGGCTGGTCCAGGCTGCGGAGGAGTGCTCGCGCCGTTTCCAAGATGAGCTTCCCTTCCGGCACTTCGTCGTCGATCGCGTCCAGGGGGAGGGGACCGGGCTTGCCGATTTCGTCCGGGTTCTTGAGGTGCTTCGCCGTCCATTCGATGGCCGCGAGCAGCTCCGGCGCGCGTACCCGACCGTCCTTATTGGCGTCGATGAGCGTGAGGGTTCGCTCGTCGAGATGAAGCCCGGCCACGGGGCAGGACAACGCGACCCAGAGTTTCTGGTCGAGATCTTTCAAGCGGACGAGGTCGCGCCCCGTTCGGAGTTGTACTTGATCGACCCCACCAGCCCGAAAGAAGCGAAATGGCTCTCCACTCATGGCAGAAGTCATAGGCTGGCCAGGGCAAAAACGGTAGAGCCGAGAGGGCTTGGTGATTGCCCGGCCTCGTGCCAAGACCCGTGCACCTTGCTCGCCACGAAACTGCGCGGAGCCCGTACCCACAACCTGGCCGGAATCGACTTGGATGTTCGGCCAGGTGAGGTCCTCGTTCTGTCGGGCGTCTCCGGGTCGGGGAAAAGCTCGCTGGCCCTCGATACCCTCTATGCAGAAGGTCAGAGGCGCTTCGTCGAGAGCTTCAGCCCTTACGCGCGCCAGTTTCTGGAGCGGCTGCCGCGCCCTCCGATGGATTCCCTGGACCCCGTGGCGGCGGGAGTGGCGGTGGATCGGAGCGCACCCATCAAGAGCTCCCGATCCACTGTGGCTACCATGGCGGACCTGGAGCCCTACCTCGCGGGGCTGTTTTCGAAGGAGGCCGTTTCGGTCTGTCCGGAGCACGGCGAAGCGGCTGTGCAGATCGACGCAGGCATCGGAGCCGAGCGGGTCATCGAGCGATTTTCCGGGGCCCTCTTGCTCGTGACCAGGCCCCTCGGCGTGGGCGACAAGGAAAGTTACCTGCGGACTCGGGAAGATCTTCTCCGTCAAGGCCATAGGCGCGTCGTCGTTCAAGACAAACTCTACGATCTCGACGAGCTGAAGCCTTCGGTGGCGACCAAGGCGGGGAAGCTCCATGTGGTTCTCGACCGACTGCGCGCGACGCCTCTCGATCGGGACCGTCTGGCCTTTGGGCTCGAAGCGGCCTTCGGAGCTTCCGGCGAGGCGGAGCTCTTTGTGGCTGAGGACCTTTCGCTGAGGCAGACGCTGAGGAGTGGGCTCTCCTGTCCCGTGTGCGCCCGGTCTCTTCCGGCCCCGCGCCCCGGGTTTTTCTCCTACGAGTCGCCCCTCGGCGCCTGCTCGAATTGTCGAGGTTTCGGGCGCATTCTCGGCATCGATCTCGACAAGGTCATCCCCGACGATGGTCTCTCTCTCGAGGAGGGAGCGATTCGGCCTTGGCGCGGGAAGTCGGCAGAGTGGGAGCGGAAGCAGCTCGCGGATTTCTGCGCGTTTGAGAAGATCCCGATGGACAAACCTTGGCGCGCGCTCAGCGAGCGCGCTCGCTCACTGATCTTGAGCGGGGCCAAGAAGGAGCGCGGGCGCGAGAGGTACCACGGGGTCCTCGAGTGGTTCGAGTGGCTCGAGACAAAGGCCTACAAGATGCACGTTCGGGTGCTCTTGTCACGCTACCGATCTTATAATCTCTGCCCTGTCTGCCAAGGGACCCGGCTGAACGAACGTGCCCGCAGTTTCCACCTGCTCGGCCTCGATCTCGGGCAGTTTCACGCCCTTCAGATCCGAGAGGCGCGAGCACGCCTTTTGACCCTCGAAACCAAGAGTCCCCAAGGGGAGCTCTTGCGGAACGAGCTCCTGACGCGCCTCGGCTACTTGGAGCGGGTCGGACTCGGCTATTTGACCCTCGATCGCCAGGCCCGGACCCTGTCTGGGGGAGAAGCGCAACGGGTCACTCTCACGGCGGCGCTCGGGACGTCCCTCCATGGAGCGATGTTCGTGCTCGATGAGCCGACAGTCGGACTCCATCCGGGTGAGGTCCACGAGCTCATCGTGCTCATCCGAGAGCTCGCCCAGCGCAACAACGCGGTGATTGTGATTGAACATGATCCGGCGGTGCTCGCCGCTGCGGATCGGATTGTCGAACTGGGGCCAAAGGCGGGTCCCAAGGGCGGGCGCATTGTCAAAAGTGGTCCCCCGTCTCAGTTTCTCACGGCAGAAACAGCGACGGGGCGCGCCCTTTTGCCCCTCGAACTCGGCGCGCGCCCCGAGCACAAGCGCACCGGGCAGCTCGTCCTCTCTGGCGCGGCCGCGAACAACCTGGACCGAGTGAGCGTCTCCTTTCCCCTCGGTCAGATCACTGGCGTGAGCGGTCCGAGCGGCTCAGGGAAGAGTAGCCTTTTGGTCGACGTGCTCTATCGGGCTCTGGCGCGTCGACTGAAGGTCGAAGATGTCCCGCCTCCCGGGCCCTTCGACGAGCTCACTGGCGACGAAGGGGTGACGGCGGTTGAGCTCGTGGATCAATCTCCTTTGGGGCGAACTTCCCGAGGCAACGCCGCGACCTATACGAAAGCCTGGGACGTTGTTCGGAAAGGGTTTGCCTCCGAGCCGACCGCGGTCCTGTCGGGCTTCACGCCTTCGACCTTCTCGTTCAACGTGGAAGGGGGGCGCTGCGACGCCTGCAGCGGCGAAGGGTTCGAGACTGTTGAGATGCAGTTTCTCGCCGACGTGGCCTTGATCTGCCCGGAGTGCGGCGGCCGCCGTTTCAAGTCTGAGGTCCTCTCGATCGTGCATCGGGGCCTCGATATCTCCCAGACCCTCGAGCTCTCGGTCGACGAAGCTCTCGAGCGCTTCGCCGACTCGGCGGCGATTCGGCGTGCCCTCACGCCGCTCGCCATGCTCGGCCTCGGTTATCTCAAGATTGGTCAGCCTCTCTCGACGCTCTCCGGTGGCGAAGCGCAAAGACTCAAACTGGCCCGGGCTCTCGCTTCTCCTCAGAAGGGATGTGTCTACGTGCTCGACGAGCCGAGCGCTGGACTCCACACCGACGAGGTCCGCCTGCTCGTGCGGGCCTTCGATATCTTGGTTCAGGCGGGGGCGACGGTGCTCTTCGTCGATCACGACCTCGAGCTCCTCAAAGCCGCTGACCATGTGCTCGAGCTGGGGCCCGGCGGGGGCAAAAATGGCGGGCGCCTCGTGTTCTCCGGGAGCCCAACGGAGCTCTTCAAGAAAGACACGGCGACCGGGCGCGCGCTGCGGGCCCAGGCGCGCGGAGCTGCCATTGTTCCGCCGCCCGAAGAACGAACCTTGTTCGAGCCTTCGATCGTGGTCCGGGGCGCGCGGGAGCACACTCTGCGCGGCGTCGACGTCTCGATTCCTCACGGAAAGCTCACGACGATCACCGGCCCGAGCGGCTCAGGCAAGAGCACCCTCGCCTTTGACGTCGTGTTCGCGGAAGGTCAGCGCCGCTTCCTCGAGACCCTCACGCCTTATGCGCGCCGCTTCCTGCCGACCTTGCCGCGTCCGGATGTCGACGCGATCGACGGCGTGCCTCCCTCGATCGCCCTCGAGCAAAGGACAACCCGCGTGGGGACTCGTTCTACGGTCGCGACCGTCACCGAGGTCGCGCACTTTCTGAGGCTCGCATTCGCCAAGCTCGGGACCTTCTATTGCCCCGATCACGACGTTCCGATCGAAAAGCGGAGCGCCGAGGACCTCTTCTCGGATCTCAGCCGCATTCGCGACAAGGGCGACCTCTTGGCCCCGGCGGTCCAGGGACGCAAAGGAAGTTACGCGGAGGTCTTCCGCGCCGCGGCAGCAGCAGAGATCCCTTGGGCCATCGCGGACGGGCGGCGCGTCGCGACGGAGAAGCCACCGCGCCTCGCCAAGACGCGCGAGCACACGATCGAGCTCGTGATGGCCGAGGGCATCCGTTTCGACCGTGTCGATCAGGCGCTCTTGGCGCGGGCGCTCGGTTGGGGTCGAGGCTCGGTTGTCGTGCGACAGGGCGCGCGTTCGAGGGTGCTCTCATTGGTGGGGAGTTGTCCTGAGTGTGGGTTCTCGATCGGTGACGTGGACCCGCGCTACTTCTCCTTCAACACGAAACAAGGGCAGTGTGAGACCTGTGAAGGCACGGGCCGGGTCGAGGACGAGGTCTGTGAGGATTGTGGCGGGACACGCCTGAGTCCTTTCGCGCGGCGGGCTCGCCTGCTCGGACGCACGTACCCGGAGATCGTCGACGAGAGCGTCGGACAAGCGCGCAAGTTCTTGAGCCAGCTGGAGGCGAAGAGCGCTCGGCGGGAGATCGCCGAACCGATCGCTCGAGAGCTGCTGCGAAGGCTCGAGTTCCTCGGCGAGGTGGGGCTCGACTATCTGAGCTTGAGTCGAGACGCTCAGACGCTGTCTGGCGGCGAAATGCAGCGGCTTCGGCTCGCAGCGCAGCTCGGTTCCGGACTGACCGGCGCTCTTTATGTTCTCGATGAGCCGACCATAGGCCTGCACCCCACCGACACCGGGCGTCTGCTCAACAATCTCCGAAAGCTGGTCGACGCTGGCTCGACAGTGCTGATGGTGGAACATGATGAGGACGCCATCACGGCTGCCGACTATGTGATCGACATGGGTCCGGGAGGAGGACGAGGCGGGGGCCAGGTCATCGCCCAGGGGCCCCCAGCGGTTGTCTTGAGTCACCCTGAGTCCAAGACGGCCCTCGCGCTCCGCGGCCAAAAGAGCCCGCGGAAGATCCGAGATCTCCCCGGGGAGTTCGTTGAGCTCAAAGGAGCCTCGCTCCACAACCTGACCGGTGTGACGGTGAAGATCCCTGTGGGGCGCATGACGGTCGCCTGTGGCGTGAGCGGTTCGGGCAAGAGCTCCCTGATCGGTGGGGTGCTGCTTCCGGCGGTGCGGCGAGAGCTCGGTCTTGCCCACGACACCCCCGGCCCCTACCAGTCGCTCGTCGGTCACGAGGCTTGGAAGCGCGCCATCGCCGTCGACCAGTCACCGATCGGGCGTACCTCACGCAGTGTGCCGGCGACTTTTCTCGGCATCTTCGACGAGATCCGAGCCCTCTACGCCCGCATCCCCGAGGCCCAGGTGCGCGGCCTCGACAAGACCCGCTTCTCCTTCAACTCGACCTCAGGCGGTCGCTGTGAGACCTGCGCGGGGCAGGGGGTGCTCTCCCACGAGATGAGCTTCTTACCGGACGTTGTGACCGTGTGTCCGACCTGTGATGGGCTTCGCTTCGATGAACGGACGCTCGCCGTCACCTATCGCGGGCTCTCGATCGGTCAGGTTCTTCAGCTCACTGCCGAAGAAGCGCTCGAGGTTTTCTCAGCGCATCCGAAGATCCTCGCCCCGCTTCGGGTGCTCGTTGATCTCGGCGCCGGCTATGTTCAGCTCGGGCAGAGCTCAGCGACGCTGTCGGGAGGCGAGGCGCAACGGCTGAAATTGGCTGCGGAGCTCTGCGCAGGTGCCAAACATGAGCCGACTCTCTACGTGCTCGACGAGCCGACGACAGGGCTCCACCTCGCCGACGTCGAGCGCTTGATCGAGGTGTTGGATCGCTTGATCGCGCGAGGGGACACCTTGGTCATCATCGAACATCATCCGCTCGTTCTTCGGAGCGCTGATTGGCTGGTCGAACTTGGTCCCGGTGGAGGACCGGATGGCGGACGTATCGTTGCCGAGGGGCCTCCGAGCCAGGTGAAGAAGCAGAAGACGCGGTCCGCGAGCCTCCTCGTCTAAGGCCGCCCACGGAGCGCCACTCGCCCTGCTTGGGCTCACGGCCACGCGAGTCTGCCTGCTCGGAGCCGGACTCGGGGCGCGCTCAGCGCTCGTAGTCAAAGCACAACCTTGCGGTGATGGTGCACTCCTCGCGCAGGCGTGGGGGCGTCCTGCGGCAGCGGTTCCGCACCGAAAATCGCGCTCTGGCTTGACGGTTCGCTCTCGGGTCGAGTTGCGACGCGTGTCCTGTAGGTGGCCGGAGCCATCGCGTTTGGGCACTTGGACCTGCTTTTTTCGATGCATTCTAGCCAGCTACGGCTTCTTCTGATGTACTCCGGCGCCCACGAACGGACGTCTCACAGTCGACTCTCTTCTGAGTCCAAGCGTCCGCGGGTAGGTGAGGGAAACGAAGCATGTCCAACGAAGCAACGGCGCCGAGCACAGATCGCGGCAGCCTCCTCTACACTCTTCTCATCAGCGGGGTCGCCACCATCGGCGGCTTCTTGTTTGGCTTTGACAGCGGCGTCATCAACGGGACCGTTGACGGACTTCAGGCCGCATTTGGCTCGGACTCGGTCGGCACCGGGTTCGACGTTGCCTCGATGCTCCTCGGCTGCGCCGGCGGTGCGTTCTTCGCGGGCTGGCTCGCTGACAAGTTCGGACGCAAACCCGTGCTTCTTGTCTCGGCGGTCTTCTTCATCGTGTCGGCCTGGGGCTCTGGGATCGCGACGAGCTCCCCCGAGTTCATTTTCTATCGAGTGCTCGGCGGCGTGGCGGTCGGCGCGGCGTCGGTCATGGCCCCCGCTTACATCAGCGAAGTCGCCAAGGCGGAGTTCCGAGGGCGCATGTCGACGGTGCAGCAGGTCGCCATCATCGCCGGTCTCTTTTTCGCCTTCTTGAGCAACTACTTCCTGGCGAAGGTCTCAGGGTCCTCCCTCAACAAGTGGTGGTGGGGCTACGAGACCTGGCGCTGGATGTTCTGGATTGAGCTCTTCCCCGCCGGCTTCTTCCTGTTCGCTCTGCTCGGGATCCCCGAAAGTCCCCGCTTCTTGGTCGCGAAGGGCAAGAAGGCGGAGGCGCTCAAGGTCCTCCGCAAGATTTACGGCGTGGAGGCTGAAGACAAGGTCAACGAGATCACGAGCTCGCTGGCGTCCGATCACCACATGCCGAAGATGTCGGACATCATCGACAAGGTCTCCGGCAAGATTCGACCGATCATCTGGGTCGGTATCGGCCTCGCTTCGTTCCAGCAGCTCGTCGGCATCAACGTCATCTTCTACTACGGCGCTGTACTCTGGCAGTCGGTCGGCTTCTCTGAGAACGACGCGCTCCTCATCAACGTCGTCTCGGGCGCCGTCAGCATTGGCGCGGTCGTCGTGGCGCTGTTCTTGATCGACAAGGTGGGTCGGAAGCCCCTGCTCTGGGTCGGGTCGATCGGTATGGCCGTGACCTTGGCCCTGTGCGCGTTTGCCTTCTCGACGGCGACCTTTGACGCGAGTGGGAACCCCTCGCTCAGCGACGGCATGGGAACACTCGCGTTCCTCGCGGCGAACATCTACGTCATCTTCTTCAACTTCTCTTGGGGTCCCTGCATGTGGGTGATGCTCGGGGAGATGTTCCCGAACCAGATCCGAGGTTCCGGCCTCGCCATCGCGGGCCTCTTCCAGTGGGTCGCGAACTTCGCGATCACGATGACCTTCCCGATCATGCTGACCTCGATCGGCCTCACGGGCGCTTACGGTATCTACGCGGGTTTCGCGGCGATCTCCGCCTGGTTCATCTCGAAGTTCGTGCACGAGACCAAGGGTCTCGAGCTCGAGCAGATGGAAGGCTGAGCTTTCCATCCCCGAGAAGCGAAAAGGGCGCGGCCAATTGGTCGCGCCCTTTTTCTATTGGCTGCGGCCCAGCGCCGGTTAGGGGGGGACAGGTCGCCTGATCGTCATTGCTTTCGACCGTAGGGGGCTCGTCGAGCGTGAGACGAGCCGCGAAACGCTCCGCTTCACAGCTGGGGAGCGAAGCGTTCCTTTCGATGTGGAGAGAGCCGACGCTCTTGAAGCCATCGAGCCCGTCGAGGCTCGGAAGCAGGGGGTTCGATTCGATCGACAGGCGCTTCGTCGTCTCGACTTTCTCCAGGCCCTGGAGCGACAAGAGACCCTCGTTGCCGCGGATTACAAGCCAGCTCTGGACCGTTTTCAGGGAGCTGAGCGGCTCGAGGTCTTCGAGAGCATGACAATAGGCGATCGTGACTCCGTTCGCCTGCTCCAGGCTCTCGAGCCCGTGCAGGGACTCGAGCCGATGGTTCGACAAGAGATAGATGTCCTCACTCACGTTCTCGAGGGAGCTGAGGGCCTCGATGGACTCGAGCTCGGCGTGGTTCATAATCCCGATCGAGCGGGCAGAGGAGAGCTTCTCGAGGCCGCGGAGGGACCGCAGCTCGTTATAGTTCAGGTCGAGGAGCCCGAGAGTGTTCAGGCTACCGAAGCCACCGAAGTCCTTCAGAGCGACGAAGACCATCTCGATGCGGTCGCTGTGAACGAGCTCGGGCATCCGGAGCTCTTCGAGGGCGCGGGCATCGTAGATGTAAAGTTCTCCGAGAGTGGTCAGGCTCTCGAAGCTGAGGACTCGAAGAGGCTCGCTCTTGATCACCTTCAGGGCAGACGCGCTCTCGAGGGCGTTGAAATGTGCCTCTTCGAGGAGCGGGTTCCTCTCGAGCTCGACGCTCTCTGCCTCCCGCAAGCTATCGAAAGAAACGCTCTTGAGCGCGGCGTTGAACGCGCAATCGTGAGGCCCACCCTCGTCCTCGGCGCACTTCGGGCGGATCAAGATCTTCTTCGCCCGCTCGAGCCCCGAAAGAGCGCTCACATCCTCGAGCACGGGGTTCCCGACGCAGTCGGCCTGCTTCTTCGTGCAATAGTGGCCCAGGGCCAAGAGGCCGCCGACCTTGCGCAGGCCCTCGAGTCCCTCGAGGCTTTGAAGCTTTTCTGCCTCGAAGACGGCGAGGTCGCCGGTCACCTCCCCGAGACAGGCGAGAGGGGATAAGTCCGTGGCGTCTCCCGTAATATAGAGGCTCCCCTCGAAACGTCCGACGTTCGCGAAGCTCTCCACGTCGCTTTGACTCTTGAGGTAAAGGGCTTCCTTGACGCTTCTCGTCCGCCCGCAGGGGGCGCTGCTTTGGGCCCCGCCGGTGACCGCGGTTTGTCCACCGCTTCCCGCGTCAGCCCCGCCCGGAGCGGCCCCGCCGCTCTCCGCGCGGCCGCCCGTGCTGCCCCCGGTAGATCCGCGCCCGCCTGAGGCTGGGCCGTCGGAGTCCTCAGCGTCGTCCCCGTTGCGCCCTCCGAGAGTCCCATCTTCCTCGGCGTTCGGATCGGAGGTCGTGAGCCCACACCCGTACGTCAAGAGTCCCAACAGGAGAGCCCGCCCCGTGCGCATCGTGAGATGTTAGAAGGGGTCAAGGCTCCGCGCAAAGGGCGTTTGGACGCAGGACGCACCATCATGCCTAGCCCTCACATCTCCATCAAAGGATTTCATGCTGGCGCTCTCCGCCGCCTGAATCCGTTGGATACTTTCACAGGAAGCCCCAAATAGGAGCTGAGCCCGCTTTCGCGAAAATTCTGTCGGGCGTTTAGGCCCGGAGCGCTTCGGACCGCGTCGATGCGAGCTCGGCGATGCGCTGAGTGAGCTCGTCGAAGCTTCGAGGCGCCGTCCAGGAGACGGCGAGGGCGGGTGCCGCTCCGCCTGTGACGATCTCGAGGCGCGGCGCCGACAGGAGCAGTGGACCGAGGCGCGCTTCGATGGACGCGGAGAGGACACTGAGCGGACGCTCGGTCAGATCCCAGAAGCGACGGTCGTAGGAGCCGATGCGAACCCGGGTGGGATCGAAGAGGCCCTTGGCCTTCAGGTCGGTCTCCAGTCGATGACAAGCCAGCACGCTGCGCTCGAAGACGCTGCGCAAGGGATCCGGATCACCTTCGGTACGCGCCTTTTGCTGGCAAGAGAACTCCCAGGTGTCCTGGTCGACTCGGAGCTGATAGTTCGCGTGGTGACCGATCACAAACAGCCCCGGTCCCTGAGGAACGTGACGGTAGTCGGCGACGTCGACGAGGATGTCATCGAGCGCTCGCCGCGAGACCCAAGTGTGGAGGAGCTCCTGGACTTGATCGAGAGACGCGGGTGCCTCCGAGCGCGCGCGCCAGGTGACGACGAGAGAGGAAGGGAGAATCACAGAGCCACCGTCACTTCCTGCGCAGGGGCGCGCGGGGCCAGATCGCCGCGCTTGCTTTCGTATTCATGGGCCGCGTCAATGAACATTTGGGCTTCGTCGAGGAGCTTTCGGACCTCGGCGGGTGGAAGCTCGATCTCCTGCTTCTTACGGGCCTGCTCGAAATACCGAGAGAAGTTTCCGCCTGGGAACGCGGCATCAAAACGCCCCGTCTTGCCGAGCAGGCGGTCGAAGGTCTCACCGATGGCGCTCTGGTCTTCTTTCAAGCCCGGCGCAAGTTCGAGACAAACGGCGCGGGCCGCGGCGTACATCGCTGCGAGCGAGAGCGCGTGAGCTCTTTGATGCTGATCTTCGTCGAGGCTGAGCTGCGCTTCGAAGATGAGCCGTTCACTCTCGGCGAACGCAAACTGACTTGGGGAGATGACCTCTCCTGCGCACTCGCCGGTACCGATGTCGCCGATCGAGTAGGTGCGAGGATCGCCCCAGTCGCGATAGAGCTCGGGGGCTGCGTCATAAGAAGGAACTTGAGTGACGGAGCTGAGCAGCTCTTTGACGTGTTTGCGCCCGACCCGGTGGACCCAGGCCGCGAACGTCTCGTCTCCTTGTTTTTCTTGGCGATAGGCGGTGGTGACGAGGGAGAGAGCTTCCGGCACGCGCTTCGAGGGGATCGCGCCGATCGCGAGCCCAAATTTGCTCCCGTTGTTCTCCCAGGAGCCGCCGACGACCATCTGGAAATGGGGGACGCGGCGTCCGGCCACACTTCGACTCACCCCGAGGAACCCGAGGTCAGCGACGTGATGTTGACCACACGAGTTGAAACAGCCGCTGCATTTGATGTGGAGTCCACCGAGATCGTCGGATTTCGCGACGTCCGCTACCTGAAGCTGCTTCCTGAGTTCGCGGGCGAGTCCGCGAGAAGAGGAGATCCCGAGCTTGCAGGTGTCCGTCCCCGGACAGGAGGTCACATCGGTGATGCCGCTCGCGCCGCTCTCGGCGAGTCCGAGCGCGGCGAGCTCGTCATAGAGCGCGCCCACGTCCGTATTGCTCACCCAGCGGAAGAGAATGTTCTGTTCGACCGTGGTGCGGAGGTCGTCAGAGGTGAACCGCCGCGCCAAACTCGCGAGGGCGCGCCCCTGGGCTGGAGTGAAGTCGCCGAGGGGCAGCTTCACGGTGACCGTCGAGTATCCAGGCTGCTTTTGTGGCTGAACGTTGTCGCCGAGGAAGGTCCCGCGCGGGTGCGGAGGGAGCTCCTCGCCCGGGGGTCTGAGGGGAGCCGGGGGCGCTTCGAGCTCGCTCACCAAAGTCTCCCAACGAGGATCGGGTTCGAGGGCGGCGCGAGCTTCCTCTACCCAAAGGCGGAACTGCTCGATGCCCGAGTTCATGAGCACGAACTTCATGCGCGCTCGGGCGCGGTTGGCTCGCTCGCCCCGCGCGGAGAACACGCGACATACCGCGAGCGCCATCGGCAAGAGCTCTCGAGTGGGAACGAAGGGATCGAGGAGCTCCGAGGCGTGCGGTACGGGACCGAGACCGCCGCCGACGTAGAGAGCGAAGCCGCGCTCTTGTTCGCCGTCCTTCTCACGGACTTGGGCGATGCAACCGATGTCATGGAAGCCCGCGAGCCCACAGGCGGTCGTCTGGCAGCCGGAGAAGGAGACCTTGAACTTTCGGCCCAAATCTTGGGTTCCCGGATGTCCGAGCAAGAAGAAGGCGAGGGCGCGTGCGTAGGGCGAAACGTCGAAGGCCTCCGTGGGGCAAACCCCGGCGACGTGACAGGCCGTCACGTTGCGCACGGAGTTGCCGCAGGCTTCGCGCGTCGTGATGCCGACGGCGGCGAGACGCCGCATCAGATCGGGGGTGTCGTCGATATGGACGTAGTGAAGCTGGATGTCCTGGCGCGTCGTGACGTGGAGGATGTGATCGGAATACTCTTCCGCTAAGTCACAGAGGACCTCGAGCTGCCGCGGCGTGAGGCGTCCGCCCGGGATCTTGATGCGCTGCATCCCGGGCGCGTCCCAGAGAGTGTCGGGGCCTTTGGTCTTCGACAGATCGAAGCCGAGGTCCTTCGACTCCTGACCGTCGTGGCGGCGACCGCTGTCGTATCTCTGGCCATAGGCGCCGCGCCTGAGGCGGGTCTCGGCGAAGACTTTGTCTTCGAGCCGCCCCATCCGCTTGAGCGCGAGCTGGTTTTCGTAGGCGTCGAGCTCTTGGTTCCAGGCGTCTGGCACCTGACCACGGAGGATCTCTTTCCAAGGAGGAAGCTGCATTCGAAAGTTCCCGACCCGGAAACGTCGGCGGGGGGTGGGACTCCGCGCTTCCCGGGACGGGCCTCACCCTGAAGCAGCTTTTGTATCAAGAACAGCAAAATATATTTGCAATTAATATAGAAGATACTTGTATTAAAGCGTGGATCTGGTCCTCGCCCAGACATTTCTCGCCGTGGCGACCGCGGGCAGCCTGGTCAAGGCGGCCGAGCGGCTCCATTTGACCCAGGCCGCTGTCAGCGCCCGCCTGCAGACCTTGGAGGCGCTGGTCGAGCAGAAGCTCTTCGTTCGGAACAAGGCGGGAGCGCGGTTGACCCCGGCGGGGCGCGCCTTCCTGCCCTACGCCACGCAGCTCACCTCGACCTGGGAGCAGGCTCGCCGCAGCGTCGCCGCTCAAGATCGGGAGTCGGCGCTCTTGTCTGTCGGAGGCGAGATGAGCTTGTGGAACGCGGTCTTGCTCGACTGGCTCGTCGCGCTCCGCCAGAGAAGGAAGAGCCTCCTCATTCGCACACAAGTCGATACCGTCACGCGGCTCGTCGAACAGACCCGCTTGGGCGCTCTCGATATCGCCGTCCTCTACTCGCCGCACCGTCGTCCCGGCGTCGAGATTTCCCTCTTGCTCGAAGAGCAGCTGGTGCTCGTTTCGACGAAACCCGGACAGACAACCGCCTCTCTCACCGACTACGTGTACGTTGACTGGGGGCCGGATTTTCGGGCGCACCACGACGAAGCTTTTCCAGAGCTTTGTGACGCCACCACGCGCATCAGCTTCGGCCCCCTCGCGCTGCAGCTGCTGCTCCGGGTCGGCGGTTCTGGCTACTTCCGAACGCGCGCTGTGGAGCCATACCTCAGAAGCTGCCAGCTTTACCTCGTCCAAGGCGCTCCCTCGTTTGCCTATTCGATTCACGCGGCGACCTCGCCCCACGCAGATCCCGAGCTTGTCGCCTGGGCGCTCGCTGAGCTCCGTCGAGTCACCGAGCCCGACCCCTGCCGCGAGTGGGCCGTATAGCACATCCGGCCGCCTCTTGGCTTGCGCTCGTTTTTGAGGCCCCTCCCGAAAGTGACCGAAGGTTCCGCGGCGTCTGGCCGTTCTTCGGGAGGAAGTGAATGGCCCACATGGGAGGACAAAATCGTCCTCATCGACTCACAAACTTGCGGCGCATATGCACGAGCGGCGATTGTTGCCGGTCTTTCCGCGTGCGCGCGGATTTTTTTGCGCGCCTGATCGGTGGACCGGGTCTCGGAGGGGCGCGGAAACCTGCTAAGTGATGAGGAAAGACGAGGCAATGACCGTAGAGTTTCTGATCCACGCCATCGTCCGCCAGACGATGATCCTCATCGCCCAGCTTGCCACGCTCGGTGGTGGGAGGGCGCCGCTCGCGCAGGTAGCGAACCAAGTGTTCGTCGATCTGGTGCGCGAGCTGGAACGGCAAGGAGTGAGTCGAAAGGTGAGCGCGGACATGTTCGGGCTGGGCCTTCGGACCTACCGCCGGAAGATCCAGCGCCTGAGCGAGAGCTCGACGGAACGCGGTCGCTCCCTCTGGGAGGTGGTGCTCGAGTTCATCAAGGCTCGCGGTCCGGTGACCCGGAGCGAAGTGTTCGCACGCTTTGCGCGCGACGACGAAGCTCAGCTGCGCGCGGTGCTCCGCGACCTCTGCGAGAGCCAACTTGTGGTGAGCATTGGGCCTGCCTCGAAGGCTCGGTATCGCGCGGCCACCGAGGAGGAGCTCGCCGACCTTCGAAACAACCAAAGCGCGGAGGGCTACGACGACTTCCTCGTCGCGCTCATGTACCGCGAAGGCCCGATGACGCTCGAAGAGATCGCCGGTCACGCGCAGGTCGAAGTCGGGATGATCGAAGCGCCGATTGAGCGCCTGGTGGCCAGCGGGCGCATTCAGACTACTGTCGAAGGCGGGGTGACGCGGTACCGGGCGGGCGCGCTGGTCATTCCGCTCGGCGCTTCTTCCGGCTGGGAAGGGGCAGTCTTCGATCACTTCAAGGCGATGGTCAGTACGATTCTCGTAAAGCTCCGGGAGGGCGAGACCGCGCAAGCGGATGACCGCGTGGGAGGAAGCACCTATACGATCGACGTCTGGAAGGGCCACCCCCTCGAGGACGAGGTCCTCCGTACCCTCGGGCGGATCCGTTCCGAACTGAGCGACCTTCGGAAACGGGTGAACGAGCAGAGCGGAGACAAGAAACCGAAAGAGTATTCTCGAGTCGTCGTCTATGCGGGCCAGTGCGTCATTCCGGAAGAGAACACGTAAAATGGGTCGTTTTGGTATGAGCCGGCAAGCGCCAGCTGGAAAACAAAGCCTGAAGACGAAGCTCGGGGTGAAGACGTGGCTCGCGATCTCGCTCGCGGGACTGCTCGCGATCGGTGGCGGCTGTGAGTCGGCCTCGGACGATCTCACGGGCGGCGAGACCCATTTCCTCCGTCGCTGCGATCCGAATGCCGACAGTTGTGGACGGTTGTCCTGCGTGTGCGGCGTGTGCACGGTCCCCTGCTCGGAGCATTCGACCTGTCACGCCTTCCCCGCGGCCCAGTGTGCCGTCGCGCGAGGGGCGAGCTGTGAAAAGGGCGAGGCGATGGTGTGCCGTGTTGCCTGTGCGATCGACGACGATTGCCTGGTGGTGTCCCCGGAGCACCGCTGCGACGAGGGCACCTGTGTTGCCGGTGATGACCTCGGCTCGGGCGGAGGCTCGAGCGGCGGCGCCCCGAGTACCTCGGGAGGCTCGAGCGCCGGTGGCGCGAGCGGTGGTAGCACCGGCGGAAGTGAAGCCAGCGGCGGCTCGGCTGGAGAGCCTGACAGCTGCGCGCGGGGCGAGGTGGAGGCGAACGATGTGCTCGTCCTCGGCGATAGTTTCCTCGCGACGAATCATCAGGTGACGGCTTACCTCGAAGAGTTGGCTCGGCAGGCCGGCGTTCTGAAATCTGGGGATCGCTACCGCGACAGCTCACGCATTGTTGCAAACTCCCTGGTCGTGACGGGCAATGGTGTGCTCGATCAGTACACGGAGGCCGCTTCCGATGCGCCGGTGAAGGTCGCGCTCATGAACGGAGGAGGTGCGGACATCCTGATCGGCGCCTGCGACGAGATTGGGCCCGATTGCCCTGTGATCAAGGACGCGGCGGCTGAGTTTGTGACAATCCTCGAAGCGATGGCGGACGACGGAGTGCTTCAGATCGTGTTCTTGGGTTATCCGGACCCGGTGCCGGAGGCGCCCCGAGCGAAGATGGACGCGCTCCGGCCGCTCCTAGAGAGCGCCTGCGCTGAAAGTGAGGTGCCCTGTCACTGGCTCGATCTCAGGCCCGTTTTCGAAGGCCACTACGATGAATACATCGAGGGCGACGGACTGAATCCGACGGCGGCTGGCGCCGAAGCGACGGCCCATGCCCTTTGGGAGCTCATGGAGCGCGAGTGCATCGCGCAGTAGACGAGCACGGTAGGTGAGCGGTCGGACAATGGCCGAGCGGCGCGTGCCGCCCGGGCCTCAGCTGCTCTGAAACGGGACCGCGATCCGCGCGAGCTCGGGGGGCGGTGACTCGTCCGGACCGAAGTACTTCGGAAACAGCACGTAGCCTGTGGCGGGTGAGGTGAGCTCGCGGGAACCTGCCGCGCTCAAGAGCTCTCCCGCTCGCACTTCGGTCCAGTTCTCGAGACCCGCCCGAAGTCGAAGCTCTTGGCCCGCCGAGGCGATCACGTGCTCGGTTTGATACCAGCGAATCGGAGGCGCCGTCGCGACGATATCATCGAGGGCAATCCCAGAGACCAGCCGGTTCCAGGCATCGATGGCCCGCCGCGCGCCGCGGTAAACGAGCTCAGCTTGCGCGACGTCCTGCCCGCGGTAGCCCGTCTCGATGGTCAGCCCGATCTTGCCCCGATCGCGCACATACTCATCGAGACACTTGAGTCCGGGCGAGAAGCTCTGGCCCATGGGGCGCGTGAGCCCGACTTCGGCCAGGCCGAGCACTCGGGCCCAGGTCACGAGCTCCCGAGCCCAAGGGAATGTGTAAAACGGCTCGCGGGTCTTGGTTTGCGTTTGGTGAAAGTCGAGGAAGAAGTCAGCGCGATCGAGGATCGGGCGGACGCGCTCGGCTCGCTTGCGTTCACAGGATTTCGCGGGTTGGTCGAAGGTGAAGACGCGGTTGAAGTCCTCTTCGACGAAGCGCACGTCCTTCTCAATGGCGTCGATGTTGCCGAGGAGCAGAGTCACATGCGCTTCTTGGCCTCCGTCTTCGAGCTCACGCTGCAAACGGAGGAGCGCGGGTAAACTCCCATGTTCGTTGCCGTGGATGGCAAAACCAAACACGAGCCAAGGCGCGTCACTCCGTCTACCCGCCACGTGGTGGCACGCCTCGTACTCGAAGGGACCGGGCCGCGCGGCCGCGAGGAAAGAATCGACGAGGGCGGGGACGGAGACGCGGGTCATGGACGCTCTTTTAGAACGGCCAGGCGCTTCCCCCCGAACCATTCGTGGAACCACCGGTGCCAAAAGTCGGGGTGACTCCCCCCGTCCCCTGACCTCCGGTTCCGCCGATAGCACCGGTGCCGGTCCCGGGAGAGCCACCGCCGCCCGTCCAAGCACCGCCGACGCCCGCGGGCGGCCGTCCGCCGCTGCCCGGGCCGCCGCCCACGCTGGCAGGCGCTCCGCCGACACCTGCAGGCGAGCCGCCCACTCCAGACAAACCGCCGCCGACGGCTTCATGGCTCAGTCCGTCCGCGCCTCCAGCGGGGGGAGCGCCGCCTGTCTCAGGCCCGCCTCCTCCGACGCCGCTCGGAACGCCCCCTGTGCCGCCGCTCTCAGGCTGCAGCGGGGGGACGAGATCTGAGCGCCGGTCGACGACGCCGTCGCCGTCGAGATCGAGGGACTCGTAGATTCCGTCTCGGTCGAGATCATACACGACGGCATCTGTGAAGCCGTCGCCGTCCGTATCGACGCCGAGGCCGTCCAGAATGCCGTCGAAGCCGAAATCGTGCTGATCCCACTTTCCGTCGCCGTCCGCGTCGATCGCTACGCCGAGGTCGTCGGCGATTGTGTCACCGTTCGCGTCGGCACCGCCGGCGACGCAGCCGTGAAGCCATAAGCAGGAGTAAAGGGCGAGCCGGGAAAACGGGGACCGAGAGTTTCTGAAAGAAAGCATCGTGGGGCGGCTCCGAGGTTCGAGGTCCGGCGTTGTCGGAACCCGCCGACAGACCGAATAGGCTCGGAGGGTAAACCAAGATTCGTGACGCGCCTCTCAAAAATCGCTCGATTGCCCCTTGCGCTCGAAAAGATTTTCAAGGTTCGCTGATAAATTGACCCTTTGAGGCAAGCGTACCCGATGCCTCGATTTTCATTCACCTATTAAGCATGCGGTGAAAGCGCTGTCAGAACGGCGACCTGGATCACGAGCCGACGCTCGGGCCGGATAGGTGATCCGTTGGTCTCACAAATCACAAATCTATCCTGGACGCGACCGCCGCTGGTCTTGATCTTTGAGGAGACGATCTGGACGCTCTCCCGGTGCAGAGCGCGCGTGAGCGCCCAGAGCAAACCCGAGCGATCGTTCGTCTCCACTTCGAGCACGGTGAGCGAGCCGCTTTCATCCTCCAAAAAGCGAACCGTCGTGTCACTGGCCGAGCTACCTGCTTGGCTGGGAGGCGGAAGGCGCGACTCATAATTGCCTGATAAGATCTTTCGAAGCAGCTCGGCGAGCTCTTCTTCGCGCGCTTCATCGAAGGGACCATCCTGGTAGCGCACAAAGAAAAGGTCGAGGGCTTCAGCGGGGCGTCCTTCGGCCGAAGGACGCGTAAAAGCGAGCGCGGAGTCGACGTCGCAGCCGAACTCGGAGAGGGCGCGGCTGATGTTCGAGAGAAGGCCCGGGCGGTCTTCAGCGACGACGCAGAGCCCCGTGATGCCTGGCTGGCTCCAGGGGAAGCGCCGGACCGCGACGGGGCTGCCGCTCCGAGCACGGTCTTCGAGCGTCTGGAAGTGGACCGCGATCTGGTCCGCGTCGAAGCGCGTTCGGTAGTCGTTCGGGAGGGAGCGTGCGAACTCTGAGAGTCTCTCGTTCATGGAGGCCACGGGTGTGTCCTTGTTGGCCGCCCGGGGCGTCGGGCCCCGTGTCCTCAGGGTCCGGAGCCTCCCGCGAGCGGATGCTTCCTTTTTAGTCCCCGAACCGCGTCTCGAAGGTTTCCGCCGCGCGAGTTTTTGCGGAGGAGAAGCTGAAAGAGCGCAGGCCCGGCGGGACGGTTTCGGGGGCGCACTTTGATGCCACCCCTGCCCCGGCGCAAGCTCGGAAGTTCGGGGACCTTGGGCTCGAAAAACCGGCGGTTTCCCGGCTTCGCTCGCCGGTACGCCCCCGTCCCGGACCGGCTCGAGGGAGCTCAGAGGGTGGCCGCGGCCTGAGCGCAGCCCTCGTTCCAGCGGTCGAGGCTCTGTTTCGCCCCGTCGATGATTCGAACGCCGAAGCCAGGCGGGACTGTGGCCGTTTTGTGAGGACCGAAGGGACGTCTCCAAACGACCTGACCGACGAGCTGGACACGGCGACCCGAGCGGGGCGGGGTGAGCTCGAGCCAGACGACGTCCTCGGTGGGAGGCGCCAGGGTGCGGACGTACATGCCGCCGCTCGAGACGTTGTAGGTGAAACCGACCTCTCCTTCGATGAGGCCCTCAGGGCGGAAGTGCACGGACGTTCCGTACAGAATACGAACCGCGCTTCGCTTGTTCGGCAGCGGCCCGGCGGCCAGCTCGTTCGCGAGGAAGAGCACGTTTTCGGGCGGAGCTGAGGCGTCGGTGACGCGCGCATCCGAGCCGCCAGTAAACCTCCGCGAGAGCTCGGCGTAGCGCTTGGGTTCGGCGGAGATGACGAAGGCCGCACCGGAGCCGGAGGAGTGCGCCGCAGCGATCAGCCTCTCGGGATCCGGACAGATCTCCGTGCACGAAACGACGAGGGCCACGTTTCGCTCGAGGGCGAAGCGCTCCAAGTCCTCACAGGTCAGAGCGAAGCGAACCTCATAGCCGGCGTTGCCCAGGACGCGCGCCATGGCGACGCGGCGCTGCTGATCGATCTCGGCGATCACGGCGGTCCCCCGGGGAGGTACTTCGGTCAGAGCCGGCACCTTCGAGACAGCGCGGAGTCGCGTCGTGAGGGAACGGGAGCTGCTGGGAGCGACCACGTCGTCCGCGCCCCAGCTGAAGGCGTGAGCGAAATCCAGATCACCTACGTCGTTTGTGAGCGCGAGGATCGGGAGCGTTCGGTTCTTGTGCTGGGCGCGGGCGCCGAGCGCCACCTGAGCTGGCTCGTCTCCTGTCCCGTTCAAAAGGAGAGCGCTTGCCTCGTTTTCGCTCAGCCATGCGGAGGCCTGGCTGGAGGAGGAGAGGGTATGAAGTTCGACGGCCGACTCGAGAGCGGCGACACTCAGACAGGACCGAGCGTCCTTTTCGAACTCACCGAAGGCGAGCATGAGCTTTGGGTTCGTCACTGATGGGTCTACGGCTCCTTCCTCACATGAGCTTAGACTACGACCTGACGGAATGCTGAGATCGATGAATGGAAAAATGGACAACCCATTGTTCCGCCACGCGCAGGTCTCCGCCGTTTGGACGACGGGCCGGAAGTTCATCGGGCGCACCCCTTCGAGGCGCGCGAAATGGCAGGAACCTTAGGACTCCGTTCCGGCTGGAACGACAACTAGGCCGCGAACATACTGACGATCTCGAGCTCGAGCTCGTCAGCCGGGCGGTTCTTCGCCAGGGCGAGCTCCTGGATCAGGAGCGCTTTGGCTTGATCGAGGAGGCGCCGTTCGCCGAAGGAGAGCTCCGAGGCGGCGCTCCTTCTCTGCATGTCTCGGAGGACCTTCGCGATTTCCACAGCGGCTCCGCTCGCGAGCATCTCAGTGTACGCGCGGAAGCGACGATTCCAGGGCTGTGACCGGACCGCCACGTCGGGCAAGGTCAGGATCTGCAAGATTTCGTCAGCTTCCCGAGCCGACATCACCTTGCGGAGCCCGACGCGATCGACCGCGGCTTTCGGCACCATGACGCGCATACCGGTGGCGTGGACCCGGATCACGTAGAGCTCGCAGGGCTCAGAGCCCACGAGCTTCTCTTCGATCGCCGTGATGGAACCGACGCCGTGCGCCGGGTGCACCAGGGTGTCCCCGACGTTGAAGGTCGGGATTTCGCGGGAGGCGGGCCCGGCGCTGGGCTCTCGAGCCTGTGTAGCGCGGGGACTTAGTTTCGAAGCCGAGGCTACTTTTTCTCGCATAAGCCGCGACGAGTATCGGCCGAGGAGCGAGATCGGTCAACTCAAGAGCGCCATCATCAATCAATAAGAAGAAAGATCGCTGAGCGTGAGTCGCTTCCAGGCCTCACAGAGGGGACCTGGATCGAGATTCATGAGGAGCTGACAATGATTGAGTCCGGTCTGGTCGGCACAGGAGATCTTGGGCCATTTTAGCGCTGAGAGACCGAGTGCCCTCATCTCCGGCCTCTCGAGCAGGGCTCGTCGCCAGAGCTCAGCGTGCTCTTCCGCCTCATGAGGCTCTCCCCAGGCTCCGATGAAAGACATCTCAAGCGTGAGCCCGTCCTCCTGGCTACGAATGTCGGCCTCTATGCTGAGCAGTGCGTCCATGAACGCGGATGTGGGGGGAAGCTCCTCGTCCCAGGAGAGCGGGCCCGCGAAGAAGAACGAAGCGAGCGTGTCCGGTCTCTCCCGCCTTAGAAGTGTGAGGGCCTCGGTGGAAGAAGGCACGCGACCGAGCGCGCCGCGAGCGCGTGCAACAATAAACTTATGGAGTGAAGGATCGCCGGAGGAAAACGCCGTGAAGTAGGGACCGAGCACGAGCGCGCTGGGTGTGCCGTCGCGCTTGCCGTCCCAAAGGCGGAGTTGTGTATGGTGCGTGGCGCGGGCGATAGGAGATTGTGAGTGAGAAAGGAAAGCGTCCTGGGCACCCTCCGTGCCCGCTTTCGGTGTCAGGTAGAGAGTGCCGAGGCCATAAGAGGCGATCCACACCTCACTGAGGCGCGTGAGCTCGACTCCCGTCACCGCCGTGAACGCGGTCCGTCGCGCAGCTCCCAGCCACTCCTCGCGGAGGGGAGCGAGCGATGGCGTCTCGAAGATCGCTTGGGGAAACAGGTGGACCACGAACTCAGGCTGAAAGGGCGGAACCAGCTCAGCGAGGGGGAGTTCTTTTAAGGGCGCGCTGAGGTGCGTTTTTTCAGCCGAAGGCTCTGCCCGAGGGGGCGCTTGGCCCTGAGCGCACGCGACCAAGAGGCACGTGGAAATGACCTGTATGCCGATGAGCGCGCGCGAGAACCTTCGCGCCGAATGCGCTTGTCGGAATGTCATGCGCGCGAGACGAGGTTCAGTGCTCGTCCGACTCGTCGCCGTCGCTGCTGTCCGGCTTTTCGTCACCTTCGGCGAGCGGCCTGATGTTGCGACTTTGATCCACGAGATCTTTCAGCTCTTTACCGACCTTGAAGAAAGGAAGGCGCTTTGCCGAGACGGGCACAGGGTTTCCTGTCCGGGGATTGCGTCCAGCGTACGGCTTGTAAGGGCGTACGGTGAAACTTCCAAAGCCGCGGATTTCGATCCCTTTTCCTTCTTCGAGGGCGTTCGTCAAAGTATCGAAGATACAGTCGACGACCAGCTCGGCCCGCGCCTTGGTCAGCTCGGCCCGCGCCGCAATCGCCTCTATCAGCTCGCTTTTTGTCATCCCGTCCTACGCCCTCCCAGGCAGCTCGCGTCCGCTACGTCCTTTCATAATTTGGCCTAAGGTCTCGAATGTCAACGTTCTTTCGGGAAAGATGGCAGCGACATGTAGGGGCGTAGGCTCCCCGTCTGGGGGCGCGCAGCGGCCCGCGTAGGGGCTTTTTTCAGTCGTTTGAGGCGAGCTCAATCCGATCGAGAAACAGCTGTTCAGGTCCGCGGGCGATCGAGATTTCGAGCTCTCCCGGAGAGCTCAGCACTCGCGTTTCTCCGACGAAACACCCAAGACGCTCCGTCCAGAAATGAGGAGTGGCTCGGTAGCTTTGGTGCGGGAGGCCATCGAACCAAAAGGAAAGGCGCCCCACCTTTTGCTCCGGCTGGAAACGGATGGAGAGGGCCCGCCCTGACGGGACGCAGGGTGCGGCGATGTGAGCTGGGTGAACCCAGAGGCCCTCTTGTCCGAAGGGTGGGTAGTCGCGCTCGGCCTCGAGCGTGAGGGGTGTGTCATCGGGGGGAGCTGGGGGGGCCCAGGGGACGAGGCGTGCCCCCGGGGGCTCGCGTTCGATGACGAAATTGTCATGGGCATCCAGGTTCCGGACGAGGAGCGCCTCCCGTGCGTCGTGGGAGCGGCGGACGACGAGCGGGCCTCGAAGCTCGGTTTTTGAGCCTCTCCACTCGACGGAGCGTGGCAAGAGTCCGCTCAGAAAGGCGTGGTCGCTCTCGACGAAGACAAGACGAGGCGCTTGGGGTTCGAGGACGGAGGCGTCGAGGAAGGGAGCGCCGCCGTCGCGTGTGCGGAGCGCTTCATGAGAGAAGGAGCCGTGGAGCGAAAAACCGAGGCAGGAGAGGGCGAAGGTCCTCGCTACTCCGAGTTTCTCGAGAGCAAACAATGCGAGCAGGCTCTGCTCGAGGGGCAGGAGCTCGACCAGGAAGCGCGCGCCTCCGCCGGGATAACTGCCGTCGAAATAGAAGAGCGCGTAGCTCGCGGTGAGGAGCAGGAGACAGGAAAGGACGAGCCGCGGCCCAGGTTCGGACCTCTTCTGAAATGCGCGAACCAGAAGGAAGAGAAACAGTGGTTCGAAGTTTGCGAGGTCGAGGGAGTGGTTATGGAGACGGTGCAGAGAGTTGAGCACGGCCCAGAGGGGACCGAGCTTGCCGCGTTCACTGACGACGTCGCCATGCTCAAACTCGCAGCCCGTACCAAATCCGAGCCCAAAACAGCCGGCCGGACCGTCCGCGAGCGCGTAATAGCGCAGTTGTGTGGAGTCCCAGAAGGAGCCGGTGAGGGCTCTTTGATGAGCGAGGAGGAGCAGGATCCCTGGGAGCAAGCCGAGCGCGAGACCGGCGATCGGAAGGAGACGAGCCTTTGCGAGAGAGCGCCGCGATGCTGCGCCGAAAGCGAGTCCTAAGGCGAGTCCCGTGAGCGGTCTGGTCGCGACCAAGAGGCCGAGGGCGAGGCCGAGGCCGAAGGCGGAGGTGCCGCCGTAGCCGCGTGTCCAAGAGCGCACTACGAGCCATGCCGCGGACGCTGTCAGGAGCGCCGAGAAGCCATGGCTCATGGTGTCTGCGGTGTGGTAGCGGAGGGTCGCGCTCGAAAGAGACAGCAGCGCCGCGAGCAGACCCGCCCAGGGGGTGAGTTTTTCCGAGCGGCCCGAGACTCGCATCAGCTCGCAGGCGAGGAAAAACGTAACGGCGGTGAGCGCTGCGGCGAGACATGGCCCCGCAACACGGTAGTCCCCGAGCCCCTCGAACACTGCGAGAAACGCCGGGTATCCTGGAGGAAAGATGACCCCGAGCTGATCCGGCGCGTCGGGGGGATGGATCAAAAATCGATTGTGGAAGAGGGCGCTGGGGGAAGGGGCGTGGAAGGTGAAGGAGCCGCTCTCGAAGACGCGCGCCGCACATAGGTAGGCGGTGGCGTCGATGATGCGCGGCCCACCACCGAGAACCCAAGTGAAGTAGAGGGCGGAGAGCGCGGCGGATGTGAGCGCGAGCGCGCTCATAGTGAGCCAGGGAGACTGGGCGAGCCAGAGCCCGGTCTTGTCCTTCTTCGGCCAGACCCAGAGCGCAGCTCCGAGTCCGAGCGCGAGCCAGGCGACAAGATGAGGCGGGCTACCGACCTGGAAGAGGGGGTGTTCCAGAGGGTTCACTAGCGGTCTCGCTCGGTTCGACGGCGAAGATGTGATAAATGTGAGTGGCGCCGAGAGGAACCGAGACGGAAAAACGCGTCCTCCCCTCGAGCTCTGGTAGCGCGACCCGAACCTCTTGCCAGACGTCCTTGGCCTCGAGGGGGACCTCGATCCGCTGAGTCCGCCCGCCGATTTCGATGGCCAGAGTGGCGTCGCGAGCCGGGGCAACGCGCACAAGGAGTGACGCGGGATGGCCCTTTCGGAAGTCACCGAGGGTGAAGCGCATCTGAACGTCGCCCGTCAGAATCCTGCCTGCGTCGAACATCCCATTGTGGGGCGCCCTCGGATCGGGGAGCACCTTCATGTCCACGAAGCCGACAGCTTTGTGGCTCAACGAGAACTCATGGGCCTTTTCATTGATGATGTCGGCGACGTCGAGCTCATCGAGCACCCGCTCATTGGGTTTGATGGCGAAGGGCAGCCCGCTCTGCTCGAGCGGTGTCCAATCGGGCACGTAGAGCTGCATGTTGGTGCCCCCGCAGATCACGTTTCCGCGCACCGGGAAGCTCGCCAGAGGCCGGCCGAACCACAGGGGAAAATCTCCCCACCAGGTCGGATAGAGCGCCATGATATCGGGCAGCTCACTCTTCGGCAGCCGCTCCAGAAGCTCGACGGAGGCGCCGACCCCGAGCCGCGTCGCGCGCGCGAAGGGGAGTCCTCGGTAACCTCCCAGGCCGATCAGATCGAGTGCGGAGATGTCCGAGGCGTAAGGGATGGCGCCGGCGTCACTGAGGAGCACGCGCCGAGGGCGCGGCTTGATGGTCCGTTCGAGGTACTCGCCGGTGCGGACGTGTTGCTCGAGGATGTTTCGGCTGGCGCGTCCGAAGAACCAAACTTGGTCGCGGAAACGGGGGGCGGCTTGGACGATGAGGAAGATCGCTGTGAGCGCGCTCAGCAGGGTTCCGAACGCGCGCCCCGGGGACCTTTTCTCGAGCAGGGCATGGATAGCCCCGGCCACGCCAAGGGCGGACGTCATGAGCAGCCAGGCCACCGTCGGCATCGCGTAGCGTTCGTTTTGCCAACGGACTTGGCCGTTTAAGGCCACGAGCGCCGTCCAGACCAGCATGCTGACCCAGAGCAAGGCAGCGTAACGGCGCGTCGACGCAAAGAAGAGGGCGGAGAGCCCGAGGGGCCAGAAAAGGAAACCAGCGCCGGGTAGGCCGCTCAGATGGTGGAGCGAGAGGCGCTCAAACTGGTAGCGGACGAAGTTCAGCCAGGCATGGAAGATTTGGTCCCCTGTCATATAGGGGTGATGGAGCTCGAGCTTTGAGATCCCTCCTGCCGCGGTGCCGTCGCCGGTGAGCGCCTTGTTGACGAGGTACTGAGTGACGACCAATAGCGCCGAAGGTACGCCGAGGATGAGCAGACACTCGAGGGTGCTCTTGTATTTCTTGGCGCGAAAGAAGGGCCAAGCGGCGCTGATGCCGAAGATGGCGACGAGCGGGGCCGCTTCGGGACGGATCGCGACCAAGATGAGGAGACTGAGTCCGAAGAGCAGCGCGCCGCCGCGCGTCGACTGCTGCTTGTCGGCCAGGCTTAAAAAGTCGTCCCAAAGCACAAAACAGCCGGACCAGGCCGCAAGGAACAGCGCGACTTCCATGCCGGAAAACAGCGTCCAGTTCAGGCCTCCCACGCTCAGGAACAGGGGAGGCAAGATCAGGGCGAGCGCGGGCCGCGTGCGCGAAAAGAGTCGACGCGCCCAGAGGAGCGTCGCGAAGACTGAGACGCAGGCGATGATCGCCGCGAACAGCATCAGACGAAGATCGCGGTACCCGACGAGGTATCCGAGCGCGAGCACAAACGGGTAGAGCAGACTCGTTCCGCCACTCGAGTAGCCGTTACCTTCGCTCCACTGGAACGGGAAGCCGCGCGCGGTGGAGCGGGCGAAGTCAAAATGGATGAAGACGTCGTCGAGGGGAGCGGACCAGGGCGCGCGGCGAGCGGACGCGATGAACTCTTCGAAGGAGCTCGGATTGAACCAGAGCGCGACGTGCTCCGTTTGCGCGTGGAGGTAGCCGTAGAAGACCCGAGCGTTCGAGAGCACCAGGGTCGCCGCCAGGATGACGTAGAGCTCGACCGCGCCGAGGCGAGAAAAAGGCCAAGGGAGGCGGGGCGCGTGGCGCTCCGTCCGCGAGGAGCCGGGGGCAACCGAGGCGCTTTTCTGGCTCGAGAACGAAATCGGGAAGACCATGGGCTCAGGAGGGTGCGGCCAGGTCTATCACCGGCCGCCGCGCGAAGCGATACTGGGCCCCGTTCCGCATGGCTTGGTCTCGAGAGCGCCGCATCCTTCTGCCCCTGGTGGGCCTTGTGGTGCTCAGCGTCGCGGTCCTGACCACGGTGATGTTCCGCTCTTCGTTCCACCTCGAGGCGCTGCGCGAACGAGCCATCGTTGAGGCGACCTTGAGCCTCGCCAAAGAGAAGTCGGACCGCCTCGATAAACGGGTCATCGAACAAGACAACGCGGTGATGAGTTTGACAGAGGGAGACCCTCTGGAGAGCTTTGGCAGCCGTTGGCTCGACGTGGCCTCGGTACAGAGTCCAACGGTGCGCGCGATCCTCGTGGTCGATCTGAATGGCCCCGCCCATGAAGTGCTGGCGCTCGCTTCCCGCTCTCCGGGGCCCGGTGACGACGAGATCCGGCGTCTGCTCATGAACGAGCTGTGGGACGAACTCGACCTGACACCCAGCGACCAACTCAAGCACCTGCATACGAGCCGCCTCGAGAAGAGCTACCTGATCAGCTACTGGCAACGCATGCGCTCGGGGAGGCGCGTCTTGGTCATTGCGTGGCACGACGTACCGAGCATCGTTCACGACCTCTTTCCGCGGCTCTATGAGGAGGTGCCCGAGGAATCGAGCCGTGTAAACGTCGTCGACTCGAAGGGCCGTATCGTCTTCGGTCAGCCCATCAGCAAGGGGGCGCTCACCCTCGGCAGGCGCTTCGAAACCACACTTTATAAGTGGCAAGTCAACGTCAGCATGGCGCGGGCGGAAGATCTCGCGCGCGCGGTCGAGCGGCGTCGAATCTGGGAAATGGGTCTGGTGCTGCTGTCGAGCCTGGTGGTCGTTCTCGGGCTCGGCGTGATCGTGGTGGCTGTCTCTCGGGAGCGAAAGCTGGCCTTGGCGCAGAGCGACTTCGTCGCCAACGTCTCCCACGAACTCAAGACCCCGCTCGCCCTCGTTCGCATGTTCAGCGAGCTGCTCTTGCTTGGGCGCGCCGCTCCAGAGAAGCAGAGACAGTACCTCGAGATCATCGTGTCGGAGAGCGAACGCTTGAGCGCGCTGATCGACAATGTGCTTGATTTCGCGCGCGTCGAGCGTGGCACTGCGGCGTTCGAGTTCCGTGAGGCGAATCTCGTCGAGACGGTAGGGCGCGCCGTGGAAGTCCAAAGAGGGCGCGCTGAGCGCCAAGGTGTGACGATCACGACTGAGATTGAAGAGGGTTTGGGCGACTCTCCGCTCGCGGTGATCGATGAGCGAGCGATTGAGATTGCGGTCATCAACCTGATCGACAACGCCTTGAAGTACGCGCCGGGCACCGAAGAGATCGTCGTCGCCCTGCGCGGCGAGAAGAATCGCTTCGTGATTTCAGTGATCGACCAGGGCCCCGGCATTCCCAAGGCGGAGCGCCGACGCATTTTCGAGCGCTTCGTGCGCGGCAAGGCACCGAGCACGCAGGTGCGCGGGAGCGGTATCGGCCTCTCTCTGGTGCAGCAGATCGCAGAAGCCCACGGTGGAGCGGCCTGGGTCGAAGACGGACGGGGGCCGGCCGAGAAGAAGGGCGCCTCTTTCTCCCTGAGCGTGGCGCGGCGCGGCGCCTAAGCCTCGTCACTTGCGCGCCGTTGAATTCGACCGGCGCGCGTCATATTTTTCGCCGGTCATGCCCGACTGTAAGGTCTGCGGAGAAGAAGCCGATGAGCTCGTCACAGTGACCATCGGAGGAAAGAAGAAGAAGGTGTGTGAGGCGTGCGCTGAGGAGGCTGAGCACGACGAAGAAATGGCGAAGGCCTCGGAAGCTGCCGTCCAGCAGATGATGGGTTTCAAAGGGCGCCGCTAGACTACGGGTGCTCCTCTTGGGCGAGCTGGCTCCCCTCGGAATTGTCGGGTGAGTGCGCTCGGTATGGCCGCGTTCGGCTCGCCCTTATTCGTCGACTTCGCCGTCCCCGGTGAGGGGCTGAGCTCTCTGGAGCTCGGCGTCGGTCAGGAAGATCGCTCGGCGAGTCTGCGTCGATCCTGAGGCGGGGGCGGCGGCTTTCGCTGCTTCTGCGGGCGCAGAGTTCGGTGCGGGCGCAGAGTTCGGTGCAGCCGCGACGGCGACTTCCTGCTTCGGGCTCCGGAAGACGGGAGAAGGCGCCTTCGGTGCCGGCCCGGCGCGAGCGGGCTCGGGCTCATCAGGATCTGGCCCGCCTTCCATTTCCTCCTCGTTCCCCGCCGAGGCGAAGAGAGGCTCAGCGGGAGCGGTCGCCTCCGGGAGCGCTTCGGGCAAGGGGATGGCATCCAAGATCGGATCGTACTTGGCGCGAACGTCCGCGAAGGCTTCTCGATGGCTGACCGGCAAGACGCGCTTTCCGTCGAGGTTCAGTGACTCGGGGTCGATGTATTCGCCGTTCTTCTTGATGTGGAAGTGGAGGTGGGGGCCGGTGGAGCGACCCGTGGATCCTACGTATCCGATCACCTGAAGACGTTCGACAGTGTCGCCGACTTTCAGACCGTCCACGAAGCGGCTCAAATGGGAATAGCCGGACTCGTAGCCGCCATCGTGAGCGATGCGCACGAAATTCCCATTCGGCCCGCCCCAGCCAGAGAAGGTGATCTTTCCGGCTTTGGTCGCGAGGATCGGCGTGCCGACGGGAGCGCCGAAGTCAGTCCCCGTATGCGGCATGACCTTCTTGAGCACTGGGTTCACGCGCTTGGGGTTGAACTTTGACGTGATGGGCGCTCCGGGCACTGGCTTGCGGAAGCCCCCTTCCCAGGGAGCGCGCCCTGAGGCGTCGAAATAGCCACCTTCGACGGGATGAGAATAGTAGTAGAAGCGCTCGTTCTTTCCGCCCGCTCTTGCGATCTCGACGGCTTCGATCCCCGCGTAACGGGAGAACTCGCCGAGCACCGTCACCTCTTGAACGATGACCCGAAGACGATCGCCTCGCTTGAGCTCGGAGAGCGCAAGGTGGCCGCTGAGAGCTTTCTCGAGGACGGGGCCGAGACCGCGATCGAAGCCGCTCTTCTTCGCGGATTCTTCGAAGGGCCCCGTGATGACCAGCGCGCGGCGCACCTGGTTCCGCATGACCTTCAGATCGAGCTTCTGACCGACCAGGCGTCCCGAGGGATCAGTCTTGGCCTGATAGATCTCCTCGGGACTGACGATGTACTCGAAGGCCATCAGACGCTTCTCGCGCCCCTCTAGCAGCGCCTTGAACGTGTCGTTTGGGCCGCAGCGATCGAGGTTTTTCAGATCTTTCAGGGCGGCGAAGGCGCGATAGGCTTCGCTTCGGGGAAGACCCGCCTGCTCGATCGCCTTGAGGAAGGGCTCACGCCCAAACTTGCCGCTCACAATCCGCTGACCCGGCTCGACCATGTCGGTGATCCGCGGTGGGCCTTGGATCTTCTCGCGGACCGGAGCGGGGGCCTCGGGCTCCTTGGCCTTGGCCTCGGGGGCGGCGACCTCTTCGCCGTCGGGAGGGAGCTCCACCTTCGTGTATAGGCGATCGACGAAGAGCGCCGCCGAGAAGGCGATCGAAATTCCGAGCAGCGTCAGGAGCAGCGCCTGAGCGTTGGGTGAGAGGGGGATACTTTGTGAGATCACGCGCGGCCGGAGGCCGTCTCGCGTGAAGCGCTCGAGCTCCTGGGTGACCTCGGGCGGAGGTTCGGTTCGGCTGTCATTGCCCTCGAACTGGGTCTCGAATTCTGGCTCGGGGGCGACTTCTGGGGGAGGAGCAGACTGCCGGGGCTCGGGGCTCGGGGCCGAATCGCGGGGCCCACCCTCGGCCTTCTTCGCTCGGGTGACGAGGCGAGCGGAGGAGTCGTCGTCCAGATGGTGGGACAGGAGGGCGGGCTCGGGCGCCTCCACGCGGGCCGCTCGCGGCGATTCCGTGCTTCTCTCGGGGGCCTCGACGCCTCCGCGGCGGGCGCGCTCGAGCAGGCGGGCGCGCACCGGATGGACCTCGGCCTCTCGGGGCGGAGCCGCCGGCCCCCGCAGCTCAAAAGGCTCGGGTTCGGCGCTCACCGGCGGCGGCGCTGGCGTTCCGCTCACCCTGCGAATGGGCGGTGACCACGGGCGCTGCCTGTCGCTGTTTTTCTCCGGAGGCTCGCTCGGCACGGGGGTCCTCGGCCTTAGCAGCCGAGCCCCCCTGGTTCAAGGCGTCGGGCTCGGAGCTTCCTTGTCAGAGGGCGCCTCCGGAGAGCCGGTTTGTGCTTTTTCAGCCTCGCTCGCCTCCTCACTCGGGGTCTTGTTGCTGCCCCACTCACGGAAGCTCACAAACGCGAGGGCGAAAAGGAGCATGAGCATTCCCACGGCGTGGATCTGCCCTTCGAGTTTCTGATTCGGCTGACGCCGCGTCACCGCCTCGTAAGCGAGGAAGATCAATCTTCCTCCATCGAGAGCCGGAAGGGGCAACATGTTGAAGAAGCCGACCGACGTCGAGAGGAAGGCGATGATCTGGAGATAGAACGGTAGGCCGAGCTCCGCGGCCTTCTCCGTCTCTCGCATCATCCCAATCGGGCCTGTGAGCTGGCCCTTTTCCTTCCCGGAGATCCAGCGATAAAGACTCTTCACCGTGTAGCCGACGATGAGCGCTGGTTGCACGAGGGCGGCCTCGGCCGCTTCGAGCACAGGCATGGCCACCGGTTCGGGACGAACACCGATCAAGCCGCCGCCGTCCTTGCCCAAGGGCCGCGGCACAACCGCCAAATCGACCTCTTTCCCGCCGCGCTCGACGCGAACGTGAAGCTCTTTGCCGGGGCTCGACAGCACCGTCTTCTGAAGCTCTTCCCACTTCTCGATGCGCTGCCCGTCGATGGCGACGACTCGATCGCCGTCCTGGAATCCTGCGGCCATGGCGGCGCCGTCCGGCGTCACTTCGAGGCGAGTTGTCTCGACGACCTTGCCGCCGATCATGAGCGCCGCGAAGAGCACGATCGAAGCGAACACGTAGTTCGCGAGCGGTCCCGCGATGATGGCGCTGATGCGCCCGACGAGGCTTGCGTTCGCGTAGCTGCCTTTGTCCTCGGGGTCAGCCTCCTCGAACGGGTTCATCCCGGCGATCTGGACGTAGGCCAAGAAAGGGATCAGAGCGACTTGGTAGGTCGTCGGGCTGCCCTTTGGCTTGTGACGCCAGATGGCCGGGCCGAAGCCGATGCTGAAGCGCTCGACCCGCATATTGAATGCGCGGGCAGCGAAATAGTGTCCTGACTCGTGGACGATCATCAGGAGAGCCAGCGCGAAAAGCCCGTAAAACGGCATCGGCCGGAACTATAGCGCGGCAGCGGCAGGCTGGCCAAAGCTGGCTGCTCTGGTAGGTTCCCGCCCCCGCCCCTCGAGGCGCCGCGAACGGTGAACAGATGAACCAGCCCCAGAACCCAAAGGCCAACGGTCCCCAGAATCTCAAGCTCAAGGGGGGAGCCGCGATCGTCGCTCCCGTCTCTGCTTTCCAAGGGGGCATCCCGCAAAACGCGCTGGTCGTCGTGCCGGTCGCGAACCCGAACAACGAGGAGCTCGAGACGAAGCTGAAGGACGGACCGCTTGCCGTCACGCAAGAGCAGATGTGGTCGCTCCTCGGGTTCAATGGACCCGCCGTTCAGGTTTCGGACGCGGAAGGAAGGCCGATGACCATCGGGCTGAACGATCTGCTCGATGGGCTCCGGGAGCACTATCAGGAGAACAAGAACGATCCGAACCGCGCGCGCATCTTCGCCGGTGAGCTCATGAAGTATGGGCGCTTCGAAGAGGCGGAGAAGGTCCTGGCGCGTCTCGTGGCTCAGGGCGGAACCGGCGAAGACTGGGTGGGCCTCGGCGTCGCTCAGCTCCAGCAGAAGAAGCTCGATGAGGCGGAAGGTACGCTGAAGGGCGCGCGCAACCTGCTCACCCAGAGCCCAGCGCCGTCGCTTCATCTCGCAGCTGTCTACAAGGCGAAGGGCGATCGCGAAGCGGAGCGCGCGGCGATCGAATACGCGATCACCGTCGATCCGAAGAGCGTCGATGCGTGGGCCGTATTGTTCTCGCACGTTCGCGAGAACGAAGACGAGGCCAAGGCGATCCAGGCCGTGACGGAGCTCGCTGACGCCGCTCCGAACAAGAAGAGCGCCGCTCCCTTCGTCGCGATCCAGGGCATCCTGGCCGCCCAAAAGCAGGACAGCGCCGCCGCCCTCGAGTGGGCCAAGAAGGCGGTCGACCGTGACTCGAGCGATCCGCTCGCGCTCATCTCCTACACCGCGCTCCTCGGTCAAGCCGGCCGCATCGATGAAATTGTCCAGCTCCTCGCGCCTCACGAAGCGGCCATGCAGTCGGACGTGCGCCTGGCAAACAACTACTTCGAGGCGCTCTTCCAGAAGAAGGACCTGCAGCGGTTGACGCAGTTCTTGAACAAGCTCGGCGCTTCGCAGTCCCGTGAGGTCAAGCAGTTCGCCATCGAGCGCTCGCGCTTCCTCGCTCAGTTCCTGCAGGCTCAGCAGGCGCAGCTCGCTCAAGCAGCGCAGGCTGCAGCGAAGCCGTCGGGGCTCGTCGGTCCCTCGGGTCGCCCCCTCGGCTCGACCTGAGAGTCATGACCCTCCTCGTCGCTTCTGCGCTCCTGTCGATCATTTTTTCGTTTCTTTGTTCGGCATCGGAGGCGGCGCTGCTCTCAGTGACGAGGGCTGAGATTCAAAGTCTCGGCCCTTCACGCGCAGGCGCGCTTCTGCGGGAGTTCAAACAGGAGATCGATAGGCCGATCGCGGCGATCTTGATCTTGAATGCTCTCGCGAACACCGCGGGGGCGGCGGTGGTCGGAGCGAGTTACGTCGCGGCGTTCGGGGACGAGGGGTTGTTTGTCTTCTCGGCAGCCTTCACCTTCCTGATGATCCTGTTCGGAGAGCTGATTCCGAAAACGCTCGGGGCACTGCAGGCCTCACGGGTGATCGTCCCCGTCGTCTATTTCGTCTCGGTTCTGACGGTCGTGCTCGCGCCGGTTCTCTTCCTGACCCGCGGCATCTCGAAGTTGCTCCGCGGCGAGAAGAAGCCGGTTTCGAGCATCGATGAGATTCGACTCCTTGCGCAGCTGGGGCGCGAGGAAGGGGCACTGGCGGAGCGCACAGCGCAGATGATCGAGGGCGCGTCCCGGCTCCGCGAGCTCTCCGCCTACGACATCATGATCCCGCGTACGGCGCTTGTCTTTCTGAGCGGGAAAAAAACGCTGGCGGAGAACGTGGAGCGGATTCGCCGCTCCGGCTTCAGTCGTCTTCCCTTTTCGGAGACAGGAGATCCCGACAAGATCTCAGGGGTGGTCCTGGCCCGCGACGTGCTCTTCTCTCTGCTCGATGGGCCGCCGGCAAAGCTCGACGAACCAGCGGGTCCCGCGCTGCTCGCGCTCTGCCGGCCGGCAGTGTTCGTCGGGGAGAACACGAAGATTGAGCAGCTCTTGCGCGACTTCCAGGAGCGACGCCATCACTTGGCGATCGTTGTCGACGAATACGGCGGGACCGCGGGCATTGTGACCCTGGAAGATGTGGTCGAAGAGGTCGTCGGCGAGATCCAGGACGAGTTCGATCGCATTGATCACTTCATCATTCGGCGGCCGGACGGCACGCTCGTTTGTCGCGGGCGCGCCGAGACCCGCTCTGTGTTTGCCCTGATCGGGGAAGCGGAGCAGGAGTCGGAGAGCGTGACGCTCGGAGGTTTCGTCGCGGAGCGGCTGGGTCGCGTACCGATGGAGGGCGATCGCGTGCTCCTCGAGAAAGCAGAGCTGCTTGTTGAGCGTTCTACGGCGCGACGCGCCGAGCGCATCATCGTGATTCCACGGGGACCGAAGGCTGAGGCAGAGGCCCCGAATCGGAACGGCTAAGAGACGGAGGCTCGGGGAGGGAAAGGATGAGACAGCCGATGAGCAAGGATAGGAATAGTCGTCTCCTTTTTTGTGCAGTTTTTTCGCTGCTCGGAGGAAATATTGGCTGTTCGGAGGCCGAGTCCAGGAGCGAGGGGCCCACGTACTGCGAAGACGTGAGGCCGATTGTCGAGGAGAAGTGCGTGCGCTGCCACGCGGAGACGCCAAAGAATGGTGCTCCGTTTTCGCTCACGACTTACGCAGACTTTCAACAGCCTCATCCCGTCGCGGCGGAGCTAGAGGTCGGCGAACTCGCCATTTCGGCGATTGAGAGTGGACGTATGCCGGCGACGTCCGTGGATCTCGATCCAAAGGTCGAACCGCTCACGAAAGAGGAGAAGAAAATTCTCCTCGAGTGGCTCGACGCGAAGCGCGAGCGCGGCGACTGTTCTGAATAAGGAGCGCGTCTTTTTTGCGTGATGGCCCTGGTATGACAAAATATGTCATACCAGGGGAGACAGCGCCCTTCGAGCGCGCTAGATGTCTGTCTCGTCAGGCCGGCCTTTCAGGCGGAGCGCCCGAGGGGCGCCCTGACTTGGGTCTCTCCCCGAGCTCCGGGGTCGACCACTGAACAAGGCCGGCACTGAAAAGATTGACACCTGAACAAGAGAACAGTAAAAGAATTTTAGACGAAGCGACGGAGCCAGCCGGCCGACTCGGTCGAAGCAGGTAAGTTGAGGAGAGCGACATGGACGACAAGAGCAAGAGTAAGGCCCTGGAACTAGCGATTGCCTCCGTACAGAAGGAGTTCGGCGAAGGCGCGATCATGCGCCTCAAGGAAGGCGAGAAGGCGATCCGTGCCGTTGAGGTGATTCCCTCAGGCTCTCTGGGTCTCGACATCGCTCTTGGCATCGGCGGCTACCCTAAGGGCAGGATCGTTGAGATCTACGGTCCTGAGTCTTCCGGTAAGACGACCCTGACTCTCCATGCGATCGCGGAGGTTCAGAAGCGCGGCGGCGTAGCTGCGTTCATCGACGCGGAGCACGCGCTCGACGTGACCTACGCCCGGAAGCTTGGCGTGAAGACGGACGAGCTCTTGATCAGCCAGCCGGACTTCGGTGAACAGGCTCTCGAGATCGCGGACATGCTCGTGCGGAGCGGCGCTGTCGATCTGATCGTGGTTGACTCAGTAGCGGCCCTCGTCCCGAAGGCGGAAATCGAAGGCGATATGGGAGATAGCCACGTCGGCCTCCAGGCGCGCCTGATGAGCCAGGCGCTCCGGAAGCTGACCGGTACCGTCTCGCGCTCGAACTGCATGATGCTGTTCACAAACCAGATCCGCATGAAGATCGGCGTGATGTTCGGGAGCCCCGAGACCACGACGGGCGGAAATGCTCTGAAGTTCTACGCCTCTGTGCGTCTCGACGTCCGTCGTATCGGCTCCATCAAGGAAGCCACGAAGCAGGACGCGGTGGTGGTTGGGAACCGGACCAAGGTCAAGGTCGTCAAGAACAAGATGGCGCCTCCTTTCCGCGAGGTCGAGTTCGACATCATCTACGGAAAGGGCGTGAGCCGTTCGGGAGAGATCGTCGACTACGCGACCGACGCCGGAATTCTCCAAAGGAGCGGCGCTTGGTACTCCTACGGAGCCGAGCGTATCGGCCAAGGGCGAGACAACGCGCGTCAATACCTCGAGGAGCATCCCGAGCTGATGGCAAAGATCGCTCAGGAGATCTTCGCCGCGAAGGGTATCGGCGGAGACGGTGCCCCGGCCGCGGGGGCGGAAGCTGAGGGCGGTAAGGAGGAGCGCAAAGACGCTCCGAACGCCAAGGCGGCGCCTCGAGCAGCGCGGCCGAACTGAGGTCGGAAGGCGGCTTTGCCGCGATGTGAAGCATACCGGAGGGCGCGTGCGGCGAGTTGGGCGCCGGTACGTGCCCTCCTTTTTTCTTGGGTGATAGGGACGGGCGGCTCTTGCCGGTCGCCCAAGCTCCTGGGTCTCGAGCTTCTTTCAGTACTCGATGGCGAGACCGAGAACCCAGGTGCTGGCGCCGACCTCCATGCCACTGCCGAAGCTATTGACGCTTGAGAACATCCACTCGCCGAAGAGGTAGGCGTGGTTCACGCCGCTTGCGATGTCCATGTCGATGGCCTGCTGCGGCGCGAGGAAGTTGAGCTCGAGCATCAAACCGGGATTCACTGTAAACCCATACTCGGCGCCGAGTCCTTGGGAGCCCGCCTCCGTCGTGGAGGTTCGGTTGGCGTCGCGGGCTTCCCAGAACGCGTAGACGAGGCCCGCCTTGATGTACGGGACCAAAGGCACGTGAAAGTCGCGGGAGAAGGTGTCGACGCGGAAGACCCCGAGCAGGTTCACCGGTAAGAGCCAAAGACTCATGGGATGCTCGGAGGCGCCCGAACCGTCAGCAAAAGGCGCGGCGGCCTCGTATTGCACGTAAGAAACCCCGAGTCCGGCGGCGAGCGTTCCGAGGTAAGGGACGCGGAGGAACTGGTAGTCGACCTCGATTCCGCCCATCACGCTCGGACCGGTTCCGTAGCTGTCGGCGAAGGGGGTGGCACCTGAGAACTCATCGTCCACGTTCGGTCGATAGGGTCCGAAGCGGACTTCGATCGCCGCGTATTGGGGACTTCGGTAGGAGTCCTGGGGTCGAAGGGGAGCGTGGAGCCTGTCGCGCTCTTCGTAATAGGGGTCGTCGGCGGGGTGCGCGGTGGCCTCTTTGGACAATGAGGAGAGGAGCAGAGCGGTCGCGCAACTCAGAGAGAAGAGGGCCTTCACTTGCGACCTCCGAGCTGGCGTGCGCGGCGAGCGACAAACAGCGCTCCGCCCAGGAGGAGCGTAAGCGAGAAGATATGGGCAGGAGAGCGCTCCCGAGCGATCCCACACAGCCCCCCGCCTCCCTTCCCGCCAGCTTCTCGATAGCCTTCGAAGAAGGTCGTCACCTCTTTCGGGGTGGCGCACATCACGTCGGAGAGCACACTTTCGTTCAGCACGAGATCGAGGCCGGAAAGAGCGATCGCGTAACAAGCATCATTTTCGATCGGTTCCCCTTCTGCTTCGAACACCTGTGCGCTGGCGGCGAAACGGCCCTGAGCGTAGGCACATCGATAACGCTCCGACTCCTGAGCTGTGAGCCTTTTGCGAGGTTGAAGTACGCCGGTGGTGTCGAGGCAGGACGGACCGAAGCTGCCGCTGGGGGCGCCCGCCGCTCCGGGGGCGCCAGCCATGCCAGCCATGGGGTCCGGCATCATCACGTCACAGGAGATCCTCTCGCAGAAGACGCGGAAGCCTTGGAGGTCGACAGCATCAGAGGCGTCCCACGTCGGAAAGAGTGCCTTGTCACCGGGGTTCACTTTGAGGCCGGTGGCCGGACTGGGCGGACTGATGTCGACCTCACTCTTGTCCCAGGTGGCGCTTGAACCTTGGACCTGACCGCCCTCGAGCAGCATGATGTAAAAGCGAACGGCCGACGTGATGTCTGATTCGCAGGTCTCGGGGGTGGCAGCGTCGCGAAAGTCCGTATCTGAACTGTTCGGGCTGCGCAGAGCTTCGATGACGTCTGCGGGGCGAATGCGGATTTCTTGTCCCGTCGCTTGGGGAGAGACCGTGGCGACCATGCCGCAGCTACCGGTGACCTTTCTCTGGTCTTCTTTCGTGCAGTCTTGGCTCGCTGCGACCCAGACCTCGAGGCTCGACTTGCGGCGGTCAAAACCCTTGAGGACGGGTTTGATCTGAATGACCGTGGGCGAAGCCTCGTTGAAGCTGCCCATGCAGTCTGAGTAGTTCAGCGTGTATTGGAACTGGGCGGCGGAACGCGGCACCTCGCGCAAGATCTTGAAGGTCGCCGGGCTGACCTCGACGGACTGCGCGTGGCTCGGCGGTGCCACGAGGAGCAGCGCACAAAGGACCGAGAGCCGGACCAGGCTCCGCAGGATCACAGACATCTCGCGCAGTTATTGAGCATAGGGCGTGCCAACCGGCAAATGGGCGGGCTTCCTAGATGGAAAGGACGTAAGCTAGCTCTGCTGACGGCGAGAAGCTTGAGCCCTTTCGGCGCCGATCGACCCGGCGGGGGGACTCGAAGGCCGGTTCGGCGGGGTTGTCAGAATGGCATTCCGATCCGGCCGACCGCGACACGTGTGGCAGAGCGGGGGAGGTGGGCGCTCGGGCCCCTCACCCGTCACTTCCGGATTTCAACGTAAGTGCGCCGACGGAGGCCGTCGAGCCAATGCTTACGGGCCTTGGCCATCTTTTCCATGTAGACGCGCTGATAGATGGCCTCGCGGGCCTCGATGTAGGGAGGGAGGGACGACGGAGGACGATCGACAATCTTGATGATCACGAGCGTGGAGTTGACTCGGACGGGGCGCGAGATCTCTCCGACGTCGAGGGAGATCGAAGCGCGGGCGATGGCCTTCGGCTCCGACTCGGGAATTTGGGGTGGCGCGGTTCCAGAACCCGGCAACGTCCCGAACTCTTGGATCAGCCGGCGGAAGTCTTCGCCCGCTCGAGCGCGGCTCACCACACTCTCCGCGAGCGCCATCTGGCGAGCTTGTTCGGCTTTGGTGGTGCCGAGGGGCATGACGATGCGCTGCGTTCTTTGGGGCTGCTGGGAGCGCTCCCGGAAGACGAGGTCGCGGTAGGCGTTCTTCACGTCCGATTCGTCGATGCGAATGCGTCCGGTCAAACGAAGCTGGGCCAGCTTGTTTTGCAGAAGCTGGCGCTCGAGCTCTTCGCGATATTGGTGGATGGTGAGTCCGTTTTGGCGAGCCTCTTCGATCAGCTCGGGGACGGTGATCTGGTTCTGGGCGGCGAGCCGCTCCAGGGCTGCATCGATCTCCTGGGCGCTGACGCTGATGCCGGCGCGGGCGGCGGCGGCGTCTTCGAGCTTCTCCTCGATCATACGGTCGAGCACCGTTTGGTAGACCTGAGAGAGGGCGGCCGAACGCTGAGGACCCTCGGGAACGCCGCCGTAAACCTGACCGAGGAAGGGCTTCGCTCGCTCTTGGAGATCGGTGAGCAGGATGGGGGTTTGGTCGACCACCGCCACGATGCGTTCCACGATGGCGGCTTCGGCCACGGTGGCGAGGCCGAGAATCGACAGGAAGAGGCAGAGGCTTCTTGGGGCCCGAAATCGCATCAGGCCGCCGACATAGCAGACGGGGCGCCCCTTCGGCCACGCTCGCGCCGGACCAAGAGCTCGACGACCCCGAGGGCGAGCACGAGAAGCGCAATGGGGCGCGAGATCGGAGAAAGTCCATTGTTTTCCGAGACCTCCGCACCAAGGCCGCCTTCCGGCTCTCGCGGCTGGCGCACAACTTCGCTCGGGTGGCGGCCCACGACGCGGGCCATCGTCTGGTCGGGGCCGCGAATTTCGACCCGACCCGACTCCTCCGGAACGAAGCGGCTTCCATTCGCGGGGCGCTCGCTGCCGAGCACGACCCGATGGCCGGCGGGGATATTCCATTCGGCTCCTGGCAGCGCAGGGCCAGTGGTCGCGCGGGCCCGCGCCTGTGCGACGACGTGATCGAGGATCCCGAGGAAGCCCGGTCTGAGCGTGAAGTCGCTCACGGAGAGAGACGCGGGCAAGGCAGCGAGCACAACCAGTCCTCTGCCCAAAGGACGCTCGAGGAGGAGCGGGGATTCGTCTTCGAACCGGAGCAGGATCTTTGCGTCAGGGATCGGTTCGAAGGTGGCGTGCCTCGAGGCCACGAGGGAATCATAGCCGCGTCCGAGCTCAGTGCGCGCGTCGTCCTCGATCACGTTCAGGGGCGCCGAGGAGGAGCGGAACTGAAAATAGCCGCGGGAGATGGGCCAAAAACCTGTGCTGAGCGGCGCGGTCGCGGCCCTCGGACCAAGCAGAGCAAACAGCACGCCGCCCTTCTGCACCCAGCCCTCGAGAGCGTTTTGGGTCTCAGGGGAGAAGCCCTGCGGGTCATCGACAATCAACGCGGCGTAGCGGCTGAGCTCGTCAGCGGCTTCGGGCAGAGAGGAGAGGACGCTTTGGTGGACCTTGGCTTCGAGAGATTCCAGGCCGAGCTCGACAATCGTTCTCTCGCTCGTCTCGACGCGCGCTGCTTCTTGGTCTGCGCGGATACCAATGAGGAGCTCAGAATCGCCCACCTGGAGCTCGAGGCTGTCGTCTGAGGGGATCTGATCGCGGTTTGAACTCTCGAGGACAGCGACGACGCGGGTGTCGGGGCCGAGTTTGTCGATCGGAAGGGTGAGGTGCAGAACCTCTGTCTCCGCGAGGCGCGCTTTGGCGAGAGGTGATCCGACCGGTTTTGGCCCGGCAGAGCCCGCGTCTTGGAGGAAAAGAGAGACGGTTCGTTTGCCTCGGGCGAGCGCGCTCGTACAGCGCACATCCACTGACGCCCGCGACGAAGAGCGAGAAGCCTGGACGATACCGCAGTTTTCGAAGGGTTCTCGGAGCTCGGGGAGGGAGTATTGCACCGAGAGGTCCGAGGGGCCCAAAGGGACCGATTCGCTCGTCGCGAGATCAGACAGGACGATGACTTGTTTGTCCTCTTGGAGCAGGCCGCTCAGACTGGTCTGAGCGAGCAGAAGTGCTCCTTCGAGATCTGTTTCGCGTTCACTGGGCTGGAGTTCACTGAGGGCGCGCCGCACGGCGTCCATGTTGCGCGTCGCGGCGAGGTATTGTCGCGCGGGCTTGCCCGCGAGGATGATCGAGACGGAGTCTCCTTCCGTCGTCGAGCTGACGAGATCGAGAGCGGCTCGAACGGCGGTGTCGAAGCGCACTCCTCGTGTCGTCTTGACGCGCATGCTCGCGGAATCGTCGATCACTAGGGCGACCGCGAGCGAGCCACCCCGAGGCCGGGACAGGCTCAAAGAGCCGAGGTGCGCGAGCGGCGACGCGGCGAGCAGCGAAAGAGCGAGCAAGAGAAGGATGCGCAAGAGGAGCAACGAGCGATCGGAGATGGCTCGCCGCTTGCGCGAAGAGGTCTGGTTTTCTTCGATGAAGCGGGCGGTGGGCAGCTCGAGCTCCCTCGACGAACCACGCCGGAGGGAGTGAGCAATGATGGGGCCGAGGACAAACGCGGCGAGGGCGAGTCCGAGCGGAAAGAGAAAGCTCACCCGGACCTCCCGCTCGCGGTTGCCGTGAGATTGCGGAGGGCGGTCCTCGGGTCCTCATCGGTGCGGATCCGGAGCACGACGGCGCCGCGCGCGTTTGCTTCGTCCGTCAGGCGCTGCAGATGTGCGTACAGTCGCTCGAGGTAGAGCGCACGCGCTGTGGTGCCATCGCAGGAGACCCGCTCCAAGGTCTCCGGGTCTTTCAAGGTGAGCGGTCCCTCGAGGGGGAAGTCGAGCTCGATGGGGGTGAGGATTTGAGCCAGGACCAAGGTGCGCTCCCGGCTCGCGAGGAGGGTAAGGGGCTCGATGAGCTCGTCGACCTCGTCGAGGAAGTCCGAGAACCAGAAGATGGTGGCGCCGCGGGCTAGTCGGGCGCCGGTCTCGAGCAGCAGCGCAGCGGCGTCTCGCGCATCGCGAAGATTCGCCTCGGGACCCTCGAGGACGTGGAAGATGCGCTCGACCTGCTCCATGCCTTGGCGTGGGGCGAATAGGGCTGGACCGAACGTGGTGGACCCATAACAGGTGAGTCCCACGGGGTCGTTTGCTCTGCGGGCGAGCAAGGTGCTTGCGCCTGCGAGCAGGCGCGCTCGGTCGAGCTTCGTTTCACCGGAGCCGTCTTCGCCGCGGCCAAATTGCATCGAGCGCGAAGTGTCGACGATGAGGTGGAGCGGACGCTCGGTCTCGATCTGGAACTCTCGGATCAGGTAGCGGCCGTGTCGAAGGAGCGCCCGCCGGTCCAGGTGCCTGAGGTCGTCGCCCGGCGTGTACTCGCGGTGACCGAGGAACTCGAGCCCCGCGCCTTTTTTCCTCGAGTGGTGCATGCCGAGCTGGTGCCCGGAGGCCAAGCGACGAGCGAGCAGGCGCAGGGGCGCGACATCGAGACGCCCGAGCTCGGCGCGGAGCGCGTAGTCTTCTGAGCGAGAATCCCTCGGACGCGCCATGAGCCGCTCAGCGGAAGGTAGCAGCGCTCATCACGAGACCGGCGCCGGCTCCGAGCAAGAGGAAAAATACGCCCAACAGGATCAGGCCACGGCTCGGACGGAAAGACTCTTCTTCCGGCTTCGGGGTCTCAGCCTGGGGCTCCGGCGCGTCATTCGGCATCATGGGTTCTTGGGCTCATCTTTCGCCGGACAGGCATCGAGGATCTTGGGACTCGTCTCGATCGGATCGAAACGATAGTCCGGGGCGAGCTCTCGGAGCGTTTCACAGGTGCTCCGGGCAGGACCCACGGCATCGAAGGCGACTTGCGCTTCGAGTTCGAGCACGAGGAGCTCGACTTGTTTTGGTTTCGGGAGATTTCCGAGAGCCCGGAGCTCAGCGGCTCGCGTGAGCGCGCGCGTGTAGCGTCCTGCGCGGACGTCGAGATAAAGCTCCGCGAGCTCCTGTTGCGCCTGGGCCTGAGCTCGGAGCGCCTGTTCGTCCCGGAGCGCCGCCTCCGGCTGACAACCGCGCGCGGCGGCCGATTCGCCTTCTGAGGTGAGCGTGAGGTCTTTGAGAGGGATCAGCAGCACCTGACCCGCCTTCAATTTCCCATCTTTCAGCTGGTTGTAGACGGCGAGCTCGTAGGCTCGCTTCGTGCTACCCATGAAGCGATAGGCGAGGGTCGCGAGGCTCTCATCGCCGCTCAAGACCCAGCTCAGGTTGTAGGGGAGCCGGATCACACGTCCGATTTCTGGGGTGAGCCAGGGTTCCGAATCGTTCTGTTGAGCCAGGGTCGTGGCGCGCTCAGGGTGTCCTAGGTGGACCTCGGCGAGGCTCTGCCAGGTATCACCGGGCGCCACGCGGACGTAACTGTGGGCCGGAATCTCGAGAATCATCCCGGGGGCGAGCGCGCGTGGTCCCCCGCGGTCGAGCGCGTTGACCGTCGAGAGCACTCGCTCGAACTGAGGCGTTCCGTAGTAACGCTTCGAGAGGGAGGCCAGCGTCTCGCCCTTGCTCAGCGTATGAGGAAAGGCGGGCGCCGAAGGGGCCAGAGCGACGGCACCGCAAAGGACGAGAGCGGCACTCAGAGCAGCGCGAAGCTTCACGAGGGACCTCCCGGCGAAGAATCGACCTTCTGGCGCGAGTCTTCGAGGACCTTCGTCAAAGCTTGCTCGAGCTCGTCGGCGCTCGCGGGCCGCTGGTCGGGGTGCTTCTTGAGGCAAGCCATGATGATCTGATCGAGGGAGGGCGGGAGATTCAGTTCCGGGTGGCGCGTGAGCAAGGACTCCGGCGTCGAGAGTTGGTGATGCTCAAGGAGCTTTTGCCTCGTCTTGCCGCGGAAGGGTAGCCCCCCGGACAGCGCTTCGTACATCAGGACGCCGAGGGCGTAGATATCGCTCCGCGGCTCGACCTCGCCGCCGCTACACTGTTCAGGGCTCATGTATTCAGGGGTTCCGAGCGTATAGCCCTCTTGCGTCAGGGTTTCGTCTTCGGCGAGTTTACTCATCCCGAAATCGAGGACTTTGACGATCCCTCCTTCGCACAAAAATACGTTTGCCGGCTTGAGGTCGCGGTGGACGATCCCGAGCTTGTGCGCGGCGGAGAGCGCGCGACAGACTTGAATGAAGTGCGGCAGCGCGACTTGGTAGGAGAGGCGGCGGCCGCGCCGCATCAGCTCGTGCAGGCTCATGCCCTGCAAGAGTTCCATCACCACGTAGAGCGTGCCGTCGGGGAGTTGATCGAGATCGAACGTGCGGACGACGTTCGGGTGTTCGATCGACATCTGGACGCGGGCCTCGCGACGCAGACGAGCCACCTCGCTGGCGTCGACGGCGGCTGCGCCGCGCAGGACCTTGACCGCAACCTGGAAACCGAGACCGAGGTGTTCCGCCGCGTAGACGGTCCCGATCCCTCCCGAGCCGACAGGTCGGAGGATCTGATACTTCCCGCCGAGCACGCTCTGGGTGAGATCGCCTCCCCGGGCGCGGAGGCTGCCGTGCTGATCGAGAGAGTGCTCGAGGGCGTCGATGCGGTGGGCTTCGAACGCCCGCAGCGCCTGGGTTCTTTGGAACGCAGAGACCGCCTTTTGCACCCCGTAGCCGGCGAGGGCGAGTCCGACGAAACAGGCGAGGGAAGTGGCGAGGCCTGCTGGGAGCGCGAGCGCCCCCGAGATCAGCCCGAAAGCAATGGGCGCCCAAGGAGGCAGCGGGAGGTCGCCCGGCTGACGAAAAGAGAGCTCGTAGCTACAGAAGGGGTCGCCGTGCGCGATACAGGATGTCTCTGTGAGACGTGCCGGTTCGAGATCCCAAAGACGCGGGATCACTCGGAGCTCCGCTTGGCGCAGAAGACAGAAGCAGCGATGAGCTTGGTCTGGCTCGGTCCCCTGAGTCGGGTAGTAGACCATCGTGACCTGGTTTCGCTTCTCTTCGGAGATCGCGAACCGGCCGACACGCCAGCTATCCACCGCGATCGTGGGGAAGCTCTGGTAAGCGTCGAGCGGGCTCGTGGTGCGCCTGAGCATCGTTACGCTGATGCCCATGCCTTCCGGGAGCCGCGTGAGCGGATGACGTTCGCTGATCGCCTGATCGCCAATTTCTACGGCGACACGCGTGAGAATGCGGCGGGCGAGCGGAAGCGAGACCCAGGTCGAGTCGTGTTCGAGTTCGGAGCGAACGAGTCCCTCGCCGAGTAAGAACTCATCCGTTGCAGGGCGCCCCTTCTGTTCTTCAAACGCGAGGACGGCAGAGCGCAAGAGGAGAGCGCGAATCTCTTCGCGTCCGCGCCGTCCTTCCACGCGGGTGACTAAGGCGTCCATGCTCAGGCTCCTCCTTCTTGCGCGCGAGGAGCGGGCAGTTGCGTGCGGAGCGCGCCGGCAGCAAAGAGCGCGAAAACCGGGGTGAGCACGAAATGGTACCGGTCTTCACCGAAGAAGACGGCAAAGCTAACAGTCGTCAGAGCGACCAAGACCCAAAGCGCTCGCTCCACCGGAGAGAGGGGACCTCTTCCCGGCAAGGGGACGAGAGCCAAGGCAAGCATCCAGAGCACCAACAAATAGAAAGGATGCGAATCGCTTCGGAAGCAATACAGCGCAAGAAGGAGCGTGAAAGAGCCCGCGAGGGCATGGGCGAGCCGAGCTGCGCCTTTGTCCTTCAGGCGGAGGGGCACGAAGCTGAGGGCTGCGGCGGCTAAGAGCAGGCGGTGAACCAGGGTCAAGATCTCGCGCCCGCGGGTCCTTTGCTCTTCGGTCCAAAGCTCCGGGCGCGCCTCGCGCAGGTACTCGATCGGGAACGACTCGTGGTCGTAGGTCTGGGCGAGCTTCTTCGGGATGACTCGAATGAAGCGAGCTTTATCAGCCATGATCTTTGCGATGGCGACCTCGGACCAACAGCGATCTTGTTGGACCTGACCGGTGACAACGGGACAGCCGTCGGATGCCTTGAGCGCTTCGAAGCGTCCGCTCTCGGTGATCGCGCCGATCGCTAAGTTCCAGCCACCGTTCGTGGACACCAAAGCGCAGCCATCCATCACCCGACAGTTGCGGACCGTCCAAGGCAGAATGAAGAGCGCGCTCAAAGCGGCCACGAGCGCCGCACTCCATACGCGATTTTGGCCTCGGGGGACGTTCAAGAAGAGGAGCGCTGGGAGCAGAGTGAGCGAGAGGGGGCGCACCAAGGTGGCGAAGCCGACGAGCGCGCCCGTCACGAGGGCGCGCCCAAGGTAAGGCCGGAGTTCCACGTAGGCGAGCAGAGCCACTACCGCGAGCAGAGCGGCGAGCGGCTCGGTCATGAGCAGTCCGGCGTAGGTGATGAGCCCGGGGTGGAGAGCGACAATGAGCCCGCCGAGCCGTGCGCGCCCAGGGCTGAGGAAACGCCTCGCGAGTTGATGGGTGAAAAATGCGAGCCAGGCACCGGTGAAGGCACCAACCAGGGGCCCGACTCGGAGCTCGGTGCCCAATAAGGACAAGCTCGTGCCAAAGATCTTGTAGAAGAGCGCGAGCCACGCGCTGTAGCCGACCGGATAGTGGGACCAGGGTTTTGCGATCCTCTGTCCGTCGCGCAGAATCTCTTCGGAGTAGCCAAAGCCCTCCGCGATACGTTCCGCGCCGAGGTTGTAATAGTGGCCGTCCCAGACGGGCTGGCCGGTGAGGGCGATAGCCACGAAGAGTCGAGGCAAGAGCGCGATCAGAAAAAGTGCTCCGCCGAACTCAAGGTCACGATCTTTCAGGCGAGTGGGCAGCTCGGCGAACCATCTCCCCACTCGGGGCCCGCTCCGGAGAGCCGGCCCGGTGGACGTTTCCGACGTCGTGAGAGCTTCCATCCCTTCTCAGGGCCGCTCGACGGCAGCGGCCTTCTTTCGAGCGCGGAACCTGCGGAGATAGGAGCGGGTGGCTTGGGTCTTGTCGAGGCCGAGCAAGCCGGCCATCTGACTGACGAAGCCCCGTGTGTACACCTCCGCGGGGAGCGCCCCGAAATCCTCGTTCTCGATGGCGGCGAGGTGCGAAACGGAGATCTTGGTTTTTTGGGCGATGTCTTCGAGCTCGATGCCCTGAGATTCGCGAACCCGGCGGAAGAGCTCGCCGGTGAACTCCGTCTCGGCGTGGAGCTCGTGGGCGAGCTCGGCGCGCAGGGCCGCCTGTTCGAGACGACGAGCTTCGCTCTGAGCGGGACTCGGCTCCGCCTCCGGTGCTTCTTTCTCGGGGAAGTATGAGAGGTCGTATGCCCTTCGGCGCACCGCATCGAGCAGGGTTTTCTGAGCCTCTTCGAGGCGCAGCCGCTCGAACTCGGTCTCGGCTTCGCTGAGGAGCGATGCCAAGGGCAGGCTGCCGCTTTGAAAGAGCTCACGTTGCCTCTTATAGGCGCGCCTGAGCTCCTCGTCGCTCGCGCTCGGGTGTGTCCAGAGTACGTCGTAGAGGCTCGGCGGCTCGTCTTTGAACGGAGCCGTCGGACGCGGGCCGCGCGCGGCCCGGGAGGTGAGCACCGCGACCATACGCCGCGCGATGCGCTCGAGGTTTCTCCCGCTCTTGGACGAGGGGTTATCGAGCAGAAGTGGCCTTCGTCGCACAACGGACAGCGAGATCGCGTCGTCCTGCTCGACGTGTCCGAGGTCTTCAGCGTAGATGCCGAGGTAACGTCCGGCCATGTCGGCCATGGAGCGAGAGAGCTCGACGTCCTGCCGCATCTTTGTCGTGCTGGCCACGAAATAGGCCGAAATAGAGGCGAGCTCGCTCGCGGCCATATCGGCGATGCTGCGATCGTAGCGCGCGAGCTCTCGGAGTACGGCCAAAGGTGAGGGCAGAGGCGGCAGCTCCTTTTGTGCGCGCTCGACGATGCGCGCGCGGTGCCGATCTTTCATGTAGAGTCGGCGCAACTTTCGCTGGAAGAGGCCGCGCAAGAAGCGGTAGGTGCCTTCGACCGCTGGAGGATCGGGGGTCGTGACGCAGATGCCGAGGTCGGCTCCTGCGAACACGTCGAGGGCTGCCGGGGAGGTGCCGGCACCGAGATCGATGAGGATGTAGTCGGCGTCGAGGTTCTGGAGCTGACGGGTCCAACGGGGCTTGCGTCCGGGACGAAGCGGCGTCGTGCTCTGGCGGGAGTACCTTTGAGGAATGAAGGTGAGCCCTTGGATGTGGGTGCCGAGGGGCGTCAGGTCTTCTTCGTCAAAGGCGTCCGGGTCCCCGAGGTCGGTCGGGACCTCGACGTCGAGCATCGAGTGCAGCGCGGGGCAGGTCGGGTCCGCGTCGAGCAGGACGACCTTGCGGCCGAGCTGGGCGAGGTAAACCCCGAGGTTCACGGTCAGGACGCTGTGTCCGGCGCCGCCCCGGCCGCCGCCGATGGCCACGAGCTTCTTTACGCCAGCGGGCAGTGCGCTCGGGATGGCCGAAGCTCCGAAATCGGTGGGCGGGCGCTCGCTCGGGTCCCAGCGGGGTGAACCCGGGCGGCCCGGCAAGGCGGGGGGCCAAGAAGGCATGGCGGGCGATTTACCACAGGGTCTGGGTTTCGCGACTGTCCCCCCCGATCTAGGCTCCGCGCCGATGTTGACCCCGCGTCTCGGCCTCGCCCTCATCGGCTGCATGCTCCTCAATCTGAATTTGACGACGTGTCGGTCCCCGGGCGACTCAGAATCGAGTCCTCCGGCCTCTACGGAGCGTCCCCGTCAAACTGTCGAGCTGCCTGGAGTCGACACGAAGGACCTGACCCCCCGGGAGAAAGCGGAGTGGTCGGCGCACGTTTCTGAGCTGCTTTCTCCCTGTGAATCGGTTCCTGTCAGCGTCGCCGAGTGTGTGCAGAAAGAGCGCCCCTGCTCAGCTTGTCTGCCCGCGGCCGAATTTCTTCTGACCAAGGTGAAGCACGGCATGAGCCGTGGCCAAGTCGCTCAGGCGTATGAAAATCGCTTCAGCTCCAAAAAGGCGAAGGAAATCGACCTGAGCGGTTCGCCGAGCCGTGGACCGACCGATTCGCGGCTGGTGATCGTCGAATTTGCGGATTTTGAATGTCCGGCCTGTCGCGCCGTGAGCCCGGCGCTCGACGAAATTGTCGAGAAGAATCCTGACGTTCGCTTCGTATTCAAGAATTTCCCCCTGCCGATCCATCAGAACGCGGAGACCGCTGCGCGCGCCGCCTTGGCTGCCGATCTTCAAGGGAAGTTCTGGGAGATGCATCATGAGCTCTTCTCGAGCGACGTCCCTCCCACCAAAGAGCGCACCTTGGAGCTCGCGCGCAAGATTGGTCTCGATGTCGTCCGCTTCGAAAAAGACCTCCGGAGCGAGGCGATCGCCGACGCTGTCCGCCGGGACCGAAAACACGGCGAACAGCTCGATCTCAAGGGCACGCCCTCGATCTTCATCAACGGCCGGGCCTTCGAGTTCTCGATGGACCTCAAGCGTGAGCTCAGCGAGTGGCTCGAGCTCGAGCGCAAGCTGAACGAAGAAAAAACCGCAAAGAAGCCCGCTGCGCCCGCGCCTGCTGCGCCCGCGCCTGCTGCGCCCGCGCCTGCTGCGCCCGCGCCTGCTGCGCCCGAGACCGGAAAGAGCCCGGCGCCGTGAGCCTGGGAGACCGATCATGAAGGGTGGAATGGAGGGAGGCGGGTGCTTTCGCACTGGCCTCCACTACCCGGGCATCGCGCACCTGCTCCGCGTCCAAGTCGCTGGCTTGGCAGAGGAATGGTCGCCGGAGTTTTCGATCCTCGAGGGCCGCTGGGCGGTCATCGATACTGAAACGACGGGTCGCGACGCGGACAACGATCGCATCGTCGAGGTCGGCGTTTCGTTCTTCGAGGGCGGACAGTGGGTCGGTGAATATGGCACCCTGATCAACCCGGAGCGTCCGATCCCCGAGGAAGTCGTCGCGGTCCACGGCATCACGGACGAAGACGTCAAAGACAAGCCGACTTTCCGCGAAGTGTTCGCAGAGCTCTCCCGGGCGCTCGAGGGTGCGATTCCCGTCGCTTACAACGCCGAGTTCGACAAGGCGTTCCTCCTCGCAGAAGCGTCTCGGCTGGCGCCCGAAGGCGCGGATCCGTTGCCTCCGGCGCTTCGCCCGAGTGTGACCTGGATCGATCCTCTGACCTGGGCCCGTGAGCTCCAAAAGACCGAGAAGAGCCGCGCTCTGTCGGATGTTTGTGAGAGGCTCGGGATCCCGCTCGACAATGCTCACCGCGCGACCCACGACGCGAAGGCTGCCGGACAGGTGCTCAGCGTCTTCATGCGCGATCCGAGGGTTCCGTCCGCTTACGGCGCGTTCATCCGCGAACAGGGGCGTCTCGAGAAGATGGCGGCGTTCGAGCGCGCTCGCTGGCGCAACTGAGTCGGAGTCGTCCCGAGCTTTTTTTGAGGGCGAGGAAGGAAAGGGATGACGGGACCGAAGGAATTCACGCTCAGAGCGCTCCTCCTCGGCGCAGTTCTGAGCGCCGTTATGGCAGCGGCGAACGCATATCTCGGGCTCTTCGCGGGCATGACGGTGTCCGCGTCGATTCCGGCTGCGGTCGTCTCAATGGTCGCCCTCCGGGCGGTGCGCGGCACGATTCTCGAGAATAACTTGGTGCAGACGACGGCCTCTGCGGGAGAGAGCGTCGCTGCCGGAGCCATCTTCACTTTGCCCGCCTTACTCATGGTCGGCGTGTGGACGGGGTTTGGCTACTTCGAGACGCTCGCGCTCCTGCTCGGCGGCGGCATCCTCGGCACGATTTTCACGATCCCGCTCCGGCGCATTCTCATCGAAGAAGCAGCTCTGCCTTTCCCCGAAGGGACAGCGACGGCCAACGTTCTCATCGTCGGCCACGCCGAGCACGCGGCCGCCGCAGCGGAAGATACCGGGAAGAAAGGGGGCCTCTGGCTCGGGGGCGCCGCGCTGCTCGCCTTCGTCACCAAAGCCTTCGAGGGCGGTCTCGGCCTCCTTGCGAGCCAAACCACGCATGTCCTTTCGCTCGGTGGACGCTCTTGGGTGCTCGGCACCGCGCTGTCGCCGGCGCTTTTTGGCGTCGGGGCGATTGTGCAGGTGCGCGTCGCCTCTTTCCTGTTGCTCGGCGGGCTCGTGAACTGGCTGTTCGTAATCCCCTTTGTGGCTGAGCCCGGAGCATCTCCAGTGGACGCCGCTTGGGCCGCTTGGTCGACCCACACGCGCTTCCTTGGCGTGGGGGCGATGGCAGCCGGAGGTGTGATGACCTTGTTCGAGCTGCGAAGGCCGATTTTTGATGCGCTCTCGATGCTGACTCGCAGCGACCGGCGACAGTCCGGATCCGACCTTGGTCAGAGGGCGATCTTCCTCTTCTTGGCGTTTGCGCTCGCCGTCGTGTTTGTAACGAGCGTCGTGAGCCTGGGCAGCGTCCTTTGGGGCGTAGTGATCCTGGTGTGTACGCTGGTGTTTGCCTTTTTCTTCTCTGCCGTCGCCGCCTACATGGCGGGGCTTGTCGGATCTTCGAACAACCCGGTGAGCGGCGTGACTTTGGCGACGCTGCTCATCGTTTCGGGCCTGTTTGTCCTCTTGCGAGGATTTTTCGATGTCCCGGCGGGAATACTCGAAGGAGCGGCGCTGCTCGTCGGCGCCGCGGTATGCACGGCTCTCGCCATCGCGGGCGACACCATTCAAGACCTGAAAGCAGGAAACATCTTGGGTGCACGTCCCCGCTCCCAACAGATCGGGCAGCTCGTGGGGGTGGTGGCGGCGGCGCTTGTCTTAGCTCCTGTCCTTGAGCTTCTGGAGACGGCCTACGGCTTCGGTGCGCCGACAGCCGAGCATCCAAATCCGCTCCGCGCGCCTCAGGCGACGCTGATGGCCGCGGTGGTTCAGGGCGTGTTCGGAGGATCACTCCCTTGGAGCTACGTACTCCCGGGTGCGCTCGTGCCCGTCGTGATCCATTTCGTGAACGTCTTCTTGAAAAAAGCGGGCCGGCCCATCGTGCCTGCGCTCGCGGTCGCCGTGGGGCTTTATCTTCCGGTGGAGCTTGAGGTGACGATGATGCTGGGAGCCGTCGCGAGCCGCCTTGCTGCTCGTAGGACGGGTTCGACGACGACGCTCGTCGGAGCAGGGCTGATCACAGGGGAGGCCCTCGCAGGCCTCTTGATGGCCGCGTTTGTCGTTTTCGGAGCGAAGCTCCCTTGGCTGAAGCTGGGCGGGCTCGCCGAAGTGCTCGGGGTCGCTGTAGCGCTCTTCAGCCTGGGGCTGATTCTGAAGAGCGCCCGTCGCGACGCTCCAAAGTCAGGCGCTTAGACTCAGTTGTTGCTCCGGGGCTTGATGCGCCGGAACGGGTGGAGGAAGGAGGCGAGGCTCGCCGCGTTCCGCGTTTGGACGGAGACGGTGCCTTGCCCCTGGAAGTCGGCCACGAGTCCTTCTCCGCTGAAGAAGAGACCCTTGAAGCCGCCGAAGGTTCGGATGCGGTAATCGAGCCGCTCCGTGAAGGCGACGATGTGTCCGGTGTCGACGGTGTAGGAGCCGCCCGAGAGCTCGATGTCGTGGATGGCTCCGTAGCTTCCGTAAAAGACGGTGCCGGGGCCTTCGATGCGCAGCATGAAGAAGCCGACGCCGCTGAAGAAGCCGCGCACGCCGCCGAACTTCGTGTCGATCTTGAGCTCGGAGCCGTGGTGCGCAACATAAGCGCCGCTCTGCAGGAAGAAGGACTCTCCCCGCTCGAGCACCTTCGCGCGAAGATCGCCCTCCGCCGCGCCCGCGAGGAAGAGCCGCTCTCCATCGGAGCTCGCAGTGTAAGTGTTTTGGAACAGGGACTCGCCTCCGAGCAGCTTGCGCTTGGCGGCGCCGAGCAGGCCCCCGCGCATGCTGGTCTGGATCGCGATGCCGGTGTCCTTCGCCACGAGGGCGCCGCTCTCCGCGACGATCTGTTCTCCTCGCGAGAGGACGATCTGCAGAAGGGCGTAGTCAGGGGAGTCGATGATGTCGTACTTCACGAAAATACCCTTTCAGATCAGCCTTCACGGGGGGGAAGCAGTTTGCCCACTGTGCTCCCGAACTCCTTCGGATTGCGGCTTTGGAGCCAGACCTTCCCGTGACCGCGCATGCGGAGCACGAAGCCTTCCCCGCTCAGAAAGCTCTGGATCCAGCCGGAAGCGGCTTTCCCAATCGTGTATTCGATCCCGCTTTCGAAAGCGACCAGATGGCCGGTGTCGACGACCAGCTCGCCGCTCAGCTCTCGCTCTTCGATGGCGCCGAAGGCGTTGATGAGCACGGGGCCCTGTCCGGAGGCCTTGAGGAAGAAGAAGGACTCTCCCGAAAACAGAGCCTTGAAGCCCTGGAACTGCGTATCGAGCTCGACGGTCTCGGCACTCGCGACGTAGCTCGAGCCCTGGATGAAAAGGTCGCGCCCGACGCTGAGCTGGTGGACCACCATGCTGCCCGTGAGCGCCGGAGCTAAGCACACCTGGCCGGGGCTGCCATCGGTCGAAAACCGGTTCTGAAAGAACGACTCACCTCCGAAGGCCGCGCGCTTGAGGCCCCGGAGAAACCCTCCCTGTCCTTTGCTCGTCGCGGTGGTTTCGGTCCGGACCGTCGAAGACATGCTGACCATGGCCTGAGCCTCGGCGCGGAAGGATTCGTGAGGCCCGAGGTAAGCTGTCGCGAGCGAGTGCGCGGGATTGTAAGCGATCTCAAAATGCATGTGCGTCGGCCCTTTCTTAGGCGGGCAAGAGCGGGCTCAGCCACGAGACGAGCGAGCTCAGATTGCGCGATTGGATGTAAACGGTGCCGGTCCCCGAGAACTCGCAGACGAGTCCTTCGCCGGAGAAGAAGAGCGACTTGAGGCCGCCGATGCTGCGCACCTTGAAATCGAGGTTTCCTTCGAAGGCGACGATGTGGCCGGTGTCGACGGTGAAGCTGCCGTTGATCGGGATCGGCAGCACGCCCCCGTAGGAGTTGATGAAGAGATTGCCGTTCCCCGAGCACTCGAGCAAGGCGAGGCCTTCTCCGCCGAACAGGGTGCGGAGGCCTCCGAACTTCAGCCTGGTGTCGATGGTGCCTGTGCTGGCGAGGTAGGAGCCGGATTGAACGAAGAGCTTCTGGCCGCCCTGGAGCGTCTTTTGGATGATGTGTCCCGAGAGCGACGGCGCGAGCACAACCTCACCTCCTCCCGGCGCGCGGAAGCGGTTCACGAAGATGGTCTCGCCACCGAGGAACTTCCGGAACAAGGCGATGATAAAGGCGAAGAAGACGCGAAAGAGCCCAGCGCTCCGACCTGCGTTCAGGTGCGTCGACATTTCGACGGTGGTCGAACAGGTCACCATCGCGCCAGCTTCTGCTTGGATCTCATCTCCGGGGGACAGGGCGACCTTGAGCCATGCGAATGAGGGCCCATGTTCGATCTGAGTTTGCACGGCGGTAGAATCGTTTGACAAAGTCCGTCTGGCAAGGGCTCCGATTTCGCCGTAGTAGGTTCGGGTGTCAGACGCAGATCCGAGGATTGCGCCGCCTCCACCACGACTCGATCCCCCGCTCGCACCATCGAGCGGTTTTTCCGTGGGATCGCGCAGAATGGTCATGGAGATCTGTTTGATCGCTTTGGTCTTCGTTGTCCTCGCGGGCCTGCTTGTCGCCTTCGCAGGACGCATCACGTCCATGGCGCTTCCGATGATTCCTCGTGAGGTAGACGACAAGCTCGGCGCTGCGATCTTCATGTCCGTCGAGACCACCACGTCCGCCTGTACGGCGCCGGAAGCTCTTTCCTACGTTCAGGCGCTCGGGGCGCCGCTCGAAGCAGCGGTCGCGGACAAGTCCTTCTCCTTCCGATACTTTGTGGCAGACGATCCGATCCCGAACGCCTTCGCGCTGCCCGGCGGTTACATCATCGTCAATCGGGGCCTCGTCGAGGCGGCGAAAGAGAGCGCGGAGGTCGCAGGAGTCTTGGCCCACGAACTCGAGCACGTCATCCAGCGGCACTCGACGACGCGCGCCCTCAAGCAGGCGAGCGTCAGCATCCTCTTTCAGCTTTTTTTCTCCGGAACGAGTCTCCACGCTCCGGCACAAATCTATAACAAATTCAGCACAAGCTCATTCAGCCGCGCACAGGAGAGCGACGCAGACGAAAAGGGCGCCGCCCTCTTGGTCCGAGCCGGCATCGACCCGGCCGCGCTCGGTCGCTTCTTGACGCGCATTTCCGAGGGCTCGGTGAACATTCCTGAATGGCTCTCGAGCCACCCCGATTCCCCGGTGCGCGCCCATGCTCTGGAGGCGTATTCGCTGGGAGGCCCGCCGGTTGAGCTGCCGAGTCTGAGCTCGTTTCGCTGCCACCCGGAGAAAGCCGAATGAGTCGTGCGGCCGCGCCTCGGAAGGGCAGGTGTCGCTCGCCTTGGGACATGGCGGGCCCAAGGCGCGCCGCGCGTCAGCGGAAGCTCTTGAACAGGAAGGCGCCGAGGGCGAAGGCGAGCAAAAGGACGAGCCCAAGCAGGACCAAGCTCAACAGCCCGCGCTTTGAATCCGCTTTTGCCTTGGCCTCGCGGCGACACAGAACACACTCACCGCCGGGTGAGAGAGCGATCCGGTGGATTTGACAGTTCCCGAGACGTCGGGGCGGCCCCGCCGCAAAAGGGCGTCGCACGGAAGGGGGCGCCGAAGGCGGGAAGGACGGGACCTCTTCGAAACGCGTCGTGGGAGACAGAGAAGCGAAGGGCTTCCGGAACGGGCTATCTACCGGATCGGGCGGAGGCGGCGCTTCTGCTGCAGGCGCGCCCGAACCAAACACGTCACCCTGCGGGCGCGTCATCGAATCCGCGGGCAACACGGGATCCGCGGGAGCCGCTGCGAGCACTGCTGCGACCTGTTCTTCGCTCTCCCCCAAACCGAGCGCAGGGTACTGTCCGCTCCGATTCGTGGGGGTGCGCGGTGCAGCCTCTTCTTGAGGAACGCGAGCCGCCGAGACATCGGCGGTGCGCCAGCTTCCCGAGGGGCTCTGTTTGGTCATACGCGAGTGGGAAAAAGACTCCCGAAGGAGGGGGACGACGGCGCAGTCTAGGCTGAGAGGTGGGAACCTCAAGGATCTTGGGCGCCGGGCCAAGAAGAAAGGCGACCCTCCCATCCTGGAAAGGCGGCGACCTGCTGGTCCTCCGAGTGGATAGTACCGTAGCAGTAGAACACGAGGCATCAGGGGTCTTCGAATGCCCCGTTTGTCTTCCTCGCGCTGAGTCCGCCGCCCGGAGCCTCACCCAGGCGCCCTGAGCACGAGCATCCGCTGCAAGCTCATATCGTGCATGCTCTGCTCGATGCCCCCGATGCCGAGCCCCGAGTCGCGATGGCCTCCGAAGGGCATCCAATCGACGCGGAAGGCAGTGTGATCGTTGACGAGCACTGTGGTGCCGTGGAGGCGGCGCCCAAGGTCGAGGGCACGATCTAGGCGATTGGTGAAGAGGGCTGCTTGGAAATAAGCGCCGGGCAAGTTCGCCCAGGTGACAGCTTGGTCGATTTCATCGTAGGGATAGACAGCGACGACCGGCCCGAACACCTCTTCTCTCGAAATTCTCACATCTTGGCGCGGAGCGTAGAGGACCGTGGGCTCGTAGAGGCGCTCACTGATGGGCTTTCCTCCGCACAGGATTTCGGCGCCTTTTTCGCGGGCTTCCGAGACCCAGTCGCCGACTCTCTGGACCTCAGAGGGCTCGATGAGTGGACCGACCTCGGTGGTCTCGAGGAGCGGAGAGCCGACCTTCAGAGCGCTCGCTCGCTCGGCGAGCTTCGCGGCGAAATCTCTGGCCCTCGGGCGAGGGACGAACACTCGTTGCACCGAAACGCAGACTTGGCCCGCGTGGTAGTAGCCGCCCTTCGTGATGAGCGGAAGCGCCGCGTCGAAATCGGCAGTCTCGTCGAGGAGGACCGGCGCGACGCCGCCATGCTCGAAGGTGGCCTGGGCGCCCGGGGCGAGCTCCTTGCGAAGACTCCAGCCCACCTTTGCGGAGCCGATGAACGTGAGGAACGCCACTCTCGGGTCGGCGACGGCGCGCCGCGTCAGCTCGCCATCGGTCAAGAGGATCTCGGCGTAGCCCTCCGGGAGACCAGCTTTTTCAAGGAGCGAGCGCAGATAGAGCGCGGAGAGCGGCGTCCGTCGCGAGGGCTTGATGAGAACAGGACAGCCCGCGGCAATCGCGGTGATGCCTTGATGAACGAGCAGATTGAGCGGGTGGTTAAAGGCGCTCACCGCGAGCACGACGCCGCGGGGTTCGAGGTAGGTCACCGCGAAGCGCCCTCGGGACGCGGCGCTCACATCCATCGGCACCTCGTGGCCCGTGAGGTTGCTCACGCCGCTCTGAGCTTTTCGGATGCCTTCGACGGCGCGGCGGACTTCGACCCTCGAGTCTAAGAGGGGCTTCCCGCCTTCGCTTGCTGCGAGTCGCGCCGCATTTTCAACATCGGCTTCGAGGAGTTCAGCGAGGCGGCCGAGGATCTGGATGCGCGCCTCTTTCGTGAGCCAGCGGCTCCGGTCCTCGTAGATGGCGTGTGCGGCCGCGAGCTTGCGCTCGAGCGCGGCCTCATCACAAAGCTCAAAGTCTCCGATCTTTGAGCCGTCGAACGGAGAGACGACGTCCACTTTTGCCATGACCTCCTCATACCCCGCTCAGGCTGGTGGACCAGCCGTGGGCGCTCGCGGGCGTCAGCTGCGTCCGAGCAGGACGGGCTTGAGCCGATCGGTCCAGGCCCGATATCCTTCTTCGGTCATGTGCAATCGGTCCGATTGGAAGAAGACGGGGTTCAGGGTCCCGTTTTCGAGGCGCATCGACTGGCTGATGTCGACGAAATGGAGCGAGTCGTCTTCGCTCATGAACTTTCGGATCGCCTCGTTGGCTTCCTGCATCTTCGGCCACAGAGCTTCGCGGCTCGGGCTCGGCTTGATTCCGACGTAATAGATCGGGCCCGCCATGCCGAGCTCGCGCACCCGCTGGACGAAACGCTTCACGTCCGAGACCACACAAGCGGGCGGAATTCCCGCAGCGATGTCGTTGTCGCCCGCGTAGAGCACCACGGCGCCCGGCTCGTAGGGCGCGATGAGTGTATCGGCGTAGTAGATCGCGTCGCGAATGATCGCGCCGCCGAGTCCGCGGCGAAGCGTCGGGACCGGAGCCATGTCCGTCTCGAGCGTCTTCCAGAGGCGAATGCTCGAGCTGCCGACGAAGACGACGCGCCCGGGCTCCGGGAATTGTTTTTCGTCCTCCTCAAGGTAGTGGTCGACTTCCTTCGACCATCGCTCAGGGTTCGGTCGCTCGATGTTCTCGCAGCGCGACTCCGGCTCGAGACCGAGCGGGCTGAGTCCACTGTTGGCCCCTTGGACGTGCTCGCGGGTCTGAACCTCAGCGCGGGGCACGAACTTCTTCGTCTGCGGCCGCTCAGCGTTCGGCGGATTGCACGCGACGCTCGTCAGCGCGAGGAGAGCCACCCCGAAAAGAGGAACGAGACGAGCGAGCGTCTGTCTTCCGGCGGGGCGCTTCTCTCTTTGCATAGGGCGTTTCGGCGACTGAACCTTACTAGGGTAACACGGGACAACACGGCCATCGAGCGCCCGAGTGAAGGAAAAATACGTGCCCTGTACTTTGTTGTTTCCTTCCCTCGGCCGGTTTCCTTCCCTCGGCCGGCCCCAGGGGAGGCGGTCGGAACCCGCCCGGAGGGCAAAATGGGGCGCAGATCTGATTGGTAGGGCTTTCACGGGAGCTCGAGCGCCGCTCCGGCCCCGCCGTCCCGTCCAGCCACCCCACAAAAAGAGTCGCGCGAGGGGCCCGCGACCCCGGGTCCTTTTCAGGAAACCCGAGTTGGTCGAGACACCCTCGCGCGCTTTTTGAACCTCCCGAAGGAGGCAGGGCTTACTTGCCCTTCTTGGCCGCTTCGATGGCGCGCTTGAACTCGCTGAACGGCTGAGCGCCGTTCACGAAGTAGCTGCCCACGATGAAGGCGGGCGTTCCTTGGATGCCTGCCTTGTTCGCTGCTTCGACGTCAGCCTCGATGCGCGCTTTGTGAGTGCGCTCGTTCAGCGCCTTCTTGAAGCGATCCATGTCGATGCCGCCGAGCTCCTCGGCAAACTTCTCGAGGCTAGCCTGCTCGAGGCCGGGGCTACGCTGACCAGCGAAGAGCTTGTTGTGATAGTCCCAGAAGGCCTTGTCGCCCTTCTGCTTGTAGACCTCGTAAGCTGCTTCTGCGGCGAGCGGCGCGTTCTTGTGCATCGGGAGCGGCAGGTTCCGCCACACGATCTTCACGTCGTTCCCGTACTTCTTGAGGACCTTCTCGATCGTGGGGTTGACCCGGCTGCAGAAGGGGCACTCGAAGTCCGAGAACTCCTGGATCACGATCTTGCCGTTGCCCTTGCTGGGGGCGTCGGCAGGAGCTGCTCCAATTTCCTTCTTCTCGAGAGGAGCCGCTTCCCGAACCTCCGGCTCCTTCGCGTCCTTCTGGAGCTCGTCGTAGATCTTCGCGCGGGGCACGCCCTTGGCGAGGAGAGCCTTCGCCTTGGTCAGCTCGGCGTCGATGACGGTCTTGAACTGGTCGAAGGGAACGGCGCCAGCGATGCGCGTGCCGTTGACGAAGAAGTGCGGGGTGCCGCGAGCTGCGAGAGCAGCAGCGAGCGCCTGGCTCTGGTCGAACTTATCCGAGTACTTCTCGTCCTCGATGTCCTTGGCGACGGTCGCCCAGGAGACGCCGGTCGGAGCAAGGATTGCTTTGAGGTCGTCGTCCTCGAGCTTCGGCTGACTCTCGAAGAGCTTGTCGTGCACGTCCCAGAACGCCTTCTCACCCTTGGTCAGGTAGACCGTGCGGGCGAGAGTGGCGGCCGGTGCTGCGCGCGGATGGAACGGCAGGGGGTTGTCCTTCCAGACGATGCGAAGATCGTTGCCGTAGGTCTCGACGAGCTTGCCGAGGGTCGCCTCGACGCGCTTGCAGTAGGGGCACTGGAACTCCGAGAACACGACGACGGTGACGAGGGCGTCCTTGGGGCCGCGGATCGGATCGTCCTGATAGACGGGGACCTTCCAGACCGTGGTGTCGGGCTTCTCTTCTTCAGCCTCGGGCGCAGCCTTCGAGTTGCGACCGACGAGCGTCGGGTAGACCTCGCTGGCCTTGGTGCCGGAGTCTGTGAGCTTCTTGGCTTCGGCGAGCTGCTGGTCGACGATTTCCTTGAACTTCTCGTAAGGCTGAGCGCCGCTCAGGGTCACGCCGTTGATGCGGAACGCGGGGGTACCGGTCGCTCCGACCTTCTGGGCGACGGCCATGTCCTTCTGGATCTTGGCGTCGAGCTTGTCCTTGTTGTCGGCGAGGTACTTTTCAAACTTGGCGCCATCGACGCCAGCTTCGACTGCCCACTTCTTGAAGTTCTCTTCCGTGAGAGAGCTCCGGTTCGCGAAAGCGAGGTCGTGGAACTTGAAGAAGGCCTCGCTGCCGCCGAGATTGAAGACCGCGAGTGCGGCGGCGTGGGCCGGACGAGCGTTCTTGTGGAAGGGGAGCGGGTGCTGCTTGAAGACAAGGCGCACCTTGTCCGGACCGTACTCCTTCTTGATGCGGTCGAGGGTCGGGTTGACCCGGCCGCAGAAGGGGCACTCGAAATCGCTGAATTCAACGATGGTGACGGGGGCGTTCGCGTTACCCCAGGTCGGATCTTCGGCCGATACGGGGATGATCGCCTTCTCGTGGGACGCGATGGTGGTGCCCCCCGAAGGCGACGACGTCTCTGCCGTGATCTCCAAGCCGCCACTGCGATCGATGCCCCACATGAGGAACATGCCCGCGAGGAACGACATGAAGAACCCGACGATTGCGGTTCCTTTGTTCATGATGCGTTTTTCTCCTTTGGATGCGCTGTTGTTACCGAGTAGCGCGGAGCTCGGTTGCCCTGCTGTGAAGAATGGACGAGCAGGGCGGAGGTGAATCTGTTGGGGTGAAATCGGCCCATAGGAGGGCCGCGGTCCTCCTGTGCAGAGGAGCGAGGGGCCGGATGAGAACCATGCGCGGAAGTGAGCGGGACCCTCAGCCTCCCGGGGTGGGAGGAGCGCGGCTTCTCGAGCGCACAAGAGCGAGCTCAGACTCGAGGCGGCCGCGGTAAGCGCGCAGCTGCCTCGATGCCGGAGTTTGAATCCTCAGCGGGGAAGGGCGCGCGCAGCGAGGGGGCGCGAGCGTCGCCCAGAGAGCCGAGGGTCGGGGCCGCCTTCATGGAGTCGACGGAGACCTGAACCACCGGCAGTGGGCGCTCCGAGTCCGAGGGGGCGGAGAAGTGCCCTGAGCTCTGCGCGGGGGCGTCACACTCGTAGGCGTAGGTCTCCTCCCGCGGATAGATCGGCGGGGGCGCCTCCATTGATTGCGCTGTCGGTGCACAGAGGCCCGCATGGGTCCGAGCCTCGGCGGGCGTCGACCACACGAAACACAGGGCGAACAGGGCGAGCTCTAAGGCGAGGAGCGGCCAGCGTACCCACCGGCTCTTCCCGGTGTCGTGACCTGCCCAACCCAACTGCCCAAACACGAGGGGCAGCCTAGTCGGCAGCTTCCGGGGGGCAAGCCCGCGGCCCTTCGGGTCCCCGAGAGCCACCGTTTGCCATTTTCTTGCTCACTTTATCCTACATGAGCAAACCTCCAGGCATGGCGGACGCGGCACCTGTTCTCGAAATTCAAGAAAAACAGGAAGTTAAGGCGAAGGTGGGGGGGCCTGAAGAGGTTCTGCCGCGGCCCTTCGGGCGGCTTCTGCTTCTCAAGAGGCTAGCTCGCGGGGGAATGGGCGAGGTGTACCTGGCCGCGACTCGGGGCATTGAAGGCGCGGAGCGCCCGGTCGTCGTGAAGCGGATTCGCGAGGAGCACGCCCAGGACAAGAGCTTCCGGGCCCGCTTCCTCGACGAGACACGCATCATGGCCCAGCTCGCGCACCCCGCCGTGCTGCAGATCATCGAAGCGGAGACGACCGCTGACGATATCCCATACGCGGTGATGGAATACGTAGAGGGGCGTCACATGGGTGAGGTCCTGACGCGCGCGACCCAGCTCGGGGTGCGTGTCGGTTGGGCTGATGCTGTCGCGATTGGGATCGGGTTCGCCGACGCGCTCGCTCATATTCACACGCGCACGGACGCCGCTGGGGTTCCTCTCGAGATCGCTCACCGAGATCTCAGCCCCCAGAACGTGATGATCGGTTACGCAGGTGACCTGAAGCTGATCGACTTCGGCACAGCGCGCGGAGAAAATCGTCGCTGCCGGACGGTGTCGGGGGTAGTCTACGCCAAGCCCGGTTACGTCGCTCCTGAGGTCGCCGCTCAGATCCCCGGCGGAAAAGCCGCCGATATGTACGCCTTCGGCGTGATGCTCTGGGAGTTCGCTGCGGGTCGGCGTTTCCTCGAGGGAGATCCTGTTTTGCACCAGGCGCGCGTCGCGAAGGGCGAGCTCCGCCTGCCGCCGCTCGCTGAGCGCCTCGGGGCGCCGAAGGCGCTCGACGATCTGCTGCGTCAGCTCACGGAAACTGATCCCGAGCGTCGCCTTTCGGACGCGGGACGTGCTGCGCGGGAGCTCGTGCAGATCTTGAAGCAGGCGCCGAGTCTCGCCGACGGCGATCGCAGCGTGCGCGGGCGCATCGCCCACTTGATGGGTCAATTGTATCCGGCGGAGCCCGCTCGTTCGCGCGCGGACTTTGCGCGTCGTCTCGCCGACGCTCGCAAGCTCTTGCCTTCTCTCGAGCCGCGTCGTCGCCGCACGGACGCGATTGAAGCGGGGATGCCCGAGGCTTCTCCTGAGCCTGAGGCTGTCGAAGAGCGTGACGGACTGCTCGCGGGAACTCGCTATCGTCTCGTGCGCCCGATCGCGCAAGGGACGAACAACGAGGTTTGGGAGGCGCTCCACGTCGATCTCGGCCGGACCGTTGCCCTCAAGCTCACCCCCGAGAGCCAAAAGCCCCAGGGGAACGCCCGCGCCCAGTTCCGCGCCGAAGCGCGTGCCCTGGCGCGCCTCGAACATCCGGGTCTCGTGAAGATCCATGACTTCGGCTTCACGACGGACGGTCGCTCCTATTTTGGCATGGAGCTTCTCGAGGGAGAGACGCTCGAGAAGAGGCTCGAGCGCGGACCGCTCGCGCCGAAAGAGGCGATTCGCATCATCAATGAGGTGCTCGGGGCGCTCCGCGTCGCCCACAAGGCAGGCATCGTTCACCGAGACATCACGCCTTCGAACTTGTTTCTGACGCGGGACGGCGGCGTCAAACTGATCGACTTTGGTGTCGCCTTTGCGATGGGTCCGAAGGGAGATCGCGAGGAAGGAACCGAAGAGGTCGTCGGGACGCCCGAATACGTGTCGCCGGAGCAGGCGGCCGGAATGCCGGCGGAGCCGCGCAGCGATCTCTATTCGGTCGGTGCGGTGCTCTACGAGTGCCTGACCGGCCAAGTGCCCCACCCGCTCGGTCCCTCTGGCTCGCCGAACCTCGCCGCGCTCCTGACCGCGAAGATGACCGTGGCGCCGCGCGCCCCGAGTCAGGTTCGCCCCGATGCGATGATCTCGAAGGCCCTCGATCGAGCCGTGCTCACCGCGCTCCACCGTGACGCGCTCAAGCGCTTCGGTTCGACGGACGAGTTCCGCGCTGCCCTCGAGCAGGCCCAGGGTCAGAGTCGTCCTCGCCCTTCTGTCCGGGGAAGGAGCTTCGCGCTCCTTGGCGCCGCCCTTCCGCTGGTTGCGACAGGTCTCTTTGCGCTCGCAAAATTTTCGCGCGCGGACGCGCCGGCCCCGGGTGAAGCACCCACGGAAAGTCCGGTCATCGACATCGACGCACTGGATGACGTTGCGGTTCCTGTCGCTCCCGAGGGTCTTCACGATGGTCCCGATGCGCCGGTGCCGGTCCGTGTCGTGGAAGCGGAAGAAAAGAGCGCACCGGTTCCCGCCTCCACGGTTCCGCCGGAAGCTCTCGAGCGGGTGCGGAAGCTGCTCAAGGCTGGACGAAACATCGCGGCCCACCACGCCATGAAAGAGCTCGCGGAGGGACGGCTCGATAACCCCGAGGTTTTGCAGCTGTTGACCCTCACAGCCCGGAAGGTGAAGGCCTGGGGCGAGGCCCTCGCCGTGGCTCAGCTCCGGGCCCGCGTCGCACCGTCGGCAGATGCCTACTATGAGCTAGCGCGGCTCGAGCGGGCCACTCTGAAGGGCGATCCGCTGGCTTCCCTTCGCCGAGCCGTTGAGCTCGATCCGGGCCACCAGAGCGCCAAAGAGCTGCTTTCAGAGTACGAGAAGCAAGAGAAGCTGGCCCATCGCTAGGGTCTGGTCTAAGCCTCCACACCCCTGTGGCTAGTCCTAAACCGTCTGGATTGCGAGTCGCCACTCACGGCAATCCGTCGGCCGTCGTGCTTCGTCTCGCCGCGCCGACGGTGCTCGCCATGCTCTCGCAGAGCGCAGTCAATGAGGTCGACATTGTCTTCTTTTCTTGGCTGCCGTGCCCTGAGTCGTCGATCGCTCAAGCGGCTCTCCTGCCGTCTTTGATTGTACTTTGGTTGTTCGGAGGTTCGCTCAGCGCCATCTCCGTCGGAACGCAGGCCATCTCGGCGCGCCGCTTCGCCGAAGGGGATCCGCGAGAGGCCGGGGCCGCCCTGGTCAACTCCTGGATCTTCTCGACCGTGGCCAGCCTCGCCTTCACGGTCCTGGCGCTCGCTGTACTCCCGAGCCTGATGGGCGTGCTCATCAAGGTGCCTGAGGTGCGCGAGGCCGCGGACGTCTATTTGAAGTGGCGCATCTTCGGCATCCTGTCGATGGTCGTGACCTTCTCGTTCAAGTCCTTCTTCGACGGGATCGGCAAGACCCAGGTCCACATGTGGAGCGCGATCGTGATGAATATCATCAACGTCGTTCTCTGCTGGGCTCTGATCTTCGGCAACCTCGGAGCGCCGCGCATGGGTATGGAAGGCGCCGCCGTGGCAGCCTTCGCTTCGACCTGGGTCGGGCTCTTCATCATGATCGGCTGGGCGCTGCTCCCCGCCTATCGCAAGGTCTTTTTCCCCTTCGATGTTCGCCGCTTCGATCCGAAGCTGATCCTGTCGCTGCTCCGGCTCTCGGTGCCAAGCGCCGTCGCGACCATCGCAGTGATGAGCGGATTCGCGCTCTTCTCGATGATCGTAAGCCACTTGGACGCTCTGCAGGGAGCCCAGGTGGTCATCGAGAATCAGGGCTGCGAGGAGAAGGGCCAAGCGGTCAACAGCGCGGCCACCACGGTCATCGTCGGTATCCTCAAGCTCACCTTCACGGCCTGTCTCGCTTTCGGAACAGCGACAGCGACCCTCGTCAGCCAGTCTCTCGGGGAACGGGAAGAGGAGAAGGCGTCCACCTTTGGCTGGGCTTCGGTGCGCCTGGGCCTGATCATCTTCGGCACCCTTGGCATCATCGAGGGCGTCATCTTCCCTGAGGAGATCTTGCGGCTCGTCTCGGGGAGCCCGGCGGTCCAAGCCGCCGCGCTCGGTCCGATGCGTCTGATGGCTGCGTGCACGCCGCTCATCGCGGTGGGCATGATCCTGACCCAGGCCCTGTTCGGCGCTGGCAACAGCTTCTTCGTCATGATCGTGGAGCTTCTGCTCCACTTCACCTGTCTGGTCCCCCTCGCGTACCTGCTCGGGATCACCTTCGGCTTTGGGCTGATGGGGATCTGGTCGGCAGCGGCAGCCTATGCGTTCCTTCTCACGGCCATCATGGTCTGGAAGTTCGCGCGCGGCGACTGGAAGAAGATCAAGATCTAGCGCCCATTTGGACGCGGCTGCCTTCACGAGGAAGCTCGCGTCCAACCACAAGGGCCTAAGCCCACCCTCGGGCATAGCGAGCGCTAGCTTGGGGGGCCTCGCGAACGAACCTTGGACCGGGTCTAGGGAGATTCGGCCGGGTCGCGCGGGGGCGGAGAATCGCCCGCCGCGAGCATGGTGCAGGCGAGGCGCCTTCGCACGGTGGGTTCGGGATCGGCGAGGAGGACGCCCGCCTGGTCCCAAAGATCGAGAGCGATGAGGCCCTCCGCCGCAGCAACGCGAACCTCGGGATCTTTGCTCTTTATGTCTTCGAGCAAGAGGCCGCGGACGGAGTGGAAGCTTTGGGATGCCAGGATCTGCTTCGCGCGGGCGGCGCCGCCTGTGTTCTTCTGAGCGAGCTCGAGGAGGAGCTCCTCGGCGTGCGCTCGGTCTTCTTTCTCCTGGCCCTCTTGGATGAGATAGGAGAGAGCCGCAAGCTGAACGGACTCGCTCGGCGACCCAGTGGCTTCGCGAAGAAGCTCTCTCGTGGCCTGCGAGTCGAGATCGAGGAAGCGAAATGCGACCACACGTTCGCTCGGTGCGCCCGAGCGCGCCGCTTGGTCGATGATGTTCGTGAGGAACTCTTTCTGCTCTGGTTCGAGAGGCAGAGCGCCCTCTAAGACAACGATGGCTGCGCTCAGGCGGAGCAACCCCTCGGAGCCTGTCGCGAGATGATAGAGCTCATCGCGAGCTCCAAGGTCCGAAACTGCCTTCCGGCGCAGTCCTTCGAGCGCCGCGAGCTTCTCCTGCTCACTGCCACTGCCGTAGCGCTCAAGCAGCATAGGGACCGACGAGGGGGCATCGATGTTCCCGAGCAGGCGGATGGCCTTGCTGCGGCAGAGAGGATCGGGATCGTGGCGCGCAGCGTCAGCGAGGGCGTCGAACTCTTCGGCGGTGGTGCTTCCCTGGGCTGCGTCGAGTGCGGCACGCCGGACCAGGACGTCGGGATCGGAATAGAGTGGCACGCGCCGCGAGGCGTTCTTCGGTCCAGTCAGGGCACGTGCGAAGGCGGCGCGATAGCTCACGATCTCGTCGCGCTCATGATCGAGAGCGTCGCCGTGCCTGCGTCCGCTTTCGACAAGGAGCAGGAGCGCCCGGCCTCCGACCTCGTCGTGAGTTCGACTCCGGCGGGCGAGCGCGCTTTCGAGCTCACGGCCACAGAGGGAGAGGGAGGCGATGAAGTCTTCTCCCTCCTTGTTGCGACTGCGCTCGATCTCGCCTTCGAGGAGGCTCTGGGCGACATCCTCCGCGAGGCAGCGGGAGAGTTTCCCGGCCAACTGCGCCTCATGGAGAGCGCGGGACAGGGCCTTTTCATCGCCATCGCGCGCTGACCGCACGACGCCACTGTGAGCCCCGCAGGCGGAGACAAGGAGCACAAGGAGAGCGAGCGCGACGGGACGACGGAAGAGGCGCGAGCGCCCAGCGCAGGGAGAGCTCTCACCGTGCGAGAGGCTCACAAGGGGCGAAAGGCGCTCGATCATGGAGAGGACGGGACCGCTTCAGTGCATTTCGAGCGGCGCGGCTTCGGCCGTCTCGCGGGGACCACGACCGACAGATTCGCGGCGCGCAATCGCAGCTCGCACGAAAGAGGAGAAGAGCGGATGGGCCTCGTGAGGATGGCTCTTGAACTCCGGATGGAACTGGCAACCGATGAAGTGAGGGTGGTCTCGGAGCTCGATGATCTCGACGAGCCGATCGTCAGGGCTCGTTCCGGAGAGGACAAGTCCGCCAGCGGTGAGCTGAGCCCGGTAGTCGTTGTTGAACTCGAAGCGATGACGGTGGCGTTCGCTGATCTCGTTGGTGCCGTAGATCTCCGCGGCGCGGCTGCCCGGGGTGAGCTTGCAGGGGTAAGCCCCGAGGCGCATCGTCCCGCCCTTCCGCTCAATGCCGCGCTGGTCAGGCATCAGGTCGATGACCGGATGGGTCACCTTTTCGCCGAACTCGACGGAGCTTGCGCCCTCGAGCCCACACACATTGCGCGCGTATTCGATCACGGCGAGCTGCATGCCGAGACAGATCCCGAAGAAGGGGATCTTGTGCTCACGAGCGTAACGGATCGCCGAGATTTTCCCTTCAACCCCGCGGTCGCCGAAGCCACCGGGCACCAGGATCGCGTCGAGGTGCTCGAGGTGCGAGGCGAGAGAGCCGCCGCGCTCGAGGTGCGTCGAGTCGATGTATTCGAGGTGGACCGAGACGCCGCCGGCGATGCCGCCGTGGACCAGAGCTTCGTGCAGAGACTTGTAGCTGTCCTTGAGGTGGACGTACTTGCCGACCACGCCGATGCGCACCTTGCCTTGGGGCGGGTTCTTGAAGCGCTCAACCGTCTCCTCCCACTTCGACATGTCGGGCTGACGGGACCAGATATTGAGCTGCTCGGCGATCTGGGTGTCGATGCCTTCGAGGTGCAGCGCGATGGGCAGCTCGTAGATACAGCTGACGTCGACGGCGGGGATGACGCGGTCGACCGGAACATTTGAGAAGAGGGCGATCTTCTCCTTCAGGCTCTGAGTGATGTTTCGGTCACAGCGACAGACCAAGAGGTCGGGCTGGATACCGATTTCGCGCATCTCACGGACGGAGTGCTGCGTGGGCTTGGTCTTCATTTCGCCGGCCGTCGGAATGTGCGGCACGAGGGTCACGTGGACGCTCATCGCGTTCTGCGCACCTTGCTCGACCTTGAGCTGGCGGATGGCTTCGAGGAAGGGGAGCGACTCAATGTCGCCGACGGTGCCACCGATCTCGATGATGGCGATGTCTGCGTCGCCCGCAGCGGCGTAGATGCGCCGTTTGATCTCGTCGGTGATATGCGGAATGACCTGGACCGTCGCGCCGAGGTACTCGCCGCGGCGCTCCTTCGAGATCACGGTCTCGTAGATGCGCCCGGTGGTGACGTTGTGGTTGCGCGTGAGGCGGGCGCTGGTGAAGCGCTCGTAGTGTCCGAGGTCGAGGTCCGTTTCGGCGCCGTCGTCGGTCACGTAGACCTCGCCGTGCTGGTACGGGGACATCGTCCCGGGATCCACGTTGATGTAGGGGTCGAGCTTCATGTGCGTCACGGTTAAACCGCGCGCCTCCATGAGCGCTCCGATCGAGGCAGAGGTCAGGCCTTTGCCGATGGACGAAACGACGCCGCCCGTTACGAGGAGATATTTCGTCCGGTGACCGGCCGAACGGCTACCCATGACTTTTGAGCTTCCTGAATCTGCCACGAAATCTTCTCCTGTCTCTTCGATGTTCAGCACATTTTCCCGCCGCGGACAACGGAAAGCGTTGGAGCTCGGGGCTCCCGCATCAGAGAGCCACGAGCATTTTTCTCTTGGGTTTTCGATTAGAACGTGCCGACGAACCCGAAGCTCGTTTCAGCGCCCGGCACTGCGCTGAATGATGGTGTGAATGCAAACTCACCGAGCCGCAGCTGGTGCAGCGGTCGTGACGAAAAACGTGCAGTCGATCCATAAGGATCGTTGCGCGTGGGAAGGAAAATGCCCTCGATGAGCAGCGCGATGGAGCCCGCTTGCAAGATTCCATCAATGCCCACGAGCACAGCGCCCATAACCTGGCTCACGTTGCTGCAAAGGGGCGCGGTTGTGTCCGTCTCTGTATCCGTTGTGGTGGACGGGCAGAGCTGCGTGTGGCCGAGTTTGATCCAGGGGCCCACGATAGGGATGCGCAGATCGGACGCGTACGGATCGGTGTCGAAGGCGTAGGACGCGCCGAGGGCCGCGCCGTAACTGACGGCGGCAGCGAGCGTTCCGACGCCGAGCACTTTGAGGCGCGTGGAAGGCGGCGGCGCTTGATCCGGATAGTATTCGATGACCGGTTCCGGCTCCCCCGCCGACGCGAGAGGCGCTGCAAGAAACAGCGCGCACGCGAGAGCTCGAGCGGGATAGTGCCGACGCGCCATCGGCCGACCTTTTGACGGGGAATCAGGTCCTTTGCAAGAGGGAACGCCTTTTTGCAGCAGGGCTTTCGATTCAGAGGCCCATGTTCTAGGGAACTTCCGTCGTGGCAGAACTGAAGCAGCCCAAATCTCCCCTTGCGCGAGCGCGGTTGGTGGCCCCACTCCTGTTTCTGGCTGGCTTTTCGGGCTGTGGTCGAGAGCGCGCCCCGGCGACCGCGCAAGAAGAGGCTCCTCCGTCTCTATCTAGCGATCCAGCGCCGGAGGACAGCCTGCCCTTCGAGGAACCTGCGGGAGATCCCGGGGTTCGGCCTGTGCCTCGCGCAGAATTGCCCGCACCCGCAAAGCCTCGAGCCGCAGCCGACGGATCGAGCGCGCTCAAAGAGCTCGACGAGTACGCCAAGAAACACGGTGGGCGAGCGCGCGGCATTTTCATTGACCTCGAGAGCGGTCAGACCCTCGCGGAGCTCGACGCAAATCATGCGGTGAACCCCGCCTCTACCCAAAAACTCATCACGGCAGCCGCAGCCCTCGAGCTCCTCGGTCCGGGCTACACCTTTCAGACAGAGCTCCGCGGCGCAATCAAAGAGGACGGGCCCTCTTCGATCACGCTCGTGGGCGGCGGCGCTCCCGACCTTGAGACCTCGGACCTTCTCCTATTTGCTCACGCGCTCCGCTCGCGGGGTGTCACTCAAATCGGCGACATCTACGTTGACCAATCGCGGTTTGACGGTCGCTTCGTTCCTCCGGCCTTCGAAGAGCAGCCGGGAGAATGGGCCGCGTTCCGGGCTCCGATCAGCGCTCTCGCCCTCGCGCGCAACGCGGTGAGCCTTCACGTCGTTCCGACGAAGAAGGGTGAGCCCGCCAAAGTTTGGCTGGATCCGCCCGGGGTGAGCGTTCTAGTGGGACAAGTGAAGACTCTGGACGCCAAGGATGGCGACAGAGTCATCTGGGAGCTCGCTCCCCAGGCGGATGCGCCTGAGCTCAGCTCAAAGGTTTCAGGAGGGCTCGGCGCAGGCCTCGGCCATCGCTCGTACCAGCGTCGTCTCGATAGTCCCCTCCTGTCGCCGGGACTCGCCTTCCGACAACTGCTGAAAGAGAGCGGCGCGACTGTGGAAGGGAAGGTCTTGCTCGCTTCCCAGGCTCAGGGCTCCACGAAGCCCGAGCTCATCACCCGCGTTCGTTCGAAGCCCTTGAGCGTGCTCGTGCGCGAGCTCGGAAAGGACAGCGACAACTTCACGGCGGAGATGCTGGCCTTGGCGCTCAGTCAGGCGGACGGTGGCGCGGCGAACGCTCCTTGGTCCACCGAGCGCGGCGTTCTGCGCATGAAAAAGTGGCTCGAAGCGGTTGGCATCGACACGAGTGGGCTGACCTTGCGCAATGGCTCGGGGCTCTTCGGGGCGAACCTTGTCACCTGCCAGGCGCTCGCCCGAGTGCTCGAGAAGATGGCGGCCCATTCAGCGGCCTCCCCCGAATTCATGAGTCAGCTCGCGATCGGCGGGAGCGACGGGACCCTCCGTAATCGATTCGTGAGCGGCGCCCTCTCTCAAAAGGTCCGAGCGAAGACCGGAACCCTCGCGGACACCATCGCTCTAGCGGGCTACCTCTTGCGGGGAGAGGGACGGCGCCCGATCGTCTTCTGTACGATCGTGAGCGGGGTGCGCGGACGGCACACGGAGGTCCGCGGCCGCATCGATCGCGCGCTCCAGTCCTTCGAGTCGCTGGTTGCGTCTCGTCCGAGCGCTATGGAAAAGCCGAAGGCTGTCGCGACAGAGCCCTAAGGGGGGCGCGCGCCGCCGGCTCCTTCGGGTTCGGGGCTCGGCTAACTTTCCCCCTACAGGACGGGCGCGAGTTGCCGTTTCCGGTCCTCGTGCTTTCCCCAAAGGTCTGGGCCGGTGTGTTCGCGGCGCTTTTGGTTTCAGGCTGGGCGGGGGGAGCGGCGGGATTCTGTCGCCAGCGGACGTGCTCCGATCGAACGGAGCGTGTTTGCGACAGCTTTGTTGATCCGAACGACTGCAAAGCGGTCGAGACGGTCTGCGCGCGAGACGCCGAAGGATGCATCAGCGAGGGCGCACCCCTAGCGCGCTCGAGTCCCTGTTTGAGCTTTGCGGTCGCTCGCGGCAACGCTCAAGGTTTCGGTCTTCACGATACGGAGATTGTCCCGATCATTGAACAGGCCTTCGCGCGGTTCCTCGAAGTGGACTGTGGTGGAGGGCAACGTCCCGGCTTCTCGGTAGAGAGCGCAGGGCTCGTGACGGCGAGTTCTCCCTATTACTGCGCGGAACCGAGCCTCAATATGAGCACCTGGTTCCTCGTGAAGCCCTGGAAGCGCGACCCTTCGCTGCTCGGTTATACGGTGACGACCTTTGGGCGAGAGAGCGGTGAGGTGTTCGACGCGGACGTCGAGATCCATGTGGATAAGATCTTCGCCGACTTTCCCGGCCAAGATCGTCGCCAGATCTTGCTCGCTATCGCGACCCATGAAGCAGGTCACTTCCTCGGGCTCGCTCATTCGCCGAACCCGAGCTCCATCATGTACGAAGGCTATAGTCAGAACGGGCTCATTGGGCGCAAGCTGACGGAGGATGACGTGGCCGGGATTTGCGCCATTTTTCCGCCCACGAGCGCGCCTCTGACTTGTGGAACGCCTGGAGTTTCCCAGGCAGCGCTCGAGGCGAATGCCTGTGAGAAGGCACGCGAGCAGGCTGCGCTGTCTCGAGAAGAACAACCGGAAGCGGAGAGCGACGCCGAAGGAGCGAGCGCCGCGGGGTGCGCCGTAGCCCGAAAGCTCGGGCGAGGGAGGGGAATCGTTCTCGAACTCGGTGTGCTCGCGGCCCTTCTCCTCTTGCCATTGCGGAAGCGCCGCGTGCCGCGCGTCATCGAGGCCCGCTCGAGCTTGCGCTTGCGCTGAACCAGGGCTTTCGTCTTTGAGGTGCGAGCCGATACTCGCATGTTGTGCGTTTGTGAGCTCGGAGGTTTCGCTCGGGGTCTTCAGCGCGCGCTCAGCTGCGCTGCTTATTGAAGCGACAGTGGCGATTTGTGGGAGATGGGACAAATCGCTCAGGGGACAGTGAAAGATTGCTCAAGGGGCAAAAGGGGGGAGCCGTTCGAGCAATGCGGGCCGACCCCAGGGCACATGTGGTGCGCTGGGGAGGGTCCGACGGCCCCGTCGCCAGCTTGGCTGGCGGCTGACGTCCAGAAGAAGGGACATCATGAAGAAACGATTTCGCCAGCACTCGTCGCTCTCGGTTGCGCTTGGAGCGCTCTCATTTCTCTCGCTCGTAGGATGTGCCGCGGACACCGTGGCTCCCGGAGGCACTTCGGGGTCGGTTTCCCCGGGAAGAGGTGAGCAGGTCGGGCAGAACTCGGACGAGATTGGGACGTCAGGAGATGCTCTCGGGGTCGAACTCGTCACGGCCTTTGATACCACGTCGAAGCTCTTGGTTGTCGACATGACGAAGAGCCGAGGGCCCGGCTACGACGACGGAGGAACACCGGATGATCCGTCGGACGATACGCTCGTTTCTGTAGATACCGTGGCGCTCGCCGTCGTAAACGGCGCGCTGACCGTGAACGGCTTCACGCTGCCCCACGGGACGGCGGGGGCGGCCCTCAAGCCCGCTGACGTGAAGGCGATCCAGATCCTCGGCACCGGAGCTGCCGGCAACAAGGTGATCCTCGATGCGCTCGGTGGAGCGCTGGGAGCTCCGACCCTTGCCTATTCGGCGACGGCCCAGACCGGCGGCATCAGCATCGATCTCCTTGGGCAGACCGGTGAGGTCTCTCTGAGGGGCACAACGGGCGCAGACAACTGGAAGGCCGCGCAAGATGGCGACGACGTCTACTTTGACATCACAGGCGACAAGAAAGCCGACGTGGTCGTCGAAGGGACCAATGGCGTCGCTGTGAAGTTCACTGTCGCACTCGCCGCTGGCAATGATTCATTCACGGGCATGGCTTTTGGACCTTTGAGCCCAGCGGTGCCTGGCATTACGCCGGCCCTCGACGCCATCGCCAACAAGGCGGCGACTTTCGGGCCTCTGCGCGCTCCGATCGCCATTTACGGCGGCGAAGGTAACGACATCCTCACGGGTGGCCTTGGGGACGACCTGATTTATGGTGGCGCGGGCGCTGACGTGATCAAAGCCGCTACGGCGATCGAGCTGAACCAGGCTGGAGTCGACGATGACGGCGCGGACCTGATCTGGGGCGGAGCGGATATCGACCGCGTCGAGTACGTCGGACGAACCTCACCGGTCATCGTGGTTCCGAATGGTGACAGCACGAGCGATGACCTCGATGGCGGTACGCCGGGCGGTCACGATGCCGACGCAAATGGTACGGCTGAGGAAGGTGACCTGTTCGGTGACGACATCGAAGACATCACGGGCGGCGACGGAAACGACGTCTTGGTGGGCAATGCGCTTCCGAACAAGCTCCTGGGCGGCAAGGGCAACGACACCCTCGTCATGGGCGCCAAGGGAAGCTGCGTAGCTCCCGCGCTGCCCTCCGATCCTCCGAAAGATGTCGACACCTACGACGGCGGTGACGGCGACGATACCTTTGATCGCGGTGACGCTACGGGCTGCGGCGATACCATCATTGGTGGCGCTGGTACCGATACTGTTGATTACTCGGCGCGCGAGACCGACATCTTCATCTCGCTCACGGCCACGGCGGTGAGTGGTGAGGTCGCAGACGCCAAGGTCGCTTCGCCAACACTGGTCGAGAAGGACAACATTCGCGCGGACGTCGAGAACGCGATCGGGAGCGAGTCGAACTCGAACAGGATCGTTGGTTCAGCCTCCCCCAACGTCCTTTCGGGCGGTGACGAGGCGGACTACATCGATGGCGCGGCGGGGGACGATACTCTCTCGGGTGGCGCCGGCAACGACACGATCGTCGGTGGAGCGGGCCATGACACGATCAACGGCGGAGACGGCGATGACGTGATCACTGCGGGCGACGGCAACGATACCGTGGACGGCGGGGACGGCGCAGACACCATCGAAGGTGGGGGCGGCAACGACACTCTCTCGGGCGGCGCAGGCGATGACTTGATCAAGGGTAGCGACGGCAATGACACGATCCGCGGTGGCGCAGGCGACGACTACCTGAACGGCGATCTCGGCGACGACATCTTCGACGAAGAAGCCGCTGCAAGCGGGGCTGACGTTATCAATGGCGGCGCCGGCTTCGACAAGGTCGACTACAGCAAGCGCTCCGCTGACCTGACGGTGACGCTCTGCGTGAGTGCGGTCGTCACGAACAGCGCGGCGGCGCCTCCTGCAGCTCCTTGTGCAGTCGGAGATGACGGCGCGGCGGGCGAAGCTGACAACATCATCAACGTCGAACACCTCGTCGGTGGCAGCGGAGACGACGACCTCACGGGGAGCGACCTCGCGGACATCCTTGAGGGTGGGCCGGGCGACGATCGGCTGAGCGGCGGCTTGGGCAACGACAAGCTGTACGGCGACGCTGGGAACGATGAGCTCTACGGCGACGCCGGGGAAGACCTCCTCGACGGCGGCGAAGGCGAAGACCTCCTCGACGGCGGCGACGGTGAAGACGCCTGCGTGGCCGACGAAGACGACGATCCGGCAGCGGTCTCTTGCGAGCTCTGACGGAAAGATAGGGTCTCCGCCGGGGGACTCTGGGACGACACGACAAGCGGGGCGCGCTCGAAAGAGCGCGCCCCGCGCTTTTCATAGGCACGGATCGTTTCGGCTAGGGCAGACGAGAGCCCCTCAGAAGGGGCCCAAGAGTGAGATCGCCGCGGCTTGTGAGGAAGACGGAAGGCCCTGTTCTGCTAAGCTTTTGGCCTCCATGAATCGCTTTCTTGTTCCGCTCCGTTTCCTCTCACCAATTCTTGTTTTCTCTAGCTTCGTCGCCTGTGGCTCTTCCTCCGATGGTCCTGTGCCTGGTTCTGGCGGCGCAGAGAGCTCTGGGGGCGCGCCTCTCGGTAGCGGCGGAGGCCCGGCTGGTGGAACGATGAGTGGCGGGGTGAGCTCTGCGGGCGGAACGGACCCGGGCGCTGGTGGCGCAGAGGTAGGCTCGGGCGGAGATGCTCCAGCTGCGGGGGGCGACGGATCATCGGCGGGCGGAGCGGGCCCAGGCGCTGGTGGCGCAGAGGTAGGCTCAGGGGGCGCGGGAAGTGCCAGCGGTGGCGCGCCGGGTGCTGGCGGAGGCGGCTCGAACGCTGACGTTCTCTTCCAGACGGATTTTGAGGCGGAAATGGTCGGTACGATTCCCGCGATGGGGAACGCGAACTGGTCCACGACGCTTCCCACGAACTACGACAGCCAAGGCGTCGTCGCCGTGCAAAATGGCGCCGGTCACAGCGGCAGCAAGTTCATCTATGTCAAGAAGGGCAACGAACAAGCCTTCTTGCAGCTGATTGCCCCCTCGGTCTTCCCCTTCAGTGGCTCGAAGATTCACGTGCGCGCTTTCATGAAGGTGAGCGAATGGCCTTCGAACCACGTCTCGTGGATCGAGATCGGCTCGAAGACGAACGAGCAGAGTGAAATGCGCTTTGGTGCGCACCAAGGTGTGCTCCAGGTGAATCACTGGCCGGGCGATCAAGATCAGATCGCCGAAGGTGTGACGTTCCCCGTCGACCAGTGGGCCTGCATCGAGCTCTCCTATGAGCCCGGCGCCAAGAAGCTCATGGTTTGGCTGAACGGCGAGGCGGTGCCCGCTCTGACTGTGGACGGAACCTTCGCGCGTGGCGGCGCCTTCGATCCGGCTCCGCCCGTCGAGGCCATCCGTTTCGGCACCGAGATCGCCGCCACAGAGGCCTATTTCGACGACATCGTCATCGCGACAAGCCCCATCGGATGTAACTGAGCTCTCCGGGCGGCGCTCGCGCCGCCCTGCTCTGACGAGGAAGGCGTCGCCCGGTCCAGCGCCAGGGGGCCGCCTCCTTGGCTCAATCTGACCCGCGCGCTGTCGAGCGCGGCGTTCTTGTCGGCCCGAGTCTGAGCGCCGCATCGAAGGACGCAGCGCTCCTTGGTCGGACGTGAGCCACCTTCACGGGGGCGCCCGATGCCCTCAGCGCTCCGCCTCGTAGGCCCGAGCGTGCCACTCCTGGAGCGAGCGCACACCGGCGGTCCTGCCCTCAGCGATCTGTGAGTTCGCTTCCATCGCGTCGACCGCTGCCTTCCCGGCGGCAATCGTCGTAAAGTAGGGGATGCCTGAGAGGAGCGCGTTCCGCCGGATCGAGTAGGAGTCGCGGATGGCCTGGGCGCCGGACGTCGTGTTGATGACGAGCTGGACCTTGCCTTCGCGGATGGCGTCGACGACGTGGGGCGAGCCTTCGAGAACCTTGTTGATCGGCTCAGAAGGCACACGGGCGTCAGCTAGGGCCTTCGCTGTGCCGCGGGTTGCGATGATGCGGAAGCCGAGGTTTCGGAGGCGGCGCGCCAGGTGGCAAGCGACGCTCTTGTCCTCTTCCTGAACGCTGATGAAGGCGTTGCCGCGGGAGGGCAGACGCGAGCCGGCGGAGATCGCCGCCTTGCCGAAGGCGAGCGGCGTGGTGAGCGAGACGCCCATGACTTCGCCCGTCGAGCGCATCTCCGGCCCGAGGATGGTGTCGACGCCGGGGAACTTGTTGAAGGGGAAGACGGACTCTTTGACGGCCACGTGAGTGGGAACCGCGGCGTCGTAGATGCCGAGGTCGTCGAGAGTCTTGCCGACCATGAGCTGCGCCGCGATCTTGGCGAGCGGGCGTCCGGTGGCCTTGGCCACGAAGGGCACGGTGCGCGAGGCCCGCGGGTTCACTTCGATGACGTAAACGCGGTCGTCTTTCACCGCGAACTGGGTGTTCATGAGGCCGACCACACCGAGTTCGACTGCGAGCTTGCGGGCGCTCTCTTCGATCTGAGCGACGATCGAGGGGGAGAGCGTGTGGGGAGGCAGGACGCTCGTCGAATCGCCCGAGTGGACGCCTGCTTCCTCGATGTGCTGCATGACGCCGCCGATGACGGCGCGCTTACCGTCCGCGAGGCAGTCCACGTCCACCTCGATCGCGTTCTTCAGGTACTGGTCGATGAGCAGGACGGGGACAAGACCTTCGTCCTTGGCTGCGTCGACGGCGATCCCGACGTAGTCGGCGAGCTCCGCCTCGTTCGAACAGACCATCATCGCGCGCCCACCGAGCACGTAGGAGGGGCGGACGAGCACCGGATAGCCAATCTGCTCCGCGATCTTGGCCGCTTCTTCCGGCGTCTTGGCGATACCGGCGCGGGGGCGCTCGAGTCCGAGCTTCGTCAAGAGCTCGTCGAAGCGCTCGCGGTCTTCCGCGCGATCCGTCGCGTCCGCGCTCGTTCCGAGCACCTTCACTCCGCGCTTCTCGAGGGGCACAGCCAGCTTGAGCGGAGTCTGACCACCGAACTGGACCATGACCCCGAGCACCTCGCCGCTCTTGCTCTCTTCGTGGACGATGCCGAGCACGTCTTCGAGAGTGAGCGGTTCGAAGTAGAGCCGATCGGCGGTGTCGTAGTCCGTCGAGACGGTCTCCGGGTTGCAGTTGACCATGATGGTCTCGATGCCGAGGTCCCGGAGCGCGAACACCGCGTGACAGCAGCAATAGTCGAACTCGATGCCCTGCCCGATGCGGTTCGGGCCGCCGCCGAGGATGACGACCTTCTTCTTCGGAGAAACGTCGCTTTCGCTCTCGGTCTCGTACGTCGAGTAGAGGTAGGGCGTGAAGGCGGGGAACTCCGCGGCGCAGGTATCGACGCGGTTGTAGACAGCGCGGATGCCGAAGCCGTACCGAGCCTCGCGCACTGCGTCTTCGGTGGTTCCGCGGAGGAGCGCGATTTGAGCGTCACCGAAGCCAAGCCGTTTTGATTCGAAGAGCAGCTCGGAGGTCAGCTCGGGCGCGTCGCGGAGGATCTCCTCCTGGCGGATGATGCGTTCGAATTGAGCGATCCACCAAGGATCGATCTTGGTGATCTCGTGGACCTCTTCGGCGGAGATCCCTTCGCGAAGCGCGTCGCCGACGTAAAAGAGACGATCGGCGGTCGGACGAGCGATGACCTTGCGCAGCGCATTCTTGATCTCGTCAGAGCCGGGCGGGGGCAGGGTCGGGCGTGGCTTGTTCTGGGGAGGCGCCTCGTTCGTCAGGTCGCGCAGGACGGTCTCGCGAGCGGCGAGCACGCGGTAATCGACGCGATCGCGGAGGGAGACGAAGCCGACTTTGCCCGTTTCGAGGGAACGAGCAGCCTTCTGAAGAGCCTCGGGGAAGGTCCGGCCGATGCTCATGACCTCGCCGACGCTCTTCATCTGGGTCCCGAGGGTGTCGTCGGCGCCCGGGAACTTCTCGAAGGCGAAGCGCGGCCATTTGACGACCACGTAGTCGATGGTCGGCTCGAAGGCGGCGCTGGTCTTGGTGATGTCGTTGGTGAGCTCGTCGAGGGTGAGCCCGACCGCGAGCTTAGCGGCGATCTTCGCGATCGGATAACCCGTGGCCTTCGAGGCGAGAGCGCTCGAGCGCGACACGCGCGGGTTCATCTCGATGACGATCACGCGTCCGTCCGCCGGGTTGACCGCGAACTGCACGTTCGATCCGCCCGTTTCGACGCCGATCTCCATCATGACCGTGCGCGCCTGATCGCGGAGCCTCTGGTACTCGCGGTCCGTGAGGGTCATGGCCGGGGCGACGGTGATCGAGTCACCGGTGTGCACGCCCATCGGATCGATGTTTTCGATCGAGCAGATGACGATGAAGTTATCCTTACGGTCGCGGATGACCTCGAGCTCGTACTCTTTCCAGCCGAGGATGCTCTCTTCGATGAGGACTTCGCTCGTCGGCGATTGGCTCAAAGCCCACTCCACCTTGGCCTCGAACTCCTCGGGCGTGTAAGCGATGCCGCCGCCTTGGCCGCCGAGCGTGAAGCTCGGACGCAAGATGACCGGGAAGCCTGTCATCTTTGCGATCTCTCGGGCTTCGGCCACCGTGCGCGCATAACCCGACCGGGCACACTCGAGGCCGACCTTGGCCATCGCCTCTTTGAACAGGAGGCGATCTTCTGCTTTGCGGATCGCGTCGACCTGGGCGCCGATCAGCTTGACGCCGTGTTTCGAGAGAATGCCCTCGTCGTGGAGCGCGAGAGCGAGGTTCAGAGCTGTCTGCCCCCCGAGCGTGGGAAGGAGCGCGTCGGGGCGCTCGCGCTCGATGATGGCCTCGAGATGCGCGACATCGAGAGGCTCGACGTAGGTGCGTCGCACGAGCTCCGGATCCGTCATGATGGTGGCCGGGTTCGAGTTGACGAGGACGACGTCGTACCCGAGATCCCGGAGCGCCTTCGCCCCCTGGGTCCCCGAGTAGTCGAACTCGCAAGCCTGGCCGATCACGATCGGGCCGGACCCGATCAAAAGAATCTTCTTGATGTCGCTGCGGGCTGGCACGCCGCGCCCCGTAGCACAGGGCCGGACCTAAATTGAGGCTTTCCGCCGGGCAGGAGGCGCGATAGGAAACGAATTTCCGTTGGTGCTGCCCGGGCGACCCTATTTCGGCGTTCGGGTCGCGGAAACGACCCCTGGTTCCGACCGTCGGGGAGCCGTCATGGGGGGCCTTACCGGACCAAAAAGGTTCCGAAGGGCATGTAATCTGTCGGAATTCCGCCTGCGTTCTGGAGCACCAGACCGAACACGAACCCGCTCACCCGTTGGCTGCTGGCCTCCGTGACGACAACCATCCCGCGATCGCTGGCGCGCACCCGAAAGTTGTCCTCGTGGCCGAGGAGCACCCGCGCGTTCCCGTCCCCAAAGTTCAAGGCCCACACACTGTCGAATCGATGGATCCCGAGCGGTGTTGCCCCTTTCTCACGCAGCGGAAACTCGATGAGCATTTCGTAGGTGTTCGGCCCGGCTCCGTAGATGGCGAAACCTGGACCTCCTCCGTTGAGAGTGAGCGTGCCCGCCTTCAGGTCGCCGGTGAACTCGATCTGTGGGAAATGGATGCCTTCGGAGCGCGCCGTGGTGATGCTCCCCGCGCAGGCCTTGAACGCGTCGGCGTCGAGCGCGCCCAACCCGCGCAGCAACGTGAGCTTTGCGTAGGGAATCGAGAGATTCTCGGGGAGCTCGGAGACCCCCTTGAGGCTCGGACAAATCCCCGGCGTCGTGGGGGTCGGAGCTTGCACCGAGCCCACGTACTCGGCGATATCTTCCCACGGATTGACGGAGCCATAAGGGGAGGCGAACCCGCCAGCTTGAGCGTCGGCGAGCGACAGCGCCGTCCAGGTCGTCTGGTCGAGGGTGTACGGCATCGTCCACCCCTCTGGGATGCCCGATTCGTGGAGTCCCTGGAACACCGCGTCGAGGCCGGACGCGAGCTGAAATCGCTGGAGCAAAACACGCGCAGCGTCGCTCACATGGCTCGGCCAATCTTGCGGGGAAAATCCGGAGTTTTTGCCGCCGGCGTTACATAAAAACGTAAAGTTGTGTGCGATCTCATGGACGACGGTGAGCACCATCTCGTCCTTGTCGTGAAAGAGGTCGGCGTTCAAGACGAGCTCAGGCCCTAGGGCGATGCCGAGGATCGACGAGGCGTAAGGGTGTCCGGACGGCCATTGCACGACGGCGATCGTGGATACGGAGCTGAGGAGACCAGGGGCCACCCGAGCTAGACCCGCGGCCAGGACCTCATCCGTTGAACTCGACGGCATCACAATCTGCGCACTGCCTGGAATGCTCGGATCGGCGAGCAAAGCGGGGTCGAGCTTCGATTCATCGCCGGGAGCCAAGAACCGAATGTGCGCATAACGAAACGCCAGCTGTTCACGGGAAATCGCCTGCGTTTTTGTGCCGGGCTCTGGGGGCCGCGCCGTTCGTTTTGCGGCTTTGGGGGGCAGATCTGTCGTCTCGAAAACAACTTCGCCGCCCGGCGCGAGGATCTGCAGGCTCTCGAGCTCGGAAGGGAGGGAGAGGTACACGGTGGTCCTCGGTTCTTCGACTTCGGACTCTGCGTGCACGAGTGCACCTTCTTGAAGGGACGAGGCGCGCAGCGTGGTGGGGAAGGCCACCGGCACGGCCGAGATCACATCATCCCCCAGCATGCCCACGACCATGAACTCGGGCGAGAGCGCTGGCGTCGGAATGAACGGTAACTCGACGCGCTCGAGCGCCTGCAACTCCACACGGTCGCCTGTGCGGCGCAGGTCGAGCCGATAGAATTCTTCCGGCGCCGCGAGTTCGAAAGCGGGCCTCGTTTCTTTCAACGCGTCTTCGAGCTGAGCCGCAGGCTCTGCGTCAGAATCGTCCCGACCGTCTTCAGCGTCTCCCGCGCCTGGCCCCGGTTCCCCGCAAGAAACGACGAATCCGAGCAGGAGCGCTCCGGAGCTGACTGTCTTCAAGAAAGCGGTGCGGCTCTCGAACCGAACGCGAAGCGTCCCCATGATGCGGCGCCCTTTACGGGTCGATCGCGCACCCGTCAAACGTAAGTGCTCGGTGTGACTCCCTTGTTCTACGAAGCCCGGTTCCGGCAGGGACCCATCGTCGTAGACCACGAGCTCATGACAAAAAGGGCGGTGCACCGGGCACCACGCTTGGGCCCGGCGCACCGCAGACTGTGCCTAGATGGCCCAGTAGGCCGCCTTTTCTGACGACTTCACCGGAGGGAGAGTCTCCCCCCGTTTCATGGGAATGACTCGCTCCTCCTTGGTCGGCGCCGGGGACGTCGCTCCGTCCACGTAACCATCGAACTTGTAGTTGCCCGTCACTGAGGCACTTTCGCCTGTTTTCTGTCGTATCATCGGATTTCTATCTTTCGAACTCAAAGAGATCGGCCGTTGTTGAAAGGGAGCCGGTCGCTCAAGGCCGCATCAGCGCCGGCAACTCAGATATGAGTTCTCGAAGATAGAGCCGCCAATCCGTTCGGCCGAGTTGATCCCAGAGGGATCATATGATCCCATAATTCTATGGGAGAGCCTTTGGAGGACGAGAAGACCAAGAACCTGAGGACGGTGCTCCAGGTCCTTGTGATGGTCATGAATGGGAAGCGACTGAGTCGCCACGAGGTTGCGAAGCATCTCGGTTTTAAGCTCGCCGTGGCGGACCGGAAGATGCTGGCACTGACCGTGGTGCCGGGTGTGCAAGTCAAAAGGGGCGAAATCTTCTGCGACGGGCGCTATGTCACCGAAACCCCGAGCGACGTGATGATTCTCGCGGGCGCTATGGCGCTCAGCGTGTCCCGCATCTTTGGGTCGAGCTCGCAAGCGATGCTGATGAGGAAACTGCTCGAACGGATGATTCGTGGCGCGCGAAAGCAGATTTCGCACGTCGAGCGGAAGTTTCACTTCGTGGAACGAGGAGGTGAGAAGGCACTTGAGTCTCCTTCGCACTCGTTCGACGAGATCAGCCAGGCGGTTCGCGACAGCAACTGGCTCTTACTCACCTATCGCCACAATGACGGCACGCGGGAGTACATCCGAGTGCGCCCCCTTACGATCACGATCTTCGAGCATCAGCTCTATTTGATCGCCCAGGGTCAGGAGATGTCCGCACCTTATCCGTTTCGAGTCGCCCGAATCGAGGAGGCCGAGATTCTCGACGAGACATTCGAGTACCCCTCGAAGGACGACTATTCGCCCGACGCTCTCTTTCAGCATTCTCTAGGAATTCACACCGATCCGGCGACACCTGTCGAGACCATCCAAGTTCAGTTGTCCGGACCTTGGGCACGCTATGCTTTGTCTCACCGCTGGCACCGAACCCATAGCAATGAGGAGAATGCGGCAGGGGTTCTCGTGACCATGAGGGTTCGATGTTGCCGCGAGGTCGACCGCTGGATCCTCGGGATGGGTGAGCATGCTAAGGTGATCGCTCCGGAGTCGCTGCGCGCTCGGATTGCAGAGGCGTTGCGGCGTGGTGCTGAGCGCTATGAATGACCCTTGAAGGACAAGGGCAGATGAGTCTTGGTGCCAGATTAGGAACTGTTCGCAGTCTATCCATGATTGGGCTCCCGGCACCCGCGGAAAGCTCCAGCAATCCATTGTCAGGACTGCGGCGCCGCACTCACTTGCGAAGGGCGTTTACACACCTCACACTTCGCTCGCCTCTGCGGATCGCCCTGTTGCCGAGGGACCTGTCAGCAAGAGCGACTTTGGTCGCGTCCTTGCTGTCAGCCGGCTGCGCCGTTCCGGCGGAAGACGCTGACGTCGACGCCGCCGATCTCCCCGCAATCGACCAACCGATTGAGAACGGCGAGCTGCGGCCTTCGTCTCTCAATGGAGGGACAGCCCTCGTGAAAGTCCGGGGACCAACGGGACTTCTGACCTCGTGCTCCGGGCAGGTCGTGGCCCGCGATACCATTTTGACCGCAGCGCACTGCCTCTACGATGTGGGCGTCTACAGCGGCGGTTGGAGCAAGACGAAATCGGTCAAGGTAACCATCACTCATCAGGACCCGGACGGATCCTGGACCTCCCTTTCGGCCGCGAACGAGTCGGTCTCAGCTTACGTTCGTGAGGAATACGTGACGCTAAGAAATTCGAACGATAAAAGGGCCTTTGGATGGGACATGGCCGTGTTGCGAAGGGCGATTCCGTACGGAAACCTAGTCCCCCAGTGACGTCACCGCTTTGGTCACCGCCTCGGCGAGCGACGTCGACTTCGCATACGTCTACGGACACGGCTATTTCGCCGACCAATTCTGCGACCGTGGCTGCAATAACACCCTGGACGAACAACTTCGTCGCGGATTCTTTGATGCGCTGACCTGGGATCACAACTCTTCGAGTCAATTCTATCGAACGATTCGGAGCGACGTTTTGGCCAATGATCCTCATACCTGCAGCGGCGATTCTGGGGGACCTTGGAAGACGACAGGTTACTCGAACCCCACACCGACCAGCGGCGTGCAATTTGGCGTGCACGTGTCCGGCTCCGGTTCCGGCGAATGCGCCGAGGTGAACGCGCGTGCGGCGATCGTGGGCTATCTCGACCATTGGATCCGAGATCGGATCCTCGAGGGAGCCTATGCCTCCTGCCCGGATACCACGCACCAGGTGTTCACCGGCAGTGCCTGGGAGTGGGTGAACACGAGAATCTGTTGGTGATGACGCGCTCGAGCGCTCCAGCGGTCCCGGCTGTGGTCCGTGCATGCAGCATGCGTGGTGACGCTCGTCGATCGGCTCGTTCACCGCGCCGAGGGCCTTTCGTTCACGCCTTTGGGCGTCTCGTAAGTTTGGTTTCTAGCGCTCGGAGTTCGAGCCGACCCGATCACTTTTCGCCCGCGGGGCGATCCGTCATCGCTGATTCACTGAGCGCGGCGATGTGATGATAAAGGTAGCCTCAGGCGACGGCTCGACGGGCGTCGGCGGCTTTTCGACGGGTCCTGCCTTCGCCCCGGCCCATCATGAGGCTGAGACCCCCTCGTTCTTTGCGTGGGATACGCCCGTCGGCGGAGACGATCGAGGGAAGAATGCCCCTTGAGTCCTCCGAAGGCCCTCGGATACCACTAAGCGCTAGTGGGGAACGACGTGGCAGTCCGGCCGAAGGAACGTTCGCCTCGCATTCACGCCAACGTCAGCTAATCGGCCGACCCGGATGAAACCCACCGCCATCGTTTATGACTTCGACGGGACTCTCGGGCCGTGGAATATTCAGGAGCACCGGCTCATTCGTGAGTATCTCAACAGACATTCCGTCGATGAAGATGGTTCGGTTCGAAGGGGGCCACTCGATCGCCGTGTTCGATCCGGACCAGTGGAAGTCAGGCGTCGCCCAGGAGAAGGCCTACAAGCTCATCGCCGAAGACCGAGCCCACTTCGTCGTCCCCGCCGACTACACCGAACGAAGCCAACTCGACGTCACCGTGAAGGGAATCCTCGGAAGGATCGCGCGAGCGAGCGCGGCTCCAGAGCTCATGGCCCATTTCTGAAGTCCGCCTCGGGAGCGTCGGGGCTATTCGGACAAGTGACGGGATCTTCAAGGCAGAGCGTTTTCGGCTCGCAGGACGAATTGCTTCTGGTGCGCTCTCAGGGGGGGGCCGCGCGACAAAGGTCAGCCCGAGGGAAGATAGGGACCAGAAAATACGCAACGCTACGGTGTTGGGGTCGAATCCGGATGCGGAGCGACGGGAGCCGGAGTCTCGAGGGGTGACAACTATCAACGGGACTGAGGAAGGCGCTTGCCTATTACGGACGTATTCCTATGAAGCACTTTATGGCGAGGGGAAGTTTGCGAGCTGCGGTCGCTCTCAGTGCGGTTGCATACCTGGTTGGAGCTCTCGCAGGGTGCAGTGATGGCCCGGGGGGCGATAGCGGGGGCGAGGCGAGCGTCGGCGAGGCCGGTGAAGCGTCTGTCGGCAGTGGCGGGCGAAGAGCCACCGGGGGCCGAGGAGGAGCCGTAGCGGGAGTTGGCGGGAGGTCTCGGGAGACCGAAACGGGAGGTCGTCCGAACGGCGGCAATGAGGGGTCCTCCGACGGTGGTGCAGCGCCCGGAGGGTCGGGGGGCGCGGACGGTTCCGGCGGGGAGCTGAGCGTCGGACCTTCCGTTCCCGCCGGCTGCGCAGAACCTCTGGATTCGACCGTTGTGACCGACTTCTACGTGGCCACCCGATGCCTCTACGAAGGGGAGAATGCGGTGCGATCGATCCCCAGCGCGTCGCAGTGGTTCGGGGCCGCGTCGTAGATCGAAACGGTGAACCGATTGAGGGCGCCAAGGTCACCGTGCTTCACCACCCCGAGTTCGGTGAGACGCTCACCCGCAGTGATGGTCTGTACGATCTTGCGGTGCACGGTGGAGGTGCGTTGACACTTCGCTTCGAGGCGCCGGAGCGATTGCGCGTGCAGCGACGAGCGACGGTCGAATGGCGCCGCTTTGTTTCCTATCCTGAAGTTGTTCTGCTCGAAGCAGAGGCTCCGGTCGATTCCGTCACCCCCGAAGCGCTCACGACCCCAGTCCTTGTGAGCGGGCGCCAGCAGGTCGACCAGAGCGGTGAGCGACGCCATCGCCTGCTCATCGCGCCCGAAACAGTTCCCACTGCCGTCTACGAAGACGGCACCGAGCAAATCCTCGACACGGTCACGCTTCGCTTCACCGAGTTTACCGTGGGCGAGAGAGGTCCTGCGGCTATGCCGGGCGACCTGCCTGCGACGAGCGGGTACACTTATGCGCTCGACATCTCGGTCGAGGAAGCCGAAGCGCAAGGAGCGACGGGGGTTCGGTTCGACCCTCCCATCCCCACGTACGTCGAAAACTTCCTCGGCTTTCCGGCCGGAACGCGAGTTCCTACCGGCTATTACGATCAGGAGCGTGATGTATGGGAAGCGAGTGAGAGCGGACTCGTCATCGACTTGCTCGGCGAAGAGGCGGGTCTCGTCACGATCGACCTCGACGGCGACGGAGTCGCTGAGAGCGCCGAGACGCTGGAAACTCTTGGCATTGGTGAGTCTGAACGCCAAGCGTTGGCCGAGACCTACGAGCCAGGAACATCGCTCTGGCGCGTCGCGCTTCCTCATCTCTCCATTTGGGATCTCAACTGGCCCTTCAGTCCCCCTGGAGATGCTGTCCCACCCCAAGGAGAGGTGAGTCAAAGTGGACCGGACGACTGCCGGCGAAGTGTGAGCGGCTCGATCATTGGTTGCGAAGACCAGTCCCTGGGCGAAGAGATCGCGATCGTTGGGACGCCTCATCGCCTTCGCTACCAAAGTGAACGTATGCCGGGTCGAAGGGACAGGAACGCCCTGACACTCTCCATCGATCCGTCGAACGTTCCTGCGAGCGCCAAAGCGCTGATGGTCGAGGTTGACGTGCTCGGCCAGCTCCACACCGAGAGACTGGACCTCCCGCTACCGGTTACTTGGGTGTTCGAATGGAACGGTGAGGACGCTTACGGACGCTCATGGCAAGGCCGGCAAGAAGCGCGGGTGCGTTTTGGCTACGCGTACGACGGAGCGTACCAGCGGACACAGCGATTCGGTGTGTCAGGGGACGGGGTCCCCATCACCGGCGACCGCGCGCGCGCCGAGGTTGTTCTTTGGACCCAATGGAGCGGACCGCTTGGTGGGTTCAATTTGAATGCGGCTGGGCTCGGAGGCTTCAGTTTCGACGTGCACCACGTCCTCGATGCGCGGGGAGGAGTCCTCTACCGAGGTGACGGAGTGCAGCGGACGGCTGAGCTTGCGGGCGGCGTCATCGAGCGCATCGCAGGCACGGGCACTTCTGGTTTTGGCGGGGACGGTGGCCCTGCGCTCTCGGCCGAGCTCGACAGTCCGCATGGCGCAGTGGTTCGGCCCGACGGGGCGATGCTGATCGCCGATGAAAGCAATCATCGTATCCGCATTGTCTACCCCGACGGAACCATCGGAACATTCGCCGGAACTGGCCGGACCGCACCACTCGGAGACGGCGGACAAGCTCTTGAAGCTGCTATCAGCGCGCCGCTCGGTCTTGCGCTGGGACCTGACGGATCCCTTTACGTGGCGGAGCGGGGGACGGGTCGCGTTCGGCGCATTGACGCAAGCGGCGTCATCACGACTTTCGCTGGCGGAGGCACTCCAGCCGACGGCCTGGGAGATCACGGTCCGGCCACGCAAGCGAGATTCTTGGAGCCGCACTCCCTTGCCTTCGGGGCGGATGGCGCGCTCTACGTGGCCGACAATGACGGTCACCGGATTCGGGCGGTCACCACCGATGGCTTGATCCATACAGTCGCGGGCACAGGAACGGCGGGTTCTTCGGGCGATGGTGGCCCCGCCACCCAGGCTCAAATCAATTCGCCTCTTGGAATCGTGGCGGGGGCGGACGGCAGCCTGTTCATCACCGAGTATGACGGGCACCGGGTGCGTCGCATTCGGCCTGATGGCCGCATCGAGACCATCGCGGGCACAGGACAATCTGGCTTCGCAGGTGACGGCGGGCCCGCAATCCTGGCGCGACTCCGGTATCCCCATTCGATCGCGCTCGGGCTGGATGGCAGCCTCTACATCACTGATGAGGGAAACAATAGGGTCCGAAGAATTCGTCAGGACGGAACGATCCTGACGGTCGCTGGAGATGGCCGGACCACGAGCTCTGGAGACGGCGGTTCACCTTTGGCGGCTGGGCTGCGCCAACCCCGCATCGTTTACCATCATGTCGACGGGACTCTGTGGATCCTCGACTACGCATCCTCAGTGGTACGGCGCATTCGGCCACCGTTTCCATCACTATTGATTGGCGAAACGCTGGTCGGATCGAGCGATGGAAGCGAGGCCTACATTTTCGACGCGGACGGGCGACATCTTCGCACGCTGGACGCGCTCGGAGGTCACACGCTCTGGAGTTTCCAGTACACAAACCGAGGAACGCTGGCGGCCATCGCCGATCCTTGGGGGAAGAAGACTGTCGTCGAGCGAGATAGCCAAGGAAGAGCGACAGGGATCGTCGGTCCCTACGGCGCACGAACTGCGCTTGAGCTCGACACGAACGGCTTCATCGCAGGTCTCATCAATCCCGCGGGCGAAAGAACTGTGTTCCAGTTCAGCGCAGACGGCCTTCTCCGTGAGTTCGCCCGCCCGCGCGGAGAGTCCCACAAGTTCACCTATGACGCGATGGGGCGCCTGCTGTCAGATGCAAGCCCTAGCGGATTGGTTCAGACCTTGGCGCGCGAGGAGAGCCCGGGGCGAACTCGAGTCACGCTCGAGAAAAACGGAGAGCGCGCCGAGGTACACGAGACAGTGCTCGGCGCTGCCCCCACGGACCGCGTGAGAACGTTGAGGGAGGCAACGGGAGTTACCTCCACCCTCACGGCCTCCGCCAACGCAGCGACGGTGGAGACCCCCACGATGAAGCGGACCTCGAGCTATTCGGCGGATCCGCGCTTCGGCACGCTCGCGTCTTACGCGTCGAGCGAGCGCATCGATTGGCAAAGTGGCACACGCACAGATGTCACGCGAACCCGCGGAACACGGGAAAACCTAGGAGGAGTACTTGGGGCGTCTTTGGGCGCTGGGCTAGGCGGTGCTGTAGGTGGCTTGCCGGGGCTGGGGATCGCTGGGCTGCCTATTGGGGCCTATCTCGCAGCGATCGGAGGCGTTGGGTTTGGACTAGCAGGACGTGGTCTTCAAGACGGATTGGAAGACGTTTGCCAGTGAAATCGAAGACAAGAGATCTGCTGGTAACCGCAGGAGTCTTCATGACCGGAATGTTAGTTTCTGGCTTGATCTTGCGTTTTGCTAAGAATCTTCTAGGGAGAGAGGATCCATCCGAGCGAACATTGGTGCAGCTGGTTTCGTATGGGGCGATGACGGTGGCTCTGATTGTTGGTTATGCCATTGCTGCCAGGATTTACTCACGAGCAACTCAAGGCGACCGACTAGGGCGCGTGATCACGAGAACATTCGAAAGGCTCCAGGGACAAGAACGAGCGAATCGAGATTAGTTTCACGGGCATCCCCGCCCCCCCCGCGCGGGAGGTCCGAGGAGGGGCCCGCGCGGGCGCTCAGTCAAGCCTGAGTGCCGACGGCCGCATCGCATAAGGAGCCTTATCGGCGCTGCGCCGAGCGAAGCGACTTTTCGCGCGGGGCGGCGAGGGTGAGTGCAGTGCGGGCTGAGTGCTGGTGGGTAGCCGTCAGGCAGGCGTCCGGCGAGTCGAGTCACGCTGCTCCCGGGGCGCGGGGGCTGCAAGGGGGGGAGCGAATGCGGAACGCCTGGCAATCGGGCGAGGAAAGGATCTCGCCAATGGACTGAAGGCCGGTGAAACGAAACTCCAATGGCCGAGCAAACTTCCTGACTTCAAGGCGGAGTGGAAGATGAACTCAGTTTTTCTTCGCCAATGAATGCGGAAGGGGCAACCGATTCGAGATGTTTCCTCGCTCCAAAGGGTGGCGGGAAGCTGCGCCTCAACTTCGATCGCATCTTGGCCGGATTTTTGGGCACCTCAGCCCAAACCTCAATGCGCGCTCGTTACCCCTCATTCATCCCCAGCCCCGCCAAGATCTTTGGAACGGACTTTTCGATGCGCGCGGCGCGCGTGGCGGATTGTTTGGCGCTTGTGAAGTAGAGGACGTAGCCGCGTTGGCGGCCGGGGGTGAGGGAAGAGAAGGCCTTTGCGAGCTTCTTGTTCTTCTTCATGGCGAAGGTGAGCTCTTCGGGGAGCTCGAGCTCGCGCTTTGCTGGGAAATCTACTTTCAGGCCGGCCTTTTCTACGGCGATGGCCTGCTTCACATAGGATCGGAGGACCGTCTTCTTGATGTCCGCTTCGCTCCGGAACTCGAGGCGCAGGGCGGCCTGAGTGTTTTCGCCTTGGGTCCGGAGCAGGCCATGGGTGTCCTTGAGGAGCGCGCCCTTGAAGAACATGAGCGAGCAGTGTTCCTTGAAAGGCTGGACGATGGCGACGTTTTTTCCGTCCACCGAATAGCAGGGCTTTCCCCATTTGAGAGTTTCGTCGAGACCCGCGTCGAGCAGGATGCTCCTCAGCTTCTCGATTTCGCCGCGCCACGTCTTCTGACGGCCCAGAAACGCATCCACACCCGGGTCTCGACCGCTCATCTCGCCATGTTCGCGCTTGGGGAGAGGCGCGGCAAGTCACGATGGGTGGGGCGAGGGTGGGGGAGAGCTAAACGAGTCGGGTGACTCGCCAAGAGAGAGCCGAGGCGCGACGCGCCGCGCGGGCGGCCGAAATGAAAGAGAGCCCGGCTGGATCGCGCCTCCCGCACCTTGGGTGCGCTGGCGCGACCGCTGGCCGAGCTCCCTTTTGGATGCCGAAGCTTATTCCGGCACGCAGAGTTCACCTTCGCTCGTGAGATCGAAGGTATAACCGTCGGGGCAGTCGCCGTCGTCGTTCGGGGGGCCGACGCAGATGTACTCGCCTTCGCTCGAGAGATAGAGCTCGTAGTCCGCGATGGGGCAATCGTCGCCGGGAGGAGGCGGGCAATCGTCAGGCTCGACGAGGATCGTGTCCGTTTCGCCCTTCGCCGGGGAGGCGTGGACGTAGTCGATGTCCGTCTTGCAAAGGCCCGAGCCGCCGAAAGCCTCCGAGCGAATCCAGAGCTCGTACACCATACGGAAGTCCCACTCGGGCGCGTCGGGGCTGTCCGAATAGGTGGCAGGATCTTCAGGGCAGGGCGAGTTTTCGATCTCGCAGTAGCCGCAACCATTGAGATTGCGGTGCAGGGAGGAGCTCGCGGCGATGATGTCGTCAGTATCACCGACGAACATCTTTCCTTCCCCGCCCGTTACGCCGAGGGACCCGTAGCCACAAGCGACGCTGTCGTCCTCGGAGATGAAGTCGACCTTCATGTGGAGGGAGAGGTCGTCGTCACAGTTGTAGAGCTTGAGCTCGACGTGGTCGCTGCCGACAAGATCTTTGAAGGTGTGCCCGTACTTCGGCGCCTTGTCGGGCTTGTTCATCTTGTCGTCCATCTTCGGGTCCTTGGGGCCCTTCGCAGTCCAACCTGTCTCTTCTGAGCACTCGCCGTAGACGGTGTCGACGAAGTCAGGATCGAAGGTCACGCGCACATGGACGTACTCGGTGCCCTGATTGACCTCGGTGATGTATTCGACAGTGGCCGAGGGGGTCGTCTTCCGCGTCTCGCCGTAGAAACACTCCACGCCGGCGTCGATGACCTGGACGTCGCCTCCCTTGAGGAAGCCCGAGTCGTTGCAGCCACCGCCAGGCGGCGCACACTCGGACGCGGTTTCGGGACCACAGCCGGGCTTGAGAGGACCCGCAGTCGTGCCACCGCCGACGATGGGCGTGACGGGGATGAGCTGGCGACCGTCGCTCGTCTTGCCGTCGCCGCCGCTGCTTCCTTTGCCGCCATTTCCACCCTCGCCATCGTCTCCGCCTTTTCCGTCGCTTCCGCCTTTATCGCCGGAATCTCCGGAGTTCTTACCGCCGCTTCCCTTGGGACCGGGGCCCTTCGAGCCTCCATCCGTGAAGTCGTCGGCGCTGCCGCCGCAGGCGGCACTCACGAGGCCGGTGAGCAGGGCGAAAATGGATGCTTTTTGAAGGAGTCTGCGCTTGATCATGGGCTTGGTCGCTTTCTCGACTCGGCGAGCGCCAAAGTCGGGTCTCGTGTGTCTCGTGCGAAAAAAGGGCCGGTTCTGGAGGGTGGAAGCCGGGGGTTCATTGATGAGTAGGAGGAATGGATGAGCTAAAATACATGACAGATCTTCATCATTTGATGATATCCACGTCGAGGGGACAGCCGAGCGAGTAGAAGAGTTGTTGGCCGCGGCTGCGCACCTCCGAGCAAGCTTCGGGGCAGAGCTCGATGCGCTTGGGGTCATCGGGGTTGTCGAAGAAGTATCCGAGGCCACCCTTCGCACAGGCGTCGACGTCCTCGACTCGCGCGAAGCCTGAGTAGGTGCAGGCGGTGTCGACGTAGGCGACGGTCGAATCGTCGTAGTTCAGGGGTTCGGACGTCGTGCTCCGGACGATCTCGAAGTCGCAGGGGATCTGAGCGGAGATGCGAATGCGCCGGAATGCGTCGAGGACCTGATCCTGATTGTCGAGGTCGGCGAGATAAGCCGAGCCCGTGCCGCCGGCCTCAGCGATCTTGTTCAAGTTGGTGAGCGAAGGACCAACGCCGAGGACGTAGGTGAGAAGGCCTGTCTCTTCGTAACAGGTCTGGGCCGCCTGGATCGCGTCTTTGAGAGTCGGTGAGCAGTCGGGAGTCGCGGGAGCTTTCGGCTCGCCATCGGTGACGAGGAGAATCGAAGTAAACGCACTTTTCGCCTCTTTGCGGTGCTCGACAGCGAGGTCACAGGCGGCGCGGATGGCTGCGCCCGTGGGAGTTTCGCCGGTCGGCTGTTGCGCCTCGAGGGCGGAGATGACCTCCTCTGCGTGGTCCGGCAGGACCCCGAAGGGCACGGCGAGATTGCGATAGTCCTTCGGGTCACAGCTCGTCTCTTTGAGGGGCATGTGGCCGAAGTAGCTGAGCCCGATGCCGATGCCGGCGCTCTCTTCGGCTCTCAGGAAGGAGTCGAGGGCGCCGCGCACGATGTCGATGCGCGTGGCCCCGGTTCCCTCATCGACCTTCGTCGACATCGAGCCTGACTCATCGAACACGAGCAGGAGATCGAGGGCCGCGGCTTCTCCTTCAAAGACAGAGCCAGAACAGCCTTCCGCCAAACTCAGGGCGCGGCATTGTCCGTTGGGCTCTCGCCCGTCGAGATCTTGGTCGACTCCGGAGCCCGACCCTGACCCTGTCCCGCTGCTTCCCGTGCCGCTTTGCAGGCCGTCGTCGTCGTTGTTTCCAACGATGAGCCCGCCATCGTCCTCCGCATCGGAACCACAGGCAACGGCAGCGAACGAAATGCCAAGAACCGGCAGCAGGGCCCGGGCCAGGCCGCGCGATAGGGATTGCATGGGAAGCTAGGTGACGGCGGGCTTCCGGCGCGGCTCAAGAAAATGAAGAGGGAAATCCCCGGGCCGGGACGTGGCCGGGCCACCGGGATAGAAAAAGCCAATAGAATCAAGGACAAGCGCGTCAGTGCGGATCGCCTCGAGCTCCGCGCGTCCCCGGGGACTTCCTCGGCGCGCCTCCGGGGAGAAGCAGCCCAAGCACTTCTGTGCGAATTTTGAGCCGCGGATGGCGACGGATGACACCTTACCCAAAGTGCTGCCCGCCTCCGCTGTCAGGTCCACGACGAGCTCCGGCTCGGTCGTTCCCTTGCGCCCGGAGATCGCGATCGCACAGGGGCTCAAGGACGGCGAGCCCTGGGCCGCTCACGCGCTCTTCGAGCGCTACTCCGCCTCGACCTTACGCCTTCTCCGCCGCGTGCTCGGTCACGAACGTCATGTCGACATGGACGACGTGCTCCACGACGTGTTCGTCGAAGCTCTGACGAGCGCTCACACGCTCAAGGACCCGCTTGCGCTCGGCGGATGGCTCCGGAAGCTCGCTGTCCATACAGCGTACCGCACGATTCGGCGGCGCAAGGCGCGGCGCTGGCTCGTGTTCTGGGAGCCGAGTGAGCTGCCCGAGGTAAGCCACGACGCTGTCGATTATCCCGCGCGGGAGGCCTGCCGCGCTGTGTATCGAGTCCTTGAGCGGCTCTCCGCTGAAGAACACCTCGCCTTTGCCCTTCGGCACCTCGAAGGCCAGGAGCTCACAGAAGTGGCACAGAACCTCGGGGTTTCCCTGGCGACAGCGAAGCGAAAGCTCGCGAAAGCTGAGCAGCGATTTGAGATGTTTGCGTCCCGTGAGCCGGGCCTCGGCTCATTTTTCGTCGATAAGGAGGCGCCATGAGGTTTGATGCGGAGCGCCTGCGAGCTGAGCTCGAACGGATGGAGGAGGAGCCCGAGCTCCTCGGGCGGGTAGGAGCGCGCCTGAGCGCCTTGGAGAGGAAACGGCAGACCCCGAAGCTCTTCTGGGGGCTGGCCTTTGCTTCCTGTTTGGTCGCGGGACTTGCGATTTTCTTTGTGGCGCGGCCGAGCCAGGAGCTCCGGGTCATCGCGCGCATTGACGGCAGCGAGAGCAGCATCGTCGGGCGCTGGGTCAAGACGGGCGAAGAGACGCGCCAGGTGCACTTCTCCGACGGAAGTCAGCTCGCGCTCTTCCCGAACACCGAGGTAAAGGTCGAGAGCGCGGATCCCAAACAGACGCGGGTTCGTCTGGGTGAAGGCCGGACCCATGTCCACGTGATCCATAACAAGGCGACGGACTACCGGTTTGAGGCGGGACCTTTCGAAGTTCGAGTCACCGGAACCAAGTTCGACTTGGCCTGGCAATCCAAAGAGAAGCACCTTGAGCTTGTGTTGCTCGAAGGAGGCGTCTTGGTGACAGGACCCGGGCTCGAAGCGCCACGCAAGGTCGGCCCAGGGGAGTTCTTACAGCTCGATGCGGTTGATACACGGGCGGATGGAGCGCCTGACGAGGAAGCTCGAGGAGAGGAGAAGATCGACGCTGGCGCGGACGCAGGAGCGGACGAGCCGTCTCCTGAGATTTCAAGGGAGGCTTCGGCGGAGTCGCCTCGGCAACCCAAGGAACACGCTCTCGGGGCCGCTCGCATCGAGAAAAAGGACGTGACCGATCCCAAAGGGCCCGCTCCGGCGAACGTGGAGGGTGCCAGCTGGCAAACGCTCCTCGAATCGGGGCAGCGTGGCGCTGCGGTGCGCGCGGCGGAGGCGCGAGGGGCGGCGAGTGCGCTGAGTCTCGGGTCGAGCTCTTCTCTCTTCGCCCTGGCTCAGGCGGCGCGCCTCGAAGGATCGCCTCGGTTTGCTCGGGAGCTTCTGCTTGGGCTTCGTGAGACCCGGGGGGAGCGTGGACAAACTGCGTTCTATCTGGGAAAGATCGCATACGACCAGCTTGGGAATAAAGCTGAGGCAAAGAAGTGGTTCGAGACGTATTTGCGCGAGGCTCCGACCGGCACGTTCGCGGAGCAAGCTTGGGCGCGGCTCTTCGAACTCGCTGGCTCGGGAGAACAAGGCAGGAAACTCGCGCGCGAGTACCTCGAGCGGTATCCCTCGGGCGCGTCCTCCGCGCGAGCGCGTTCGCTTTTGCACTGACCCTGAGCTCCTGGGCGAGTGCGGCGGAGCGAGTGCTCGTCGTTGTATCGCCGGAGCAGCAGGGTCACGCCGAGCGCATAGAAGAAGAGCTCCACGTGCTCGGCTATTCGACCTCACGGGCTCAGGCGACGTCGCCTTCCCTTGAGAAACTGCGCTCAGGTGAGGTCGACGCTGTGGTCGTCGTCGAGGGCCCTCATCAGACCAAGTATTATGTTCTTCGGCAGGGAGAGGTCATCGTCGAGACTGAGCTCGAGGATGCGGAAGATCCTGATGCCGTGCCCGTGAAGACGGCGGAGGGCGTTCGCTCGACGCTCCGAGCTGAGGCGGAGCGGACGCGGCCCGAAGTTCCTCGAGCCGAGATCAGCGCTGGGCTCCTCTTCGACGCAACGACGTACACTCAGCCTCGCCTTGGCTTCGAAGGGACCGGGCTCTTTCGGATCACGAACGGGTTTTTTCTCGGCCCCCGGATCCGGGGCACGATCAAGAGCGACTACGGCGAGCGGAACTCTGAGCTCGGGGCGTCGAACCTGGTCTTGGGGCTTCTCGGCTGCGGTGTGCTGCCAGCGAGCAGTGTCGTGAGGTTAGGGCTTTGTGGGTCGGCGGGCGCTCGAGCCATCTTCCTGAGCGGTGTCCGGGGCCCGCAGAGGGGAGAGGGCGCGGGGGCGATCTGGGGACCGGTGTTCGGAGGGGCAGCGAGCATGACCTACGAGCTCAGCGAGCACTTTGCGCTCCGGAGCGCGCTGAGCGTCGACGTGGGCTTCGGGGCGCACAGTGGCCCGGAAGAGTTGCCGCGGCGCTCGACGGATCTGCTCGCTGAGGAAGGGCGTTCGTCCTATTTTGGCGTCGACGTCGGGCTTGGGTTCTCGGCTGTTTACCTGCTCCGCTGAGGCCTGCTGCCCTTTTTCGCGCCAAGGCTACCCCGGCGAGCAAGTCGCGGGCGAGGGCTGAAATGAGCAGCCCTGTCGTCTTCAGAAGCAGCTACAGCCGCTGCCGCTCGAGCAGGCGAGCAACGCGAGGGCCTTCGGCAGAGACGAGCCAAAGTCGTCGATGACGTCGCGACAGGTGTCGGGACGATAACAATCCACTCCCGAACAGCCCTGCTCCGCAACGCAGGCAAAAATGCGCCAACAGCCCGAGTCCCCCAGGCAGCCAAGAATTTCGCTGCCACAGGTCGGGCACAGACACTGCCCACAAGCGGAACCGAGTGTGCTCTCACAGAGCGAGAGGAAAGCCCCGCCCACTCCTTGGTTGCCTGCACTGCCGCCGGCATTTGCAGATCCGCCGCCGCCCGCCAGTGCGCCGCCTGCCCCAGGCCTTCCCCCGGAGTCGATGCCGCCCGAGGCGATGCCACCGGAACCGGCTACGCCACTACCGCCCACGCCGCCGCCACCTGAGCCGTCCAGGCCGCAAGCGCCGCAATCCAGGGCCTGTAGAGTACAAACCTCGTCCCAATAGTTGGTGCAACAGAAGGGATCGGTTTGGCAGACGCAGGCTAAGGTCTCCGGATCGTCGCAGCTTCCGAGGCCCGCGGGGCCAGGGCGGCAGCAGTTCGGAGAGCTGCCTCCTGCGCCCGGACCCGCTCCGCCGCTCGATTGTCCTCCGGTGGGCTGAACCGAACCACCGACCGCCACCCCACCCGTGTTGAGCTGACCGCCAGCGGGGAAGGAGCCACCGGCGCTGGCTCCGCCGACGAACTGGCCGCCGCCGGTGGAATAGCCGCCCGTATTGCCGCGACCACCTGTCGCGGGGTCGCGCCCCCCGCTCCCGGAGTCGCCCTCACAAACGCCGCACTCTCCGAAAGTCACGGTGAGTGCGCAGCGCGGCGACCAGCGGTCCGTACAACAGGCAGGATCGAAGCCACACACACACTCTTGGATCCCGGCATCAGAACAGCCTGGCCCCGAGTGAGGGGAGCAACAGTCATGAGAGGGGCCCGTCGACCCTCCGGCGCCGGGGAAGCCCTCCGAGGAGTCCGTACGGGCTCCGCAGGCCCCCAGAAAGAGAGAGCCGCCGAGCAATAGGGCTGCGGACCGAACGAAGCGCATACTGTCGCCAGGGTAGCAGGTCTCCCGGCAGGGGGCGAAGAAGGAGAGTCCGGATTCGCAAGGGAAGGGCCGGGGGCTTGCGCCCGTAGCGGCCGAGAACTAGACGCGGGGGCCGTCCGAGCGCGAGGCTGCCCATGGATCTCATCAATATTGAAGGACTCGAGCTCCGTTGCATCGTGGGGCTCAGGTCCCACGAGCGACACCGGGAACAGCCTCTCCGCGCCGATATTTGGCTCGGATTGGACCTCTCGGCCGCTGCGCGGAGTGGTCGGATCTCCGACACCGCTGACTATGGCAAAGTCGCGGATGCTGTCGCTTCGTTACTTCGGTTCCGTGAGTACCGCCTGCTCGAGGTAGCGGCGGAGGAGACCGCGGCCTTTCTCTTCGCAGGTTATTCGTTCATCAAGTTCGTGCGCATCCGCCTCCAAAAGCCGGAGGCCCTGGCGGGACGCGCTCGGACCGCGGCTGTTGAGATCGAACGGACCCGCGGAGCCTTCGGCGCTGTCGAAGCGGCCACGCCTTTTGGATCACGGGTCGAACTGCTGCGGACAGGAGAAGCGACCATCGAGCTGCTCTGGATCCGACCCGGGGGAGAGGTTGATCTCGCAGCCGATTCGCCGCACCTCGATTGGATTCCCGGGGAGACGTCGGCGGAGACTTGGACCCCAGTGATCCGTGAGCCCGGTGAGTCGTTCCGGGTCGTCGCGCGTCCTGACGAAGGCATGACGATCGCGCGGTGTTTGCGTCACGAACTCTCCCGATCGGGATCGTGAGCACTCTGTAGATCTCGCTGACGTTTTTCATCTTCCCTTCTCGATCTTGATGGAGTACCGAACGCTCTATCGCGAGGCGAAAACTCGGGGGATCCAAGGCGACGGAGGCGGTTCTGGGAAACTCATCAGAAACAAAGCGTTGGACGCTTCTCCCGCCCCGAGATGTGAAGCGTCGGAAGCGCGAGGCGACCCGCTTTGAGACCTTCCGCATTCCGGCGCTACGAGTCCCCGAGCTCGACCCGACCACTGGCGCCCTCGACCCCGAGGACCGTGAGCTTTCGGAACTGCCCATGGGCCCGGAGTCTCGGGTGACCGATCGGGGGCCGGTGAGCGGGATCGAGCCGAGCTCCCTCGAGCTCGAGCTAAACTCCGCGTTCCCGACCCTGCCTGCCCCCTCGAGCGCAGTCCTGGCAGAATATTCTGTCACTGAGCGAGCTCCGCCCCCTTGGCATCATGCGTCAGAAGAAGAGATCGACACCTGGGGACCAGAAGAGTGGATCGACGAGGACCCCTCGGACGTGTAGCCTCCCGCGCCCGGAGGTTTTCATGCATCGACTGTTCGCTCGTCTTTCTCACAAGCTCCCGCTTGTTTTGGCGGTCCTGACGATCGTCTCTCTTTCAACCTGGTCGAGCATTGCCTCGGCAGCGGGACGCGTCGTCTGGAAGCAGACGACCGTCGAAGAGAAGGGCGGCGATGGCGAAGGAGAGAAGGGCTATTGGCGCCTCGACCTCGAGGTGCATCTCTCGCGCGCTCCTGACGTCGCTTATTACCCGGTTCGCTTCGAGTTCCAGCCGACTGCTTACTACGAGCGTGCGCTCGTGGACGGCCGCGAAGGACCTCAGGAGATGACCCAGCAGCTCACCGGTCAGCAGTCGCTCATCGAGAGCCAAGATCTCGGCTTCATGGATCCTGGCACCGGCAAGACGCAGTCGCGGACCCGCTTTACCTTCAAGGTCACCCGCGGCCACGGTTACGTGGCCGGCGAATACAAAGTGACCCTGCGTGACGCAGCGACTGGCTCCGTGATCGGCGTCCCGACTACGCTCAAGTTCAAGGGTCAGAACAAGATCGTCGATCGCCGTTCAATGGTGTTCCAGGCCAGCGACACGAAGAAAAAGAAGAAGGCGGCTGAGCCGGAGAGCGCGCCTGCGCCCGCAGCGGACGAAGAGGAAGAGGACTACACGCCGGCTCCGCGCGACGAGAGCTCGGAAGGCAATGAGCCGCCGCCCGTCGAAGGACGTCCTGGGGGCGGTTGTAGCGTTGGACCTCAGGGAACGACCGGGGGCGCCGCGCTGGGCCTGTTCGGGCTCCTCACGATCGCAGGGCTCGCGAGCCGAGCCGCCCGCCGCTCAAGGATCGGATGAACGAAGTCGGACATGTCACCGAGCTCCGTTACGGTGACAAAGAAATCTACCTCATCGGTACCGCCCACGTCTCCCAGAAGAGCGTGGAGGAAGTCGAGAGGGTCATCCAGGAAATTCGGCCGGATACGGTGTGCGTCGAGCTCGACGAGCAGCGGCACCGTATGCTTGTCGATCAGGACGCCTGGAAGAAGCTCGATATCTTCCAGGTCATCCGCCAAAAGCGCGTCCTCTTTCTCTTGAGCAGCCTCGCGCTCGGCGCCTACCAGCGAAAACTCGGGGAGAAACTCGGGGTTCGACCGGGCGCCGAGCTCCTCGCGGCGGTCAAATCAGCGGAGGCGGTCGGGGCTCACGTGGTGCTCGCTGATCGCGACATCCAGGCCACCCTGAAGCGGACCTGGGCGAACCTCGGCTTCTGGGACCGGGTGAATATCACCGGGGGGCTCATCGCGGCGCCCTTTGAGACCGAAGAGATCGACGCTGAGAAGATCGAGTCCCTCAAGGATCAGGACACGATCGGTGAGATGCTCAAGCAGGTCGCCGCTGAGCTCCCGAAGATCAAGACCCCGCTCATCGACGAGCGCGACGCCTACCTCATCTCGTCGATCCGGGAGGCTCCCGGGACGAAAATCGTCGGCGTCGTCGGCGCAGCCCACGTCGAAGGCATGGTTCGTGCTCTCGACAAGCCAGTCGATCGGACTGAGCTCGCGACCATTCCACCGCCCTCGCCCTGGACCCGGATTCTGGGCTGGCTGATTCCGGTCCTCATGCTCCTGGCCTTTTACAAGGGCTACCAGGACCACGCGGGGGAGCGGCTCGAGGAGATGCTCCTGGCGTGGGCGATTCCGACGGGCGCCCTGTCCGGCATTTTTACGGTCGCAGCTCTCGGTCATCCCATCACGATCGTCACAGCTTGTGTCGTAGCGCCTATCACGACGCTTCACCCAGCGATCGGAGCCGGCATGATCACAGGTCTCGTGGAGGCCTGGGTGCGCAAACCGACCGTAGAGGACTGTGAGAAGGTCGCCGAAGCGGTCAGCAGCATTCGTAGCGCCTACGCGAATCGCGTCACGCGCGTCTTGATCGTGAGTGTTCTCTCGTCGCTCGGTGCGGCGCTCGGCGCCTGGGTCGGTGCGACGTGGGTTGTCTCCCTGCTCTGAGAATGCTTGAGCTCATCGATAAACAAGCCCTCCTCGATGAGGTGAAGAAGCGCCTCTCGGAGCAGCTCGAGCGCCTGACCCAGGAGCAGAGAAATACTCAGGCCGGTGTGGTCCACGAGGACAATCGCGCGGAGGGCGACAAGGACATGCGCTCCACGGAGGCGTCCTACGTGGCCCGTGGGCAGGCGGCCCGGGTCGTCGAGCTCCTCGACGAAGTGCGGCTTGCGGGTTTGGTTCAGCCGAAGCGTTTCCAGGATTCTGATCCGATCGCCTGGGGCGCTCTCTTCTCTCTCGAGGACGAGCAAGGTGCCCTCTCGCATCACCTGCTCATGCCCGGGGGCGCTGGGCTCAGCCTGCGCGTGCCCCTCGGCGCGCCTTCGGCACAAGAAGTCACCGTGACCCTCGTGAGCGCCCGTTCGCCTCTTGGCCAAGCGCTCATTGGCCTCCTCGTCGGCGACATCGTCACCCTCGACGCCGAGACCAAAAGCCGCGAGTGGACCCTGGTGGAGGTGGCTTAGGGCGCGCGAATGCGGGCGACCGAGGGCAGCCCGCATTCACGGCATTTTTGTTACCTGCTCTAGAAACCCTGCTGGGTGATCACGACCTGGAGCTGGTTGTTCGACTTCTTGGCGACTGCCCAATGGGAGCCTGGGCTCGCTGCGTTGCCCAAGGCGGCCGGTGAACCGACGAAGGTATTGTTCCCGATCGGCGTAAAGGCTTGCCAAACCCCGTTGATCTGGCTCGCCTGGTAGATGCGGCCGTTGCCCTTGAGATAGAGGGTAATCTTCTCTTCGGTGTCGTACTCGGCAGCCGGGTCCGTGGTGATCGTGACCCCGTTCGTCGGGATCTGTGACCAGTTCGCCTCCCAGGAGTTCGTCGACGGATTGAACCGAGCGCGGAAGATACGATACTGCCCGTTGTTGACGGCTCTCACGAACAGCTCCACACGATTGTTGATCAGGGTCGCGTTGGCGAGAGCTGGAGCACCTTGCGCGACCCAGCCAGCTGGAAGGTTCGGGGCCTGGTACTCTCCGCTCCAGTTCGAGTTGTTGATGGGATTCGCGAGGCTGCCCGTGAGCGGGTTTCGCCGGAGATAGAGGACGTTATTCGCCGTTCGACCGACGAGGTAGAGCGAGCCTCCTGCGAGGGTTGTCGCTGGTGCGCTCGCGAAAATGCGCTGTCCTACGACCGTCCAGCCGATGACGGAGGTCGACGCCGACGTGTAAGGATGAGTCGAGTCCGCTTTCCAAGTGGAAATATAGAACTTGTTGTCAGACTTCCGCCCGAACACGGCAAACTGGTAGTTCAGCTGCCCGACGGGCACGTTGAAGGATGCGTCGAGGGACGTCGACGCAGGCTTCGAGACAAAGGTCGAGGTCCCGAGGTCGGCCCAGGGAAGCGGAGGCGCGGAGCGATGGTAGAGCACGCGGTAGCGGTTGGTGCCGGCGTCGCGAGCCACGATGCCAGCGCCCGGCAGGAGCCCAAAGATGGAGGGAGAATCAGCAAAACCGTTCGCGTTGTTCAGCTGGTCGAGCCAGCCTTCCCAGGGGCCCGCGAGCTGTTCCATTTCGCGGACGTCTTCGTCGGTGAGCTCTGTGGCGCATCCTCCGAGTCCGAGTGAGAGCGAGCCCAGGCCGAGCATGGCCGCTTTTCCGATGGTCCTTCTTGTGAACTTCATGAATGAGGGTCCTTTCCCGAGGGCCCCAGGGTTCACAATGAACTCCCCGCCCCCCCCCAAACAGGTAAGTAAGAATTGTGAGCGTTCTCACAAGCGAGATATCCTCAACTTATCTTGAGGGAAGAGTGTTTGTTGCTGTGGCAGCACCCCGTTAGGTCAGACTCACAAATGTATGAGTCTTTGTTCGTTCGGCTGACCGGTCGGACCACGCTGACATAACAGATGACCCGGACTATCCCTCTATGCCCCTGAGGTCTGTCGAGGGAGCGGGGGTTCCGTAGACGGAGTGCAGGAGCGAAGCGGTCGCGCGATGGAGCGCAGGAGCGAAGCGGTCGTCCGATGGAGCGCAGGAGCGAAGCGGTCGTCCGATGGATTGCAGGGAGCGAAGCGGTCGTCCGATGGAGCGCAGGAGCGAAGGAGTACAGGGAGCGGAGCGGTCGTCCGATGGAGCGCAGGGAGCGGAGCGGCCGTGCGATGGAGTGCAGGGAGCGAAGCGGTCGTCCGATGGAGTGCAGGAGCGAAGCGGTCGTCCGATGGAGCGCAGGAGCGGAGCGGTCGTCCGATGGAGCGCAGGGAGCGAAGCGGTCGTCCGATGGAGTGCAGGAGCGGAGCGGTCGTGCGATGGGGTGCAGGAGCGAAGCGGTAGGCGGTGAGTTCAGGTGAAGGCTCGGCTGGGCTCAGCCTTTTGTGACGCGCCGGGGCCACAAAAGAAGAGCGCCCCGAGTTCAGTCGGGGCGCTGTCAGATTCAGCATCGAGCAGCCGTCCGACTCAAAGCAGGTCAGCAGGCGTGGCGAGCGAGCGCAGCCGTCCGACTCAAAGCAGGTTGCGAGCGAGCGCAGCCTGCGTGCTCACGCTTCGCCGGTGATCGGCTTCGGGGGCGGCGTGAAGATCGGGCGGCGCTCTTTCTTCTCGCGCTCGCGCTCCTTGCGCTCGGTCCAGGTCGGGATCACGACGCGCTTGCGTTCGGGCATCGCGCGGCCCTCCATGCAGGCGCTGATTTCGTCCGCGTCGAGGGTCTCGCGCTCGAGGAGCCCCTTGGCGAGGCGCTCGAGTTTGTCGCGGTTCTCCGAGAGGACTTTCTTCACGATCTCGTACTGGGTGTCGATGATCGAGCGGACTTCGCGGTCGATCTCGCGGGCCGTCTCGTCCGAGTAGTCCTCACGGCGCTGTGCGAACTCGCGGCCGAGGAAGACGCTCTCCTCGTTCTCGCCGTAGGCGAGGGGCCCGAGCTTCTCGCTCATTCCGTATTCACAGACCATCGTGCGGGCGATCCGCGTGGCGCGTTTGATGTCGTCTGAGGCGCCCGTTGTGATCTCGGAGAAGACGAGCTCTTCCGCGACGCGGCCGCCGAGCAGCATCGCGATGCGCGCGAGGGCCTGGCTCCGGGTCATCGTATGACGATCTTCCTGGGGGAGGCTTTGAGTCACGCCGAGGGCCGCGCCCCGCGGGATGATCGAGACCTTGTGCACGGGATCGTTGCCCGGAACGAGGTTGCCGACCAGCGTGTGCCCGGCTTCGTGCCAAGCGGTGGTCGTGCGCTCCTTTTCGCTCATGACCATGCTGCGACGTTCAGCGCCCATCAGGACCTTGTCCTTGGCGAGTTCGAAGTCCGCCATGGTGACGGCTTCTTTGTCCTGACGCGCAGCGAGCAGGGCCGCTTCGTTCACGAGGTTCTCGAGATCAGCGCCGACGAAGCCCGGGGTGCCCGCGGCGAGGATGTTCAGGTCGACATCACCGGAGAGCGGGACCTTGCGCGTGTGGACGCCGAGGATGCCCTCGCGGCCGCGCACGTCGGGACGAGGCACGGTGATGCGCCGGTCGAAGCGACCGGGGCGCAAGATCGCCGGATCGAGGACGTCGGGGCGGTTCGTGGCGGCGATGATGATGACGCCGTCGTTCGACTCGAAGCCGTCCATCTCGACGAGGAGCTGATTCAGGGTCTGCTCGCGCTCATCGTGACCGCCGCCGAGACCGGCGCCGCGATGGCGACCAACAGCGTCGATCTCGTCGATGAAGATGATGCAGGGGGCGTGCTTCTTTCCTTGCTCGAAGAGGTCACGGACGCGGCTCGCGCCGACGCCTACGAACATTTCGACGAAGTCGGAGCCGGAGATGCTAAAGAAGGGAACACCAGCCTCGCCCGCAATCGCGCGAGCGAGCAGAGTCTTTCCGGTACCGGGCGGACCCATCATCAGCACACCCTTCGGAATGCGCCCGCCGAGACGCTGGAACTTCTTCGGATCCTTGAGGAAGGCAATGATCTCTTCGACTTCGTCCTTGGCCTCATCGATGCCCGCGACGTCCGCGAAGGTGATCTTGTTCTGAGCCTCGTTCAAAAGGCGCGCGCGGCTCTTTCCAAAGCTCATCGCCTTTCCGCCGCCGGACTGAATTTGGCGCATGAACAGGTAGAACATGGCCAAAAGGAAGAGCATCGGCAGCATGATGGTGAGCGCGCTCATCCAGAACGCACCGCCTTCATCCTTGTGGAAGGTGACGCTCACACCCTGCTCAATGAACTTCGAAGGATCGACGTCCGCGGGACCGATCGTGGTTCCCCAGGAAGTTCGCTTGTCTGGCGATTGCGCAGGATCGACGATCTCGAACTTGAAGTCGCGATCGCGGATCTGGATGTCGCGGACGTGCTTTTCGGTTTCGGGGGCTTCGACCAAGCGCAGGAAATCGCTATAGGCCATGGCCTGTGGCCCATGAACGGACGGGCTGATGAGTTGCCATACAGCCAGTACAGACACGGTGACCACAACCCAAAGGAGGAGTGTCTTTTGCGGTTGCTTCACGGGATAGCCTCGCGGTCCTTGATGATCAGCCCGCCGCCCGACTCGCCCGAGCGCCGAGAGCAAAGACTATGGCATTCAACTCTTGTCACGTCGATTCCTTCCTGAGCCAGAGCCCGCGGCCGAGGGGGACGTCCGTCCGAGCCTTCGGGTCGGACAGCGCCCGCCTGAGCTGAGCGCGCTGCTCTCGGTTTAATCCGAGGGGGATTTCGCCGCTTGCATCTTCCGCGAGGCTACAAAGTTTCTGGACGATTCCAGGGCCGAGCTCTTCGAGGAGCGGGAGCAGCTCGCGCCGGACGCGGACCCGAAGGAAGCGGGGATCTTGGTTCGACGGGTCGCTGACGCTCGGAACTCGGTGTCGTTCATTGTGGCAGAGGACCTCGGACTTTTGCGCTGTGACCATGGGGCGCAGCAGGCGGCCGGCGACCGGGGGCAGGACCCCGAGCCCTTCGACCGAGGTTCCGCGGAGCAGACGCAAGAGAACTGTCTCGGCTCGGTCTTCGGCGTGGTGGGCTGTGGCGAGGAAAGCCTCCGGGCCGAGCTCTTCATCGGCGATGCAATGGAGGGCCTCGTAGCGAGCCTCTCGGGCGCGGGCCTGGATGTTGCTGCCGGAGGGGAGGCTCAGGCGCGCGGAGCGGAAAGGGACGCCGAGCTCTTCGGCGAAACGGCGCACCAGGTCGACCTCCTCGGGCGCTTCCGGGCGGAGGCCGTGGTCGATCGAGATGGCAAGGAGGCGGAAGTCGAGTCGCTCTCGGAGAATGGAGAGACAGTGGAGCAGCGCCATCGAATCGGGGCCGCCGGAGACCGCGACGGCGAGCGCTCGCCCACGACCGATGGGACGAAGGTTCGCCTCGACGGTGCGGAGCAGAGTGCGGGGATGAGACGTCACGGGGCGAGGGCACGGGCGGCGGGCGCCGGAGCGCGGCGGTCGACGATCAGCCCGCCGCCGAGTACGCGATCTTCTTCGTAAAATACCGCATATTGGCCCGCGGAGGGGCGCGTGATCGGCTCTTTGAAGTGGACCTCGGCGCCGCCGCTCCGAGCGAGGGTGATCGTTCCGCGGCGGGGAGCTCCTTGGTAGCGGACCACGACGTCCGCCTCGAAGCTCTCCCCGAGCGGGGCCCTCAAGGTGACCTCTTCGAGAGTGAGCTTTGAGGTGAGGAGGTCTTCCTTGGTTCCGAGCTGGACGAGACCGGAAGCCGCGTCGACGTCAACGACGTAAGCGCGCTCCCCGAGAGCGACGCCTAAATTCCTTCGCTGGCCGCGGGTGAATTTATGGATGCCTGCGTGAGTTCCGACGACGGCCCCCGTGGGATCGACGATCTTTCCCGGCTGGACTCGCTCGGGAGCGCGGGCCTCGATGAGCTCGTCGTAGCGGCCGGTCGGGACGAAGCAGAGCTCCTGGCTTTCTCCCTTATGGGCTCCAGGGAGCGTGAGCGCACGAGCCCGGGCGCGCACCGTGGCTTTGTCGAGGCTGCCTAAGGGGAACACGAAGCGCGAGAGCACCTCATCGGGCAGCATGTGTAAAAAGTAACTCTGGTCTTTGGTGCGGTCGACGCCGCGCAAGAGGTCGACGCGCCCGCCTTCCTGGCGGGTGCGCGCGTAGTGTCCGGTCGCGACCTTCTCGGCTCCGAGCCGATCGGCGAGCGTGACAAGCTCGTGGATTTTGACCCCACGATTGCAGCGGACGCAGGGGCTCGGCGTCTTTCCCGCCAAGTACTCCTCGACGAAAGGAGCGACGACCTCCCGCTCGAAGAGCTCCCGTCGATCGAAGGCGTAGTGGGGAAAACCAAGGTGATCGGCGACGCGGCGCGCGTCGTGAATGTCCTCCGGAGCGCAGCAGCGGCCCTTCACCGTGTCGTTATCCGGGTAGTCCCAGAGGTGCAGCGTGACGCCGACGACCTCGTGGCCGGCCTCGAGCAGGACTGCGGCCGCGACCGAAGAGTCGACGCCGCCGCTCATGGCTACCAGGACTCGGGAACCCATGGCGTCGCCTTGCCAAAGCTCGGACCGTTTGGCCACTCAAATCGGCGCGGGCCCGTTCTGGGGGCCGGGCCTCGGAGAGCCTTCAGAGGGATCAGAGGGAAGAGCGCATCTTGAGCGCGAGCCGCTGGATCGCGCGCGTGTGGAGCCGACTGGCCCAAGATCGGCTGCAGCCGAGGAACGCCGCCACGTCATCGAGGCACTCTCCAGCCAGGTAAAATCGCCGAAGAACCTCCGCTTCGTCTTTCGGCAGCTCGTCGATTCCCTTGTTCAGGAGCTCGATGATTTGGCGCTCTTCCAGGAGCTCATCCGCCCCCGGAGCCCGATCCCGGGCCGTAATTCCGCCGTCACCGAAGGCCGCTTCCGCGAAAATCCCCACGGACATGGCCGCGACCACGTTGCCCATGTGCTTTTGAAGACGGGCCTGCGCGGCTTCCGGGCTCAGATCTTCCGGTGAGCCTCCTTCCTCGAGGGCTCCTTCGCTGGTCGCCTGGACCGCGCGCATCATTTGGACCGACTCGTAGCCGCGCCGGGACCAGGAACCCATCTTGCGCAGCCCGTCGATCATCGCGCCCCGCACGCGCAGGTAGGCAAAGGTTCGAAATCCGTGGCCCTTGTTGGCCTCGAAGCGGAGCGAAGCCTCGACGAGCCCCTGCTGGCCGTAGGCCCGGAGTTCCTCGACGTCCATCGTGATGCCACTGGCCCGCAGGTGGGACAGGACGTGCTCCACCAAGTCCAGGTTCTCCATGACGAGACTGGCGCGTTCTCCGTCGGCTTCCCCAGGCTTCGAGCTCACGGCTGGACGATACCCAGTTCCCCTCGGCCATGCCATAGTGCCGGGTGGATGGGACGCTCGAATCTGGCACTCGGCGTTTACGCGCTTGTTTGCGGAGCCTCGGGTGCTTTTGCGCTCTGGTTGTGGGGCGAGATCGGAGCGCATCCGGAGCCGTGGTTTTCGCTCCCCCCTTCGCTGAGCCACCTCTACTCGGGGACTCTGGGCGCGACGATCGGTATCGCGGTCGTCCTTCTGTCGCCGGTCCTCGAGCGTTCGTTCCGCCCCTTTCGGAACCTGGCGGCGGAGCTGGCGCCGATCGTTCGTTCGATTCCCTCGTCGCACACGGTGCCGCTCGCGATCCTGTCAGCCCTTGGTGAGGAGTTCTTGTTCCGGGGTGTGCTCGCGCCTTCGATTGGAATCATCGCCTCTTCCGTGCTGTTCGGTCTCGTCCACCAGATTCCGGGGCCGGCTCGCTGGACTTGGGCGCTATCGGCGGGGGTGCTCGGTCTTTGCCTCGCGGCGCTCTACGCAGGAAGTGGATCTCTGTTAGGTCCCGTCGTCGCCCATGCCATCATCAATGCCGTGAACTTGAGGGCGCTCAGGCGGTTCGAACCCGAAGCGAGCGCGCGCACGCCGCTCGGCGGGGTCTTGGGTTCTTTGAGCGACCGATGAATTCGGGGTTTTCTCTCGTTCCTGAGGCAGCGCGCGTGCTCATCGTCGACGATGAGCGGTTCATTCGCGATATTTTGAGCGACTTTTTGACGATGGAAGGCTACCAGGTGCGCACCGCGGAGAACGGCGCGCAGGCGCTGGTCGAGCTTTCCCGCGGGAGTTTCGACCTGATCCTGACGGACCTGAAAATGCCCCATATGGGCGGCATTGAGCTCCTGCAACACGTCGCCGAGTCTCATCCCCAGGCGCTCACCGTGATCATGACGGGCTTCGGTACGGTCGAGACAGCGATCGATGCCATGAAGCAGGGCGCCTACGACTACATTCTGAAGCCCTTTAAGGTCGAAGAGGTGGTCCACGTGGTGCAACGTGGCCTCGAGAAACAGCGCTTTGCTGCTGAGAATTTGCGGCTGCGCGAGGCGCTCAGTTTGTACAAGGTGAGCGAAGCGATCACCGCGAGCCTGAGTCTCGATCAGGTCGTGACGACGGTGATCGAGAGCGCGCTCCACGAAGTCCAGGCAGATGCCGTTTCCTTGTGGCTCGAGGACGGCCACGGGAAATACTTCGAGCGAGCCTCACTTGTGCAAGACATCGAGAAGCTCTCGCGCCCCGAGAACCCAATGGCGGAGGAAGCCGAGCCACTCCCTTCACCCGGGGTCCTTGACCCCGGGAAAGTCATCGAGCGCTTTGAATGTGACGCGCCTTTGCTCTTCGCGGGCGCGGCGGGCCTCCCGCTCTTCGAGAGCCTCCCGAGCCAGTCCCTCTCGAGCCTGCTCATTGTGCCGCTCCGGATGCGCGACAGAATCCTCGGGTTCCTCGCGGTCTCGAGCTTCACGCCGTTCCGTCGCTTCACCGAGGGCCAAAGGAAGCTCCTGTCGATCGTGGCCTCCCGCGCCGCCGCCGCTATCGAGAACGCGCGCCTCTACGAAGACCTCCGCGCCACGTTTCAACAAACCATCGAGAGCTTGGCCAACACCATCGACAAGATGGACCACTACACCCGGGGGCACTCAGAGCGCGTCGCGCTCTATGCGTCGCGCCTCGCGCGCAGCCTCGGGCTCAGCGAAAAACAGGTCGAAGTCGTACGCCACGCGGCGCTCATGCACGACATCGGCAAGGTCGGTTGTGTCTTGAACCTGAACAAGCCGGGCAAGCTCACCGCCGCCGAGTATGAGTCGTTTCAGAAACACCCGATCTACGGCAAAGAGATCCTCGACCCGATTCAGTTCCTCGAGCCGGTCATCCCGGGCGTCTATCTGCACCATGAGCGCTGGGACGGCCGGGGATACCCGCTCGGCCTGCAGAAAGACAATATCCCGCTCATCGCGCGCATCATCAGCGTCGCGGACACCTATGACGCGATGACGAGCGATCGCGCCTATCGGCGCGCGCTTCCCCACGAAGTCGCCCTGAACGAGATTGAGCGCTGCAGCGGCACCCAGTTCGACCCCGAGCTCGCCGCTGAGTTCGTCCGACTCATGGAGGACCTTCGAGAAGAGGTTGCGGCCATGGGCGTGAGCGAATAGGAGGAGCAAAGCTCCGCGTGAAAACTCTCCGCGCTTATTTTCTCGGCCGTCGCCCCTACGGCACGACCTTCGCGCTCATGGAAGGCCTCTTCGAAGCTCGACAGGCAGGCGAGATCGGCGATGTCGTCCTGCTCCTGGAACACGAGCCGGTGATCACGACAGGGCGCGGCGCAAAGGCGGAGCACGTGCTTGCTTCCCGCGAGTTTCTCGAGGCCCGTGGCATCGAGTTCCACGATACGCGCAGGGGCGGTGACGTCACCGTGCACGCCCCCGGCCAGCTCATCTGTTATCCTATCCTCGACTTGAAGCCCGACCGCGCCGATGTGCGCGCCTATGTGCAGACTTTGACGCGCGTCATGCAGAGCGTTGTTGCGCCTTTCGGCATCGCGTCCGGCACGATCCCAAACATGATCGGGCTCTGGGCAGATCAGGCGCGGCCGTCGGTTTGGGAAGGACCCGAGCAGGCGGAGGTGCCCGTGAAACTTGGGGCGATCGGCGTTCGCATCTCGCGTTGGGTGACCTCCCACGGGTTCGCCCTGAACCTCTCGACGGACCTGAGTATCTTCTCGCTGATCGTGCCCTGCGGGATCAGCGAGTACGGCGTTGCCTCTGTTACATCGCTTACGGGACGAGCGCCGACCGTCCACGAAGGGGCGAGCATGGCAGCCCATGGTCTCGCGCGGGAACTTGAGCGCGACCTCAAATGGACCGAGCTGACGTCACTGGGCGAGGGAGAGCTCGACTCCGCGATTCGCAAAGAGGCCGCCAGCCCGATTGGCGCGTGAGCCACCCCCGCAAAGACACGGGCGAGCTCGATGGCTCGAAAGGCTCGTGAGAATCAGAAACGGCTCACCGGCGGTAACCGCCCGCTTCGTCCCAGATTCCGACGAGGAGGCTGATGCACCCGAAGAAGAGGAAGGGCAAAAGCTGGAGCGACGCGATCGGCAACATCGCGTAAAAGAACAGCATCCCTACGAAAAGGGCACAGGCGACTGCCATCTTGATCGTGACCATTTTTCTCCGGGCGCAATCCTGCCGACCGCGCTCCGAAAGTAAAGGCTTGAGTTGGTTTCCGCCGATTTCTCGGAGAAAACGAGGGGCGCCCCCGGAAAGCCTGAAAAGTTCCCGGGTGGTGGAAAGACGAGCCCAAAATTATGGCTTGCTCGTCCGTCCTCACGACAATGCCCCGGCCGCGCATGGTACCGTTTTCAGCGCAACGCTTTTTCCACAGGAACGCCTAGATTATGCATTCGAAGAGAATTTGGGGGCTTCATCCGACATCCGTCGCCGCCGCGCTCGCGGTCTTGGGGACGATTTTCGCTGGTGCTTGCACCGCACCCCCGAACAAAGGGGGCCCCGGAGGCCCGGGGGACAGCGCGGATGGTGCCGGTAACGCCCCCGGAGACGATAGCGGCCAAGGCTCGGGCGGCTCGGGCGTAATCGTCGATGACGATGGCGACGATCTTGCGACCGGCGACGGAAATGTGGGCCCCGGCGCGAATCCTACGGCTTTCCCGGCTGCGGCGATCTTCGCTGATGCCAGCATTACCCCCGATCAAGTCACGGCCTTCGCCGATCCGAACGCTGGCGCGCAATCGGGCGTTTGTGTTCACGAGCCTCACCTCTCTGACGCGAATGGTCCGGGCGCGCTGTTCCCGAAGAACTGGTTGCGTCCGCGCTTCCGCTGGACGGGAGCTGGATCCGAAACTCTGTGGGAGATTCGGCTCTCTGCGAAGAGTCAGAATAACGATCTCGTCGTCTATACGAACAAGACCGAGTGGGCGATCCCGAAGGACCTCTGGCCGGCGATCGCCGAAGGCGTTCGCGATCCGATCACCGTCACCATCCGCGGCCTCGCCGGCGGGAACATCGTGAGTGGAGCCAAGGGCGACTTCGGCATCACGCAGGCGCTTGCGGGTGGCTCGATGGTGTTCTGGGGTACTTCGAGCTCCGTGCCGGGCGTGGGCGTGAGTGCCCTCTACGGATTCACCGTGGGTGATGAAGCTGTCGTGCCTGCCCTCTCAGAATCTCAGGTCACTTCAGTGAATAACGTGTTCACCGCGACCGGCTCCGATCTGCGCGGCGAGAAGGTCGCTGACGCGATCACCGGTATCGAGCCGGGGAAGGCCCAGTGCATCGGTTGTCACAACGCCACGCCGGACGGCAAGGCGATGATCTTCACCGACAACTACCCCTGGAACATCGGTATTGCGTCGCTCGAAGCTGGCACGACCGGTGCCGCTCCAGCTTACGTGGCTGCTGGTGCGCAGAAGTACTTGAAGATGCCGTTCCTCGGCACGGGTATGATGCTCCCGGCTGACACCACGAACACGACGCTCATCACGACTATGGGGCGCAACCGTGGGCTGACGGACGCTGCGAGCAGCAGCATCTACATCAACTACGGCTATAACGATCCGCCCACCTACGAGCCGAACATCCACGATCTGATCTGGATCGCTCTCGACACGGCGACCGGGCCCGATGAAACTCTGCCGGCCCCGGATGCTGGTCTCGTGACGGGACAGCCGCCGTGGAACGTCGATTACACCGGGTACGAGCGGCAGGAAGCGGCCAAGACCCGCGACGCGGCTTTGGCCGCGGGCAAGGGGACCGCCTGGGGCGTGATCGCGAGCGAGACCCTCAGCATCTCGAACCCCACGCCCGCCAAGACGAGCATGAAGGTCGCCTACGCGGTGAGCGAGTCGTCCTACGACGGGCATCCCGACTGGCACAACAACACGGCGGACATCAAGATCGCCGATCTGAGCTCCCCCCGCGGTACGGCGACGGGCGTCCCGCTCGCGGGCGCGTCGGATCCGAACTTCCTCGAGTACTACCCCGCGTTCTCCCCGGACGACAAATTCATCGCCTTTACGCGCGCTCCTGCTCCGAGCAACACGAGCCGCTGCGCGCAGGGCAAGCCGATCAGCCGTACGGATCAGTCGAGCACCAAGTGCAACAACCCGACTGCCGCGCAGTTGGGCCCGAACCCCGACGGTCCCTACTACAACCGGAACGGCGAGATTTTTATCGTGCCTGCTGCAGGTGGGACCCCGGTTCGGCTCCGCGCGAACGATCCCGTCGCTTGTGGCGGCGAGGTCAGCCCCGGCGTGCTCAACAGCTGGCCGAAGTGGTCAAGTGTGGTTCGTTCCGAGGAGAACGGGAAGGACTACTACTTCGTGATCTTCTCGTCGGCGCGGGCTTACCCGGGTCAGTTCGAGCTGACCCCGACCGAGTACACCCCGCCGATCTCGAAGAAGGCTTCGCAGCTCTACATGAGCACGATCGAGGTGGATCGGGCGACCGGCGAGGTCACCACCTACGCGGCGATCTACCTCTGGAACCAGAACTTCCTCGCTCTCAGCGACACGGAGTTCAAGGAGCTCAAGACCGCGAACCTGACGCCTGCCTGGGAAGACTTCACGATCCCTGAGGTGCCCCCGGTCGTCATCTTCAAGTGATGGAAGGAATGGCGGGCTCCTTGCCCGCCGCTCCAGCAAAGAGCGGATCTCCGAGAGGTGGTCCGCTCTTTCGCTTTGTCTCATGAAGAGCCTGGGGAGGCTCGAGGAAGGCGCCCATTCCCCCGGCGAGCGGCCCTCATGGCGCCTGAGCTGTTCGCATACCTAACCAGTGTGTTCTCTCTGGTTTTTGGCCCCGCCGCATCACTTCCGGGGCGCGCTCCCGAGCCTTTGTCTGAGTTCAGCTGCGAGGATGGGCGCGAGCGGGGGTCTCCGTCAGTGCGCCTCGGTTGGGGGAAAAGCGGGGCCGCGGTTGAACCCGGAGAGCTGACGCCCTTTCCGTGAAGCACGAAACGGCGAGCGTCCCAGGCCGCCGTCTTTCTCGTGTCCGTCATACGAGACGCAGCTTCTTCTCGGATCTCTCGGTCGTCGACGCTTCTGAGCGCGGCACGGGTCCGAGACCGCGCGCAAAAGATTGAATTCTGGCAGCGACCAGACCACCTCTCGGCGTTCGTGTGCCTTTCGCAAAGCCACAAGTGCTTCGGGTTTGTTTCTGGACTGTCTTGTAAAACAGAAATGCGTCCATTATACGGATCGCGTCGCAGGAAGCGACGGGTCCGGAGCTACCCGAGGATTTCGCCGGAGCCACTCCACGAAAGAAACGAAAGGTGAATTCGATGAAAAAGAAGGAAATGGGGTCACTAGGGCTTCGCGCAGGCGGGATCTCACTCGTGTGCGCGGCGGCGATTCTGGCGAGCGCGAGCCTCGCGGGTTGCGTCGGAGATCCGGTCTCAGAAGGGGAGGTCGAGGAGGTTGGTTCTCTCGGGCTTGAGCTGAAGGTAGCGCCGGGAGTGACGCTGAACTCCGTCCGCTATGAGATTTCTGGCAACGGCTTCACCAAGACGGGCACGATCGACACGAGCGGCGCCCCTGTCATCAGTGGAACGATCGGCGGAATTCCGGCTGGAAACGGCTACACCATCGTGCTCACCGCCAGCTCGGCGGAAGGGAACACGGAGTTTACCGGCTCCGCGACCTTCAACGTCACCGCGGGCAGGACGACGGCGGTGACGATCAGCCTGCGCGGAACCTCGGCCAGCGGAAACGGCAGCGTGAGCGTGACTGGTACCCTGAACGTGGCTCCGGTGGTCGATGAGCTCACCGTCACGCCCCAGAAGGTCTACGTCGGCAGTGAGGTGACCTTGAAGACGACGGTGCGCGATCCGGACGCTGGTCCGTCGGCGCTGACCTACTATTGGTCGACGACCGAGGGTGTGATCGACGATCCGCTCTCCCCGACCGCAAAGCTCACCAGCAATTCGCCGGGCACCGCCGCGGTCAAGCTCACAGTCTCCGACGGCGACTCGACCTCGAGCGTGACAACGACGGTGACCTTCGTTCGCGAGGAAGAGGACGAGGAGCAGCCCGCGCCCGAAGCGCCCGAACGGCCGAACATCCTGTTCCTTTTCATCGACGACTGGGGCGCCGACGCGACGGCTCTGTATCCCGATCTCGTCGGCAACGGCAGCGCAGTGGACGTCCCGAACATCGAAGCTTTGGCTCAAGATGGCCTGATCTTCGACGACGCGTGGGCGAGCCCCGTTTGCTCGCCGACCCGTGGCACCGTCGTGAGCGGTCTCTACGGCCACCGGACCGGCGTCACGAACGTCGGAAACGTCCTGCCGACCTCGACGGTCACGCTCTTCGATCGCTTGAACGAAGAGGCCCCGACCTATGAGCACGCGCTCTTCGGCAAGTACCATCTCGGCGGCGGCAGCATCGATCCCCGACCCGGCGGGAGCTTCCCCGGCGTCGACGGCATCCTGCAGCATGCGCGAGATATCGGCATCAAGCGCTTCCGCGGCATCCTCGGCGGCGGCCTGACCGACTACTTCAACTGGACGACCTTCGACATCAACGGGCCGTCGCTCCCGAACACGACCTACGCCACGACGGCGCTCACGGACTACGCGATCGAGTTCATCCGCGAGCACGAGGCCACGAAGCCGAACGAGCCCTGGTTCATCTACCAAGCCTACAATGCTCCCCACGCTGCCGGCGGCGGAAACAACCCCTACCAGGTTCCGCCCCGCGAGCTGCACTCGGTGGACCTGAGCTCGGTCGGAAATCCGGAGCCCGGCACCTACCACACCAACATCCCGGTCTATCAGGCCAACATCCAGGCCCTCGACACCGAGATCGGACGTCTCTTGGCTGAGGTGGACCTCGAGAAGACCGTCGTCATCGTGCTCGGCGACAACGGTACCCCGCCGCCCATCAAGGACGGCAATGCCGCTCTCCGCGGCGCAAAGGGCAGCGTCTACGAAGGTGGCGTGCGAGCTCCGCTCATCGTAGCGGGCGCTGGTGTGACGCGACGTGGACGTGAAGATGACCTGTTCGTCTCCACGGACATCTACGCTACCGTCTTGGATCTCGCGGGGGTCCCGGTGAGCCAGGTGAACCACAGCTACAGCATCAAGCCGCTGCTCTCGGATGAGACCGCAAAGAACGGTCGAACTCACTCCTTCAGCGAAGTCTCCAGCGGAACGACCCAGCGCCGTTACGCCGTGAAGGACAAGCGTTTCAAGCTGATCTCAAACGTGAACCAGCGCGAGCTCTACGATCTCGTGGCTGATCCTCTCGAGACGACGAACCTCCACAACAGTCCGGCGCACACGGCGGTCCGAGCGACCTTGGAGGCGGAGATCGCCGTCCTCCGGGAGCAGACGCCCGCCTACTTCCCGTAATCTCGGGAAATCTGCAGGCGGCCCCTGTCCTTCGGCGGGGGCCGCTGCCTATTTTAGAGTCTTCTTTTTTATGCAGCTTCGAAGTTGGAAGATTGGGCTGGGCGGGATCTCTGTGGCCGCGCTCGTGATCTTTTTCGCCTCGCGCGGTCATCGGGAGAGCGAGCCTGAGATCGCGCCCCGCGCTGAAAGCTCCGAACCGACGTCTTTAGCCTTGAGCCCCTCTGAGGCGCGGCGCGCTCAGTTCGTCGGTTCAGCGAGCTGCACCCTTTGTCACGAAGAGCAGGCCAAAGCCTACACATCATCTCATCACGCGCTTGCGCTCGCGGTGCCCGAGCGGGCCGAAGTGGACGCTCGTTTTGATGGCAGTTCTTTTACGACGAAACATGGCGGTGCGACCCAGTTCCTCCAGGAGGAAGGCTCACCGCGCGTGAGCGGACCTGGGGCGGATGGCTCAGCGAGTTCCTTTGCTGTGCCTTATGTCTCGGGCGTTTGGCCCTTGAAGCAGTACGTCGTTGATGCTGGGCGCGGGAAGCTCCAGTCCTTCGGTGTCGCCTGGGACGAGAGAGCGGAGACCCAGGACGGAAAACGTTGGTTTCACTTGTATGGTCCCGAGGGCATCGCCCCCGGTGATCGGCTCTTCTTCACGGCGCCTGCTCAGAACTGGAACCACATGTGTGCCGATTGTCACTCGATGTTCGTCGAGCGGCGCTACGACGTGGACGCCGATCGTTTCGACACAAAGTGGTCCGAGCTCTCCGTCGGATGTGAGGCGTGTCACGGGCCCGGCGCCGAGCACGTCAAGAGCGCTCGGGACAATCCAGGGAAAGCTCCGGTAGCATTCGCGGTCTCCCTCCAGCGTTCCGAGCCATGGGTGCGCGCGGAGAGCGGCAGTCCCTCACCCCACAAACAAGACGGCGTTGAGGTCAACACCTGCGCTCCTTGTCACAGTTTGCGCGAGCCGATTCAGGAGGCATTTTTCGCTCACGAGGCGTTCCTCGACTTCTTCTCCCCCGAGCTTCTCACTCCTCCCCACTACCACGGCGACGGTCAGGTGCGGGGCGAGGTCTACGAGTGGGGCTCGTTCCTTCAGAGCCGCATGTACCAAGCGGGCGTGCGTTGCTCCGATTGCCACGAACCACACTCAGGAAAGACCCGCGCCGAGGGGAACTCCCTGTGCGTGAGCTGCCACGACGCTGAGCGCTTCGATGCGCCGCAGCACTCGCACCATCAAGGTAAGAATGCTCCCGCCTGCATCGACTGCCACATGCCCCCTGCCACCTTCATGCAGGTGGACGAGCGACGCGATCATTCGATCCGGATCCCCCGTCCCGATCTGAGCGTGAGCTTTGGGACCCCGAACGCCTGCAACGGTTGCCACACGAAAGAGAGCGCGACCTGGGCTCGGGACCGCGCGCTGTCCTTTTATCCCGGCTTGCGCGCTCGGAAGCAGGCGACGGAAGCGCTCCTTCTGCATGCGCAGGGAGCCGTGGAAGCTCCGAAGGCTCTTCGCGCCTTGGCGCTCGACGAGGGCTCTCCCGAGATTGTGCGCGCGACGGCTCTCGAGCGGCTCGGGCGATATCCCTCCGAAAAGACCACTCAAACCTTCCGCCAAGTCCTCGGTCGAGGGCGACCTCTCTTGACCTACGGTGCCGTCCTCGGGGCAGCTCAGCTGCCTTTGACCGAACGGGCTCAGCTGCTCTTGCCGATTCTGAAGAGGGCGGAGCGAGCGTCACGTGTAGCGATCGGAAAGGCCCTCGCCAGCGTGCCGCTCGCTCGACTTCCAAAGGACGAAAGGAGAGCGCTGGAGGAGGCCTTCCATGAGGTCGAGGAGGCCTTCCACGTGAGCAGCTCCCGCGCCGAGACGCACGTGGAGAGGAGCGCCTTTGAGCTTGCTCGCGGAAGGTTCGACGAGGCCCGGCGAGCGCTCGAGATAGCGCTTCGCATCGAACCTTGCTTGACCGAAGCCTACCTCAACCTGGCGGAGCTGGAGCGGCAGCGGAAGAACGAGGCGGCTTCTGGAGCTGCTCTCCACGAAGCGCTCAAATGCAATCCATCGAGCGCCTCGGCCGCGCACGCCCTCGGCCTTTGGCAGGTGCGCAATGGTCAGGGGACAGCCGCCCTCGAGAGCCTCGAGAAAGCGGTGCGCGCTGCCCCGAACGATGCTCGCTTTGGCTATGTCTATGCTGTAGCGCTAAGTGGTCAGGGGAAGCGACAGGAGGCGATCAGGGTCCTCGAGGGGGTGCTCAAGGAGCATCCGAACGATCAGAGCGCCCTGGGAGCGCTGATGGGGCTCTTGCCAGACAAGACAACTCCGCGCGCCGAAGAGGCGCGAGCGCGGCTCGCCGCGCTCCGGGATTGAGCGGGGATTGAGCGTCCTACGCAAAAGAAAAACCCGAGCTGCCATCAAGCAGCCCGGGTCTTCTTTTCTACACCAGCGTGAGTCTGGCGGGTCCTCTTCGTTCAATCCTCGAGCTCGTCGACGGAGACGCCACGCAGGTAAGCGCGGTCCTCGTCGATGGTCAGGCGCGAGGTGGTCGCGTCCGGATCGAGGGGCGGCCAGGTCCCTTCGACGGGCGGAACGTCCGCTTCGTCGTTGTAGTTGGGTCCATCGACCCAGGTGACCGGCTGCGTCAGAGCACCGAGGGTTCCGCCGGGCTCATAGGCAGCTGCGTCGTCCTGATGGAGCACTGCGTGCTCCGTGAGGTAGGGCAGGTCAGTACGGAAGGCGGAGTTCTCCGACAGGATGGCCTTGTTCGGCGTCCCCTGGTTCCCTGCGCCACCGAGTCCCTCCTGGCCCGGGCCCGCCGACGAATAGCCCCACTCGATGAAGGAGGCCTCGTAGAGTCGCGTCGGGTAGCCGAGGATGGTGTTGGCGACGATACCGGTCACCGTCGAACGCTGGTTCGTGCGGCAATATTGGATGGTCAGGCTCGAAGCCTCGTTCCAGCCGCTCTGCTGATCGAAGATCGACTTGATCGTGAGCTTCGGCAGGAACCGGAAGCCGTTCTGAGCAGTGTCGAGGAACTGTGACCAGGGCACGCTCTGAGCGCCTTTGATGCGGCCCTCGAAGGGGGTCGAGCAACGAGCGTTGGGGGCGGTGCCGGTGTAGCTCGTGCACGTGTTCTGCCCAGCATTGGTCGCTTTCTTCAGACCGAGCGCTTCGGCGCCGCCGCGCGCGTCGACGATGCGCACGCCGTCGTCTTCCCCGGGATCGTCCCGGCGAGCTTCCAAGACGTCGACGATCTCTTCGAGGGAGATGGCGATGGAGGTGCTGTCGACGCCGAGATCCTTGACCGAGAAACCTCCGTTTTGCGGCGGATCGCTGAACGTGTGGCTCGCCACGGGGGAGAGCGGGAAGCCGTACGCGTTGGCGTTAAAGTTCAAGCTTCCGTTCAGGATCGCGAGGTGCTGCTGGTCGATGCCCCAGTACTTCAAGAACAGCCAAGCGCGTCCGATCGAGTGGACGATGCTGTTCGTGGTGCTCCCTTGTTGCTCGAAGGTCAGGACAATGAGGTCCTTGCGCGGATCCACTGCGAAGCGCTTGAAGAAAGCGTCCGCCTGCTGGCCATTCGGAATGTCGGTTTCGAAGGCGGAGTAGCCGTTGTCACGCTTCACGTTGAACGTGTCCGCGCCCACGAGGTACGAGTAGACGCCCTCTTTTTCGTTGGCGGGGAAGTTGAAGGCGCTCTGCACGTTTGAGGGCACGACCTGGAAAATGATGAGGCGGCCTTCGATGGCCGCGGGGCGATTCTTTTTCCAATCGGAGGCCCAGCGCTTCAGGCGGTTTCCGGTGATGATGCCGTGCTCGTTGTCGGCGTAGTCGACCTCGGACTCGTCCGTCAGGTCCTCGGGCGTGTTGACATGGATCGCCGGAGCGACGGTCCCGCCCGTACCACCGGTGTTCGAGCCACCGCTTGACTTAGAGCCGCCGGAGCTGGCTTCACCCGCGCTCCCGCCGCTTGAACGGCCGCCGCTGCTCGAACCGCCCTTTCCACCGGACCCATTGCGTCCGCCGGAGCTCGACCTCCCGCCGGAACTGGAAGGTTCACCGCCGTTCGAGCTGTCCGCGTCCGATCCGTCTGTACACGAAACTGTGCTCGCCAGTGTGCCCCCGAGACTCACCAGGCAAAAGATCGACCACGTTCGCTGAAAACCACCTCGCCTTAATAACAGTTTCATTCTACTCCCATCACTATCGATGTCACACCCGTTCCCAGCATCTGAAGACGTTCAGCGCCGGGGAAGGTAAAGTTGTTTGTGCTCAGATTGGGCGCGCGGCCTACGGCCGCGCGCCGAGATACAGTGATCCCGGGCCGTACGGGGGGACCATGTGGACCGGACGGTCGCAAGGGAATCAAACTCGATGAGCATTGGATGAGCATTCGGGCGCGACTACTGGCGCACGAACGTCGTCTGGCCGTAGGACCATCCGCCGGTGTGCAAGGGGAAGGGCGTGGACGCGTCCCGGATCGCGAGAGCGTCCAGGAGGCCCCGCAGGCGCGCGCAAGACAGGCGGCTCACAACCATGGTCGGTTTGTTCAAGCGCGACGCTTCTCGTTTCGCCGCCGCCACTCCGCCGTGGCTGTTGATCTCGGTCACGATGATGACGATCGAGGAACGCGAAACGGCGTTTCGAATCCCTTCGATGCCCCGACCGGCCACATCGCCGTCCAAGAGCTCGATCGTGTGGCCGCGGCCCGTCGCGATGCGCGAAAGGTCGACTTCGTTCTTCTCTCTGCCTCCAACAACGACAATGTGCATCGGGTGTTCCTCCTCTCGGCTCACCCGGCCCGGATTCGTGGTCGAACCCGGAAGGCCGGGCGAGCACGAATATCCTTGAAAAAATGGTCTATCGCGCTCGACGGGGGCCCCTTGGGACCATGTGACGACAGCGACAGCACTCCATGTCCCGTTCATAATACGAGACTGCATGTCTTGCAAGATGGACGAGGCTCTTTTTGATTTTCTTCTCGCAAGCGAGGCTGGACCGAGGACAATCCGCCCTGCGCGCGCAAAATGCGGCGCGCTTTCGAGTCGGCTTCGGCCTCGCCTGGTGCGAGGCAGCGGATGAATCGCGGATGTTGCGGCCATTTTCACACGTCACGAACGTCGACGACGTTCGCCTTTCTCTCCGCTTTCGGGAGGACGATTCCTTACGTGTGAACGAATCATGAGCGGGAGTATGGGAGACTCTCTGAATGCTCACAAGTGATTTATTGGCTTCTTTTCCGGGGAAAATGCCGTGAAATGCGCGCGAACTGATCTGGAAATCGCGCGTCTGAGCTGGGGCGTGTTAGGGCGGACGTGATGAGTGTCGTGGGCCAGCGTGGGTAACGGCAGGGCCGTGAAAAGGCACGGAAGTCACCCCTTGCCCGTGACAGGTTCTCGCTGGTGGTCCGCGCGAGCCTGTGCGCGTCTTTCTTGCTGGAGGCTGCGGCCAGGTGAGAAGAGGTCACGGGGGAGAGGGGAGCGCCGACCGCGCCCCAAAGAGGCGACGCGTTCAGACGAGGGCTCGGTCGGGCTCAGGGGGAGGTGATGGACCGGGGCCAAAAAACGCCGTCCCGAACCCAAGAAACGCTCCCGTCGGGCCCCTCGAGCGGCCTTGTCCGTTTCCGTGGAGTTCGGTCCATGGGCGTGATAGCTAGGGTCCCGATGGCCCGCGCCAGTAAGGCTTCCCCCAAAGATCTCCAGAAAGCCAAGCGCACCCCCGCCGCGGAGGATGCTGAAAAGAAGCGGCAAGGCCGCCCTCGGGCGAGCTCCGAGGTCGGCGATGAGCTTGGTGCGGCTGAGCTAGCCCGACGGGTGGCTGAGGCGCTCCGCAAATACCGTCACGAGCGGGGCCTCTCTCTCGACGATCTTTCGGCGCGCAGCGGGGTGAGCCGGGCGGCCCTTTCCCAGATCGAGGGAGCTCGGACGAACCCGACGCTCGCCGTTCTTTGGAAGATCGCCGTGGGGCTCGAGATTCCGTTCCACGATCTCTTGGCCACGGACTCCGACAGCTCTGTTCTCGTGCTCCGAGCTGGAGACGCGCTGCCTCTGCGCAGCACCGACGGGCGCACGGAGAGTCGCCTCCTCTCTCCGGGAGGCTCTGCCACCACGACGGAGGTGTATGAGCTGCGCCTCTTGCCGAAGGCTCTCCACGAGAGCGATCCTCATGCGCGGGGGACGGCGGAGACGGTGATTGTTTTGGTCGGAACTGTGCGTTTGACCGTGGGGGATACGGTCTGCGACCTGCAGACGGGGGATTCTGTGTTCTTCCGCGCTGACCAGAAGCACTCTTACGAAAACCGGGGATCGCGGGAGGCTCGCCTCATGGACGTGATCCATTATGCGCGGAGCTGAGCTCAACTCGGCAGCTGGCCCGCCGGGCGGGCGGATCGAGGTCGCCCGCTGCGCGGCCGCGCGCGCGCTTGAACCAGCCCAACTCAGTGAATCCGGAGCGGGACCGACGAATCTTCCCTCGGAGCGGCGGAGCGGCGCTGATGGAACCGTTTTCTTTTGCCGGCGGAAGTTTGGACCCGCGCGAGTTTTTTCCATCTTCTCGCTCCGATGGTCATCTGGTAAGTGTGGGGAATGCTCTTCCGTCCAGCGACATGTCGGGACGCTTCGGTCGCCAGCTTACGGCGGTTCCGTTGGACAGGGGTGCTCCTTTGTAGCCTCGCGCTGCTCGCCGGCTGCCGTGAAAAGTCAGTGAGCGGCGGCCCGGAGGTCCTGAGTGGGCTCGAGTGGACGGACCAAGAGGGGGCTGAATTCTCTGCGAGTTCTCTCGCCGGGCGTCCCTTCCTCCTTCATTTCATGTTCACGAGCTGTCCGGTGGCGTGTCCAAGAGTGGCCGGGCTCCTCAAGCAGACACGACAAGAACTCTCGCCCCAGCTCCGAGAGAGAGTCGCGGTCGTTTCGATCACCGTCGACCCGGAGAACGACACGGCGAGCCAGCTTCGAGCATTTGCGGATCGTGAGGGCATCGCCGATCCGGCCTGGCGCTTTCTCCGGCCTGGCACGGGCGCTCTCGACGCGCTCGCTGCACGACTCACAGTCTTCGAGCCAGGAGCTCCTCGCGTTCCTACCGCTCACAGCTTGACCATCTATCTCTTCGACGCCGCTGGGCGCCCTCTTCAACGCTACAGCGCCGCCGACATCGACGCCGCGTACCTTGCGTCTGAGATCGCCGCGCTCGCTCGTGTCGAAAACTCCATCACCTTGGCCTCATCCGGGACTCAACAGTGAAAGAAATGACCGCTCCGAAAGTTCGCTCCTCCGCGCCTTCTCTTGTTCGTTCGCTCTTCCGCCGAGCCTCAGGTGTCCAACTTGCGCTGGTCTGCCTGGCCGGTGCACTCGAGCTCGGTTGTGCTTCTGGCGATCCGGATCAGGTAGCCCAGGAGCTCGACGAGCCGGCGCGCGAAGAGACGCGTCCGCTCTCGGTTTCTGACCTCAGTGTGCCGCTTGCGATCGAGCTGCCCGACGAACCCGATCCGATGTTGAGCGGTCTTGTGCCCCCGGCGACCGCGCCGACGCGCGGTATGTGGTCGCCGGTGCATAGCTGGCCGCTCAATGGTCTCCACTCGACCTTGCTCCCGAACGGTCGCGTCGTGACCTACGGGACTCCCTCGGGTCAGCCTGCGAACCAAGATGGTCGCACCATGGACATCTGGAACCCGACCCTCGGGTTTTCGACCGCGAGCCACACGACCACCTACGAGGCGCAGCGCGTGAACAGCTTCTGTAGCAGCGCCGCGTTCCTGGGAGACGGCTCGCTGTTCATCTCTGGTGGGAACTCGCCCCGCGAAAGCAGCCTGCTCTCCCCGACAACAGGCGTCGTCACTAAGTCGCCGTTCCGGATGGCGAGCGACCGCTGGTACGGGTCTTTGATCACCCTGGCGGATGGTCGCTTCATCATGCTCGGTGGTTCGGGGCCCTACGCCGCGCTGCGCGCGTTCGAGGACCCCGCCTCCGCCATCAATGCAGGCCAGGTCTCGATGGTTCCCGAGGTCTATGAGCCGGGCACCGGCTTCCGGAGTCTGTTTGGCGCGACGAGCCGCGACGCGTTTGGCCCCGACTATCATCGCTATTGGTACCCCCGAGCCTGGGTCGCTCCGAACGGTGAGGTCTTTGGTATCTCCTCGGAGAAGATGTGGTACCTGAACCCCCAGGGGAACGGCTCGATCCGCGTCGCCGGGAACTTCAAGACGCCCGCGAGCGCCACCACGAGACCCAACATTGGACCGACCAGCGCCGCGGCCATGTTCGCCCCCGGGCGCATCCTGCAGGTGGGCGGCAACGGCTACTACGACGGGCACAACCTCCCAGGTAGCCCCTACGCAACCGTCATCGACATCAACAGTGGTTCGCCGGTGGTCAGTGAAACGAGCCCGATGGCCCACGGCCGTCAGTGGCCGAGCTTGACGGTGCTCCCCGATGGGCGCGTCGTCGTCACAGGCGGCACCCGCTACGGGAACAATGGCGGCTCCGACGCGGTCTACGCGGCTGAAATCTGGGATCCGGAGACGGGAACCTGGACGCTGGGGGCGAGCGCGGCTGTTGTGCGCGTGTACCACTCGGCTGCGATCTTGCTCCCGAATGGGACGGTTCTCTCCACCGGCGGAGGCGCGCCGGGCCCGGTCAACAACCTGAACGCCGAGGTCTATTACCCGCCCTACTTGTTCCGCGCGACCCAAAATGGCGGGGCTGAACTTGCGCCGAGGCCGCGTGCGGTCGCCGTAAGCTCGCTCGCGCCCAAGTATGGGGAGACGCTCGAGCTCGAGCTCGCCGCAAGCCAAACGATCTCTCGCGTCGTCCTCGTCGGAGCGAGCAGCGTGACGCACTCTTTTAATACGTCGCAGAGGCGAATCGAGCTGCCCTTCATTCAGGTCGGAAGTCGCATCGGCGCGCGCATCCCCGAGGATCGGAACGTCGCTCCTCCCGGCTACTATCTGGTGTTTGCCCTCGACGCACAGGGCGTTCCTTCGAAGGGAGTCATCGTAGCGGTCGGTGAATCCCTGCCGGCTCCTCCCGTCCAGACGGTGCTGCCGAAGGGGAGTGACCTCACGCTCATGAGCGTCAACGTGGCCCATTCCGCCTGGGCGACGAACGCTCAATCGCTCGGAATTTTGAAGAACCTCGGGGAGAACCCGAGCGAGGCCGATCTCCTCACGGCCAAGTTCATCGCGCGCGATGGCCTCGCTGATTCGAGCTGCGTCTCCTTTGAGTCCGTGGCTCAGCCGGGACGCTGGCTCCGGCACTATAGCTATCGGCTTCGCATCGATCCGAACGACGGCAGCGCCCTCTTTAAGAGCGATGCGACCTTCTGCGTCGAGCCTGGCCTGACCGGAACCGGATTCACCTTCCGCTCCAAGAACTTCCCAGATCGCGTGATCCGTCACCGAAACTACGAGCTCTGGATCGATCCGGTGACCTCCGGTGGGACCTTCGCCGCGGACGCCACGTTCACGCTGCGAAAAGCCCCGCTTCCGACGATCCCCGCGATCGAAGCGCCCATCGTCGCCGTCGGCGCAACCGCAAGTTACGCGCCTGCGCTTTCCGTCCCTGGCGCCCGCTACATCTGGGACTTCGGAGATGGAGCTGGTGCAGAGGCGGAGCGGACCACTCCGAGCGCGACGCACGTCTATTCGAGCCCGGGCATCTATCTCGTCACTCTCACCGTTCGGATGAGCGACGGGCGACAGGTCAGCCGCTCTTTCGCCCAAGCCGTCAGAGCCGAGCCTCTGGCGGGCCTCGCCCGGAGCTCGTCGCAGTTGGCCCTGACGACCTCTCCCGCTCGAGTTTGGGTCGTTCATCCCGATCACGACTCGGTCGGTGTGATCGACGCGACGAACGGGACCCGGATCGCGGAGATCGCCGTGGGGAAGGCGCCGCGCTCCGTTGCCGTCGCTCCGAATGGCAGGATTTGGGTGACGTCCCGCGACGCGGCTCAGATCTCTATGATTCATCCGAGCTCTCTCTCGGTAGAGCAGACGATCTCGTTGAAAGAAGGCTCGCGGCCTTACGGTCTCGTGTTCGCGCCAGAGACGGGGCTCGCCTATGTGAGTCTTGAGGGAACCGGTGAGGTGCTCGAGCTCAATGGCGCGACGGGCGCAGTGCTCACCACCCGAGACGCGGGCCCGCTTCCCCGCGGCATCGGCATCACGAGCGACGGCGGCCGCCTCTTCGTATCCCGTTTCATGAGCCCGCCGGTTCCGGGGGAGGCGACCGTTTCGCCTTTGACCGCAGCGGGACGCGCTGAGGTGCGCGCCTTTGACGTGCCGGGCCTCTCAGGCTCGCGGACGCTCACCCTTGCTCATAGCGACGTCGCAGATACGTCCGTGAGCGGACGAGGCCTGCCGAACTATCTCGGTGCTCCCGTGGTGTCGCCCGATGGTGCGTCCCTCTGGGTTCCCTCGAAGCAGGACAACATTGCGCGAGGACTGGCTCGAGACGGTCAAAATCTCGACTTCCAGAACACGGTGCGCGCGATTGTCTCGCGGATCGACCTCCAGACCGAGACGGAGGAGCTCGGGGACCGGGTCGACGTCGACAACGCCGGTCTCGTCTCGGCGGTCGCGTTCCACCCGAGCGGCGCGTACCTGTTTTCGGCCCTGGAAACGAGTCGTGAGGTCGCCGTGCTCAATCCTGTGCTCGGCAGCGAGCTGTTCCGGGTGCGTGTGGGGCGGGCGCCCCAGAGTCTGACCGTTTCTGAGGATGGGACACGGCTTTTCGTCCAGAACTTTATGGACCGGAGCCTGAGCATCTTCGATCTCTCGCCGCTCGTTCGTTACGGAACGTTCACCATGACGCCCGTCACGACGGTGACGACGGCGACGAACGAACCTCTTTCCGCCGAGCTCCTCCTTGGAAAACAGCTCTTCTACGACGCCTTCGACACCCGTCTCGCTCGAGATGGCTACATGAGCTGCGCCAGCTGCCACGCCGAAGGGGAACAGGATGGACGCGTCTGGGACTTGACCGGACAGGGTGAGGGTCTTCGCAACACGATCAGCCTGGTCGGATCCGGCAGCGCTGCGCGCCTCCTGCACTGGAGCGGAAACTTCGACGAAGTGCAGGATTTCGAGGCTCAGATCCGAGGTCTGGCGGGAGGGACCGGCCTCCTCTCGGACGCGGTCTTCCTGAGCGGGAGCGTGAGCGAGCCGCTCGGCTCTCCGAAGGCTGGTTTGAGCGGAGAGCTGGACGCCCTTGCGGCCTATGTGAACTCGCTCAAGGCGACGCCACCGAGTCCCGAGCGCGGAGCTTCGCTCACCGCCGCGGGGCTGCGCGGCCGTGACCTCTTCGTCGAGGTCGGGTGCACCTCATGTCACTACGGTTCCACCTTCGCGAACGAGTCTTCCCTTGAGCCGAAGGACATCGGGACGCTCAAAGAGTCGAGCGGGCAGCGCCTGTATGGGCCTCTCTTGGGCATTGATGTTCCGCCGCTTCGCGGCGTGTGGAGGACGGCTCCCTACCTCCACGACGGCTCTGCTTCGACCATCGAAGAAGCCATCAGCGCCCACTCGGGCCTCAATCTTGAGCCCGAGGAGCTCTCTGATTTGGCCGCTTACGTCCGCCAGATCGACGCGCGAGAAGAGGGCTTCCCGAAGCGAGGTTGTGGCGACGGCATCAAGAACGACAGCGAAACCGACGTCGACTGCGGCGGCGCTTGTCCTCCCTGCGTGGACGGCGCGGAGTGCCGTGAGGCGCTCGATTGTGGCAGTGGTCTTTGCGTTGACGGATTGTGCGTACCTCAGCCGAGCTGCGAAGACGGAGTGCACAACGGCAGTGAGACGGACGTCGATTGCGGCGGAGGCTGCCCCTCCTGTGACGGTGGTCGAGATTGCCAGTTCGCCGCGGATTGTCTGAGCGCACTTTGCGAATCGGGGGTCTGCGCAGCGGTTCCGACCTGTGAAGATGACACCCTGAACCAGGACGAGACGGATATCGATTGTGGTGGCGTGTGTCCCGGTTGTCCGAACGGCAGCTCGTGTGATGGTCACTCGGACTGCGCGAGCGGCGTTTGCAGCGGGTACGTCTGCGTAGCGGCGCCGACGTGCACGGACGGCATCCGGAATCAGAACGAGACGGACGTCGATTGTGGCGGCGTGTGCCCTGCATGTCCGAACGGTGGTTCTTGCGGCGGTCCCTCGGATTGCGCGAGCGGCGTATGCGTGGGGGGCGTCTGCGTAGCGGCGCCGACGTGCACGGACGGCATCCGGAATCAGAACGAGACGGACGTCGATTGTGGTGGCGTGTGCGGCAAGTGCAGCTTGAACAAGATGTGCGGCGGCGGAAATGACTGCCAGAGCGGCGTATGCACGGGTGGCCGCTGCGGCGCGGCGCCGACGTGCACGGACAGCATCCGGAATCAGAACGAGACGGACGTCGATTGTGGCGGTGTGTGCGGCAAGTGCAGCTTGAACAAGATGTGCGGCGGCGGAAATGACTGCCAGAGCGGCGTATGCACGGGTGGCCGCTGCGGAGCGGCGCCGGCGAGCAAGGTGACCGCGCAGCTTAGCTACCAGTCAACGTGGGGCGGTGGCTATTGCGTCGATCTCACGATCCGCAACACCTCGTCGACGACCGTTTCGTCCTGGACCGTGGTTCTGAACCTGAATCAATCCACCATGAATAACGGCTGGAGCGCGAACTACGTGGGCAATGGCGCGCAGAAGACCGTCACTCCGATGAGCTGGAACTCGGTCCTGGGACCGAACGCCTCAACGGTCGTCGGCTTCTGCGCGACCACGAACGGCAGCAACTGGCAGCCGGTCGTCGTCTCGGCTCAGTGAGGGCAAAGCAGCTTTTTTGATTGGGCCCGGCGAGTTGTCGAGACTCTTGCTCAGCGCTCGACGCGAGCCGGGCCCCACCGGTGAGAAAAATGCCGCTCTGGACCACAAAAGTGAGTCCATTCTGAGAGTCGATGATCGTCCGTATTCTCAGGATGTTATGTGGCGTAGAGTGCAAGCGCTGGTTCGGTCAGACCGTGGTTTGACGCTCCTTCGCGGGCGAAACTAGACGTGAGGTCCTTCTGACTTAGACTGTCCTCATGCGTCTCGCCGCTGTTGCCTCGATCAGCGCGTGGTTCGTCACGGGAACGCGCGCCTGCGCGTTTTCTCGGGCGGCGCGGAGGGAAACCCCGACGGGGGGCGCTCGGGAGCTGGAGGCGAACTGGGCAGTGGTGGTTCAGGGGGCTCGCCTTGTGGAGGCGATGGCGCTTCCGACTGCGCTCTATGCGAGGAGGCGAAAGAAGTCGAAGGAAGCGTAGAGGTTCGCTCGCTGGAACAACTCGACGCTCTCCGCGGAGTGACGGCGATTCTCGGTGGTCTCTACATTACGGGTCAGGAAAACATGAGCGCGCCCCCGAAGCCGCTCATGATCCCGACTCTTGAAGCGCTCCGCTGTCTTCGCAGCGTCTCCGGTGAATTCGCCCTCCGCTACGTGGAGGGTCCGAAGTCGCTGGACGAGCTCCAGTCGCTCGAAAACGTCGGTGCATTGTCCATTACATCCACCACGCTTGCGGACTTGGAGCGACTAGCACACCTCGAGAAGCTGGGGGCGCTTTGGATCCAGAGGAACTCCTCAAGAGTTTGAGCGGGCTTTTGGGCGTGACGAGCGTGGGGGGCAAGTTGACCATTGAGTCGAACTCGGCCCTTCCGACCTGTGAGGCCGAAGGGCTCCGAGATGCGATCGGAGCGGCCAACATCCAAGGCGAGATCACCATCTCGGGCAACGGAGGCGGCGGCGACTGCGCCTTGACCCGTTCGGGCCGCGGTATGCCCGTTCTCTCCGGTGAGCGCCGCTCGGTCCGGCCTGTGGTAGGGTCGGATGGGATCTCGAAGCGGGCTCGGTATGCTGCGGGTCGGAGGTGGACATGAGCGAACGCAATGTGACGATCGAAACGCCTGATGGAGAGGCGGACGCCTGTTTCTTCTTCCCCGAGGAGCGCCGCGCTCCGGCTGTGCTGCTCTGGCCGGACATGTACGGGCTCAGGCCCGCGTACGCGGGCCTCGGGCGAAGGCTCGCGGAAGCCGGTTATGCGGCGCTGGTCGTGAACCCCTATTATCGAACGATGAAGGGGAGCCTCGTCCCGGAAGGAACGACCGTGATTGATCCTGAGTTGCGCGCTGAGCTTTTCCCTCGTGCCAAGGTTCATGCGGCCGAGCTTTCTCCCGAGACGACCTTGAGAGACGGCAAGGCGTTTCTCGACTTTTTCGCGCGTCACCCCGGAGTGGACACGGAGAAGAAGGTGGGTGTGATCGGGTTCTGTATGACCGGGGCTTATAGTTTCCGTCTGGCCGCGGCGTTGCCCGATCGGATCGGGGCGGGAGTTTCGCTTCACGGTGGCGGTCTCGTGACAGATCGCCCGGAGAGCCCCCACAGGCTCATTCCGAGTTTCCAGGCGGAGTTCTTCGTGGCCATCGCCGAGGATGACGATACGAACGATCCAGAGGCGAAGAGCGTGCTCCGAAAGGCCTTCGAGAGCGCTCATGTCCCCGCCGAAGTGGAGGTGTACTCGGGGACGCGCCACGGCTTCTGCGCACCGGACTCAGCAGTTTATCACGCGGCACAAGCCGAACGCGTTTGGCAGCGTGTGCTGGATGTGTTCGCTCGTCGGCTCGGGTGACCTCGGCTCGTGCTGCCGCGAGCACGGTCCAGATTTCTGGATCGATTCGGCATCTCGCCGCATGAAAGCGGGGTAGGACACGCTATGATGACGAAAACCTCTCGCTCTGCGCTTTTCCTGTGCGCATTCGGTCTGTTCGGTGGAGCCTGCTCGGAGGCAGGTGGCGATCTGGGCGAGGATGGCGAGGGCGTGGGCGGTGCGCCCGTGGACGCTGCGGGCGGGGATGTCAGTGCGGGTGGGAGTCAGGTCGGTTCTGGCGGCTCTCTTCCAGGCACCGGTGGTGCCTCGACAGGGGGAGGGAATGCCTCTGGCGGGGGCCCGGCTGGGGGCGCCTCGGCAGGCGGCGCCTCAGGCGGTAGCGACGCTTCTGGTGGTGCTCCGAGCGCAGGGGGCGCGCATTCGGGGGGCACGAGCGCAGGCACGGGTGGCGAGGACACCAGTGGGGCCGGGGGGGTGATGAGCGGGTCCGGCGGCTCCGAGAGCGGTACGGGGGGAGCCCCGGCGACCTGTGCGCCGATGGGCTGGGCCACGCGCAGCGGTCGCACGAATACGCCCTTTGCACTGACCGGCGGCGGCAAGGCTGCGCCTCTTGTCGTGAAGAATTTTGCTGACCTCCAGAACGCCGCTGCGGGGGACACCCCACGCGTGATCCACATCGACGGCAATCTGGGTGCGGGCTGGAATGGCCGCTCCGGTGATCGGCTCACGGTGGGCTCAAACAAGACGATTGTCGGGTTGCGTCCCGGGACGCAGCTCAAAGCCCCGATCCTGATCAAAGGCTCCAGTAACGTCATCATCCGCAACATTGTGATCAAAGGTCCTGGCTCGAACTCAGATCAAGCCTGGGACAACTTGAACATCGAGGCGTCCAAGAACGTCTGGATCGATCACTGTGAGTTCTGGGACGGACAGGACGGAAACGCCGACGTCGTCAAAGGTGCCGACAACGTTACTTTCACCTGGAACATCTTCGGCTACCGCACCGGCGGCGAGCACAACTTCTCGAACCTGGTGGCCTCATCGGATAATGAACCGGAGAGCGTCGGAAAGCTGAACATCACGCTCATGTTCAACTGGTTCACCGGCGTCGCTCAACGTCAGCCCCGCTGTCGCTACGGCGATATCCATATCGTGAACAATCTCTTCTCCCGCGACGGCCAGGTCTCCGACTACGGCATTTCGGCGGGCAAAGATTGTCGCGTGCTCACGGAAGCGAACCACTTCATCGACATCAAGAGCCCGATCTACACGAACCACGCGAGCGGAAGCTCGGCGCACCAGCTCAAAGGTAACAACATCTTCGAGAACACCAGCGGTAATACGACAGGCTACGGAACCGCGTTCAATCCGCCCTACGAGTACCAAGATCGTTTGGTGCCTTCGTCTGAGGTCAAAGCGCTCGTGAGCTCAAAGGTGGGTGCGACGCTCGAGAGCCCGGATCAGTGCGACTGAGCATGGGAGCGTGACGTTCGGATCAGCGAGTGGTTCACGACAACCGTCGGCGGCGGGAGTTCAGTCCTCAGTTTCACCCGCCGCGAGAGCGACCTTCTCGAAGACGCTCCACGGAACCTCGATCGGGGTCCCATGGCGTACGCCCGGGAAGAAGACGCTCGCGGAGATATCTTCCCAGCTCGCTGGGCTGAGCGGGTCTTCGTCTGTGCGGGCCCGCAGGGCGCCGTAGGCGCCTTCGCCGTACTTGTCGAAGTAGATGAGCAGTTCACCGTCGCGTTCGATGAGCGAGGGGCCTTCGGCCGCGTAATTTCCCGTCAAGGGGGCAGACGGAGCTCCGAGCCAAGCTCCTTCGCCGACGAGCTTGGGTGAGCTGAGCGCTCGCAAGTTCTTTTGACCGTCCGCCTCGTCCTTCAAGATCATGAGGAACTCATCGCCGCGGCGCAGGATCGTTCCGTCGATGAAGTTTCGGCCGGGTTGAGAATAGAGGATCTCCGGCGCCGTGTGCGTTTTGAAGTCGCTCGTCAGAACATAGTAGAGACTGTGTGGGTCGGCAGCTTGGGGGTTACTATCAATCGGCGAGGAGAAGAAGACCATGTACTGCTTCGTCTCCGCGTCATAATAAGTTTCCGGTGCCCACACATGCTCGACGTTCAGATCGATCGTCAGGTAATCGGCCGCACTCCAGTTGACGAGGTCGAGGGAGCTCGCGTGTCCAAAGCCGCGATCTTGGACGCAGTTCGCTTCTGCCCAAGGGACGCAGGAGGTGGTCCAAACGAGGTGGTAGAGCCCGTCCGGATCGCGCATGACGTGGGGATCGCGAAACGAACCTCCTCCGACTGAGGGGGGCATGAAGACTTTTCCTCCTCCGATCGCGCCAAAATGGAGCCCATCATGGCTGTGGGCGAGGCGGAGCCCGTCGCCGCGTCCTTGGGTGACTTCGACGAAGTAGGCGAACAAATAATGCCGCGCGTCCGGGCGACCCGCCCGGTAGAGCACCAGCACATCGGACGGCGAGAGCACGCGGCTGGTCACGCCGACGCCGTCGACGGCCCCTTTCGAGAAATCCGCAAGTTCAGCGGCCCAGAGCCCACTGCCGATCCGGAGAGGCCCCGGAGCTGCGAAGACTCCAGCAGGGCAGGTGCTCTTTCCAGAAAGGACACCGTCGACGTAGATGCGCTGCGCGCGCGTCGCCGCGTCGCGAGTGACCGCGACGTGATACCACTCACCTGATCGCGGCTTGATCTCCGCTGAGGTGACGCAAGGCGAGCTCGAGGTTGAATCTTCAGGGAAGGTAGCAAAGGCAAGCCGGTCACTATCGCGCTTCTGGAGATAAGCGGCGCTCAGCTCCGTGCCGCTGATGGACACGAATGTGTTGAAGGCGTCGAGCGCGTCGAGCTTCACCCAAGCAGCGATCGAAAAGCTTGCGCTGGTGTCGACGACGGGCCCCTCTGCGCTCGCCCCCGTTCCAGCGGATGAAAGTGTGAGCTGTTTGCCTGTCGGACCACTATCGAGAGTGCCCACTTCGAGCTCAAGATGCGCGGAACCGACGACGGGAGGCACCTGGGCGCCGTTCGCTTCTTCAAAGTCCCAATAGGCGTCGAAGCTTTGAACCAGCTCATCGAAGAGGTCATTTTGCGGCGCTCCCCCCGAGCCGGGGCTCTCTCCGCCTGAGCCGCTTGGGCCTCCTCCTGGGGCCGCTCCTGCGCCCCCATTTCCCCCTGAGGAGGACGTACCCCCTGAGTCCGCCATGCCGCCTGTGGGCCCCGGATCACCACCACCCGCGGCTGTCCCACCAGTGCTCTCGAAGACGCCGCCTGAGCCATCTCCCCCGCCCGCTTCACCCGGGTCGCCGGCTGGGGCACCGGCGGAACCCGAACAGGAGAGCGCGAGCAGCCAAGCTCCGGCGAAGATGTAGCTCGGGGTGTTCCTCGTCGAGAGTCCGCGCATCGAGGCTGACTATAGCGGACAGCCAGCCTTTCGGGGGGTGCGATGGATTGCACCGGGGTTCTGAGCGGGAGCAGCCTAGAGCGCGTCTGTGCGCGGCCGCGCAGCGAGACTGTTCGGACAGCGCTCGGGCGCCTGGGGCGGGCAGTCAGGGCCGTGGCTCAAGATGCGCAAGCGGCCGGGAGCGACGCCTCGCTGCTCGAGCTCGCTCTTGAGAGCTTCGAGGCGATCGGTCACCAGCTGGCGCAGCTCTTCGCGCCTCTGCTGGTCGCGATCGAACGCAGTGAGCTCGAGCTTGAGCTTCGGATAGGCTTTGAGGATCGCGACGACGTTTTCGAGCTGAGGCTCCGAGCGCGGACGCACAAGGTCGGTCTTGAGATCGATGAAGTACAGGCGGTCAAAGCGGAGCCAGGTGTGCGGCTCGAAGCTTCTCGTCCCGTCGCTCACGAATTCGATCAGATTTCGCTCGAGCCCTCCGGGCGCGGCGCGCACCTCATAACCTCCGGGAAGCTTGTAAACCCACGCGGTCTGACGAGCGACCGCCTCGTCGAAGTGTGGCAGTTCATGCTCCAGCTCTTGCAAGGTTCGACCGGTGTGGACCAGGTCAGAAGCGATCGAGGTGATTTGTGCTTCCAGAGAGCGGAGGCGCTCGTCGCTCTTTTCGCGCAGGACGGGCTCGAGCTCTTCCTCCAGCCAAGTGACTCGGCCGCGAAGCGCAGCAAAGCTCGACTCGATCCGACTGATGCTTTCTCTGAAGGAGGAGAGACCGAGGAGATCGGGAGGAAAATCGCTCACCCGCGAGCGCAGGGCACCGAAGGCCTCCGTTTGTTTTTCCGTCTCGACCTTGAGCTTTGAGAAGGAGCTCCTGAGCTCTTCGGGTGAGAGCGCGGAGCGCTTTGGGGATGCTTCTGCCGGGGCATCCTCCTTTTCGGTCTTCTTCTCGCAGGCGCTCAGAGGAGGGAGAAGGAGCGTGAGAGCGGCTGCGTGGACGCTCTTGCGAACTGAAAGTGATAACATGGTTATCATAAATGGATGATGCCGCTCTCTCGGGCCTGCTCAGCATGGGCGAATCACAGCCAATGGGGAAGGGCTGCTGTCGGAAACGGCAGACACGCGCAAAAAGGCTTTGATCAGCGTCGGAGAGTTTCGGTTCAAAAAAGTGACGTCCGGTTCGAAGAAAACTTGGGGCTTCCGAAATTCACTCGTTCTTCTCACCATGAGACACTAGGTCAGCCTTCGTCTCATTGATTTGAAGTTGTCGTTCGGTATCTTTGCGATCGTTTTCGTTCCCACACGTCACTCGCTCTCCCTTTCGCCATGAGAAAATCTTCGCGCTTTCCTTTTCTTGCCGGAACTCTCCTCGCAGTGGCTTTCCTCTCGCCTTTGAGCGCATGTTCTGAGAATGCCGGACCTGAGGGGCAGAGCGGAGGCGCGCCAGGTGCGGGCGGCTTTGCGGCGGGCGGCGCGATCGGGTCGGGAGGCTTGGGCGCCGGCGGTTCGAGCGGCGGTGCTCCCGGCGCGGGCGGCCTTGTGACGGGCGGCTCGGAAACCGGAGGCGCCGGAGTCGGCGGCCTCGGAGTCGGTGGCTCGAGCGGCGGCGCTCCGGGAACCGGCGGAGATGAGGGCACAGGCGGTGGGACGCAGTACCCGCCGAATTTCGCTACCATCCGCGAAATCGTGGCGAATTCGCTTCAGCTTTCCGAAGGGTGCGGGAGCGGCTCCTGCCACGGCGGAGAAGCGACCCCGGAGTTCCGAGACAACGAACATCTTCACGATGATCTCATCAATCCGGCGAAGGTAGCGAGTGACTATTGTGGTGGCCTTCCCCTCGTAACGCCCGGAAACCCGGACATGAGCGCCTTCTACAAGGTCATCAGCGAAGGCTGCGGCGATATTGGGCGGATGCCGCGCGCCTGCGATCCGGATCCTTTGTACGGCAATTGCCTACCTGAAGCAGCCATCGAGGCGGTGCGGCAGTGGATCCTCGCGGGCGCTCCTGCGGGGTGAAGCTCGGCGCCGCGCTCTCGCCTGGTGCGGCGAAAAACTGGGGGCTGCGCGGCGGCCCGCGTGCTGGAAAATCGCGCTCCCTTTTTGAGATTTGCGTCTGGTTCTTGGCTGGCTCGCGCTTTCAGATTTGCGCGCTGCCGTTTGAGATTCCTGCTTCCTTCGTGAGCGATTCGCGAGGACGCCGGTGCATGAGTTGCCTGTTGGGCATCGAATCGGACTGACCGAGCGCCTATGCGCCGGAGGAAAAATTCCACGCCGAACGAAGGGTGACGGAGCCGAAGATCTCGCAGAGCTACCTGATTCCACCCGAGGTGTGCGCGATCGGCTCCATTTCAGGATCGTGTCGCAATTTCGTGACCCCGTTGGGCTGGATTTGACCCTGCTCGTCTATGCGAAATCTGCGGCGGCTGTCGTGCCTGAGCGCGACCATCCTCACCTCAATCAGCATCCTGGCGGGATGCAGCGGCGGTCTGAGTGACGCCGACGACCTCGGAACCGGGGCGACGACCGGCGACGATGGCGGTGGGGGGCCTGGAGGACCTGGTGCTGGCGGAACTGGTGCTGGAAACGGTCCGGGGTCCGGCGGAGACGGTACCGGGCCAGACGGCTCCGGTGGCACCATCGACCCCACGGTCTGTGTTCCCGGTGTGCCGGCGACCTCTCAGATCCCGCGCCTCCTCAATCGTCAATACGACCAGGCCGTCAAGGAGCTCGTCGATGTCACGACGATCGGGGGTACGAAGCCCTCCGAGCATTTGGTCCCAGACGCGAGCGGCGCCATCGAGGTGTACACCTGGACCGCGTACCTGAACACTGCGGACGAGATCGCCAAGCAGGTGATGAGCGATCCCGCGAAGAAGGCAAAGTTCATCAGCTGTAGCCCCGCAGAGGCGAGCTGCTTGGAGACGACGATCAGGACCTTCGGGCGCAAAGCGTTCCGACGTCCGCTGCGAGACGACGAAGTCGCCGAGTTCATGAAGTTCAACAGCTTGACTCCTCCGCCGGCGAGCGCGGATGAGGTGGCTGAAGCGATCCTCTACGGATTCCTGGTCTCTCCTTCGTTCCTATTGCTCCCTGAGCTCGATGTCTCTGCTCAAGAGAACGGCGCGACCAAGTTGAATCACCACGAGGTCGCCGTGCGGCTCGCGAGCGCCCTCTGGGGTTCGATTCCTGATGATGAGCTGTCGAAGGCCGCAGACGATGGGCTGCTCGGCACCAAGGAACAGATTCTTCAGCAGGCGCAGCGCATGGTTCAAGACAAGGAGCGCGCGGCGCCCCTCGTGGTTGCCTTCCACCGCTCATACTTCGACATGGGCCACGAGCGCTGGCGCTCTCAGCGCCACGATCCCGAGCTCTTCCCAGAGTATACGGAGGACACCCGCGCCGCTTCCCACGCGGAAATCGAGGCACTTGTCACCGATATCGCATTCAACGGCGGAAAGTTCTCGGACATTTTCCTTTCGAACGTCGGCTTCGTGAACAAGCACACGGCGGCCATCTACGGTCTGAACCCGGCTGACTTCACCGATGAACTCACGCGCGTGGACCTCGATCCGGAGCAAAGGCCCGGCGTCCTGTCGCGCATCGGCTTCCTCGCTTCCCACGCGGCATCGACCCGCACGAGCCCGATCCTTCGAGGAGCGTTCGTGACCAGCCAGATGATGGGTATTTCCTTCGGTCCTCCGGCGCCGGGCGCTGAGCAGACGCCAGACCCGATGGGCGACTTCTCGACCATGCGAGAGTTGATCGAGGCGAAGACGGGCTCCGGGCCGTGTGCTGACTGTCATGGAACTTACGTGAATCCGCCCGGATTTGTCCTTGAGCGGTACGACGCGATCGGCAAGTGGCAAACCAAGGACCGGATGGGTGGCGACATCAACGCCACAGCGATGGTGACGATCGACCAGGATCTCACGAAGAAAGAGATCTCCTCTCCACGCCAGCTGATGGAGGAGATCGGCCTCGGCCAGAGGGCTCAATGGCAATACATCCAGAAGTGGATCTCGTTCGTGTACGGACGCCTGGCGAACGAAAACGATAACTGCGCGGTGCTGGATCTCGGCATGAAGATGCAGGAGAACTACACGATCCTCGATCTTCTCACCGACCTCACACAGACGGACTCCTTCCGCACGCGCAAAACTTCCCTCTGAGAGTGCACAGGAACATGACCATGAAGCTGAATCGACGAATCTTTCTCCGTGGCCTTGGTGGCGCAGTCGTGGCTGCGCCGTTCTTGAGCTCTGTCGCTGAGCGTGCTGCCCGCGCCCAAGGAACGCCCGCGGAGGATCCGCGGCGCCTGTTCATCATGTTCACCCACTACGGGTGCATTACGAACTCCTGGTTCCCTGCTCCTTCGCATGGCGCTTTGACGCCGGAGCTCCTGCAGCCGACCTCGCTGAAGTCTCTTGCGCCCTACGCGTCCAAGATCCTTCTGCCGCGCGGCATTCGCGCCATGAACCAATGGGGACCGAGGCCGACCTACGGTCAGATCAATGATCCGCACACGCAGGTCGTGGGCTCTTACTTCAGTTGTCACCCGGTGACTCCGAACGGCGTCGTCGAGCCCGGTCAGTTCCTGCCGAGCAACGAAGCGAAGTTCAACGCGAAGCCCACGGGGCGAACCCTCGACCACATCGCGGCCGAACAAGTCAGCCCGACCAAGACCCCCCTCGTGATGCGTATCGGGAACCGGACCGACTCACCGCAATCGGCGATTTCTTACTCCGCCCCGCAGGAGGCTTTCCCCGGCGTGGGTGCGCCGCTTCAGGTGTTCAACCAGCTCACGATGCTCTTCCAAGACGGCGGGCCCATGAACCCGGACACCTACCGAACCGCGCGTGGCAAACAGGTTCTGGACCTCGTCCGGCACGATCTCATGTCCCTTGAGGCTCAGGTCATGAGCGCAGCGGACAAGAAGAAGCTGAGCGACTGGAAGGACTTGCTCGTCGATATGACGAACGTCGTGCGAGCAGAGTGCAATCAGGCCACCGCTGATTCCCTCGGGATCAAAACGAACACGGCGACGCAAGACATCACGGCGGGTATCACCGAGGTCATGATGAACCTCGGTGTTCTCGCGGCGATCTGCGATGCGAACCGGGTGTTCGTGTTCAAGTTCCCGCCCGGTTATACCTTCACCGGTCTCGGCATTTCACAAGAGCACCACAATCTTTCGCATCGCCAAAACGACGCCCTCCAAGGCGGCGGCACCTGCCTCGCTGGTGTCAACGACATGCTCAAGAAGATCGACACCTGGCACGCGGAGCAGTTTGCCTATCTCGTTGGTCAACTCGACAAGTTCAATGAGGGAGCGGGAACCGTTCTCGACAATTCGGCGGTCTGTTACTTCCAGGAGCTCTCCGACGGAAACAGCCACAACTTGAACAACATGCCGATCGTGCAGGCCGGAAGCTGCGGCGGATACTTCAAGACCGGACAAATCATCAACGTCTGGGACGGCAGCGCGGACATGTCGAACGGCAAGAGCGAGGCGGCTTGTTCGAGCGGCGGTACGGAAAAGAATCCGGAGACGAACGGTGATCACCCCACCGGTACCGATCAGCAGGTGGCGAATGCCCCGATCAACAAGTACTTCTGCAACTTGCTCAACGCGATTGGCGTGAAGGCAGGTGCGGATGGTTGGCCGGCAGAAAACGGGACGCAGCCCGTCGAGAAGTTTGGCAAATACGACGATACCGGCCTCTTCGGGGACGGTGGGACTGCGCCTCCGACCATCAAGGATCCGGGCGAGTTTGCAGAGCTCAAAGCGAACGGTTGAGCTTGGTCGCTGAGCGGCTTTGAGCCGCCAATAAGCGAGCGGCGCCCCCTTGAGAGGGAGGCGCCGCTTGTTGTTTTCGAGGTCCGGGCTTTCAAAAGTGGTGCCCGCGGATAAGGGCGTTCAGCTCGCCGAGAGGGCTTGTTGAGTAGCTCGATTCTCGTTGGCCTCACGCTCGCGCACTTCTCGATAGAGAGCTACGAGGACCATCGCGTAGAGCGGGGAGAGGGCGGCCATTGCGATGTTGTGGGCGAGGTGATTCAGCGCCGCGTTGGTCAGAAGGGCGTTCAGGATGACTCCCACGACCCACTGCGCGATCCCTGCGCAAATCATGACGACAAAGAAGCCTTTCGCGGAGCGGAGGATGAGCGAGACGCTCTCCTTGAGGGCGTCGATGCCGCGGCGATTCTCTAGGATGGTGAGGGGCGCGGCGAGCTGCAGGTAAGCCATGATGACGATGCCCGGAAGGACGAAGAAGGCGAAACCGAGCGCGCCGAGCAAGCTGACGACGAAGGAGGTCACAAGGAGGGGCCACGCGTGTGGCTTGAATTCGCGCCAGGCCTCGAGGGGCGGAAGGGGCTCACCGCGCGCTTGGATGGATTGGAGCTGGACGATGGTGACGCCTTGGCTCACCGCGGTGCCGATGAGAAGGAGCGGCAGTTCGATGAGGAAGACGGCGCCGAGCCGGAGGACCAAGGTGGCGATCAGGGCGGTCCCGCTAGCGAGTGCTGCGCGACCGCTTCCGCTGGCGAGACCGCTGCGTGTGAAGTCAAAAAGGGCGGTGGAAACGAGCTCGAACAGGTAGTTGGCGACCTGACTGACGAGCCAGAGCGGAACCCAGACGAAGAGCAGGGTGATCGCGAGGACCTTCCAGTGCTTCTGGAAGAGGGTGAAAACTTCGAGGAACTGGGCCTTGAGGGAGTCGAGAGAGAACATACGAGGGCCCCTCTCGGTCACTCGCGAGCCCCGTTGCGAGAAAACTGAGCGCGGTGCCCGAGAAGCGGCCCGGGAAGCGACTCAATCGGTCAGGCTCAATCGGTCAGGTAAGTGTAGCCCCGGAGCGAATCCTCATAATGATCCATGAGCTTTCGCATCTGCTCGTTGTTGAGGCTGCCGGAGCGCACGGCGCGGTCCGCCTGGCGACGCACCTGCTCGACCATGTCATCGGGGTTGTACTGCACGTAGCGGAGTACCTCGGACACGCTGTCGCCTTTGACGACGTGGGTGACCTCGTAGCCGTCCGCCGTCAGACGGACGTGGGCGGCGTTGGTGTCCCCGAAGAGATTGTGCAAATCCCCAAGAATTTCCTGGTAAGCGCCGTTCAGGAACATCGCGATGTAATAGGGCTCGTTCGGTTTCCACTCGTGGACACTCAGCGTGTGGCTCTCGTCCTCGATGTCGATGAAGCGATCGACCACACCGTCGCTATCACAGGTCAAGTCTGCCAGCGTGCAGCTCACCGTGGGCTCTTCAGCCAGGCGATGGATCGGCATGACCGGGAACAGCTGATCGATGGCCCAGATGTCGGGCGCTGACTGGAACACGGAGAAGTTACAGTAGTAGATGGCGCTGAGGGTCTTCTCGAGGTCGTAGAGCTCCTCGGGGATGTACTTCAGACGCTTGAGCGTTTGTTGAATCTTCTCGCAGCAGTGCCAATAGAGGCGCTCGGCGTGGGCGCGCTCGCGGAGGCCCAAATAGCCGTACTTGAAGAGGCTCTGGGCTTCTTCTTTGGCCTGGCTCGCGTCGTGAAAGCTCTCCTGAACGTTCTTCGGGACGATGTGTTTGTAGGTCTCGTAGAGCTCGGTCAGGACGCGGTGTGAGCCTTCGGGCGGCGGCGTGGCCTCTCCGTATCGGATCTCGTTGACGCCAACGACCTCGAACACGAGCACCGAGTGGTGCGCTGCCACGGCGCGCCCGCTTTCGCTCACGATGGTCGGCTGGGGAACTCCTGCCTTTTCGCAGGCGTCTTTGAGTGAGGCGACGACGTCGGAGGCGTATTCGATCAGGCGATAGTTCTTGCTCGCGTGGAAGTCGGTCTTGGAGCCGTCATAGTCGACGGCGAGACCTCCGCCGACGTCGATATAACCCATCTTCGCGCCCATCTTGGCGAGCTCGATGTAGATGTTCGAGGCTTCTTGGAGCGCGTTTTTGATCGGAATGATGCTCGAGATCTGACTTCCGATGTGGAAGTGGAGGAGGAGCAGCGTGTCGAGCATGTCCGCTTCCCGGAGTCGATCGACGAGCTCGACGATCTCCGCCGTCGACAGGCCGAACTTTGCGCGATCGCCCGCCGACTTCGCCCAGCGACCGATGCCTTTGCTGGTCAGCTTCGCGCGAACCCCGAGCATGGGACGGATGCCGAGATTGCGTGAGGCCTCGATCGCGATGCCGAGCTCTTCGATGCGCTCGATGATCACGATCACGGTCTTGTCGAGCCTTTGGGCGAGCAGGGCGGTCTCGATATAGGCCCGATCCTTATAGCCGTTGCAGACGATGAGGCCCTTGTTGTGCTTCATCTGCGCGAGCGCGATGAGGAGCTCGGGCTTTGAGCCTGCTTCGAGGCCGTATTGATACGCGGCGCCATACTCGACGATGTCTTCGACGAGGTGGCTCTGCTGGTTCACCTTGACCGGGAAGACCCCTTGGTAGCGCCCCGTATACTCGTAGTCGGCGATCGCTTTGGCGAAGGCGTGGTTGAGCCGGAAGATGCGGTGCTTCAGGATGTCCGAGAAGCGGAGCAAGAGCGGCATCGCCAGGCCACGCTCTTTGAGCGACACACAGAGGTCGTGGAGGTTGATGCTCTGATCGACAGTTGGATCGGGAGTGACCTCAACCTCTCCGGAACTATTGATATGGAAATAGGGCAAGCCCCAACCAGCGATTTGGTAGAGCTTGGCGCTCTTTTCCGTGGTCCAGCCGCGCGCGGGTTCCTCGACTTCCTCGGCGGGTTCTTCGGTCAGGGCGTAGGGCTCTGGGCTCAGCGGCGTCATTTTTGGCGGCGGCCATCCTATCGGGCGATGGGGCAGGGATCGAGCATTTGTCGCGAGCTGGTCCGCTTCCATGGTCGCGCTGTCCGCGCACTTGCCTTCAAATCGACGGCGAGCGTTGACAGCGGAGGCGCTCTCTCAAATGCAAACGGGCCGATCTCGGGGAGAGATCGGCCCACTTTGGCTGAATGACTGGTCGCTCTTCGAGCGCGCTTTAGCTCGCGTTCTTCTTGCGCTTCTGAGCAGCGGCCTCGAGGTCGAGGAGACGCGGCAAGGGGTACTTCTCGAGGCGAGCCTTGAAGCCGGCGTCCTTGCTGCGGTTCTCGAGAGCGAGGATGGCGTCGATGAGCTTGGCGCGGCTGCCGAAGCGCTTCTGGGCATCTTCGAGAGCTGCGTGCAGGCGGAGGAGCTTCTGGTTCGAGATCATCCCGAGACCGCGGTCGGCGTTGACGCGGTCGAGCCAGAGGTCCTTGGTAGCGAGCTTCTCGACAGCCGCGACGAGCTTTGCTTTGTCGCCGAAGCGCTCTTTGACGATAGCGAGGGGGCTTTTTGCCATTTTTCTTGTTTCTCCGATCGGCGCCATCGTCCCAAGGTCCTTCGGACCCATCCGGCACCAGAGCTTCGAAAGCGCGAGCGGGACAGCCGCGCCCCCCACGGCTTGGACCCATAGGGTTCCTGGGGGGACGCGATGGCTAGCAGCCCGTAGCTCTTCTCGCAACAGCGTGAGGGAGGTCGGAAGCCGGTGGAGGACACCCCTTTGAGGTTCCGAGGCGTCCCAGCGGGGGCTCTCCAGGACTCCGGTTTCGCCTTGGGTTTCCGCCGCTAGGCGTGCTACCGCGCTCGTCGCATGGGCCACAATGTTGAGCAAGGACGCCCGCCGCGGGTCCGTTTTGCGCCGTCGCCGAGCGGGTATTTGCACATCGGAGGGGCGCGAACCGCGCTATTTAATTGGCTTTGGGCCAGAAAGCTCGGGGGCCAGTTCCTGATTCGGATCGAGGACACGGACGCGGAGCGCTCGAGCATGGAGAGCGTCAAGGCCATCCTCGACGGGCTGACCTGGCTCGGGCTCGATTGGGACGAGGGACCCGGCGTGGGCGGCCCTCACGAGCCCTACTTCCAGAGCGAAAGGAAGGATCTCTATCGGAGAGAGGTCGAGCGCCTGATTGCGGAGGGCAAGGCCTACCGCTGCTACTGTACAAAAGAGGAGCTCGACGCCCAGCGAGAGGCTTTGAAGGCGAAGGACCCCAAGGCCCAGTTCGTTTACCCCGGGACCTGCAGGGACAAGCCGGACCGGCCTGACCTGCCGCATGCGGTGCGCTTCAAGTCGCCGAAAGACGGCGTCACCGCGTTCGAGGACAAAGTCTTCGGCACCATCTCGACCCCGAACGCACAGCAACAGGACTTCGTGCTGATTCGGCCGAACGGCTTACCTCTCTACAACACGGCCGCGGTCATCGATGACCACGTCATGGGCATCACTCTGGTCGCGCGCGGCCGCGACCACATTGGCAACACGCCCCAACAAGTTCTCCTTTATGAGGCCCTCGGCTATCCGCTGCCCGAGTTTGCTCACCTGCCCATGATGCTCTCGCCGAAAGGCGAGAAGCTCTCCAAACGGCACGCCGCGGTGAGCGTCATGGAGTACAAGGAGAAGGGCTACACGCCCATGGGCGTCTTGAACTACCTGGCTCGCTTCGGATGGTCCTTCGGCGACCAAGAAATCTTCTCCCGTAAGGAGCTCATCGAGAAGTTCGATTGGGAGCGGGTGAACAAGAGCGACGGCAAGTTCGACGACAAGAAGTTCGCTGACGTCGCCTTCGAACACCTGAAGAACCCTGAGCTGACGGACGACGACACTTACGTGCGCGGGGTGCTCCCCGAGCTCGTGGCGCGCGGCATCGATAGTCCCAGTGAAGAGAGAGTGCGCGCAGCTCTTCCTCTCATTCGTGAACGCGCTCGCGATCTCAAAGACGCAGCACATCACCTCGATTTCTATTTCCGTAGTCCGCCCGTCATGGACGAAAAGGCGCTCCGTTTGCTCACTCCGGAGGTCGCACCTCGTCTCGTCGAGCTCGCCGCTCGGGTCGAGGCGAGTCCAGAGTTCACGACGTCGAGTCTCGAGCAGCTCTTCACCGCCGAGGTGGAGCGAACGGGGCTGAAGATGAAAGACCTGGCCCAGCCCGTGCGCGTCGCGCTCAGCGGGCGCACGGCGAGCCCTGGCCTTTACGATGTGATGATTGTCCTCGGGAAGGCTGAATCCTGCCTCAGGCTGCGCGCGGCTGCGGAGCTTGCGGAGCGACAGAGCTAGGGACCGGGTGGTTCACCTGTACTCGCCGATCACGATCCCCGCGCTCCCGGCTCCAGAGGTGTCCCTGCTGGAGGCGATCTTTCGCGCGCCTCTGGTCAAGGCGCTCCTGCCGATCCCGGTCATCTTGGCGGTAGCTCCCGCCGTCTATTGGTTCTTCAAAGAGACTTGGCGGGAGCTTGATGAAGAGGCACGTCTGGCGAGGCTCGAGGGCAAAGTCGACTTTCAGCCTCACGTCGCGCTCGTCCTGCTCGCCGTGACGCTCACCATTCATGAGTATTATGGGGGTAGGGCTTTCTTCAACGACGCCATCTTCCCTTACATCGTGCGTCTCGAGGAGGCCGGATTTCCCTCGATCCAGTCGCAGAAGTTCCGGGAGCTCTACGGCTACGGTTACTGGGTTTTCGTGCGCGTGATGGCGTACATGGCGATTCCCATCGCGCTCTGGAAGATCCTCTTTCCGCGAGAGAGTGTGCTCGACATGGGGCTCCGGGTTCGGGGCTTTTTCTCGCACCTGGGCCTTTATGGGCTTTGTTTGCTTGTCGTCTTTTTGGCCATGGCGGTCGTCGGCCGCCAGGCGGATTTTGCGACCTACTATCCCTTTTATCAGCAGGCGTCCCGCAGCTGGTTCGACCTTTTGGTCTGGGAGGCGATCTATTTTGCCCAGTTCTTTGGGCTCGAGTTCTATTTCCGCGGCTTTTTGCTCCACGCTTTCCGCCGCAGCATGGGATCTTCGGCCATCTTCGCGATGGCCGTGCCCTATTGCATGATCCACTTCGGCAAACCCTACCTCGAGACCCATGGGGCCATCATCGCCGGAGTGGTGCTCGGGTCCCTCGCCATGAAGACCAGGAGTGTCTACGCCGGATTCCTGGTGCACATCGCGGTGGCGGGAGCGATGGACCTGATGGCGCTGACGGGACGAAACGGCCTTCCCACCAGATTCTGGCCCTGAGAGCAGGAGCGCTCCCTCCGGGCAACTCCCGCGATATCCAACTGCGGTCCGTGAAATAGCCTGGAATTCCGGAGCGGCGTGATGTGTGGCGCTCTGAGCAGGTCTACTGAAACCGTTCCTCGAGGCCGTTTCTCGCGGATCACGGCGACCCTGACCGGGGATCCGAGCTTTGGCATCCGAGTTGCTTAGTGGACGAATTGTCCACTCGACGGAAGGCCCACCCTTCGGTGCCTTCCTTAACCCGGATCCCTTTGCATGAAACTCATTCTCAGAAGTCTCTTGGCCCTGCCGGCCGCCGCTCCTTTGCTCTTAGCGCCCAAGCTGGCGCTTGCCGTGCCTTGTGCTGACTTGGATCTGCCGAATCCGGTCTACGGCGGCGGCGGAAGCGCCGTGACGCCGACCCTCGCGAACGTCGCGATCGCTCTCCGCAGCCTTCCTGGGGACGAGGAGGTCACGATCGTTTACGCAGACCCCGGCGCGTGCACCGGTTACGAGTATTTCCGCAAGCCCGATCCGCTGATCGAAGTGACGTTCAAGTATTGGGAGGCGGACGGCACACAGAAGAGCTGCGAAGCCCCCCAGAGTGTCGTGGAGTTCGCTCACATGGGCAACACGCCCGCTCTTTGCCCGGGCGACGTTCCGATCCCTGACGGCGCTGCGAAGTTCGTGGCCCCTGTTCAGACCATCAACGTCATCACCCACAAGGACTCTCAGGAGAAGACGATCAACGCAGAGGCCCTCTACCACATCTTCGGCTTCGGCCCTGGATTTGCGGGGCGCACTGTGGCTCCTTGGACTGAGCCGGGAGCGATTTGGGTGCGAAACACGAGCTCCTTCGTGCACCAGATCCTCGCGCAGTCGATCGGCGTGCCCGCGGCGGGCTTCAAGCTCCCGCAGGGGAACTTCCTCCGGGACAATCAAGGAGTCGTGAAGGGCGTGTTTGATTGGGGCGAAGATCCGGGGAACCTCCCCGATCAGTCTCTTGGCTACGTCTCCGGCTCGAACGCCAAGAAGGGCGAAGACGACGGTCAGATCAAGACCCTCGCTTACCAGCACTTCGACCAGACCTGCGCTTACCTCCCTGACTCCGAGGAAGGTCGCTATGATCGAAAGAACGTCAGGTCGGGTCAGTACTGGCTTTGGACGCCCGCGTGGTTCTTCGCGAATGTGGACGAGGACGGTCGTCCCTCGAACCCCTTGGTGCGCGATCTGATCGGCTGGTTCGATGGCTCGATCGACCCGCCGGGTGATCTCAACATCCAGGAGTTGGTGGTTGAGTCGGGCGACGTGCCGCTGTGCGCAATGCAAGCGATCCGTCCGGAAGGCGATCTTTCGGCGATTCAATCCTACGCACCGGCTCGGCCTTGCAATGGTTGGTACGAGTACATCTCTGCCGGCGAGACCGACTACCAGGCTTGTGAAACCTCGGACGAATGCGACGGTGAAGGCGAAGTCTGCCGACTTGGCTTCTGCGAGGCTTACTAACTCATGACCCTCTTTCTTCGAGACAAGACAATGACCACTCAAAGTAGCTCGCTTCGACGCTTCGTCCGTCCTCTGATCGTCCTGTTTGCGCTCAGCGCTTCGTTCCAAGCTTGTAAGGGCGAAAATGCATCGCCAGCGGATGACGACGACGTCGTGAATCCCGGCGGCGAAGCCAACGACGACGGTTCCGGCGGACGCAAGGCGACCGGAGGCTCCGGCAACACTGGCGGACGGAGAGGATCAGGCGGATCTCGCAATCTCGGTGGTGAAGGCAACGACGACGGCTCCGGGGGCACCGGGATCGTCGCTCCTCCCGAAAAGGAGGATTGCCCCGACGAACCGAACGGTGACGAATGCTGGGACCTCAGCGAATGTAACGGTGTGAAAACGATCCAGTTCCTCGAGCAATGCCAAGGCGAATGCCTTTTCGGCGGGTTCGATAACTCGAAGATCGAAGGTTACAGCGGCGGGACGCTGCCACCTTTGCCCTGATACGGAAAAAAGAGCGAAGGCGTCCCGCGATATTTGCGCAGTCCCCGGCTTCCTTGCTGGGCACGGAAATATCACGGGGCGCCTCTCTCGTTTTGTGCCCCGATCCCTAGGAATTCTCGCCTCCATCCCAGAGCAGGGACTGGCACGTCACTTGCTGAATTGGCGGCCTGTGAGGCTTTTGGAAGCGTTCTTCCACCAAGCGATACCCCTTGTCCATGCGATCTCTATTCCGAGTGCGCAGCGCGCACCTTCCGAGCTCTCTAGCTTTCTTTCCCGTCGTCCTGACGACCTCGCTCCTTGCCTCGCCGGTTTTGGCTCAGCCGGCTCCCGATGCCCCAGCAGCTCCGGGAGCCCCTGGTGCGGCTCCCGGCGGATCGGCGGCGCAGCCTTCGCCTGAAACGGGCGAGGCCCCGGCCGAGGCTGAAGACGAGGATTACGAGGTTGATGTTCCGTCACAGGCGACGGGAGCTCCCGCGTCGCCTGAGCCTGAGACGGCTCCAGCGACCGCTGACGCGTCGGCGGACGCTTCCTTGGCAGATGTTTCGGCCGAAGCGACCGCCTCTGTGGACGCAGAAGCGGAAGCTCCTGAGCCGGAGTCGGAGGTCGAAGAACCTCAAGGTGCCCCTGCGCTCAAGGGCGCTGTTGTCGACAAGGAAGGATCGAACTATCGGCGGGTGCTCAAGCCGGGCTTCGCGGTTTCTGGTTTCGTTCAGGCCCAATACCAGACGAGCCAGCTCTCCGAGGATCAGCTCGATCCCGACGGCGCACCGTTGAACCAAGATGAGTTCTCGGTCCGTCGCGCGCGCATCCGACTCGACCACGGCTGGAGCTACGGCTTTGCCACCCTCGAGGTCGACGCTGGAACCATCGGCGGCGCCAATCTGCGCCTCCGTCGCGCAGAAGCATCGCTCTTCTACCGAGGCCAGGCGCCGGTCGACGTGACCCCGTGGCTCGTCCTGACCGCAGGCGTCACGGATATTCCGTTTGCTTTGGAGCTCGGAGAGTCACAGCGCGATCGCCTGTTCATGGAACAGAGCATCGCGAGCCGCGCGCTGTTCCCGACACCCGCGGATATCGGCGCGAAGCTCTGGGGCGCCTACGAGTTCATCGACTATTCGATTGCGGTCGTGAACGGAGAGCCGACGGAAGCTACCGGTTTCCCCACCGATCCGAACGCTCATAAGGACATCTCCGGCCGGTTCGGCTTCAGGGCTGTCCCGTCGGAGCGGTCCCTGATCAGTGGTGGTGCCTCGTTCTACGTGGGCCAGGGCTTGAGTCGCGGCGTACCCGGGAGCAAGGACTCCTTGCAGTGGGTCGATATCAACAACAACGGTCTCGTCGAGGCCGCCGAAATCCAGGGCGTGACGGCGTCGGCCGCGCTCCCTTCGCGGAACTTCGACCGCTGGGCGGTGGCGCTCGACGTGAGCGCGCGTTTCCCGACTCCGATCGGTCTGCTTCGGACGGGCGCTGAAGCCTACATCGCATCGAACATGGATCGCGGCGTTCTTCCGAGCGACCCGGTGGCTCTGGGCGGTGATGCGGTCGCTCTCGGGGGCTCTCTTTATCTGACCAGCCAGATCGGCGACTACGTCTTAGTCGGTGTGCGCGGCGCTTACTACGACCCGAACACGAATCTGATCGAGCAGCGTGCCGGTACGTTCCATCTCCAGGAGCAGAGCTTCTTCGAGCTCTCTCCGTCGCTCGCCGTCATGCTCGAGAGCGTTCGCCTCTCGGCTCAGTACGATTGGCTCTTTGATCACCTCGGACGCGACTCGACCGGTGTCCCGACGGACGCACGGAACGACCGCTTCACCGTTCGACTGCAGGTGGACCTATGAGCGTGCTGTCGACTGAAACTCTTGGAAGAGGTGCGCTTCGCGCGGTTCGCCGAGCGTCCGTGGGCGGATTGGTGGCGAGTGCGATCGGCCTTGTTATGGCGTGCGGCGTGCCGAGCACAATTGGTGCGGATGAGCCTCTGAGCGTTGAGCGCGGCCAGTTCTTCGAAGGAGAGTGGCCGGAATCAGGCAAGGACACGCCGCGTATCACGACCCCGGTCGTGAGCACGGTGCTCCGGGAGCGCCTGCGCGGGGCGAACTTCAGTGGCATTGTGTCCGATGACGCAACGGCCGTCGGCGTGCGCATCGACGGCTATGGGTCCGGCTATTGGCTCTTGCCGAGCGGCGCCCGTGACGCCCAGAGCCCGAACTCCCTCGCCTATAGCTTTAATGCGGACCTTCAAGGCTCTCTGCCGGCGGGTCGGCACACGCTGCAGCTCGTCGGATTCGACAAGGACGGCCTCGCAGGTCCCGTCTCCGAGTCGACGATTTGTGTGACGTCGCTTCGCCCGGACAACGGCAACGCTTGCAATCCCCAGGTCGCGCCGCCTGCCCTGGTGCTCTCCCTCGAGTGGGATTCGCCGGCCGATCTCGACATCACGGTGGTGTTCCCGACAGGCGAGATCGTGACCGCTGGGCGTCCGGGTGTCCTGAACCCGGACGACGCGGCTGCGCCGCCGATCGCGCGCCTAGTGAGCGATGCGAACACCGATTGCCGTCAGGATAGTAGGCAGCGGGAAGACGTCGTCTTCGAACGGCTTCCGCCCAAGGGGAAGTACTCGATCTACGCGAGCCTCTATCGAAGCTGCGGCGCCACGTCGGTCAGCTACAGCGCCTCCTACGCCTCTCGCACCCAGAGCGGCGACACCTACGGAGTCCGCACGCGCGATCTCGGCGGCGGCGTCCTCACCACCGAACAATTCCAGCGCGGGAGCGAGCTCGGGACCTTCATCGCGCAAGTCAAAGTCCAATAACACGCCGCCCGGGCGTGGCATTACGGGAGACATACCATGATCATCGAACGCCTCATGAAATTGGCCCTGCTCGGCAGCGAGTGGGTGCTCTATCTGCTCCTCTTCCTCTCAGTCGTGTCGATCGCGACCATGCTCGAGCGTCTCGTTTTCTTCGCGCGTCGTCGCGGCGACTCCGAGGCCATTCGAGGCCACATCTCGCGCCTCCTGCCCGAGCGCCGCGTCGCGGAGCTTGAGAAGGTCCTCGAGAAAGATCGTTCGCTCGAAGCGCGAGTTGTGCTCGTGGCGGTGCGTTGGATTGGTCGCGGACCGGAAGCTCTGCTCGACGCAGTTGAGTCTGAGGTGAGCCGGATTCGCTCTGAGCTCGAGCGCGGCAGCAACCTCCTCGGTACTCTCGGCAACAACGCACCCTTCGTCGGTCTGTTCGGTACGGTGCTTGGCGTGATCATCGCGTTCCACGCTCTCGGTGACGCTGGCGGCAATCCGAACCAGATGGGCGGCGTGATGGCCGGTATCGCCGAAGCGCTCGTCGCAACTGGTGTCGGTCTGTTCGTGGCGCTGCCTGCGGTCGTCGCTTACAACATGATCCAGAAGAAGATCGGCGACATTGAGAGCGATGCGACCTCTTTGGTCCGCCTGGTTTCCGCTTACGCCAAGGGCGACCCCGAGGTCATTCTCGCCGGCAACGCTCTTCAGAACGAGTCCGAGTCCGCACAGCTCGAGGGTCCCGTCAGCAAAGAGACGAGCCGTGAGCGCGAGACGGAGCTCTCGTCCGTCGCCGAGGCGACGGCGCTCGGAGAGGTAGGCTAACATGGCCGGTACGCTTGGCGGGGCGCGCGGAAAACGCGGCGGTATCGTTGGCATCAACGTCACCCCCTTCGTCGACATTACGCTCGTCTTGCTCATCATCATGATGGTCTCGTCGACCTATATCGTCTCCCAGGCGCTCAAGGTCGAACTGCCGAAGACGGCGAGCTCGGACGAAACTGTCTCGCGTACGTACGTCGTGACCATCGAGCAGAACGGCTCGCTCCTCTTCAACGAAGAAGCCACGACGATCGAGGCTCTCGGTCCGAAGCTCAAGGCGATCCGGGAGAAAGAGGACGTGAACCTTGTGATTACGGCGGACGCCGCCGCAATGCACGGTCGAGTCGTCGAAGTCCTCGACACGGCGAAAATCGCCAAGATCACCAAGTTTGCGATCAACGTGGACCGTTCAAAGAGGTGACGCCTTGAAGTGGGCATTGATCATCGGTAGCGCCGCCGTTCACGGAGGGCTGCTCGTCGGCCTCGGTTCGATTGAGGCGCGTCGCCACATCGAAGCCACGGCGATCTCCGTCGTCGAGAGCGAAGCCAAGCCGGAAGAGCCGCCGCCTCCTCCGCCACCGGTCGCTCAGGAGCCTGAGGTGCCGCGGGCGGCTCCTCAGCGAGCCAAAGTGGCCGCGCCGGCGGCTGATCCGAATCCCGCTCCGGCCAATCAGGCTCCGATCGACGCTCTCCCGGATCTCGGCTTCGAGCTCGGTGGAGTTTCGGGCGGCTCCTCCGGTTTCGCGGTGCGCGCCTCCGCGCCTTCGAATGCTCGTCCCACAAGTGAGGTGACGAAGCGTGTCCTTCAGACGCCCCCGAAGCAGGCGCCCGATCCCTGCCAGGAAGGCCCCGCCAAACCCAAACTGATTTCCTTACCGAAACCGGCTTATACGAGCCTCGCTCGTCAGAACAACATTGAAGGCAAGGTCCGCGTCAGCATCACCGTCGACGCACAAGGACGGGTCGTCAATGCTTCTGTCCTCGCGCCGCTCGGCTATGGCCTCGACGAAGCTGCGCTCGAAGCCGCTCGCGCGGCGCAGTTCGAGGCGGCTGTGCGCTGCGGAAAGCCGGTTCAATCCACGTTTACGATCGCGATGCGCTTCTCTGCGGGCTGATGTTTCCGAGTCCGCGAAACCAATACCATGCAATGGCTCCGTTCCTTATTCGTCTTAGCTCTCTTGGTTCTCGCGCTCCCCGCCCGCGCCCAGAACCCGGCTGCGAAGCCTCGCGACATCCAGCCTCCTGAGCTCCTCGCGTTCGTCGAGGCTCCTTATCCCGAGTCGGAGAAGGAGGAAGGCAAGAGCGCAACGGTTGTTCTGACGATTGCGATCACCGCCGAGGGCAAGGTCTCGGACGTGGTTGTCCTTGAGTCGGGCGGGGCTGCTTTTGACGAGGCAGCGCTCGCGGCTGCGCGCCAGTTCGAGTTCCGTCCGGCCGTCATCGACGGCGTGCCGACGGCGGTGAAGATCAACTACCGCTACCAGTTTGCTCCCCCTGAATCGCCGCCGCCCACGACAGGCGAATTTCGTGGTGTGGTGCGCGACAAGGAAACGGGCGAAGCGATCAGCGGCGCGCGGGTGACGGTGCCGGGGATCGGTACGGTCCTCACGGACGAATCGGGGCGCTTCGAGTTCGTCGACGTTCCCGCGGGCTCTTATGACGTGACGATTGAGCCGCCGGGTTTGATCGCGCTCGGTGTAACGGAAGAGATCGTCGCCGGCCAAGCCATCGAGGCCAGCTACGACATTTCAAAGCCGGTGCCGGAAGAGGCGGGAGATCCAGAAGACGACTACGAGATCTCGATCATCGCTCCCCCCGAGCTCGAGCGGCAAGCGGTTCAAGTGGCCGTCAAGGCGGAGGAAGCCCGTCAGGTTCCGGGCACGCAAGGCGACGTGCTCAAGGTTGTCGAGAGCATGCCTGGTGTCGGGCGCGCGGCGGCAGGCTCCGGAAACATCATCGTCTGGGGCGCGGCGCCCAATGATACGCGCACGTACGTGGGCGGAGTGCGCGTTCCGGTTCTCTACCATTACGGCGGTTTTCGCTCCGTCATCCACGGTGACGAGGTAGCGAGCGTCGACCTCGTCGCGGGCGGTTATGGGGCGCCTTACGGGCGTGGTCTTGGCGGTCTGATCCTCGTCGATAGGAAGGCGCCGAAACTTGACGGTATCCACGGCAGCGTCCAGGCCGACATCATCGATGCGTCTGCTTCGCTTTCGACTCCTGTCGGCGAAAAGGGCTCGATCTCGCTCTCCGGTCGCAAGAGCTACGTCGCGGAGCTCGGCTCGCTGCTCGGCGACCAATCATTCCAAAACTTCTTCACCCTGCCGAGCTTCGGTGATGGCTCGGCTCGCTATCGCCACAAGATCTCGGAGCGCGAGAGCATCGAGTTTGGTGGGCTCTTTTCGATCGACGAAAAGACGCGCACGACCCCAAGCGATAACCCTGAGTTCCGCGCTCAAGAGTACAACTCGCTGAAGTTCATGCGCTTCGATACGACCTATCGTCGCGAGGACGAGGGTGGAGGACGGCTCTTGGTCGTGCCCTGGTACGGTCACGACTGGGTCGATCGCCGCTCGAACTTTGGCGGGGTCGAAGAATCGCAAGCCCTCGGGACGCACCTGTTCGGTCTGCGTACGGACTACCAAGGGCGCGCCGCGGAGAACATCGTGGCTCGCGTTGGTCTCGATATCGAGTTCCTCCAGTCGAGCGTCGCGCGCAAAGGCTCGCTCACGACACCACCTCGTGAAGGTGACCCCTACATCTTCGGGCGGATCCCGCCGAGCCAGACGGCCTTCGACGACTTTACCTCCGTTTCGTTGAGCGCTGCTCCCTATGTGGAGCTCGATTTCGCGCTCCTCGAAAACAAACTGCACATCGTGCCCGGCGCGCGCGTTGAGCCCTACGTCAACATCGCTGGTCGCGCCCGTCCGCCTCGAGAAGGAAGCCCCGACCAGAAGGTCGCCGTCGAGGACATTGGAGCTGAGCCCCGGCTCATGGTGCGTTACGCGCCGTCGGACAAGCTCTCGTTCCAGGCCGCGGGTGGATATTATCGCCAGCCTGCGAACCCTGCCGATCTGTCCGCCGTCTTCGGCAACCCGCAGCTCAACGTGGGTCGCGCGGTGCACGCGGTATTGGGTGCGCGCTACGCGTTCCTCGAATCCTTCGCCGCCGAGGTGACAGGGTTCATGACGCGCTCCTGGGACATCGGTTCGCGCAATCCGAGCCTGAACCCGCGGGTCTCCGAGGTCTCAGTCCAGGAAGGAGAGGGGCGTTCCACGGGCGCGCAGGTTCTCTTGCGCAAGGAGAAGGGGGAGTCGGTGTACTTCGGCTGGGTCGCGTACACGTTCCTTGTGAGCGAGCGCCGAGACGCGGGCAAGGAAGACTTCCGGCTCTTCGACTACGATCAGACGCACGTCCTGACCGCCCTCGGAGCGCTCGATCTGGGAGCAGGGTTCGAAGCTGGTATCCGAGTTCGCCTGGCCACGGGTTATCCCCGCGTGTCCATCACGGGCAGCTTCTATGATGCCCAGGCGGGTCGCTACGAGCCGATCCTCGGAGCTCACAACTCGACACGAATCCCGATGTTCTTCCAGCTGGACGCTCGCGTCGCGAAGACCTTCGAGTTCCCGACCTCGAAGCTCCAGATTTACCTCGACGTACAAAACGCCACGAATCAACAGAACCCCGAAGAAATCGCTTACTCTCCAGACTACTCCGAGCAGCGCTACGTGAGCGGTCTGCCGATCCTGCCCGTCTTGGGAGCTCGCTTCGAGTACTGACCATGGGATTTTCCATCATCAATTCAGTAACCTTCCGCCGCGTCCGAGCAGAGCGAGTCGTGCCACTGCTGCTTCTCGGGAGCGCTTGGGCATGTGTCCCTGAGTTCAGCGATGAGACGAGCCGGGTCAAGGAGCCGCGTATCCTGGCGGTGCGGGCGGAGCCTGCGGAGGTTCGCCCCGGCGGATCTGTGACCCTTCGTGCGCTGTTTGTGAACGAAGACGGAGAGGAAGAAGGGGGCGAGTCCCTCGAGTGGGCGCTTTGTGTGGCGCGCAAGCCGTTGACCGAGGTCGGTCCGGTCGCGCCCGAATGCGTGACGGAGTTCGGCTCCGAATCTGAGGCCCTCAAGGTGCTCGGTGAAGGACCGACTGTCAGCGCATCTCTCGCCTCGGACGTATGCAGGCAGTTCGGCCCGCTCTCCCCGCCGACTGCCCCGGGCGAGACGGTGCCCGGCCGCGCTGTCGATCCGGATTCGACGGGCGGTTATTACCAGCCGGTGGTGGTTGGAAACCCGGAGCCGGTGGCCGGACGCATTCGTGCGCTCTGCGGTCCGGGGAACCTGCCGCAGGTGGAGAGCGTTCGCTTCAATCAGGGGTACCGGCCGAACGAGAACCCCGAACCGGAAGAGATCGCCGTCTTGGTCGACGGCAACGAAGAGCCCGTCGAAGGCACGATTGTCGTCGCGCCGGGTGATGAGCTGACCATTGTCGTTCACTTCCCGGCCTGCCCGACCAAACCGGTGTGCGGAGATGGACTTTGCACCGCCAACGAGAACTCCACCACCTGCGCCGAGGATTGCGGCCGGGACGCCGTGGGGTGCTTGGGAGCGGAGGCTTACCTCTACGGCGATCCCGTGACTCGAGCGGCCGTTCTCAAGCAAGAGTCCGTCGAAATCGGTTGGTTCGCGGCGAAGGGCACCTTCGAACTTGCCACGACGGACAACGCCGAAGACCCCGAAGTCGTCTCGAACACCTGGATTGCGCCGGACGAAGAGCTCGAAACCACCCTTTGGCTCGTCGCTCGCGACGACCGCGGCGGAACGTCTTGGCGCTCGGTGCGAGTGCGCGTCGAGGAGTGAGCCGTTGCCTCCTCAGGGGGGCCGCCCCAACCCATCACCGATAACGGATATGTCCTCTCCGAGAAAATAAGACGGGAAATCGAGCAAATGCGCTCTGAGTGGCGGCTCTGAAGGGCCTTGGCGCTGCGTCTCCCGGACCAAGATCTGGGAAATGCGGCCGATTTGCCGTCGTATGGCACGGAATCTGCTCAGGGGCGCTCGTCCATGCGTCTCCGTCTGCTGGCCGCGGCCCTTTCGCTCAGTGTCCCTGCGTTTGCCCAAGAACCTGCGGCTGAAGAGCTCGACTCCGAATCGGAGGGGCTCTCCGCGGTGGACTCGGTGACTGCCGCCCCCGTCACCTCAGAGGTTCCCGATGCGCCCCCGAGGGAGACCCTTTCGGAGCCGGAAGGAAGCGAGGCTGCCGAGAGCGCAGCGCCCGCCTCCGAAGATCCTTCTGCGCCTTCACCTCACGGAGAGGAGGTGGACGTTCCGGCCCCGGTGGCGGATGAGAAGAGCGGAGCGAAGGTGACGTTCACGGGCGCGCCCGGCGAAGGGTTCACACTCAAGTCCGGCGACCGTTTTTCGCTCAACGTCCGCAGCCGGATTCAGCTTCGCTACCAGTTCACCTCCAGAGAGGTTCCAGGCGAAGCTCGCGTTGAGGAACAGGTCGTCAATATTGGCACCCTGCGGGTCTGGCTCGGGGGCAACGTCTTGGTGCCCGAGCTGACCTATCTGATTCAGCTAGCGCTCGCGGACAGAGACTATCGCGACGGAGCGACGTCTCCCGTCTACGACGCGTACATTGAGTACCAGCCGATGCGCGACTTGAACTTTCGCGCCGGACAATTCTTCGTGCCCTTCGACCGTCTGAGGACGGTGCGCGAGTGGGCCCTGCAGATGACGGAGCGTCCACGTCCGGTCGCAGAGCTGACCTTGGATCGAGACGTGGGTGTGATGGCCTTTTCGGATCACTTCCTCGGAGATGATTCGCCCTTTGCGTATCGGGCAGGCGTATTCGGTGGAGGCGGGCCGAACCTGAGTGGAGGAAAAGAGCCGGGCGCCCTCTTGGTAGGACGCTTGGAGTTTCGTCCACTCGGCAAGATCGATGATGACAAGGAAGGCGACCTAGATCGCCGGACAAAACCTGGGATTGCGCTTGGGGGAGCCTTCGCGGCGAACATCAATACGAACCGCCAAAGAAGCACGACCGGTGCCACCTACGTCGGAGGCGTAGCGGACTATCTCCACGCCGCGGCCGACGTCGTCTTCAAGTGGCGCGGCTTCGCTTTCCAGGCGGAGTACCTTTGGAAAGAAGCGAGCGAGGACACGATCGTCTCGACGACGGCCGACGGCAGCGCGCTCACTGAGTTCACTCGGTCTGGTCAGGGTTGGGTTCTTCAAGCCTCTTACGCGTTCGAGCCGCCTCTCGAGGTCGTGGGGCGTCTCTCACGTCTCTACGCCTCTGAGGGCACCGATCCGGCGCTTGTCACAGAGATCGAACGTCGAGGCCAAGAAGTCGGTTTTGGCTTGAACTACTACCTGAACGGTCACAAGTTCAAACTTCAAGCCGACTACATTGGGCGTATGCCAGGAGATTTCGACTTCTCGCTCGCCGATCACGGTGTGCGCGCTCAGCTCGACGCGACGTTCTAGGCCCGACGCATCGAACACGGCCGAACGAGAGCGATTCTGACTGCTCCGGTTCGATTCACGAACCGCAAATACTCGGGAGGGGAGTGTTGTATAACGGAACATGCGCTCTCGTACCTTCGTCCGAAGGACCGTCGAAGGTGGACGTGGGCGGTCCTTGCGCCCGGAGCTCGACTCCGTACACTCCTCGGACGAATGTTCTGGTCGCGATCGAAGAAAGGCCCTCTACCGCTCGAGAGCGATGAGATCCTGAGGGAAGCGGTGCAGCGGGCGCTGGGTGACGTTGACCCGACCATGGTGCGCGTTGTGACGGCGATTGCGGGGCTCTTGTCCGCGGTGGCTTATGCGGATCGGAAGATCAGCGCCGCTGAAGCGGACCATCTTCGGGCCGAGCTCGGAAGAATCCACGGCTTTCCGGCCGAACACGTCGAAGCTGTCGTCGACGTTCTCAAGGAACAGGCGCTTCGCTTGAGCACCTCGTTTGTCCCTCGCTTCACGCGCACGCTCCGGGAAGAGCTTCCCGAAGAAGGACGCTTCGAAGTGCTCGATGCGCTGCTCGGAATGGCCGCGGCGGACGGCGCCATCACCCACGCAGAGGTCGCGAGTCTCCGGAACATGAGCACCGCGCTCGGCCTGTCCCAGGAGCACTACAACGTGCTCCAGGAAAAACACCGGACCAAGCTATCTTTTTTGAACGAGTCGTGAGCTGTCTCGAGTTGTCGGAGTGAGTCAGTCGCCGCTCGAGCTACCAGTCAGTTCGAAGGGACTATTGCTTCCGGCGCATTCTCTTGAGCGGCTGCCGCCTCGGGCTCGGCCGCTATTTCCTCGCTAGGCGTGCTGGTCGCCGACCCAGGGGAGGGCAGAGGATCGGCGGTCACCGGAGCGGCGGGTGGGGAACTGATCCGAGGTGGACCGTCGTAGCCGCGCTGCCCATCGATGACGACGCGGGATAAGAGGTCGTCGAAGTCCTTGAGCCCGGTGTCGAAATCTTGTGGCTGGTTCGCATAGCCCGCGAACATGACGACGGGCACATCGACCGGCCCTCGACTCGTGAGGACTCGGTAGCCGAAGTTCGTGTGGAGGAGCAAAAGCCGCACCCGCGTTTTTCGCGCGCTCGGATCGAGCTTGAGCTGATCCAAGTTCGCGACTTCGAGAGTGACTTGGTGCGCGGGCAGGCCGGCTAAGGTGACGTCGCTCCTCTCGACCGCCATCGCCGCGTAGCGCTTCTCGATGATCACGGGAGACTTCCCGAAGGTCACGAGCTCGTAGCCAGCGCCCGTGATGTACTCGATGTAGCCGTCCATCAACGACTCGAGCTTCTTGTGTCTCAGGTGCGTCGAGATCGGGATCGTGCGCAGAAAGATCACGCCTTCGTCGACGAGATTCTTATAACGGAGGTCGTACGTGTGCTCCTTCCGACTCGTCTCGTAGTTCCCGTCACCGTCGATATCGAGGTGAAGTTTGACCAGATAGCCGTCGGCCGTCTTCGGGAGGAGGCGTCCGTTCGGGTGGAAGTAATAGTTGTCGAGCTGCCAGGAGGACGGCAGGACCTGGCCATCGGGGAGCGCGACCACGCTATAGCCGTATGCGCGGCTCTGATACCCGGAAGCGCTGAAGGCCCCGCGCGGGGGCGGGGCGCAGCTTGTAAGGGCGAGAACGGTGATGAGACCGAGAGTGGAGAGAAAGCTTCTTCTGCAAAGCATTGTCCGAGACTTCTGCTTTCTGTCTCAGACGAGCGCGTCGCAGGCTTCTTTGCAGGCAGCGCAAGCTTCGGCGCAGGCCTTACATTCTTTGTGATGTCCCGCGTGCTTCTTGCACTCCGCGTGGCACTCGGCGCACGCGCGGCTGCAGAGGGCGGCGACCTCCTTGGCGTAAGGGGAGCCCATCGCGGCGAGACTCGCGAGCGCTCGACAGAGAGGGATCATCTGCTGCACGACCTTTGCGCAGTCGGCCATCATTTGGCTCCCGCTCGAGAGGTCACGGATACAGTGCTCGAGACAGGTCTCGCCGGTCACCGCACAGTGGGCTGCGGCCTCGGCCGCGCGAGTGAGAGCTTCCGTGACAGGCGAGCCGCCTTGGGGCGCGGGGGGCGCAGGCTCGGGCTTCGGAGACTCCGGAGGAGCTTGGGTCGGAGCTGCGCCGCAGCCGAGTGCGCTGACGAGGCTGTGGGCGAGGGCCGTGGCGGTGGCGACTTGGAGGACTTCTCGGCGTTGCATCAGGGTATCTTCCGCGCTTTTCGCGGAAAAAGGCAAACCGGGGGCGGTCTCCAGGAGGAACGTTTGCTTGGGCCCGTCCCTCCCATCACCCTTCGAAACAGATTCCGCGAAGTTTGACCCCAAATCCAGTGATAGCGAAAACGCATGCTTCGACGTCCCGCTTGCCTTATTTATTCCCTGCTCGCCTTTGCCTTGGCGTGCAGTTCTTCTTCTGAGGGGCCGCCGACCGACGGCTCGGGCGGCGCGGGGGCGATGACGGGCGGCGGGGGCCCTTTGGGTTCCGGAGGTGCGGCGCCGGTGAGCGGTGGCGGAGCGCCTGCGGCTGGTGGATGGATGGGCAGCGGTGCTCAGCCGGCGACTGGTGGGGACGGAAGCGGGAGCGGAGGAGTCGTCGGCGCTGGGGGAGGGATGCAGAGCGGTGGAGCGAACGCAGCCGGCGGCAGCGAGAACGCCACTGGCGGGAGCGCGACAGGCGGTCAAAGGAATGCGCCGAGCGATGGGGCGGTGGCTGCGGCGGCCGCGATGGGCAAAGGCGTGAACCTTGGTCAGATGTTCGAGAGCACTCAACACCCTCGAACGCTCGCGGCGGCGCGTCCGAAGATCGACGCCTACTATGAGAAAGGCTTCCGGAACCTCCGGATCCCGATCACCTGGACCGAGAACGTGGGAGGCGATCGGCTCGTCCAGGACGCTTCGACAGGTGTCGTGAACCGGGGGCACCAGCGGCTCCGCGAGATCATCTCAGTCGTGGACTATGCCCTGTCAAAGCCAGGCCTCTACGTCATCATCAACACGCACCACGAAGACACCCTCAAGACGGAGAGTCGAGCCAATGTCCTGCAGCAACTTTGGAAGGACATCAGCGACATCTTTAAGGACCACGATCATCGACTCCTCTTTGAGATTTTGAACGAGCCTCATAAGCGGGACGGGACCGCGATGCCCGCCGCCGATCTCCGGCGCATGACCGGCCTCGCCTACGACGAGATCCGGAAGGTCGATCCGAAGCGCATCATCCTCTTTGGCGGGAACCAATGGTTTGGCGCTCACGAGGTCCCCGAAGTTTGGACGAGCTTGGACGAGGTTGGAGGTGGCCTGGACGATTACCTGATGGTGACTTTCCATCACTACGATCCGTGGGAGTTCTGCGGGACGGATGAAGGCTCCCTCGCCCATCCGTGGAGTCAGGAGAACCAGTCCAAGCCGATGGCCCAAATGGCCAACTGGGCGAAGAGTGTCGGCCAGGGCATGCCCGTTTACATTGGGGAGTGGGGCGTGGGCTGGGGCAGTCGCAAAAACGACCTCTCCTGCAACAACGTTCGGAAGTGGTACCAGACCTTCGACAGCGTGCATGCCCGCGAGCATGGTCAACCGACCGCTCTTTGGGACGATGGCGGTTGGTTCAAGGTCTACGACCACGGTCAGAACCGCTTCGCCAACAACCTCGTCGATTGCATCGCGGGGGAGTGCGCCTGGTCCGGCAACGACCAGATCAACGACGGCTGTCGTTAAAGATCTGTCAATCCGTAGCTCTCGCGGGCGCGCCTTTGGCGCGCCCGCCCCGCTGTGGTCCTGAGATGAGCTGATCGCGACCCTCGAGGGGCTCGATGGAGCGTTTCGGTCCGCCCCAGGCTGTTCGAGTGGGTCGCCTCCCTGCGCGCGGGAATCAGCAAATGCTCACGGAGCAGATGCGGTGAGCAGGGTTCGGTGGACGTCGACTTGACCGCTGCCCTTCAGCCATTTGAAGTGGCTCGTCGGGCGCTCTCCGCACACCTGCCAGAAGACGCGGTGAAACTGCGCGTAGCTTCCGAAGCCGGCCGCGAGGGCTGAACGAAGCAAGCTGCGTTCGTCGCCGCTGTAGTTGCGAATGAAGTGCTGGACCTGAGAGAAGTTCCGGTACTGGAGCGGGCTCACTCCGACTTGAGCCGTGAACAGGTGCGCCAGGCGGCTCGAGCTCAGTCCTGACTCACGAGCGAGGGTGGCCGCGTCGAGCTCGTCGCTCAGGTGGTTCTCACAGATATGTTTGGCGCGGAGGACCGCGGGATGGAGTGGGGCCGGGCGCGGCGCGTCCGGTGAGTCTTCGAAAGTGGCGAGCAGCTCAGCGAGCTTGCCTTGCACTTCCTCGCATTCGGGGAGCGGCGGGCGCAGCCAGAGTCTCCGGGCTCCGGCGACCATTTCCTTGCGGAAGGCGACGCTCGGCGTGAGCACTGCGGGCTTTTCGAGCCAAGGCAAGGGCTCGAAGTTGTTCAGCTCGATGACCCAGAGCGTGACCTCTTCAGAGGTTCGAGCGAGCTCATGACGGTGACCAGCAGGCAGAACCATGAGCTGACCGGCCTCCGCCTCCAGCTCCAGGTCGAGGTCCGGGAGGCGATAAGCGATCCGGCCGGACATGATCAGGTTCAACTCCGGGCACTCGTGGGAGTGGTCCTTAATTAAGGTCGAGAGCGCCGAGCTAAACCAGACTCCCCAGCGCTCGGACGGACGGGGATCAGGTGCTTGTCCTATCACTGCCTCAAATCGTAGCGCGTCGGCACCGAGGAGCTAGGGTGCAAATGTGCCACCAGTCCGGCGATCGGGTTTTGTGTCGTCAAAGCTTGGATCCTGCCCTTCAGGAGTGCGGCTCGGGCTCGCCAGGGGGCAGGCGGAGACGGGCTTCCCCGCCCGACCCCCGGCCAGTGGGGACGGCGCTTAGGGCCGTCTGGGCTTTCAGGGGCGGACAAGCCCCAGAGCGGCGCCGCGGGCCTGCCGAAGGTGGAGAGCCTCTGAGGGGCACCCCGGGGGGCGATGCAGACGGGATGGTGAAGAGCGGCTCTCGAACCACGAGTGGGAAAGAGCGTGCCCGACTCAGGGCGGCTCGGAGCGTGGAGAGTGAATCGAGTTTTCGGCGAAAGGTTGCGACGGAGGTTCAATTTTCCCACGAGTGGGGCGGCGGGCTTCCTCTCGTCGAAGCGGCACGAGAGCGCTTCCCTGAAAGGAGCTGCGATGGAGCAGCTCCCTTTCGAGAGACCAGTGCATGAATCCCCGCTTCCGCTTTTCTTCCCGGCCCTCCTCCTCGCATTGGATCGTTGCCCTCGGCGTCGCGCTTCTGAGCCCCCGAGCCCACGCGGATAACCCTCTGGTCCAGCACATCTACACGGCGGACCCCGCGCCGATTGTCTACGACGACACCGTCTTTCTCTATACGAGTCACGACGAGGACGTCACCGTCGACAACTTCTTCACGATGAACGATTGGCTCCTGTTCACCTCGAAGGACATGGTGAACTGGACCGATCACGGCGTGGTCCTCAGCTACAAGTCTTTCTCCTGGGCGAAGGGGAAAGCCTGGGCTCCAGACGCCATCGAGCGCGACGGCAGGTACTATATGTACGTCCCGGTCTCCGACTCGATCGGGGTCGCCGTGGCGGATACTCCTTACGGACCCTTCGAGGACGCGCTCGGTAAACCCCTCCTCAGCAATTACCAATATATCGATCCCAGCGTCTTCATCGACGACGACGGGCAGGCCTATCTCTACTTTGGCAATCCGAGACTTTGGTACGTGAAGCTCAACGAGGACATGATCTCGTACAGCGGCAGCGTGCAGCAGATTCCGAACACGACCCAGAGCTTTGGGACACGGAACGGAAACGCCGATCGTCCGACCCTCTACGAGGAAGGGCCCTGGTTCTACAAGCGCAACGACATCTATTACATGGTGTTTGCGGCGGGTCCGCTTCCGGAGCCCCTCGCTTACTCCACGAGCCCTGGCCCGACGGGGCCTTGGACCTTCGGCGGCATCATCATGCAGAGCACGAATGGTCACGCCTTCACGAACCATCCGGGGGTGATCGACTATAAGGACCGCTCCTACCTCTTTTATCACACACAGGAGGCGCCCGGAGGCGGAGGCTACAAGCGCTCGGTCGCGGTCGAGGAGTTCAAATACGGCGCGGATGGCTCGATTCCGCTCATTCAAAAGACGAAGGCCGGACCCGAACCAGCCGACAACCTCAATCCGTTCGAGCGCGTTGAGGCGGAGACGATCGCGTGGGGGGTCGGGATCGAAGTGAACTCAAACGGACGCGGTGGACGCGCCGTCACGCACATCGAAAACGGCGATTCGATCAAGGTGAAGTCCGTCGATTTCAGGACGGGCGCGACAAACTTCACTGCTGCCGTCGCATCGGCGGGTTCGGGCGGAACCATCGAACTTCGTCTCGACAGCGCGATGGGGCCGGTCATCGGAACATGTGAGGTGCCGCCGACCGGCGGATGGGAAACCTGGCAAGAGGTCTCCTGTGACATCACAGGCGCCACCGAGGTCCACGATCTGTTCTTCCTCTACAAAGGCGGTCAGGGTTCACTCTTCAACATCGACTACTGGGAGTTCACGCCCAAAGATCCTTTGCCTCCCACGGGAACGGGCGGGATGTCAGCGGACGGCGGAGCTCCGAGCGTCGGCGGCGGGGACAGTGGGGGCGCGCCTTCGGCAGCAGGAGGGGCGGCGGCGAGCGCCGGTGGAGCGCCAGGTGCGAGCGGCGGCGCCGCCCCGGGCGCGGGAGGAGCCACACCAAGCTCGGGCGGAGCGCCGAGCGGCGCGGGTGGTGCGGCAGCGGCGGTAGGCGGTGCCGTAGCTGCGGGAGGCATGGGACCCGAGGAAGAGGTGGATCCGGCGTCTGGATGCAGCTGCTCAAGCGTCGGACGCTCCCCGTCGAGTGGGCTTTCGTCGGGCTTGCTCGTCGGGCTCCTCTTGCTCGTCGCGCGCGGGCGACGTCGCTTGTCGTGATGCTCGTCGCGCGCGGGCGACGTCGCTTGTCGTGATGCTCGTCGCGTGCGGGCGACGTCGCTTGTCGTGATGCTCGTCGCGTGCGGGCGACGTCGCTTGTCGTGATGCTCGTCGCGTGCGGGCGACGTCGCTTGTCGTGAGAGGTGAGCTCGCGCGGGTTGTGTGAGCGTGCACCTTCGTTCGTGCTGCTTCAGCAAAAGACCCTTTCGGCGGCGCGGGCGCGCCGCTTTGCATCTCACTACGCGCGGTAAATTCGAGAAAAATCGGACGATTGTAGCTGCGCGGATTTGCTGAGGGATCGGGCGCGCGCGGTTTTGCGCCTCTTTTGCGGCGGAATCTTTCGACCTCGCGACGAGTTGAAACAAAAGAATGAGCGTAGCGCCCCTCGCCTTGCGCATTTGTTTCATGCGTCAAGAAAGGTAGGAAATATGACTAGGCTAGCAAAAGGTTCCGCCGCCGCTGCTTTGGCGGCGATTGTCGGACTCTCCGGTTCCGCGTTCGCGTCTGTAGGAAACTATCCGTCTCAGCAGCCGGCTCCCCGCACACCGTCTGCCCATGACAATCCCTCCGTAGTGAACGTTGGCAATCGTCCGCAGATTGACGCTGCTCGCGCTCCGGCAAAGAAGGTAGCGAAGAACGCGACGGACGCGGTGCAGCAACGCTAAGAGCGCGCTCCCCCCAATAGGACAACGCCCTCTGATGAGCGCAGAAAAGACAGCGGCCGAGTGAGCGTCCTTGTCGGACAGCTGACTCGGCCGATTCCTTTTGTGGCAGTGAGGAGCTCTCGATCAGTACTCCGAGAAGACCTTCCAGGTCATGTTGGCGGCGAACTTCGGCCAACCGTGGTTGGTCCCGCTGTACTCAGGATCGGTGTGCTGGCACCAATAGACCGGGTAGCCATCGTCGCAGCCCTCAAAGAGCACACAGTTTGACTGGGGATCTGTGTAACCTTCGACGGGCGTCGCGTCCTTCCCGCAGTGGTTCAAGGCGGTGTAGAAATCGCGCGTCTTGGGACCATTTTCGCTGCCGACGACGGAGTCATTCTTGCCATGAATGATGATCGCGGCGACCTGGCCCGTGCAGTTTCGAGTGGCGGGGTTGAGCTGGTACTGGGGAACATTCTTCGTCGCGCAAGGCGCGATCGCGCGCACCTTGTCGGCGTGCTCACAGCCGAGGATGCTGGCGAAATCGCCGCCGGAGCTCTCACCTGCTGCGAAGACTCGGTTCTCGTCGATGCAGTAGTCGCCCGTGATCTTCTCGTAGAAGGGGGCGAAGAAGGAGACGTCACCCGCGCCCCAGCCGCTATTGCTGTTTGCGGGGTGCGGGTAGACGCGGATGGCCTTGTCCTTCGCCTCGTTCTTCTCGTATCCGGCGCTGTTTTCGGCCCAGGAGATCGGATTCCCCGTGGGGTTGAACATGATGAGCGTCGGGTAGGGCTTCGACGGATCGTAGTTCGTGGGCAACTTCACGTAATACTGATGGTTCGATACGTTGAGGGGCGAACCGGAGCTGCCGGTCTGCGGATTGGCCTTGTTACAGCCCTTGCTCGGCTTGGGGGGAGCCTTCTCGTCAACGGGGTCTGCTCCGCCGGTCCCGCTCGGCTCGCCCCCGACGCCGTCCATGCCGCCGGCGCCACTGCCCGCGCCGCCCGTATTCTCCGAGCCACCCGCGCTGGCTCCGCCGCTCATCGCCGGGGAGCCGCCAGCGCTGGAACCACCGGCGCTCGCACCTCCGCTCGCCACCGCGCCGCCTGCGCTCGGGGCGCCACCAGCGCTCGGGGTGCCACCAGCCGCGCCTCCTGCGCTCGTGACGGCGCCGCCGGTGCCGGGATCGCCATCGGTACCGTCATCTTCGACGGGTTGGAGCCCCGAGGAGCAGGCAAGAGCTAGGATCGATACGAGAGGAAGAGTGCGGAGCGACATACGCATGGAAAATACCTTTGAGAGCAGATCGCGTGAAACGCGGCTCTCAGCAATTTGCCAGAAACGTCTGCGTCCTCCGACGGAAATCCCGAACACTCGGCCGGAAGAATGTTCGGGCCTCTTGTGCACTTATAAAATTCTAACTTGCCCCGGAGCGAAACTTCCCCCAGTCGATGCGCAATTTTCGCATCCTTGCACGAAGTGTGTGGGGATTGATGCCGAGGAGGCGTGCGGCTCCGTGAGGTCCTTCGATGCGCCCGAAGGAGCGCTCGAGCGCAGCTTCGATATGAGCGGCCATCGCCTCGTCGAGGGTCGGGAAGCGGCCGCTCGTCGCTGGAGGCGCTTTCACGGGCGCGTCGCCGGTGAGCGGCGGGGGCGGATTCGACGGACGCGAGGGGGCTGAGCCGATGCTCCCGAGCGCAGCGGCGATCTCGAGACGCTTGCCGTTGCCGAGGATGGCGGCGCGCTCGATCACGGCGCCGAGCTCGCGCACGTTGCCGGGCCAGGAGTACCGGGACAATAGTTCGATGTCCTCGTCCGTGGGACGAAGTCCGCTGCCTCCGAGCCGCTTACCGGCGGCGTCCGCGAAATAGTCGGCGAGGTCTCGCAGATCTTCGGGGCGCTCCCGCAAGCTCGGCAGGCGCAAGGGGAAGACGCTGAGCCGGTACCAGAGGTCTTCGCGGAAAGCCCCGCTCATGACCATCGTTTCGAGCTGCCTGTGAGTCGCCGCGACGATGCGCACGTCGACGCTGATGGTCTGGTGACCGCCGACGCGCTCGAGGGTGCCGTCCTGGAGCACGCGGAGCAGGCGGACCTGCGCCGCGAGGGGAAGCTCGCCAATTTCGTCGAGGAACAGCGTTCCGCCGTCGGCTCGTTCGAACCAGCCTTTGCGCTGGGCGTTGGCGCCGGTGAACGCGCCGCGCTCGTGACCGAAGAGTTCAGAGTCGATGAGCTCGGAGGGGATCGCACCACAATTCACGCGAACGACCGGGCCGCGGGCGCGGCGCGAGTGCGCGTGAATGGCGCGGGCGATGACTTCTTTTCCGGAGCCCGTCTCGCCGAGAATGAGCACCGGGGCGTCGGTCGGCGCGACTTGTTTCGCGCGATCCATGACCGCCTTGAGTCCTTTGGACTCACCGATCACTACGTCTTTGACGCCCGTGCGCTGTAGGCGGGACAGGAGCGCGTCGCGATCGGCCTCGAGCGCCGAGCGCATACGCGTCAGCTCGTGGATGCGTTGATCGTTTTCGAAGGCGACCGAGAGCGGGCGCGCCGCGGAGCTGAGCAGATGCAAATGGCGGGGTTCGACCTCGAAGCCGGGCTCGACAATCGCAACAGCGACGCCCACGGTCTGACCATGGACGAGGAGCGGGAACGCGATGCCCTCGCCGCTGCTCTCCTTCGGGCGCAACAGACTGCTCAGAGGGTGGCGCTCGCTCACTAGCGCGATGCCACGCGTACGAAGCCAAGCGCCGAGCTCACGGGCGAGCTCGGGTTCGACGTCTGTCCTCGGAGGCCAGGGAGCTTCGCCCTCGGTTTGACGAGGCATGCTGGAGGCGACCGTAGTCAAACGGAGAGGGTCCTGTTCGAGCCGCCGCACGAGGAGCAGATCGAGAGGAAGATGTTCGGAGAGAACCGCAGCGATGCGCCGAATCGATTCCCCGAGCTCGAGGTGTTCGGACACCTCTCGCCAGAGTTGAGACTCCAGGTTCATCGCTTCTCGGCTCGCGATTTCGTCAGACACGTCGGGAATGGTTGCTGAAACCGATCCGCTAGGCCAGCGAATATCACGGGGCGCTGTTCCGCCCTGATTCCAAGGGGTACGTTCGTGCATAAGTAACTTCCACCTGAATGCGAGCTCCGGCTTCGATGCCGCGCAGCAGACTGCTCCGACGCGGGAACTGGGCGACGAGGGAACCAGCTCCGTCCAGTGTTGCGTGGACCCGGACCCGGTCCCCAAGGGGAACGACTCTTTCCACGGTTGCGACTCCCGGGTCCTCCCGGAAGAACTTCAGGTCGTAGGAGCGGACGACGAGCTGGACCTGGCCGTCGCTCGGGCCGGACTGGGCCGGGGTCTGAAGGGCGCCGACCTTGGCAATCCCTTTGTCCATCTGGGCCGTGAAGACGTTCACGTCGCCGACGAAGCGCGCCACGAACTCTGTCCGGGGCTCGTCTAGGATCTCAGCGGGGGTGCCGGACTGTTCGAGCTTGCCGTGGTTGATGATGAGGACGCGGTCCGAGACGGAGAAGGCTTCGTCCTGATCGTGGGTGACGAAGATCGAGGTGACGCCGACTTCGTCGTGGAGGCGGCGGAGCCACTGACGGAGCTCCTCGCGGACCTTTGCGTCGACGGCGCCGAAGGGCTCGTCGAGAAGAAGGAGGCGAGGTTCGGGGGCGAGTGCACGAGCCAGCGCGACGCGCTGGCGTTGGCCTCCGGAGAGCTGCGAGGGGTAGCGGCCGCCGAGTCCGCCGAGTCCGACGAGCTCGAGGAGCTGTTCGGTGCGTTCGGCGCGCGTCTTCGGGTCGACGTTGCGGACCAAGAGGCCGAAGCCGACGTTTTCGGCGACCGTCAGGTGCCGGAACAGGGCGTAGTGCTGGAAGACGAAGCCGATCGCGCGACTGCGAGCGTGGACGTGGGTGGCCTCTTCGCCGTCGAACCAAACCGAGCCGGAATCCGGGGACTCGAGGCCCGCCAAGATGCGCAAGATGGTGCTCTTGCCGCTGCCAGAGGGTCCAAGCAGCGCGACCAGAGAACCGCTCTCGACCTCGAAGCTGACGTCGTCGACGGCCTGGAATGAACCAAAGCGTTTGCGGAGGTGTTCTACTCGGATGCTCATGCTGTCTGCTTGCTCGGGCCGTGGGCCCGCTTTTGAGTCTTGGCTTGGCGCTTCTTGAGGCGCTCCAGAATGAAGAGGAGCCCGCTCGAGAAGACGGCGAGGAGGAGCGACATGCCGTAAGCGGCGTCGAGGTTTCGCTCCTCGATGGAGTCGTGAATGAACGTGGTGGCCGTTTGGGTCTGGCCCGAGATGCTGCCGCCGAGCACGAGCACGGCGCCGAACTCGCCGAGAGAGCGCGCCATGGCCATCAAGACGCCGTAGCCGAGGGCAATGCGGATGTTCGGCAGCGTCACCTTCCAGAAGGTCTGCCAGGGAGAGGCGCCGAGGGTCGTGGCGGCTTCCTCTTCGTCGGTTCCGAGCTCTTCGAGCACGTAGGAGACCTCACGGATCGAGTAGGGCAGGGTCACAAACAGCGTGCCGAGCACCAGGCCCCAAAACGTGAAGACCAGCTTGATGTTTATGGCCTCGAGGAGCGGGGAGAGAACGCCGCCTTTACCGATCAGGAGAAGGAAGGAGAGCCCGATCATGACCGGCGAGACCGCGAGCGGCAGGTCACATAGTGCGCTCACCAGAGCGCGGCCGGGGAAACGATGGCGCACCAGCACGATGCCCCCGAGTGCCCCGACCACGCCATTGACCACCATGGTGATCAAGAGGAGCAAAATCGAGTTCTTCAGGGCGAGGAGCGCCGTCGTGTCGACGAGCTTCGAGAGCGCAACACCGAACCCAATTTCGGCGATTTCGACGAGAAGCGCTGAGAGCGGTCCGAGCAGGACCAGGCCGAGATAGCCGAGCACCAAGCCCGAGAGCACGATGCGGGTGAGCGGGGACGGGGCGCGGAGTTTGTCGTCTTTGAGCGGGCGGACCGACGCGCTCGGTCGGAGAGCGGGTAGAGCTTCAAGCTTGTGCATGGCGACCTCCGACCCTCTTCTCGGCAATGCGGGCGATGCCGTGGAGGGCTAGGGCGATGAAGAGAAGGAGCGAACCAACGCTCGCAGCCGTGGCGGGGTGACCGCTCTCGATCTCACCGAAGATGTAGACCGGTGCGGTGAGTGTTTCCTGGGGGATGTTGCCGGCGACGATCACGATGGATCCGAATTCACCCATCGCGCGCCCGAGCGAGCGGAGGCTGCCCGAGATGACTGCCGGATAAATGGCGGGGAAATACACCGTCCGAAACGCGCGCCAAGGGGACGCCCCGAGCACGACCGCCGCTTCCTCCTCGGCGGGATCTACCTCCTCGAGCACCGGCTCCACGGCGCGCACCACGAAGGGCAACGTCACCAGCAGGAGCGCCAGGATGATGCCCGGTTTGGCGAAGATGATGTCGATGCCGAGGGCGCTGAACTTCTGGCCGAGCAGTGACGCCGGTCCGTAGAGGATCGAAAGCATCACGCCCGCGACGAGCGTCGGAATCGAGAGCGGGAGATCGACCACCGCCGAAACGAGGGGCTTCAGAGGGAGCGGATACCGAAACAGCACCCAAGCGGTCAGCGTGCCGAAGAACGCATTGAGGACGCCAACGAGGAGCCCGGTCCAGAGCGTGAGGCCGACAGCGGAGAGCGCGACGTCCGAGGTGATGCGTTCCCAGAAGGCCCCGAGTCCGTCTTGGAAAGCGACGAACACAAGGACCGAGAAGGGCACCAAGACGAGGAGCCCGATGTAAGAGACGATGCCTCGACGGACCCAGAGTTCTCCCGGTCCCGGCAAGAGCGCAAAGCCGACGGGCTTCATGATCCTTTTCCAGCGCTGCGGCCTTTGGCGAGCGCCTTGTCGTAGACGCCGCCGTCGGCAAAGACCGTCTTCTTCAGGTGATCCCAGCCGCCGAGATCTCGAACCGTGAACAGGTTCTCGACGGGCGCGAACTTGCTGCGCACCTCAGAGAAGACAGCTTCATCCACGGGACGAAGTCCCTGGGACGCGAAGGCCTTTTGGGCTTCGGGGCTGAACAAGAAGTCGATAAAGCCCTGAGCGATCTCTTCGCTGTTGTGCTTTTTCGTGTAGGCGTCGACGCGCGCCACGGGATTTTCGATGAGCAGGGTCGACTTCGGGACGACGATGTCGGGGCGCTTGGCCTCAGGGAGGACCAAGATCTCGTTCTCGTAGGTGATGATGGCGTCGCCGACGCCCCGCTCGAAGTTTAGAAACGACTCGCGACCGCTTGAGTCCATGATCTTCACGTTGGCGAGGATTTTGGCCAAGAGCTCCTCGGCGCGCGCCTCAGCCCCTTCGCTCGGCTCGGACCGGAGGATCGCGCCGTAGACTGCGAGCACGTTCCACATGGCGCCGCCGCTCGTCTTCACGTTCGGCGTGAGGACGCTGACGCCCGGCTTGGCGAGGTCGGCCCAGTCGGAGATGCCCTTCGGGTTTCCCTTGCGGACGCCGATGACCACGACGGACTGGGTCACGATGCCGTCGTGGGGCTGCTTGCGCCAATCGTGGCTGATGAGGCCGGCGTCTTGGATTTTCTGGATGTCCGGATCGAGAGAGAGGGAGGCGACGTCCGCTTCGAAGCCGCCGACGATGGCGCGCGCTTGGGCGCCGCTGGCCATGTAGGACTCGGAGACCTCGAGCTTTTGCCCCTTCTCTTTCTCCCACTTGGCTCGGAAGGCGGGGATGATGTGCTTGCCGTAGGCCTCGCGGGGGACGGAGTAGGCCCCGAGCACGAGGGTGGCCTTCCCGTTCGTACTGGCGCCTTCACTGGCGCGGCTCGAGTCGGAGGACTTCTGACAAGCGGTCGAGAGCAGAAGGAAGGGGACGAAGAAGAGAGGAAGGAGAGCTCTCGGAATGGCTCGCATGGCCGCCGCTCAAGCACTGGCCATGCCAGCGCGATTCACGGGCGATTCTCGGCTGAAACCTGGCACCCGAGCGGGCCGAACCATCAAATTGTCTCGCCTCGGCCGTCGCAGGAGCTGGGCCTTTTTCTAGTCCGTTATATTTGCCGGCATGATGCCCGGATCTTTTGCGGGGCCCGCGGGACTTGCTCGGGTTTCGTCCTCATGTCCTCGCCGTGTCGTCCTCGTTATTGCTGGATGACAAGCGCTGCACCCGACTCCGCGCCGGAAAAATGCGCAAAATCGCGCATTTTGGGCGTCCGACCCAAGCCGGACCTGAGCTAAGCAGCGGGGGCTGACCGTGGACCACGCCCCCGTTTCCTATTCACCCGTAGCCGTCCTTCCCTTCGCGACCCTCCTGCTGTGCATCGCAGCGCTGCCCTTGATTTTTCACCACTTCTGGGAGTCGAACCGGAACAAGGGAATCATCACCGCTATCCTGGCGGCGCCGGTAGCGGTTTGGCTCGCCTCCCACGACCCCCATGCGCTTGAGCATAGCGCCATCGAGTACGTCTCTTTTATCTGTTTGCTCGGGTCGCTGTTCGTGGTCTCGGGCGGCATTCACGTCTCCGGTGACCTGGAAGCGACCCCGAAGGTGAACGCGGTGCTGCTCGGCATCGGCGCCGTGCTTGCGAACTTCATCGGGACGACGGGCGCGAGCATGGTGCTCATCCGACTCGTCCTACGCACGAACTCTGAGCGCAAGAACACGAGTCACATCCCTTTCTTCTTCATCCTGCTCGTTTCGAACTGTGGTGGCCTCCTAACGCCCCTCGGCGATCCGCCCCTGTTCCTCGGCTATCTGCGCGGGGTGCCCTTCTTCTGGACCTTGAACCTCCTTCCGGTCTGGCTGCTGGCGGTCTCCTATCTCCTCACGCTGTTCGTGATCGTGGATCGGCGCGCGTACGCCGCGGAGCCTGCTTCTGCGATCGCGGAAGACGTGAGCCATGTGGAGCCGGTGCGGGTGACGGGCCTCATGAACATCGCACTCTTGCTCGGCATCGTGCTCGCCGTCTTCTTGCCGACGCCTTACCGGGAGCTCGTGATGGTCGCGCTCACGGTGGTCTCCCTGGTCTTTGGTTCGAAGGAGGCGCGGCAGAAGAACGACTTCTCCTTCGGCCCGATCCTCGAGGTGGCGATCCTCTTCGCGGGCATCTTCGTGACGATGGTCCCCGCCCTTGCGCTTCTCAAGGAACATGGCTCTTCCCTCGGGCTCGTCTCGCCCTGGCACTACTTCGTCGTCACCGGTGCTCTCTCGAGCGTTCTCGACAACGCGCCGACCTATCTGACGTTCCTCTCCGCGGCCCAGGGCCTCGGGCTCCCGGCGGAGGTCGTCGGCGTTCCGCAGATCCATCTTTTCGCGATCAGCGCAGCTTCGGTGCTCATGGGCGCGAACACCTACATCGGCAACGGCCCGAACTTCATGGTCAAGGCCATCGCCGACAGCCAAGCCTACGAGACGGACAACTTCGTGAGCTACGCGATCAAGGCGATTTTCGCGCTGACGCCGATCTATCTCGTCATCACGATCTACCTCGCGATGGCCGCTTGAGCTGGGCGGCACGGCCCTTCAGATCGCTCCGGTCCGAAGCGGAAGCGCGCTCGGCTTCCCTCTCGAGGAGAGCCTTCTTGCGGGAGAGTCCATAGCGGTATCCTGCGAGCTCTCCGCTCGAGCGGATGACCCGGTGGCAGGGGACGAGCAGAGCGACCGGGTTCGTGGCACAGGCGCGCGCGACAGCGCGCGCCGCGGTGGGCTGCCCGAGCTTTTCGGCGAGCTCCGCATAGGTGGCGGTCTGTCCGGCCGGGATCTGGCGGAGCAGGTTCCAGACGCGCTTCTGAAAGAGGCTGCCGCGCAGGTCCAAAGGGAGGTCCGGGAGCGCGGCTTCGGACGCGACGAAAGCCACGATGAGGGTGAGTTCCTGCTTGAGAGCATCGTCATCTCGGATGAGCTCAGCCTTCGGGAACTCTCGCGCGAGCTCTCGTTCGAGGTCGCGTGGATCTTCTCCGAGAGACACCGCGCAGACGCCGCGCTCTGTGCGCCCGAGGAGGAGCTCACCGAGGCTGGTCGGGCAGGTGGCGAAACGGATCGTTATCGCCTCAGCGCCTCGCTTGTAACGGGAGGGCTCCATGCCGAGGGCTCCTGACGGCGAAGTGTAGAGGCGACTCGAGCTCCCATAGCCGGCCGCGTATCCGGCGCGTGCGACGGGGCTGCCGCGCGAGAGCTCGGCGCGCAGCTTCTGAGAGCGCACTTCGCGGGCGTACTGCCCGGGGGTGAGCCCGGTGGCCCTTTTGAACTCGCGATGGGTATGCGAGGGGCTTTTCTGAGCGAGCTTGGCGAGTTCGGCGAGACTCGCGTCCGGGCACGCGTCGAGATGGGCGCAGAGGACTCTGATGAGCTCGCTCCCGGAGGACATCGCCGCGTCAGGATGGCAGCGGAGGCAGGCGCGATAACCCGCCGCGCGAGCGAGCGCAGGGGTCTCGTAGAACTCCACGTTGTCTCTGAGGGGGCGCCGAGCGCTGCAGGAAGGACGGCAGTAGATGCCCGTCGTGCGCACCGCATAAACGAACTGTCCATCTGCGGATCGAGAGCGCCCGCTCACGAGCTCCCAGCGCCGTTCGGGAGCGGGAGCGCGAGGGAGACGTGCGGGGGAGTTCATGGTCCTTGGGATAGCTGCGCCTCGCGCCCGGTCACTCCGGATCTTGCTCTCAAACTCGGAAAGTCCTCTGCCGGCCCTGTGACAAATCTGCCGTATCCCCCAGCGTCATTCAGCGCAGGGGGTGAAGCGGCCCGTGAGCACGAGGAAGTAGAGGACTCGGAGCGAGTCGGGGAAGTACTTGTGGTCGTCGACGGTGACAGCTTCGAGGGCGAAGCGATCGGCGACGTCCTGCGTGGAAGCCATCGCGGCGTTCGCGAAGGCACCGACGCTGATGATGCTGTGGTCGATCTCGCCGTAGGGAGTGCCGTCGAGGTTGAACTTCCGTCCGACCTTCGTGATGTCTTGGCTATCGACGAAGTCCGTGACTCGGTTCAGCCAGGTCTTGGCTTCAGGGGTTCCGAACAGCAGGTAGTCGACGGCGATACGGAAGGGAGTTCGGATCGCGTCGGTTCCGAAGATGTGGGCGTCGGTGTACCAGTTGCACCCGGAGGGGCCCGACGTGGAGGTGTTTCCGTTCGCGTCGGACCAGTTCGGCACGAATCCCGTGGTCGGATGCGCAAAGCGCTCGAGCAGGACGTAGCTGTCGCTCGCGAGCTTGAGCCAATCGTTTTTGCGCGCCGCCTGCGCCGGACGCTCGGCGAACAGACGATAGTAGGCGGGCGCGAAATAGGAGGCATTCTGACAGTCAGCGCCGCCGAAGGCGTCCCCCGGCTTCAGGAGCCGGAGCCCTCCTTCGACCACTGTCTCGTGCTCGAAGATGCGTGAGATGAGCGCGTCGGCGTCGGTGCCATACTTGGCATCCTTCCATTTGCACTCCGCCTGAATCAGAGCCATCGCCACGTCGAGTTCTGCGTCGGAAGCGCCGTTGTCCGAGTTGTCGTCGGGTTTTGTCCCCTCACAGCCGCCGCGCTTCCAGTGCATCACCCCGCGCTCATTGACGTTCTGTTGGTAATACTTCCAGAACCCATCGAAGAGCTCGCGATCGTCGTTGCCCACGGCGCCGAGCATTCCGTAGCCGATGCCTTCGGAGACGGTGTTCTCCGGTTGATCCCAAATGACGCGCGCGGCGCCTCCGGGACAGGTCTCGACCCAATTTTCCTTCCACCGGGACCAGGCCGCCGCGAGATGATCATCGCTGATCGTTGTGGGGCGAACCCCGTGAGGATAACCGCTGCCCGTCGAGCCGCCTGCTCCGCCCGGCGCGCCACCGTCTCCACTCGGCGCCCCGCCGCTTCCGTCCCCGCCGCCTCCGGGCGCCGCTCCGCCGGCCCCATCACCGCCGGTGCCGCTCGCGCCGCCGGCGCTCGCTCCGCCAGAAGTCGTGCCTCCCGAGGCCGCGAGCCCACCACTTCCTCCGCCGTCTCCGACCGTGCCGCCGCTTCCTCCGCTTGCGTTCACGGAGCCGCCGCTGCCAGAGGGCGCGTCACTTGCGCTGCAGCCCGGACCGAGCCCAACCAGGAGCAGAAGCAGCGAGCCTCCCGCCCAATAACGAGCACGCGAGGAGGAAAGCCGAACCGGAGAGGGGAAGCTCATCGCTCACAGTCTAACTGACGGTGAGCTGAAAGCGATTCGGAGGCGAACGAAGAACGGGTCAGAGCCCCTCTCTGGCCCCGACCCGCTCTCGTTGTTCCCGCGTTCACGCGTAAGAGTGCGTGACGCTTGTACGGTGCGCTTTAAAAATTCAGGCCAGCTTGGAGCTCGAAATAGTGCACGGGCTCGCCGATAGCGTAGTGGTTCTCGTTCGGAATGAAGATGCCGTACATGGGGCGCACGGCGACATATTTGCCGATCTTCTGCGTGAGCTGCGCGTTGATTTCGCCGCCTGCGAAAGAATCAGCACCAGTGCGGCCGAGTCCACCATTTTGCGGGCGAGCGAACAGGTGACCGTGGAGATCGGCTGTGAGCGAAGTGTTGAGCTTGAATCCGAGCTTCAACATACCGCCCATGACGTTGCTTCGAGCTCCGATGATGTCCATCCAACCGAGGAACTTGTGACCGGTGGGGAAGAGCTCGTTGTAGGCTTCGTTCCGCGGCCCATCGGCGCCGTCGGGCGCGTTGCCCGTGGCGTAGAAGCCGCCGACACCGACGCGAGCGGGACCGAAGGTGAGCCCGACCTCGCCCTCCACCTGAGCCGCGAGGGTCGAGACAGCAGCCGCGCGGGGTCCGGTGGGCGGAACGGTGCCCGTTGACTCGCCAAACTGGAAGCCGCCTTCGACGCGGTAGTCGAAGAGGTCGATGTTCTGCTGAGCGCGGGCACCGAGCGTGAACAGGGTGGCGCCGTCGCGGGCGTAGGTGACCGGGGCGCCGGTAGCGTCGGTGCCTGTGAGGCCTTCCGTAGAAGCGGTCGAGAGGCCGAGGAAGTAAGGCTCAAGTGCCAGGCCTTTGGCGATGTAGCCGCCGATGTTCGCGTAGAGACCCCAGAAGTAGCTGTCACCTGCGGCGAAGGGATTGTTCACGGCCGGATGGCCTTCGGCCTGTTGGGTGAAGAAGGCGTCGATCCACCCCTTGTCGAGGATGAAGTGGGTGTGGACGCCGTCGAAGGCGCGCCCCGCTTGGTTCCAATCGAGGTTGCCGATGGTGAGGGAGTCGCCGTAGTTCATCGCGAAGCGACCGCCTTTGACTTCGACGATCTTGCTCTTGAGCATGAAGTAGCCCTCGTAGATGCCGAGGTTCGCTTCGCCGACGGTGCCGCCGGTGCCGCTCAGGCCCCAGCTGCCGCTGGCTTGCGGCGTGAAGTTCACGAGGCCGGTGACGCCATCCACCAGCGGGAGCTCCGCAGTCTCCATCTTGATGCGGGCGCGGAAGACAGTCTGATCGCCTTCGGAGAAGCGCGGACGGGAAACACCGAGCCGATCGTAGTTTTCGCGCACCTCGAAGCGGCTCCAGGTGCTGGTTCCGAACTTGACCGGTGAGAGGCTCGGCTCAGGCGGCTTCTCATCAGCGACAGGCTCCGGTTCCGGCGGCGGAGGTGGCAACGCGGGTTCGGGTTCAGGTGCCGGCTCGACCGGAGCGTCGACCGGTGCGGGCTCCTCAGCGGGCGGCGGAAGTGTCGCCGCGGGTGGCTCGACCTCCTCAGCCGTGGGCGGAGGTTCGGCCGGTTCGGGCTCAGGTGCTGCCTGAGCGAAGGCGAGCGACGGGATGAGGAACGGTGTCGCGAGGACGAACGAATGAGAGAGGAGCTTTTTCATGGACGTTGTTTTCTCGGGAGACCCGGTGAGTGGTAGTGACATCCTTTGCATCACCTTTGCGGAGTTACTCATCTGTTTCTAAGAACTGTTCCGTTCGAATTCGTCGTTCGAATTCTCCCTGAATTCATTCTCGGTTTATTTCGCCTGAGTTGGGTCTCGGAGGTTGTTTCGAGTATGGGTCAGGCGGCCCGAGCATAGGCACAGTTCGCGTCCGAGCGTACCCCTGGTTTCCTGCGGAATGCGCCGCTCCCGCGGGTGTGCTCTCTTCGCCTGCTCACAGGGCTCGAGATTTCCCTGCGGTTCCCAGAAGGTGACAAAAGTAGAAGACGCCGTCGCGATCGGGTCGCGCGGCGTCTCTTGGACTGGCGGTCGGGGTCGACTCAGCTGCGGGTGAGCTCGTAGCCGTTTGGCGTGACGCGAACGATGTCCTGACGAAGCTTACTGTCCACCATATAAGTGAACGTGGCGGCGTGGATGCGCCGTTCGACGAGCTTCCAGAAGAGCTCAGGCAGGCTCGAGGTCACCTCGGGGGGCGAGGTCGGCGCGACGAGCAGCGTCGAGTGCACCAGCTGTCCCGAGTTTGCGAGGTTCGATACGTAGGTCCGAAGGCCCGTCTCGTTCATCATCTCCACGGTGGGAGAAGGATTCTTCACCGGGGCTACTTCATGAACGATCTGTGAATCGGTCGCGTTCAGCGTCTTGGCCCGAACAGGCATCACCGCCGACTCAGGTTCAGAGTCTTTCTTAGAGGTCGACGGCGCATTTTCCCGGGCAAACATCATCTCGAGGCTCACGATTTCTTTCTCGCAGTCAGCAGTTTCTATTATGCGCACTTCCGCGCGCAGAGTGAAGATCTTCGTGAACAATGTGACAGAGGATCTTGCGTTTGCCAGCCAATCTAGCGGCAGCGGAAACGCGGCGAGGCGTCTCGTTTACCCGACACACTTGAGCGTCCGCGCACGCTGAATCGGCAGATTTTGCATCCGTGAGTGTTCTGTCTGTTTCGGCTTTGCGCGTTTCGTCGGCATCAGACGTAGCCTGTGCGAAAAGAGCTCGAAGCAGGCTTTGAAAAGGCCGAAAGGCGTGGGACAACGGCCTTGAAAGGTGGGCCGGTCGTGAAGAGGTTGGTCCTAGGGTGCGGTGTTCCCGGAGCGATGCCCCGGAGCTCTGGAGGATGTCGGCCTGAACGCCAGTGGAGTCAGCGGGGAACAAGAAGGACCGAGAGGAACTCAGATCATGTCTCAAGAACCGTATCGAATCGTCGTTGGCTATGACTATTCCGAGCTGGCGGACGGAGCTTTGCGCCGCGCTTTTGAGCTCGCTTCCCGCGAAGAGCGCGGTGAGGTCCACGTCATCCACGTGATCGCGCCGATCGTCGATATGCTCGACGTGGCTTCCGCGGGCGCTGTAACGACGCCGCCTCTCGACCTGACCGCCGCCTATGACGCCCTCGAGGCGCGCATCATCGAGCGCCTTTCGGCCTGGCAGGACGAGACCAAGAAGAGCTTTTCTCGGCTCGCCATTCACGTGAGGACTGAGACTGCGTCCAGTGAGGTCGCGCAGCTCGCTTCCGATCTCGACGCGGAGCTCGTCGTCGTCGGAACCCACGGACGGCGCGGCCTGCGCCATTTGCTGCTCGGCTCGGTCGCTGAAGCTGTGGTCCGCCAGTCGCCGTGCCCGGTTCTGGTCGTTCGTCCGAAGGCTGAGGCAAACGTGCCCCGTATTGAACCGCCCTGCCCCGATTGTGTCGCAGCACGTAAGGCGAGCGGAGGAGCTGAGCTCTGGTGCGAGAGGCACTCGCAGCGCAGCGGCCGACGTCATACCTACCTTAAGACGACCGGCCTCAATCGTTCGTAAAATGGCCGCCTTCTTGTGGAGTCGCGCGCGGGAAACCGCGCGCGACCGGGAAGCCTCGAGCCCCCTTGAGGGTTCTTATATTGGCGAGACGCGACAGCTAGAGTGAAGCTGGTCCGCTCTTTGCTTTGAGGGGTGTTCATGAACTCGAATGTCTTCGTTTCTCCGGCGCTTCGGGCCCCGACTGCAGTCAACGCCCACCCGGATTTTCTCGACTATTTGGCTGAGCGACGCGGGATTTCTCGGGAAATGGCCCTCGATTTCCTCGGCGAGACGGTGCTCTCTTATGAGCCGGAGACGCGCACGCTTCGCGCGCGCCGCGCAGAGCTCAATTCTGTCCTCCTACCTGCGCGCACAAAAGCCGCGTCCTGAGGCTTTCTGTCACAAGCCGAGCTCGCGGCGGGAGAAGTGGAGCCCGGCACCGGAGCTTTGAGGCGAGGAGCCGCGTGAAGGTCGCTGAGGCGACTAGGTAATCTTGCTCATGGAGTGAGGTGTGAGGGCTCGGAGCAGGGGAGGACCGAGCGGCAGCGAGGTCCGGGCGCTCGAAGAGAAGGGTGCACGGAGAAGAATGAGCGCGGCGGGAGGCGCGGCGCGCGGGGCGCTGGGGCGCAGCCGATCCAGTTGCGGGGCGCTGGGGCGCAGCCGAGCGGGTGGGTTCAGGTGACGGCGCGGCGCGCGGGCGTTGAGCCGGGGCGGCGGGAGGCGCGGCGCGCGGGGCGCTGGGGCGCAGCCGATCCAGTGGGTGCAGGCGAAGGCGCGGCGGGAGCGGGGCGCTCGACGTTGGGGCGCAGCCGAGCCGGTGGGTGCAGGCGAAGGCGCGGCGGGAGCGGGGCGCTCGACGTTGGGGCGCAGCCGAGCCGGTGGGTTCAGGTGACGGCGCGGCGCGCGGGGCGCTGGGGCGCAGCCGAGCCGGTGGGTGCAGGCGAAGGCTCGGTCGGGCAGGAGCGGAAGTCGTGGGCCGGGGCCAAAAGAAAACGGAGGGCGTTCGGAGTTTTCGCCGGGTTGAGCCGAGGCTTTCGAGAGGGCTACGGGCCCTTGGGGTTGAGCTTTCTCAGCGGGGCAGCCGGGCGACGAAGCGGGTGCCTTCTCGAGGGCTCGAGGCGACCTCGAGGGAGCCGCCGTGCTCTTCGAGGATTTGTTTGGAGATAAAGAGGCCGAGGCCGAGGCCGCTCGAGCGGGAGGTCGGACTGCGACCGCTGCGGAAAGGATCGAAGAGGCTGGGGAGGACCTCTGGCGGGATGGCGCCGCCGTTTTCGACGGAGAGGGTGACGACCTCTTCTTCGCCGGCGAGCCGGACCTGGACGGGGGCCTCGCGGGTGCCGTGGTGGATGGCGTTCGTAAGGAGGTTAGCGAGGACCTGCTGGATGCGAATGGGGTCGGCGGAAGCGACGCACACCCCGCGGCTGTCGAGGTCGATCTGGCGATCGGGCGCGCCGCCCAAGACTTCGTCGATGGTGCTCTGGGTCAGCTCGAGCAGGTCGATGGGTCTGCGGCTGCCGACGACGCCGCCCCCGAGCCGGCTCCCGGTCAGATCGAGCATCTGGCGGATCATGCCGTTCATCCGGTCGCCGGCCCGCACCATGCGCTGGACGATGCGGCGGGTGTCCTCATCTTTGCTTTCCTTTTCGAGGATCTGCGCGCCGGCCACCAGCGTGCTCAGGGGGCTGCGCAGATCGTGGCCCAGGATGCCGACGAACATTTCGTTCAGGCGGAGCGCGGAGGCCAGATCGCGGCGCTGCCGATAGAGCTCGAAGAAGACGTCAGCTTTGCTGCGGAGGATGTGCGGCTCGATGGGTTTGAAGAGGAAATCGACGGCGCCTCGGTCGTAGCCTTTGAAGATGCGGTGGGGATCGCTCGTGCCCGCGGTGACGAAGATGATGGGGACGTTTTTGGTGCGCTCGGTGCCACGCATGAGCTCGGCGAGCTCGAAGCCGTCCATGCCGGGCATCTGGACGTCGAGGAAGGCGAGCGCGACTTCGTGGGTCAGAAGGAGCTCGAGAGCCTCGGTGCCCGACCTAGCTTTTAAGATCTCGAGCCCGGGGCGTACGAGGAGCGCTTCGAGAGCGACGAGGTTCTCGGGGGTGTCGTCGACGAGGAGGAAGCGAACTGGATCAGGATCGTGAGCGAGCATGGGTCTCAGGCCTCCCAGCCTGTACGGTGAAGCTGCAGCAGAAACGGGCCAATCTCTTCGAGAGGCAGCACGTCGTGGCGGGGTTCGAGCAGGAGCGCGGAGCTCGGCATCGCGCTGGCGACGGCGCTCTCGGGGGATTGCACCAAGGTCTGACCGCCTGCGCGATGGATCGCGAGCAGGCCGCTCGCGCCGTCTTCGTTCGCACCAGTGAGCAAGATCCCGAGCACACGGGGACCATAGGCCAGAGCGGCGGATTCGAAGAGGACATCGATCGATGGGCGGGAAAAATGGACTGGATCGTCCACTGCCAGCGAAAGGTGCCCGCTGCGTTCGAGCAGGAGATGGTAATTGGGTGGGGCGACGAAGACGCAGCCGGGTGTGAGTGGCTCCTTGTCCTCTGCCTCTTTGATGCGCACAGCGGAGCGATAGGAGAGCGCCCCGGCGAGGTCGCTCACGCGGTCGGGGGGGAGATGAACGACGGTAGCGATCGGCAAGCTGAAGTCCGCGGGCAGGCTCGGCAAGATGGTCGCGAGGGCGTCAACGGCGCCGGCCGACCCTCCCATCACGATCACTTCTCGCCTCCGCGCGCTCGCCATTGTTCGGTGTCCTCAGAGCTTCTGGTACAGCTTGTCTTCGGGGGAGAAGTCGTGGAAGGCGTCCGCGTGCGCTGAGAAGCGCAAGGTCTCCTTCATGCCGAGGCCCAAAAATCCCTTGCGGCTGAGGGAGTCCTTGAGAATGCCAATCGCGCGATCCTGCAGATCACGCTCGAAGTAGATGAGCACGTTGCGACAGGACACGAACTCCACCTCGGCGAACACGCTGTCGGTGGCGAGGCTATGGTCCGAGAAGAGGATATGTTTCTTGAGACAGCGATCGAGGACCGCCGAGGAATAACTAGCCGTGTAGTAGTCGGAGAGTGACCCGCGTCCGCCCGCGAGCCGGTAGTTCTCACTGAAGCGCACGAAGCGCTCGACCTCGTAGATGCCGGCTTCCGCGCGGCGCAGACTCTCGGGGTTGATGTCGGTGGCGTAGATGAGGCTCTTCTCGAGTAGACCCTCCTCAGAGAGCAGAATCGCGAGGGAATAAGCTTCTTCGCCCGTCGAGCAGCCCGCGACCCAGAGCTTGAGTGACGGGTAAGTCCGAAGATAGGGCACGACCTTCTCGCGGATCGCGCGGAAATAGGTCGGATCTCGGAACATGTCGCTGACCTGGACCGTCAGATAACGAAGCAGCTCCGTGAAGATGCTCGGTTCGTGCAGGACGCGTTCCTGGAGCCGGGAGATGGTCGGGCAGCCGAAATGCACGAGGGCGGCGCGGACGCGCCTTTGGAGAGAGGCCTCCGAGTAGCTTCGGAAGTCGTAGTGATACTTCCGGTAGATGGATTCGAGGAGCAAATGGAGCTCCAGCTCGACGTCCTCTCCGCTCGGATCTTGGGCGTCTGTCACTTTCGAATCCAGACTCGCGCGAGCGAGAGCAAACGGTCGACGTCCAGAGGTTTGGCCATGTAGTCGTTGGCCCCGGCTTCAAGGCAACTATCGCGATCGTCGGACATGGCCTTGGCTGTGAGGGCGATGATCGGAAGTTTTGCGAGCTCTGGACGCCGACGGATCTCGCGTGTCGCCTCCAGCCCGTCCATCTCGGGCATCATGATATCCATGAGCACAAGATCGACATTCGGGTCCCGCTCCAGGAGCTCGAGGGCCTCGCGCCCGTTGCGAGCGATCTCGATCTTGGCGCCTTTGGGCTCGAAAATGCTGGTGACGGCGAAGATATTCCGGACGTCGTCTTCGACGACAAGGATGCGCCGTCCTTCGAACACAGCTTCCCGGTTGCGCGCTGCGCGCAGCATGCGCTGGCGATCGGGCGGGAGGCTCGACTCGACCTGGTGCAAGAAAAGAGTGACCTCGTCGAGCAGGCGCTCGGGAGAGCGAGCGCCTTTGATGATGATCGACGAAGAGAAGCGGCGCAGGCGCTGCTCTTCTTCCCGGGAAAGGGAGCGACCGGTGTACACGATCACGGGCGGGACCGAGTACTCTTCCTTGTTCGAGATCTCGTCGAGCAGCTCGAAGCCCGTGCGGTCGGGGAGATTCAGGTCCATCACCACGCAGTCGAAGGTCGTGCTGGAAAGCAGCTCGAGAGCCTCCGCCGCGCTCGCCGAGGGCACGACCTCGACGTTGTCCGCCGCGAGCAGCTGGCAGGTACTCTCTCTATGGGTCTGGTCGTCTTCGATGACGAGGATGCGCCGGTTGCGTTCGGAGAACTTCGACTCCAGGCGCTCGAACGCGGCCAAGAGCTCGTCCCGCGCGACAGGTTTCAGGGCGTACCCCGCCGCGCCCATCTCGAGGGCCGTCTGCGTGTGGTCGGAGACCGAGGCCATGTGCACGGGGATGTGGCGGGTGGCGGGGTTGTGTTTGAGCGCGTCGAGCACAGAGAGACCGGAGCGATCCGGGAGCTGGACATCGAGGATGATCGCGCTCGGCTGGTAACGGTTGGCGAGGGCGAGACCGTCTTCGCCGCTATGAGCCATCAGTGAGTCGAAGTCGAGCTCACGGGCGAGGTCGCGCAAGATCTCAGCGAAGGCGAGGTCGTCTTCGATGATGAGGATGGTGCGGTTCCCTCGCGGGCGCGAGCGCTCTTCGGGAGCGGGAGCTTCCTTGGGGCGGGAGGGGAGCTCGGCTCCGTCAGCCGCGCGCTGGGGAGGGGCGGCGGGGGGACGCGCGGGAGAGCTCGGCTGCGCCTTGCGCTTTTGCGCCTGCGCCTTTGCGCCTGCGGAGCCCGCATATTGCTCGGGGAGCGTGATCCAGAAGGTGCTGCCGTGCCCGGGTGTGCTCTCCACGCCCAGGCTGCCGCCCAGCAGGCGCGATAGATCGCGGGAGATCGAGAGGCCGAGGCCTGTGCCGCCGTAACGGCGACTCACGGTGCCGTCCGCTTGGCGGAAGGCTTCGAAGATCGCTTCCTGTTGTTCCGGGGGAATGCCGATGCCGGTGTCGGTAACCGAGAAGCGCAAGGTGCGGTCGGGCTGACGCTCGACTCTCAAGGTCACGCCGCCGCGCTCGGTGAATTTGAGAGCGTTCGAGATCAGGTTCTTCAGGATCTGCTGGAGGCGGGTCGGATCTGTGAAGAGGCTCGGGGGCGCGTCCCGGGTGTCGATGCTGAGCTCGAGGCCTTTCTCCTTGGCGACGGGGCCGAAGGTGGTGGTGAGCTCGTCAGTGATGCGCGCGATGGAGACGTGTTCGGGGCGGATGTCGAGCTTACCGGCTTCGATCTTCGAGAGGTCGAGGATGTCGTTGATGAGGGTGAGCAGATCGTTGCCCGCTGAGTAAATCGTACTAGCGTATTTGATCTGCTCTTCGGTCAGGTTGCCTTCCCGATTGTCGGCGAGGAGCTTGGCCAAGATGAGCGAGCTGTTGAGCGGCGTGCGCAGCTCGTGGGACATGTTGGCGAGGAACTCGGACTTGTAGGCGCTGGCGCGGAGGAGGTCCGCCTGAGCGTGAGCGAGCTGGTCCCGCTGTTTCTCGAGAGACTGGGTCTGTTCTTCGAGCTGCGCGTTGATCTGCTCGAGCTCCGCTTGCTGGTTCTCGAGCTGAGTCTGGGAGTGGATGAGCGCGCGGCTTTGCTGTTCGAGCTCTTCGTTCTGAACACGGAGCTCCTCTTGCTGGGCTTGGAGCTTCTCCGCTTGGCGCTGGGTTTCTTCGAGGAGCTCCCGTTGACGGGTGCTGAAATTGACGGCGCGCACCGCCGAACCGACGAGCGCGGAGAGCCGCGGCAGGAGGGTCAGGACCTTGCTATCGACCTCCGAGAGGAAGCCGAGCTCGAGGACACCGAGCACGCGCCCGTCGACGGCCGCTGGCGCAATCACAATCTCCTTCGGCTTGTGGTGACCGAGGCCCGAGCGCACGTCGAGGTAGCCTTCAGGGACCTCTTTCACGTGATGGAGCTTTTGGTCGCGGATCGCCTGCCCAATGAGCCCATCGCCCGGCCCGAAGCTCTCGCGCACTCCGCTCTCGCGGTCGAGCGCATGAGTTCCAAAGAGCTCATAGCTCCCGGATCCGTCCGTCAGGTAAATCGCGCCGACCACAGCGCCTGAATAGGGCGCAAGGAAGCCGAGGACGTTCTCGCCGAGCTGCTTTAAGGTCTGCTCTCCGACGAGCTTCTCGCTGAGACCCGTCTCCGCCGCCTTGAACCAGTCTTCAATTTTGAGAGCGAGGCGACTTGCGATGAAGTTGCGCCCAATGATGGCTACGGACCAGATCGTGATGATGCCGAAGGTTCGATTGATCGGGCTGTAGGTCGCCTCGATCGAGCCGTCCGAACCGGAGAGCAAGTAGCCAAGGACGAGCAGGATCGTCGAGAGCAGCGCGACGTAGATCGGCATCGCCGGTCGCCAGCCGAAGTTTGCGAGGACGACGGGCCCGAGATAGAGGACCCAGACAGCGACCCCGAGAGGGACCATGAGGTCGGCGACGAAGATCGCGAGAGCGAGGGCGAAGATCCCGCCGATGAGCCCGGCTGAGGTCCGAATCGTAAGCACTTCTATGGCTAACACATCCTGAGGCGAGTCGAAGCCGGAGGCGGAGCCTCGGGTGGATTGCCCTCGATTGTCGTTCAAGCGGACGCCCGCGGCGCGAGCGGGGCGCCGTCTTCTCGGCCGAATGAACAGATCGCAAACCTGCTGAATGCTTACAGCTCTGAGGCGCGGCCGCGAGGTGGGGCGCGCGATCGACGGGGCGCTGGACGTCCGCTCTAGTGACTCGCTTGGTAGGTGATGGTCGTGCTGAGCGCGTATTGTGTGAAACCGGAGCGTCCGTCGCCCCCCTGGTCTTTGGCGGAGCCGAAGTTCAAGGAGATGAGCTGAGAGCGAGGAGCGCCGCGGAAGTGGACCTCGATAGGCTCGCTGGGAACGACGGACAGGAGAAGGCCGTCCGTGTCGAAATGGAGCGTGCCTTGTCCGACGAGCGTCTCGACCGGATCAGGCTCGATTTCGGGAGCGCCGTCCTCGAGGTCCGCGAGCACATAAAACGCAAACGCCGAGGTATCCTCCTTCCGGAAATAGAAGGAGAGTGGGTAGCGCCCACCTTCACCTCGGACCTCGACCACAGCGCCGAGCTGTGACGTCTTTTCGGGATATTCAACGGAAAATGGCTCCTCGGGGACCTTCGCGCGGGCGTCGAGATTGCCCGTGAAGGAGACGACCACGCTTCTCCCCGCCGTGTCTTGGGTCTTTGAACTAGCGGCCGGGGAACAAGAAGCGACGAGGAGGAGCGATACGAGCGCCGAAGCGCGACCGAGGACCATGGTCGATCTTCGAAACGGCTGTCTTGGCCAAAGGTTCAGGGGATCCGCGCTTCTGGAAGTGCTCCCCAGCGCCAGTTCGCAGCTTTCACAGCGCGTCCGCTTCGCAAAAGGGGCGCGGCTGCACCGCACCGAGCCTCTCAGACGCTCGAAGGAGCTCCGCGAAGCGAGTCCGCACCCATCGCCGTTCGCTAGCCAAACGCACATTGTGCGCGTTTTGTTTCCATGCGCCCGGGAAAGGCCGGGTAGCTGGGAAAAGCCCGCCCAAATCCCCTCGACGAAACAGTTTCCTTTACTAATGTGATCTGTATGCAGATCGAAGTCCGCACCGACAACAACATCAAAGGCGATGAGAGACTCAAGGAGCTCGTGACCGATTGGACGGAGCACGCTCTCTCGAACTTCTCCCGTCGCATCACGCGCGTGGAGGTGCACATCAGCGACGAGAACGGGGTCAAAGAGACCCCCGGCGACACCAAGTGCGTCATGGAAGCCCGCGTCGAGCATCGTCAGCCGACCGTCGTGACCGAGTTTGCGGACAACGTCGAGCTCGCAGTGCGCGGCGCCGCAAACAAGCTGGCTCGCGCCCTCGAGCGCGAAATCGGTCGCCTCGCAGCGCGCTAAGCTCGCCGCGCTGCGATCCCGGGAGACACCCCTTCGAGGGTGGTCTCCCGGTTTGCATTTGGGGGGCTCACCAAACACGCGGGAGCTCGCGTGTCGTCTGAACTGAGGTGCCCTCCGCCTGAGACGGGAATCACCCTCGACCGGATTCGACGAGGGGCTCTGGCGCAAAGATCAGGGCCGTCGGTCCCTTGGGGGGCTGCCTAACGATTTCCGTTTCTGCTCCGGGGCGTCGCGAAGGTTCCGCTCGCGCCGGAAAATCCTCGGGTTTTACGGACTTAGGGGGCCATGGCCGCAGTTTTTGCAGTCGACAGAGGGGGGACTGCGGGCCATGTTTCCGGACTGTTTCAAGAGACCCCTTCATGATGAATCTGCATCCGAGAATCGCCTCTCTTTACGAAAATGTGCTCCGACGGAACCCGGGGGAGCTCGAGTTCCATCAGGCCGTGCGCGAGGTCTTTGAGTCCCTCGGCCCCGTCATCGCTAAGCATCCCGAGTACGCGGACTCGTCGATCCTCGAGCGGCTCTGTGAACCGGAGCGCCAGATCATCTTTCGGGTCCCCTGGATCGACGATCAGAACCGGGTCCAGATCCATCGCGGCTTCCGCGTCCAGTTCAACTCAGCTCTCGGTCCCTACAAGGGTGGCATCCGCTTCCATCCCTCGGTCCTGCTCGGCACCGTCAAGTTCCTCGGCTTCGAACAGATCTTCAAGAACGCGCTGACAGGCCTTCCTATCGGTGGCGCCAAGGGCGGCAGCGACTTCGATCCGAAGGGCAAGTCCCAGAACGAGGTCATGCGCTTCTGTCAGTCCTTCATGACCGAGCTCTATCGACACCTCGGCGAGTACACCGACGTCCCCGCGGGGGACATCGGCGTCGGTGGACGCGAGATCGGCTACCTCTTCGGGCAATACAAGCGACTCACGAATCGTTACGAATCAGGCGTGCTCACCGGAAAGGGCATCGCCTGGGGCGGCTCGCTCGTGCGCACCGAAGCGACGGGGTACGGCACCGTCTTCTTCACCGAGCAGATGCTCAAGACCCGTGGCCAGACCTTCGAGGGCAAACAAGTCCTTGTTTCTGGCTCTGGGAACGTGGCGACCTACGCGATCCAAAAGGTGCACGCTCTCGGCGGGAGCGTCATTGGCTGCTCCGACTCGAGCGGCGTCGTTTACGATCCGGAAGGCATCGACCTCGAGCTGCTCCGTCAAGTCAAAGAGGTCGAGCGCGGACGCATCAGCGAGTACGCCCGACGCAAGGGCGGCAAGGCCGAGTACCACTCGGGCGCCAAGATCTGGAAAATTGCCGAGAGCACGCGCATCGACGTGGCGCTCCCCTGCGCGACGCAAAATGAGCTGAACGGCGACGACGCGCGCCTCCTGATCCGAAGCGGCGTGCAGGCTGTTGCCGAGGGCGCGAACATGCCTTCGACTCCCGAAGCGATTCGTCTCTTCTCGGAGGCGAAGGTCTTGTTCGCTCCGGGCAAGGCCGCGAACGCCGGTGGTGTTTCGACCTCGGCTCTCGAGATGCAGCAGAACGCTTCCCGCGACTCGTGGTCCTTTGAGTACACGGAGCAGCGCCTGGCGGAGATCATGCACGGCATCCACGAGCGCTGCGCTCACACGGCGGAAGAGTACGGGCGTCCTGGCGACTACGTGCTCGGCGCGAACATCTCCGGCTTCACGCGCGTGGCCGATGCGATGTTGGCGTTCGGAGTGATCTAACGAAGAGGAGGCTCGGCGGCGTCTTCGAGGCCGCCGAGCGCCCTGACATCCCTGTCCCGGTCCTTGGCGCACCGTGGCGCACTCGGCGCGCAGGGGCGCAGCCCGCAGGAAAAGTGTGAGGAGTTTCGCGGGGAAACAGAGGGGCGAGAAGCGAGGTCCTTGGCACGCCCGTTGCTGACTCAGGACTCCCATGGGGCTGAATCTGCGATCCAAGGGGCGGTTGACTGGCAGCGTTTGGTTTTGGGCTGTGGGGCTCGCGCTCCTCGGTCCGGCCTGTTCCTCGGACCTTCTGTCCTCGCCTACGAGCGGCGGCGACGGCCCGGCCGGCGACGAAGGGTCCTATGAGTCTCCCAGGGGCCCCGGGAAAGGGGACGATGGGGCGGGACTGGGGGCGGGGGACGGGCTCGTTATTGGCGATCCCTCAGCGGACGGTGACGACGAAGATGGACCAGGAGCCGCGGGAGCTGGCAACGGGAGCGCAGGTGCACCAAGCGCGATGGTTCCCCCGAAGGTGCCTTCGCCGGACGCGAAGCTCAAACCTCAGGAACAGCTCACCGCCGGCATCTTCGATGACAACCTGAGCTTCACTTTCTTCACCGACTACCTGAGACACTACGCGGCGCAGCAGCGCGGAACGTTGCCGTTCACGGCAGAAGAGATGCAAGCGGCCTATGAGGAGTCAAAGAAGCAAAGGCCATTGCCGACCGCTCTCGATATCTCACTCGTCATCGACACGACGGGCAGCATGGGAGATGAGCTCGGGTACCTGAAGAAGGAGCTAGGTTCGCTCGCGGGCGAGATCGCTGAGCGTTTCCCGGACGCGAGCCAGCGTTGGTCGCTCGTCGTGTATCGGGACGAGGGGGACGAGTACGTCACACGCAAGTTCGACTTCACCGCGGATATTCAGGCCTTTCAGGGCACGCTCAAGGGGCAGACCTATGGTGGTGGGGGGGACTTCCCCGAGGCTCCTGACCAGGGCATCGCCGAGTCCGTCTCTCTGTCCTGGCGCAGCTCGGAGGACGTTGCCAAGCTGATGTTCTTGGTCGCGGACGCACCGCACCACGATGAAAATCGGCAGGCGATGGCGGACGCCATCCGGAGCGCTCGCGACAGTGGTCTCCACATATATCCCGTCGCTTCGAGCGGCGTCGACGAGCTGACAGAGCGCTCCTTCCGCCAAGCGGCTCAGCTCACGCTTGGACGCTACCTTTTCCTGACGGACGACTCCGGTCTCGGAGGGAGTCATAAGGAGCCGACCCTGCCCTGCTATTACGTCACGACGCTCAAGAAGGCGATCCTCAGAGGCGTCGAAGCGGAGCTCGGTGGAAGCTCCCCTGCGCCAACTCCGGAGGAAACAGTTCGTTTCGTCGGCGCCCTGAACGACGAAGGGAACTGCTACTACGGCGACGGCTACGCCGCGCGGCCGTTCTGAGCCAATCGAGAGCGGTAGAGGCGCGGCGCGCGAGCGCCGCGCCCCGGGCGAATCGTCATTTTGAGGCGCGCGCGGGCGTCCGATAGAACTCGGTCAGGATCTCGGCGACGAGGCGAGGCTGGTCCTCGTGGGTCGCGTGCCCAGCGTAGGGAATGTTCGCGAGAGAGGCGCCTCGAACCAGCTCGACGAAACGAACCGCGTCTGCGCGGCTGAACAGGTGGTCGCGGTCGCCTCGGATCACGAGCAGCTCGCTCGTCAGGCGCTCGACGGCCGCGCCGGGGTAACTCGACGGGCCCCGCTCGATCCACATCTGGACAACGGAGGAGACGAAGCGCTCGAAGTTCGGCTCGGGAATTCCCAATAAATCGCCGCCCCATCGACCTGAAACGTCGCGCTTGTTTCGTGAGAGAAGGTCATCGAAGATCTCCGTGTTTCCGCCGCCGCCTTCGCTGTTTTGCCGCGCGGATGACCAGGGATACTCTGCGATCCAGAAGTCATGTCGGGCAAGGGGGAGAGGACCGAAGGAGTGATCGACGATCCATGACCAATTTCCCGTTTCCCAAAGTAGTTATCGTCGAGGTCGAGGGCGATCCTCGTTTTGTCACGGACGGTCTCGGACTTTCTCCGGGAGTCGAGTGGGACGACGAGGTCAAGTCGCTTGTTGTCCACTGGCACGAGTGCCACGAGCGTCTCTCACTCATCGACTTTCTGCTCGAAGATTCGCTTGAGCGCTTCCAATGGAAGGCCGAAGGAAGCGGAATCTTCACCCTTCGTCCGATGACCGTCGAAGCCTGGAAGACCACGTTTGTTCCCAAAGGTTGGGGAGATCGCGATTCCCTCGACGAGATCACGAAACTCGTCGCCACCGCTTTGTGAGCGGTCGAGGGGCAGGTCCCCGGCCGATGCGTTCAACCAATGGCGCGCTTGCCCGTTGGAATCGCGCAGTCGATTCCGGCGGCCGCGATGAGCAAGCGTGGGGAGGGCGGCAAGTCCGAACATAGTGGAGGCGCCGTGCCGCGCCTGCGGAGGCAGGCGCGCGATCAACCCTTACCGGCGCCAAAGGCGCAGGGGCCGCGAAGCGGCTTTAAGCAGTAGTGGAGGCGCCGGGAATCGACGCCCGCCGGAATCGCGCAGTCGATTCCGGCGGCCGCGATGAGCAAGCGTGGGGAGGGCGGCAAGTCCGCCCGAACATAGTGGAGGCGCCGGGAATCGACGCCCGCCGGAATCGCGCAGTCGATTCCGGCGGCCGCGATGAGCAAGCGTGGGGAGGGCGGCAAGTCCGCCCGAACATAGTGGAGGCGCCGGGAATCGAACCCGGGTCCGAAAAGGCTCCACCTAACCCTCATTCACGTGCGTAGTCTCGAATACCCTCGGGACCGGGTCGACGGATTCGGCCGTCGCCTATCTCGCTCTGATCTCGGTGAAGCTATCGCGAGCGTGCTCGCTCCACCTATCCTCGGTAGTTGCGCCCTTCCCGTACTGAGGCTCCTCGGGGTTGGACGGCTCTGTTAGCTAATTAGGCCGCGAGAGCGATTGCGTTGTCGTTGGCAATTAATAACGGCCTGGCATTTACGTCGTCCAGACACGACGGCACGCAAGTTAGTGCTTCACTCTCCTCGTCGAAAGCCCTTCGCCCCCGTCGTGAACACCATGTTCGCCGCCTCTCCGAAGGAGAGGTGGGGGTTGTCCGTGTTCCACGAGGGAACACAGCCACGTCCCTCAATGTGGTCTCTTGGGCGCCGGAGCGCAAGGGGCTCGCGCGCCCTCTGAACACGCCTGGCGCTTCGGAGGCCGATTTTGGCGTCGTGGGCCGCTTGGGGCGCTGGTCGGGCACTCTTTTTCCGAGAGGCGCGTTGTCCCGAGGGGGCGCCCCAAGCTCGTTCTTTCCCCGCGCGCTCGGCTCTCTTGAGAGCGCTCTTGAGAAGGCTGTTTCGGCGCCCTGGGAGCATGTGCCCGTTCGTCCTCTTCACGCTCGCGCGCGGCTCCCGCCCAGGGAACCTCAAGGAACCTCGGGCGCGGTTCTCGAACATCTTCGGCGAGCAGCAGCGAAAAAGGATCCGCCTCGGCTCGCCCGCTCCACAATGGAGCAGCGGAGTTGATGACGCCGCCTAACGCGAGAGGGCCGCGCGGCGCACTCACGAACGCATCATGCGTTGTCCATCTCGCGAGGAGGTCCGCCGAGCGACACGCGCGCCTCGAGCGCGAGCGGCCGGCGGGCCTTTTTATGCAGCCGTTCGGAGGCGCTCGGGCCTGGGGCGTGAGTGATCTCTCGGTCGCGCCGTCTTCCGTCGAGCCTCCCGCGAGCATCGATGGAGGGCATTCCGCTCAGATCGAAAACGCGACGTTGTCGGGAATCTCGTGTACCCTACCGCGGCATGCCGGCCGAAAATGCTCCTGCGCCCGCCGTGAATCCGCTTTCATCCCCTGAACCTTGGGATCTGGTGAGCGAGGGCTATGATGAGACTACACGAGAGTTCCTCGCGAAATTCTCCGAATACGGCATCGAGAAGCTCGAGCTTCGGACGGACGATCGCTTCATCGACGTCGCCTGTGGCCCAGGGACGACGAGTCTCTTGGCGGCTCCGCTCGTGCGCTCTGTCGACGCTCTCGACTTTTCGCCGGAGATGCTTCGGATTGCGCGCCGAAACGCCTCGGACGCCGGCCTGACGAACGTCACCTTTCACGAGGGAGACGGTCAAGATTTACCGTTTTCGGAATCGTCCTTCGACAAAGGCGTCTCCATGTTCGGCGTGATGTTCTTTCCCGATCGACGCCGCGGCATGCGCGAGCTCGCTCGCGTCATCAGGCCAGGCGGCAAAGTGCTCATTTCCAGCTGGGCGCCGATCGATATGTCCTCTGCAATGCGCACATTGTTTGGTGCCTTGTCAGCGATCGATCCTTCTCGGAAAATGCCGGAGAGAGACATCTCGAGCCTCGAGAATCCGGAAGTCTTTCGCAAGGAGCTCGAGGAGTCGGGTTTCGGCTCGGTAACGGTTGAGCCCGTCGAAATGTCCTTGGACTTTGAGTCACCAGAGGCGTTCTGGGACGGAATGGTTCGGGGAGCTGCGCCCCTGACGCTGTTACGGAAGCGCGTTGGCGAAGAGGAGTTCGCGCGCCAGACGAAGATCGCCCACGAATACTTGCGGGGAGCGCTCCGAGGAGTGAACTCGCTCGCGAGCGTGGCTTATCTCGCATTCGGCGAAAAAATCTGAGCCGCTTATGTGGCGTCGTGACGCGCCGTTGGGCGTGAAGACGACGGTTGTCTCACAATGTAAGTAGCCGGTCGCCATGCTGCGATCTGAGCTAAATTTTGCTGAAAGCGCGCGACCGATCGTGAGCGAATTCCATGAGCGAGAGGGGGGGGCAATTTTGCGCCCCCCTGAGTGCGCACGGTCGTTCTCGCCCCCGTGAAGCACAGATTTCAATCTCATCACATTTGCCGGTTTTTCGAATGTAGTTTCGAAGACTTCTCGAGATGAATATCTTGCCATCACTTAAGAAGTCGATATCGTTGTCCGGATACTTCGGGCGGATGACCGCTTCCTCACGGGAGGTCGGGCAGAAGGGTTCGGCAGAAATCTTTGCCGTTCGAAATCATGAATGAGGGATTGATCGCGAAGGGAAATATTAGTGATGAAAAAGACATCGAAACTAGCTTTGGGAATCTTGTTGAGTGGCGGCCTCTTCTTCACGGCCTGTGGTGACTCGGACGACCCTGTCGACGACGACAGCTCGGAGACGGGTGGATCCAGCAGCGGCGGTAAGGGCGGCGGCAGCAGCGGCGGCAGCCAAAGCACCGGCGGCAAGGGCAGCGGCGGCAAGGGCAGCGGCGGCAACGGCAGCGGCGCAAGCGGCAACACCGGTGGCACCAGCAGCGGCGGCAACGGCAGCGGCGCGAGCAACAACTCGGGCGGTACTGGTAACAACACAGGCGGCAGCGCTGGCGACAGCGGCACCGGCGGCTCGGCTGGCGAGATGGGTGTGGCTGGCGCAGCCGGCTCTCCGGTGACCTGAACCCCGAGTTCGAAGAGGACGTTCTCTTCGTGAGTAAGAAGCCCCGGCATCGTCCGGGGCTTTTTTGTTCGCGGTGTGCTTCCGCCTCTCCGCCCTTTCGGCGTTTGTGGCTCCTACCGAGCGACCTTTGGCGGGGCCTCGGGATCGAGTAAGGGAGGCGCCGAAAAGGATCGCATGAGCTCCGAGCACGGCTGGCGAGATTTCTGGGCGAGTCGAGAACTGCGCGGGGCGCTGGTGCTCGGCATTGTGCTGGGCCTGGCCTACTCCTTCGTTGGGCCCTTCATGTCCTTGTTTGGGACCAAGGAGGTCGGGCTCAACTCTCTCGAGTTCGGCCTCTTCATGACCGTGACGAGCCTTGCAGCGGTGGTCTTGAGCTCTCTCGTCGCGCGCTGGTCCGACGTTCGTTACTCGCGGCGCAGCACCCTGCTCATGAGCGGTCTCGCGGGCACGCTGGGGTACCTGGGCTACGCCCTGGTGCGCGACGGCTGGGTACTGCTCGCGATCGGCTCGACGGCTTTGGCGGTTTCGGCGGGATCCTTCGCGCAGCTCTTCGCCTATGCGCGCGACGTGATTCAGAGGGACGAGCGTCTGCGGGACAAGGCCCCTCTCTACATGAACGTGGTGCGCATTTCGTTCGCCTTCGCCTGGACCCTCGGGCCGATGATCTCGGCCTGGCTCATGATGCGCCTCTCTTTCCTGGGGACATTTCTCGCGGCAGCAGGCCTCTACGCGGCGTTCACGACGCTCGTGCTCCTGCTCGTGCCTTCGCGACCGCCCACAGCGGAGGCTCAGGCCCTCGCCGAGGCCCTTCCGCTCCGCAAAGCTCTCGCCGAGCCCATCGTCTTCACCTATTTCGCGGCATTTTCTCTGTATCACGCCTGTTCCGTCATGGGCATGATGAACCTGCCCCTCTACCTCACGCGGACTCTTGAGGGCGCGGAGACGGACGTCGGGATCGCCTACAGCGTGGCACCGGTGTTCGAGCTGCCGTTCATGATCTCGATCGGCTTCCTTGCTTTGCGTATCGAGCACGCGCGCATCATCCGCGCTTCGCTGGTCGCGGCGGTGCTCTACTACTCCGGCCTCGCTCTCGCAGAGCAGCCGCTCGGAGTCTTCTTCTTGCAGATCTTGAGCGCGTTCGTGGTGAGCATCATGAGCGGGCTCGCGATCACTTTCTTCCAGGACTTCCTCCCGGGGCAGCCCGGGACAGCCACGAGCCTCTACTCGAATTCGGCGCGTGTGGGATCGCTCCTTGGCTACCTTGCCTTTGGAACGATCGCTGAGAAGTTCGGCTATCGCGTCGTGTTTGTAGCCTGTGCCATCGCCTGCACGGTGTCGCTCTCCGCGCTCGTGCTCCTCGGTTCGCGGCGGGTCGACCTACGCGGCAGTTGAGAAGGGCGACTCAAGCGGAGGCTGACGAAGGCGCGCTGACGATCGCGAGGACCTCGGCCAGGCGTGCGTCGAGTTCCTCACGGCTCTGGGCGCGCACTGTGACGTGGCCGACCTTGCGGTTTTTCCGGGGCTCTTTGCCGTAATCGTGGAGATGCACGTCGGGCAAAGCCAAGAGCGCGGCGGGCTCGCGAAGATCGCCGATCAGATTCACCATGGCTGAGTAGCCGACAGGGTCTGTGCTTCCGAGGGGGAAGCCGAGCACGGCGCGGACGTGGTTTTCGAACTGGCTCGTGACGCTGCCTTCGATCGAGAAGTGCCCGCTGTTGTGGACGCGGGGCGCGAATTCGTTCGCCAGAAGCTCACCGTCCCGTTCGAAGAGCTCGAGGGCGAGCACGCCCACGTAATCGAGCTTCTCGGCGAGGCGTGTTGCGAGGGACTTCGCTTTGGCTTCGAGCTCGGGGCTCATGTTCGGAGCGGGGCACAAGCTCAAATGGAGGATGCCGCTCTTGTGCGTGTTCTGAACCACGGGATAGCTGACGATGGTGCCGTCCTGGCCGCGACAGAGCACCACGCTGAGCTCGCGCTGGAAGTTCACCTTCTCCTCAGCAACACAGGGCACCCCCTGGAGCTCAGCATGCGCCTCGGCCGCGCGGGAGCGGTCGGTCACGAAGATCTGGCCCTTGCCATCGTAGCCGAGTCGGCGCGTCTTCAGGAGATAGGGGCCGAGCTCATCGAACGCCTTTTCGGCGTCCTCGCTCGTGTCGATGCGCAGCGTGCGGGCAGCGCTGATGCCGAGCTCAAGGAAGAGGGATTTCTCTTCCCAGCGATCTTGGGCCGCGCGCAGCGCGTTGGCCCGGGGAAAGACGGGGCGCAAACGTTCGAGTCGCTTGAGCGAGTCTTCCGGAACATTCTCGAATTCGAAGGTCACGACGTCGGAGAGACCGAGCTCATCGAGCGCGTCCCAATCATCGTACGGCAGAGGCACATGCTCGGCGGCGACTTGAGCCGGGGCGTGTTCGTCGGGATCGACGACTGTGACGCGCACGCCGAGTGGTTGCGCCGCGAGGGCGAGCATGCGGCCGAGTTGTCCCCCCCCGAGGATACCCAGAGTTTTTCTTTTCATGACGATGTGGGGCCAGAAGGGCCCTCAAGAACACGGCGCGTCTGATCGGCGCGGAATTCGTCTAAGGCTTTCTCGAGCTCAGGACGTCCTCGCGCGCAGATCGCCGTCGCGAGGAGCGCGGCGTTGACCGCACCCGCTTTCCCGATCGCAAGAGTCCCAACAGGGACACCCGCCGGCATCTGGACGATGGAGAGGAGTGAGTCGACGCCTTGGAGCGTCTTGCTCTGCACAGGAACGCCGAGCACCGGCAAGCGCGTCTTAGCGGCGACCATGCCTGGCAGGTGCGCCGCACCACCGGCGCCCGCGATGATCACTTCGAGCCCGCGCTCGATGGCGCTCTCGGCATAGGAAAAGAGAAGGTCAGGTGTGCGGTGCGCGGAGACGACCCGAGTCTCGAAGGGGACTCCGAGGGATTCCAACGTCTCTGCGGTATGCCGCATGGTCTCCCAGTCACTCTGGGACCCCATGATCACGCCGACGAGGGGAGAAGCTTTCTGGTTCAAGGCGGCGACTCTAACCAGCCTGCCCATTCCACTCAAGCAGCGGGCGGCCTATCGTTACCGGCTCCCATGGGCCTCTTGGAACGACGCGATTTTCTTCTCGGAGCGACTTTCCTGCTGTCCTTGGCAGGCCTACCAGCGTGCGCTCGGGCCGGTGGGGCCCAGGTGACTCCCCCGGCCGCCCCCCAAGCCTCGGACAGCGCCCCGACTCCCGCTGCCCGTCTTGAGCTCGACGAAGACGAGCGTCGACTCTCGGCGGCGCTCCGCCGCCACACTGATACGTTCCGTCGCCATGGCGCTCGGGACGGGGACCACCCCTGGGAGCTGCTCGAGAGCGTCGAATACATTACGAGCACCCTCGAGTCCGAGGGCATTCCGATCGAACGTGCGACGACGGAGCTCGATGGGGTCGTGTTCCACTCTTTTTCGGTCTCGGTCATGGGGAGGGATAGGGCGACGCCGCCGTGGCTCGTGCTCGCCTCCTATGACTCGCTATGGCCGCGTCTTGTTACCGGACAAGGGGAGGCGAAGAAGGATGCGGAAGGGGGCGCCCTGGAGGCCGCAGGGTGGCTTGAGCTCGTGCACATGCTCGGCAAGGCGAACCTCGAGCGAGGCGTCCGCTTCGTGCTCGTAGGCCGCGCTGAGGTCTCCTCGGGGCTCCCGGTGGAGTTTGGTGAGCTCACAGGGACCTCCGGGGTCCTTTACCTGGGGCCGCTCGGGGGCGGGCAGCTCACCCTCTATGGGTCGACCTCGGAGATCCCTCTGGGGCAGGGACTCGGAGAAGAGCTCCGGTCGAGCCTGCCCGACGCCGGTCCGCTCCGGGCGCAGCTGCTCCAGCGCGGGCAGGTGAGCGCTGGCACTTCCGAGACCGAACTGCCGAATGTTCCTCAGCTTTTTCTTGGTTCCTTGGGCGCCGGGGAGGATTTTGATCTGGCTGCGGTCCGGCTCGTGGCGGTCCGACGGGCGGTCGGGACCTTCCTGGGGGAGGGCCCCTCAAATGACGAAATGGTGACACCGCTTTACGCGGGGGTCCGCTAGCTTTCCCGCGGTCTATGACTGCGGTCCTCGTATTCTTCGTTTTGCATTGGCAGCTGAGTGTCTTCTGCCAGACCTTCTTCCTGCACCGCTACGGAGCTCATCGCATGTTCTCGATGAGCCCGTGGGTCGAGAAGTTCTTCTACCTCCTCACTTACATCTGCCAGGGACCGAGTTTCCTCCACCCGCGCGGATACGCGATCTTGCATCGGATGCATCATGCTTACTCCGACACTGAGAAAGATCCGCACAGCCCCCACTTCTTCCCGAACGTGGTCGAGATGATGCTCGTCACGCGCACCGCGTACGATAACTACGCGTACTACCGCGTCGATCCCGAACCCCGCTTCGACGGAGGTGTTCCGTCTTGGCCTGCGCTCGATCGCCTGAGCCAGAATTGGTTCGCGCGCCTCGCTTGGTGTGCGCTCTACGTCGCGTTCTACGCTTACGCGATCATGGTTCTGGGCGCTCCGCTCTGGGTCCTCGTCCTGCTCCCGGCCCATTTCGTGATGGGTCCGATCCATGGCGCCATCGTGAACTGGTGCGGCCACAAGTACGGCTACCGGAACTTCGACAACGGCGACAAGTCGGTGAACATGTTGCCGTTCGACTTCTTGACGATGGGTGAGCTCTTTCAGAACAACCACCACAAGTTCGGTATGGCTCCGAAGTTTGCGGCCCGTTGGTTTGAGGTTGATCCGGCATGGCTCGTGATGCGAGCTCTTGCCGCGATGGGCGTGATTGAGATCACGAGCCCCCAGCGCATGCGTTATCCCGCGCCGACCCGCGAAGGTCAGGCGGAGCCGATCGCCTTCCCCGAACCGGCGGAATGAGCCCCCCGCGCCTTGCCTTTTGGGTGAGGCTCTGACAATCCCATGCCCCATGAAGCTCGTTTCATGGGGCATTTTTTTGCTGGGCGTCGCCGTGAGCTTTTCTTCCTGCGCGGCAGCGCCGAAGGCTCCTGCGCCTCCCGCGAAGACCGAAAAGGTTTCTCCAGCCTCTGCACCCAAGAAAGCGGCAGCGAAGTCCGGAGAGAAGAAGACCGTCGCCGCTCCTGTCGAGCCCAAGGAAGCGAAGAAGAGCGAGCCCAAAGAGTCGAAGGACGAGGTAGCTCACTGTCCCCCGGACATGGTCTACGTCGAGGGTGACTACTGCACCGCGAGCTCGAATCCCCATGAGCCCGATCAGTTCGGCAACACGCCGGGCGGAGGCCAGCCGGACATCGAGGCGGTTGAGCGCGAATGCAAGCGCGAGTGGTACGCGGAGCAGAACAAGAAGCGCGTCTGCGAAGAGTTTTCTCCTGAAGTGACCTGTAAGGGGAAGTTCGTGAAGAAGCGCTTCTGCATCGACCGTTACGAGTGGCCGAACAAGAAGGGGGAAAATCCCGAGGTGATGAATCGGTTCCACCAAGCGCAGATCAAGTGCGCGGCGGTGGGTAAGAGGCTCTGTACCGAGAGCGAGTGGACCTTCGCCTGTGAAGGTCCCGACATGGATCCTTTCCCCTACGGACTCACCCGCGACGCTACCAAGTGCCACGGCGACGAGCCGTGGGATTCGCCCAACATGAAGAAGGTCGCTGCGCGCGACCCGGAGGAGCTACGTCGTCTCTACAAGGCGAAGCCGAGCGGAGAGACAGGCTGCAAGAGCGACTTTGGCGTTTATGACTTGCCAGGCAACGCGGACGAAATTGCGGCGAGCGAGACCTTCTCAGGCAAAGGCGCTCACTTCGACAGCGTGACCACGGGAGGTCCTTGGTACAAAGGTGTTCGCAACCAGTGCCGTCCGAAGATTTATACCCACGATGAGGGGTTCTATTACTATTATCTGAGCTTCCGCTGTTGCGCTGAGCCGGACGGACAAGAGACCGATCCGCGCACTCCGAAGCAGAAGCGGGCAGGCGATACGATGAAGAAGGTCGAGCGCATCGCGGGCATCACCGTCGAGGAGATGCGTGAGCTGCTCGAAAAGAAGAAGACCGATCCGACCTGCGGTTGCACGACGACGCGCTGCCGGACCTACTGCGGAACGCTGCTCGAAGCCGAGTAAGGCGAAGGCTCAGAGAAGGCTGGGCAACTGGGCGGCTCCGAGTGCCAGGAGCCCGGCCAAAAGCCCCGCGAGCACGTCGTCAGCCATGATCCCGAGCCCGGTCGGCTTGAGGTCTTGGACGTGAAAGATCGGCCCAGGCTTGGTGATGTCGAAGAGTCGGAACAAGAGGACCGCGATTCCCTGAGCCCAGAGAGGTCCCTCTGTCACGAAGCCGATCGCGAGCAGGACTCCGACCACTTCATCGATGACGACGCTCTGGGGATCTTTCTCTCCGCGGATCGCGCTCGCTTGGTGGGCCGCGACGGTCCCCAAAAGGACGAGGCCGATCGTGATGAGCCAATAGATCGCGAGGTCAAGGCGGCAGAGCAACCAGGCGAGAGGGAGCGCCGCAATGGAGCCGAAGGTCCCGGGAGCTTTCGGCAAGCGTCCTGACCCGAACCACTCGGCAATCCCGAGCCAGAACCACGCGCTCTTGTCGCTGGGGACTTGACTCACAACTCACTCTTGACGAGATCGATGATGTCCTGGCTCGGGCGCGGGGGGAGCGCCTTCGGCTGTGGCCTTTGCGCGAGCGCCTTTTGGAAGGCGACGACATCGTCCGCCTCATCGCGGTTGCCACGGACGCGATCGAGGAGCCGATTGACCAAGCCCTTCGGCGCTTCGGGTTCGGGCGGGAAGGCGGCAGCAGCCTCGGGATCGAGCTTGAGGCGCCGAATAAAGCTGGGATAAAGGCGGAGCGTGTCCTCTGCGGAGCTCAGCGCGGCGCGCTGGGTCACCTCGACGAGGGAGTTCAGACGCTTGAGGTTCGAGCCTGAGTCGAGGGCCATGAGCGCTGTCAAGAAGGCAGCCTCGTCGACGTTCATGAGCGTGAAGTGATCGACACGCGGGCCCGCGCAGGACTTCTGATAGACGTGAGTCCCTTGGAGCAGGAGCCCACCGAAGCCGAGGAGCACGGCGATGAGCTCGATGCGGAGCGGCGTCGGCGGGGCATCGCCGGGCTCCTCTGTCTCGAGCACGAAGATCAGAGCGAGAGCGCGGGCGAGACCTGTCGTGAGCAGGATGGGATGGCGCAGCTCGACGTCGGGAACTCCGATCGTCCAGCTATCACCTTCGTCGATCACCCGGGCGAAATCTCGCGGGCTCGGGGCCCGCACCGGAGCGCAGGCTCCCGAAGAACAGCTCGAAGCCTCGAGCTCCGCCCCAAAAGGCGCGACCCGAAGAGCGATGGGGATGTCGCTCATCCCGGCGTGGTGCTGCATCCGGTACAAAAGACGTTCAGCGCTCGGCGCGTCGCTCGCGTACACGTCGGGGAAGTCCGTCGCGTCGGGAAAGACCAGACGACGCTCCCCGAGCTCGCGGGCGTAGCGCGCTTTCGCTTCTGCGTACGCGGTCAGAAGTTGTTCGACGCGCGGCGTCGCTCGGGTCTGGAGCTCGGTCACTCTCGTGATTTTTGCAGAGGACTCGGGCCTTTGCCAGGCGAGGCGGCTGGGCCGGAACTTTCCGGGCTGATCGGTGTTCCTCGACTTGCGAGCCGAGAGCGTCAGAGGCCGCGGCGCTTACGTTCGAGGTCCGCCAGTCGAGTCACCACGCCCCGCGCGAGGATGTCGAGCACCTGCCGCGTGAGGCGCGCTTCGTCGGACGGCTTGCCTCCGAAGTGAATCGCGCTCTCGGCGCTGCGGCCGCTCGGAAGTCGTCCTGAGAGACGGCCATGCACGGAGAGGACCGAGCCTTCGTGGTGGTAGCTCAGCTCCGTGAGCACGAAGCGCGCTTCCACGCGTCCTTTGGGGCCGAGGCCGAAGTCTGCTTTGCGCGCGGCGAGCCGGATGGCGCGTTCGAGATACTTGCGAAGCTCTGCTTCTCTCGCGAGCCCCGCGGGCATCGTCACCCGGTCGATGTGGAACCCGGGGCGAGCGCTGGCAGCCTGCGCCGTCTCTTCGCAGAGCAGCCAAGTTCCAGAGAGCGCCAAGAGACCCAGGGCCGCGCGGCGGGAGGTCCCTCTCCGTCGAGCTTCAGAAGTACCCATCTCGTCTCTCCTCGCTACTCGAACCGGCGCATCAGGGCCAAGTGTTTGACTACATCCGCTCCCCTGCCAGCCCGGGCGCATCTGTTCTACCCTCGAGCGCGTGAACCGAGCGCCGGGACCGGAGGCCAGCTTTGACGTGGTCGTCGTCGGCGGAGGCGTGAACGGTACAGGCATCGCTCGCGACTTCGCGTTGCGCGGCCTCAAGGTCGCCCTCGTCGAAAAACAAGATCTCGCTGTCGGCGCGAGCGGGAACTCGAGCGGGATGATCCATGGGGGACCTCGTTATCTCCTCAAGACACCCGAGGTGACGATCAGCTCCTGTCTCGACTCCGGCTACATCCAGAAGATCGCCCCGCACATGCTGTTTCGGGTGCCCTTCTTGATGCCGGTATTGCCCGAGGAGCGCGGCGCTGAGCTGAAGCTTCTGACCTATGACGGGTTCTTTCGCGCCTACGATCGCTATCAGGATCTGAAACGCAGCCATCCGCACCTCTGCTTCGGAAAGGACGAGGTGCGCGCGCTCGAGCCTGGGCTTGTTCCCGCGGTAGGAGCGATCACCTTCGACGAGTGGGGGCTCGACGGAGTGCGGCTGTGTGTGGCGAATGCTCTCCATGCGGAGCAGCTCGGCGCAGCTATTTTCGTCGGGTACCGGGCCGTCGGGCTCGTGACGGACAGCGGGGGCAAGGCGAGGGGCCTCGAGCTGGAAGGACCCGATGGCCAGCTGAGGACCCTTTCAGCGCGAGCGATCGTGAACGCAACGGGCGCTTGGACAGGAAAGACCGCCGAGCTCTTCGGCATCCCTGACGAGGGGATCCGAGTGCGCCCCGGGAAAGGCATTCACGTCTACTTGGATCGCCGGCTATCGAACTTCGCGATCGTGACGAACGCGATCGACGGACGTCAGGTCTTCCTCTTGCCCTGGCAGAACATGAGCGTGCTCGGCACGACCGATGACGACTACTACGGCGATCTCGACGATGTTGTCGCGACAGTCGATGAGGTTCGTTACCTGTATCAGGCGATCGAGCGAGTATTTCCTCTGGTGCGTGCGGCGCGTCCGATTGGGACTTGGGCGGGACTGCGCCCCACGCTCTATGCCTGGGGTGTTCCCGAAGACGCGCTCAGCCGCGATCATCGGACCGTCGACCACGAACGGTACGGGAGAGCTGGGCTCTTTTCGATGGTTGGCGGCAAGCTCGCGAGCTATCGATTGTTCGCGGAGGAGACCGCGGACATCGTCTGCCGCTGGCTGGGAACGAAGGCGCCCTGCCGGACGCATCTTGTGCCGTTGCCTGGGGGTGAAGAGACGGTTCCTCCCGGAAAGCTTCAGGAGCTTTCGGGCATCGACGCGCTCACAGAGAGGCGTCTGATCGCCCGTCACGGTTCGCGCGCGCTGCCTTTGGCCGAGGACATGAGACGCGGAGCGTTGTCGTCGGAAGTGGTATGTCCTTGTGAGCCAGTGACGGAAGCGGAGATTCGGGCCACGGTCCGCCATGAATGGGCGCGGTCGGTGGACGACGTGGCACGACGGACACGGCTCGGACTCGGTCCTTGCGGAGGAAAACTTTGCGCGCGGCGCGCGGGAGAAATTGTCGCTGAAGAACTCGGCCTCACGCCGGAGGCGGGCGAAGAGTCAGCAGCGTTGTTTCTGCGCGGAAACGAACGCCGCACAGCTTGTCTGAAGGGCTGAGACGGGCTCGAGTCTTGATTCGAGACGTTCGTTCAGACTGAAATGGAGAATTTTTTATCGCACCCGAGTGGAAGAGTCGGCGCCCAACAACGTTGCGCCTCCTTCATTTTTGAGCTTGTACAGAAGCTCAGCTGATGCGGCGCTTACGACCTTTGTTCTTTGCTTCTTTTTTGATTCCTTCTTTCTGGGGCGCATGTTCGCCTGGACTTGCTATCAGCGATGACGCGGCGGGCGCGGGCCTCGAAGACGGGGCGGGCGGCCGCCCAGGTTCGTCGGGAGGGCGCTTAGGAGCGACCGGCGGTCAGGCGGAAAGCGGCGGCGCGTCTGCATCGGGAGGCAAGAGTTCGTCGAGCGGAGGCGCGAGTTCCTCCGTGGGTGGTCGAACGAGCGGTAGCGGTGGCGCAGGCGGAGCGGGCTCTTGTGGGGAGTGCCCCAAGTACGCAAGCTGCGTAGGCGAGGGGGACGAGGCGCGCTGTGAGTGTGACGAGGGCTTCGAAGAGGACGGGGGCGCTTGCGTCGACATTGACGAGTGTGAAGAGGACGATCCCTGCGGCCCGAACGCCATCTGTGAGAACGCGCGGGGCAGCTACAAGTGCAGCTGCGAACCAGGGTTCGTCCGTGATGGTGAAACCTGTGTGCCCCGCATTCGTCTCGCCAGCGTCTCACTGTCGAACGAAGCGGGCGATGCTTACTCCCAATATCCAGCGATTTCCGCCGACGGCCGCTTCGTTTCATTCCACGGAGAAGCTTCAGATCTCGTCCTGGGCGACACGAACGACACACACGACGTCTTCGTCTTTGATCGCCAAGCCGGAGAAGTCTCTCGAGTCAGCGTGAACTCGGCGGGGGAGGAAGGGAACTCCTCGAGCACGTCCTCCTCTCTTTCCGGGGACGGCCGCTACGTTGTTTTCTCCTCCTACGCGAACAACTTAGTGGCAGATGACACGAACGGTGAACTCGACGTTTTCCGGCACGACCGAGAGACGGGACAGACCATCCGGGTCAGCTTGGCCCATGATGGAAGCGAGCTCCAAGGAGGCCAGGACTACTCTGCGTTCCCGACGATCTCCGCCGACGGCAATCGCGTTACTTTCAACTCCTTCGCATCGAACCTCGTCCCGGACGACACGAACGATTCCGTCGATCAATTCCTGCGGGATATCGAGGCCGGGACAACGATCCGCGTCAACCTCCACAACGATGGGTCCCAAAGCGGCAGCCCAACATCGTCCCTGAGCTTCATGCCTCACATCTCGGGCAACGGGCGGTACGTGGTCTTCGCATCTCTTTGGAGTGGTTTCGGCGGGGCGACGGACAGCTACGCCGATATCTACCGCCGGGATCTCCAGAACAACGTCACCGAGTACGTCAGCTACCCGGTGGCGACCTTCTTCAATGACGGATCCTCCGCGGCCCCGTCGATCTCCCGAGATGGGCGTTATGTGGTCTTCCACTCCTCCTCCTCGACACTGGTCCCGGACGATGAAAATGGCGTATCGGACGTCTTCATTCGCGACTTGAATACGGGAGTCATCGAACGGGTCAGCGTGACGGACGACGGGCAAGAGGCGAACGACGCGAGCTATGCGAGCTTCCAGCGGAGCGTCTCGAGCAACGGTCGTTACGTGGTGTTCATGTCATTTTCGACCAATCTCGTGGAAGGTGATACGAACCAGCTGGGCGATGTGTTCGTGCGCGATCGCGTGCTCAAGAGAACGATTCGCGTGAGCGTGGGACCGCGAGGGGAAGAAGGCGACGGCCACTCGTCTGACGGCACCATTTCGGACGACGGAAAGACCGTTGCTTTTTACTCGACGAGCCAGACCTTCGGCGTGGAGACCGAAGGGCGCGGCCAAATTTGGGTGTATGATTTGCGCGACTGACGGAGGCGTGATGCGCCGGCCGAAGAACCTGTCCGCGAAACACGTGTGCGAGGGAAGGTTCTCCTGCCCGCCAGCGTAACCCCTAAGATGATCCGCCTCTCTGGGGCCGACTCCGCCGCCGGCTGACAGGCCTCGGGCGCGTGTGCTAGCGAGTTCGAACTTGATGCGTCGCTTACAACCTTTGCTTTGGGCATCTCTGATTGTCCCTTCTTTTTGGGGCGCTTGTGCTCCTGGTCTCGCTTCGGGGGACGGGGCGGGCGCTCCGTCGGACGATGGTGCGGGTGGTCGCAAGGCCTCAAGTGGCGGAGGTCAGGGTTCGACGGGCGGCGCGCGCGCATCGGGTGGTGAGGCGGGGGCAGCGCCCGGCGCGAGTGGCGGCGTCACGGGCGGGGGGACGGGCGGGCGCTCCGGCGAGCCGACCTGTGAGGGAGGATGCCCGAGGAACGCGAGCTGCGTCGTGGAGTACGACGACGCCTTTTGCGAATGTGATGAGGGCTACGAAAAGGACGAGGGCAAGTGCGTCGACATCGACGAGTGCGCCCTGGACGAGCCCTGTGGAGACAATGCGCTCTGTGTGAATAAGCGCGGGGGCTACGAGTGCAGCTGCGAAGAGGGTTATGTCGGCGATGGCGAGAGCTGTGTGCCTCGGCTTCGTCTCGCCAGCGTGTCGCCGAGCGGAGACCCGGCCAATAGCTTCTCCGGGTCTCCCGCGCTGTCCGCGGACGGCCTCGTGCTCGCCTTCTTCTCACGCGCCACGAACCTCGTTCCGAACGATACCAATGACGTTGACGATATCTTCGTTTTTGAGCGCGAGACAGGGCGGGTCACGCGTGTCAGCGTGAGCAGCGCCGGCGAAGAGGCGAACGACTGGAGCGACGCCCCTGCGCTCTGTGGTGACGGGCGCTACGTCGTTTTTTCTTCTATCGCGAATAACCTGGTTCTCGACGACACGAACGGCGAGCTCGACGTTTTTCGGCACGACCGAGAGACCGGCGAGACGATTCGCGTGAGCATCGCTCACGATGGCAGCGAGCTCTTGGGGGGCGAGGGTTACTCGGCGAGTCCGAGCATCTCGAACGATGGCAATCGGGTTGTCTTTACCTCGATGGCGCCGAACCTGGTTCCGGACGATACGAACGAATATCCCGACCAGTTCGTGCGAGATATCTTGGCGGACACGATCGTTCGCGCGAACCTCCACAGTGATGGGACACAAGTCGGGAAGCTCCTCCGCACTCCCAACTCGACGCCACAGATCTCGGGCAACGGACGTTACGTCTCTTTCGTGTCCCTATGGAGTGGGCTCGGCGGAGACGTCGATGACTACGCGGACATCTATAGGCGCGACCTGCGCGACGGCTTCACACATCAGGTGAGCTACCCGCCGCCAGGGTTCAACAACGATGGTCACGCCGCGGCAGCCTCGATCTCAGGCGATGGACGCTTCGTCGTCTTCGATTCGGCTTCCACCACCCAGGTTGAGGGAGACACAAACGGGGCCACGGACGTTTTCCTGCGCGACATGAATACGGGTGTTCTCGAACGCGTCAGTGTGGGCAGCGATGGCGAGGAGGCGAATGGTTCGAGTTACATCGGGGCAAAGCGCGCGGTGTCGAACGACGGACGTTACGTCATTTTTGTGTCTCTTGCGTCGAACCTCGTCGAAGGGGACACGAACGGGCTCGTCGACGTGTTCGTGCGCGATCGGGTCTTGAAGAAGACGATCCGGGTGAACGTCGGACCCAAGGGCGAAGAAGCGGATCATCCCTCCAGTTCCCCTACGATCTCCGCGGACGGAAAGATCGTGGCCTTCGAGTCGTCGAGCGAAACATTTGGTGTTGAGACGGACGGCCGCCCCCAGATCTGGGTGCGAGACCTAAGCCCTTGAGACAACAACAGTTTTTGGGCGCTTGGGCGTGCCTGATGCCTGACAGATCCGGGCCTCGTGTGCTAGCGAAATGGGCTGTGATGCGGCGACTTGGCTCTTTGCTTCTCGGATCTTTGGCGCTCTCTTCTCTTTTTGGCGCGTGTGCTCCTGGCCTTGCGTCGGGTGACGACGGCGGAGCGGGCGCAGGCCCCGAAGATGGAGCGGGAGGACGAGGGGCGGGGGGCCGTTCCGGTTCAACCGGCGGCACGAGTGGCTCGGGGGGAGAGCGTGCGTCAGGAGGAAGCGCCGGTGCGACGGAGGGCGTGGGGGGCAGCGGGAGCGGTGGGCTCGAGCCAGCTTGCGGCGCAGGATGTCCGAAAGGTGCAGAGTGCGTCGTCCTTTACGACAGCGCCTTCTGCGAGTGTGAGGGGGGCTTCGAAGAGGACGAGGGGGAATGCGTCGACATCGATGAGTGCGCCGAAGATCCCTGTGGGGAGAACGCAGTCTGTGAGAACTCGCGAGGGAGCTACGAATGCACTTGCGCCGAGGGGTATGTCGGAGACGGGGAGACGTGCTCTCCGCGCGTACGTCTGGTGAGCAGCGCGCCCTCCGGAGAGCCTGGAAATCGAGAGTCTCAGGCCCCCGCTATTTCAGCGGACGGCCGCGTCATCTCCTTTCACTCAGCCGCGACCAATCTGATCTCCGGCGACACGAATGACATGGACGACGTCTATATCGTCGATCGCGAGGCAGGAGAGGTCTCACGGGTCAGCGTGAGCTCAGACGGAGTCGAGGGGAACTACTGGAGCCGGGCATCCTCCCTTTCCCGAGATGGCCGTTACGTGGTGTTCGAATCTCTCGCCAGCAATCTGGTCAAAGACGACTTGAACGGTGAGCTCGATGTCTTCCGGCACGACCGAGAGACCGGTGAGACGATCCGCGTCAGCCTGGCCCACGACGGCAGCGAACTGAATAACGGTGGAGGTTACGCGGCCCTGCCGATCATCTCGGGCGACGGGAACCTCGTCGCCTTCACCTCTGCGGCCGCGAACCTCGTTCCTGACGATACGAACGACTACCTCGACCAGTTCGTGCGGGACGTGACGGCGCAAACGACAATTCGGGTGAGTCTCGCGAGCGACGGATCTCAAGCTGAAAAGCTGCTCTTGACCTCGACTGTCGCGCCTCAGATCTCCGGCAATGGTCGCTACGTCACTTTCGTCTCGTTCTGGAGCGGGTTCGGGGGCGAGGACGACAGCTACGAGGACGTTTACCGGCGCGATCTTCGAGATTCCGTGACGCATCACATCAGCTACTCAAAGTTGCCTTCGGTGAATGATGGGAACTCTGCGAATCCCTCGATCTCCGCCGACGGACGATTCGTCGTGTTTGACTCGCGTTCTTCTGCTCTTGTCGAGGGCGATACGAACGACGCGATCGATGTTTTCATTCGTGACATGAGCTCGGGGGCGATTGAGCGAGTGAGCGTCAGCAGTGAGGGCGAAGAAGGGAACGGGTGGAGTTATCTGAGCGTTCAGCGCAGTGTGTCGAACGACGGACGCTACGTTGTCTTCTCCTCGCAGGCGACCAATCTCGTGGAGGGGGACACCAACGCTCTGACGGATGTGTTCGTGCGCGACCGCCTCCTGAAGAAGACGATTCGAGTGAGCGTAGGGCCGAACGGGGAAGAGGCGGACGGCTACTCCGCTGAGCCATCGATCTCCGGCGACGGAAAGTTCGTCGTCTTCCAGTCGACGAGTCGGACCTTCGGGATCGACACCGATGGGGTCTTGCACGTTTGGGTGCGTGACCTGAGCCCCTGAGGCGGCGCAGTTGCGCCAAGAACACCTGCTGCGACATTTCGTGGGGTTCGCTCACTCAGAGCTTCGCCCTTTCAGGAGAGTGGGAAAGCAACGACAGTGGGAAATCTGGGGCGACTGAGCTCACATCGCACCGCCGGCTGACAAGGGTTTGGTGGGCGTGTTAACGGTCGCGATCTGCTATGGCACGACCTGCGTCTGCGCTTCTGGTTCTTATGGTGATCCCCTCCTTCTGGGGGGCGTGCTCTCCCGGGTTGAGCGCGAGGGATGACGCGGCGGGCGCCGGCCCGGATGATGGGGCTGGGGGGAGCGTGGTTTCTTCCGGTGGGAAGAGCGCTTCCGGAGGCGGCTCGGGGGGCAAGAGCGGTGGCTCCGGGGGTAAGAGTGGCTCCGGGGGTAAGAGCGGTGGCTCCGGGGGGAAGAGCGCATCTGGAGGAGCGGCGGGCGCGGAGCCGGGCTCAGGTGGTCGCGCGAGCGGGGGGGACCCCGGCAGTGGTGGTGGCGAGGCCACTTGTGAAGAAGAGTGCCCCGACAATGCGAGCTGCGTCGCTCATGACGATAGCGCGAGTTGTGAGTGTGACGAGGGGTTCGAAGCGGACGAAAGCGCCTGTGTCGACATCGACGAGTGCGTAGAAGAAGAACCCTGTGACGAGAACGCGTCCTGCAAAAATACGGAGGGCAGCTACGAATGCACGTGTGAAGATGGCTTCTTCGGAGACGGGCAAAAATGTGTTCCTCGCACCCGTCTCGTGAGCGTGTCTTTGACCGGACAGGCCTCTTCTTCCTTCAATGCAATGCCCTCTCTGTCTGCCGATGGTCGCTTCGTTGCTTTCTATGGGCCCGGTGATGACCTCGTCTCCGGTGACACGAACGGTGAAGCTGATATTTTCGTCTTCGACGGCGAGACGGGCAAAGTCTCCCGCGTGAGCGTGAACTCCGTCGGTGGTGAGGCGAACGGCTGGAGCAGCGGTCCGAGTATCTCGGGTGACGGTCGCTACGTCGCTTTCACGTCCAATGCCAACAACTTGGTTCCGAACGACCTCAACGGCAACACGGATGTCTTCCGCCACGACCTCGTGACCGGAGAAACGATCCGCATCAGTGTATCAACGGGCGGGGCGGAGGCCGTCGCGGCCGCCGAGACCGCTATGTTCCCGACGATCTCGGACGATGGCAATCGCGTCTCGTTCACGTCCGCCGCGACCAACCTGGTCACGAGCGATACGAACGATGTTCTCGACCAGTTCGTGCGAGACGTCAAAGCGGGCACGACAGTTCGGGCGAGCCTCAAGAGCGATGGAGGCCAGGTCGGCGGGCCCTCCACGCTGAACTCCTACCCGACGATCTCGGGCGACGGTCGTTATGTCGTTTTTGCCTCCCTTTCGAGCGAGCTGGGGGGAGCCGACGACGATTATCAGGACATTTTTCGTCGCGACCTGAAGGAAGATGAGACCCGTCTGGTGACCTACGCTCTCCCGTTTGAGGCCATCGACAACGACTCGGGGTATCCGTCGACCTCCACGGACGGGCGCTTTGTCGTCTTCCAGTCGTCGGCGACCAAGTTGGTGCCCGGCGATACGAACAGCGTGAGTGATATTTTCGTTCGCGACATGGAGAGCGGCCAGATCGAACGGGTCAGCGTGAACAGCGCTGGACAGCAGGCGAACGGAGGCAGCCACTTGGGTTCGGGGCGCGCCATCTCCGGTGATGGCCGTTATGTGGTCTTCTCGTCGTCCGCGACAAATCTCGTCGAAGGGGACACAAACGATGCGTTTGATATCTTCCTGCGCGATCGCGTGGCGCAGACCACCATCCGTGTGAGCGTTGGGCCGAAGGGACAACAATCGACCGCCTCCTCGAGCGACCCGACGATCTCCGCGAACGGAAAGGTCGTGGGCTTCGTAACCACGAGCGCCGGCCTCGGTCAGCCGAGCGCGAGCAGTTTCGACCAGGTTTGGATTCGCTATCTCGACTGAGGCCCCGACCGGGACAAGCCTCGGATCGACGCAAGGACCACCTGGCATCGCGTACCAATCGAGTCGCCCCGCCTCACACCTACATAGACCCCACGCTGACAGGAGTTGCCCCGGCGTGGTAACCGGAGAGGACGCCCATGCCCCGACTCTCGTCATCGCTTGTACTTCTCATGGTGGTGCCCTCGTTTTGGGGCGCGTGCGCTCCGGGTTTGTCCGCGGCGGACGATGCTGCGGGCGCTGGCCCGGACGACGGGGCCGGGGGACGCGTTGCTGCATCCGGTGGGAAGAGCGGGTCAGAGGGAGGCTCGGGAGGCAAAGGTAACGCCTCGGGAGGTAAGAGTGGTGGCTCGGGCGGCAAGAGCGCATCGGGAGGAGCAGCGGGAGCGGACGGGGAGCCGGGCGCAGGCGGCCGTGCGAGCGGGGGAGACACAGGTACAGGTGGCGGCGCGCCGACTTGTGAAGACGAGTGTCCGAAGAACGCGAGCTGCGTCGTCGAGGGCAATAGCGCGAGCTGTGAGTGTGATGAGGGCTTCGAGGCGGAGGGTGAAGTCTGCGTTGATATTGACGAGTGCGAAGAGGACGATCCCTGCGACGAGAACGCGGCCTGTGAGAACACGAGGGGCAGTTACGAGTGCACTTGTGAAGCCGGGTTTTTCGGGGATGGCCTGAGGTGCGTCCCCCGCACACGCCTTGTGAGTGTTTCTTTGACGGGAGAGCCGGCGAATTTCTATAGCACCACTCCAGCCCTCTCTGGCGACGGTCGCTTTGTTGCTTTCGCTAGCTACGCCAGAGATCTCGTCTCGGATGATACCAACAACACCTTTGATATCTTTGTCTTCGATGACGAGACGGGGAAAGTGTCGCGGGTGAGTGTGAACTCGGCCGGGGTCGAGGCGAATGGTTCGAGCACGAATCCTAGTCTTTCAGCGGACGGCCGCTACGTCGTGTTTGATTCCTCGGCCAACAACCTGGTTCCTGGTGACGCCAACGACCTCGCGGACATCTTTCGGCATGATCGAATGACGGGGGAGACGATCCGGGTCAACCTGACAAATAGTGGAGCAGCAGTCACCGGCACCGAGACTGCTTCGCCTTATCCGACGGTCTCAGGCGACGGAAATCTCGTTTCGTTCAGCTCCTCCGTGGCGACCCTGGTCTCCGGCGACACCAATGGTATCATTGATCAATTCGTGAGAGACGTCTCCGCGGGCACGACGGTTCGCGTGAACGTCGCCAACGAAGGAGGCGAGGCCGCAGAGTTCTCCACGCAAGCGTGTCCGTTTATTTCTGACAACGGCCGTTACGTTGTTTTTGCTTCTCCTGCTACTGCGCTCCGAAGGGGGGCCGGTACCCAGATCGATATTTACCGCCGCGACCTCCAGGAAAACGTCACGGACCGTGTCACCTACCCCCGGCCGACCGAAACCATGGATGGTGATTCCGGGGCTCCCTCCGTATCTGCGGACGGTCGCTACGTTGTCTTTGAATCGGACGCGAGCACCCTGGTGGCAGGGGATACGAACGACGCGCGAGATGTTTTCGTTCGTGACATGCAGATTGGCACCATCGAGCGCGTGAGCGTCACGAACGGGGGCGGGCAAGCGAATGGGAGCAGCTACTTGAGTTGCGCCCGCAGCATCTCAGCGGACGGCCGCTACGTGGTTTTTGCCTCGTCGGCGAACAATCTCGTCAGCGGCGACACTAACGGCTCAATGGACGTTTTTGTGCGGGATCGGGTGAGGCAAACCACAAAACGTGTTAGCGTCGGTTCCTTGGGCGAGCAGGCAGAAGGTTCGTTCTCGGGACAGACGATCTCTGCGAGCGGCAAGGTCGTCGCGTTCGTCTCTATGACTGACTCGTTCGGCGTGACCCCGGGTTTCGACCAGATCTGGATTCGGCACCTCGATTGAGCGACCTCGTTCGGCGGAGCCGAAGGAGCCCACGCCACAGCCTTGGATCACTGCGTTCAGTGCCGGTTCGCTCTCAAGGGACGGTCATCGACTGAGGGCTCAAGAGGCGGGTGCGCATGGGTGGGAGTGGAGCTCCCTCGCTTGCTCAAGAAATCGCGAGCTATCAAATCAGGTGCTACTCCGCTCACATCGGACTCGCGACTGACAGGATCCGGAGCGCCGTGGTAACTCACAACAAGATATGGCCCGACTCTCGTCAGCGTTCTTGCTTCTCGCGGTGGTACCGTGCTTCTGGGGGGCATGCGCTCCGGGTCTGACTGCGAGTGAGGATGCGGCGGGGGCTGGACCCGAAGACGGGGCTGGGGGCCGCGTCGCCTCAAGCGGTGGGAAGAGCGGCTCGGAGGGGGGCTCGGGCGGCAAGAGCGATGGCTCGGGCGGCAAGAGCGATGGTTCGGGCGGCAAGAGCGATGGTTCGGGCGGCAAGAGCGATGGTTCGGGGGGCAAGGGCGGGACCTCGGGTACGGGCGCAGAGTCCGGCACGGGCGGGCGAGACACGGGCACGGGCGGCGACGCGCCGACCTCGACCGCTCGGAAAAAGCGCCCGTCGCAAGTCGCTGTCGCTCATCGTCTGCGCGGCGCCCCATGTCACTTGCGCGCGCTCGGCTCGCTCTAGATAGGCGTGCACTGTAGACGGCGACGCGCCCACGGATAAGCCGATGGGCCGCAGCTCCTGCCCCTGCGCCCGTAGCCTCAAGATCTCTCGTACTCGTTGCATGCTCTTCCGCTCCGACATTCCCCCGGTGTGCCACCGGGGAGAAAATCGCCGAACGCGTCGCATCTCGACCTGGATCGGGCGCCGGAATCAGTGATCGGGTGACCGGAATCGCTGATCGGGACGGCCGGAATCAGTGATCGGGTGACCGGAATCGCTGATCGGGTCCGGCCGGAATCAGTGATCGGGTCACGCCGGAATACTCAATGTGGCTAGGGGCGAGCTGGGGGGCTTGGTAGGGCGCTCGCAGTCTGCTGGTCCGTGAGCTGGTGGACGCCTGGTCGGTTTGCACGGTCGTGGTGTTGGGTCAGGTTGCGCCGTTGCCGGGTGGGAGGGTGTTCCGATTTGGGAGGCGGCAAGTCCGTGCCTCGTGGCGGCGCCCTGGTGCCTGGTGGAGCCGTCAGCGAGGAGAGTGTTGCTTTCGATGAGAGGCCCTGGCTCGCGTGCTCCGGCGACTGGGAGGCCGCGCCTGCGACGAGCGAGGTTACTTCTCATCGGCTTCGCCGAGGGGGAGCTGAAGCCGTGTATAACTCGCCGTTGGTGCTGGCGGGACTGGGAGGCCGGTGCGGTGCCTCAAGGCTGTCGCTCGGCGCTCTGAGTGTGTATTCTCTTATGAGGAAGAGCGCCGGATGTTGTGGTTTGTGAGGTGGTGAGCCGCAGCACAACGGCAAACGTTCGGCAGCCTCCATCAATTGCCCTGCGAATTGAATACTGCAGAGGGGTCGGGCCTGCGTTCGCGCTGGACGCTTTCCTACTTCGTAAACTCGATGTAGCAGGGTAGACTGACCGAACCACGGCATGACCGAGAATTGTCCGGCCACGGGGCTCGAGATTGGCTGCAGCTTACCTGCGCGGAAAGCGAGCCATAACGCAACCACCTTAACTGGCGGTGTTCGAACATCTTGTTTTTGGCCCACTCCTCCAGCTTGGCCCTGCAAGATCCGTCTATTCGGTCCTGCGCACAGCAGCCGGTAACGCCACCCCAACTCACGTACACCTTTTCTTCAATCCTCAGAATCTCAGACTTTGGGATTGTTCCTAGTGAGTTCAGGTGTGGGCTTGCCTCCTCGTGGGAGTCGAACGCAGGCGGTGTGCTTTTAGTACCAAACGCCTGTTCCTCATAGAGATCCTCGAGAGTCATGTATTTGTCAGACATATGTGTGAGCATTTCCCTTCGATTGCCGTAGTTGCGGCATGGTGGTTCTCATCAAGCTACCCTTAGCGGTTCTGAATCGCAACTCAGTAGAGCTCTTATCGAACTACCTCACGGAAGGAACCTTCGGAATCGCGATTGATATGAGAACGATGAAGACCTGTTCGAGTTTGAGCAAAGACTGCAGTAAAAGGACGAAGGCTAGATTGATTGTGCACGAGAACCGCGAGCTTCGACGCGTCCGCTTCGCAGGTGGGGTCGTGGGTCCGGCCGCCGCCTTTTCTACTCTCTCTGGCCGTGGCGGCCGGTTGGGTACCTGATGGCGACTTGCGCGGCGGGAGAATGGGAGGTCGTTCGGCAGCCACAGCACCAACACTTCGCGAGCAGAGGAGTCTAATGGAAGCGTTTGGATGACCGGTCTGGAATAGTAAAAGCTACAGAATACGAGTTCTTACGCCGAAGGGTTACTTTTGCATACAGTCGCCTATTCTTAATAGGTGGAGAAATCATGGCGGGACGCCCAATAGACAAGCGCACTACAGGAGCCTGGATAATTCACCACACGGCGAAACTGAAGCAAGTGCAGAACACCGGGCCATACGAGAGGATCGAGAATGCCGGACGAGCCGGAATCCTCCTCGCAGCTCTTGCGGAGGACCTTACGGTCGAGGTTGAGAGAACGAGAGTTCAGGCTCTTGCTCAAGCCAACGGCATCACTATTCGAGAGACACCATTCCTCTTGCAGCTGCTTCAGGACAGAAAGCTCATCGATGTGGACGATGACCGCGTTGAAGTTCTTGGCGTAACGGTGGACGCGGTGCTGGAGCATACGGCGGACATTCTCGAGGATCAGCAGCCCGGTGAAGAGGAGCGTGCCACCATCTCGTTAGCTGAGGGCGTCTCGAAGTTGCCCCTTTCTCACAAAGAGGCTGTCGAAATGCTGGGCGACGATGCTGGCATTTCCAACCCCGAGGAGCTGCTGCGCGAGGTAACCGATATCGGATTTGTTGATTCGGAAGAGGCCAAACAGGAGCGGCTATACTTTAACGGGAACCTCTTTCGACGAGACGCGGTTCACAAGGCCGAAGGTGTACTGTCCACCCTGACTGCTGCTGAGCGAAACGCAATCCAAATTGTGGATCAGATGGTCGGTCAATCGGGGTGTATCTCTTTCGTGGACCTCAACCGCGTACTTGGAGCAGACTTGTTTGCGAAGCTGGGTCCTCTCGGATTCTACGATGTTCATGAGGTTAAGAACGAGCAAGGCTCGACATACTTCGTAACCAAGCCGGCGGCCTTCTGCAAATTCTCTACCTCAGGACATGCTGACGCCTTTGTCGACGATGCGCTCGATATGGCGAAGGCCCTTGTCGCATGCCTCGCCTTCGGCATGACGCACCGAAGCTACAGCGAGGGCAAGATCACACAAATTGGGGCGCTGCTTCGAAAGCTGGTGTCGGGCGCAGAGGTCGGACCCGCCACAGCAATTGGTCGGGACTACCAAGCCCTTGAGCAACGCGGCGTCGTGAAGATCAGGCTCGCCTACGGAAGTCGTTTCTACATGAAACTTCTAAAGGCTGATGTTGGTCGCTTGGCACTCAACGTCCTCACGCAAGGCGACACGAGTCACGAGTTTCTGCCCCAGTTTCCTGGAGTTGCAGTAACAGGCTACTCTGCCCCCGAAGTCGCGCGCGAGATCAACCGGCGACGATCAAACTCGACCAACAAGATGCACGCTCACAAGATTCTGCATACTCTCAGAACGGGGGGGAGGAGATGAGCGAAAAGCCCACTGGCGCAAAAGGGCTGGTTGCCGAGGAAGTCTTGCGCAGCTACTTCTTGGAATCTGGGTACTTTGTGGTTCGCGGCGTACCCCTTGTCCACGAGGGACAGAGTATCACTGACGTCGATCTCTGGCTGTACCTGAGGAAATCGGCGATGCATCGCACGCGGGCAAACGTAGACATCAAGGCTAGGCAAAAAGCAAAGGCCTTTGAACGGGTCCTGTGGGCAAAGGGGGTCCAAACAATCTTGGACCTGAACGATGCCATTGTTGCGACCACTGATCGGCGGAGCAGCGTGAAAAGTTTCGCCCATCGTCACGGCGTGAAAGTCCTCGACGGGGCATTCCTACAGCGACTTGAAAGCCGGGTGAATTCGGAACGATTCTCAGAGGAAGAACTTCGAGAGATTTTCGACGAGCGTGGTCTTGATCGCCTCCGCGGGAATTGGAGGGAGCGGCTTGGCGAATCGAAGTCCCGCCTCCTGACGTGCTTGGACTTTCATGGGTGCAACTTCTGGCTCAACGAGATTTGCCACTTCCTGGCGCGATTCGCCGCGCACGATCGGGAGAGCAGTGCGCTGCGTGCGGTCTACTTGAACCTTTCATACTTCCATGTTGGCCTGGATTTCCGATATCAGAGCTTTGCCTTTGAACCCGAGCAGACCCGGCTGGCGGCCCTACTCCAAGGATTTCAGTACGGCGAACAGGATGTGCAAGTCCTCAAGGATATCCTCCGCGAGGTTTCTCCAGAGCTTGCTCGAGAAATTGGATCAGCGGGGACCTCTGGAAGGGAGATCATGCTTGCCAAGTTCTACGCCGAACAGCGTGTTGTGTCTCGACTCTTCGAATTCGCAAGGCGGTTCGAAGCGATTGCCTTCGCGAAGCACCTGCCATGGCCAGAGGAGTTGGAGCCAGAGATGCGAGGCATAATCGGCCTATTTTCCGACTACGCAGAGGTTGATCGCAGGCTCACGATTAGAGGTCCGGTCAGGTCGGAGTCCAGCTCCGAAGCGAAATAGGTCCTGTGGGCTCTCAGAAGAAATTGGAATACTCCTGTCCTCAGGGGAAACGGTCATCTGAAAGTCGAGCCCATGCTGCCGAACAAGCCATTGCTGCTGGCAGCGACCGTGTAGGCGTTCGCCTCGCTGATGAAGTTGTTGTCCGGCCGCCGCTGTTCACTATCTTTGGTCGTGGCGGCCGCTCGGTGTAACCTGATGCGCCTTGCGCTGCAGCAGAATGGCAGGTCGTTAGCCGGACCGGATACTCTTCAAGCGAGCCGAGTGCGCAAAGCGCTGAGCCGAAGGCCGGCGGCACGTAGGGCGTGGAGCGTCCCTGAGCCCCAGCTGGGACCGACAAGGCCTCTTTGGACACCGTCTCACGATTGCAGAAGGTTGCAGTCATCCGCCGCGAACGGGCGCGGCCGAGCCCCGACGCCGTCCGTGCGCTTGAAACTGTCCTGACTGAACGGCCGTTCGACATGCCGTTTCGTCGAGGGGAATGGTCGCACCTGCGAGGCTCAAAACTGACGAAGGACTCACTTGCAACCTGGATATGAACCAGGCTAACATCCCAAATGTCCAGCATGGGGTGACATCCGATCGTCTGGTGCTGGGGCACACAGCTCCACTGGAGCTGAATTCGCAGCATGCGGCGTACTTGGCAATTTTTCCGAGTGCGTGGTGTGCAAAAAGTGCCGAATGTGCACGGACGCGGAAGCGTTCGAGGCGCACGACGCGCATTCTAGCCTTAGCCGGAAACATTCTGAGCGAGAGCTAGGCGTACCCCCGACGGTTACTCTCTGAGCCCGGATGGGGGCCTATTTCCGACCATGCTAGCGACCTTCGACTTTCCGATCGCAGACGCAAGGAACTTCGTTGGAGGTTTGCCCCTGCGTCTCCCTCTTCCCGACTGGCCAGATCCGAGCACGGGTGTTGAACCGCAGTTCGTGCATCAGTTTGGTGTGGCTTGTGAGCGCCTACGGGATCCGGACGGGGCGTTTCCGGATGAGATCAAGTACTGCACGTCCCGCCGGGGACTCCGCTTTGTACGGCTTGAGGTGCAGAAGATGCTCGCGGCCGGGCGGACGCTTGTTCCCAGTTGTGCGTTTCGGAGACTGTATTGCGATGGCCAAGCGGTCGTTAGGTTGCAGGTGGGCATTTCGTTCCCTATGCGCGCTGATTTTTCCCTCGGCATACAGGACGTCTTAACCATCGCTAGGAGACTGGCGGAACTGCCTACGTTCGTGCCCCCAAGCACAAGCTCAGACTCACCACGGGCGCTCCTGAGGCAAGGAAAACACCTCGCGAGACTGTTTGCTAAGTCCTCCATGAATCGTGATGTGGACGGCCGGGCGCGCGGACTTCAGCTCGTCGAGGCGGGCGACCCGCAGCTGTTCTTTGAGCTACGTCCGAGCCAGAAGGTGCTCTTCGCCGACGTTTTGGAGGACGTTGGATTCGCCCGCGTTCAACCTTCATCAGTTCAGGGGGCCACTGTACTGTTTGGCCGCCTCCAAACGGACGCCGGGATCGTTCCCGTCTGGGTCCTGCACCGCGGAACAGCAGAGCAGTCGCAGCTCAGAAGGTTGCGCCTTTGTCTCTCCCGACTGCATGCGGAACGTGAAGTCCTGGATCTGGTCCTGAAGCAGTTGAAGCGAGGCAGGTTGTTAGTTCCGTTTGATGAGGAGGCCGCCAACCTTCTCGATGCATATTTCAACGAGCACTTGCGGATATTGAGCCGTGAGAGTTGGGGCGGGATCAGTCAGTCGGCAGTCATCAATGCGTTTGATGCGACGCTTTCTGTGGTCAGGCCGGCCGCCCAGGCGGACCTCGTTCAGCGCTATCAAGGATCACGGCGCCAGGTGTGGAACAAGATTCAAGAGTTTCAGGAGCGGCGTCGTGCTACAAGGCTCATAAGTGTGACCAGAATAGAGGAAGGAGCAATTAAGGTGGACAAGCGCGTAACAGTGAGCGGAACTGGGAATATCGTGAACGTTGGTGAATACATCTCCAATGTCACGAACACCGTTAACAACCAGCTAGCGGATTCGAATGAGTCCGATGAGGTTAAAGAGCTCATTGCACAGCTGACCTCACAAATTGCCGAAGTAGCCCCGCAGGCGGACCCGAGTCAGGTGAAGAAGCTTGGGAAGAACCTAGAAGCACTAGGGAAGGAAGCCGCTGCCGAGGAGCCAGACCAGGCCTGGTACGAGGTAAGTCTCAAAGGACTCAAGGAAGCAGCGGAGGCGGTTGGCGAAGTGGCAGGACCGATCGTTTCGACCGTCTCGAAGCTAACAAAGTTGCTCCTCGCCTGACGTCGGTCGCCCCCGTTCGAGTACAAGCTAGGGCATCGGGCCTTCGGCTAGCGCCCAACTGGTCGCAGCTCATTCTCAGTGGGCAGTTCCCTCACCGCCGAAGGCTGGGGCTGGCAGGCCGCCAGCGGCTCTAAGGAAAGTTGGATAGGAGGCGCAGTGGATACAGCAGCGAAGCGCAAGGTTGTGGTGGAGTTGGACGGTCCCGTTCGAATGAAATTGGATGGTCACGTCTATCGGGTTGGAGACACGGTAAAGCCACTCCGAAGCAATCGTTCCGTTCGAGTAAATTCGCCGTGTACGCTATTTCTACCTCCAGGAAAGTATCAGTTTGTCTTCGACATCAAGGCGGCGGGCGGGAGTTTCAGCCTTGAGGCTAAGCAAGGCGGCAAGGGCAAGCTTGAAGGCAAGACAGATGACGGTGTGAAGGGACGTGTGCTGCTTTTCAAGGTCGCTGACGGATCATGACCCGGCTCGGGATCGTCGCGCCGTTCCTTCTGTCATCTGTCGCTTCGGCGCAAGAGCTTGAGCGGACGAGAACGCGCTGGTCGTGGATTATGCCGGAACTCAAGGTTTCGGCCCAAACAACAGGAAAAGCCGAGTTTTCGCTCCGCGCTAGTCTTGCCTTTCGACTGGGCGACAATGCGGACCTGCTGGTGTCGCCTGTAGCTGGCGTTCAGACGGTTGATGGTGTTGCGAAGCTCTTTGCGCTTGATGGGGCTAGCGACACGCCTGCTGACGCGAGTGTCCCATGGCGAGCGGGGGGAGCATTGTCCTACCTCGTCTATTCGGACCGACAGGTCTCTGGACCTGATCCGATTTTCCGGACAGGTTGTTAAGCACTATGCCGCAAGGCGCGGCTTCTCACAAGTTTCAAATGCCACTGGGCTCAGGTAGCCGAGCGCAGAGTGCGCTCGTTTTCGATTGTAGTA